>Ga0209172_10000121_pt1 | contig 235445 bp, 210 predicted proteins | sample LarsenN4metaG_FD_184113 | JGI IMG/M metagenome (GOLD analysis project Ga0209172, IMG submission 184113) | Hot spring sediment bacterial and archeal communities from British Columbia, Canada, to study Microbial Dark Matter (Phase II) - Larsen... ...
GCCTGGGCGTGCTGTGCAAGCCTGTCGATGGTTTCCGGTCGAAGCTGTTCGAGACGTGGGTCCATGTAAGGATCATACCATCATCTGCTTGTGCTCGTCGAGCCCGATTTGCCGTGAGCGTGTCGTCTTCGTTGGACACCCTCGTGGCAGATTGCTGTGCGGGTGAGCTTCCCCTCGACCGTGCCCTGCGGCCGAGAGCCTGGATCTGTCAACTTTTCAGCACCGGCCTTAACGCCAACACCTCTATGCCTCGACTATTTCCAAGGATGCTCTGAAAGCTGGGTGGACTATATATCGCAATGTTCCACCACGCCTCTCTGCCCACCTTCTCGCAAGGGGCTCATTTTTTCGCTATTCCTGCGGATAGTCGGCAAACAGGAGGGTGACGATTCGGGTGACCATCGGGCCAGGCCCTGGCAAGACAGCGGACCTCGGCCGCGGGGCTGAGCGCAGCTTTACAGAACGCCTGCGGGCTGAGCTCGGCCTGAAATTCATCACCATCCTCATCGAAGCGAAGGAGACCGGTGGCCGCTATACCGTTGTCAAAGGGGGCAGTCGACAAATCCCGGTCGCGGTGAAGGCGCGCGCCGACAAGGTCGAGTTCAGCAAAGCCCTCGATGCCTTCAGCGACATCGAGTGAGGAATCCTCATGGGAGACGCGGAGTCACAAATGGAACTGGGCCTGAATGCCTCGACCGGTGAAGAGGTCAAGCCGACGCGGCTCGATGCCAAAATCCTGGAGCATCTGTCCGACCGGGTGATCCTCAAGCCACTGACGCGCTGGAACGAGGCCTATAAAGAGTTTCCCCGCTATGTCATGGAGTATCTGTGCGCGCGCTTCGTGGACCCGAAAGAGCCGCTGCCAGGTCAGCGGAAAATCGATCGCATTCTCGAAGAGCACTACGTGGAAAGCGGCAAGAAGGAACTGATCAAAAGCCGGATTCGCGAGCAGGGGGAATACACCTTTCTCGGTCAGCTCACCCTGTCATACGATCAACGCACCGATCATTACTGGGCGGATGTGCCGGCCTTGGGGGATAACCATGTGCGGGTCAGCGAGCCCTCTTCTGTGGTAGCCGCTCTGCCGCCGTAGTGCAATTCCTCGGGCCTTGTTTGAGCAGGCCAGCGTTACCCAATCGCCGTCTTTCCCCTCACCCTTGCCCTCTCCCGCAGGGAGAGGGAATATGACCGTATGCCAACTCCCTGCGAAAGAGAGAACATGACCGCATGATTAAGAGGGGCCTTTGTTTCGGTCGCAATATCCTCGGATCGTCCCTCAACAGGCGTGCAAAACCACGGCGTATTTGATACACTGCGGCGGCCAAAACTTCAGCGGGACGAGGTCTGCAATCCCTGATGTCTCAATTCGTCCCGAGCGCACTGAAAGGTGGCGGAGATCGCTGGGGTTATCACACCATCCTTGGCCAATCGTACATACCTGAGTGGACGCTTCAGTACCACGATGACCGGCCTTACCGCCGAGCACGAGGAGACGCACGCATGACCACGTGGACCACCGAACAGCTCCAATCCATTCACCGCATGCTCAATCCTGCATCCATCGCGGTTGTGGGCGCGACGCCTCGTCTCCAATACGGCGGACGTTTTCTACGGGCGGCGTTGCGCGCCGCCGATCGGGTACGGGTGTATCCGGTCAATCCCCGTTATGATGAAATCATGGGGGTGAAATGTTATCCCAACCTGCTCGACCTCCCCGAAGCCCCCGACGTCGTGGGCATCGTCGTACCGTATCATCAGGTGATGCCGACCCTGGAGGAGTGCGCCCGGAAACAGGTGGGGTCGGCCATCGTCATCTCGGCGGGCTTTGCGGAGCGTGGCGACGGCGGCCGGCGTGATTTGCAGCGGCAACTCGGCGCTTTCGCGCGCGAAACCGGCATCCGCATCAGCGGCCCCAACTGTCTCGGCGTGGCCAATGTCAAGGCCAACGTCTGGGCTTGCGCCGGCACGCGGTTTGGCATGGGGGGCGGCGGTCCGATCGCCTTGGTGTCGCAGAGCGGAGCCTCCGCCTTTGGCCCCTTTCTGACCCGCGCCGTCGACCTCGGTATCGGCTACTCTTACATCGTCACCACCGGCAATGAGGCGGATCTCGAATCCTCCGATTTCATCCGCTACCTCCTGGACGACCCCGATACCCGCGTCATCGCCTGCTTTATCGAAGGGTTTAAAGACGGTCGGAAATTCATCGAGGTGGCGCGATTGGCCGCCGAGCGCGGCAAGCCGATCGTGCTCATCAAGATCGGTCGCTCGGCCGCCGGCGCCAAGGCGGCCACCTCGCATACCGCCGCCCTCACCGGGGCCGACGCCGTCCACGATGCCGTGTTCAAGCAGTATGGGGTCATCCGCGTGGAAGACTATGACGAACTGCTGGAGACCTCGCAATGGCTGGCCTACAGTCCACCTTTGGCGAGCGAGGGCGTATCCATCGTATCGCACTCCGGCGGCATCAGCTCGCTGACGGCGGACAAATGCGGCCAAATGGGGCTACAGCTGCCTGACCTCACCCCCAGCGCCCGTGACAAGCTCAACGGCATCTTGAAGGGGTTTGGCTGGGCCGCCAATCCGGCTGATGTCACCACCTACGCCAACAGCGACGCCTTTCCCGACATCTTGCGCTGCATGGTCGAAGGTCCTGACGTTGGGATGCTGGCGATCGCCAGCGCAGGCGCCGACAGCCAGGCTCAACAGGTCATCGAGTTACGAGATAGCACCGAGAAGGCAGTGGCCTTCCTGTGGACGGGCAGTCTGACCGCCACCGACGGGTTGAACAAGCTGAAAGAGGCCAAGATCCCGGTGTTTCTGTCGCCGGATCGCCTGGCCCGCGGCCTGCGCAGCAAAGTTAATTACCAGCGCTGGCGAGAACGCTGTCTGAACGCCCCCCACGAGCAGATGCCGCCGATGTCGGTGTGGCAGCAGCAGGCGCTACACGAGCTTTCCAAGCTGGGACGGCGGGCCTTAACGGAGCATGAAGCGCGCCGCTTCCTGGCCCATTGGGGGATCACCGGGGTACGGGAGGAACGGGCAACGACGGTGGAGGAAGCGCTGGACGCAGCCGGACGCCTGGGCTATCCGGTGGTGCTCAAGGTCGAATCGCCGGACATTCCGCACAAGACCGAGGCGGGCGTAGTGCGCCTCGACGTACAAAACGATGTCCAATTGCGCCAAGCCTACACCGAGATCACGCACAACGCCCAGGTCCACGCACCCCATGCTCGGGTGCTCGGCGTCTTAGTCCAGGAGATGATCCACGGTGGCGTCGAGGTCATCGTCGGGCTGTCGCAGGATCCGCTCTTCGGACCGCTGTTGCTGTTCGGCATGGGGGGCATCCTGGTCGAGGTCTATCACGATGTGGCCATGCGCGCCTGCCCGATCGGCGAGAGCGACGCCCGTGAGATGCTGCAGGAAGTGAAGGGTGCCGCCCTGTTACAGGGATTCCGTGGCCGCCCTGCCACCGACGTGGAGGCCCTCATCCAACTCCTCTTGCGGGTTTCCGAGCTAGGCCTGCAATGTGAGCGCGAGATTCGGGAGTTAGATCTGAACCCGCTGCTGGTCTTGCCCAGCGGACAAGGCGTGAGGGCGGCCGATGCGCTGATCGTGCTGGCTGATCCAGCAGCCTAGAGCGGGTTTCAAGGCAGTGTCTGGGGGGATTGAACCCGTAAACGCTCTTGCTGCTTCTACCTGAGCCCTACCTCGTCCTCTCCCGCAAGGCATAGGCGCCACCATTCCCTCTCCCCGCGGGAGAGGGGTAGGGTGAGGGCGGTTCCGCGCCGGTTCAGAGCCGAGACTTCCCTCACCCCAGCCCTCTCCCGAAGGGAGAGGGGGTCTGAATCTGACGCCGATATTCCCGCAGGGAGAAGGGAAAGAGATGTGCGTCCAGATCGCTGGACAGAACACGGTGGCAAGGTGAGCAGGATCATCGAGGCGCTGAGGCCAGGGAACGGGCGTGAAGCCTTATGCGTCGTTCGCCTAGGGCTTGGCGATCGGTGGAGCATAGTAATACAAGCCGGCCACCATGAGCGTCAGAGCGGTATAAGCCGCTGTAAACACCCACATCGGGGCATCGTAGTACAGCAGCCCATACAACAGATCCCCGACGAAGGAGCGCTCGTAGCCAGGGGCTCCCGAGGCCACGAGCAGCCTATGCTCGAGCCAGGTGAGTGGACACGTCAGCCCGATGAGGGCCTCGACGGCGACGATCGCCGTACATGCCAGATGCGGCAGCCGAAAGGCGCGGGCTCGCACCCACCCCCATCGTCGCCACATCCCCAACGGCAGGATCAGGACTCCTCCCAGCACGAAGGTAGCATACAGTATATGTAGGAAGAGTATGAGATCGGCTAGCATGCGGCGCCTGCCTATGCCGTTTGCTCCTGCAGAACCGCTAGGATCTCCTCGGCGTGCCTCTCAGGTTTGACCTTGGGAAACACCGCGGCAATGGTTCCCTCTTCATCGATCAGGTAGGTCACTCGGTTAGTTCCCATGTACTTCTTGCCGTAGAGCGTTTTCTCGCCCCAGACGCCGTAGGCTTGGACGAGGCGTTTGTCGGGGTCCGCCAACAAGGCAAACGGCAAGCTGTGCTTCCGAGCAAAAGCTTGATGTGATTTCACATCATCGACGCTGACGCCGAGGATCTCGACCTGGCGTTGTTGGAACTGGGCGAAGCGATCGCGGAAGGCGCAGGCTTCTTTGGTGCAGCCTGGAGTGTTGTCTTTCGGGTAAAAATAGAGGATGACCTTTTTCCCTCTGAAGTCGCTGAGCGACACCGGCTTTCCGTCCTGATTCGTGGTGGTAAACTCCGGAGCTTTGGTGCCGACTGCTAACAGACCCACACCTGTCCTCCTCCGTTGAGGTCATTAAGGCCGTGCCGGAGCCCGACTTGTGCACGGCGGTTCACTCCTGGCGATGGTTCCCCTTCCAAGTGGCTGCGAAGAGATACATCAACTCATCGCTGCTGGCCTCGTAGTCAAGTTTACGATTCACCCCCTCAAGGATGTACTGGCCGTAAAGTGGCACCCAATAGGCCTGGTCGAGGATCAGCTTCTGCACTGTGCTGTAGATAGCCTTACGCTTCTCAGGATCGATGGTTGCCCGTCCTTCGTCGAGCAGCTTATCGACGTCCGGATTCGCATTATAGGTCTGCGCTTGCCCCGAACGGAACAATGGATAGAAAATGGCGTCAGCGTCAAACGAGGCCCCACTGCCCCAGGCAAGCAACGAGAGCCCTTCGAGCTTGCCCTGGCGAAATTGGGTATAGAATTCGTGAGCATCGGCAAAGCGGCGGATTTTCACCTTAACGCCGATCTTCCCGAGGCTATCGAGGATGCTGGCAGCCAACCGTTCGGCTCCGGGTAGTGCGGTGGGAGAGAAGTTCAACGGGAGTTCGAACCCTTCGGGATGACCGGCCTCTTGCAGCAGCGCTCGGGCTTTTTGCAGGTCATAGGGCCGTGGATGGATGTTGGCATCGTAGCCGAAGTGCAAGGGGGTCAAACCGCCCGGGGCCCGGACGGCAAACTTATGCAGCACAGTATTGATCATCTCTTCAATGGGAATCGCATAGCTGATAGCACGGCGCACCCGGCGTTCTGTCAGCGGGGTCTTGCTCGCCCGTCCATCGCCGTCCATCAGCAAAAATACCACGCGCGGCGTCGGCTTCGCACTGATACGGGCCACGTCAGCGTGATTTAGGAGCATGGCTTGGTCGATGGTCAGACCACGCGCGATGTGCACGCTCTCGGAGAGAAGTTTATTGAAGCGTTGGGCCTGGTCCAGGATCGTCCGAAAGGTGATCGTGCGAATGCTGGGGCGCCCTTTGGGACCACCCCAGTATCCCTCGTTGGCCTGCAAGGTCAGCGGGCCCGGTCGGTTCCAGGCGCTGACGCGATAGGGGCCTGCGCCCACAGGTGCCTCGGCGAACCGGGCCTCACCTACCTCCGTCAGATAACGCGGCGGCAAGACGTGCAAGCGCGTCAGCAGGTCCGATAACGAGGGTACGGGGCGATGGGCGTGCAGGCGCACGACGAGATCGTTGACCAGCTCGACTTCCTTCACCCAGGCAAAAGCGCTGCGATACGGCGATTTCTGATCCATGTGCAACAGGCGTTCGAGGGTGAATTTCACGGCGGCGGCATCCACGGGCTCGCCGTTATGAAAGCGAATGCCGGGACGAAGCTTGATTTCCCAGGTCACATCGTCGATCGGTTTCAACGATTCGGCGACGCTTGGGATGGGGCGAAGCGTTTTCCCATCGCGGAAGAAGAGCTGGTCATGAACCAGCCAGTCGATGACTGCATTGGCGGTATGATTGTGAGCGAAAGGATCGAGTGGCAGGATCTCCGCGTCTAACGCTACCACGATCTCCGACTTGGCCGGCGTGGCCGCCCATAAACTGTGGAGTCCGATGAGAATACACAGCGATACAGCGCGCACCAGATGTAGGGTAGGCGGCTGACTGGCCCGACCATCCACGGTCAATCCCCCGTACTGACATTCTCGCTCACGCGCCATGCCCCACGCATCATTCGGCTATTCAGGCTGGGAACGGGCCGGCTTCCCTGCATCGGTAAGTGTCGCATCATCTCGAAGGGGGACAACCGGAGCGCGCTCTTGGAGACATTCCGGCCTGGGCTTGGCCTTTGCGGCTTCGACATGTCGGTGGGGACAAATCACTCCGTCATTTTAACATAATATGATTTCTTATGCCACTCTATGAAAAAATCCGCACCATGACCTCATGGGGCGGGAACATAGGTGATGGCCTCTGCCGGGATAGCGTCAACCTTGAGTGTGAGTTGCTGCCGTTTGCTCACCAGCGCCAATACGAACTGTTCAGTGTGCAGATGGCGCTGTGCCGCGCGGAGGATGTCATCCGCCGTGAGCTGCTGAATCTGTTGGATTTCGGCATTCCAATAGCCATCGGGCAAGCCATAGAACTCGCGGTCGATGAGTAGCCCGGCCACCTGCTCATACGTCTCGGCGCGGCGGGGCAAACTGCCCTCGAAGTACTGCTTCATATCGGTCAATTCCGCCGCGGTCACCGGCTTCTGCTTCATGCCCTCGATGCTCGTGAACAGACTGGCCAGGGCTTGGGATGTCGTGTTGATGCGCGTCTGCATGCCCGCCACGAAAAACCCTGGAAACCGACTGCCCCCGACGAACTCGGAAAAGACCGAGTAGGCCAAGCCTTGCTCTTCCCGGATGGAGCGCGTCAACCGCGACACAAAGCCGCCGCCGCCCAGGATGTAATTCATCGCCCGGACCGTCGGAAATTCGGGGTCGGCGCGGCGTACGCCTAAATGCCCGAACTGGATATAGCTTTGATTGACATCCATGTCGACGACGCGGACTTGTTTCGACTGGATGGGCGTCGGTGCGGGAACAGTGGGGGTGTCCAGAGGGGTGGAGGGCCAATGGCCCATAGCCCGCTCGATGAGGGCGAGCATGTTGGCCTCGGGAAGGTTGCCCACCATCACCAGGATGGCGTTGTTCGGCACGAAAAACCGTTGGTGAAACGCCACCACATCATCGCGGCTGATCTGTGAAACCGTCGACATATAGCCTGAGACGGGACGATGCAGGGGGTGTCCGGCATAGAGCAACGCTCGGAATGTGTCGGAGACCACCGAGCGCGGGTTCACCTGCCGTTGTTGGATTTGCGCCAGCATGCGCCGCCGCTCTCGTTCCAATTCATCCGGCTCGAACTGTGGGTGCTGGAGGAGGTCGGCCATTAAGTCAAGGCCCCGTTCGACGTCTTTGCTCAGCACTGACAGCGAGGCGGTGCTGCCGGTGCCACCGGCATTGACCTCGAAGCGCGCTCCCAGAAAATCGAGTTCCTCGGCGATATCCCTGGCGCTGCGCGCAGTCGTCCCTTTGTCAAGCAAGCGCGTGGTCAAATCCGCCAAGCCAGCTTTCTCCTCAGGATCGTAGACCGAGCCCGCCCTGAAACGGATGCTGATATGGGCGATAGGGAGTTCGTGTTTTTCCGATACGATCACTGTCATCCCATTCGCCAACATCGTCGTGGTCGACGGAATGCGAAGCCCTGCGGTTTGAGCCAACGCCATAGGCGTCGCCCCGATCAACCCGATGAGCCCCCCCAAGAGGATGGCGCCCCTCGGGAGCCGGCGCCTGCGACAGGGCGTTATGGGAATTGGTCGCACCCAGGCCATGGTCATGTCTCCTCCTCAACCGGCCTTCGCAGGGCCCATTGGCACGATGGTCACGACCGTCCGATGGCGTTTGGTGAGATAGGTGCGGGCCACGCGCTCCACATCTTGCTTGGTCACCTGCCGCAAGCGGTCGATGTACTCATTGATGACGGTGTAAGACTGCAGCATGTGGAAAAACCCGATGGTGAAGCCCTGATCTTGGAGCGATTGCTGGCGAAAGATGAAGCTGCTCTGGGCCTGATTAATGGCCTTTTGCATGTCACGGTCGGTGATCGACTCCGCCGTGAGCTGATCGAGTTGCTGGTAGATCGCGTCTTCCACCTCGGCCGGGGTTTTCCCTTCCTGCACCATACTGGTGATGGTGAAGAGACCCGGATCGATGCGCAGGTCAGCGTTGGTGTTGATAGAGGTGACGAGTTGCTGCTCGTACACCAAGCTCTGATAGAGCCGTGAGCTTTGCCCCTCGCTAAGGATCTGGCTCAGCACCTCCAGCGGGAAGGCATCGGGATGATTGAAAGCTGGGATGTGGTAACCGATGGCTAGGGCGGCCAGCGCCGTCGGCCGTGGGATTTCCGTGCGGCGTTCCCCCATCTGCGACGGTTCGGGCGGTCGCACCGGCGGCGGCGGTGGACCTGGAGGAATATCGCCGAAGTGGCGTTGCACGGCCGCCATGGTCGCCGTGACGTCGACATCGCCGACGATGATCACCGTGGCGTTATTGGGTATGTAATACGTCTGATAATAGGCCTGAAGCTCGTCGCGCGTAATGCTCTCGATGTCGCTCATCCAGCCGATGACCGGCCACTGATAGGGATGCGCGATGTAGGCCAGGGCGCCTAATTGCTCGTACATCGGGCCCGTCGGGGCATTCTCACGCAGGCGCCGCTCTTCTTTCACCACCTCGCGTTCGGATTTGATTTCTTCCGGGTCGAGCAGGAGGTGGGTCATCCGATCGGCTTCAAGTTCCAGGGCGAGGTCCAGACGGGCGGCGGGGAGGACGGAGTAATAGGCGGTCATATCATAAGAGGTAAAGGCGTTTTGCGTGCCGCCATAACGCTGGATCAGCTGCGAGTACTGGCCAGGCCCGTATTTGGGCGTCCCTTTGAACATCATATGTTCGAGGAAGTGAGAGATGCCGGTAATGCCGGGGCGCTCGTTGCGGGAGCCAACCCGATACCATACCTGGACCGTCACCAGCGGTACGGCATGATCTTCCAGGATCAACACTTCCAGGCCATTTTCCAGGTGTGCGGCGTGGATGTTGAGGTGAAACGTCTCTTGCGCCCACCCGAGGCCCCCCCCCAGCCCAAGGCCGATGGCGAGCAGACTGACAAGTGCACAAGACAGACATCGCTTCATGCTCGGCCCCTAACGAGAAAGCCCAACTGCATACGCAATTGGGCTCTCTCGAAGTTCTGACGCGGCTTGTCACCCGAGGTTATTTTTTTTCGGGGGTTTTCGCCGCGGGCTTTGCCGGCTCCGCCTTTTCAGCGACGGTGAACGGGGCGCCTGCGGGTTGGTCTTTGCTCATTTGCTCTGCCGGTTGGGACTTCACCAATTGGGCTTTGTTATGGCCGGCACAATCCCCGAAGGCGAAAGATGTGCCCGCCGCGAGCACAAACGCTGCCACCATCAATGCCACCACGACTTTCATGGGTATCCCCCTCCTCTGTCAAGCCGCTTACTTCGTTGATTCTGACCTGACAAGACCGTACGATGGCCACGATCCCACCCACCGAGGGCCACTTTAACAAACGGTTCTCTGAAAAGTCAAGCGCGGTTTCGTGCCGAAAAGTCAGCCTTCGCCGCTATCCTCTTTGTGGCATTCCTGGCAGATCGGCTGTACGACCGCTTGTTCCAGGAACATCGTCGAAGCCTCTCGCATGGGATGCGATTGATGGCAAGCGACGCATTCGAAGTGCATGTTCTGATGGTTGGGATCGTTGTGAAACGCATTGGCGCGGGTCTGCGACTGCCCGCCGTCCGGGTGACATTTGAGACAGGTGCGATCGCCGAGGGGGAACCGCAGATGATCGGGCTCTTTGAAGTTGCCCAAGACATACTGCACCGTGTCCCAGCCAGCGATGGCCTTGATGATGATTTTATCGCTGAAAGTCGCGCCGATGTGACAATCGATACACTTGACCTCACCCTGATGGTGAGCCCCCGCCAGGGTGACTAAGGCGGGCGTGTCGGTGAGGAAGTTCTCCATGATTTGCTCGTGTAGGTGACAGGCGATGCAGAAGCGATTATCCTGCTCGAGATAGTCGGTGATCTCCATCGACGCCACGAAGCCGACGAACCCCATCGATAGGACGATGCCCATCCACTTCACCCATCGCAAGCCTCACCCCCGCTTCCCGAAGATCGAGCCTTGTCTCCGACATCGTCCCCCATAAGGGGCTGACTGGGGGAAGGTATCTTGCCACAGCGCTCCTGGAGAATTTCCCCTCCCCCCATCCGCGCCTTCTTCCACTACTTGACCGTCACCGTGACGGTGTCCGAGAAGGCCGTCCGTCCCGATGGACCCGAGGACCCGCCCGGAGCCGGTTGGAGCTTCCCACTCTGCATTTCATCGGGCTCCTCGGTGCCATATAAGAAGGCCGCGGTGATGGTGTAGGTGCCCGGGTCGACCGGGGCGCGCACGTTCCAAGTGACCTTGGCAGTGGGAAGGACCTTCTTCTCGACATCCGCCTTGGCCTGCACGAGCACAAAGCCCAGATTCTTCTTCTCATTGACGCGTTTGTCCAACCACCAGCTCTGTTCCTTACCATCGGGCCCGATCACCGTGGGCTTGCCGACGATGAACCAGCTATCAGAGGCAATGGGACGGGCCTGGAAGCGCAATGGTAGGTCCAGCAACATGACGCCGACGACTGGGCCGACGCCCCCCTTGGTCTCAACCGTCACTTCGATCGTTTGGCCTGGCTTGGCGGTGCTAGGAGCTTTGAGGGTGACGCTCGAGTTGTCATCGACCCACTTCACCTGCTCGAGCAAGGCCTTGCGTTTGTCCTCGGGTATCAACTTGTAACCCTTGTCGCCGGTCTCCAGGGCTTTATAATGCTTGTTGGCAGGGAGCTCGCCGGTGGAATAGTCCGCCGGCCGCTCAGGGGTGTATTCGGCCTTGAGCATCGAATGACATGCCGCACAGGCTGGCATGATGTCGGTGACCTGGAGCTGCGGCCCACCTGAATAGCCAGCCGCCGGGCCCGTCAGGAACACCACCGACGCGATCAGGCCAAGGCTCATCGAGGTCCACACGGCGATTCGCGGGTTCATGCATCCACCTCCTCTGTGCTCGTGGGTGCGTTCACGGGTCACTGTCCGTCGTCTTGCTGTAGAGAGAGACCACCGACCGTGTTGAAACATTCCCTGCCTCCTCCACATGGTTACCGCTGCCGCTGAGGGCGGTGAGACGGGAGCCACTGCTGATTTCTTCAGGGACTCTTCGTGTTCGAAGACGTCGCCTGCACGACCGCGTGTGCAGCGAATATTTTTCCTCTGCTTACCTAGGCCGCCGCGCGGTGGTCGGAGGGACGATGCCGTTCAGGCGCAGATAGACCACCAGTTGTCCGTGGTGATTACGCACCTGATAGAGCGGCCCCAACCAAAATCCATACCGGGTCACCATGCGGTCCCCGAAGGGAAACTTGACGTGCTCAAGCATCTGGGCATCAGTCAGCGACGCGAACATCTCCTTCCCGGTGTCAAACGTCTGCTTCAAGTGCGCGATCGCTTCCGCCTTCGTCACAGTTTTGTGCGCCGCCTCGGTCTTGGTGCCTTTGGCGGTGTCGATGAAGCGTTGCACGATGCCGGCAAGATGGACGAGCTGCTCGCGGAATGTCGCCACCTCCGGCACTGGCTTGAAATCATACTTCTCCTCGGGCATCGCTTCGGCGACGTCGAGAATGTCCGTAGCGGCCCGGTCCCAGGTCACTGCCAGTTCTTTGGCCAGGCCGGGCGCGGTCGTTTGGGCGAAGAGCGCAGATGCAGCGACTGCAAGCAGGGCAACGCCGAGAAACATACGCGCGCAGCTGACATGTCTCATGTTCGCCTCCCCGTAGGTGCGTCTACTGTGGTAACCCCACTGATACGACCATAAACGCGTTGTCCAGGGCCCCGCCGAGGCCATTTATGCAGGTCTGCACCCCTCCTTTCTTGAGACGCTACATCAAGGCAGACTGATGAACTGCACCCCGACAAAACCGAGTCGTCTCCGCTATGTGCCGGCGCTGCAGCGTCATGGCCGCGGTCTCGTCAGTGGCCGCCGATGTCGACGTGTTGGGCGGTCCCGATTTGAGAGGGACAATTATCCCTCTCGATACCAAAACGCCACATCCCAAAGAATCGAATCCCAGGGGCTCAACGCCAGGCCCCGCAGCGTATGGCTCACTGCGGACACTTCCTTGCGCCAGACCACCGGGATGACCACCACATCCTCGATGAGCAGATCGTTCATACGGATAAAGAGCGCGGCGCGTTTGATCGGGTCCAGCTCGCTATCCGCCTGCTTCCAGAGGCGATCGTACTCGGCGTTCGCCCAGCGCACGACGTTCCGTCCCGCCCAGTTGTTGGCCTTTTGCGCGATCTCCCAACTGACGAACTGACGCATCGTCCCTTGGGGGTCGAACCCCAGACTATTGGCGAACATCTGCATATCCGCGTAAAAGTGGGAGTTCGTATCCGGATTGCCTGGGTCGCTGGCGAAAAACACGTTTGACGTGATCGCCTTCAGCTCGACCTCGACGCCAACCTCCTCCAAGGCCTTCTTGACGATGGCTTGAGTCCGCTGGCGGACGAGGTTGGCTGCGGTCTGGAACAGGACCGTCATGCGGCGGCCGTCTTTGACGCGAATGCCATCGCTCCCCCGCTGCCAGCCGGCTTGTTCCAGCAACTGTGCCGCCTTTTCGAGATCGAACTCCCAGCGGGTATTGGGCGACGCAAATTGCTTGGGGGCATTGAGGAAGTTGCCGGTGGGTTGGCCGGCCGCGCCGTAGAGTTGCTCGGCGATGGTACGCCGATCGACCGCCGCGGCAAAGGCCTGGCGCACGCGGAGATCGCTGAAAAATGGGTGCGGCACCTTGATGCTGCTGCGCTCGCCATCCACCTCGGTCCAGGGGTCGGCGCGATTGAGCTTGATATTCTCGACACTGGTGCCAGGGAACATCCGGAATGTGCCCCTCCGCCCCTGCTGTTGTAGCCGCTCCATGATGTCTTTCTCGATCTGGGTATTCCAGGCGAAATCGAACTCCCCGGTCTGGATCACCGCCCGAGCGGCCGACATCGCGTCGCCGCCCCCTTTCAGCTCAACGCTGTCGAAGAAGGGGCGGTTGGGCACGTGATAGTGTGGATTGATCTCGTAGAGCGCCACATCCCCCGGCTTAAAGGTGATGAGCTTGTACGGTCCGGTACCGACCGGTGCAAGGTTGTATGGCGCCTCGCGCGCCCGCTGCCCTTTGTATTCGGCGAAGAGATGCTTGGGCAGGATCTGTCCGCCAGACACGTACCAACGTGGGGTTGGCTCGGTAAACACCACTTTGAGCGTATGCTCGTCGAGCTTATCGATGCGACGGATATTTTCATACTGACCGCGACTGGTGGCGGCGGTGGCCGGGTCGGAGATAAATTCCCAGGTGAAGATCACATCGTCGGCGGTGAACGGCTTGCCGTCGTGCCAGACCACGCCATGCTTGAGCCGCCAGATGGTCCAGGTCCCGTCCGGCGAGCGTCCGCCGTTGTCAACGCTGGGGATCTCCTCGGCGAGGACCGGGATGAACTCGCCATCGGCGTCGATGGAGAATAACGGTTCGTAGACAACCCGCGAAGCTGCTACGTCTCTGGCACCGACGGCGAAGTGCGGGTTGAGGATGGTCGGCGCTTGCCAATACAGCAGGCGCAGCTTCCCCCCACCGCCTCGTTTGGTCGGGGTGAAAGTCCGTGGCGCGGTACGCACCCCTTGGGCGAGAGCCGATGTCTGCGTGCGGAGCATCTCCGCGATGAGGGGTCCGGAGATCCCGAGGCCCAGCAGCGTGCGAATGAAGTCGCGACGGTTTGCCTTCCCGGTTGCTGCCCGGCGCACCCATGAGCGCAGGACATGTTCCTCAAGCGCCATATGAACCTCCTCTGCGCTTCCTCGGCCCTGACACCTGCTCGATCCTGCGCCCTCCCTGCCGGGATGTCTCAGTCTTTCAGCTTGGATGCACCTGCCGTCGGGAACGAGCCAGGATCCAGCAGGGAATCAGTGCAGGATCAACGAAATCCTGGGCCTGTGGCGCGATGATACAGTGCCTGGGGACGGCAGCCTTCGGGTGATTCACTGGCCTCCCATTTTGGCATCGAACCCCGACCTGCTGAGGGGCTCTTGAATTTGCGTTTTGAGCAGGAGGACCACGACTAAGGTCAGCGCCGTACAGAGAAAGCCTACGCCGCCATAGCCAAAGCGTTCGAACAGGATGCCACCGAGCAGCGCCGTGGTCGCAATGCCCATCTGGGAGGCGATGTTGCGCATGGCGATGAAGGCCCCCCTGCCGCGCCTCGGCGCCAATTCGGTCATCAGCGCCGTCACAGCTCCCTGGCGGAAGGCGGCGGCGAAGTTGGCGAGGGCGAACACGCCAACGAGGAGAGCGCTCCAAGAGAGCAACGGCAGCAATGCTAAGGACAGGGCAAGGAGGAGACTACTCGCCATGCCCACCGACCGCTTGCCATACCGGTCTGACGCCGCGCCTCCCAGGGCTGCGCCCACCAACGCCAGGAGGCCGCCCGCAAAGAAGACTAATCCAATGGTTTGGGTCCTGACTCGGAACTGAAAATTCATCCAGGCGCCAGCATATGTAATGGCTCCGGCGATGCCGCCCGACACACAAAAGGCGATGACCATACAGGCGAGAGTGTCAGGGCGCGCGCGCGAGCTGGCAGCAGTGCCAGAGGGCACCCAAGGTGGCCGTGCGTTGGCAGGCGCCAGTGCGACAGGCTCTTCCAGTAGGCGATGCGGCAGGAGCCGCGGCAGAGAGACAAAGTTCAACCCGCTCACCCCCAGCCCGGCAACCGCAAGTCCGAGGAAGTTTTTTTGCCAGCCCAGGCTATCAGCCACATAGGCAGCCACTGGCACAGCAACGACAATGGCAGCCCAGTTGGCCATGGAGATGTAGCCAAGCGCCTTACCGCGAATCTCGTATGCGAAGTAGTCCCCGGCATAAGCAATCGAGCAGGCCGAGAGGACCCCGGCTGCCATTCCGGTGAGGAGCCGACACAGCAGCAACCACTCCAAGTCCACCGCGAAGGACATCGCCAACGAGCTGAGGGAAAACACGACCAACGCCACCCTCAGAAAGATGGTGCGTCCCGAGCGGTCCGACCATGCACCAGCTACCAGAGCCGCTCCAGCTGCTGCCAACGAGTAAACCACTACCAGAAGCCCGGTGGCGCTCACGCTGACCCCCAGAAAGGTAGCAATGGCTGGCAGCAGTGGGGCGATGATTTGATTGTCAGCAACCCCAATGAACAGGATCAGGAAGAGATTCGCGATAACCCATCCGTCCAGCTCGCGGTACATGGGTTTTTCCGTCGCCTATGCCAAGCTCCGTGCCAGCGATTCGGCGGGGACCATCATGACCGGCTCAGTGCGCTGAGACCCCCAGAGGTGTACATCACCGTCGTTTCCAAAGAACGCCTTGACCGATAGGGGGCGACTCATGTCGTCCACTATCCTGCCGATATAGACCGCCCACGCTGCGAAAAATTCCCTTCCGCTCCCGCACGTTACCTGTCGTTCCTCTGGCGGCTCTCAATTCAATGTCGGGGGCTTTAGGAGCCACGCATGCTTGCCGTGGCTCTGTATGGCCCTCACCCCGCCCGCTCCCGAAGGGATAGGGGGTATGGAAGCAGAAGGTCGAATGAAGATCACCTCCTCCCCAGCGCGGGAGAAGGTGGGGTAAGAGAGAAGATATCGAGGATTTCCTGGATTTTCCGCTGCACGGCTGCAGTCACCACGTCCATTGGCCGATCGGCGGCGATGGGATAGATATGAGGTGCCTGCAAGCTTCGGAAACCCTCTTCTACCCTGCGCAGATAATCCTCCCGCTCAAAGACCTCATCGGTGTGGCCGCGAGCCTGCCGGATGCGCGCCAATGCCTGAGCTGGATCGAGGAGCAGCAACACCACCAAGTCGGGCACTGGGGCGAAGGCCTCGTTTTGGCGGCGTATCTCCTCGGGATCGAGCCCCCGTGCACCCTGATAGGCGATCGTCGAAAAGTAGTAGCGATCCAGGAAGACGAGCTTGCCGGCAGCCAGAGCCGGCCGGATATGCGCCGCGACATCATAGCGCCGATCCAGCAAGAACAGGTCCAACTCTTGAGCCGGGGACAAGAGACGTCGGCGGGCGTGCATCGCTTCGCGGAGACGGCGCCCCCAGGGGCTATCCGTGGGCTCGCGCCGGGCCAGCACGTCATAGCCTTGCGCACGGAAGATCGCTGTCAGGCGCTCGACTTGGGTGCTCTTGCCGGTTCCGTCGATACCCTCGAACGCCACGAGTACCCCGCGGGATAAGCATGGTGGTGACATCACCCGACAGGCCTTTGGCTCGTCTCAACCGGGTTTCCAATCAAATCGTATTCCGTCGCCTCAGTCACCTCGACGGTCACGAACATCCCGGGGGCGAGGTCAGCCCCCCGTATATACACCACGCCATCGATCTCCGGCGCTTGGCCTTCGTAGCGCCCCTCCCACATCTGTTCGTCATCGCAGAAGCCGTCGACGAGGACTCGCAGGCGCTGACCGATGAACGACTGATGATACGCCCAGGAGATCTCTCGCTGCCGCTCCATGAGTCGATGGCGCCGGCGCTCCTTGACGCGGTCCGGGATCTGGTGGGCCATCGAGGCCGCCGGAGTGCCCTCCTCTTGGGAGTAAGCGAAAGCGCCCATGCGTTCAAACCGGGCCCATTCGACGAACGCCTCGAGTTCACGGAATTCCTGCGCCGTCTCACCGGGAAAGCCCACGATGAAGGTCGTGCGCAGCGTCAACCCCGGGATGCGGGCGCGTAGCTTGGTGATAAGCGCCTCGAGTTCGGCTCGGCTGCCGCCGCGATTCATCGCCCTAAGGATGCGCGCATCGCAGTGCTGCAACGGCATTTCCAGGTATTTGCAGACCTTGGGCTCGGTGGCGATGGCGGCGATGACATCGTCGCGCACATCGGCCGGATAGGCATAGAGGAAGCGGATCCACTCAATGCCATCGACCTGCGCCAGTTCGTGCAATAAGGCGGGCAGTTGGGGACGACTGTAGAGGTCGCGGCCGTAGGCAGTGGTGTTCTGGGAGATCAGGATGAGCTCCTTCACCCCCTGAGCCGCCAAGTGATGCGCCTCCTGGACGATCGACTCGATGGGACGGCTGCGCTGATCGCCACGCATGGCCGGGATACTGCAAAAAGAGCAGCGGTAACTGCAGCCCTCGGCCACTTTGACATAAGCATAATGGGCCGGGGTAGAGAGGATGCGAGGGGTGTCGGCATCGTAGAGATACGGCGGGTCACCCAGCCAGACTCGCGGTTCGACGGGGCGACGCCTGGGCGATCGCCGGGCGGTGTGAGTGCTCGGAGCCGCGGTGAGGGTGTCGCACACCTCGACGATGCGATCCAGATCGGCCGTGCCCATCAGGGCGTCGATCTCGGGGATGTCTTCGAGGAGGTTGGGGGCGTAGCGCTGGGCTAAGCAGCCGGTCACCACGAGGCGTTTGCCCTGCTTGCGCCACTCGGCGGCTGCCAAGATGGTGTCGATGGACTCCTCCTTGGCGGCGTCGATGAAGCCGCAGGTGTGGACGATAATGGTGTCGGCCTGGGCGGGATCGGCGGTCACCTCGTATCCAGCCCGCTGCAGCAGGCCGAGCATGACCTCGCCGTCCACCCGATTTTTGGCGCACCCCAAGGCGATCAATCCAACGCGTTTGCCCACGCCTGTCGTCTCCTTGCACCGATGATACCGGTTTCCATGCATTAGATGCGTTCGTTTCTCCCTGACGTTCCTTTGGTCAGCCCTTGCCCGCCGGCAAACACTACCATCTCGCCTCGTCACGAGGCCGGCAGGAAGGCTACTCTGCTCGATGGGAAAGGAGTGAAATCCAGGGAACGAGAGCGGTGAGAAGCACTACCAGCGCTATGCTAGGGGACAACCGCGGGGACGTCAACCTTTTTTTACGCATTCTTACGCGATCGCGGGGCGATGGCGGGGCGAGCATGGCATGCCTGGAGCGCACTTGCAAGCGTGGCGTGAACAGGCTAGAATCAGCCGACCTCGGGGCCTCTCTCGGGGCGATAAAGAACCATGACGCGGGGGTGCATGCTTCCTGCGCGCTTCATTGGTGCTTGCCAATCCTAACCGACACAACCTCTGCATGAAGGGTAATCCATGACACTGACCGAACGCCGCATACGTTACCGCAACATTCTGGCTGGTACTGAATGCGTTCATCCCGCCTCGGTGTTTGACCCCGTTTCTGCGCGGCTCGCAGAAGCCGTCGGCTTCGAGGTCGGCATGCTCGCAGGATCGATCGCCTCGGCCACCGTCCTAGGAGCCCCGGATTTGGTGGTCCTTACTCTGACCGAATTCGCCGAGCAGATCCACCGGATTACACGCGCCAGCGGTCTGAGCCTGATGGTGGACGCCGACCATGGCTACGGCAATGCCCTCAATGTGATGCGCACGGTTGAAGAACTCGAGGCGGCGGGCGTCTCTGCCCTGACCATCGAGGACACCTTGCTGCCGCCACGGTTTGGCCAAAAACAGGGGGAGGAACTGATCTCGGTGGCGGAATTCCTCGGCAAGCTCAAGGCTGCCGTAGCGGCGCGGCAAGATCCCTCGCTGGTCATCGTCGGCCGCATCGCCGCCCTGCGGAGCGAGGGGATCGCTGGCGCGGTGACGCGCATCAAAGCCTGCGTCGATGCCGGCGTCGATGCGATCTTCCTGACCGGAGCACGGACGCGCGAGGAGATCGAGGCGGTGCATCGCGCCAGCCCTCTGCCCCTGCTCCTCGGCGGCACACCTCCCGCCCTCAACGACCGTGAGTTTCTGGCCGCCCATGGCGTTCGCATCGCCCTCCAGGGCCATGTGCCGTTCCAAGTGGTGGTCAAGGCCCTGTATGACACCTACAAACACCTCAGGGAAGGAGGCTCGCCGGCGGCGCTGAAAGACCGGGCGGCGCCGGAGGAGCTCATGAGCGTGGCCCTGCATCAGGCCGACTATCGCCGCTGGCAACATGACTACCTGGGCACTCCGAGCTAAGCAAGCGCCTGTCAAGATGTTGAGGCTCAGAGCGCTTTGCCACTGTGGGAAAGGGACGTGAGCGCCACCGATGGGAGGACTGCACATGCCCGAGCATCTCGCCGACCCTCGCATCCAGCGATTTCTGAACACCAAAGAAGTGGTCATCCTGTCCACCCTCCAGCGCAGCGGCGCCCCCCTGGCGATGCCGATGTGGTTTCTGCACACCCCTGAAGCGCTGTATATGATCAGCGTCGATGGCCTGCAAAAAGTGCGCAATCTCCGACGCGATCCGCGGGTGTGCGTGGTTGCCGAGGCGGGCAACCGCGGTGCGGAGATCCGCGGCGTCATCCTTCAGGGCCGCGCCGAGTTTCTCACCGATCCTGACGAGCGCCGCCCCGTTGTCGAAGCGCTCCTGCGCAAGTACGAGCCCGATCTAGCGCGCTTGTGGGGCGGCACGGCGATGCCGCCGAACCGCGTCCTGTTTCGCATCGTGCCGGAGCGCGTTCGCAGTTGGGGCCTCTGATGGCAAGCCCTTGGGATCTCCTACTCCCCGCGGCCATCGTCGCTGCAGTCTAGTGAAGGCTCTGATGTGGTCTCTTTCACCCTCTGCCCCATTCCGACAGAGCCGGAAGCGCATAAGAGCCGGGGGCAGGCTCCCTCTTCCCACGGGAGAGGGTCGGGGTCAGGGAAGTCCAGTCTATGAGCGGCGTTTGGAACCGCCCTCACCCTCGCCCTCTCCCAGAGGGAGAGGGGATGAGGGGGTCTCCTACCGCGTAGGCCGGTGTCCAAGGGGGGTAAGAGAGGGGGAACACCTCTTGAGAGCTAAGCCTAGTGCCCATGCTCGTGGCCGGAGGGATCGCGTTCGCTACAGCGGTGGATGCCGGGTGGTGGCATCGTGCATGGCCTCCAGGGCCATGCCGACGCGCAACACCGTCGCCTCCTCGAACTGTCGCCCGACGATTTGCACGCCGATGGGCAAGCCTTCAGCGCTCCAGCCAAACGGCACGGAGAGGGCTGGCGAGCCGGTGAGATCGAACGGCACAGTGGCGCGTAGGACATGGCGTGGCGGCAAGGTCTGAGCGCCGATGACACATGCCGGCGCCTCATGGGGATGCGCCGGCACGGGCACGGTGTGGCAGAGGAGGATGTCGTAGCGTGTGAAATATTGCGCCAGATCCCGCCGCAGACCCTCCACCTCGGCTTCTGCTGTAAGATATTCCCGCAATGACTCCACCTTGAAACTGAGACGCTGCTGCAAGGCTGGGTAGAGCTCGGCCTGCCGGCCAGCGATGATCGGCTCCAGATACAGACCGCCCTCGGCAGTGAACAGCGTCATCGACAGCAGGTGACCGTCACAGCGCTCCAGCCCGGGCAGGGTCACCTGTTCCACCCTACTACCCAAGGTTTGCAGGGACTCAGCGGCGCGTGCCACGGTGGCGGCCACCTCGGTGTCGACCGGGCCAAACCCCGGCTCAACCATCCAGCCAACGCGCAGGTTTGGCGGCAACGACGGTGATGCCGGGACGTCCGGGACAGGCACCGGCATGGCATACCAATCCTGGCCATCCGGCCCCGCCATCGTTTTGAGGGCCAGGCCGATGTCGCGCACTGTACGCGCCATCGGTCCCACATGCATGAAGCGCAGTAACGTCTCCGGCCAATGGCCGGTGAGGGGAATACGGCCATGGGTAGCTTTCAGGCCGGCGATGCCGCAGTAGTGCGCCGGGGCGCGGATCGAACCGCCGACGTCGCTGCCGATCCCCAACGGCGACAGGCCCGACGCAATCGCCGCGGCTTCGCCACCACTCGACCCTCCGGTCGTGCGCTCCACATTCCAAGGGTTGACCGTGCGGCCAAAAACGCGGTTGGCTGTCTCCCACCACAAGGCGAACTCCGGAAGGTTGGTCTTGCCGATAGGAATGCCGCCGGCCGCCTTCAGACGTGTAACCACCGTGGCATCCACCGTCGGAACGTGATGGGCAAACAGGCGGGAGCCACGCGTCGTACGAATGCCAGCCGTGTCCACACAGTCCTTGATGGTGAACGGGACGCCGTGCAGCGGCCCCAGAGACTCGCCACGCATCACTGCGGCTTCGGCCGCCCGTGCACGGTCCTCCGCGCCATCGATGATCGTGACGATGGCGTTGAGCTTGGGATTGATGGCCTCGATGCGCGCTAAATGAGCGCGCACGACCTCGACCGGCGACATGGCTTTACTGCGAATGCGCGACGCGAGTTCTGTGGCATCCAGGTAACAAATCTCCTCATGCATGATCTGTCCCCTCTCATGTCTGAGCCCATAGAACTAGTGAGCATGGCTTGCTGACGTCGATTGAACCTCATAATCTTGGCACGAGCCTGTTGCCGCCTGGGTTGATGTTCTGAGGTTGGCTGGCCGGCCCTCGGTTTCTCGCTAGACGCGTCGTTGATCTCTCAGAATGAGAGATATCGATGCAACGGCGTTGATCGGCCTGGCCTCGCGTGCTCCTGCGACACCTTCAAGAAAAGCCTTGATTGCCAGCGCCAACGATAACAGCACACCACGAAAACCTCCCTTCCGACGCGACAGCACGAGCGCTTCAGCTCCCGTCATGGGTAACCTGTTCGGCCCGGTCGCCGCCGTCGAGTTCCCATGCTAACGCGCTGATTTCGCAAATGGCAAGGATATTGCTCGAAGTATCTAAAGGAAAGGCGCACGGTGGGTGTCCATACAGCCCTAGAGCGGATTTCATTCGGGTGGACGGTATACAACCAAGACACTGGATGCCCGCCTATGCGCGCCTGACAACTACGAGGTCATTCCCGCACAAGGGGGAATGCAGGGGATCGTACGGACAATGGCAGATCGCTTCTAGAACCTGCTGTTGTGCTTTGTGAGAGGAGGAAAAACATGGTGCGTGGCCTCATCCTTTGGTTACTCGGAGTACCAATCGGGATCATCATCCTCTTATGGATCGTAGGCATTTTGTAGCCCAGCATAGCATGGCGTGGCGCCGAGCTAGGGAAGTCATAGGCGTTGCTCCGACACCGGCCTTGATCCACCGGCTCGTCAGCCAATGCCAATCGGTTTGGAGGAGGTAACAAAATGGCCGAACAGGAATATCGCGGCAAACTACTCCGCTTGAGCGATACCGACTTAACGGTGGCCAATCCGGCCGAAGACATTCGCGGCCGTCGGGTCGTGGATAAGGATGGCGAGGACATCGGCGAAGTCGACGATGTGCTGATCGATGAGCGCGAGTCGCGGGTGCGCTTCCTGGAAGTCGCCTCCGGTGGCTTCCTGGGTCTGGGAGAGACGCAGTTTTTGATTCCGGTGGAGGCGATCAGCCGCATCAGCGAGGAGACCGTTTTTGTCAATCAAACGCGCCAGCAGGTGGCGGGCACCCCACCTTATGACCCGGATCTGATCAATGAAGAGGTGGGAGAGGAGAGTTATTATGGCCGTGTCTATCGCCATTACGGCTATCCGCCGTACTGGGGCCCGGGCTATGTCTATCCTCCCTATCCGTATTATCCGTGAGCGGTGAGCAGCGATGCGGCGTGATGACGTGGTGCGGCGACTCACATGTTGAGTTCGGCGCGCGTTTGCAGAAAGCGCACGATATCCCCACGTGAGATCACTCCTTCAAGGTGGCTGTTCGAGGTGACCGGAAGCTGGTTGACGTCCTCGCGCCCCATCGTCTCCAAAGCCTCAACGACAGGGGTCTGTGGCTTGATGGTACGGAGCTGCGGCAGCGGGCGCATTACTTCGGCCACAGTGGTTTGTGGCCAGCGCTCTCGAGCCAGCTCTTTGACTTCATGCGGGGTGATAAGTCCTGCGATGGTGCCGTTTTCGGCGACGATATAGCAGCGTCGGCCGGTACGCAGGAGGTATTCGTCGGCGAAAGTCCGCACGCTCATGCGGCCATCCACGGTAGGACATTCGCGCGACATTACGTCACTGACAGGCACGCCGCGCAACCCTTCCATCATCTCCACTTGAGCGACGCTGCTGCCGGCCGCTTCCAGAAGGAACCAGCCGATAAAGGCCAGCCACAGTCCGCCGAAGCCGGCACCCCCGAAGAAGCGCAGGATGCCGAAGGCGATAAAGGCAATGGCGACGGCCTGACCGACCCCTGCCGCGATGCGGGTGGAGCGATTACCGTTGCCGGTGATCCACCAAATGATAGCGCGTAGGACGCGTCCCCCATCGAGTGGAAAGCCTGGGATCATGTTGAACACGGCAAGGGCAAAATTGATATATCCCAGCCACACGAACATAGCCATGAGCGGCGTCGTTGGCGTCGCCATCGGCGTCCAGCCCAGCAACCAGGCCACGGCCAAGCAGATGAACCCAATGACGGCGCTGGCGATCGGGCCGATGATACCCATCACAAACTCCGTTGTGGGATCGACCGCTTCCTTTTCGATGCCTGCAACGCCCCCTAGCGCGAACAGCGTGATGGAACGCACCGGCAAGCCACGCGCCTTGGCAACCAAGGCGTGTGAAAGCTCATGGGCGATCAGGGCGCCAAAGAATAGCAAGCCCGTGATCACGGCTAGGATCCAGATCACAGCAGTGCCCCACTCCGGGTTCGTCACATAAAAATGCCCTGCGAGCGACAGCATGATCAACAGGGCGATGAAGAACCAACTGTAATGAAGCCCGATCTCGACGCCGAAGAGGCGCCCAAGTTTGATGTGTGCCTTCATCGCCGACCCCTCCTCAGGCTGGAGCTTCCCTGTCGCGACCCTTCAACGGCACGAGGCCTAAAATTGCCTCTCGATATCGCCCCACAACGCGCCAGCGGCCAAACCTGCTGGACCACCGATCGCTGCGCCGATCGTCGCGTTACCAGCGATGGCGCCTAATCCAGCCCCGGCCGCGGCGCCAATTGCCCCGCCGCTTAAGGCTCGCTGCTGCGTGGGTGTCATGTTGGCGCACCCAGATGCCGTCAAGGAGATGATGGCGAGTAAGATCACTAGAAGAGCGCCGATTCGCTTCATCGCATAGGCCTCCTTGGAGTCGTCGTGGCCCCGGATTTCGCTGCCTGGAGTTTGGGGAAGACGATGGCCTGAAAGATGGCATCCACCACCGAGCGCTCAAGTTGATCGGGATGCGTTGCATAATAAGCGTCGATTTGATCGACAGCCTCATTGATGGGGACACCGCTCAGCCCTTGAACAAGATAGGGGACCAAGCTTCGGTGTCCTTCTTGCCAGGAGGTGGCGTAGACGCGCTCATATTCCACGAGATTGCCGATCCCCCAGATAAACGCCACCTTCGCGTCCGGCGACATCGACTGCCATAGCTGGCCAGTCAGCAGTTGCGACTCGCGTTCGGCGGCATGGCTTGGCATTCCACCAGCCAAGCCTATGAGCAATAGCACCACACCGCAGATAGGCATCAGATAGGCTCTTTTCATGGTTCTTCCCCCAACTCGATTCTTCCCGGCTTGTCGCACTGTGTGCGCGTGTAGGACGCTTATGCCGATGCGCTTGTCCACATGGCTAACGCCGGCAGCGTCCACGGTGATGACTTCAACCTCGGCATTTAGTGGCTTTTTTTTAGGGGTTGGGCAAAAATAATGCCAGGATTTTTCCGTCCACCAAATCAGACGCTAGGCGCTCTCAATGTTGGCGATAGAGTTGTCGTCGGCGCTGCAGCAGGTCTTAAGCGCTTGCTGTCTCTGTTATATTGAGAATCGGCGAGCCTCTGGACTCTCATTTCGAGAAGATCGATCAGCACCCTGTCCCACGGGAAACAATGGCCCGCGGCCGGTGCACCGATGATGGCAGGTCACTGGCCCAAGGCGAAAAAGGGCTTGACAAGGGGCTTCGGGATGAGTAGGAAGAAAGAAAACCCTAGGTAGAGGTGTTCGCTTCCCCCCGACAGACTCTCCCGAGCGAGGCCCGGCCACATGCCAGTGCGAGAGGAGGTAGGGAGCGTGCAAGCCGAGAACGACACAGCCCATCCTCCCAATAATGTCTCTTCCCCCCCAGAGATTTCGACAGTGCTGCAGATTGGGGACGGCCAACATTGGCTACCCGCCCTCCTCAAAAACTGCGCCTATCGGACGCTGAGGGAGCGCGAGGCATTGCTAGCCAGACAGGCTACATGCGACTCCCAAGTGAAGCGTGAGGCCAAAATCGCCGCGTTGAAGCGCGCGGTGGAGGATGGCACCTACGACGTCAGCGCTGACCAGGTCGCCGAGAAACTGCTGCAGGACACCCTGGGCGATCTGCTGTCATAATTTTCCTCTCTGTAGTCTCCGCTGGCCTTCCGTCAAGCTCCTTGCCAGAAGGCAAGGGATTCTCTATGATCTGAGCGGGCGATCTCAAGCCCCCGGTCCTGCCCTATTGAATTCGTTGTGATCGTTCCGATAGACACAGTCCCGCAGGGCGGAGGCGATGGCTCCCCTGCGTTGCGACGGAGCACAGAGCAGACCCTTTGAACAAAAGGAAGGCTATGACCAAAGTACTTGTCATCGATGATGAGAAAGACATCGTAACGTTGCTGCGTTACCACTTGGAGAAGGCAGGCTTTCGGTGCGTGGAGGGGATGGATGGCACCTCGGCTCTGCGTCTCATCCGCGAGCACCATCCCGATCTGCTGATTCTCGACCTCATGCTTCCCGGTATGGATGGTCTGGAAATCTGCCGGCAGCTCCGTCAGGACGCAGCCACGGCCCGTATGCCTATTCTCATGCTCACTGCCAAAGCCGAGGAGGTGGATCGAGTGGTCGGGCTAGAAATGGGGGCAGACGATTACGTCGTCAAACCTTTCAGCCCGCGGGAGTTGATCGCGCGCGTCAGAGCCATCCTGCGGCGGGCGCAGGAGCCGGCAGATCTCTCGGTCCGCCGCATCGGTGACCTCGAAGTCGATGAGGCTAGGCATGCAGTGACGGTGCAGGACGTCCCGCTCGAATTGACAGCCAAGGAGTTCGGCCTGTTATGTGCGCTCATACGGGCCAACGGCCGCGTCCTCAACCGTGAACAACTCCTTGAGGGGGTGTGGGGCTATGCCGGCGCCGCCGAAATCGAGTCGCGCACGGTCGACGTCCATATCCGTCGCCTGCGAGAGAAGCTCGGACTGGAAGCCAAGCGTATCGTGACCGTCAAGGGCGTGGGATATCGTTTCGACATGGAAGGGTAATCGTGGGCTTCGGCAGATTGGTGCAATCTAGCCTGCCGGTGCGTCTGACGTGTATTTTGCTGGCGACGACCGCCATCGGCATGGCGGTGATGGGGTTGTATGTGAGTCGTGCCCTGGAAACGCCCCTGGTGGAACATACCATCGCTAGTACGGTGCGCGATGCGCGCATCATCCATGATGCGATCGTACCCTATGTCGGGCAGGGGAGGCCGATCAGTGCGCCTCAGGAGCTGGCGCAGTACTACGCCGCCAAGCTCGGCGCTCGGGTCACAGTCATCGCCTACGATGGCATGGTGCTCGGGGATTCAGAGCGCTCGCTCGCCGAAGTGCGCAGCCTGCCGAATCAGCGGGACATGCCGGAAATCCAAACCGCGCTGGCCGGCGAAGTTGGTAGCCAACTGCGCTACAGCCAAGCGCTGCATCAGGACATCCTTTACGTCGCCATCCCGCTGACCGAAGGGTCGCAGATCAAAGGCGCGTTACGCATCGCGCTGCCTCTCACACAAGTAGATAAGGCCGCCATCTCGGTGCATCGGACGGTCAGCCTGGGGGCTCTGCTGGCCTTCGGTGTCGTGTTGGCGGTCGGGGTCTTCATCAGCCGCCGCGTGACGCGGCCGGTCACCGAGATACAGAGCATCGCCCGGCGCATGGCCGAGGGGGATTTCGCCCAGCGCGTGCCAGTCTCCGGCAGCGACGAAATCGCCGAGTTGGGGCGGACGTTGAACCTCATGGCCGCACGGCTCCACGAGCAAATCCGAGATTTAAAGGGGGAGCAAGCGAAAGCGGCGGCGATTCTCGACAGCATGGTCGAGGGGGTCGTCGCCATCGACCACCGCGAGCGGCTCCTGTTGATGAATCACGCTGCTCGCGCCATCTTCAGCCTCGGCGCAGAGCGCGTCGAGGGGCGCCCATTCCTGGAGGTGATCCGCCACAAGGCAGTGCTCGATCTCATTCAGGCGATGCGGCTGGCCACTGTCGGGGAAACGCGCCGCCGGGAAGTCGAGCTGGGCCCCCCGCTCGAGCGCCTCGTCGAGGCGCATGCCACCGCCGTTGCCATCACCCCAGCGGGGCCAGGGGTCCTGTTGGTGCTGCACGATATCACCGAACTGAGACGTCTTGAGAGGGTGCGGACGGAGTTTGTGGCCAATGTCTCGCATGAGCTGCGCACCCCACTCACCTCCATCCGAGGCTACCTGGAAACGCTTCTAGATGGCGCTCTCGAAGAGCCGGTCAACGCCCGCCGTTTCCTGGAAATCGCCCATACGCACGCCGAACGCTTGAGTCGGTTGGTCGATGACCTCCTGCAGCTCTCCGACATCGAAACCGGCAAAGTCATCCTCAAGCCTGACGCGCTTGTGCTGCGACATGTCGCTGCCGACATCGTGATGATGTTCGAACAACGGGCGCTGCAGAAACACCTGGCGCTGGTGAATGCGGTGCCTTCCGACCTTCGGGTCCAAGCCGATGGGGATCGTCTGACCCAGATCGTGGTGAACCTCGTGGATAATGCCGTAAAGTACACGCCAGAAGGTGGGCGTGTGACTCTGGGGGCGACGCGCGGCCTGAGCGGCTTCGTTACCATCTGGGTCGATGACACCGGCATTGGCATCCCTTCCACCGACCTGCCGCGTATCACAGAGCGTTTCTACCGTGTCGATAAGGCTCGCTCTCGGGAGCTTGGAGGCACCGGCCTCGGCCTCGCCATCGTCAAGCATCTCGTCCAGGCCCATGGTGGCGAGCTCTGGCTGGAAAGCGAGCTGGGCAAAGGTACGACGGTCTATTTCAGCTTACCCGCCGCGTAAAGCCCGAGTAGAGGGTTGACCGCGAATTTACCATCCCGTTCCGTGTACGTCATCTCGAGGCTTTCCCATTTTCCCAGCGTCATAGTCGCAATCGGCGACCGAGCCAAACCCCTCACTGCCCTGGCCTATCGGCGACACCTCACCACCTATTGTCCAACCGGTCTATCGTTGTCCATGCTGGCGTATCATCCTGTGCAGGCGATTGATGAACACCTCGTGCAATGGCCGGGTCTGACGTTTATAGGCTTGACTGGACACACTAAGCCGGTAAGATAGACCGCACATCCGTCATGCAGTGAATCAAATTGACATGGTTAGCCAGTGCAAAGCGTCTTGAGAGTCCATCGATCGATTCTTCCCCGAGTCTGGCTGGCAGAAGGCTCTCGGATGAGGTGGAGGTAGGAGTCGTGTATGCCGGCTCATCAGCTGTCCCATCCTGAGCGTGGCGGAAACGCCGGCCAGGAGCTTTCCAACCCAAGTCAGAACGTGACTTTTGAATCGGTCTTACGCCGGTATATGTCCCGGCGAACATGGCTAAAAGGTGGCCTAGCAAGCCTCATGGTCACAGGCATCGCCCCTGTACTCTCAGCCAAGGCAGAGAGCGGCTCCGCCGGCTTTACACCACTGCGCCATTCCACGGAGGATGCATTACACATACCGCTTGGGTATGCCCAGCACATCGTCATCCGGTGGGGTGACCCGGTGTTGCCCGATACCCCGGCATTTGATCCGGATGGGCAAAGTCCGGCGAAGCAAGCTCGCCAATTCGGTTATAACAACGATTTCACGGGGGTCTTGCCGCTGCCGTACGGCAGCCACAGCGCCGACCGGGGGCTCCTCGTCGTCAACCATGAATACACCAATGCCGAACTCATGTTCGCAAACTGGGATGGGAGGACGGCAAGCAAAACCCGGGAGATGGTGGACATCGAACTGGCGGCGCATGGCATGACCATCGTCGAAATTCAGCGCCAGCCCAGCGGGGCCTGGAGCGTTGTCCCGTCCTCACCGTACAACCGGCGTCTGACTGGCGAGACGCCGATGGCTATCAGCGGCCCGGCGGCAGGGCATCCATGGCTGAAAACGTCGTATGATGCGAGCGGCACCCTGGTGCGGGGGACGCTGGGCAACTGTTCGGCGGGGATTACGCCATGGGGGACGGTGCTGACGGCGGAAGAAAACGTGAATTTCTACTTCGCCGGCACGACAGACGGCGCCATCGATGCCCAAATCCAAGCGATGCATAGACGGTATGGCATCTGGGATTGCTATGGCTGGGCTCGGCACCATGCGCGCTTTGACGTCGGCAAAGAACCTCACGAACCGTTGCGCTTCGGCTGGATCGTCGAGGTCGACCCATATGACCCACAATCGGTTCCCAGGAAGCGCACGGCGCTGGGCCGTTTCAAGCACGAAGCGGCCACCAGCGTGATCAGCCAGAGCGGTCACGTGGTGGTATATAGTGGGGATGACGAGCGCTTTGAGTACCTCTATAAGTTTGTCAGTGCGGGACGCTACGACCCCGCCAGGCGCGCCGCCAACATGATGCTCTTGGATGCCGGCACCCTGTACGTCGCCAAATTCCACGGTGATGGCACGGGAGAGTGGCTGCCGCTCACCGCCGGGCAGGGGCCGCTAACCCCGGCGAATGGTTTTGCCTCGCAAGCTGAAGTGCTTATCAATGCGAGACGAGCTGCGGATCTGCTGGGGGCCACCAAGATGGACCGTCCCGAAGACGTCGAGATTCATCCCATCACTGGCAAGGTCTACGCGGTGATGACCAATAACACTCGCCGCAAAGCCGACCAAGTAGATCTGGCCAACCCACGCCCCGACAACCGCTACGGCCACATCATCGAACTGAGCGAAGAAGCCGGCGATCACACCGCCAGGCGATTCCGCTGGAGCATCTTCATCGCCTGCGGTGACCCACACAACCCCGACCATCACGCCTACTACCAGGGCCATACCGCCGTCAGTTGGTTCGCCTGCCCCGATAATATCGCCTTCGATACTGCGGGGGGTCTGTGGGTGGCCACTGATGGCCAACCGACCAGCATCGAGCGCAACGACGCGGTCTATGTCGTCGAAACCGAAGGGATACACCGAGGCATGGCCAAGATGTTCTTGAGCGGACCGGTCGGATGTGAGGTGGCTGGGCCATCCTTCAGCCAGGACCAGCGGACGTTCTTCGTTGCCATCCAGCACCCCGGCCAGATGCCCGGCAAGGCGCGCGGCCAAGGACGAGCGTCGACCTTCGCACACCCCAGCAGCCGCTGGCCCGACTATCGGCCGGACATGCCACCACGGCCGAGCGTCGTGGCTATCTATCGCCAAGACGGTGGGAAAATCGGCAGCTAGGCGGCTCTGGGTGGGCTTTTGAATAGACCGACGAGCCAATGGCCTAGGGCCAATGGCAGGTCGGCGCCGCGCAGGCAGGCGTGCTCGGTGAGGGTGTGATGGCCACCATAGATCGGCAGCCGCTGGCCCAGACTCGCCGCCAGATCACGCATGAGAAAAGCGGCGAGCTCTGGATGGACCGTCAGCAGTTGGCTGGGATAGGCGAGGATGCCGAGTTTGGGGATCAGACCCACGATCAAGGCGGTGCCGAAGGCGATGTCGCGATGCTTGACCCAGCGTGACAGGCTGTAAACGGTAATGGCCATCGAGCGGATGAAGAGCAACCCTAAGGGATAGACCGAGCCGGTGGCGACGGCCGTGCCGACCAGCAGCGGATCGAGCAAAGCCGAGGGCAACACGGCCTTGAGCGCTAGATGCACTCCGAAACCCCGCACATACTCTTGAGCGCTCGGCGTGGCGACCATCCGTCGCAGCCCCTCCGCCTCCGCTGCGGTGAGCCGCTGTGCCGCTTGCCAGGCGTCGATGCGGCGCGTGATGCATTGCTCGGCCCGGAGTAATTGCTCGCGCTCGTCCGTCAGCAGGCGGTAGACCTGCTTGAGAGCGTCTGCACGATAACGGTAGTCACGGAGGAAGCGCTGCAGCGCAGCAGGTAGCATGGCTGCAAGGGCAGTGACCCCCAACGGCCATAAGCGTGGATCGTTGATTAATCTGGCACCTCTGACGGCGTCAAGGCGTCCTGTTTCCACCCAGACCGCGACACGTGGGGCGATAACCGCCCCTCGATACGTCCGGTTCCCCACAAACCTGGCCCAGTGGCGGGCGCGATTGAGAGTTCCGCCGCCGACCCAGTGGCCCAGAAAGCGCAGGGGGGCGCTTTCGAGCCGGGAGGCTGTCTCCGCGGTAATTCGCCCCGTTTGGACCCAGCGTTGCAGCGTTTGGCGACGGATGTGACCGCGATCCGCCCGTCGCGTCCAGCGCCATGGCTCGCGTAGCAGTGCAACCTCGCCTCGTTTCCAGGCATGTTCATGTACTTCCAACTCTTTTAATAGATGGTGCAAGTCCCGGCATTTGTCCAACCCCAATCGTTGTGCCAAGTCCTCCGCATGGCGCTCGACGTAGGACCAGACCGTCGTGAACTCGGTGTCATCGAATAGCGGGAACCGGCCGATACCCAAGCCCTGCCTGAGATAGCGGGGGATGGTTAGCGCTGGTACTCCTGACTCCAAATCCACCACCACCCAGGCGTTGCCGTCGTACAGGCAATTGGCGGTGGCGACGAGGGTGCGTCGATCGACCTGCCATTGCGCGCCGATAAATCCGCTGTCATGAAGATGAGCGCGTAGTCGTTCCATGAACGCCACCAGCTCATTCATCTCGCGGCGAGGTCGCGGCGGCAGAGCCGATGCTCCCCACCAGCGCTGCAACAGATAAAGATCGGCGGAGGCCACTCGTGGTCCGCGCCCTGGGACATATTCTGTCCCCAAGACGAAGGCCTTGGCGGCAGGCTCCCAGCGCACATAGAGCGCGTCGGCAACGCATGGCCTCCCAAACCAATATTCGCTGAGAAGACGCAGAACCTTCCGTCGATAATAAGCGCTCCAGACGGCGCTCGCCGTCGTGCGGTAAGCAAAGGGCGCCTGGTAGCACAGCTTATATAAGATGGTGGTGAGGGACGACGACAGGCCGCGACCGAAGCCAAATACCTTTTCAGCGATCAAGCGCTCGGTGTGAACATCACGCACCAGATCGACGCGTGCACCCCGTCCACGGCCGAGTGTCCTGATGAACTCGAGGGTGAGCATCGTCGAGCCTGCCTCGGACACAGCTGGCACCGTCTGTGGCCCGTGCCAACCCCTGGAGAGCGTCGAGATGGGCGCTGCCTCGACATCGGGGCTAGCGCAGAGGGGATGAAGACAGGCCTGTTCCATTGGCTCCCCGTCTAGTGCAAGAAAGCAGTGCGGAGCAGGCGCATGCTGATGCGCCCGAACTCGCCGAGTTCGCGCACCGTGTTAAACACCGTGGCAATTTGAAAGCACAGGAAATACGCCGTCGCCATAGCGAGGGCAGGATAGCGCGAAGCCACCTCAAGCACCTTGAGGCACCGGGGGCGCAGCCAGGCCCGTAGGTGCCAGACAAGTGTCACTGAGGCCGATGCCACCGTCACGCCGCCTAAGAGATCGAGCGGGTAGTGATAGCCTGTATACACCCGCGCAAAGCCCACCCCGGCGAGACACCAGAACAGCAACACCAGCCCCAACGCCCGCCGCTCCAGATAGACTCCCAAGGCGATGGCAAAATAGAGGGCCATGTGATCGCTGGGGAAGGAGTTCCAATCGAGCACATAGCTGTGAAAAGTCGGCGGAAACTGGGCGGCGATCTCGGGCACCATCAACGGCCGGGGGCTCTCGATGTGATTTTGGAGGAGGCGCCCTATGACCAGCGACAGCGTGGTGGCCAACAGAATATAGAGCACGGCCGCGCGTTCCTCCTCGGTGCGCCGCGGCACAGCCCATAACAGAAAGAGGGCGGCTGCAAACGGAACACCTTTGAGAAGATCATTGTTCAAAAGGAGGAACATCGCGCTATCAAGCCACTCAGATCGGCCACCGAGTGACCCAATCCAACCCATCAACCAGAGATCAACAGACGAATGAGACATAGCCTCGCTCTTCTCCACTCACTGGCCCTCACCTTCCCCTTGCATGGGCGCCAAGTTAAGGGAAGGCACCCATCGTCTCCTTCTCCGTCTGGAAGAGGACTGGAGTGAGGGCGGTTCCAAACACCGCTTCCAAGGTTGGCTTTGCTCACCCCGGCCCTCTCCCGGAGGGAGAGGGGGCCTGAACCTGGCGCGTATGCCCCCGCCCTCACGAGAGAGGGGACATAGGACTTGGAGCTGCATGCACAGATGAACCTGCTCAGATGCAATGGGCAAGATCTGTACCAGATGTGAGACAGTTCTGGGGGTCGGTGGTAACTGGCGAGAAACACGGAGTCAGGTACGCCGCTCGGCATCGCTATGCCCAAGGCCGTGCGGGTCAGTCCGCCTCACCTGATGGCGGCGGCAAGCAGGGAAATGGCTGAAACCGTGTTCGAGGGCTAATGTGACAGTTGAGAAGAGGTGTGACAAAAAGTCTCACAGTCCATGCTGTGCATCGGCGACCTGATCCTTGAGGTCAAGGCCATAGCGTTGTGCCATCCGATACAGACTGCGGCGGTTGATCCCTAGGATCTGAGCGGCCTTTTTCTTGTTCCCCTGAGTCGCGCGCAGCACCGCCTGAATGTGGAGTTTTTCCACCTCCTCCAACGTGAGTAGCGGGTGGGTCAGCCCCTGGCGCGGGGGGACGGTCCGTTGCTGGAGCTTGGGAGACAGGTCATCTGGGAGCAAGCAGGTATTCATGGTCAAAGTTACGGCTCGTTCAATGGTATGCTCTAGCTCGCGCACATTACCGGGCCAATCATGGCTGCACAGCAGCTCCATCGCCAGCGGGGTGATGTGACTGATGAGCTTCCCATTGGCTTCGCTATATTTGCGCAGGAAATGGTTGGCCAGCAAGGGGATGTCGTCTTGCCGTTCACGCAAGGGGGGCAGGTGGATGGTCACCACGTTCAGGCGATAGAATAGATCTCCTCGGAAGCGCCCGGCCGTGACCAGAGATTCGAGATCTTGATTGGTGGCAGCGATGACCCGGACATCGAGCGCGATCGCTTCAGTTCCCCCCACCCGCCGGATCTCATGCTCTTGCAACACCCGCAGCAATTTCGCCTGCAGCGCCGGGCTGATTTCGGCGATCTCATCCAAGAAAATGGTCCCCCCATCGGCGATCTCAAACAGCCCCTTCTTGGTTTCGATCGCTCCGGTGAAGGCACCGCGGACGTGGCCGAAGAGTTCGCTCTCGAGCAACGATTCCGCCAGCGAGGCGCATTCCACAGCGACGAAAGGGCGCTCCGCCCGCACCCCATTAAAATGAATGGCTCGGGCGATCAGTTCCTTGCCGGTGCCGCTCTCCCCCTGGATCAGGACCGTGGCTTTGCTATCCACCAAGCGCGCCACCGTCTTATAGACCTCTAGCATTGCCGGGGTTGTGCCGACGATGTTCTCAAACTTGTATTTCTGCCGTAACTCCTGACGGAAGTATTGGTTTTCCTGCCGGAGCTTATATTGTTCCAGCGCGCGCTTGACGGTGATGGTGAGTTCTTCGATCTTGCAGGGTTTACTCAGATAATCATAGGCCCCCTGGCGGATGGCTTCGATAGCCGTGTGCATCGAGCTGTAGGCTGTCGTCATCAGCACCGGCATCTGGGCATTGATGCGTTTGAGGGCCTTCAGCACGTCGATGCCGCTTATTTCTGGCATGCGAATGTCGACGATGGCCAAATCGAACGGGACATCGCGAGCTAAACGGATGGCCTCCTGGCCGCTGGTCGCGGTGCTGACCTGGTAGCCCTCCTTCTCCAGGACCTCTTGCAGGAGGAGGCACGCCACTGCATCGTCGTCAACCGCCAGGATATGGATCATACCCGCCATGCCTTCAGCCTCCCTTTACGTCCCTAAGGGTAGACGGACAGTGAACGTGCTCCCCTCTCCGAGCTGGCTTTGGACCTCAATGCTACCGCCATGTGCCTGGATGATCTGCGAACAGATAGCTAATCCGATGCCAGTGCCCTGCCCTGCATCTTTGGTGGTAAAAAACAGGTCGAAGATTTTGGAGATATGCTCTTCAGGAATGCCTTGGCCGGTATCGCGGATACGTACGGCCACGCAGCGTCCCGATTGATCCGACCGGCAGCCATCATCCTCCTCGAGAGCGGTCTCTACATACAGATCGCCGCCATTCGGCATAGCGTCCAGAGCATTGGCCAGGAGATTCAGGAAGACTTGCTGGAGCTGATGGCTATCCGCTCGCAACCAGGGCAAGTCCTCCTGCAGATCGGTATGCAGGCGGACATGACGCCGAGTCATTCCCGGCGTGGTTAACTGCAGTAATTCGCCCAGCAAGGCATTCAGATCGAGCGGCTTGATCTGCGGCGACGGTTGTCGGGTAGAGCTCAGCATGGTGCGCAGCGTGTCGGAGATCCGATCCAACTGCGACTCGATGATATGGAGACGTCGCCGGGCATCGCTGGATAACTGCGGGTCGTTCAGGAGGAGGTGAATATACCCCGCGATGGAATGCAGGGGTGTACCGATTTCGTGGGCAATGCTTGCACTCTGATAGACCATGCCCACCAGGCGCTCCCACTGGGCAAGTTGGCGTTGGCTATGGAACAGCGCTTCGTTCACCCGTTGCAACTCCTGATTGCGCTGCTCAAGGGTTTGCGTGGCCGCCCTGATCTTCGTCTGCAACTCCTCGTTGAACTGTTGGATCTGAGCGAGGAGCTTCTCTTTCTCGGTGGTATCTTGCCGGATCTTCAACAGCATACGGTTGAAGTGGTCGGTGAGTTGGGCCAGTTCGTCGTGGCCGCGAGACATCACCTGCACGTCGAGCGAGCCGGCCTGAGCGTGCTGCATGGCCTCGACCAGCCGCCTCATCGGGCGGTACACCGCGCGCTGGACGAAGATGGTGAGGGCGACACTGACAAACGCCACCGTCGCAGCCAACATCAACAGTGTCTGGCGGCGCTCCTTGGCGACATCCGCTTGCACGGCCACCCCAGAGATCACGAATTGCAAGGCGCCGATGAGCTGTCGATCGGCGCGAATGGGCGTGGTGACCTGCCACAGGTGCAGGTCCTCCTCGACGTGGAAATCCATCAGGGTACGACCCCGCGTCAGGCTCGCTACCTCCTGACGACTGAGCCGTCCGGTGGGAGGGTCTTCATCCGAGGCCAGCAGTGACCAGCCATTGTCAGGTGTTCTGGCGAAGATGTACATGTGACGGATATCCGCACGGGCCTCTTTGATTTGATGAATTTTTTGCGTCAGCGTGGTCCAATCGTCGAACTCCAGCGAGCCGCCAAATCCAGCTGCAAGCTCTTTTGCCAGCCGGGTTACTTCAGCGATAAATCGTTGCGTAAACGCACGCCGGGCTAAATGAGCATCGATGAAGGTGGAGACCGCCAAGGCGATGACGACGCTGGCAATGCTCACCACGACTAGCTTGCCGCGTAGACCTAAATGGATGCGCATGCCTTTCCTCCGGCATAGGCGTATAGACGCTACCCTCTCCGTCACACCCCATCACTATACCACAGACCATCACCTCAGCGGACATGACCAGAGGCCGGACGACAGCTTCACCTGAGAGCTTCGCATCTGTTCGGTGCAGGCGAGGCGCGAGCGGTGGGGAAGCAACGATCAGAGCCTGTACGGAAGAACCCAAAAGCACAAGGCGTGGAGTGCCCACGCTCAGCTAGCCGTTAATGAAGAAGGCCGGGGTGAAGGTCACCCCGAGGCGGATGCCCTCGTCCACGACTAGCTGACACGTGGGCCAGCTGCGACGGCGATGTTAGGGTTCCTGCAGATGTTCCACCGGCAGATAGATATACACGGTGGTGCCGGTATGGGGTTGACTCGACACTTCGACCCGGCCGCCATGTTGTTTGACAACACCCCAAACCACGGCGAGACCGAGGCCACTGCCGGTATCCTTGGTCGTGAAAAACGGCTCGAAGATCTTCCCGAGCATTCCGGGCGGGATACCTACGCCCGTATCGCTCACACTTAGGCACACTGTGGTACCGGACGCCGGGACGGCAACGTCATGGCCATTACCATGGACCACACGCGTCTCCAACACCACCGTACCTCCGTGCGGCATCGCTTCCCAGGCGTTGACCACCAAGTGCCAGATGACCTGCTCCAGGCTTGCGGTATCGGCCAGTACCCGAGCCCCTGTGGCGCCAAGCGAGATTTGCAGATCCACCCCAGCTGGCACAGCACGTCGCAGCCGCCCGCTCAGCTGGTCGAGAAAGACATCCATCTCTAGCGGACGTCGGCGCCCTGCCTGGCGCCGACTGAACGCCACTAAGCCTTGGACTAACGATGCAGCTCGCTGGGCCGCCTCTTTGATCCGCGCCAGATACCCATGGACCGGATTGGCCGATTCCAGCGTGATCAAGCCGAGTTCGGCATACCCCTGCATGACCTGCAACAAATTGTTAAACTTGTGGGCGACGCCACTGGCGAGCCCCTCGATCGCTTCGAGGGTGCGCTCCTGTAATTGCTGCTGGCGCCATACCTGCTCTTGCGTCACATCGCGCACGCAGCCCCGCCACCCACGAAACATCCCGCGCGGATCGTAAACGGCTGTAGCCATGATCTCTCCGGGGAACTGGCGGCCGTCCGCACCACACCACAGGAGGACAATACCTTCGACTTGCCCATCGAGCCGACAGCGATCCGCCGCAGCCCGCCAGGCGGGTACACTATCCGAGCCAAGCAATGTCTCCACTGTGGCTTGGCCGATTACCTCGCCCTGGTTGCGTCCCACCCATCGCAGCAGCGTTTGATTGATAGCCACGAGGATGCCTGCGCTATCAGCCTCCCATAGCCCGACTGGCGCATGCTCGAACAGATCCAGCGCACGTTCCAAGGGCTCGTGGTGAGGGCGATCCGGGTCGGGTACCAAGGGGGATGTCATCTCCTAGTTCCACCCTCGATAAGGCTGGCTACTATCTTTCCCACCTCTCTGCACTGAACACGCTTACTGCAGGGGAAACGTGCTCGACTGATTGTTCAAGGGCCGTGTTCCAATGCTATCGCTAACAGCTCACTCGCTGCGTTCATCGCCGTCGCTCTCTGAAAAGTCTATATCGTCTGGAGAACCTTGCAGGTTTGTACAAAACTATAAAAGGATATGACAAAATTGTCCTCTGGGGGAACAGAATATTCAATAATGACTTACCATGTCAAGCAAAATTATTTTCCATATCTATGGCACACGGTTACGGCTAAGTTGAGGGCATGAGGTCGAATCGGGGAGATCTCAGCAGCGCTGCGGGTGGACAACCGCCACACACCTCGGGGGGAAATCGATTGCCGGGGTTGCGAGCGTTTCGCCTTCAAATCCAGCCAGCTCACGACACCGCCGGTCGCGGCGCAGCAGCCGCCTCGTGATGGTGCAAGCGCTCTTGCGATCGCGGGCTGCCGCTAGTGCGGACGAGCAAATATAGTCGAGGCTTGATCCTTTAGTCTATCAGAAATTTATTGCCATGTCGTCATTTCGTCATGTCGCGGCAGTGCGTCACTTTATTCCCATACAGTGTTTCCACACTTCCCCCGTGCCGATGTCCTTTCCCTGGGGACGAGGGGGAGAATGGCAGGGACAAGATCAGAGTGGATAGGGTATACCAGCTCGATGCTAGCGCGCTGCTGATGGAGTTCGTCGTCGGGAACGAGTGAAAGGACTGCATTTATGTCCAGCGTGACGGCCACGTCGATTTTTTGCGGAACTATTGTGGAACGCCCTCGATGACGCTGAACTCCGTCGGGGAGTTGGTGGGGATGATGCGACTGAGCGCCAGATCGGCATGCGCGAACAGCGTGCGGTATTCTGCCTCGGTGCGATGTCGTCCCTGATACATCACCAACAAGTTAAGGTCGGCGATCTTGCCGAAAAACGGCGCATTTCCGGGCGGAATGAGGCGTTCGATGACGAGAACACGGCCGTGCGCGGGGAGGACACGGCGGCAATTGCGCAGAATAGCAACGGACCGTTCGTCGTCCCAACTGACCAAAATCCACTTCAGGACATAGACATCGCCGCCGTACGGGACGCTGTCGAAAAAATCGCCGCCGATCACCTCACAGCGCTCGCCCATCCCTTGGGCTTGCAAAAATCCGTCGGCCTCGGCCACCACATGCGGTGCGTCGAAGAGAATACCCCGCAGGTGAGGGTAGGCTTTGAGGATGGCGGCTAGCAGGGCGCCCCGTCCTCCGCCGATGTCCACCACGGTACGGCATCCCGAAAAATCGTAGACCGGCGCGACCGCCAGAGCTTCCTCGGCGGTGGCGACGTTCATAAAGGTTTGAAAGAGGTCGGCGGCGTCGGGGTGTCGCGCCAGGTAGGCGTCGAATTCCATGCCGAAGATATGCTCGAAGGCCGGCTCCCCCGTCTTGACGCTATAGGCCAGGGCGCCCCACGCTCGCCAGGTCCAGGTCTCCCCACTCATGATCGCGGCCGCCCGCCACGATTGGGGATGGTCACGGCAGAGAAGGGCAGCGACCGGGGTTAAGGTGAAGCGACCTTCGGCGTCCTCGGCGAACACCCCCACGCTGGCCACGGCTCGCAGCAAGCGGTAGAGTGCTCCGGCATGAGTGCCGGTGGCGCGGGCTAACTCCTCGCCCGTCTTGGGTCCATCTTGCAAGCAGTCGGCGATGCCGAGGTTGGCGACGACGGCGATGGCTTGCGACACCCAGAAGCCGGTGCTCAATTGGCGCAGGGCCACAGCTGGGGGCAGGGACGTTGGCTGTTCAGGGTCGGAGATATCCGCCATGTATGCTCCTTGTCGTGGATTGACGCCGGCTCTGTTGTAGGAGCGATCACGAAAACACGGCGATTCTAGGGAGACGTCGAAGACCTGTCAACGAATTTTGCCGGACGGCGGGAGGTGTCTAGGCTGTCGGGCTACCCTCACCCCAGCCCTCTCCCAGAAGGAGAGGGGGTGATGAGGGCCGCCTACAGCTTAACCTGGCGCCTATGCCCCCAGGGGGAGAGGGGGCGAGACGCGCTCCTGCCACCACCGTACAAAACTCTGACGCACACCCGTGCGGGGCAGAGAACTTGCGGACCGCCCGGATCAAATGCTAGCATGGGCGTCGTCGCGCCGCGATTCGCACAGCACAGCGAAGGCAGTTCGAGGGCACATGACCTGAGACCGTTCTGAGTTATCCGAGCGTGAACTGCTGGGGAACGTGACCGAGAGCGCCATGCATGCAAGGTAGAGGTTCGCCCGGCACCTCATGAAGGAGAATGACGCTATGATCCCCAAGCTCGTCCTAAGTGCTACCCTAGCCTTCTTACTCGGCGTAGGGGCGGCCCTCGGGCAGGAAGGGCCGGTCGAGTTCATCAAGGTCGCCGAGGCCAGCCGACTGCTGCAGCAGGGCGGCAAAGTTGTGTTCGTCGATGTACGCAGTCGCCAGGAGTACTTGATCCGGCACATTAAAGGCGCGATGTCCGTTCCCTTGAGCACCATCGACCAGCGTGCCCATGAGATCCCGCGCGATGGGCTCGTGGTGCTCTACTGAGCTTGTCCGCACGAGTTGGCCAGTCTGGCCTACAAGAAACTGTATGCCAAAGGGTATCGCAATCTCAGCGTCCTGGACGAGGGCATCCCAGGATGGGTTGAACAGGGCTATCCCACGGAGGGTTGGCGGGCAGGAAATGATACCTTACTCCGCGATCATCATCGGCCGGCATACCACATTCCGCTGAGAATTCCCTAGGACGCTAGCGGCGCGCCAGCCGCGAAGCCTGGATCCCCGGCCAACGAACCGCTTTGTTCAGCGGCGTTGGCGTCTAGCTGCGCTGAAGTTGGACGAAACCGGGTATAATAGAAGAGCAGTTCTAAGGATTTCGAGCTGACGGCCGGAGATTCGTCTGGCCATCATGTAGCGCTGGTGCTGGGCCGCTGGCGCTGCGAACAGGTCTACCCCATAGACCGGTAGCGAAAACACGTGTGAACAACGAACGATGCGAGGAGGATGCGATCATGGCAGAGTATGCCCGTCCCGATGTCTTAATAAGCACGGAGTGGTTAGCCCAACACCTGAGCGATCCTCACCTACGGATCGTCGAGGTCGACGTCGATACTTCAGCCTATGAACAGGGGCACATCCGCGGGGCTATCGGCTGGAACTGGCAGACTCAGCTGTGCGATCAGGTGCGCCGCGATATCTTGACCAAAGAGCAGTTCGAGCGTCTGATGAGCGAGTCAGGGATCAGCCCCGATACCACCATCGTGTTCTACGGCGATAATCATAATTGGTTTGCGACGTATGCCCTCTGGCAGTGCCGCTATTGGGGGCATCCCGAGGACAAGCTCAAACTCCTGAACGGCGGCCGCGCCAAGTGGGTCGCCGAGGGACGCGAGTTGGTCACCGACGTGCCGTCTTATCCCAAGACGGCCTACAAGGCAGCGTTCCCCGACGACAACGTGCGAGCCACCAAAGATCTCATCTTCCAAACCCTCATCGAGCGCAGCCGCTACAATCTGGTCGATGTGCGCTCACCCGATGAATTCACCGGTAAGGTCATTGCGCCGCCGGGGATGAGCGAGACAGCGCAGCGCGGCGGGCATATCCCCGGTGCGGTCAACATCCCCTGGGCGCAGGCGGTCAAGGAGGATAGCACGTTTAAGTCGGCGGATGAGCTGCGCGCGCTCTATGAGAGCAAGGGGGTGGACCTGAATAAGGAGACGGTGGCCTACTGCCGCATCGGCGAGCGCTCCAGCCATACCTGGTTCGTCTTGAAGTATCTACTGGGCGTGCCGAAGGTGCGCAACTACGACGGCTCCTGGACGGAGTGGGGCAATCTCGTCGGAGCACCTATTGAGCGTGGGTAGGGTTGAAGCGGCACAAGCTGTAAGGCCCGAGGGCAGCGTTCATCTCATGGCGGCGAGGCGGGGGTCAGGGGAAAGCCTAAGCACAAGACGTTGGTGCGGTCATGTGGCGGCCATCGTTCTTCTGACGCTTGGCACTTCTGTTCTCATTCTCCCTCTGCACTTAGTACATCATTGGGATGATCCGTTCCCCGAGTGCCAGATTCTGGCCTTTGCCGGGGCGCTCGCCGCCTCCATTCCTGGTGCAAGCTGTCTACCGGTCGTCGAGTGCCACTGGCAGGGTGTCGGCCTCCCTTACCTGCTCCCCCCGTGTTTTGCATCGGCCATCGCACCGTTGGCGAGAGCCCCTCCTGCATACCCTCCTCTACACTAGGATGTTTCCACATCGTAGCGGCCTCCATCTGCGGAAAGGGTAGGAGTATGACATGGCCACGGACAACTTGGCTTGGAGTAGTGTGGCTCCTCATCGGGGCAGTCGTAGGGATTGGCAACGCTCATGAGACAGGACCGCATGCTCACGGTGCAGGTGCCGCCTCACCGGACACCCCCAAAGCCCCTATCCGAATCAGCATGGAAGAGCTACATCGCCAAGGTGGGGTGCCTCGAGGATGGGCATTCACCATCCCAGACGGTGATCCCAAAGCCGGCCGGGAGGTTTTCGTCAAACTTGAGTGCTATCAGTGCCATGCCATCCAAGGCGAGTCCTTTCCGCAAAGTCCTTCGTCAGATACCGGCCTCGGCCCTGACTTGACCGGTATGGGCAGCCACCATCCGGCGGGGTATTTCGCCGAGTCTATTCTGAATCCAAGCGCGGTCATTGTAACTGGACCCGGCTATACCGATGCCGTCGGGCTATCGATCATGCCCGATTATCGAGAGAGTTTGACGGTCGCCGAATTGATCGACCTGGTCGCCTACCTGAAAAGCCTGGGAGGCGCCCACGACCACGGCAGCACAGACCCCCACCATACAGGACACCTTGGCCAAGAGCCGTTGTTCGATGAAGTGGTGGGCGACTACCGCGTGCGGGTGATGTATCATACGGCCACCGCCGAGGCGCATGGCGATGGTGACCACCGCCACGAAACCCAGAGCGGCGGAGCGGCTAAGGCTCGGAAACAGGGTCACCTCATGGCCTTCATCACGGACGCTAGGACAGGGGAGGCAGTGCCGTACCTACCGGTGATGCTGAGCATCCCTTCCCCCCAACAGGCGGCCCACACAGTCCAACTCATCCCGATGATGGGCGACCACGGGTTCCACTATGGGGCGGATATCCAACTTCCCCGGCAACCAACCACGGTCACGCTGTCGATCGGCCCCACTAGCATGCGCCTCATGCCGTCTGCAGCAGGGCGTTTTAGTGAGCCTCAGGACGTCAGGTTTAATTGGCCCGCCGCGCAGCCGGCTACACCGGTCAGAGAGCCGGCCGTGCCACACAGTCATGGGCTGCATGGGGGCCCGAAAGGCCACTAGATGACAGCGCGCCAACGGCTCGACGTGCTGATCCCCGTGGGCGGTCTTTGGGCGAGCGCGTTGGCCGAGACTACCTGGGAGCGTCATCCTATTTCCCCTCTCCCCCCGGGAGAGGCCGGGGTGAGGGCCCGGCAGAGCTGTGGAAGGGCGCATACGCCCCGCCGCGTGTACTCCTTTGCGAAGGTGACGATCATGCGACAAATCTGGTGCCGTGGTATGGTGATCGCGTGTCTGCTGGCGTTGCCCGCCAGCGCCTGGACGCATGCGGTCCTGGTCAAATCTGCGCCGGCGCGGCGCGCTATCCTGTCGCAACCGCCCGCCCGGGTGCAGCTTTGGTTTAACGAACGGTTGGAGGCGCAGTTTTCACAGCTGACGGTGTGGGATGCCGAGGGACACCAGGTCGACGCCCAGGATGTGCAAGTCGGACCCGACGATGCGAAGCGTCTGTCTGTAGGGCTTGTCGATCTCACACCCGGCATGTATATTGTAAAGTTTCGCGTGCTCTCCGTTGACGGCCACGTCGTCGAAGGCGAGTTTCCCTTTACCATACGGGATCGTCGATGACCGGTCTGACGATCGCCATCCGCGTCGTCCATCTGGGGACGTCGTTACTCCTTGCGGGCGTGTTCACGTTCTTGCTGCTGGTGGTCTACCCGGCGAGTCGGACGGCGAAGGCCGAGGCGAGGGCGAGTTCTGATCACCTCGATGGCGTTCTCTTGAGATTGGCGACCGGGTGTCTGCTCGTGATGCTGATCTCAGGGGCGCTCGGGCTCTGGTTCCAACTCGCCACGGCGACCGGCCGCCCTCTGCTTCAGGCCCTCACCCTTGCAGACCTCCAGAACATCCTAAGCGGCACGCAATATGGCCGGGTCTGGATCATCCGTATGGCATTGATGGTCCTTCTCGCTGGATTTCTGTGGTTCCGGGATGCTGCGGGAGAGAGGAAGGACTGGTGGGCGTTGCGACTTGAAGGGACGGCGCTGGGGGTCGGCCTCCTGATGACCCAAGCCTGGATGGGTCACTCTGCGACAGGCGAGGGCTTGACGCTGGCGTATCAAGTGCTGGCCGATGGGTTGCATCTCCTGGCCGGTGGCATCTGGCTGGGGGGCTTGCCTCTGTTGCTGTACATGCTGTCCTGGGCGTTGCGCCGCGATGATCTGGGCGCCGAGGCCATGGCCGCTGAGGCGACGCGGCGGTTCTCAACGTTGGCCTTCGTCAGCGTGGGCGTGCTGCTGATCACCGGAGCGGCGAACGCTTGGCAGCTGGTGGGCACCATTCCGGCCCTGGTCGGCACTCCGTATGGCCGGCTGTTACTGCTCAAAATCGGCCTTCTTCTGCCGTTATTCAGCTTGGCGGCGCTGAATCTGTGGCGCGAAATACCGCACCTGACGCCAGCGGTGCACGAGCCTGGGCGCCAAGATATACGCCAAAGCCTGCAACGGCTGCGGCGCAACGTCGGGGGGGAATTGCTCGTCGGCAGCCTCATTCTGCTGATCGTGGGAGCCTTGGGGGTCCTGCCGCCAGCGTACCATGACCAACCCACCTGGCCGTTTTCGTTCCGGCTCAGCTGGGAAGCCACCAAGGATGTGCCTGGGGTGCGAACCAGCGTGGCGATTGGCCTGCAGCTCTCGATGTTCGGGTTTTTCGTGGCACTGTTAGCCGTCATCACGCGGATTCGCTACTGGTATGGGATCGTCGCCGCCGGACTGCTTGCCGTAGGGGTGGGATTGTCCGTCTGGCTTCCGAAGCTCGCCATCGATGCATATCCGACGACCTATCTGCGCCCCGCCATCCCGTACAACACTTTATCGATCGCCAACGGTCTGCACCTCTACGGCGAGCATTGTGCCGTCTGTCATGGCGTGGCCGGTTACGGCGATGGACCGGCGGCCCCCGGGCTGCGGCCACCTCCAGCCGACCTAACGGCCAGGCATACCGCCGATCATACGGCAGGGGATATCTTTTGGTGGCTCACCCATGGCAAACCAGGGACGACTATGCCGGGGTTTGCGATGCAGCTCAGCGAGGAGGATCGGTGGGATCTGATCAATTTCGTCCGTGCCCTTTCTGCCGCCGAACAGGCACGCGTGCTGGGTCCGCAGCTGGGCAACAATCTATGGTTGGTGGCGCCGGATTTCACCTATACCACCCGTCTGGGGGATGCTCGCGCCCTCAAGGACCACCGCGGCCGGGAGCAGGTGCTGTTGGTGTTCTTCACCCTGCCGGATTCGCTGCCACGCATGGCGCAGCTGAGGGAATCATATCCGCAAATCCGGGTGCTCGGCGTGGAAGTCCTCGGCATTCCACTTCAGAATGGGACGACGTCGGAGGCCATGGTGACACGGCTGGAGATGCCCTTCCCCATCGTCACCGATGGCGCCGAGGAGACGGCGGCCGCCTACACGCTTTTTCGCCGCAGCTTCGGCCCTGAGGGTTCACAGCCTGACCCACCGATTCCCCCTCATGTGGAATTTCTCATCGATCGCCCTGGCTATCTGCGAGCCCGCTGGATTCCCCAGGAGGCAACGGGATGGACAGAGGACGGGCAACTGCTGAGCGCCATCGAGCAGTTAAACCAGGAAAAGTTCGACGTGCCTGCGCCGGATCTCCATGTGCATTGAGTGGGTGGAGGAGGGCGATGCGCCTGTACAAGGTGGTTATACTGGTGAATCTGGCGCTTGGCGTAGGATTTGTGTTCGGTTCGCTCTGGTGGAGTCGGGAGGTTGGGCGTCTCAGGCGCGAGGTAGAACTCGCCAGGCCGATCACGCTGACCCGCCCGACAGGGGAACGCCGATGGTCTGTGCGTGGCATTGTCCGCGTCGTCGCCCCGGAGATCAACCGCATCTTCATCGACCACGAAAACATCCCCGGTCTAATGGAAGCGATGACCATGGCCTTTGAGCCGGCGGATCCTACATTGCTCAATGGCGTAACCCCCGGCGATCGCGTCCGCTTCACCCTCCAGGAGCAAGCCAACCGGCTCATCCTGATCGGCATCGAGACAGAAGCTGGCCCTTAAATATGGTCGTTCCTGGCTCAGCATCGATAACGCGCTAGATGAGTGCGATATACCTCGTAGCGACGTGCCTATATGATGGCTTCAACACACACGAATGAGACACGTTCAGTCATGGCCAGAAGCCGCCACCGCCACATAATCGCCTGGCGGAATGCCTCTCAGGCGGCAGGTCGGATGAGACCTAGCCGGCGCAACATCCAGGCCATGGCCAAGAGCAAGCACAGGAGCGCCACCGTCAGTTGCGCTGGAGGATAATCGTAGTGATTAGCCAGCACAAACCCGATGGTCGCCGTGCCGACCGCCACCGCCGGGGCCACCAAGAACATCGGGCGCACTTCACGGCAGGCGTTCTTGGCGACGAGGGCAGGCAACACGAGACATCCGAAGGTATAGAGCATCCCCGCCACCCTGATCGATAACCCCACCGCCAGGCCGAGCCAGGCCAATATCAGAACAGAGATCAGGGCGATATTGACGCCCGTCGCCGCCGCCGTCGCCGGGTCCATGCTGAACAGCAGGAGCGGCCGGTGGCACAGCCAAATCGTCACGGCCGTGCCGCCGAAGAGAGCGGCGAACATCCAGACATCGCTCCGCTGTGCACCGATGATGCTCGACGACAACAGGCGGTGGATCTCGTCCAAGCCGTGAGGGCTATGGGCGACGATCAGAATCGATGCGCTGGCGGAGATGAGGAACACCCAGCCGGTGATCCCTTCGTGGCTCTCCTTGCCAGTCGCGCCGCCGTGCGCCGTCAGTAGCGCCGCCACCACCGAACTCGTCACCGCCATCGCCGCCAGAAAGGCGTCGGCGTGTAGCCAGTGTACCTCCGCCAACGCCGGCCAACTCCCCACCCACAGGGCCAGGGCGATGCCCAGCGTAGACGCCTGCGAGACGGCGGCGCCGATGAAAATCTGATCGCGTGCCACCACGAGTACGCCGATCAGCGCCAGCACAAGGCTGATCAACCAGCCAACCACATAAGTATTGTGGAAGAGCGACCAGGAGGCGATGAAGTCGGCGATCATGAGTCCGATTCCACCGGACACACCCGAATGGCCACCACCCCGGATGCATCGCTGGAGATCTCGACCCCCACCCCGTATACCTGATGGAGTGTTTGACGGTTCAACATATCCTGACGCGTGCCTGCCACCACGTGTCCACCACGAAAGAAAGCGAGGTGGGACGCGTAGCGCGCCGCAATGGCCACGTTGTGGGTGACAAACAAAACGGTCAGATGTATCTCGCGATTGAGGTCAGCGATAAAGCGTAGCAAGCTATCTTCTGTAGCGACATCCAAGCCATTCGTCGGTTCGTCCAGAATCAGCACACTGGGCCGCCGCACCAACGCCCGGGCCACCAGCGCCCGCTGACGTTGGCCACCGGATAACGCCCAATAATCCGTATCCTCGTGTCCCCCCAGCCCGACTTTATCAAGTGCCCATGCCAGACGTTCGCGGCGTTCCTGTGGGCTGGTGCGCAGGCCGACGAGGCCGAGGAGTGTGAATTCTCGCACCGTCGTGGGAAGGGTGGGGTTGATGTCGCAGCGTTGCGGCACGAACCCAAGACAATCGCGTTGGCTCAGCTCGCGATCAACCCAGAGTCGCCCCGCCTGGGGATGCAGCATGCCGAGGATAGCCCGCAGCAGCGTCGTTTTCCCCGCGCCATTCGGCCCGAGGAAGAACCAGAATTCCCCGGCATGCACGATCAGATTGACCTGCCGTAGCACCATGCGGCGCCCGTAGCCCAATGACAAATTTGTCGCCTGAAGCAGAATCTTAGGCGGCACCAGGCGCCTCCTCATCTTGACATCGCAGGCAGGCACGGCACAAAGCCCGATTGAGTAGATGCCCCGCTACTAGGAAGACAGTGCCGATCATCACGAACCCTAATTCATACCGCTCTTCGACGGCGAGTCGCCCGAGCAGAATCATCGCTGCGGCGGCAGCCAACAGGCCAAAAACGCCTCGATGCCGATGTACACGGAAGCCCCAACAGAGGCTACCCGTCGCCAGGACCACTGAGGCGCTCAACAAGATCGCTTCCAGGGTACCGTCAACGAAAAACCCTAACCCGGCAAGGGGCAACACGGTGAACACCACGGGCGCAGCCAGGCACTGCACCGCGCAAGCCAGCGATATGCAGACGCCTAGGCGATCCATCTCCGACAACAGCGTGGACGACGGTGGCACGTTCATCGGGCAGCTCGCATCGCGGCGACAAGTTGCCGCACATTATAGTCGATCATGTCGAGATAATCCCCGGTTCCCGCCCTAGCCCCGACTTGATGGGCCATGCTGACCACCTGCACGCCAGTGTTTTGCGCAAGGAACTGGGCATGGCGAGGATCGTAGTAGGGCACCGCCAGGACAATTCCAACATGCTCGGCACGCATGACGTTGACCAGTTCCCCGAGGTGTTTGGTCGTCGGTGGTATGCCCGGCTTAGGCTCCATGAAACCGATGATGGTGATGCCGAAGCGCCGTGCAAAGTAAGGCCAGGCGTTGTGATCGGCCACGACCTTGGTGCCATAATACGGCAGCAGCATCCCCAACCAACCGCCCAGTAGCCTTTCATCCCCCTGCTGTTTCAAAAAATCTCCCAACTTGCCATATTCATACAGCAGGGCAAGTTTCTCGAAGTCATACTTGTTCGCCAACGTCTCCCCCACCATAGCCACGCCGAGCCGCCGGCGAAACGCCTCATAGCGCTCCTCGAAATTGCGGCGTTGCTCCGGGCGCAGTTCACCGAGCTTGTCGCGGATCAAGGCGGCGACCTTGAGGCCGTTGAGAGGGTCAGTCAAATAGTGGGGATTGCCAGCCGGATGTACATCCCCCCGAGAACGATCGATCGGCCCGGTGGGCACTTCCAGCGGGGCGATGACCGTCGAAGCGTCGACGTACCCCCGAGCGCCCGGCAACACCTCGGGATTGGAAGCGTTTTGCAAGAGCACCGGCGCCCAACCGAGTTCGAGGTCCATCCCGGCTTGAATATACATGTCAGCTTGATTCAGCACGCGGACGAAACTCGGCTTGGGCTCGACAAAATGCGGATCCTCCGTACCCTTCGCAAACACGGTCACGTCGACCTGATCGCCGCCGATGTGCCGGACCAAGCTCCCCAGCTCGGCAACGGTGGCTGCACCCCTCAGAGGGGCAGTGGCCCTAGGCGTGGCGAGTGGCGGACAAGAACCTGCGAGCGTCACCAGGATGAGTCCTAGGATGAGGCGCTGAAACGGCTGACAGCGAGCGCGCTGCATGCGGGTTGTCCTCCTTAAAATTTATGCGCTGGGTGAGTGCCAAGTAGGTATTCGAAGCCGAGCCAGACGGAGTGGGCATCCCGACTGCGACTGCTGAGGCCGTCGAATTCGAGGTGCTCCGCGTAGTCATAGTTGTACTGCAGCCGGATGCGCGAGAACTCCGTCGGCCGCCACGACAGCAGCGGTGAGATGCGCACGCGATTGTCCCGGAAGGGGTCACGGTCGCGTCCGCCGGCGCTAGCACCGCTGCCGGTGGCATATTCCCCTCGCAAGCCGGCGGCCCAGCCAAAGCGAAAGCCGTACAAGAGTTGGGAGTAGAACCCCCAATCGACCAACGTTCTCTTGGGCAGTTCAAGGGCGCCGTTGGTAGTTTCGTCCTCGTGCTCATGATCTTCGCTGTTGGCGGCGCTTTCGACGCTCGTAAAAGGGGCCGCTTTATAAAACCGCGTCATGAATTCCGACTGCCAGGTGAGGAAGGGATAGCCGCGAAAATGGTTGATCGGCCGCCACCGCAGCTTGAGATCGGTGCCATAGATCTGCGTATAACCGCTGCGACCGGTGGTGTTCGGCCCGAATGCGCCAGAAAAGCCGAGTTGGCTGGTGATCTCGGGGGTGAGGTCCCAGGCATTCACCCACCGGGTGGTATACACCAGATCTCGCAGTGCTTTCACATCTCGCTGCACGATCGGGCGGCCACCGATTCCCGGTTCGAGTCCGCCGAGAGGCTCATGCGCCTCCTCCTCCTCCGCATGGGCGTGCGCGATCTCCCCGCCGTAAAAGCTAGCCATGGTTTCGCCGTCGGCGTTTTGCACGCCGGCATAGAATTCCGAGTACCAGGGCAGCGGCAGGAGACTGCGCACGCGTGCGCCCGCCTGCCGCATGCCATCGGCGCCGAAAAGGCGGGTATTGATGACCGGTTGGTCCAGCCAGTCCCAAGCATGGGGGTGGAGCGAGTTGATGAGCCCGAACTCGGTGAGATAGAACCCTCCTTTGACTTGCAAATTGTATGGAAAGGAAAGCGTGGTGAAGAACGCTTCCTCCAACTCCACCTCTGTTTCACCGGTCAAAGGATCGATGAAGAACACGATATGGCTCTCGCCGGTAAAGTATGGGTCCACGGCACCGCCAAGGGAGAGCTCGGCCTGCTGCAGGGTAAATCCCCGTTTGCGGGGATCATGACCGCCGCCCTGAAGCGTTTGCAACGATTCGTCGTTCTCCGTGGAAAAGCCCGCCGCGACCAATACATCAAGAGAGATGTCCATCAGTCGGAAGGTGGTGCCGCCGATCTGACGGGACAGAATATCGGGCCGGCTAGGTGGGGTCAGCGCAGCCGGTGCCACCGGTGCCGACGGCAGCTCCTGAATGGCTTTCTCGAGTGCCGTCTTAGGGGTGGTGGGTTTGGCTTCCGGCGCTGGAGCCGCTTGGATCGATTCGAGCCTGCGCTGCAATTCTTCGATTCGACGACGATTCTCCTCGTCCCGCCGCCGCAGTTCCTCGAGCTCTCGTTTGAGTATCTCGATCTCGGAGCGCGGCCCCTGGGCCCACGAGATTTCCGCACTTGACGTCATGATTATGGCCGCCAGAAGCCCGCATAATCCTCGCTTGATAAGACGCACATAGCGCACGACCTCGTCCCCCATCCATCAGACAACTACGTCAACCGGGTATCATCTCCCGCATAGAGGCTCGGTAGACTGCACATTCTCTCAAGGTCCCCAGGGCTCTTAAGCGACTTCACGGCCGCTGACAGTCCAACAACGTCGTCTGCCTGCCGCCGATCAGGCATACCAATACACCAGATCGGACCCACGCTGCTGAAAGGGCCAGGGCTGAGGGTGAAACGCTAGGCAGGTATTACTGGAGGAGGTCGGGGGGCGAGGGGATGGAAAAAGGCATTCCGACCAAACCAGGGACGAGGCTCCGGGGCAATGTCCAGGATGTTCAGCCCAGGGGCCAACGGTGGCCGGTTGAGGTAGAGCTCGCCAACCGCATGGCTCATCGGGCAGGCGAGCTGGTCGCTGGCGTCAGATCCGATGACCTCGTGTGGATGCATCCAGGGATGGACCATCTGGACGAGCACCACAATCAGGGCCATCAGGCTGATGCTAATACAGCGCATATGACGCGATGAGCACACGCTAGAAATCATTTTCACGTCGACAAAAATCCCACCAGTTTCCGCTAGGGAAACAGCCGGCAGGTGAGGACCGGGTTGCTGGTTGCTATTCAAGAAGACGTAACATGGGCTGCTATGAGCTCGATGGGAGACCGCTTTTTACTGAGCGTCCCTACCTTTATGACGCCCCAGTCAGGGGAGCGTCGGCGAAAATTCCCGTGGGCGAATATAATTGCATTACGTTTGCAAGTCAAGCGGTTTCGACACCGCCGCGCTCCTGAGGAGGCTTGCGCCGCCAACGCGTTCTTGATACTATCGGCCCCATAGTGGCCATCTCGCTCAGCACTCAGGAGCGAGATAAGCGACGGAGCATATCCATCCTTGTGAGCGTTGCAATCAGGAGACGAGAGGAGCATGGCCTCAGGGTCCGAAGCAAGCCAACCGCGGCTGCGCAAAGCGTCCTATTATGCGTGGGTGATCCTCGCTGTGTGCTTTTTGGTCAGCACATTGATCGCCGGCATCAATACGTCGTTTGGAGTATTTCTCGTGCCCCTGTCGCGAGAGTTTGGCTGGTCCGCCGGGGCAATCTCCTTTGCCTATTCCCTGTTCATGCTGGTCAATGGCTTATCGGCCTTTGGGGTCGGTCGACTCGGCGATAAATATGGCTCCCGCCTGGTGTTCTTCATCGGCGGCCTAGTGTTTGGGCTCGCCCTGCTCTTGACCAGCCACATGACGGAAGTCTGGCATCTGTACCTGTGGTATGGGGTGCTCGCCGGCATTGGACGCAGCCCACTGAACGTCACATTAGTCGCCATGGTCAGCCGCTGGTTCTCGAAGGCGCGTGGATTAGCTATGGGCATCGTGAATTCCGGCACCGGCGCCGGCTCATCGCTGTTCACGCCCCTGACCAATTATCTGATTGTGGCGTTCAGTTGGCAAGATGCCTACATCATCATGGCGGTCATGGTGTGGGTGTTCCTGACTGCTGCCGTGCTACTGCTGCGCGACGATCCACGCGATATGGGCTACCTGCCGTACGGTGAGGAAGAGGACCGCCCCCAGCCGGCGCGCACCGTCAAAGCCCCGAGTCCCAAGCGCGTCGCCAAAGGGCCTGACTGGGAACTCGGCGAGGCCGTCCGTACTCTGCAGTTCTGGGAGTTGGCCATCCTACATTTCTGTTGTTGCATGTGCCATGCTATTCCGCTCGTCCACGTCGTGCCCTATGCCATTCGCAGCGGGCTATCACCGGCGACCGCCGCGTCCGTCCTGGCGGCGATCGGAGTCTTTTCCTTTCTGGGGCGGATCATGTGGGGCATCCTGGCCGACCGCTGGGGCCCTAAACCCGCCTATGTGCTGGCGGTGTTTCAACAGGGGCTGATGATGCTGTGGCTCATCGGCACGAGCCATCCGCTGATGTTCTTCCTGTTTGCCTTTTTCTGGGGTATCGGCTACGGCGGAGCGATGCCGCCCTATGCCCTCTTCGTAAAGGATTATTACGGTTTGAAAAGCTTCGGCGCCATCTACGGCGGCATTATGGTGCTGGCGTCTTTAGGGATGGCCGCAGGGGGATATCTGGGAGGGTTGCTCTACGACCTCAGCGGCAGTTATCAGCCGGCCTGGATCCTGAGCTTGGTCGCCGGCGTCGTCACCGCCTTCGTAGCGCTCGACCTCGCCCCCCCGATTCACCCGCGCCAGCGACGCCAGGCAGAGATGGAAGGGGAGATAAGCGCTCCCGCCGGCGCCAAAGTGTCGTCGTCGCCGGCCTGAGGGGCGGCAGCGCTCACAGCCAGGTGTTGGCGTCGACGCCAGATTTCGGCAAGTGAGTGATGCCGCAGTTTCGCTCCATGCCGTCTACCACCTTACGCCCGATGAACAGGAAACGCGGGCGGTACAAGGCGGTTGAGATCATAGCCACCCCAATGCCAGGCGGGGATGGCGGCCCAGGCCCGATGCACCGTCTCCCGCGCTTGGGCATATACCTCAGCCTCATCGAAGAGCACCGAGCGACCGTTATCAACCAGCGTTTTACCGTCCACGATCACCGTGTCGATATCGCGGCTATCGCCGTAATCGATCAGCGCCTTGATGGGGTCGTGATAGGGCGCTAGGGCCATGTGCTCGAGGTTGATGATCAAGATGTCGGCCTTAGCGCCTGGGGCGAGGCGGCCGAGATCCTGGCGCTGGATGAATTGACACCCTCCGAGCGTGGCCGAATTGAATACATCCCGCGGCCGCCCCGCCTGGAAGTTGCCCTCCACCACCCGCGTCAGCACCGCCGCCCAGCGCATCTCGGCGATGAAATCCATCGGATAGGTGTCAGTGCCGAGCGCCACGTTCACCCCGGCATCCAGATAGCGCTGGTAGGAGTGCAGCGTCATCGCCATCTTGGCGTATTTATAGGGGCAGTGGCCGACGGTGGCACGGGTGTCAGCGAGGATTTTCAGGTCATCCCCATACGGGTAGACGCTCCAGGGATGGGCTGTGGTGAACACTACGTGGCCCAACAACGTCATTTCATCCAGGAAGCCGATATCGGCCAGATAGTGCACCGGCGTCTTGCGATGCTCGCTCAGAATGCGATGGAATTCCACCAAGTTGCCGCCGGCATGTGTGAAGATGGGCACCCGCAGCTCGCGAGCCGCTTGCTTGGCGGCACGCAGGAGCGGTTCGCTGCAGGTTTCCACTTGGGATGGACACAGCATCCCACGCAGCCGGCCGTCGGCCGCGCCATCATACCGTTTGATAAAGCCGATCGCCTCCTCCAACCCTTTGCGCCCTGCCGCTTCATCGGCATCGTAATACAACCGCCCCCGCTCATCGGTGAACGTATTCCGATCGCGAAACGGCGGGCTGGTGTAGAGGCGCACGCCGATTTCCTCCACCAGTTTGACATAGGCATCCCAGTCACCGCGCACGCCGCCGACATCGATGATCGTGGTTGAACCCTGTTTCAGCGCATGTAGCAACACGAAGCGGCGGACGGCCGCGATGGCTTCGGAGGACAATGGCGACATTTTTCCCTTCAGCGGGGCGGCATACGCCATGTAATTGGCGGTCAGATAATCGCTCTTCGAGGCATCGTTGAGCAGATAATCCCCCATATTGCCGGAGGGATGCACATGCGTATTGATAAAACCCGGGGAGATTAGCTTGCCGCTGGCCTCAATACGGCGATCAACCGCTCCACTATAGGCCGGCCCCGCGTGGATGATGCGATCATCCTCGAATACGACCGCGCCGCGGTCGTAGACCTCGTGTTGCGTACCATTAAAGGCCACCACCCAACCACCCTGGATTAACGTCTTCATCGATCCCTCCTTTCGCACCTCGCTGTCGATGGCGGTGCCCATTCTAGAAGCGGGCTGCGCTGAGGTCAAGCAGAAGCTCCAGGGCTTCCGGCCAGATTCCATTTGACCGGCGGTGAAAAATTCGGTATAGGTGGCCGTTTGGTGAGCAGGAACCGATGGCGTATGGCGCCATCATTGGGAATCCAGCCTTGCCATGCGAGAGGCGAAACGAGGCTAGACAGAGATCAGAGGATCATCGGCATGACGCTCGCTCACGACCATCACACACAGAGGCTCGTCGGTGTTGAACCCCCGCTAGACGGCTTTCGGCCGGCCGCCTACACCAGTCGCTTCGTCGAGGCCGGCGGCTTGCGCTTACATTATCTCGATTACGGCACTGAGAATCGGCCCCCGATTCTGTGCGTGCACGGCGGCGCGGCGCATGCTCACTGGTTCGATTTTTTTGCGCCAGGCTTCATCGCTGATTACCACGTACGAGCCATAGACCTACGCGGCCATGGCGACAGCCAATGGATGGAGCCCCCGGCCTATACTTATCCGCTCTACGCCTCCGATCTGGCGGAAGTTGTGGAGAAGCTTGCGCTGCGAGAGGTCATCCTCATCGGCCATTCGATGGGGGGCATGGTCTCCATTCTGTTCACCGCCGCTCATCCCGAGCGCGTGCGCGCGCTCATCGTCGTCGATTCGTCGATGCGCATGACGCAGGATCGCGTGGCAGTGCTCCGCGACGTGGGCAGCCGTCCCGGGAGTCGGTATGCGACGTACGAGGAGTTTCTGCAGCGCTACCGCCTCCGACCCGCCGGCACGACGGCGGCGCCGGAGATCATCCGTCACCTGGCCGAGCGCAGTGGACGACAACTCCCCGACGGCTACTGGACGCATAAGTTTGACCGCCACGTCTATGGCCAGCGCGAGCCCATCGATAGCTTCCCCTACTGGAGCCGAATCACTGTCCCAACCCTTTTGGTGAAGGGCGGTCGTAGTCAACGGATTAGCCCGGACCTGTTCGCCGAGGTGAAGGCTCGTTGCCCACGAGCCGAGTTAGCCGAAGTTCCGCATAGCGACCACCATGTCTTTTTAGACAACCCGCCAGGCTTCGAGCAGGTGGTCAAGGCCTTTTTGACCAGGCTCCCCTAATCTGCATGCCGCTCTCTTCGAGTCCTCCTGGTGATCTCATATCGCTTGCAGGGTATGATAAGGCACGACCCGGCTTTGCCCTGCCACGCCGAGCCGGACGCAGCGGATAGATCCGCGCCCAATCAGCGCATGCGACGTGAGAGAGGCCATCGCACACGAACGCAGGGAACAAGCCTCTCCGCATCAGCGTCGATAACGAATAGAGACCGGGCGGATCTGTTCCGGCAGCGCTCGCATAATTTTGCTTTAGCGTAGACAGCCTTGCGGTGAGTGCGCCGGCGATGGCCCCGGGCGGTCCGCTGAAAATCTCGATCGACCGGGAGGACTGTGGTACTATCGCAGTAGTGCCCCAACAACGTTTTGGCTCGTGTGCAGGAAGGCTTGATCAGGGGCTTCCCATGTGGGTCAAAGCGCTTTGTGGCCCCCCTGAGGCATCCTATCAAAGACTCTGCCCAAGACTGACTGCCCCTGAAAAGCGACGAGAGTGGCTGACATGCCGCTTTGATTGTGCTGGGGAGGGACACCAGTTGTGCGGCGCCGGGATTTCCTGACAACCTTGAGCACGCTTTCAGCGGCCACACTGTTGCCTGTCGTCAGGCGCCTTGAGGCCATGGCCCAAACTCCAGATGCCCCGAAGGCGGCACCGTTCTCGGCCAGCGATGTGCAGAGACAGGCACGCGCGCTGGCTGCCGAAAAGTTTGTCCCGCCTAGGATCGATTTACCAAGGCAGCTACAGGATTTAGGTTTTGACCAATATCGCGACATTCGCTTCAAACGCGACCGCGCCATCTGGACCTCTGAGGGCACGTCATTCTTGGTCGAACTGTTCCACCGGGGCTTTATTTTCAAGGAGCCCGTGGCAGTCTACCTGGTGGCGGATGGCATGGCCCAACGCGTCGCCTACTCGTCTGACTTCTTTACGTTCGGGTCACGTGTGCAACCCCCTCCCGAGGGAACGGTGACAGATTTTTCGGGATTTCGCATCCTCGCTCCGATCAATCATCCCGATGCGTTCGACGAATTCGTGGTCTTCCAGGGGGCCAGTTACTTCCGGGCCGTCGCGAAAGGACAAGGTTATGGTCTGTCGGCGCGGGGATTAGCGCTCAATACCGCGGCGCGAGAGGGTGAGGAGTTCCCTTTTTTCCGCGCGTTTTGGATTGAGCGGCCACCACCCGAGGCGCGTGTCATCGTCGTGCATGCCTTACTGGACAGCGCTAGCACCACTGGCGCGTACCGATTTACCATTCGTCCAGCCGATGCCACCGTCGCCGCCACCGTCATGGACGTCGAAATGACGCTCTACCCACGGGTGGAATTGAAGCTCGTCGGCTTTGCCCCGTTGACCAGCCTGTTCGTCTTCGGCCCGAATGATCGCGTGGGCGTCGATGACTTTCGGACCGCTGTGCACGATTCCGATGGATTAGCGATTTGGAACGGGAGAGGAGAATGGCTCTGGCGGCCTCTGACCAATCCCGAGACGCTGCAAATCAGCGAGTTCATCGACGATAACCCGCGGGGATTCGGGCTCTTGCAACGTCACCGCGCCTTTGCTGACTATCAGGATCTGGATGCCCTCTACGAACGTCGTCCGAGTCTGTGGATCGAGACCATCGGCCATTGGGGAAGCGGTGCGGTGCAGCTGGTCGAGATCCCCTCCAAAACCGACTATCATGATAATATCGTGGCGTTCTGGCGTCCGAGTCGACCGCTCCCAGCCCAATCCGAAGAGCGCCACGCTTATCGCCTGTATTGGTGTTGGACGCCCCCCGTGACACCGCCCCTGGCCATCGCGGCCGATACCCGAGTGGGCGCGGGGGGCGAGAGGGGAACCCGGCTGTTTGTGATCGATTTCGTCGGTGGACGTTTGGCTGAGCTGCCGCCAGATGCTCCCGTGCACATGACCATTACTACCTCCGCAGGGACCGTGAAACCGCTCATGGCGCGACCGAACCCGGCTATCGGGGGTTGGCGCGTGCGCTTTGTCCTCGATCCTGCCGGGGCGAAGCTTTGCGAAATGCGAGGCACTCTCAAACTCGGTGAGGAGTCCCTCTCTGAGGTATGGAGTTACCGATGGACGCCTTAGGCACTTTGGCAAAACCTCTGCAAGAAGACACGACAAAGCCTATATTTCCGCCTCTTCCCGAGGAGACGCCAACGCCTATGCCAGTGCAGGATCTGAAGCGATGGGAACGCTCCGCGCGCCTGTGGCCTGACACACACCGATTGCAAGCCCGACTGCGCCGTGGCCTGGTATTTACGGCCACGCTTGCTCTTACGGGAGTGGCCAGCTATGAGATGTATCAGGTTCTCAATGCTAGCCACATGACGGCGCTCCAGATTGCCCTCCTGGTCGTGTTCACCCTCAACTTTGTGTGGATCGCCTTGCCATTCGTGAATGGACTGATAGGGTTTCTCGCGCTGTGGGTTGGCCGGACCGTCAGCTGCATCGCCATACCCTCCTTGCAAACAGCAGTGCTCACGACGCGCACCGCTCTATTGATGCCGATCTACAATGAGGCACCGGGGCGCGTATTTGCGGGGCTCCAGGCCATCTACGAGTCACTGGCGGCGCGAGGTGTCCTCGACCGCTTCGATATCTTCATCCTTAGCGACACGACGGACCCCAAGATCTGGCTTCAGGAAGAAATCGGCTTTTGGGAATTACGCCGACGCACCAAGGGGGAGCGGCACATCTTCTACCGGCATCGGAGCAGGAACATCCGACGCAAAGCGGGCAATATCGCCGATTTTTGTCGGCGTTGGGGCACCCAGTATGAGCACATGGTGGTGTTAGATGCCGATAGCCTCATGACCGGCAAGGCGCTCGTTCAACTCGTGGCAGCGATGGAGGCTTATCAGGATGCAGGCCTCATTCAGACCCTCCCGGTGGTCGTGAACCGCAACACACTCTTTGCCCGCGCCCATCAATTTGCTGCCCGCCTCTACGGACCGCTCATGGCCGCTGGCCTGGCCTACTGGCATCTCGGCGACAGTAACTATTGGGGCCACAATGCCATCATACGCACCAGAGCTTTCATCAATCACGCTGGCCTGCCAGACCTTCCCGGCAAGCCTCCGTTCGGCGGACACATTCTGAGCCATGACTTCGTCGAAGCTGCGCTCATTCGCCGCGCCGGGTGGAAGGTCTATCTGGCGCCGGACATCCGGGGCAGCTATGAGGAGAGTCCGCCGTCGCTGCTGGATTTTGCCGAACGGGATCGTCGCTGGTGCCAGGGCAACCTCCAGCATAGCCGTATTGTACCGGCCGCTGGACTGTATTGGCTGAACCGCCTTCACCTCATCATGGGCATCATGTCGTATCTCGCCTCGCCCATTTGGCTGCTCTTCATTGTTTTGGGGATGCTGCTGGCCCTCCAGGCGCACTTTCTCCGTCCGGAATATTTTCCCAAGGAGTTTACCCTGTTTCCAACCTGGCCGACCTTCGATCCGGAGCGGGCGCTACGACTCTTTGTCGGCACGATGGCTGTACTGCTGACCCCCAAGATGTTGGGCTATCTCCTGTTGCTCAAGGATCGACAGCTGCGGCGTCGCTGTGGGGGAGCCATCCGTGCCGGCCTGAGCGTCCTGGTCGAGACCATCCTGTCATCCCTCATCGCGCCGGTCATGATGGTGATGCAATCGGCCGAGGTGCTGGGCATTGTGACAGGTCGCGACACGGGCTGGAAGGCACAACGCCGCGATGATGGCAGTATCCCCTTGCGCGAGGTGGCGCGTCGCCATAGCCTGCACACGCTGTTCGGCGTCGTCCTCGCCGTCGCCGCCTACGCTGTATCACCGACAGTGCTCGCCTGGATGGCTCCGGTCGTGCTCGGCCTTATTCTGGCCATTCCCGTGTCCGTCATCACCGGTTGGCAAGGCGTGGGTACAACCGTTCGTAAGCTGGGGTTGCTGGCAACTCCTGAGGAAATCACCCCGCCAGCGGTGCTGCGACGGGCGAATGAGCTGACCAGTGAATGGGCCACAGCGCAACCGCCGATGCGCGATGTGATGATCAGTCTCGCCTATGATGCGCAACTGCGTGCTCTCCACGCCATGATGTTGCCGACGCACGAGCGCCGCAAGGGCGAGTACGATGTCGATTTGCTGGTGGGGCTTGCCAAGTTGGACGATGCCGACAGCCTGGAGGAGGCTGCCGCATGGCTTTCTGACCGTGAGAAACTCGCGGTGTTAGGGGATCGCACCGGTTTCGAACGGTTCTGTCGGCTGGTGATAACCGATCATGATCACAGACAATGATGGTCGTCCTTGCGCCGTGACCCTCCATGTGCCTGGAGCCATGGCGCGTCACGGCGCACAGCAACAGGGAGGAATGTCAAACAAGCCATGTACCGACGCGATTTCTTGCGAGCTCTCGCCGCGCTCACTGCAGCGGGCCTGCCGTTTGCCGGGCGGCTAGCCGTGGCATCCGCGGCCACTACGACCCTCCGTCATCTCGGGCCACCGCGCCCCTTCGATTATGCCTGGCTGAAGGGCCAGGCACGGGCGCTCGCAAGTCAGCCCTATCAACCACCGATGCACCGTGTCTCCGCTGTGGTACAAGCCCTCGACTGGGATCAATACCAGGCCATTCGCTACCGCCCTGACCATGCGCTTTGGGCCTGGGACCGTCGGCGTTTCCAGGTGAAGTTCTTCCACCTAGGCCTGTACTACCAGACGCCGGTTCGGATGTACGAGGTCGTGGATGGCCAAGCGCAGGAATTGGCCTATGATGCCGCTATGTTCGATTACGGCAAAAGCGGTTTGCAGGCCGTGAACCTACCGAAGGATCTCGGTTTCGCCGGCTTTCGGGTGCATTTCCACACCGACTTGGAGCGTGACGTCGTCGCCTTCCTGGGTGCGAGCTACTTCCGGGCGGTGGGTGGCGACATGCAGTATGGGTTGTCGGCACGCGGGCTGGCCATCGATACAGGTATGGACCGCCCCGAGGAATTCCCGACGTTCACGGCCTTCTGGCTCGAACGGCCGGCGCCGAACCTCGGCGTGCTCACAGTGTACGCCCTCTTGGACTCACCAAGCATCGCTGGCGCGTACCGTTTCGTGATCGCTCCCGCCGCGACTTTGGTCATGGACGTCGACGCTGCCCTGTATCCGCGCAAGGAAATCGAGCGCCTGGGCATCGCACCTTTGACCAGCATGTTCTGGTATGGGGAAAACGACCGCCGCACGGCCAACGATTGGCGCCCGGAGATTCATGATTCCGATGGCCTGGCCATGTGGACCGGCAACGGCGAGTGGATCTGGCGCCCGCTCGTGAATCCGCCGAGCCTGCGCTTCAACGCCTTTCTCGACGAGAACCCGCGCGGCTTCGGCCTGCTGCAGCGCGACCGTAATTTCGACCATTACCAGGATGATGGGGCGTTCTACGACCGCCGGCCGAGCCTTTGGGTCGAGCCCAAGGCTGGATGGGGCCAGGGTGCCATTCAACTCGTGGAGATCCCGACGGTGGATGAAACCTTGGACAATATCGTGGCCTTCTGGAATCCGGCCGTTCAGCCACAGCCCGGTCAGGAATTGCTGTTTAGCTACCGCCTCCACTGGGGAGCACAGATGCCGGTCAGCTCTCCGCTCGCGCAGGTGGTGGCAACGCGCACCGGCTTGGGCGGCATCGTCGGCCAGAAGCGCCGATACTTTTCCTGGCGCTTCGTCGTGGACTTCGCGGGCAATAATTTGTCGATGATCGGCAAGGATGTCAGGGTGGAGCCAGTGATTACCGCCTCGCGCGGGCAGATCGAAATCACCTCGGCGCGACCGCTTGAGGCCGTGCGCGGCTATCGCGCCATGTTCGATCTGAGGCCGACCGATAACAGCGTCGCACAGGTTGATCTCCGTCTGTATCTACGCGCCAACGGCCAGCCTCTAACCGAAACCTGGCTATACCAATGGACGCCGCCAGACCATCGCCCGTTCTAGCGGGCGCTCGCCTATTGCACCATCCCGCCATTACGTCCAGCAAGATGCGACTTGCCAGCCGCGGACCTCGCTATCGGCGTCCCGCGGGGTGCGCTGGGTGCAGCCCTCCAGAAAAACGGGAAATCGGCCGATAACTGAGTGATAACCCTGGCAGCTTGCCTCGGTGTGAACTTTCGCTTGACCAATCGAAAAAGATAATGATAAATAACTGTCAAGTCATTGCCCCCCAAAGACTCGGGAGGAAGAGTGAACTATTGGCGACGAAGTTCCCCCCTTCAGCCTGTGCACGAATCTCGCAGAGATGTCCAGCTGAAGTGCATTGGATGGTTGCCCCGTTGCCTGGTATTGTTGCTCATGCTGGTTGCCCTCACCGTAGGTGTTGCGTGGGGGCAAGAGACGGCCGGTGTCCTCAGAAACGCTGAGGACACGGGGCTAGCAGTGCCGGTGGGGCTGACAAAGCGCGTCGGCGATCGGAGTGTCATTCTCCATTGGGATCCCGTGGTGGATCCCGCGCTGGCGGGCTATCACGTCTATCGAGCTGCTTCACCAACCGACCCATTCGAGCCATACAGTGGTATTTTGCCTACCAGCCACTTTGTCGATTTTGAGGTCGAGAACGATTCGACATACTACTACCGGGTGCGCACTGTTGACATTGCTGGAGGGGAAGGCCAGGACTCCGCGACGATCAGTGCGACACCACGCGCGCTTGATGACAAGGCCTTCCTCGACCTCGTTCAGCATACCGCCTTCGATTATTTCTGGTACGAGGCTAATCCAGCCAACGGTTTGATCAAAGACCGGAGCAGCAATCCGTCGCTATCGAGTATCGCCGCGGTGGGGTTTGGACTATCCAGCCTCACGGTTGGCATCGACCACGGGTGGATTAGCCGTGAGGCAGGACGAGAACGCGTGCTGAACACATTGGAGTTTCTCTGGAACAGTCCGCAAGGTCCTGAGACGGACGCCACGGGCTATCATGGTTTCTACTACCACTTCCTGGACATGCAAAGTGGGCGGCGCCATGGGGACTCAGAGTTATCGACCATCGATACGGCGCTGCTGCTGGCGGGCGTGCTCCACGTCCAGCAGTACTTCAATCAGGAGGACGACGTGGAGGCCCGCATCCGTACCCTGGCCGACGACATCTTCCGCCGCGTCAATTGGCCGTGGATGCAAGTGCGCTCGGCAAGAATCTGCCACGGCTGGATGCCGGAGACGGGATTTCTTCCCTACGATTGGGGCGGATACAATGAAGCCATGATTCTTTACTTGCTCGCTCTCGGTTCGCCGAGCTTTCCCATCAGTCCCGAAGCCTGGACGGCCTGGACCAGTTCCTATGCTTGGCAAACGCATTATGGCCATTCGTTCGTTGTCTTCCCTCCCCTCTTCGGACATCAATACTCTCACGTCTGGGTCGACTTCCGCGGTATCCAGGATGCCTTTATGCGCGAGAAAGGCCTGGACTATTTCGAGAACTCCCGACGGGCTACCTTGGCGAACCGCGCCTATGCGATCGACAATCCGCTTGATTGGGATGACTATGGCGAAAACGTCTGGGGCCTGACGGCCTCAGATATTCCTTCGAGTTACAGGGCCCGCGGCGCCCCACCCCCGGAAAGCGACGATGGTACTATCACGCCAACCGCAATCGCTGGCTCGTTTCCGTTCACCCCGCACGAATCACTGGCGGCCCTGCGGCATATATACACCACCTATCGACAGCGGATCTGGGGGCCATACGGCTTTAAAGACGCGTTCAACCCCAGCCAGCAGTGGTTCGCCAGCGATTACCTTGGTATCGACCAGGGGCCCATCGTCCTCATGCTGGAAAATTACCCAACGGGCCGTGTGTGGCAGGTTTTTATGCAGCATCCCGTCATCCAGCGCGGGCTGGCGCGCGCCGGATTCGTGCCCATGGCCGAGGCCAACAATGTCCAATCTATCTCCGGCATGGCCTCCCAGGTGTCCGCGCCCGAGGCACAGCCTCCGCACCCGAAGACCAGATCCGAGCCTGGCCAACCAGCGGTCCAACCAACCCAGCCCGACCCCATACCTTCAACGCCCCCACCCGAGACACAGCCCGCCCCACAGCGCTCATAACGCCGTCCAGCCGTCCATGAAGGACGGCTGGGCCTCGTTTTAGCCCAAGGGATAGGTCCGCACCAGATTCGCCACCGGGCTCGTGCCGCATGCCTCCGCTTCCCCAAACCACACGCGCACTGCCGCGCGCTGGCTGTCCGGGCAGGAAGAGTGGACGTTGAGGTAGTTTGGCAGCGTGTTGAACATGCGGAGGTGATAGGGCGATCCGAACGAGGTGAACACGACACACGGGTGGTCGGTGTAAAAACCGCCAATGAACAGGCGGTTGTGAAGACCCACCGAGCGCACGGACTGCAGGCCCCACGTCGCTTTGAAGACGAAATTGACAAATACTGCGTCGTAGGCAAACGTCCGATCGCTCAGCTGTAGATTGTCGGGATTATACGCATGGTCGACGTGATAGCCCCGCTCTCGCAAGGCGATATCGACCTCGGGGACATCCTGGAAGTCGCTCGCCAGCGTAATAGTCAACACCTTGGCGCCGGGCTTCAGATGCCGAATGGGCAGCGTACCATGCAGATCGCGCACCTTGACGATGGCCGCCGCGGCGATCCGACGGCTGGCTGCCGCAAAGGCCTGTCGTTCTTCCGCCGTCACCGCGGGGCCGGATAGCTCTCCGATGTCAAGGTTTAACCGGGCCTTGAAGGCCAAAATGCGGCGCACGGCATCGTCGACACGCGCTTCTGACAAAGCCCCAGCCCGGACGGCTTCAAGAAGGATGACATAGTCATCGGGCAACTTGGGAAATAGCAGCATATCGCAACCCGCCGCGATGCAGGCCACCGTGCGCTCCTGTCGTTTGGCATAGCCCGCCACGCCACCCATGTTCATGTCGTCGGTGATGATGAGTCCCTCAAATCCCAGTTCGCCGCGCAGCAGGCCGGTCACTACGGTGGGGCTAATGGAGGCCGGGCGATAGACGCCGCAGGCGTGTTGAGTCGGGTCCCAGGCCGGCAAGGCGATGTGGCCCACCATGACGCTCCAGACGCCGGCCTGTATGACTCGGCGGAAGGGCAAACCGGACAGCCGGTACCACGCCTGGCGCGATAGGGTATTGACCGAGGTGACCGTGTGCTGGTCCACATCGTCCACGCCATCGCCGGGGAAATGTTTGGCGCAGGCCGCCAGCCCATGCTGTTGCATGCCGCGCAGGATGGCCTCTGCCAAGCGTGCCACGCGTTGCGGATCGTCGCCGAGCGAGCGGGTGTTAGCGATGGGATTATCCGGATTCACGTTGACGTCGACCAGCGGCGCCAAGGCCCAATGAATGCCAACCTCGCGCCCTTCGCGGGCGGCGGCCGTGCCAAGCGTGTACGCCAGCTCGGCGTCGTTGGCTGCAGCTACGGCCAGCGGTTCGGGAAACGCCACGTCGCCGCGCACGAAGTGGCCAGCACCAGCCTCCAGGTCAGAGGTGACGACCAACGGGATGCGGCAGCGCGCCTGCAGCTTGGCGATCTCTTCGCGGTGGCGGTCGCGCTCGGCGATGCCGACGAAGATACCTCCCAGCGGCCGCTCGGTCACAAAGGCATCGACGGCCTCTCGACGATCATCGTAGGCCCCCAGGGTGGGGATCAACAGTTGCGCGACCTTATCTTCGAGACTGAGGGCCGGGAAAGTGGCCTCAACCCAGCGTAGCTGCGCCTGACTGAGCGGCTCGATCATACATGGTCCATTCTCATAGAAACTTCTGACACAGTAGTATGAGACCTCCATTCAAAGGTCTGCTTGGAAGGGTCCCTCTTGCATTGCCTCATTGAGGGCTGCTTTCAATCGATCTAACAGTATCCCGTCATTCAATACTTTCTTAGCACCTCCGTCAACAAATTCGACTCGGCCAGCATCCAGAAAAACTTCTGCCTGTGCAAATTTCTCACGAAATACCATCTGAGCTTCTTCAGCATCTTTACCAACGACCAATAATCGCTTACGGCTATTACGAGACAACCCTTGGAGTATGATCTGGTTGACATAGTCATCGCCGAATCCGTATCCGATGATAGCGATCACCATCCGTTCCTTTACCATCTCGCTGAATGTGTATGATAAGTATAGGAATGGGTCTGTAGCGGTCAATTTATGGACTGTACCAAAGATGAGAAGAGGAGGGGGGTCGGCTGCTGGAATGCGATCTTCGGGCGGGCATTGAAGACTGTAGACAGCTTGATCTTCTTCATCCCGGTACCAGTCCAGGCTACCATGCAGTTTATATATACGAACCTTGATATCGTCACGCTTAAAGAGCTCAGAATTCCAGCCATGCATATCGAACCCGCAGGTAAACGGAATATCACAGTGCTCCAACACAGCCTCCACACAGCGATCATAGTTGAGAGTGAATACATCAATGTCACCGAAGGTCTTGATGAAATCCTGCAAGGATTGGAAGTACCTGATTTCCCCCATTGGCGGCGTCTTCAGCCAGTTGGTGATCTTGTCCTGCAGTAGATTGCTCAACTCTTTAAGACAGTCGCGTCGATCTTCACGGCTACTGTCGACCAGTCGCAGAAATTCATTCCATGACCCGACGAATGGCGAAAGTTGGTGACTATGCCGGCATCACAAGGCTTCTATTGTAGCGGCGACCTCTTCAATGTTGAAATCCGGCTGGGGAAAAATACCTTGCTGGCCGCGGAGGAACTGGATGCCGCCGAGGACGAGGCTAAGAGTACGCGATAGATTGGGGTCTCCATAATCTTTCACGGCAGCAATAAGGAGTTCAGTCATCCTGTAGGCGGTTGGTAGACCTGCTGCAGCGGAAGCTCCAGCTCCCAGCAGCACAATGAAATTACTCCGATTCAGATGAACCAAGGCACGTCCCTCAAAGTATTACTTGACGAGATCGCCTCCACAATCTCATTGCCTTCGGATGCGCTCAAGATGTTCGCGATCAGCTTAGAGTAATAGGTCGTAATGGGCCGCGCCTTCGCGTTAAATCCACGCCAATTCGCTACGGACAGTTCGTAGATTTGCTGAACCAATGCATCGAGGTTTGTATCCGTGATGCTCGAAGCTTGAAGAGTTACCCATAAGGGTGCAGGAGGGGACCTCCGCATATTCCCAGCGGTCGGACGACCTTCTAGAAGCAGCAAGCGGTTCTTGCTGTCCAATTCAACACTGAGCCCAGACAGCGGAGCCATGCTCTTGTGTGAGAGGTCAAAAAGGTGAAACGGATGCTCATCATTTACCCGAAGCACAACGTACCCCGCAATTCTCTCCCCTACCTCTACCTCCCGAAGCGCAGCCTCCAGTCGCTCCCTCTCTTTCCGGCTGAACTTCTTTGGGACGTGCAGAACGAGGCGTAGCGGTTGGGTGGCATCACCGAGCGTCCGTCTTAACGCTTGGGCAACGGAAGCTTGGAATCCATCTAGGTAGTCTTGAAAACTCTCGTGAGGTGTAAACACCTCAACGCTCCTGAAGACTCCTCCCGAGGTATAAGCTGTCGTGTATCCAACGTATCTCGTGATATCTCCTCGTCCGTTTCTGCGCTCGCTCCTTCCAATGCCAACGATAATGTCGCCACCACCAGGAGAGGGTTTCACGAACCAAGGTTGCCCCCCGAGTTTCACAAAGATCTGGAGACCAATATTCGCGGCAGCCCAAGTTAGTTGATTCGGATTGTTGAGCAGATCAACTGTGACAATCTGACTTGGTATACCATGTGCGGCAAGAGTCGTTTTGGAAGCATAGTATGGGGAAGGGATTTCCTGATAGAGAGTTTTTTCGCACAGGACAAGCGCAATGTCCGCCGACCCATCCATCTTGAGAGACTCTTCAATAGCACGGCTATACGCCTTTGCTGCCCCACCTCGTGACATCCCCTTGACAGTGAATTTAGCTGTGCGGGCAACCTGTTCCGGTGTCATATTTACTCCAAACATGGCTGCCATTCCGGGGAACTGATTGTTTCCTGTGCGGAGCTCATGGTAAATCTGGTTTGCATATGAGCGGAACTCATTCGGAAAGACAAAGAGAATCTTAGGATCGGGCGGAACTCGCCCTCCATCGTATGGGCCATCTATCCGCAATCCACGATACCGTTCGTCACCACCGCGGCGTTCTTTGCGATCTTTGAACTCGCAGATGGGAGGCTGCAAATAGCGAGCGATCAATCTCATAGCGGTTTCAGTTCCAGATCCGCTGGCTCAGTCGCCACCGAAATCACGCTCTGACATACGGTGGGCAGGCTGATGTTAATGTTCGCGCTATGGTTTCGTCCAAGTAGTTCCGCAACCCTCAGGTATTGCTCCGTAAGGCGGTCAATGTTCGCAAATCCGCTCTTCGAGAGCGACAGCGATTCTACCATTAGCAGCCGAATAACATCTCGGGCGCGCCCTTGCCCTGTTCTCTCCACATACTCTCCTACAGCACGGTAGTTAGCTTTGACCCGAACATCGCTAAGCTGCAGCTTGTTGTGGCTAGCGTGCCATGCTATGATCGCTTCCAATTCTTGGGTTTGGCGAAGCAACCCGCTAACATAGGTTCCATCATCAGAGCGCACATAGACCTCATGGCCCTCTACAGCGAGTTGCTTTTGCGCTGGATCATTAGCGATTGACTCGGTAAATGCTTGATGAGTGGCGAAATCGATGACTAAGCCAAAGGCAACGCGTTGATCAGAATCAATATAGAACGGTTTGACCAAAAGACCTTCGTAGAAAGTAATACCTTCCGGTAAGTTTTCTACCGTTCTCGCGCGGAGCACTATATTTTGTCCCTTGCGCCTTTGAATGGTGAAGCCCTGCCGATTGTAGTAGCTCAGGAATGCCTCTGAGATGAGCGTTGATGTCATCCCAGGTATCTCCAGACTGTCAACCTCCTGCTCGCGGAACCCTGCAGGAATTTCGCCTGGAGCTACACAGACTGCAAGCCACTTCCCTTTAAAGCGATACTGACGAACATGGCAAAAAGGTTTATAATCGCTTTGGTTCGGTGCAACTACTCCATTCACTCTGAGGTTTCCCTGAGGTATCTGTACCGGGAACCAGTTAACCTTCAGGCGCGTTGAATTAGAGCTTACCATAGTGCTGTCCCACTATGCTTGCTTGGTGAATGCCAGAGCAAGCCCATGTGCAGCTGAAGCAAAGCTATGGAATAAAGCCGCCCAGCAGTGTCAGCTCCGGCATAGCTTAACGACTAGTGCTCAGCCACCGAAGGCCGAGGCAAGGCTCGTCCGGAATGGGTTATTACGCCAAGTCAGCTCATTATGCTAGTGATAAAAGCGGTCGGTGAATAGATTGCAGATTGTTTGTATGAATGCGTCATAGTGCAGGGGGTCACCCACTCGAGGGGGAGCTCCACGGGACAGATAGCGGGCCTTTGTTATGTTTTGGTTATCCATATCCACCACAATAACTGCCTTTGCGTCCAAGACCCACCCCGCCTACATCGCTTCGTTGAGAAACAGCGCGCATTTGCTCGATACAATGTCTGACCAGAGACTCGGGCTCTCGATGGTAAGTCACGTGGTCGACGAGAGGGGACTTGAAAGTAGCAGCACCGTTGATAACCAGAACACCGCCAGCGATTGCTCTTCGGTTATAGCGATGGACATGGTCATGGTGCGCTTCAAAGTCCCGTTTTCGGTTCTTGACGGCTTTCCTATGCTCGGTCATGACGGTTTTCAGTTCGATTGCGATCTGAGCCGTCGAAGGTCGGGTGCGGAGGATATGCTTTGGTGGTTGCGGTGAAGCTAGTCCGGGTGGGGGTTCACCTAGCACCAGATCCACCTTCCACTCAGCGGTACCGGTCAACAGTGTAAAGTTTAACTCATATACCAGCCGTCCTTCGGCAGCCTTCCTCCGAATCGCCTGACAGTGCTTGATGAGATCGTCGACAATGCACTCACTCAAGCAGTTGGAGTGTTTGTCGGACCGGGGATGATAGCCGAATTCCTGGAGGTGGCGGAGGAAGACCTCTGGGTTAGGCGCCATAGGGGATTAACCGCTGATCAGTATCAAACGCCATCGACAGTTGCACGCGACGGAGTCGTGCTTCTGCCATCTCAAAATACAGGGGCTCCAGTTCGATGCCAATGCTGTGACGCCCCCACCGCTGAGCTGCGAGGTTGGTGGTCCCCGTTCCCATAAATGGATCCAGCACGGTATCACCCGCAAAGGAGAACATTCTTACAAGTCTCTCTGCGAGCACTGTAGGAAAGGGTGCAGGGTGATGCTTAGTTGACGCTCCACCGAGTGCCCAGATTTGCTGGAACCATTCTTTATGGATTTCCTCAGGGATGATTGACAGCAGCCGTGCTGCGAGACTCGGCCGACGATAACCACCTGGCTTCCGCTGAAATAGGATGAACTCTATATCGTTCTTAATGACAGCGTTCGGCTCATATGGCTTCCCGAGAAAACTTGACCCGTTCTCGACTTCGAGGCTGGCATTAGCGATTTTGTGCCAGATAATGGGCGCCAGGTTATCAAACCCAAGACGTCGGCAATGTTCTTGAATACCGGCGTGTAGCGGAAACACAACATGCCGCCCGAAGGACCGCCGTGAGAGGCATACATCGCCAACGACGATGACGAGGCGGCCCCCAGGCACGAGCAGGCGAAATACATGAGCCCAGACCTTATCGAGTTCCTTAAGAAACTCATCATAATCCTCGACTGCCCCTAGCTGTCCTTCTCTCGAAGGGTATGACTTTAGGGTCCAGTATGGCGGCGATGTAACTGCAAGATGAACCGTTTCAGATGGTAGAAACTCCAAGTAGCGTGCGTCTCCTAGAATGAGCCTATGAGCCGTTGGAACCCGTCGGGCAGCCCATTCAACCTCAGCGGCAAGAGCACGGGACTTGGCGATTTTGGGAACCGCCCTCTGGTCATCTTGTTGAGCAAGCGCCAGGATGTCGGGCGGCACATAGTATTCCAGCGGTTTTGCCTCTCCGAGTACCATTGTGTTTGCAATTCTCACAGGACCTGCTTCCGTTACTGTTACATCGTCCATAGGGCGATGACTCAGATTGTTTTAGGGATGGGCTCCAATCGTAGCATAGCTTGGCGGCCAGGACGAGTTTACTGCTCATCGCTTTGGTAATCGCAATCCCTCCCGGGTCCCTGAGCCGATTCCAATATATCTCATCTAGTCCTAGCAATCAATAAAAAACGTTGAAGACTCTTCGATTGGCCGTCCAGTAAGCTTTTGAACGACCACACTCCCTCTATTACGGATTTATGAGGGCCGTCGCAAGCGGTGCCCAATGAACCGATTGATGATCCTAATTATTGTGGGGCAACCGCGCCACCTCACGATTCACGGGCAGCACTGGAGGACTCGCATGTACGCCTATTATGGACCTCCTTCTTCCTTCTTGCAAAAGGATATCGTACCCAAGGGAGAGCTAACCGAGCACTCCTAGCCTTTGATGGCTCCCGAGGTGAGCCCGGCGATAAAATCCTTCTGCAAGAGCAGAAAGAGCACCATGACTGGCACAATCGAGACCACCGTGCCAGCCATCAGCAAGCCATAATCAGCGCTATAGAGGCCCTTGAGCTGGGCGATGGCTACCGCTAACGGAAATTTCTCCGGGGTCTGCATAATAATTTGCGGCTGAATGAAGTTATTCCAGGCACCCATGAAGGTGATGAGCAGGAAGGCCCCAAGCATGGGCCGTACGAGCGGCAGAATAATGGTGAAGAAACAGCGGATCTCACCACAGCCATCGATGCGCGCGGCCTCCATCACCTCCAGCGGGACACTCTGTAACAGCGCCTGGCGAAAGAGGAACACCCCGAATGCCGGAGCGATGCCGGGCAGGATGAGCCCGGTGAAGGTGTCCAGCAGCCCGAACCGATAGATCAACTGGTAACTTGGGGCCAACAGCAAGGGGCCAGGGATGATCAGCGAGCCTAGCACCAGCGCAGTCAGCAGCCGATTGGCCCGGAACGCGAACTTGGCCAAGGCATAGCCGCCCATGGCGGCACACAGGGTGGTCAGAAGGCTCGAGACCGAGGCGTAAAAGACCGAATTCACCAACGCCCGCCCAAAATCCAGGCTGGGATCGGTGAACAGCGCATAAAAATGCTCCAGCGTCAGACCGCTCCAATCGATGCCCAAGAGGCCATCGCCCAGGGGCAGAAATGGCGAGGCAAAAAACGCCGCCCTGGTCTTCACCGCCGAACAGAGGAGATACACGAAAGGAATCAGCGTCACCGCAGCTGATAGCAGCAATAGGCCGTACACCAGCCAATCGATCAGCCGTTGGGTAGCTGTCTTGGCCCCCGCCATGCCGTCACGACTCCCGACTCAGCCGCCGCTGAATGACGGTAAATCCCATCAGGACCAGTGCCAGTGTCCAGCCGATGGCGCTGGCATAGCCCAGATCGCCGACCTCAAAGCCATATTGATAGAGATACATCACCACCGTGAGGCCGCGGTTTTCGGGACCAGGACCGTTCAGTAGGATAAACGGCAACTCGAATAGCTGAAAGCTGCCGATCAGAGACAGCAGGACCACGAAACGCGTCACCGGGGCGATCTCAGGCAGAATCACATAGCGAAACTTCTGCCAACTATTCGCACCGTCGATCTCCGCCGCCTCCAAAGACTCCCTGTCGACGCTCTGTAGGGCCGCCAGAAAGTAAATCATGTTGAATCCAACGGACATCCACAAGCTGGCGATGATCAAGGCCGGCATCACATAGCGTTGCAGCCACGGGAACTCCCGGGGAAAGTGCGGGATCACCGTCCGCAAGAACACATTGACCAAGCCTTCGCGTTCGTGAAACATCAGGGCGAACATCATGGCCACGAAGACGATGCCGACCAGCGACGGCGAGAAGAAGATCAGGCGAAACACCGCCCGGCCCTTCAGCCGCGGCCGATTCAGTACCATCGCCAAGCCGAGCGACAATGGTACTTGCAAGGCCACGGTCGCTACGGCATACACAAATGTATTGCGCATGGCGAGCCAGAAAAATCGATCCGCCAAGAGATCGGCAAAGTTCTTCGTCCCGACAAACACGCTGGTCTTGGGGCCGAACGTTTGCTGCATGGCCAAGATGATGGATTGGCCCAGCGGATAGATCAAGAAGGTGCAAAAGATCAGCACGAAAGGCGCCATGAAAAAGTAGGGCGCCCAACGCGGATGCGACGTGGAGAGTTGTCGGTTCATCGCCGCTCTTGTGCGAGAAAAAGGTTGCGCTGCATTTGGGCCCGCACCTCGGCTTCTGCCTGCCCAAGTCGGCGTCTCGCCTCGGGCAAGAGGTCTGCCACCGTATACCTGCGGTGTTGTTGGGCATAGGCCTTCAACGCCAACGCACTATCGGCTAATTTGATCTGCGCCAGCGGGTTGTAGGGCGATGAGGTACGAGGTGGCACCTCTGGGGCCGCGGCGATGTACAGCCGACCGTAGCGCTGGCCACCGAAATAGGGGCTTGGCTCATCGTAGATCGGATCGGACCAATGCTGTTTGACGGGGCTAATGATGCCGGTCGAGCGAAATAAGGCGCGTGCGAGATCCGGCGACAAGTACAAGTGTTTGGCGTAACGCCAGGCGCTGTCGAAATCCTGGACGCGTTTCGGGATCCCTAACATCGTCCCCCCCATGACCGTGGTGCGTCGGCCGCCTCTTTCCCAGGCCGGCAACGGCATGAGCTTGACCTTCCCCGCCAACTGCGGCAAGTCCTGGCGCCATGCACTGGTCAGCCAATCGGGCATAAGGCTGAAGAGGACGGTGCCGTCGAGGCGCATCTTGTTGCCGGCGGCATCGAACTCCGGGGCATTGACGGCGATGCGTTGGGGGCCGGTGGTCCATGATACCACAGTAGCCAACACGCGGGCATTGGTCTCGGAGGCCATCACCAGCCGCTCCTGCGCATCGAACAGCGCTCCGCCGGCCTGCAGCATGAGGCTCTCGATGAGTTCGGGATTGGTCTCCCAGATGTTCAAGAGGTAGTGGTCTGCATAGCCATCGCCGTCGACATCGCGCACCAGCGGCCGCAAGAGCCGGACGAAGTCGTCCCAGGTTTCGATGGCGCGGACATCGATCCCCGCAGCCTCGACGAGATCCGCCCGGTAGGCCAGCAAGACGGGATGGACATCATGGGGCAGGCCGAAAATGCGTCCGCGCGACGTCCAAGGCGCGAACGACGGGGCATTGATCTGTTCGTCGATGCCCTCGGCGCGTATAACCTCAGTCAGGTCGACAAAGCCCACATCTTCCAACGGGCCCATAAAGGCCTGGGCGACGATCTGGACGTAGGCTTCGACGAGATCGGGTACCGGCGTGCCGGAGAGAAACCCTGATAATAAGCGCCGTTGCAGGGCACCAGCGGACAGTAAGACGATATGCACCCGCTCCTCGCGTTGGTGCTCGCTGTTCCAGGCCTCGGTGATCGGCTCATACAGGCGTTGATGGCTCTTGGCGAAGGTCCAGAATACCAGCCCTTCTCTCCGCGGGATGGGCCAGAGCACGAGCACGATGGTCGAGACCACGGCGAGAGCGCAGATCACCCATCCTCCCGGTGACAACACATCAAGCCATTCCGGCCGCCTCCATCGGTATCCGCCGCGCATGTTCTCGGGCGTCATCGTCGTCCGTCCCGTCGCTCCTCTGACCAGGGCAGGTCTGGCGCCAAAACAGGCCTCCCGTCCTGCCACTCCCCCTTGATGCGCGTAGGCGCCAAGTTAAGCCGTGGGAGGCACCAATTATCCCCGCTCCCCCTGGGAGAGGGTCAGGGTGAGGGCGGTCCTCAAGGCCTCTCACCGGCTGGGCTCCCCTCACCCCAGCCCTCTCCCGGCGGGAGAGGGAGCCTTCACTTGGCACCGATGCCCTCGATGGGGAAGAGCTAGCGTGGGGGTTATGAGGTCGCTTTCTGGTATGGTACAGTGTTAATCGCCCACGATGACCTCAGCGGGGAGTTGGTGCATCCGCAGCTCCGCGCCTTGCCAGCCAGCCGGTCGGCCATTCAGGCGCGTACGGCCGGGCGGCTGCGTTCCAGGCCAGACGAGGACCACCCCCCCGGGTGGCGGCTGCAATCCCTCTGCCACCCTGAGTACGAGACGGCCCCCTTGGCGTTGTAGTGAGAAACTTAGGTGACCATATGCCGTGCGTAGGTTCTCGATCGCCACCCCTTCCCCCTCTAGCCATGGCCAAGGCAATCCTGCCGCCAGCACGAGCGCGTTATCCGCGTCGCGCTCATAGGCGAAGAGGTCTAGCGCCGAGCGGATGAAGTCGGATGCCACCCAACCATGCGGCATATCGCCCACGAAGCGCGGTTTGCGAACCTCGCGCCCTACCACTTCGGCCCATTGATTCCAGCCCGGCGGCCGTCGATCGGCGAAAAAAAAGTCGAGCAGTTCCTGCGCCCGTTGCCGCCAGCCAAGCCGCACGAAGGTCCCCACCGTGCGTAGTTCATACGGGGTATAATCCTCCCACGCTGTCACACCGTCGCGCCTTGCCACAAATGCCTGCCAGTAACGCTCGAACGTACCCAGCAGGAGGTCCTGCGGCAAATGCGCCTGCTCGCCGACGGGGGCAAGCGCGATCGTCGTTGAAGTCGGGTCGAAATCGCCCAACTCGGCAGCCCCCGGTAGATATGCAATGTCATGCGCCGCGGTGCTGACGGCCAGGGAGGCGTACAAATCCTGGCGAAACTCGTCGCGTTGCCGGGCCAGGCGCAGCGCGGCCTCTTCATAACCGAGCGCTGTGGCGATGGCGACGGCGTCTTTGTACCCCTTCAAGGCCCAGAAGTCATCCCAGTATGAATGCATCGGTTTCGCTGCATAGCCCTCGTGGCTGATCGACGCCGGCAGCAGGCCGTAAAGGGCCCGCCGCTCAGGCACCAGGTTGGCGGCGATGCGCTCGGACTGACGCAAGGTTTCCATGTAGGCGGCCGCGGCTTCGACACGTGGCCACATCGCCGCCAGCAGCGCGCGATCGCGGGTGTAGCGATAGAGTTCCCAGACCAGGAAGATGAACTCGCCGTGGCTGTCGTGTTCTGGCACAGGGTCGGCCCCGCGTGCATCGACGCAGCACGGCACCTTGCCGTCGCTGAACTGATACGGAGCGTACCAGCGCAGGAAATCACGCACCACCTCCTCATGCCCCAGTCGCAGCAAGGCCTCCGAAGTCAGGGTGCCATCGCGAATCCAGGAGCGTTCGTAAGCCCGCGCGCCCGGTTGCAGTGCCGGCCCATCGCGGTTGATCAACACGTGCGCCAACGCTGTGCGCAGCGTGTCAACCAGCGGCTGGGCAGCAGGCGGCACGCGAAACGAGACGCGGTTGAGCTTCGCACGCCACGCAGCGGCGACGGCTTCGCGCTGACGTGACAACCATGCGTGCGGTGACTTGCCGGCGACATCAGCGGGCAGCGCCGCGTCGGAAGCGACCGACATCGCGAGGCCGAGCGTGGTGCCTCCACGCGGCGGCAGATGTAGACGGTAGATGAGCGCCCCCGAGGCATAGCTGAAGGCATCGCGGACCTCCGACACCTCACGCCAGGCATTGGCGGCGAGCAGCTCTGGAATCGACCCGGCATCGAAAGCGGCGGCGGTAAAGGCATGCGGTTTTACCAAGGGGAAAATCCGTCGGACGCCGTTGACGGAGACCGCCTCGCCATCCCAGACGAGTTCGCGGATGGGACTCACCCCACCCGGCGTGTTCAGGAACTGCAACGGCGGATTGACCTGAAATGGCCGCACTGCCAGGGCCAGCGTCAGCGTTTGCGGCTGGTCGCTGAGATTCTGAACGTCGTAGCTCGCCACGAGCTGGGCAGGCTCGCTTGACCCCGTGGCAAAGGCCGTCACCTCAAACGCCAGCTGGTTGTGCCGCCATGCTATGCTAGGGATCGGCAAATACCCTTCGAGCAAGCGATGGCGAGCTTGCACGTCAGCCCACGTGAGGAGCTCCGACCCCACCAGTACGAACGGCTCGACGGAGAACCCAGCTTTGCCCACTTCAAGGGCTCCGTCTTCAGACAGCAAGCCCTCCTCCTCGGCCCCATCGAGGCCCACAACCGTCCAATAGGATTGCTCGCCGGAAAATCCGCGCGGAAAGTAGCCCCGTGGTGCTTCATGTGCGACGGCTTCGAAGAAAGCGTTGGGTGAGGCGCCAAAGGCGAGGTCTTTGACGTCGATCTCGGCGAGGGCATAGGCATGCATCGGACCGTCATGCAGCACGAGGCGCAGGAAGCGCGTCTCTGACTCCGGAAGATAGAGGTAATCCCGACCCCCATTGCCGTCGACCACCGTTCGGACGACTCGCCAATGTTGGCCGTCATCGGAGAATTCGACGTCATAGCGCGAGGCGAACGCGTTATCGAGCCAGTGCAGGATCAAGCCCCCGAATTCCCGGACTTGCTGGAAATCTAGCCTCAGCACTTGCTCAGCGCCCATGGCTGGATCGCTCTTCCAGGCGGTCGCGAGCGCACCGTCGAGAGCGTAAACGACCCCTGCTCCCGATTGCGCCGAAGTGGCTTCCAGGATCGGTGTGGGAGGGGGCGCCGTCTCCGGTGGCAGCTCGCGAAAGCTGAGCTGGTCGAAACACACCGCGCCTCGGCCACCGCCGCTCCCGGCCTTAATCACCAGCTCAAGTGCCGCGCTATGCTTGAGCACGCGATCGGACGTAGGACCCCAGGCGAACTCGATGTGGCGTGACTTGATCTTGACCTGTTGCCAGCCGCGTGGGAAGGCAAAGTCGGGACGGTTGACCCACCAGACGTTGTCGCCGCTGGCATCGATGAGCTTGAACTCCAGGTTGTTCACCGGCGCCTCGCCCCGAATGTAAAAGGCGAACTCATAATTGGCGGGAAAATCGAGCGCCAAGGTACGACGCGCACTGGCATAGCCGGCAACGCCCGCGAAGTCGAATTCGAGACAGAGGGCCTGCCCCTCCACGCCTTGGACTGCGTGGATCGACGCTCGAACCCCGTCCGATGCTCCAACCTGCCAGAGCGTAAGGTCCTCGAAATCGTCGAGTAGACGCCACGGTTGCGCCAAAACAGGCGACATCCCCATCTCCACCGTCAGCAAAGGGAGTAGAAGAGCCAAGGCTGTCCGCAACCATCGCCGCTGCCCGCCCCGTCGGCCGATCAGGTACAGCCTACTTTGGTGCATGCCTTGATTCCTCTGACCGGCAAGCCTTCGCTGTCGTAGCGCAGCAGCAACAGGGACGGCACAGGGCGCGCGCTGAGCGCGACAGCCGTCAGCATCGAGTCATTGTCGAGCACCTGTCCGTATGTCCACTGTGTCAGAACCATCGATCCGGTGTAAAGTCGAAGTGGCCGGTGCTAGGGAAAGAGACTGACCGTCGTGGACAGCACAAACGCCCCGGTATCGCTGGCAAACTCCGCCTCGCCGAAGATCGCTGCCACGTGCCCAGACGCCTTGGTATGGCGGTAAACATAGCCGTGGGGCTGTGCCGGTATCGTGAACGCCTCCCAGCGAGCCTCGCGAAAGTCCTTGGTCGGTGCGCTGGCGACCCACGCCCGAACCACTCGCGGTTCCCGGTCCGTGGACACGGCGAGGGTGATGATGTCCCCCGCGGCTTTCGCCTCACCGCGCAGCATCGGGAGTTGCAGCCGTCCGGCGGTTCTTTGGAAAAGCGCCATCAGCCCGGCGAGGACATGATCCCGACCCGGTTGGAGGCTATGCCCGACATTCGCCAGATAGAGGACGTATCGCTCACCAGGGAGGTCATTGACATAAAGATTAAGGGCATCAAGCGGCCAGTAGCGGTCATTGGTCCCGAGGATGATGAGCTTCGGGAGGGCCAAGTACTGCCGATAGCTGAACGGATCGACCATCGTGGCAAGTTCCACGGCCCCTTTCTCACCGGCCAGCAGGCGCTGCGGCAGACTGCGTGCGGTATAGTCAGCGATCTCACCACTCACATCCCCCCAGGTCTCGCGCTGATGGCGTAGCTGTTGGGCGAGGTTGAGGTTATCATAAACCTGCGGGGCGATCGCCCGCACCCTCTCGTCCGCCACCGGCGTGAGCCACGCCGTCCATCCTCGCTTCGAAGCGCCACTGACTACGAACCCGGAAATCTGGGCGTGCCCCTGGTGCTGCAGAAAGGCTTGAATAGCGTCCATCGCTTTGACCACACTCTTGACCATCGGCAACAGCAGAGGCCAGGTGACATCCTGCGTTTCGAGGAACCGCACAAAGGTGTGGGCGAGCAGCGCATCTTCCACAAGCCCGTCGAACAGCGGCTGATTGGGGACACCGTAGAGGATGGCCACTGGGGCTCTGATGGCCTGGGCCATGAACAGACCATCGCGTAGCTCCTGCTCCGCTGCACCAGCGCCAGCAATCATCAACAGGACCAAGTTCGATGGTTCCGGCATCGCCTGTGGGGTCACGACGTGGAGGCGGTGCCGCCAAGGGATGCCCTGCCAGACCTGCGAGGTTAAGCGGAGGTCATGGATGACAGCGCCGTCGGGGTGGTTTGTTTGGGCCACGTGCTCCCAGCCATAGGCCCCATCATCGGCCTTAGCATAGCTCCTGAGATCGGCCGACGCCGGAGCAACCAACGTCGCGGCGATGGTCAGCGCCATCATGACCAGCCGCATGGCTGATCCACCAGTCATCGCCCTCCCCTTCGTGTTGAGTCATATGTGCTCCCGGAAATCCCCACCACGGGAGCAAACGCTCGACTGTGTGTCAGGCCTACTGCACCGAGAACCGGGCATGCAAGGCTCGCCTCTGCCTGGCCGGAGGCATCGAGGCCGCCGGGATTGGCACAGAGATGCTGCGCGATCGATCTGAGATCCCTTCAACTTGCGAAACCTTTGATGCCACTACGGTTGAAGGCGTGATAGGTCACGGAAACATACCGTATGAATGGCAGTGTAGTGACGGGTCAACGTCGTGTCAATGCACGGACACCGAGCACGGTTTACTACAACAAATGGCAACCTTCGACTGCCCAGGTCGGGTGAGATGCTCATGCCGAGCCAAAGGGGCTTCAGAGGGTTGCGGCCACGGTTTGACCTTCGCACATCGAGAGCCATAGGAAGCCGTGTGGCCTGCTCACGGAGGGGGGCTTTAGAGATGACCGCTGAGGCTGGCTTGCGCTTGTCCCGCTTCTCAATATTTTGAGCCTCATTCGCACGCGAGCATCTCACACCACCCGGAGTGGCGTGCGATTGCTCCCCGGTTCCCCCGCAGGGCGCGAGCTTGCATGGTGATAGGGAAAAGACAGACAGTCGTTGTGCTCTCAGATTGAAAAGGTTCCTACCCCAACCTCTCAATCTGACCGGATTATCTGAGAAATTCCCCGAAACTGGACGGTACGCGACCCCCTCCTCTGTCCCGAAGCCGCGCTGGTTGAGGCTTCGGCTCACTTGGCAACAGGATTGCAGCTTGCTGGTGAGGAGATCTTTGCCCATGCAGATATGCCGCTTAGGCCTCTTCGATATGGCGTCGGCGGCGGTGGGCTTTGACTCTTTGCCAGGCATCATTGAGAGCCCCCGCTGACCATTTCCCAAGTTGCGTGTGATTGACGAGTGGCGCCCCATCGCAGCGGATAAAAAGCATCACAATCTCATAAGAAAGGAGCGCGTCCATGCCCGAGCCACAATCGCCCCGTCCCTCTCCACGGCGAGTCGGAGTGTATGAACGGCTGGGAAGGACCACAGGATCCCCGGCCAAGACTATCGGAATCGCGGCAGTGATCCTCATCATCCTGATCGCGATCATCATCGCCCTGGCGCGGTAGACACGTGCCCCACCCACGTCCGAAGGGAGTTGCTATGACCCCACCAGGAATCGTGCCTGTGACAGGCCCACGGGATCTGCGCGGGAGTATCGATACGGTCCACTACCCGTTGGACGGTAGCCGAGCCGAGGTGTTGATCCAGATGGAGAGTGGGGCGTCGGTGCTCGTGCCATTCAAGGCTCTAGCCCGACAGGAGGATGGCAGCTACCGCCTGACCCTCGATCCTGCCGAGCTTGAGTCATGGCCGCACACCGTCAAGGAACCGAGTGAACAACCTCGCGTGCTGCCCGTCATCGAGGAAACGCTTGACGTCCAGACACGTCCGGTCGAAACGGGCCGTGTCCGGCTCCGTAAGATCGTGCACGAGTCGGAAGAAGTCGTCGACCCGCCGCTCTGGCACGAGGAGGTGGTCATCGAACGCGTGCCCATCAACCGCATGATCGAAGGCCCGGTTTCGGTGCGCTCTGAGGGCAACATCGTGATCATCCCGGTCGTAGAGGAGATTTTGGTCGTCGAGAAGCACTTCTTACTCAAGGAGGAGGTGCACCTCACGAAGCGGCGGGTCGAAACTCATCAACCTCAGCGTGTGACGCTACGCCGCGAAGAAGTGATCGCAGAGCGGCTCCACCCGGACAACCGCGAAGGGAACCCCAGTGTAGAGGAGCATCATCATGGCAAAGACCATCATCGGTCTGTTTGACGACATTTCAGAAGCACAATCTATCTTGCAGGAATTAGTCAATAACGGTTTTGACCGCGACGACATCAGCGTGCTGACCCCCCAGGAAAAATCGTCTGCGACTGCGCCAACGCCTGGCTGGAGCGGTCGCAGCTTGTCCGTCTCCGGACTCGGCTCCGTGACGGCCACCGGCCCCCTGGCTACCACGCTCGCCGACATGAGCGGTCGACCGAACGGCACGAATCTGCTCGATGCCCTCCAAGAGCAGGGCGTGCCAGCGGACGACGCCCGGTGGTATGTCGGTGGGATGCGCCGAGGCGGCACATTGGTGTCGGTTATCGCCAGCGATGAGTATGCCGACCGTGCGGCCGACATCATGCGCGGCTATGTGCAGCGGGGAGCCAAGGGGTCCGCAGCCGCGGCCGCCAAGACAGCCCCGGAGCGATCGACGCAAGAAGGCAAAACGGAGACGATCGAGCGTGCGAAGGATATCGGTGTGCCGGTGGCGACGGCCTATCAGCAGTGGACGCGGTTCGAGGAGTTTCCCCGCTTCATGGAGGGGGTCGAGGAGGTGCGGCCGCTCGGTGGCAAGCGCTTGCACTGGGTCGCCCGCATCGGTGGTCAGCGCAAGGAGTGGGACGCTCAGATCACTGAGGAGATTCCCGATGAGCGTCTCGCCTGGCATAGTACCGGCGGAGAGTTCACCAGTGGCCTGGTCCGCTTTCAGCCCTTGGGCCCGCAGCGCTCCCGCGTGACCGTCCGGATGGCATACGAGCCTGAAGGGGTGACCGAGAAGATCGGCGACTGGCTCGGCCTGGTCTCCCGCCGCGTCGAAGGCGACCTTGAACGCTTCAAGCATTTCGTGGAGGGCCGGGGCCACGAGCCCACAGCAGCACGTGTGACAGAGCCCACCACGGCGACCACGAGGGGGCAACCCGTCCAGACGACAGGGGCAGGAACGGAGGGGCGCCATCGGTTCGAGGATTATGAAGCCGACTTCCGGCGGCACTATGAGACCACCTACGCCCGCACCGGTAAGCCCTACGACTACTGGTCCCCCGCCTATCGCTACGGCTATACGCTGGCCACCGATCCACGCCACCGCGGCCGTGACTGGGCCGCCATCGAGACCGAGGCCCGGCACGATTGGCAGACGCGCCACCAGGGCAACTGGGATGAGTCCAAGGACGCCGTGTACTACGTTTGGAATCACCTCCGTGGGCGGCCATCTGGCCATGAGGGCGAGGTGCGTATTCCGGTCGTAGAGGAGGAACTCCAGGTCGGTACCCGCGAGGTCGAGCAGGGCGGCGTGCGCGTGTACAGCCGGATCACCGAGACGCCGGTCGAGAAGGAGGTCTCCATACGCGAGGAGCACGTCCACGTCGAGCGCCACCCAGTCGACCGGCCAGCCCGCGAGGCGGACTTCGCCGCAATGCAGGAAGGCACCATCGAGATGACCGAGACCACCGAGGAGCCGGTCGTCCGCAAACAGGCCCGCGTCGTGGAAGAGGTGGTGGTGAGTAAGGAGGTCGAAGAACATACCGAAACGGTACGGGATACCGTGCGCCGGACGGAGGTCGATGTCGAGTCGACCGGCTCCGCACACACGACCACCGAAGAGGACTGGGGAGCGCATGAGCGCGACTTCCGCACGCATGCAACCACCACCTTCGCCACCCGTGGTCAGGCGTATGAGCACTGGGCCCCAGCGTACCGCTATGGGTATGAGCTGTCGCGTGATCCGCGTTATCGCGGCCGTGACTGGGCATCCGTCGAGCCTGAGGCGCGGCGCGACTGGGAGCAGCGCCGCCACGGGACGTGGGAGGAGTTCAAGGAGGCCATCCGCTACGGCTGGGAAAAAGTCCGCGGCCGGCGCTGACGCCCACCGCTGATGCCGCAGCAGGCGTGACACCTGCTGCGGCCCACACGCGACGACTCACCATGACGGATGCCCATGGGTGGAGCGTTGGCCGATAGGCCAGCGGTCATCGCTCAGGGGTAAGGTGATCATCTATATGGTGGTTCTTCAGACCTTTGCCCCTGAAGATCCTCATGAGTAGACGCCGAGCATCATCGACAACGAGCGTGCCCATGGGGATCAGGAAGAGTGTAAACGGCATGGCGAACGCCAACCCCCAAGCCATGGCGCGCGCCATCGGCTGCACGAATGGTTCGTGGCCGCCGAAGCCGTAGGCCGTTGGCAGTAAACCCACCAACGTTGTGATCGAGCTCGCCCAGATCGGGCGCAAGCGGGTGTAGCCGGCCTCCAGGCAGGCGTCCTCGATCGACAAGCCGTCGCCCCGATAGGTGTTGATAAAGCTCACCAGGACGATGGCGTTATTGATCACCACGCCCGCCATGGCTACAATACCGAGGATGGCCATGAAGGACAATGGCTCGCCGTGCACCATGAGGGCGTAGATGGCACCTAGTATTCCGGTGGGAACGGTCAGCCCCAATACCACGAACGGCTGCATATAAGAATTGAAGAGTACCGCTAAGATCAAAAAGTCGAGTAGCAGCGTGATAGCGAACGACCGCAGAAACGTTTGGAAGGATTTGCGGGTCTGCTCTTCCTCGCCGCCGAAGATCAAGTCATAGCCCGGGTAACGCGGCCGCAACTCAGCGAAGGCGCTCTCCAGCAAGCGATTGGCCGCAAAGCCGGTGATCTGCCGGTCATCGACATCGGCCGTCACGGTGATAGAACGCCGGAAATTATGGTGTTCGATCAAGGGCAAGGCTTCGCGGCGCTGAAAGTCGACCAGGCCCTTCAACGGTGTCATGCGCCCTACACTGTCCGGCACGAGGAGGTCTTCGAGCACGACTAACCGTCGCTCTTCTGGCGCTTGCTGACGCAACTTCACCCGGACTTTTACTTCAGTCGTGGCGCGCCGCAACCGGGTGGCCTCGCCGCCTTCGATGGCTGAGAAGATCTGCTCGGCCACTCGCGCCCGTCGCAAACCGGTCAAGCCCGCCTTGGTATCGTCCACCGCGATGACGTACTCTCCCTTGCCGCCTTGGAGGCTATCCTGGATGTCGAAGATACCCGGCACCTGGGCAAGCCGTGCCTTCAGCTGACCCGCAATCGCTTGCAGCGTGTCGAGATCCGGCCCACGAATCTTGGCGAAGACTGGTTTCCCCACCGGTGGCCCACCGGAGAGCTTGTTCACCGACATCTTCTGCAGCCCTTCGAAAGCAGCCAGCTCGGCTCGAATACGGTCGAGGGCCTGATCGGTATCCGCGGCTGCCACGTTGCTTCCAGGTTTCATGAATACCCAGATCTGCCCTCGTTGCGTGCCGCGCCGGGTCCGATCCCATTCGTCAAAGGTGATGCCAGCGCTCATCAAGGTGGCCTGGACGCTGCCTGGTGGCAGGAGGCCCAGCAGATCCTCGATACGCTGCAGGGTCGCTTCCGTCTGTTCCAACGGCGTGCCGGGGTTCATCTCGATCTGTACGATAAACTGCTCCAGCATGCCGGCAGGGAACAATACCAGGCGCAACCGCCAGGAGGCCAGGCCACCCGTCACGGCGACGACCATGAGCAGCAGGCCGAGAAAGCGGTAGCGATGCTGGATAGTCCATGCCAGAATGCGCCGATACAGACCAGCGACGGTACGGTACAGTCGGCGGCTCTCGCGCTCGACAGGCCTGCCGAACCGCATCAGTTCCAACACATGCGCTGGCATGATCCAGAAAGCCTCGAGCAAACTGGCGGCGAAGCAGAGGATGACGACAATCGGGAACGCCATAAGAAATTTCGCCCAGATGCCGCCCACGAGCAGGAACGGCAGATAGGCCGAGGCGACGGTGGCAACGGAGGCGATCACCGGCAACGCTACCTCTTTGGCCCCATCGATCGCCGCCTGAGTCGGCGATTTGCCCATCTCCAGATGGCGATAAATATTCTCGGCCACCACGACCGAATCGTCGTCAAGCATGCCTAAGACGACGATGAAGGCCAGTAGGGTCATCATGTTGATCGACACGTCCAGCACTGAGGCGCCGATCATCGCCGTGGCGAAGGAGATCGGCACGCCCAGCATCGCGACGACGGCGAGCCGCCAGTCGAGAAACAGGAACAGTGCCGCCAGGATCAGCAGCCCGCCTTGGATCATATTGGAGGTCATCACGTCGAGGCGGCGCTGAATCCAATGTGACTGATCCCAACAGAGGGTTAGGCTGATCCCAGATTGGCGGGCGCGCGGTTCGAAGTCGACCATGACCGCCTTGATGCGCCCAATCAGGTCGAGTGCATCGGCGGCACGCTTCTTTTTCGGCATGAGGATGATGGCCGGCTGTCCATTGACGCGCACTCGCTGCCGCTCCTTCGCGAAGGAATCGTGGACCTCGGCCAGGTCGCGCACGCGCAGCGTCCAGCCGCCCTCCTCGCCGCGAATCAAGACGTCGGCCACGTCTTGTGCCGTCCGTAGCGGCCCGGCCGTGCGCACTAGGACCTCCTCCCCACCCAAGACGATCGAGCCTCCGGGGATCTGCACGTTGCTGGCGGCGATGGCGCGCGAAATTTCCTCCAAGCTGACGTTCTGCGCCAGTAAGCGGTTGCGATCGGCTTCCACCCAGATCTCTTTCTCGCGATCGCCCAGTCGATCGACTCTGCTCATGCCCGGCAGATTTTTGATGGCATCTTCCAGGTCCTCGGCCAATCGATCGCGGCCTTCGAGCGTGCCCCCGGCGACGGCCAAGAGGACGATGGGATCATTCGAGGTGATCTCGCGCACGACCGGGACTTCGGCCTCCTTGGGCAGGTCGCGCACGCGGTTGACGGCCTGCTGCACATCGATCACCGCACGATCCACTTCCGCCTCGCTCAGGCGGTCGTCCAGGCGCACTACGATGGCGCTGACGTCTTCCAGCGAGAAGGATTCCACCCGGTCGATGCCGTCCACGGTGCGAATTTCATCTTCGAGGAGCGTCGTGACGAGTTCCTCGACCTCGGTAGGGGAAGCGCCGGGATAGCGCGTTTCGATCATGATGGTGAAATAGGTGAACTCGGGGATCATCTCGCGGCGCGTGGTCAGAAAGGCGAGGGCGCCTACGACGATGAGGAAGACCGTCAGCAGGTTGGCCAGGACGCGACGCGACAGGAAGAACTCGACCATCGGTGCCGATTCTCTCGCAAAGCCTACGGGCGCTCGGGGGGGACACCATCAGCCCCCAAACCGATCCGCTACACCCTTAGGGCTACCTGGGGAAGAAAAGGACAGACGATGCGGAAGAGCGCTGACGTGCGCCAACTGTCAAACAGCGGCAGGAAAACCATAACGCGGGGGTGGGAGACAAGCGAGGGCTCCCCTTGCCTGTGGTCTTTCCGCCACAGGTGCCAGGTTACGCTCCCAGCAGGTCTTCCCGCTCCCACCGGAAGAGGGGCAAGGTAAGGGCGGCCGGACCTGATCGGTTGGCTGGACTGCCCTTCCCCACCCCCTTCCAGCAGCATAGAGGCTGACCGACCTAACAGGCCGGCCGATTTAACAGCCCCGCATCGATCTTACGCGGCATGAGCCGGCCGTCGCCCTGCTGGCCGAGGAGCTTACCGCCTTCCACCATGATCTTGCCGCGCAGCATGGTGAACACCGGCCAGCCCTGGACATCCCACCCTTCCCAAATGCTGTAGTCGCTGATATGGAAATCCGCCATGGTGAGCTTGCGGCGGATGCTGGGGTCGATGAACACGATGTCGGCGTCGCTCCCTGGCGCGATGGCGCCCTTGCGCGGGTAGAGTCCTAGCAGGCGAGCAGCATTGGCCGACACGACATCCACGAAGCGTTGCAGGGACATGCCGCGTTTGGCCACCCCTTCGGTGTAAGTAATGCCTACCCGGGTTTCGGCGCCGTTATGGCCGCCGGTGACGTCATCGATCTTCTTGCCCTGGATCTTAAAGGCATAGGTGGTGCAATATTCGTCCGTCGCCATGGTCTGCAAATCGTTACGCAGCAGGCCATCCCACAGCGCCAGGCGATCCTCATTGGATTTCAGCGACGGATAGGTGTGATACTTCATGCCGTTCTCTTGCTTGTAGTCGTCGGCGCTGAAGCTAACGTAGTTGTGCAGGGTCTCGCCGTAGATCGGCAAGCCCTTGCCGCGCGCTTCTTGAATGGCTCTCACGCCGTCCTTAGCGCTGACATGGACGAAATACACCGCCGCCCCAGTCCACTCGGCCAGACGAATGACGCGCCGGAAGGAGATGTCCTCGGACATGTTGTTGTGCACGAGGTGCATGTTGTACCACTCGGTACGATTCTCCTCGGTCAGCTTCTTATACATGTGCTGGACGATGTCGTCGTCCTCCGAGTGGATGGCCATGATGCCGCCGTGTGCCGCCACCTGTTCCATGACGGCCGAGAGCTGGCCCATTCCCACCATGCGCGGCTCGGTGCGGTTCAGCGGGCGGATATTGGTGGTGAAGATCTTGAAGCTCGGAAAACCCTCTTCGATGGCGCTGCGGATCTGAGCGACGGTAGGGGTGGTGATGTCGGGGAGTAGCATGATGTGGTAGGAATAATCAGCGTACGCATTGCCCTTCCAGCGGCCGTGACGCTCGTCCAGGGCCTGGGGAATGGTGAGGCCCGGACGTTGAATGGCGAAATCCACCAGGGTGGTGGTGCCGCCGAACAGGGCGGCGCGGGTGACCTGCTCGGGCGGAGCCGTTTCCATGCCGGGAAACCCCATGATGGGCGCGGCGATATGGGCATGCGGTTCGATGCCACCCGGGATGACGATCTTGCCGGCGGCGTCGATGACGCGGCCGATATCGCTGGTCAGCGTGTTAGACTCCGCCACGGCGACGATTTTTTCTCCCTGGATGGCCACATCCCAGTTGCCGACGCCCCACGGTGTGACCACCTGTCCACCTCGGATCACGTAATCGAGCATCGCGAATCCCTCCTCATGTCGTTCTTCCCCCACGGGGTGCCCCGCAGGGCGATATATGCCATGTCCAGTCCCCTCCCCCAGCGCTCATCCATCGAAAGGGAGGCGCTCAGTCAAGCCGTAGCCCCTGCAGCGACGAGCTGTTCCCCTTCTCCCCAACGCCTTACCCCCCACCTGCATCCTCCTCCACAAGGGGGGAGGAACTCGACCAGGCTTGTGATGCCTCGATGCCCTTTTGAACCTGGCGTCTATGCCCATCAAGCGCGGCGGGACCGGGTCAGGCCCCCCCTCTCCCTCCGGGAGAGGGCTAGGGTGAGGGGAGTCGAAACCCTGCGCAGGCTCGAATCCACCCTTCTACCCCTCTCCCACAAGGAAAGAGAATAGTGGCCATGCCCATCACGGGATCGGCGGTGCCGCCAGGGGTTTGATCCCTGCCAACTGCCACACCCGCTGCACCAGATCTGGGTGGGGCTCGACCTCCTTGCGCTCCACCTGCTTGACGACTTCCACCAGCGCTCTGTGCGTCGGCGTCGAAATGCCGGCCTCCGCTCCTTTGTCTGCCACCAACCCGTTGATAAAGTCGATCTCCGTGCGTCGACCTTTGAGGATGTCCTGGCCCGTCGACGGACGTCCTTCGTCGGTCATCCGCGCCAGTCCCTTGAGCATCGCCTCCTCCACTTGCGCATAGGCTTGACGGTCCCCTTGAGCGGCAGCCTTCAATACCTCAGGCGCTGAGCCTCGGATCGATTCGAGGTTAAACCCGAGCGCCTGTCCCACCGCGACGGCCTCGCCACCGAGCTGGATCGATAGTTGACGGACCTCAGGGTTGAGGGTCATGTCCTTCCCCCCCAGGCCGGTGATCGCCGAGACGCCATTGCCCATGGAGTTGACCACCAATTTGGTCCAGCGTTCCCCCCAGAGGTTGGTGGTCGCCTTAGCGCTGTCGATATTCGACAGCATGCGCACCAACTCCTCGAGGCGGGGGGTGATCCGCCCGTGCACTTCGCCGGCGCGGAAGACGGTATACCCCGGCCCTCCGGGTTGCACCGTCCGCGTTACATGCCCCGCTTTATAAGCGTTGACGCTGATGCTACTGGCGATGCAGCCGAGCACGCGTCCCCAGCCCACCACGCTGGCGATGCGCTCTTCATTGATGCTGTTCTGCAGGGACACGATATACCCACCGGGGGTCAGATATTGGCTGATGAGCTGCGTGGCCCAGACGGTATCGTAAGACTTTACGCAGACAAAAGCGATGTCCACCGGATCCTTGCACAGGCTCTGCACTTCGTGCAAGTGCAGCGCGCGGGGGCGGACGAGGTATTCGCCCTGTGTGCCCTCCAGATGGAGTCCCTCGCGCTTGATGGTGTCGATGTGTTCAGGCCAGGGATCGATGAGCGTCACATCTGCGCCGTGTCGGCAGAAGTGTCCGCCGATGTAGCTGCCCACCGCCCCGGCTCCCATGAAAGCCAGCTTCTTCCCCATGCGCGTTCCTCCCATAAAGCATAGTGCCGAATGCTGAGTGCTGAGGTCTGAGCGCTCGCTGTCGCAGAGGTGACCGTTTCCGCGAACCATCGTCGATCGGAGAGCGACCGAGCGGCTCAGCCATCGTCGCTCAGCACTTAGGCCTCAGCACTCAGCACCATCCGTTCGCCGGCCATTATAGGCAAGCATCAGGGGAAAGGGAAGCGCGAAGACCAAACGTTCCCCTACCCTGCGGTCCGGTAGGCTTGCAATAGGATCACATCCTCATCATAGTAGCCTGGAATCTGCCCCAGCTTGACCAGCCGCATCTTCTGGATGGGCGCCTGCCGAGCAAGCACGGCCGCCTCCGAGGCCGTGATGAAGACGCTGCCGCCATCTGCCAAGACGGTGAGCAGGATATTGATGATGCGCGGCTGGACATGGAGAGGATGGAGATGGGCGTTGAACAGATTCTGCAGGGTCAGATGGTGGACTCCACCCGCGGGAAAGCCGGCTTCACTGGCGAAGGCTTCCACCGCCAGCTGGCGCACCTGCAGAGATCCGGTAAATGGCCCCAGGCGCTGCTCAAGCTCCGAAAATTGCTGGGAAAGAACGGCAAGCGCTGCCGCCTCAGCGTCCGTCAGGATCGTGGTCAGACCAAGGGCGGCGTCGATGAACCCCAGCCGATCGGTGCCACACGCTACGTGTACCGACAACTCAGTCGGCCGTGCAACGCGCTGCAGAAAGGCCAGGCGTGCAGCGTGTACAGGCCGCTCCCAGGGCACGCTAGCTGTTGCATCCAGGAGCGTTTCCATGGCAATACTGGGCAACGGCAAACCCAAATCAGATTGCCCTCGCCTGCCACGCCGAGGTTCTCCTGGGAAGAGCCGCTGCGCTTCCGCCATAGGATCCACCTTGCGCCCCGACATCGCACCGAATCGCGCCATGCCATCTCACCCGGTGCATCCTACCATGATGTCAGAGGCGGAGGTGCGGAAAATGCCGGGGGTTGCACAAATTCCACTTGTCCACAAGCTCGGTTCTTGCTACCATCGGCCTTGAGAAGTGCCAGCCGCGGTGGACACCATTCCTCTGAGACGTGAGCGTTGGAAGGGAGGAGAACGAAGCAATGAAGATCAAGTACGGTTTGATCAGCTGTGACTCACATGCCCAACTGCACAAAGACACCTGGACCAGCCGCATGTCCAAGGCAAAATTCGGGGACAACATCCCGCACCTCCGGGAAACCAGCGACAAAAAGCATATGGCGGTGGCCTTTGACAAGCCGGTCGAGCGCTGGTTTGTGCACGGTCAGGTGGTGGGCGAACGCGGCGTGGTGAATTGCCCCACGGTGATGAATGATCCCCTGCGGAAGACTTTTCCGCAGCACTGGAGCGAAGTGCCCGCCATCGTCTATGATCCTGCCGAGCGTCTCAAAGCCCTCGATAACGATGGCATCGACGGCGAGATTCTCTTTCCCAACGATCCGGTGCAGAGCGGCACGTTCTTCCAGGGCGACGCCGAATTCGAGCTGGCCTGCGTGCAAGCCTACAACGATGCGCTGGCCGAGTGGCGCCAGGTGAGCGACCGCTATGTGCCCTTGGCGATCATCCCCTATCTGAGCGGCATCGAGGCGGCGGTGAAAGAGACCGAGCGCGCCGTCAAGTTAGGGCATCGGGGCATCGTCATGCTGGCCCAACCTAGCATGACGCGCAAGGATCTGAAGCATTTCAACGATACCTACTGGGATCCGCTATGGGCCACCTGCCAAGATCTCGACATCCCCATCCATTGGCACGCTGGCGCCGGTATCCGGCTGTCGATCCCTCGCTGGAAGGGCTACACGCGCAATCAAGAGCAAGCCATGGGACCAGCCGGCGGCTTTTCGTTGCAGGCGCAATTCATCCCCAACCTGATTTTCTCCGGCGTATTAGACCGCTACCCCCGCCTGCGCTGGGTCTGCGCCGAGACAGGGCTGGGGTGGGTTAACTATATGCTTGAAGCCTGCGACCATGAGTGGGAGCGGCGGCATCTTTGGACGCAGGGCATCTTGACGCGCCCGAGCGAGCTGTTCAAGCGCCAAATCTACGTGGATTTCTGGTATGAGGCGGTGGGGGTGGAGCTCCGGCATGTCATCGGCCTGGACAACATCATGTGGGAGTCGGACTATCCGCATTCGACCTCGACGTATCCGGAATCCTGGAAGTTCGTCGAACGGACGCTGAAGGGCGTGCCTCAGGAAGAGCGCAATCAATTGCTTTACGGCAACGCCATGCGGATCTACAACCTGTCGTAAGCGTTCAAACGGGCCGTGCATTATGCGTGATCTGCTCTCACAAGCATAGCTCATTGACGATACCCCGCCTCTCGACTTTCACCTGCCCATCCCCCTGGATGGGCATGGCCCCCGCTCCCTGCGGGAGAGGGTGGGGGTAAGGGAAGTCAAAGTGCTGAACAGGCTTCTGTGCCGCCCTCACCCTCGCCCTCTCCCGCAGGGAGCGGGAAGAGTGGCGCCCTGTGATGGCTTCGGATGCCTTTACGTGACGCATATGCCTCTGATGGGGAAGACTGCGGATGGGGGTGGAAGAGGCAGCGAGGGGGAGCCGAGCCACGATGTCACCTCGGCAGCGAAAGGAAGAACGACGGTATGGAACTTAAGCATGGCTTCATCAGCGTTGACGATCATGTCCAAGAGCACCCAGAGGTCTGGACGCAACGGTTATCCAAGGCTAAATGGGGCGACCGCATTCCTCACATCGAACGCCAGGCGGATGGTACGGAGCTTTGGGTGGTCGATGGCCAGAAGGTCGACCTCCCTGGGGTGGCGATTGCCGGGGCTGCCATGGCCGACCGCGCCCGCGAGCCGCAGCGCTGGGACGAAGTGCCCAAAGCCGCCTACGTCCCGGCCGCCCGACTGACCGCCATGGATGTCGATGGGGTCGATTATTCAGTCCTCTATCCATCCGTGGCTGGGTTAGCCGGAGAAACGTTCGGTCGCCTCACCGACCCCGAGCTGGAGCTCGCCTGTGTGCAGGCCTATAACGATTGGCTGATCGAGGAATGGGCCAGCACAAGCCCACGGTTCATCCCGCAATGCATCGTGCCGCTGTTTCCGGTCGAAGCGACGGTCAATGAGATTAAGCGAGCGGTGGCGAAGGGCCATCGGGGCGTGATCCTGCCCTCGGTGCCCATGATGCTCAGAGATGTGCCCCATATCAATGAACCGGTGTACGACCCCATCTGGGCCACCTGCCAGGATCTCGACATCCCGGTGTGCTTCCACGCAGGCGCCACTAAGGCCATTCAATTTCCACCCTATGCGGGGTTTTCACAAGAGCTGACCGCGGCGATGGAAGCGATCACCCGTCCGGTCAGCTCGGTGTTAGTTGTGGCCAATTTCCTGTACTCACGGATCCTGTTCCGCTTTCCTACCTTAAAAGTCGTGTTCGCCGAGACCTCCCTGGCTTGGGGTGCCTACGAACTGGAGTTGGCCGATCACCAATTCGAGCGTCAGCGTCTGCACACCGAAGGCTACGACATGATGCCGTCGGAGCTGTTCCGACGGCAATGCTATCTGACCGGATGGTTCGATTCGACCGGCCTCAAGACACGCCACTTCATCGGCTTGAACAACCTGCTCTGGTCTACCAACTTCCCGCAGGGGACGTCGACCTGGCCCAACAGCCGGGAGGTCATTGCGCGCTGTTTCGAGGGCATCCCTGACAACGAGCGCCGTCAGATCCTGGTCGATAACGCGGCGAAGCTCTACAAACTCTGAGGCAAGGCATGCTGAGCCAGATCGTACGGCGCTCTTGGTTGTTGGTTCCTGTCGATGATACGGCGCCGGTCGGGGAAGCCGCCGCCTCTGCCGCGGACGTGGTGGTGTTGGATCTGATGGAGTTCGTCCCAGAGCAGGCTAAACCCGCAGCGCGCGAACGCTTGCCGGAGGCGATCGGGCTGGCGGCCCGCCATGGCGCCGAAGTGTTCGTGCAGGTCGATAAGGAGTTGCTATACGCCGACCTCAAAGCCGCTGTGTGGCCAGGGCTGAGCGGCATCGTCCTGCCACGGCTGGAGTCGGCCGCAGAACTTGCGGAAGCGGATGCGCTGCTTTGGCAACTGGAGGAGCAACGCGGCGTTCGACCGGGTGCGTTGCAGATCGTCGGCGTGGTCGACACCGCCAAAGGGAACTACCGCGCCATGGACATCGCCCGCGCCAGCCCGCGCCTTTGGGGGCTGAGTTTGGGGCGCGCCGACCTCGTGATGGATCTCCGGCCCGAACCCTCGGGGGAAATCCATCTCATGCCGTATCTGATGCAGCGCCTCATCACCGTCGCCAACGCTGCCGGCGTGGCCCCCTTGGGAGCCTGGTGGCGCGCTCCCGCCCGTGGCATGCTGGCGCCTCCTGACGATACCTATCAGGCGGCGGTACGTGGTCGACATATCGGCTTCAAGGGCGCCCTGTGCGTGGGACCCCACCAGGTGGAACCGCTGAACCGCGGTTTCACCCCGCTGTCGTCTGAACTCGAGGTTGCCCGCGAAGTGATCGCCGCCTACGAAGCGGCGGCCGACAACGGCACCGCTGTCATACGTGTCCAGGACCGCATCGTCGACGTCGCCACCGTGGCGCAGGCCAGACAGCTCCTGTCCGTTGCCGAGGCGTGTGCGCAGCGGGATGCGGCCAAGACGCAGGCCAGACAGAGAGCCATCGCCTGAGACGAGGGCGAGACCTCTTAAGCAGAGGATCGATCAGCACAAGGAAGGAATGACTTCATGCCCAAGCGCCATGTCCGTCGTTCCGGGTTGACTATGCCAGTCAACACCGCGCGCTTTGTCGAGCGAGCCTGGACGCGTGGCTGCGATTTCATCAACCTCGACCTGGAAGATTCGGTCCCCGAGTCCCAGAAGCCACACGCCCGCACGCTGGTCAAAAGCGCCATCGCCACCGCGGCCAAGGGCGGCGCCGAGATTTTCGTGCGCATCAATCACGATTACGTGCGTGCCGACCTGGAAGCCGTGGTGTGGCCAGGCCTGGCGCGCGTGAACTATCCCAAGGCCGAGACCGCCGAGGAAATCCGCAAGCTGGACGCCATCATCACCGAGTTGGAGCGAGAGCGCGGCATCCGGCCCGGCACCGTCGAGATCGGCGCCAACATCGAAACGGCGCGCGGCGTGGCCAACGGTGCAGAGATCGCTGCGGCCAGCCCGCGCATCAAAGATTTCGGCGGCGGCACGGGCTATGATATGTCCCGCGATCTGGGCGTGGAGATGTTCGTCGGCTTCGACCAATTCGTCTATGGCAAAGGCGAGCTGGAGTTGGTGACGCGGGCTTTGGGGTTGGAGATCCTCCGCGCCATGCCGTTCGTCCCCAACACCACGGGCAGCGTCAGCGACGCCGATCGCGCCTTTCGCGAAGCAGAGGCCGCACGTCGATGCGGCTTCCGTCAGGGCGGAGGTTTACATCCCAACGTCGTCGAGCCCCAAAACCGCGGCTTCACGCCCACGGCCGCAGAGGTCGAGGAGGCCCGCTGGGTACTGGAGCGCTACCAAGCCATCCAGCACGCCGGTAAGGTGTGGGAAGAAGTGAACGGCCGCGTCATCGACGTCTACGAGGCCCGCCGCGCCGAGGAGCTGCTCGACTGGGCGCAACTCTGCGCCGAGAAAGATGCGCACAAGGCCGCAGCCGTAGCGCGAACCCAGGCGGCCGAAGGGATGGGGAGGTAGCCGTGCAACGCTTCGTGCGCCGCTCGAATCTGATGCTGCCGATAACTATTCAACGGTTTGTCGAGAAAGCTTGGCGCTGTCACGCCGATGCGATCACCCTCGATCTCGAAGATGGCGTCCCATCCACCCGTAAAGTCGAGGCGCGCTCCGCGGTGCGACAGGCCATTCCCATAGTCGGCCGCGGCGGTGCTGAGATCTTCGTGCGGGTCAACAAACCGTATTTGTACGCCGACCTCGAAGCCTCGGTGTGGCCTGGGCTCACCGGCATCATGCTGCCGAAGGTCGAGTCCGCCGCCGACGTCACCGAAACAGCAGGGTACCTGGACGACCTCGAACGCCGACGCGGCCTTGAAATCGGCTCGCTGCAGTTGATCGTGCTGCTTGAATCGGCCCTAGGGGTCTGGAACATCCGCGATATCATCACCGCCAGTTCGCGAGTCACCCAAGTTGGCCTCGGCGAAAGCGATCTGTGCCGTCAATGTGGGATCGTGGCGACTGAGGAGCATGACCCGTTTGTCTACGCCCGAGGGCGCGTGGTGATCGAAGGCACCGCAGCAGGGGTGCAGCCGATCGGCCTGGCCCATCCCGTGAGCGCGGTGCCTCGGCTCTTACCAGCGGATGACATCCGGCGTCTGGCGACGGACGCCCGCAATCTCGGCTTCAAGGGAACCATCTGCCCGCATCCTTCCTGGGTTGAGCCGGTGAACGCGGCCTTCAGTCCGACGCCCGAGCAGGTGGCCTATTACACCAAAGTGCGCGAAGTCTTCGCCGAGGGCGTGGCGCGGGGCACGGCGGCCGTGCCGCTCGACGGCAAGATGATCGACGTGCCGGTGGATGAATGGGCCAAGGTTGTCCTGGAATTGGCGGCCATGTGCCGGGCGCGCGATCAGCAAAAACAACAGGCGCGGGAGCGGGCCATGGCGATGGGCCAGGGATAAGTCGTCTCTGCACGAGCCTGAAAAGGGGAGCGCTAGGGCGATGGCCGAGCGGGGAATTCCTGAGCGTGGGCGCGGCGCCCCGGCAAACCCACCAAACCGCTTCGAACCCTTGTGGTATGAGCGCGATCCCGACTGGACCGACCCCGAAGACCCGGGTCTGCGCACGCAGTTCTTCCGGGACACATCGCGCTCGATCATCGCCTACAACGACAGCCCCGACGTCGGCTTCGACGCCAGCATCAATCCCTACAGAGGCTGTGAGCATGGATGTGTCTATTGCTTATCGGGCGAAACACCCATCCTCATGGCAGACGGCACCAGCAAGCGGCTTGAAGATGTGCGCGTCGGCGATCTGATTTATGGGACCGTCCGCGATGGCTGGTACCGACGCTATGTCATGACAAGGGTGTTGGCGCATTGGCATGTCGAGAAGCCATCCTGGTGTATTACGCTCGAGGATGGCACGCAGCTCATCGCGAGCGCTGATCATCGCTTCTTAACCGAGAGGGGCTGGAAGTTCGTCGCTGGTCCTGAGCGGGGCAATGGGCAACGACCGTACCTGACGACGAAGAATAAGCTGATGGGGGTCGGCGCGTTCGCCTCTCCACCGGTTAAAGGCTCCGCATATAAGAGGGGTTATCTGTGCGGGCTCATACGAGGCGATGGACTTGTCGCGGCCTATCGGTATGAGCGCCAGGGGCGTGCCCACGGGAACGTGGACCAATTCCGCCTCGCCCTCGCCGACGAAGAGGCGCTGCAACGAGCCAGGCAGTATCTACTGGATTTTGGGATCACCACACACGCATTCGTATTTCAGAAAGCCTCTGCCGATCGGAAGATTGTACAAGCGATACGTACGAACGCTCAGCGCCAGGTCGAGCGCATGCGGGAGCTTCTTACATGGCCCTCTGCTCCCGCAGATGACTGGTGCAAAGGGTTTTTGGCGGGGATTTTCGATGCGGAGGGTTCGTATAGCGAGGGTGTATTACGGATCTCGAACACGGATCATGCCCTTGTGAAATGCACGATTCATTGCCTAGAATGCCTTGGTTTTACCTACACCGTTGAATCCATCATCAGAGCCCGGCTACGTCCCATCCAAGTGGTGCGACTTTGCGGGGGGCTGCGGGAACACCTGCGCTTTTTCCATACGGTTGACACTGCCATCGCTCGCAAGCGCAATATCGAAGGCCAGGCGGTAAAGAGTAGCGCCCGTCTGCGTGTCATCTCCATTGAACCTCTGCGAGGCACCCTTCCTCTCTTTGACATGACAACGGGCACAGGAGATTTTATCGCCAACGGTGTCGTCAGTCACAACTGCTTCGCCCGCCCCACTCATGAATATCTCGGCTTCTCTGCTGGCCTCGACTTTGAGTCGAAGATCCTGGTGAAGGAAGACGCGCCAGAGCTGTTGTGGCGCGAGCTCGCTTCGCCGCGCTGGAAGCCGCAGCCACTCGCCATCAGCGGCGTCACCGATCCCTATCAGCCCATCGAGCGACGGTTGCAATTGACACGGCGTTGCCTCCAGGTGCTCGTCGAGTTTCGTAACCCCGTGGTGATCATCACCAAGAACCACCTCGTCAGCCGCGATGTCGATTTACTGGCTGAGCTCGCGCGTTACCAGGCGGCGCGTGTCTTCCTGTCGATCACCACCCTCGACGGTCACCTGGCCCGGGTCATGGAGCCGCGTGCCTCGCATCCCAACCGGCGCTTGGCGGCGATCGAGACCTTATCGCGAGCGGGGATTGCCACGGGCGTGCTCACCGCGCCGGTGATTCCAGGGCTGAACGATCACGAGTTGCCGGCGATCATCGCGGCGGCGGCGCAGGCTGGCGCGCGATCCGCTGGCTATGTGCCTCTGCGGCTGCCCTATGGCCTAGGGCCGCTGTTCGAACAGTGGCTCGCTCAGCATTTCCCCGGGCGCCAAGACAAAATCCTAAATCGCGTTCGACAGCTGCGCGGCGGCAAGCTGAACGACCCTCACTTCGGCTCACGCATGCGCGGCGAAGGCATCTTCGCCGCGCAGATCGCCGCCCTCTTCGCCCTCGCCTGTCGGAAAGCTGGCATCGAGGGCCGCGGGCCGGCGCTATCGACCGCCGCCTTTCGTGTGCCGACCGATGCCCAGCTCTCCTTGTTTGACGATGAGGCTTGAGCGTGGGCTCGGCTGATGGCTTCGGCCCCGAATGAGGCGGATCGGGAGAGGGCGGGGTGAGGGTAGAGCAATCAATTACGTCAGCGAGAAGGTCAATCGCCATGGCCAAGACATCAACCTCCGAAGCAAGCTCCCTTTTGATTCTCCGTCTGGCACCGGCCATCAAGCTGGACGACCAGCAATTCTTCGATCTCTGTCAACTCAATCGCGACCTGCGCCTCGAGTGCACAAAAGAAGGGGATTTGGTGATCATGCCACCCACAGGCGGTGAGACGGGCAGGATGAATTTCGACTTGGCCGTGGCCTTCGGGCACTGGGTGCATGTCGACAGCACCGGCATCGGCTTTGATTCCTCCACCGGCTTTACGCTGCCCAACGGGGTCAAGCGCTCACGGTGGGAGGCGCTGACCCCGCAGCAACGCCAACAATTTCCCCCGCCGTGCCCGGATTTCGTCGTGGAACTGCGCTCGCCATTGGATGCGCTGGCAGACGTGCAGGCCAAAATGCGTGAGTACATCGACAGCGGCGCGCAGCTCGGCTGGTTAATCGATCCTCTGGAGAAAAAGGTCTACATCTACCGTCCCGGGGCGCCCGTCGAATGCCTTGACGACCCCCAGACCGTATCCGGAGATCCGGTCCTCCCAGGGTTTGTCCTCGACCTCGGCCGGATCTGGAATCCCTAGCGTGCCGAGAGCCTGAGCGCCAGACTGTCCCTGATGGGATACTATGGCAATTGCTCGAGCACCGCTCGCGAGAGCAGCATCTTCACCGGGCTGATGGGGCGGAAGGTGCGCGAGATGCGAATATCCCCGGCCAGGCTCAGGAGACTGTAGGCGGCATAGGGTTCCATGCCCTTGTCGCGCACGAGATAGTCCACCATATCACGCACCGCCTGTCGCATCGCCTGTCCCACATCCTCGCCATAGCAGATCGTCGCCATATATTGCGGCGTCAGCGCGCGCGGCCGCGCCAGGCGCATGCCTTTTTCAACCGTCACGCGGATGGTCACCTCAGCGGCGCATTCGGCACCGGTGCCACCCACCGCGCCATCGCCGACCACTGCATGGCAATCCCCCAGGACCAATAATCCCCCCGGCACGAACACCGGCAACCAAATGGTGCTGCCGGCGATGAACTCCTTCATGTCGATGTCGCCGCCATAGGGACCGCTGTCGCTGGCCGTCTGTTGGGGTTCAAGGGGCGTGGTGGCGATGAGGCCGACGGAGGGATTGATGGGCACCTTCAGCCCACCGGGGAATTCCAGATGGCCATTGCGAATGGGCATCACGGTGGGATGGCGCTTGGTGAATTCTTCTCCCAGAAAACCGCGGCCGGCTCTGACGTCATGCATCGCCTCAGGGCCTGGTTTGATGTCGAGGATGTCCACCCGCAGGGCATCGCCAGGGCTGGCCCCCTGTACGGCGATCGGCCCTGTGGCTGGCCCCATCACGCGCGGTTCCCGATCGGCCCCCCACTCCCCCATGTAGGCATCCCAGGTTTCCACGATGAGCTCTTCCCCCGAGGCGACGCTGATCGCTGGGGTGAGGTTGGGCTCGAGGACGGTGGTATACTTTTCGCGGCTCAGACGCTGCATCGCTGCCCTCCTACTCGTGCTATGATCTTGTTCTGAAAGAACTCGCCTCATTCGGCGCAGCATTTGACATGCATGGCATCTTCCCTGAACTGTCCCCGTCGGTCAAGGGGAATGTTCCTCGACCACTGGTCGTGGCAAAGCGCAGAGACTTACAGCTTGCTCATGACCGTTTAGGCCAAGGCAGTAGCCTGGGAAAGCTGGCGAGGTGCATTGGCGGGGCTGAATCTGCGCCGGGGGACGGCCCAGGCATTGATGCCCGGCCGCATCCGTTTCGATCGCCTCGACGCTTTCCGGACGCAGTGGCGTGCTCCTGCAGTGGCAGAAGGGCATGCTCTCTCCAACTTACCCACAGGCAGGAGCAGGGCGTAAGGCCTTTTGGCCCAGATGATCCTCCAGCCTCCCCTTCCTCGGCGGGTATCGTTGCTCGTACCAAGCCACTCGATGAACGCGCCAGGAGGAAGGATCGATAGCTGTTACTCTGAGGTCAGAACGGGTTTCTCCTCCACTCGGGCCTCCAGACGTTGATTTCTGATCGTACGGACGCAGGCGTTCCAGCGCAGCGTGGCGTCGTCATTGTCCGGGGGGCGGATCGCTTCAGCCCGCTCGTACCAGAACATCGCTTCCCGAAACAGCTCATAGGCGGTAAACCTCGCTCCCGGCAATCCCTGGCTGAGCTGCGCCCGGGCCTTACGCTCATAGATGATGCCAGCATAGTAGGCGCGTTCATACTCGCCATGCAGTCGGGGCAGGAGTTCCTGCGGAGCATTGAACGGGATGCCTTCCCCGAACTGATCGGTCAGCGCCAGGAGCAGGGTGATCAGCGCCTGTTGATTGTCCGGGTCGGCCTGCAGAACGTCGCGGCAGATGCTTTCAGCTTGCACAGGTTCATTGAGTAGTCGGTACAGGTGGGCTTTCTTGAGGGCGTTGGGGATGGCTTCCCTATGGATGGGTTTCAATTCAAACATGCGCCCCTCCCCTGCAAGGCAGCGCTGAGTGCTGAGTGCTCAGTAGAAGGCATGTCATCGAGACCTAGCCCTCGGCACTCTCCACATGGTTCACGGGATGGTCCACAGAAGATAGGCAGCCAGCACCGTGCCAACGATGGCGCCGCCATAGCAGAACACAAAGATCACTTCGTTCAGATGCTTGATCTGCAAACCGTCGTACAGGGTGTATCGAAACCGATGCGCCCAATGGAAGAGCGACAGAAAGCAGAGCACGAACAACAGCAGTCGCACCAGGGGATGTCCGACCAACGCCAGCGCCCTCTGATAGCTTGGCGGCTCCAACCACCCTAGCGGAAAGGCCAGGCCGTAGAGGAACAATAAGATAGGGATCAACAAGGCGCCTAGGGCTCCGCCCGCACTGAACAACACCCACAGCAACGGCTCATTGATGCGTTTGGTTGCCATGTCATCCTCGCAGCACAAGCCAGGCGACGGCCGCTGACACTACCACCCAAGCGACGTAGTTGCCCCCGGCGATCAGCAGATCGGGCACGCGCTGGCCACGCACACGCACGACCATGGCGCGGGGGGCCAAGTTAAACCACGTCACAGTGTGAAAGAGGACAAAGAACAGGCTGACCACGTTGAGGGCGATGATGTGCGGCGTCTTCAGCCATGCTTGGAAGGTCGCATAGGCTTCTGCACCCTGGCGCAGGACATCGAGTTGCAGCAGGGTCAGCACCACGAAGTAGGCGACGAACACGCTGCTGAGCTCCCGCAGGATGAATTTCAGATAGGCCCAGCGCCAGAGCCACCAATAGGTCGACACGCGCGGCTGATACCACCTCGGGTGATAATCACTGTATGTGCCTGACCGGTTCATTTCGCACTCCATGGCAGCAGGAACGATTTGAACCATTCCTTGGTCGCCGTCAGCTTGTATTGCTGAATGGCTCCCGCTGGATCTACCTCTTTGGGACAGACCTTCGAACATTCGCCGACGAACGTGCAGCCCCAAATGCCCTCATGCTGCGACAGTATATCGAGGCGCTGCATGGCGCCCTGATCGCGGGAATCCATATTGTAGCGCTGCGCCAGGGCGATGGCCGCCGGCCCGATGAATTGCGGGTCCAGCCCATAAACCGGGCAAGCGGCGTAGCACAACAGGCAGTTAATGCACATGCTGAACTGCTTGTAGACGTCCAACTCCTCCGGGGTTTGGAGGTATTCGCCTGCCGACAGGGGCCGCTCATCTTGCCGGATGATCCACGGTCGCACTTGTTCGAGTTTGGCCATGAAATCGGTCATGGCGATGACCAGATCCCGAACCACGGGGAAATAGCGCAGCGGCTCCACGCGGACGGGCCCCGGCATATAGTCCGACAAGAACGTGGCACAGCTCAGCTTGGGTTCCCCGTTCACCATCATGCCGCAACTGCCGCAGACGCCCATTCGGCAGGACCAGCGGTAGGACAACGAGCCGTCTAACTTGTCCTTGATGTAATTCAGTGCGTCGAGCACCACCCAATCCTTGTGGAACGGCACCTCATAGCTCTGCAACGTGGGCTCCGTCTCCTCCTCCGGACGATAGCGCGTCACTGTCAAGGTGATGGTGTCAGCCATGTCGAGCTACCTCCCGTAGACACGCTCGGCAGGTGGCCAGCGCGTGACGGTGACAGGCAGGTACTCCACGCGGGGCGAGCCGTCCTTTTGCCGGAAGACCAGCGAGTGCGTCAGGAATTTTTCGTCATCCCGCTTGGGAAAGTCCGTCCGCTGGTGCGCCCCGCGTGATTCGGTGCGATGCAGGGCACACTGCACGATGGTTTCGGCCACGTCCAGCATGCACGACAGCTCCAGGGCCGCCGTCAATTCGGTGTTGAAGGTGTGACTGCGATCGTCGAGGGCCACATCTTGAAAGCGTTCCTGCAGGATGCGCAGCGTCTCGGCCGCCTGCAGGAGCGACGCTCCCATGCGATAGATGCCCGTACTCTTCTCCATGGTCGTTTGCATCTCCTCGCGGATAGTGGCCAGGCGTTCGCGCCCCCCCGTTTTGTGCAAGAACTGCCGTTCGAGGCGTTTCTCCTCATCCATCGCCTGTGCCAGCACGTGGCCATTGGGCTCTGCTTGCTCCGCCGCGAACGCGGCCGCTGCCCTGCCGGCGCGCGCGCCGAAGACCAGGCACTCGGTGAGGGAGTTGGAGCCCAAACGATTGGCGCCATTGATGCTGACACACGCCACTTCCCCGGCAGCAAACAGCCCCGGAAGCGGGGTGGCGCCATTGATATCGGTATGCACACCGCCCATCATGTAATGCACGACGGGTCGCACCGGGATCAACTCCTTAACGGGATCGATGTTTTGATATTTCAGACACAACTCCCGCACGAAGGGCAGCTTGGTGTCGATGACCTTCTCGCCTAGGTGCCGGAGGTCGAGATAGACCACCGGGCCATAGGGGGTGTCGACCGTGCGGCCTTTCTCCAGCTCTTTGACGAAGGCTTGGGACAGGCGGTCGCGTGGCCCCAACTCCATCGAGCGCAGGACCGGCGTTGGCTCTGGCTTGCCGAGGCCATAATCCTGCAGATAGCGATAGCCGTCCTTGTTGAGCATCCAGCCACCTTCGGCGCGCGCCGCTTCGGTGATCAGGATGCCGGTAAATGGCAGGCCGGTCGGATGGTACTGCACAAACTCCATGTCCTTCAGTGGAGCACCTGCCCGGTAGGCCAGCGCCATGCCATCGCCGGTCTTGATATTGGCGTTCGTGGTGAAGGGATAGACCCGGCCACAGCCCCCTGTGCACAGGATCACGGCTTTGGCAAGGATGGCGTGGATCTTCCCCGTTGCCAGCTCGACAGCCACCACCCCTTGCACGCGGCCATCATCCACCAAGAGCTGCGTGACAAAGAATTCGTCGTAGCGGGCGATGGCGCGGTATTTGAGGCAAGTCTGGAACAGCGTGTGCAGCATGTGGAATCCCGTCTTATCGGCGGCGAACCAGGTGCGCATCTTCTTCATGCCGCCGAAGGCGCGCACGGCGATGTGACCGTCCGCCTCGCGACTCCATGGGCATCCGCAATGTTCGAGACGCAACATCTCTTCGGGCGCTTCCCGGACAAAGACCTCGACGGCATCCTGATCGCACAGCCAATCTCCGCCCGAGATGGTGTCGTAGGCGTGTTCATCCAGGCTATCGTCAGGCTTAATGACCGCAGCAGCACCGCCTTCGGCCGAGACGGTATGACTGCGCATGGGGTAGACCTTCGAGACCACCGCGATATTGAGTCGGGGGTCGACCTCTGCCACAGCTATGGCCGCTCGCAAGCCAGCGCCCCCACCACCGACCAGCAGAACATCATGCGATGAAACTTCCATGATCGCCACACCTCCATGACAGGCGGACTTGCGCCTGTACAGCGACGCCCGGCACAGTTGTCAGCCACTGACGCTGTGGGGATGTTGCTGAAGGTTTATTGCCTCCCCGCGCTAGGCGCTCCACATGGGGAGCCGATGCGCCAGACGGACGGTTCGTTAGCGAGGCAGCATTAGCCAGCCGATGATCCGGCCCATCGGATGAACTCCTCCACCTGGGAGGGTGGAGACGCAGGCCGAGGCTGGGAACCTCACCAGCAACAGGGATCACGCCGCTGTCAGCCTAGAAATACAACCTGGAGGCGGGTGCAGGAAACCGGAGGAGGAGAGAGCAATACCCCTTCCAGATGGAAGAGGTTTAAGAGCGTGTGAGGAGTTGCGGTCGACAGAGGAAACGGTCGAGGATGAACCGGCTGCACATAACAAGCCTCCCTTCCTCGTACCAATGGGAGAAGACAGACACACCTTTAAGCTCATCGGCTTCATACCAAAGAGTGGCAAAGCTGTCAACACATTTTTACTTACCCTCTGAAACTCCAATATCCCCATTCTGACCATCCGCCATCAGGGGGAACAGGGGTCCGCTCTGGGGTTGGTTTTTCACCCCCTCTCCCCTCACCCTGCCCTTCTCCCCCTGGGCAAAGGCGCCAAGTTAAGCCGTGGGAGGCGCCGATTATCGCCTTTCCCCCTGCGAGAGGGTGAGGGTGCGCCCGGTCCCAAACGCCTCTCACCGGCTTGGCTCCCCTCACCCCAGCCCTCTCCCGGCGGGAGAGGGAGCCGAAACTTGGCGCGTATGCCCCCCTGGGAGAGGAAGCACAGTACTCGGCCCAGCGTCATGTCTGAAGAAGCCCACCCTTGTGAGGCCGGGGCATCATTGCCAGGATATCATGTGGCGTCGCCCTGCTTCGGACGACGCAGACGCTATTATTGCAACTTCAACTGTCATTCCTGCTCGATAATGTTGCGACGGCGGGCGGGTCATTTTCAGTGAAAGGAAGCCAAAGGCCTAGTCAGGGGGCAAAGGTCAGAGTGAAAGTCGTGCCCCCCTCTCTGTCGAGCACAAGCGTCCCCTCCAGTTGGTCGGCCAGCATACAGACCAGTTGCAATCCCAGGCTTTCGGTACTGCGGAAGTCCAACCCTGCGGGAATACCGATGCCGTTATCGCGGACGATGAGGCTCACCCGCTGTCCGGCGTTCGCCCGCAGCTGGATCGCGAGATGACCTGACCGTCCGGCGGGGAAGGCATGCTTGAGTGCGTTGGAGACCAGCTCATTGAGGATCAAGCCACAGGGGATGGCCTTGTTGATGTGCAACGAGATCGCCTCGGCGCAGATCTGCAGCGTAATGCGTTCCGCCTGGATACCGTACGACTGAAAGAGCTGGCGCGTCAAGGCGCGAACGTACTCTCCGAAGTCGATATGCCCCATATCCTCGGATTGAAATAATGCCTCGTGAATGAGAGTCATGGATTGGACCCGGCTCTGGCGTTCCAGGAACATCTCGTGAATGTGAGCATCTTGGATGTAGCTCGCCTGGAGGCTGAGGAGGCTGGAGACGATCTGTAGGTTATTTTTGACGCGATGATCGATGATGCACCTCCCGGAGGAGGATCTCTTTTTCATGCAACGCAGCCTTGAGGGCCGCCTTCGCCTGCTCACGCTCCGAATGGTCGACGGACTCCCGCAGGCGCCGCACAGCGACCATACCTCGCAGCTGTGCCTCGTCGGCCACCAGTACATATGACACTTCCTGGCCAATCAACCTGTTCACAGCCTCGACGGCAGGGGTATCTGGGGAGAAGACGGGTACACTTCGCAGTGGCAGGTCGATCACCCGGCGGCTGAGGGGATAGCCGATGACCGCCTCGGGGAGCACCAGCTGCCAGCTGGTAGAACGGACAGCTACTGGCCGCCCCCGATTTAACATATCGAGCACCTGCCCCAGGGTTTCGAACTCGGTACATTCGACGATGGGCTCCAGGAAATCGCACACCAGCTTGGAAGGTTCCATAGGCTTCACACCTTTATGTCATCTTCACTGACTACCACTTCAAAGGTGAGCTTCACGTGCGACGTATCGCTCTCGTCCATGATCTGATCAGCCTCCTTAAGCAGACGGCTGATGAGCTCCTCCTGGGGTAGTTTGCGCAGATCTGACGAGCGGATCAGCACAGCCTCCGCTATCGGATGGTCGAGCCGAATGAGCTGGAAGGTCTTAGGTGACAGTTCCTGAAAAGCGCGGTTAATGCCGTTGGCGCCCACAGCTGCGCGCTTGCCGATGATCAATGCATTATCGAGCGGCGGCAGGTGATATCGGGTGAAGCGAAGTTCCAGGTTGACTTTGCGCCGCAGTGTATTGCTTTCCCCTCGCTCTGATTCCAGCATCGTACTGTCCCTCATGCTCTATCAAACCATTCGGACGTCATCCCGTGGCCTCGTTCCTCCACCTGTATAGCAGCCCTCACACTCAGGCCGTTTGCAAAGCCTTCGCCCTCCTGCCCCGAAGGTGATAGGTCGAGCTCGGCAACATGATCCTGTGCCATCATCTCAGCCATCGTCTGTCCATTTCCCCATCACATTGGAGGGAAGGAGTTTTTCTTCCTGCCAGCGAGAGGAGATGCGGGTCGGCTGAACGCGGCAAGGTGATCGGCAGGCCTCGTTGCCTTGTCGGTGGTGGCGAGCCCAGCCGTAGAACCACCGCTGCGCTTTATGCCGGCGGGGGGAATGGTCAGAAAAACCGGCGAGAGTTTATCGGATCAGGTCGTCCATGTCAATGTCCCAGCCTGGATGCATCCTCAATAGGGGGCCGATAATTCGCCGGTCCCGCGCGACCTTTGGGGGCCGCATGCTTGACAGGGCGGGCTGAGCATGAGGATGCGAGATCAGCGGCGGTGAAGCATCTTGACAGGGCTGACAGGGACATGCTAGAGATCCTGCCGTACTTCCTCGTCAGATCGCCAATACAGTGAACTGAAGGTCAATCCTGGGGGTCGCGTCAGCATATGGACGCGCCTCAGCAATCGTCTCAGCCCATCCTGAACATCGTCGGCACCGCGGTCGCCTTAGGGCCGCCGCGCCGTGACCTGCTGGCGCTCTACCTCAAGTGGGTCAACGATTTCGAGGTCACCCGTACCTTGGCCATCGGCATGCGGCCGCGGTCTTGGGAATCCGAACAAGCTTGGTATGACCGGATCAGCACCAGTGAGCGCGACGTTTTTTTCACGATCTACGAACGCGCCAGCCTCCGTCCTATCGGTGGCACCGGCCTGCACAATGTCGACCATGCCAACCGCACCGCCGACTTCGGCATTCTGATCGGGGAAAAAGACTGTTGGGGCAAAGGATACGGCACTGAGGCGAGCTCTCTCATGCTAGACTTTGGCTTCACGGTTCTCGGGCTGCACAACATCATGCTGCGTGTCTACAGCTTCAATGAGCGGGGCCTCCGCGCTTATACCCGCGCTGGCTTTCGCATCATCGGACGCCGGCGCCAGGCGCAGCGCTTAGGCGGGCGTGCCTATGATGAGATCTACATGGACAGCCTGGCGACGGAGTTTCAGAGCCCCCTCTTGCACCGCCTCCTTCCCCCCGGCGGTTGATGCCAAGGCGTAGGTTTGTGCCCTCACCGAGGGCGCGCGACGGCGTTGTGCGTGAGGGCTAGAGTCGGCACCGACGGGCTGCTTGAATGGCGATCACGAACGTCAGCACCCCAAACAGCCCGGTCACGATCAGGGATGGCATGAGCGCCGGGACGTCGCCGACGCTGGCAGGACTGCCGAGGTACAGACAACGGCGGAAGGCGGCCATGCCATAGGTCAGGGGGTTCGCAGCGATCACCCAACCGAGCCAGGGGGACACGCCAGAGGCCGGGAAAAACGCTCCAGAGAGCAACCAAATCGGCAACAGAATGAGGTTCATGATGGCATGAAATCCCTGGGTTGAGTCCATACGCCAGGCAATGGCTAATCCGAGGTTGGTCAGGCCGAAGGCGAGGAGCCACATGACGCCGACGCTCGACACGACGGCCAAGGGAGTGAGCGGGATGCCGAGCACAGGGGCAAACAGCATGAACAAGACGCCCTGGATAAGCGCCAGGACCGTTCCCCCTAAGGCTTGGCCGAGGACGATGCGGGAGCGCTTGAGCGGGGCCACCAGGACGCCCTGCAAAAATCCCTCACGGCGGTCCTCCACCACGGCAATGGTCGAAAAAATGGCAGTGAACAAGAGAACGAGGACGATGGCTCCTGGGTAAAAATACTCGATGTAGCTCGTGCCCGCCGGCAATCCTGGCGGTTGGAACGAGGCTTTCAGGCCGCCACCGAGCAATAGCCAAAACACCAAGGGTTGAGCAAAGGCCCCAGTCAGTCGGCTGCGTTGGCGTACAAAGCGGATGATTTCACGCCAGCACAGCGTACCCACGGGGAGTAGAAGCTGTGACACAATGGCCCCTTCTATTTGTAGGACTGCAGGGTCAGATGGATGAACACATCCTCCAACGTCGGTTTGCCGAACGAGGCGGCAGTGATTTCACAGGGGAAAGCTTCTACTGCGTCGCGAATGAATTCATGGCCGCGGGGCTGTTCGAGGCGAAGCATACCATCGACCAGGGCAGGCTCACAGGCAAAACGTTCGCGGAGCTTCTTTTGCAGGCCGTGTGGATCGGGCGATTGCAGCACCACGATATCGCCGCCAATGGTCTCTTTGAGGGCCTGTGGCGTTCCGATGGCGACGAGCCTGCCGTCGTGGAGAATGCCCACGCGGTCACAGCGCTCGGCGTCCTCCATGAAATGAGTCGTGAGCAGGATGGTCACACCCTCTTGGTCGCGGAGCTGTTGCAGATAGTGCATGAAATCACGCCGAGCGCCTGGATCGAGACCAGCATTTGGCTCATCCAGAATCAGCACTTCAGGGCGATGGAGAAAGGTTTTGGCCAGTTCTACCCGACGTTGTAGACCACCTGAGAGGGTCCCTACCACATCACCCGCCCGATCGCGTACGCCGAGACGGGTCAGCATCGCCTGCGCTTGGCTGTGCAGTTCCCTTCCCGTCAATCCATAGAGACGACCATGATGCTTGAGGTTCTCGAGCACCGTGAGCTTGCGATCGAGACTAGGATGTTGAAACACCACTCCAAGACGCTCGCGGATGAACTCAGCCTGGCCCGTCAAGTCGTAGCCCAGTACGTGTACAGTTCCAGAGGTGGGTGGCATCAGGGTTGACAGGATCTTAAAGAGGGTCGTTTTCCCCCCACCATTGGGACCAAGCAAGGCGAAGACCTCGCCACGGGCCACCGAGAAGCTCACGCCCGTCAGGGCCTCGCGATCGCCATAGACATGGCGCAGAGCATCGACCGTCACCGCTGGGATCTCGCCGTCTGAGACGCTCATCAATGATTTCGACTCGGTCGGCGTCTCTTCGTCCGGGCTGAAGAAATAATCCAAACCCAACCAGAGACTTTTGGAGTAGCGATAGAACAGCAGCGGAAACGCTACGCCAAATCCACTCCAGATGAAGATCTGATAGACGAGAGGCACCTTGATGCCGTACTCAAGCCAGAAGAACCCCGCCAGCATGATGGCGACGGTGATGGCGTAATTGATATAGATAGCACCCAGAAAGTAGCCAGGCTCGCGCTCGAATACCAGGCCACAGGTCCGACAGTGTGAAGACATGGTGAACAGCCCACTGAATAGGCTCGCGGCTCCACAGCGCGGGCAACGCAATTGGAGCGCCCGCGTCAGCAACTGTCCAGCTCGTTGGAATTGCATCGCAGGTACCGCCCTACCACCTCAAATAGTCAATGAAAAGGCCGGCCTTCCCTTCAAGGGGCGCCTTTTATAGCGTGTAGCGCAGGGATCGTCTCCCCCCAGCTCTGACCAAACCAGGCTACCCCTCTGTGCGCGGTTTTTCAAGCGTAATGTCGCGTCGCGGTTCGCAGCAATCGATGATCATTACCGGGCAATGAGACGCTGAGGGTGGCCAGATGAACCAGCGCCTTGCGGGCATCCGGGTCACCGTCGAGCTCGTGGTTTAGGCGACCTTAAAGCGGCCGTGGGTAGAGTTGATACAACATGACATAAATCACCACGCCGGTGAGCGAGACGTACAACCAGAGGGGTAGTGTCCACTTAGCGATGCGCGCATGTCGGACGAAATCGGCCTTCCAGGCTCGAAAGAGCGTGACCAGCGCCAGCGGCACTATGACAGTGGCCAAAATGGTATGGGTCAGAAGAATCGTGAAATAGACTGGACGTACCCATCCCTCTCCTTGGAAGCGGACGGAGCCTACGTTGTAGTGATAGACCAGATATGACACCAAAAAGAGGGTGGAGGTCGTAAAGGCGGCGACCATGCAGACTTTATGAGCCCTCACCTGTCGCCGTCGAATGAAACCGTATCCCGAGGCGAGCAAAACCGCACTCGTGGCGTTGAGGACGGCGTTGATGATGGGTAAATCGGTGATGGCCAACACGATCAGGTGTCTCGTAGCAAGCTTTGGACATGTCCGCGCAAGCGTTGCAAGGCGAGGGCGTCACGGCTGTCGTAATAGCCGCGTATACGGCCCTGGCGATCGACCAAGACGAAGCGCGCCGAGTGCCCGATGTCGCTCACCCGTCCATGGTCGGCCCAGGCTTGGGCGGGGGTGAGGAAAGCCCCTTGAGAGGTCTCGGCGGGAGCGTTGATGCCCAGGCGAAAACCCTCTCTGGCAAGCTGATGGATCGCCCGCTTCTCGCCGGTCAAAAACAGCCAGCGCTGCGGATCGGCCTGAAAATGCGCAGCATAGTCGGACAAGACCGCAGGAGTATCGCGGTCTGGATCGACGGTGATGGATACCAAACGCAGATCCGGGGCCGTGGCGAAATCCGCCTGTAACCGGGCCATCTCAGCACTCATCAAGGGGCACTCATCGGGACAATGCGTAAAGATGAAGCTGGCGATCCAGACCTTGCCGTGCAAGTCTTCGAGTCGCACCAATCGACCGCTCCGTTCCATCAAGGCGAACGCAGGCACTACCCCGTAGACCGGCAGTTGCGGGCCACTCTGTCCTGTCAGGAAGGATGCCATCGGCCGCTGCGTGATGAGCGACCAGATGCCGAGGCCAGCGACACCGATCAAGACCACCAAAAGGATGGCCCACAACATCAGGCGCGGCAGGCGCTCTCGACTTCCCCGCAGCAGAGTCCCGGCAGTCATGACGACATCCTTGCGCGTCTCGAGTTCAGACGTCCCAGGCCTTTCAACGAGACATCGGGGCTTGGGTGGACATGGCCGCGCTATGCTGCGCCCTGACGATCTTATCGGGCACCAGCATGAGCATCAGGAAAACGCAGAGCAGCACAGGGGTAACAGCGATTAACAGCAGCGTGCGTCGTTCGAACTTGAGGTGCATAAAGTAGAGGGCGACCAGCGCCGCCTTGCTGAACGCCAACACGACCAGGATGGCCCCGATCGCGAGTTTCGTGAGCGGCAAGAAGGTGACGACCACTTCGATGACCGTCAGCGCCGCTAGCCAGTAGAAGACCGCCATGTAATTAGGTTCCGCGTGCACCTGTTGTGCCTGTGCCTGTGGCATCGTTCTCACCCTCTGTCCCCATCGGGGCGCGTGGCGTTGAGGTGATCTCTCTGAATCGTCCATGCATGCGGCGTGTCACAGCGCCCCACCGCTTGCATTAGCTTACAGTAAATAGACAAAGGTGAAGATCAGAATCCACACCAGATCGACGAAGTGCCAGTACAGGCCGGCGATCTCCACATGATAGGCACTCTCCGCCGTGTATTTCCCCATCATGGCTCGGATGAGCAGGCAGAGCAGATAGATCACACCGCCGGTGACGTGCATGCCATGGAATCCCGTCAGCACAAAAAAGGTCGTGCTGAACAACGACGTCGCCTCTGGGAAAGCGCGGGGAGGACTGCTGACGCCCATGCCGGCATCGGTGATCAAGTGCGTCCACTCATAGGCCTGCAGTCCGAGGAAGACGCACCCGCCCAGGATGGTGAGGGCTAAAAACTTCTGCAGTCCGGCTTGATCGCCGTGCTGAATAGCCGACAGCGCCTTGACCATGGTCACGCTGCTGCAGATCAGCACGAAGGTCATGAACGCGGTCAATCCGATCCCCAGGACAGCGGCCGGCAGCGGCCAGTTGGTGCTGTAATACCGCAACCCACCATAGCCCACGATGAGGGCCCCAAATCCCATGGCATCGCCGGCCAGGAACATCCACATCCCCAGCTTGCCCAAGCTATCGGTGAGCGAGTATTCCACCGGCTCCGCTGCATGTGTGCGCATCGTTGCGGCTTGACTCAATGTACCCTCTCCTTCTCTCTCAGCGTCCACACCGTTGAGGTCATCTTGGACCGCGCCTCCGTACCCGGCGATACCGTTCCCTGAAGGCGTCTCGATCAATGCAGATCTCGCCCCGCCGGAGAGTGGACGGCGGTGCCACGGCCGCGTCGATAGTGATAGAGAATCCAGCCACCGATCGAACCTGCCACCAGAAAAGGCATCGTCATCAGAAACAGGACGCCCCAGAAATACCCCTGATCTTCAGCTGACGCGCCGACGCATACCGCGCAGGCCCACGCCACAGCTGGGACGGCCAGGACGAAGGCGCTGATTCCCCCCGCCAAGGTCACGGCTATGCTGCGCAGCGCCGGACGCATCTCGCCTGCCCGCGCCATCGGGAGCCGACCGCTTAGTACAGATAAACCGTGGCGAAGAGGATCGGCCACAACGCCACCACAAAATACCAGTACATCCCACATACCGACGCTCCGACGTAGCGTTGAGGCGAGACCCGTTCGCGGCGCGCCATCGAGAGTAGGACCAGCAACCAAATCACCGCGCCGAACACATGGGCTGCGTGGCAGCCGATTAACGTGTAGAACGTCGCCCCATACACACCCGACGATAGTGTGAGCCCGAATTGCAGCAAGCGGGCCCACTCAAATCCCTGGACAGTGAGGAAAATCGCGGCTAATAACACCGTCCCGACCAGCCAATCGATGAACCCTCGTCGGTCCCCTCGGCGGATGGCGCGCAACGCCGTATGCATCGTCACACCACTGGCCAATAAGACAAGGGTATTGAGGGCTGTGACCACGATCGGCAAGCGCGGTTGCAGAGGCGGAGGCCAAACCGCGCTGCCCGTGCGGAAGACGAGAAAGGCGCTGAGCAGACCCGCGAAAAACATGCCCTCGGCGCCGATGAACAGCATGATCCCGAGGCGCGCGTTGTTGATCGGTGGCTCGGGGTGATCGTCTCGGCCATCGTCATCCGGGCCAAACGGGGGTTCAGGGAAGGAAGGGGGCGGGCCTTCCGTCCGCTCTGCCTGCTCAGGGAGAGTCTCGACGATGAGATCGGCGTCGGGGTTGATGACCGTTCCTTGTGACATCGCGCCACCTCCGGCGAGGGAGGGTCAACAGCTAATTCAAGAAGATCACTCCCATGATAGCGATAATATAGAGCACCGCCAAGGACATGACCAGGATCATGCCAAGCCGTCGATTCTGCCGTCGGAGCTGCTTATCTTCGGCCATGTTGACCATGCTTATAGTCCCACCTTGTCGACCGCCATCGCTGTCAAGAGCACAGGGAGGTAAACCAAAGTGGCAACGAGCAAACGCCGCGCCGCCTTAGGGCAAGGTGACCGGGCCAAGTGTAGGCTACAGCCCAAGAGCGCCAGCCCCAACAGCACGGCGGTCACGAAATAGACCACGCCGGTCAGATGCAGTGTCGTCGGCAAGAGTCCGATGGCGAATAAGGCCAAAGCATTGGCGATGATGTACCGACCTGTGGCCACGCCGTCGGGCTCGACAACCGGCAACAGCCGGAAATCGGCGCGGGCGTAGTCATCGCGGTACAGCACGGCAATGGCCAGCGAATGTGGGATCTGCCATAAAAACAAAATGGCAAATAGCACCCAGGCACCAAGGGATACATCCCCCGATGCCGCAGCCCAGCCAGTGACAGGCGGGAGGGCTCCTGGGACCGCCCCCACGAACACACATAGCGGGGTTTTCAGCTTGAGCGGAGTGTAGAGAAAGAGATAGCTGGCCACGCTGATGGCAGTGACAAACCCACTCAGCGGATTGACTAACAGCGACAGATACAGCAGGCCCCCGACCGTAATCATGACCCCGAAGCTCAGGGCGTCTTTCGGCTGGAGGCGCCCCTCCGGGAGGGGGCGAAACTTGGTCCGGAGCATGCGGGCGTCGAGGTCGCGCTCGAGATATTGATTCAGAGCTAACGTGCCTCCGGAGGCCAGTGCCACCCCCACGAGGGTATGTAACAGGAGGCCCCAGTTAATTCCCGCCGGTGACGCCAGGTAAAAGCCGACACACGTGGTGATGAGGACCATCATCACGACGCGCGGCTTGGTCAACTCGAGATAATCCGAGACACGTCGCAGCGCTGAGGTCGATGGCGAGGTCACGGTCTGTTGCGCTGGAATCGTGCGCAGCATCATGGTGATATCTGCTCCGCGACCAGCCTGTCTGCCATGGCTGGCCGTGGCATTGGCACGAGGCGACAGACACGCAGCGTAAGGATCAAGGCCGCGACCAACATCAACGAGCCGACCGCGAGATGGGTGGTGGTCAAACCGATACGCAGCCCAACCCCCAAGGTGTAACCGACGGCGGTGAATTTGCCGAAATAGGTCGCCACGCCGAGGGCGAGTTGCAGCCCGAGCAATCTCGCCAAGAGCATAGTTGGACGAACGAAGGGAACATGATCCGCATGCTGCCGTTTGACATGCACCACCATCAGGACCACATGCAGACTGACCAGGGCGGCGAGGAGCACGTGCGCATCGAGGCGTAGTCCTGTATGGCGCAATATCGCACCAGCGACGATTTGTGCATAAATCAGCGCGGTGGTCACCAAGCTCAGACGCTGTAACCGCCTAAGCTCTGCCGTTGCCGGCAGCGCCGAGCCAGCGTGCCAGCCCGGCGACGTAAACAGGGCGATACTAGCGAGCAGGGCGAAGAAGGCTTGCGCCAGACAGGCATGGATGATCGCCAAGGTATCGCGCAATAACACCACGCGCAAGCCGCCGAGGACGCCTTGGAGAATCACCGCCGCTAGGGCGATACCGCCCAACCATCGTAGCCACGGGCGCGAGTCACCGAGCCACAGCCAACAGGCCAGAATGATCGTCAAGAATCCGACGAGCGCTCCTAACAGCCGATGACTATGCTCGTAAAAGATCCCCCCCACCATCTGTGACCACGGGTAGAGAAACATATTGTGGCCGAAGGTCGTGGGCCAATCAGGGACGGCCAGCCCTGAACCAGTACTCGTCACCAGACCCCCGACGAAGAGCAACGGGAACGTCACCCCTGCGGTGAGCAGGGCGAAGCGATGCAGCCACAGATGACCAGGTCGCACGTCGTTCAATGGGAACCCCTCGCTCGCGTCGCCAATTGCCGATCTTGGGGTAACCAGTCCTCCTGGACCTCCGGAGAACTGTATTCGTAGGGGCCACGATACACCGTGGGGATGGTGTCGAAGTTGCCGTGTGGCGCAGGGGTGGGTGCCACCCACTCCAGTGTATTGGCCTGCCAAGGGTTGCGCTCAGCGCGCGGCCCGGCGAACAGGCTCCAGAAAAAATTGACGACGAACGGGATCTGCGAGAGGCCGAGGAGAATGGCACTGACCGTGATGAAGATATTGATCGGCTGCAGCGGCTGCAAGAACTCATATTGCAGGGGGTTGTAGATGCGTCGCATGTGGCCGCCGGCCCCCAGGATGTGCATGGGAAAGAAGGTACAGTTGAAGAAGATGAACGTCAGCCAGAAATGAATCTTCCCGAGCGTGTCGTTCATCATGCGGCCGAACATCTTCGGGAACCAGTAATAAATAGCCGTGAAGATGCCGAAGACGCTGCCGCCGAAGACGACGTAGTGGATATGAGCCACGATGTAGTAAGTATCGTGAATGAAGATGTCCACCGGCGTCGAGGCCATGAAGATGCCGCTCAGTCCGCCGATGACGAACATCGACACGAAGGCGAGGGCGTTCAGCATCGGCACGGTGAAGCGGATCTGTCCCCCCCACAGCGTTCCTAACCAGTTGAACGTTTTGATGGCCGAGGGTACGGCGATCACCATGGTTGTAATGGTGAACGATACGCCCAGGGCCGGATTCATGCCGCTTTGGAACATGTGATGGCCCCAGACGATCCACGACAAAAAGGCGATGGCGATCATCGAGTAGGCCATGGCGCGGTAGCCGAAGATCGGCTTCCGGGCGAACACCGGCAAGACTTCCGAGGCGATGCCCATGGCGGGGAGGATCAAGATATAGACTTCGGGATGGCCGAAGAACCAGAACAGATGTTGCCACAACAGCGGTTCGCCGCCACCGGCTGGCAGGAAGAAGGTCGTGCCAAACAGGCGATCGAACAACAGCATCACCAATGCCGAGGTCAGCACCGGAATGGCCAGCAGCACCAGGATAGCCACGATGAACAGCGACCACACCGTCAGGGGTAGGCGGAAGAACGTCATGCCAGGGGCGCGCATATTGATGACGGTAGTGATGTAGTTGATCGCCCCCATCATCGACGAAAAGCCGAGGATGACCAGGCTGATGATCCACAGATTCTGCCCCCAGTCCACGCCGGTGTAGACCGGCACTGCGGTGAGCGGCGCATACGACGTCCAGCCGCCGGCCGCATGCCCACCCGGCACGAAGAAGCCGGCCAACATAATGAGCGCCGCCGGCAGCGCCACCCAAAACGACAACATATTCAGCACGGGGAAGGCCATGTCGCGCGCGCCGATCATCAGCGGGATGAGGAAGTTGCCGAAGGCCCCGACGAGGATGGGCATGACGACAAAGAAGATCATGATCGTCGCGTGCATGGTAAACATGGCGTTGTAGGTTTCCGGCGGGATGATGCCCTCGAACATGAAGGGCTCTGGTACCCAGCCAAACCCAGGCACGGCAGTTTCGGGCCATGCCAGCTGCCAGCGCACCAGGATCGCCAGTAAGCCGCCGAGGATCATCATGAAGAGCCCGTAGAACAGGTATTGCCGACCAATCATCTTGTGATCGGTCGAGAAGATATACGTCCGGACAAAGCCATGCTCAGCGTGGACCGGATGTGTGGCATGAGCTGCTGACCTCTCACTCATCGTTGCCCTTCCTCTCGTTCGACCTTGATCTTATCATTGCCGAAGACCCTCCCGTCCAGCATGCTATGCCCGGCTGTGAACCGCTCTCCTGGGCTGACGCCTCACTGGAGGAGTGAGCGCCTAGTCCATGGCACTACGACGGCCAGCGTTCCTTACGCCAATTCTCATAGTCCTCGGGCGAGTGCACGGTTAAATAGCCCAGCATGCCTGAGTGGCCGAAACCGCAGAGCTCAGCACAGGGGATCTCGTAGCGCCCGGTCTGCGTAGCCTCGAACCAGGCCGGGATGTCGCGGCCAGGGACGGCATCTTGTTTGAGGCGCAAATTCGGCAAGAAGAAACTGTGGATGACGTCCTCGGCGCGCAGGGTCACGCGCACGACCTTGTTCACCGGGATGTGCAATTCGTTCTCCAGCGTCAAATCGTCATCGGTGCCGAAGTTCCCGTCGGGTCCGGGATAGGTGAACACCCAGTTGAACTGCTTGGCCGTCACCTGGACCTGGAGGTCGCCGGCTGGAACGCTTCCCTTGATGCTCCACCATGTGGACTGACTCAACATGAACAACACAATCAAGATGATCGCTGGGACGATCGTCCAGGTAATCTCCAGCGCCGTATTGCCATGCGTATACGTCGCACGTCGTCCCTCCTGATAGCGATATTTGATCAAGAAGGCGATCAGTGCCAGAATGACGCCGACGAAGATGATTCCAGTGATCCACTCGATGACCCCAAACAGCCAATCGATGTTTGCTCCGTAGGTCGAGATGTTTTCAGGCATCCACCTGCGCATCGCGATCTCCCAATACGTCAGGCCTATGAAGGCGCGGAACTCGGCACGTGGCTCCGCTTGAGATCTGTGTGAAGAGGTTGATGATGAAGGCTGATGGCCGGATCTGACGACGCCGTGTCAGATCCGCCCCACCGTCCTGCCCGGTGATCATGGGGTTACTGCTTGAGCTCAAAGGCAACTTTCACTTCTTCCTTGGCTTTGACCGTCACCTCTTTGCTCTGCTCGCCTAGTACCGGATGCCACACCTTGAGCGTGTAGGTGCCCGGCGGAACGTCGGCGATTTTAAAAGAGCCATCGGCGCCTGTCAAGGCGTAGTACGGATGCTCCTGCACCACCAACACCGCATGCATCCACCCATGGACGTTGCATTCCACTTGAACGATCTCGGGGTTCTTGAATTCGTAGGTGAGCTTCCGCTTGAATTTCGGCTGCGCCATATTGAACTGGGTCTTCGAGCCTCCCTTCGTCTTGACGTTATGCAGCACGTCGTCGCTATTGAGGATTTCCAAGGTGGTGTTGACCGGGAACATCTGGGCAAAGGGATGGTATTCGCAATTCTTCTGGTCTAACACCGGCGGCTTATCCGGTTTGGGCGTAGCCTTGCCCTTCTGGATATCGGGGAGACGCACCACGACATCCTTGATGCCCTTATTCGCGCCCACGATGAGGTCCGGCGAGGTCTTGGGCTCTGAGCCGCAAACTTTTTCATCCTTCGTGACCGGGATTTTCTCGGGAGGAGGCGGGTCACCAACGTACTTGACTTCGCCAATGATGGTTCCGCCGTCGGCGACGGTGATGGCTTCATACCCAGAGCTGACCAGCGGGTAAGCTAGCAACCCTAGGGATACAACGGCACACATGTGGATCAACCATCGCGTCATCAGTCACCTCCTTAGACTGTCGATCGCACAGGGGCCAACGCTGCGCTGGCCATGTCCGACCACGAGCCGGGCATACACGGCCCGACGTCATCGCCGGAATCCGGGGCTTTATGCATTACTATAACAGGTCATGCAATATCTGCCCCCATGCTCCATACAAGCTTACTCGCTCTGACGGCGACGCCCTGGACGGCTGAAGAACACTTCGAAGGCGGCGATCGCCACTACGGCGATGATCGGATACACAAACCGCGTCTTCGCGGGCGTCGGCTCCAGATAGAGGTAATACCAGGCTGAGATCGCCCGCTTGTTGCCGACCTCGCCGTTCGAACCATCCCAAGCCGAGAAGGCGATGGGGATGAATTTGCCCTCCTCGAACTGCAGGTCGATGTCCTTGCTCTCGGTCAGGAGAGCGCGGCGGACTAACATCTTATACTGCCCATGTCGATAGACCGTCGTACCCTTGAGTCCCTGGCTTTCCTTGGGTTGTGGGGATTGCGTGCCAAACCCCGTGGCGTTGAGCTCAACGATGCCTTCATTGCTGGCTTGCCACTGCCACAGATAGGCTGGACGGCTCGTGTCACCGTACAGAAAGTAGGGTTTTTCCGAGCCCGCTGATAGCCGTACCGGCCATTGCACGACGAAGGCATCGTCATGGATTTGCGCGGCTGAGTCGGCCTTGCTGTGGGTACGGTCATCCCAGATCAACAGGAGAGCGATCTCGGTGTCGTTATGCAAGGCTTTGACGGTGACCACATCGACGGCTGGGGTGAAGTGGCGGGGCTCCTGGATGATCTGACCGACGAGAGGAAAGTCGATGCCCTGTACCTCATCCCAGCGGGGGTCATTCGGGTCGGTGGGCAGGTTGCCATCGACTGTGCGCCCCCGGACGATGATGTCGATAGTCCGGTTGCGACAGAGCGCGTGGACGTAGTTGGTCAGATCCCACGCCTGGTCAGGCTCGAAAATCTCCGCATAAGATGGCATAGGGGTGCCACTCAGTCCGGTCATGAAGGCGCGGAAGATGTCTTGCCGAGTACTACCCCCGCGGAAATTCCAGCACTTGGTCAGATTGGCCGGCCAGATGGGCTGATCCCAATCATCCTTGAGATCGGGCAGGGACGGCCCATCCCCCCGGCCCTCATCGCCATGGCATTGCCAGCATTCGGCATCGCGGTAGAGCTCTTGGCCGCGGGCGATGCTTTCGGAGCTCGGGGGCACTTCCGGCGGGAAGGGGATCGGCGTCGGCGTCTGCTCATTGAATTGGTCCGAGAAGGTTTTAATATATTGCACTAGTAAGCGTCGATCGCGTTCGGGAAGCGCCGTCCATGCCGGCATCGATGTGCCAGGCAAACCCAGAGTGATGGCGCGGAACAGATCGTCGTCGGTTGGCACCATGCCACTGGGCGTGGTCCTGATTTTATACACGCCGCGGGTGAAATCGCGTGGCTTCGGGAAGACGACGGCGGCCGCCGGTCCCTCGCCCTTGCCATCGTCGCCGTGGCATTGGGCACACTTGCGGGTGTAAATCTGCTTGCCTGCCTCGATATCCTGCGGTGAGCCAGTCGCGCGTTGGCCTTGCGCCAAGGCCGCACCGGCGACCAGCACCCATGCCGTCACCCCGTAGAGGACGATCGACCACCGCAGTGGGGTTGCTGGCCCTCTCTGGCTCTTCGGGAGTCTCGCTGTCTGTCGCATCCTCGCTGGCTCTCCGTTCCTGTCGCTTTGGCTCCATTCAGCGCGTCATCATGGTGCGTTCAACCCTCAATGCAGGCCTTCCCAGCTCCGTGGTTCATGCCCTGAGCCTTCGTAGATGTACATGACGACCTTCCAAATGTCCTCTTCGCTCAGGAAATTTTCCCACACCGGCATCGCCGAATTCCAGGGATGGGATTCTGGCGGCAGGCCAGGTCCGCCTTTGGCGATGCGCCAGAAGACGTATGATTCCTGCAGTTGGGCGATGGTGCCGACGTCGACGAAGTTCGCCGGCGGCGGGATGAATCCTTGAGCGAAGTGGCCGCCGCCGTCGAGGTTATCCCCATGGCAGAAGAAGCAGTTTTGGAAGTAGATGACCTTGCCTTCGGCGATGTACTGCGGGACTTTCGCACTGTCTTTGCGCAGGGGATTCTCCAGACCGATGAGGGGGATATTTTTGCCGCGCACATTCACCTGCTGAGGAGGTGCCGGATGAATCGTGCGGAGCTCGGCCGGCAACTGCGCCGAGCCACCGCCCCAGGCATAGACCAGCCAGCCGCCGGCCAGCGGCAGCAACACGAACACAACCAGGCGGGCGAGCCGCGCTTCCGGGGCGGAAAAGAGGTGCATGATTGGACCGGAAAAGCGTTGCCAGCGCACCGTATCGGCCGCCAGGTAGACGTAGATGGCGATGCCGATGATGATGGTATAGGCGTAGAGCAGACTCGAAGGAATGGGGGGATGGATCAGATATTTCAGGCCAAAATAGCCCGCCAGGAGGGCTACCACTGCACCAAGCACCGTCAACCAGCTCCCCGAGGATTGCTGGGCCATCTGTTGCGCTCTCCTGTGTCAGATCACGCGCGCTTGTCCAGCGCACGAAAACCTCCACCTGTGTTCTACTGCGTCTTCGGGCCTTTATGGTCTTTCAGCCACTGCACCAGACCTTCGAATTCCACCGCGCTCATCTTTTGACCTAGGTCGGGCGGCATCACCATCGGCGGGAAGCCGGGGCTGACCACGGCATTGGGATCGAGGATCGATTGCCGAATATACGCCTCATTGGCCCGTGCGCCAATGTCCCAGAGACTAGGACCGACTAGCGGCTCCGGACCATCGAACTTGTGGCAGGCGATGCAGGCCAATTCGTTAATGAGCTGCTCGGGCGATCGATTGCCCATCGTGGCCACCACAGGCTGGGCCGCTACAGGAGCCCGTTCCTCTGTACCCAGGAAGGCGGCGACGATGTTCGGCGTGGCCGTCGCATGGCCACCCTGGATGCTTTGCAGAAACGCCACGACGGCGGCGATCTCATCGACACTGAGGCCGATCGGCGGCTTATTGATTACCGGCATGATGTTGGGAAACCCCGAGACGATGTAAGCGTTCGGATGCACCAGGCTTTCGATGAGGTATTCGGTGCCGTTCTTGGCGGCGCCTTGGTAATCCTGGGCCTTGACGCGCTCCTCCGCACGCGACCCTATCGCCGGCCCCAGTTGTCCCGCCCCGAGCTCAGGACAGCGCGCCGCATCGCTGTGCTCGATCGAGTGGCACAACGCGCAGGTGCCCTTGCCGTAGAACAACTGCTCCCCGGCCGCCACCAGCTGCTCCGGGGTGGCATCAGGGGAGAGCTGCAATTCCGCCTGCGGGCGCGATTCGATCTGAGGCACCAGGTTGCCGACGATAGTATATGCCAGCGTCGCTTCCAACCCGAAAAATACCACGCTCAACCACATCCGCCGCACGCCCAGGGAGAGCAACACCATCCACAGCAGCAACAGCCCGCCGAAGATATACACCAAGTAATAGAGCATGCGCGCTATCCCTCTGCACCAGAACCGGGGTTGCCCGCCGCTGGGTGCGGGCGCAGCGTTGGACGAAACGCCTCCTTGAGATCCTTGTCGAGCTCTTGCTCGGCTTCAAGGGTCTCCTCCTCCAGGCTGCCCAGCCAGAAGATAAAGGTGATCAGGCCCAGGAAAATGATCACAGTGATCGACACAATGTTTGTGGCGAAGCCCAGGGTCGGCGTGAACGCATCCGGGCTCGTGTCGCGCATGACCCCGTAGACATGCCAATCCATCCGTAGCCCCGACCGTACGTAGCCCATCAACCCCATCAACCAGGTGAACGACAGCGCCAGCAGGAACAGAGCGTACTGTGCGCGTTCGGGGATCCTCCCCCACTCGATGGCGCCCAGCACCCGCGCGCCCTTGAGCAGAAAGATGTCGATCACGGTGATGGCGATGAGCGTGAAGAGGACGGCGCCAACTTGATAGACCGAGAAGCCGACGCGGACCACTGCGGGCACAAAATAGCCATAGACCCCGTAAAAGATGACGATGGCCGCCGCCAACCCGAAGATCAGCGCTTCCACGGCATTCCCCAGCTTTGCCCAGGGCACGGTCGGGACTTTATTGGCGCGCTTGTAGAGCATAAAGCTCAGGAAGGTGGTCAGGATCATGAGGTTGACTGCGGTGTTCTTCGCCGACATCACGCCCAAGACGCCCAGCAGTGGATGATGGGCGCCGCCCATTTTGCGCGCTTCCTCCAGGCTGGCGACCAAGCTGTGCGGCGTCATCCACACCGCGAAGCAGACGGTCAGGACGAAGAGCAGAAACTTGATCCAGCCACGGTAGCGCTCAGCGCCAGGGATGCGTTCCATCCCCAGCCACAGGTAGTAGTTCGCGGCCAGGAACAGCACACCGATTAGCACCGCCTGGATGATGAACAGCCAGGAGAACACCCCCCCCATCATGGAGATGCCCATCTGCTCGTTGTAGGCGTAGATCTCCCGTGCCAGATAATAGCCAGCGAAGGGCAACGGGATTAACGCACCGATGCCGATGAAGTTGCCGATGTAGCCCATCCAATCGTAGCGCGCCCGCTGTTCCTCGGTTTTCGCCGCCAAGAAGCGGAAGGCGGCATAGGCCGCGGCGATCGCCCCGCCAAAGGCGACGTTGGCCAACAAGCGGTGGATGTTGATGGGCATCCAGGCGTAGTTGTTCACTAATGTCCACAGCCCAAGGCCTGCGCCTTGGTCGGCCACACCGGTCGGTGGCGTCATCATAAAGGTAGCCCAGGAATTCGACACGACCATCAAGGCAATGCCGAAGACGTTGAGCAGGCAGCCGAGCCCGAGGTGCAGGCCCTTGCGCTGCCGCATGGCCTCCCAACCATAGTAATAGAGATAGAGGGTAAAGCCCTCGCCAAAGAACAAGAGGACGTAGATCACCATGGTCGGGAAAAAGAGCGAGGCGAGAAAGTTCATGAACTTCGGGTATAAACCGAAGAGGAAAAACACCAAGACCGCGCCAAATGTCGCCGTGGTCGAAAAAGCCACGCTCATCAGCTTGGTGAAGTCGTGGGCCAGTTGGTCGAAGCGCGGATCCTTCGTGCGGGTCCCGATGAACTCAACGGTCACCGCAAAGATCGGCACCCCCAACACAAACGCGGCGAAATAGAGGTGAATCTGGGCTACGATCCACACCGCCACTCGGCTGCCGATGCCTGGAAAGGCACGGTAATCGACAGCTGCCGCGCCCTCTTGTGCCCAAGCCCACACCGGCAGCAGGAGCAAGGCCAAGCCCAGGCTTAATCCGAGGCCGAGCGCCTCATGCCGCCCTCGACTTCCGACCTCCGATGACTTCGTCATCATACCTATCCCCTCTTGTCGCAGCACCTGTCTGGAACTTACCGGCTGGCGATCGGGAACGTTTCACTGAGGTAGGACATATGTAAGTTATTGACTTTGAAAAGAATCCTCTTTCTTGGAGATGGGCGTATGTTAAACGCGGGGTCTGCGCTTGTCAAGCTTTTTTTGCCGTGTTTTCGCCGCAAACCCTGAGCCAGTGCGACATTTCTGTCGCACTGGCGCGGCCATGTCGCACTCTGCCGCTCACCGCCTGACCCACCGCGCGCTGCTCACTAGGGGGAATGGCTGTGGCAGGGGGGCGTGTTTGCTCACGGAACACGCGCCCCTGCCCGCAATATCTACCGCGATGTGATGAGCGTCGCCCCAGACCGCCAGCCCTGATCCCGGGGCGAAAACTGGTATAGAACTTGCTGGGATGTGAAACACTCGTAGCGCTGACGACGAGCCGTCAATCCCTAGCCTACGACGGCGGTCACGACGTCGCGCTGGAGCATGCATGATCGCACTAGGACGACTAACCTAGGGCTGGGCGTGAGCCGAGCTTGCTGGCGATAACCCTGCAGGGAGTGAGAACGATGCCGATACGTCGCACTGCACCGAATGAGCGTTCTTTCGCCGTGGAGCCACAGGCGAGGCGGATGTTTGTGATGCGCGCCTTTACCCGCAAGAGTCGCAACACAGTCGACGCCGAGCCCGATCGGGCACCAGAGGCTGACGGGTGCGAGGGAATGGCTTGGGACGATCGCCTGCTGCGCCTCTATTATCATGATATCGGAGCGGTGCCGCGTCTGGGGTTGGAGGAGGAAAAGGACTTAGCCTTCGACATCCAGCAGCTTATGCCACGCCTGCGCCCGGGCGCCGAGGCCGAGGAAGATGCTGGAGACGTGCAGGAAACGGACGGCTGTGAGGCCAATCGATGCCGAGGGGAGCGTGCCCGTGAGACGATGATTACCGCCAATCTCCGCCTCGTCGTCAGCATCGCCAAACAGTTTGCCAACCACGGGGTACCGCTCTTGGATCTGATCCAGGAAGGCAATCTAGGCCTCATGCGCGCGGTGGAGAAATTCGACCCCAGCCGGGGCTACAAGTTTAGCACCTACGCCAGTTGGTGGATACGGGCCTACATCGCGCGAGCTATCTTCGAGCAAGGGCGTACCGTCCGCGTTCCTGCCTACCTCACCGAGGTCACCGGTCGCGTGAAGCGCGCTTATCAGCAACTGCAAAGCGCTCTTGAACGTGTGCCGACGCCAGCAGAGGTGGCTGAGGCCGCGGGCTTGTCGGTCGACAAAGTGCAGGTGATCCTGGAGTTGAACCAGCAAATGGTCTCGCTGGAAGACCTCGGCCGTCACTATCCCGGGGCGGTGCCACCCCTACGCCTGGCCATCCAGGCCTCGTATCCGACCTTGACATCCCCGGTGGAGGCCACCTTGCAGCAGGATCGCACGGACCGCCTGCAGCAATTGCTGACCATTCTGACCCCGCGCGAACGGCGGGTGATTATGCTGCGGTTTGGCCTGGGAGGAGAAGGCGAACATACTCTGGAGGAGATCGGCAAGCAGTTCGATCTCAGCCGCGAGCGCATCCGCCAGATCGAACAGGGCGCCATGCAAAAGCTGCGCAGCGTGAGCCGGCGCTTGCGCCTAGAAGGCTTGTTAGCCAATTAAGCAGGGGTGCTCCCATCGGCATGGTGTCCGATCACTCTTCACGGCGGAGGTTGTAACGCTTGAGCTTGCGCTCGATGGTCTTCCGGTGGATGCCCGATTCGCGCGCCGCGCGGGCGATGTTCCAGCCGGTGCGCTCTAGCAACTCGCGCAAGCGCCGCTCTTCGAACTCGGTGACGAGTTCCTGCTTGGCTGCCTTGAAGGAGTGGTAGGGCAGCAGGCGATCTCCGCTCTCGGGGCTCGGCTGTTGGACCTCTGGGGGAAGGTCCTCGGGGTGGATATACTCTCGGTTGGCCAAGGTCCGCGCCCGCTCCACGGCGTTTTTCAATTCGCGCACATTCCCGGGCCAGGCATAGCTCTCCAGCAAGGCCATGGCCTCTGGGGCAAACCCCTTCGGTCCTGTGCCATCGCCCGAGGCGCCGCTCATGAGAAAGTGCATGGCCAGCAAAGGAATATCTTCGCGCCGCTCGCGCAACGCCGGAACGTGCACCGGAATCACGTTCAGACGATAAAAGAGATCCTCGCGGAACTTGCCGCTCTCCATGGCCCGCAACAGGTCGCGATTGGTGGCGGCGATGAGGCGGACATCGATACTGACCAGTTGGCGTCCGCCAAGCCGGCGCAGTTGGCGCACTTCCAACACCCGCAGCAGTTTGGCTTGCAGCGCTAAGGGTAGCTCAGCGACTTCGTCCAAGAACAGTGTGCCAGAGTGGGCCAATTCGAATAGGCCTGGGCGACTGATCGAGGCCCCTGTGAACGCCCCCTTCTCGTGTCCGAACAGTTCGCTCTCCAGCAGGCTCTCGGGCAAGGCGGCGCAATCGACCGGCACAAAGGGATTGGCGCTACGGCGGCTGAATTGATGCAAGCTACGCGCAACGAGCTCTTTGCCGGTGCCGCTTTCGCCGGTGATCAACACCGTGGCGTCGGCGGCGGCCACTTTACGGATGCGCTCGCGCAGCTCCACCATGACCTCGGATTTCCCCACCATATTGCACAGATCGGGGCGTGCTACCAGCTCGCCCCTGAGCTTCAGGGTCTCGGCGGCCTTGTGCTTGTGGCCCAGCGTCCGTTGGATGACCGCTTGCAGCTGGTCGGCTGTAAACGGTTTGGGGAGATAGTCGAAGGCCCCTTGCTTGATGGCATCGACCGCGGTTTCGATGGTGGCGTAGGCCGTCATCAAGACCACTTCGATGGCGGGGTAGCGCGACTTCACGGCTTTGACGATGTCGATACCGCTCCTGCCAGGCATACGTAGGTCCACCAGCACCACATCCGGCAAGGCTGCTTCCACTATGGACAACCCCTGCTCGCTTGTCTCCGCCGTCAGGCATTCATAGCCGCTTCGGCGCAGAATGCGCGTGCAGTTGGTGAGCATGTCACGCTCATCGTCGATGATGAGCACTTTCGGGGGCGCACCCATTCCGACACTCCTTATCATCCTCAGCCGAGGCTTGCCGCCGTCGTGCGCGTTCCTCCCGGCGTTAGGACAGAGGCGTCACCAGCGTGGTCGTGCGAGGACGCCGGAGGAAGCCTGACGATAAACGTCGACCCCTGGCCGACTTGACTGCGCACCGTGATCGAGCCCTGATGATCTTGGACGATCCCCAGACACACCGATAGGCCCAGCCCGGTTCCCTTTCCCGGCGGCTTCGTCGTAAAAAAGGGATCGAAGACTTTCGAAAGATGCTCCGCTGGGATGCCGACCCCCGTATCGGAGACTTCGAGCACGACGACCGCCGGTGGCCCAGCGTCGCTCCAGGTGTGGATGCCGATCTCCCCGCCCGTGAGCGTGGCGTCGAGGGCATTGCTGAGGAGGTTGATCACCACTTGCTGTAATTGCGTGAAATTCCCGTTAATCGTTGGTAAGCGCGGCGCTAAACGCGTCCTGATGCGCACCTGTTGCTGCGCTTGGGGCTGCCACAGCAGCAGTGCTGAGCGCACCACGGCGTTGAGGTCCAAGAGCGCCTGGTCACGGGACGACTGCCGCGCATATGTTAGGAGGGCTTGCGTGATCTCGCCAACGCGATGGGCATGGCGGTGGATGACGGCGAGATCCTCTTTGAGCGTCTCATCCAAGCCGTGCTCGTCATGTTCTAGACGCAAGACTTCGACCCGATTGGCGATGATGCCGATGGGGTTGTTGATCTCGTGGGCGATGCCAGCGACCAGCGTGCCGAGCGACGAGAGTTTCTCAGTCTGGATGATTTGGCGTTGGGCCTCCTCCAGTTGGGCGTAGGCGAGTTCCAGCTTACGCGTCTTCTCAGACAATTCGCCATTGAGCGTCTCCGTGCGTTCTTTATCGCGCTTGTCCTTCTCCGCCAGCAACCCCAAAAATGTCGCGATCAGGAACAGGAAGGCGATGCGCAAGGTATACTCCGGCCAGAGAATGGTCCTGAAGTCCGGATAGTCGGACAAGACATACAGCACCGAGGCCGCACCGGCCACGGTTAACCCCATACGCAAGCCGAAGTAATAGGCATGTAACGCCACCAGCAGATAATAGGCCAGGTAGAAACTTCCCTTCACTTCGCCGACAAAATCGTTTAAGGCCGTGATGATCGCGAGATCGACGACGAAGACGCAGAGATAATAGGTGCGGATGCGGCTGGGGTGCAGGAAGATCAGCGCATACAGCCCGGCGCTGTAGCAGACAAACGCCGCCAAAAGGGCGGCGAGGATCGTCCACTGCTGGGGTTGCAGGGGCACAAACAGCAGCCATCCCATCCCGCCTAGGAACACGACACCCCGCAATAGCGCGAACCAGCGGTCCGTCTGCGAAAGTTTGTCCGAGAACATCTCAGTTAAGGCTGCCACTATTGTTCTCATCGTCGACCCATCTCCTTCGCCCGTCATCATAGCAAAATCTGCGGCGGATGTCGCGCCACGATGCCCGGTCGCCCGAGCAGATGCTGGGGGCTGCTTGGCTGCGGTGAAATTTATCTTGACTCCCCTTCGGAGCCTCGTATATTGTTGATCGAGCTCATGATCGCCGCCATCCTTAGGGTATGGCAGTCTGAGCGTCGTCGGCCGCTGGGGGAGGGGTTTCCTGAGAGCCAAGGCATCCTTGGGACCCTTAGAACCTGACCTGGGTAATACCAGCGTAGGGAATGCGGCACACGGATCGACGTATCCGTGTTTCCATTGCCAATGAGGGTCAAGCCGCACCCGAGGCCGGGGCGGCTTTTTTTTTGCGTGGAGAGTCGGCCGATGCGAGTGTTTGTCAATGGCGAGGAGCGGGAGATCCGCGACGATATCACAGTGGCTGACCTGCTCACCGACTTGCAGATTACGCTGCAGTACGGCGCGGTGGCCGTGAATCGTAAGGTGATCCGGAAACGAGATCACCAGGGCACTCGCCTCCAAGCCGGGGACCGCATCGAGATCGTGCGCCCGGTTGGGGGCGGGTAACAAGACGGGGAGAGGGGACATGAGTCAGGATCAAGATCTGTTGCTGCTGGGGGGCAAAGCCTTCAAATCACGCCTCATCGTGGGGACGGGCAAATACGCCTCGCTCGCACAAAACCGCGACGCCGTCGAGGCCTCCGGGGCGGAGATGGTCACCGTGGCGATCCGCCGTTTCGACCTGAGCGATCGCGGCCAAGGCTCGCTGCTCGATTACATCAGCCCTGAGAAGTACACGTACCTGCCCAATACCGCCGGGTGTTATACGGCTGAAGAGGCGATCCGTACGGCCGAGCTCGGCCGCGAAGCCTTGGAAACGGATTTCGTGAAGCTCGAGGTCATCGGCGATCAGCGCACCTTGTTCCCCGACGTCGTCGGGCTCCTCAAGGCCACCGAGGAGCTCGTGAAATTGGGCTTCATCGTGATGCCGTATACCAACGACGATCCGATCACAGCGAAGAAGCTCGAGGATCTCGGCGCCGCCGCTGTGATGCCCCTAGGCGCGCCCATCGGTTCAGGGCTCGGCATCCGTAACCCGTACAACATTCGCATCATCCTGGAGACGGTGAAGATCCCGGTCATCGTCGATGCCGGCGTCGGCACGGCCTCTGATGCGGCCATCGCCATGGAATTAGGCTGTGACGCTGTGCTGATGAATACGGGCATCGCCGGGGCGAAGGATCCGATCTCCATGGCGAGGGCGATGAAGTTAGCGGTCGAGGCCGGTCGTCTGGCCTATAAAGCGGGGCGGATTCCGAAAAAACTCTATGCGCAGGCCAGCAGCCCCGTCGAGGGGATGATCGAGTGACCATCGACTTCGATCTCTACGTCATCACCGATCGCCAGCAAACCGGGGGGCGGCCGCTGGTCGAGGTCATCGAGGCCGCCCTACGCGGTGGCGTGCGCGCCGTGCAGTTGCGGGAAAAGGATCTACCGCCGCGCGAGTTATACCCACTGGCCCAGGAAATCCAGCGGCTCACGCAGCGCTATGACGCCCGTCTCTTGATCAATGACCGCATCGATGTGGCATGCGCGGTCAACGCCGACGGCGTGCACCTGACGACCACGTCGCTGCCGACGGCGGTGGCGCGCCAGCTCCTGGGACCGAAGCGACTCATCGGCGTTTCAACCCATAACGCGGCTGAAGCCCGCGCCGCTGAGGAGGGCGGGGCGGATTTTATCGTGTTTGGTCCGGTGTTTTACACGCCCTCGAAAGCTCCCTATGGCGAGCCTGTGGGGCTCGAAGCCTTGCGCACCGTGCGCGCCGCCGTTACGCTCCCCATCTTCGCTATTGGCGGTGTAAAGAGGGCCAACCTCGATGACGTGCTCGCCGCAGGCGCCGATGGCATCGCCGTCATCTCCGCTGTCATCGCCGCTGACGATCCCACGGCGGCGGCACAAGAGCTGCGAGCCGCCCTGCACTCCAAGACGATGCGCGCCGACACATAAACCCGCCCAGGGTGATTGCACACACCGTCGGCTGCGGTGGCTGATGAGGCTTTGGTAGGGGAGGGAGACTTGATGAAGCGAGCTCAGTCGGCCATCCTCGCCGCCACCTGTGCGACCTTAACGATGGTGCTCGCCATGTTCGTCGGCCGCTTTACGCTGGGAACGCCGCTCATCCCGGAACTCATCGCGCAGCAGATCTTCGCCCTGGTTCCATTGTGGCTGTTCACCCCCATCATTCGCCTCCTGGGCTTCTGGGCCAAATGGCTGGCGTTTGCCCTGGCCATCGTGGGCTATATGGCGGGCGGCATAGCGCTCGGCTGGGGGTATGCCGGCTGGCGAGCGCGCTCCCAGCGCGTCCCATCGATCGCCATGGCTTGCCTCTTCGGGATGGCGATCTGGTTTGCGGTAATGACCGTAGGCCTGCCGCTGCTAGGGGTGGGATTCTTCGGCGTCCGGCTGCGGGGTGGCGTATGGGCGGGGTCCGGCGGTTTACTGGCGCTCCATCTCCTGTACGGCGTGCTGCTCGGCTGGCTGGCACCCGTCGCGATGGCAGCGGACAGGGCTCAGCAGCCCAGCCAGGCGGCGTCCTTCAGGCTTGGGCGGCGGGCGCTCTTACGTAGCTTCGTCGGTCTGCCGATGCTAGGCCTGGTGACCGCCGCCGCGGCCCAGCTCTGCCTCACCGTGGCCGCACGCTTAGCGAGTGCCTCCGGCCTAATGTTCGAAGCGGTCAAAGGGCTCGCCTCCGAAATCACGCCGACCGCCAAATTCTATACCATTTCCATCGCCATGTTCGATCCCAGCGTCAATCCGCGCACTTGGCGCCTCAAGATCCACGGTTTGGTAGAGAAGCCCTTGAGCCTGACGTTGGACGACCTCAAGGCCATGCCGGCCTATGAGGCCTATGTGACATTCCTCTGCATCAGCAACGAAATCGGCGGCCGTCTCATCGGCAACGCCCTGTGGACTGGGGTAGCGCTGCAGGACTTGCTCGCCATGGCAGGGGTCAAGGAGGGGGCGCGTAAGGTCGTGTTTCGCGCCGACGACGGCTACTCGACCGGCGTTCCCTTGGAGCGTTGTCTGCGACCGCAGACGTTCCTGGCCTATGCCATGAACGGCGACGCCTTGCCTCGAGAGCACGGCTTTCCCCTGCGCGCGGTGATCCCTGGATACTATGGCATGAAGCAGCCCAAATGGCTGACGGAGATCGAGGTCGTCGACCATGATTATCTGGGCTATTGGGAGGAGCGTGGCTGGGCCGATGAGGCGGTGGTGAAAACGATGTCCCGCATCGATGTCCCGCCGCACCGCGGCCGCGTTCCGCTGACCGGCGAGGTCATCGCTGGCGTGGCGTTTGCTGGGGATCGGCGCATCGCCAGCGTCGAGTACAGCATCGATGGCGGCCAAACCTGGCGAGAGGCCCAGATGAAACCAGCGCTCTCGCCCTATACTTGGGTGTTGTGGGGCGCCAATCTGGATCTACCACATGAGGGAGAATACGTCCTTGCCGTGCGCGCCACGGATGGCCAGGGACACAAGCAAGACGCCCGGGTGGCCGAACCGCTTCCGGATGGGGCAAGCGGCTACCATAAGCTGCGGATCAAGACCACACACGCCTAAACCGTCTACTCCGTGAGCTATCCCCGTATTCCGCCGGTATCCATCCCATCTTGGCTGAAGGTGTGCGTCGCCTATTTGGCGCGCCGTCTCGGTGCCGTTTCCCTGTCGCCGGGGGAGAGGGTGAAGGCGGCTGCGAGTGAGGACGCGACACGACTTCTGGCACCACCACGCAAAACGCCGACCCACACCCCGTGGCTGGAAAGCTCTTGACACTTTTTCTGACGGTCTGTTAGCATACAGCGTTTCGAAAGCGCCCCCACGAAGGAGGCATGTCATCTAGCTGGCACGCCAACACGAGGCAGACCGCGGTGATCACCGCTGATTATTATCCGATCCTGATCCTGTTGCTCATCGCCATCGGCATGGCGAGCGTGCTGCTCTGGCTGCCATCAAAACTGGCACCCAAACGCCCCAACCCGGAGAAGCTGTCGCCGTATGAATGCGGGATGCCACCGGTGGGCGACGCCCGCGAGCGTTTCAACATCCTGTACTACATCATCGGGATGGAGTTCATCATCTTCGATGTGGAGATCGCCTTTTTATATCCTTGGGCGGTGACGTTTAAGGAGATGAAGGGGATCGCCTTCCTGGGCATGGCGATCTTCCTAGGCATCATCGCCCTGAGTCTGGTCTATGCCTGGAAGCGCGGAGCGTTGGAATGGCAATAGAGAGCGACCTACGCGCCCGTATGGAGGCCATCGCGGCGCGATACCCCCACCGCCTGACAGCCCTGATCCCCGTGCTGTATATGGTGCAAAAGGAGTATGGCTACGTGACCAAGGCGGGCATGGAGCTGGCCGCCGACGTATTGGGAACCACCCCGGCTTACGTGGACTCAGTGGCGTCGTTTTACACCATGCTCTATCGCCAGCCCGTCGGGAAGTATGTCCTACAGGTGTGCAAGACCCTGCCGTGCGCCTTGATGGGCGCCAACGAGGTCATCGCCTACCTCCAGGAGAAACTGGGGATCAAGCCGGGGGAAACGACGTCCGATCGCCAGTTCACCCTCGAAACGGTCGAATGTCTGGCGGCCTGTCACGTGGCGCCGTTAATGATGGTGAACGACGTGTATAAAGTGTGCTTGGATCGCGCTAAGCTCGATGCCATCCTGGACGAATGTCGACATGGAAGCACTCCGAATCCTGACGAAATATATCGATCTGCCTGAGTCGTGGACGCTGAAGGCCTATCGTGCCCATGGCGGCTACGAGGCCGCAGCCAAGGCGATCAAAGAATACCAGCCCGATGACCTCATCGAGGTGGTGAAGAAATCGGGACTGCGAGGGCGTGGCGGCGCCGGCTTTCCGACCGGCATGAAGTGGAGCTTCGTGCCCAAAAACCTGCCTAAGCCGACCTATCTGGTGTGTAACGCTGATGAGAGTGAGCCCGGTACGTTCAAAGATCGCTTGCTCATCGAGAAGGATCCGCATCAAATCCTCGAAGGCATGATCATCGCCAGTCACGCCTTGCGGGTGAAGACGGCGTTTATCTATATCCGCGGCGAGATGACGCTCGGGGCGCAGCGGCTGCAACAGGCGATCGATGAAGCCTATGCCGGCGGATGTCTGGGGAAAAACCTCCTCGGCACCGGCATGGACCTGGATATCCTCCTCTTCGTCGGTGCTGGGGCCTATATTTGCGGCGAGGAGACGGCGCTCTTAGAGTCGCTCGAAGGCAAGCGCGGCCAGCCGCGTCTCAAACCGCCGTTCCCAGCCACCGTAGGCCTATATGGCTGCCCGACGGTGATCAATAACGTCGAAACGCTGTGCAACTTGCCCCATATCATCGCCTACGGACCGGAATGGTATACCTCGATGGGCACGGAGAAAAGCCCGGGGCCGCGGTTGTTCAGCGTCAGCGGCCACGTCAAACGCCGCGGTGTTTACGAATTGCCGATGGGCGTGCCGCTGCGCGAATTGATCTTCGAGCACGCCGGTGGCATCCGCGACGGGCATCGGTTCAAGGCGGTGATTCCCGGTGGCTCATCGGTGCCGGTGCTGGGCGAACAGCATCTGGACGTGGGGATGGATTTTGAATCCTTGCAAAGAGCCGGCTCGCTGCTTGGCTCGGCCGGCGTTATCGTCATGGATGAGACCACCTGCATGGTGGCGGCGGCGCTGAATCTGCTGCATTTCTACTGGCATGAGTCGTGCGGCAAATGCACGCCGTGTCGCGAAGGCACCGGCTGGTTTGTCAAGATCTTGCATCGCATCGAGGAAGGGCACGGGAGGCCGGAGGATCTCGACCTCCTGTTGGATGTCTCCGATAACATCCGGGGCAAGACGTTTTGTCCCTTTGGCGATGCGGCGGTCACCCCTGTGGAGAGCATGATCAAGCTCTTCCGCGATGAATTCGAGCAACACGTCATGAAGGGCCGTTGCGTCGCGGCTGCCTAGCGGGCGCGCGGACGAAGGCGGTACGAGTGGATCGAAGCGGATGGTGGGGCTGGCATGGAAACGCTGCTCTTCTGGCTGTTGTCGGTGATCGCACTGATCGCCTCCGTCTCGATGATCATCCAGCGCAATCCCGTCTATAGTGCGCTTTTCCTCATCGTCACCCTCCTTTGCCTCGCCGGGCTCTTTTTGCTGCTCAACGCCCACTTTCTGGCGGTGATTCAGATCATCGTCTATGCTGGCGCCATCATGGTATTGTTCCTGTTTGTCATCATGCTGCTCGATGTGCGCCGCACAGAGGTCACCGCCAGCCGCGTGAAACTGCAAAAATCGTTGGGAATCTTGCTGGGCGTGGTCTTTTTCCTGGAGACGGTGTTGGTGTTGCGATCCGGCACGGTCAAGGAGATGGCGCGGGCGGCAGCCACCACGGCCGAGCCGGATTTTGGCACCGCCGTAGCGCTTGGCCGCTCGCTGTTCACCCACTACGTCTTTCCGTTGCAACTGGCGGCCATCCTGCTGTTCGTGGCACTCATCGGCGCCGTGGTGCTGGCCAAGCGCCGCGGCTGAGGGATCTCCATGGTGCCGATCTCGAATTATCTGGTGTTAAGCGCGATGCTGTTCCTGATCGGCGTCATGGGGGTGTTATTTCGCCGTAGCGCCCTCATCATGTTTATGTCGATCGAACTCATGCTCAACGCCGTGAATCTGTCGTTCGTGGCGTTCGCGCGCCTGTGGAATGCCGTCGACGGTCATCTGTTCGTCATGTTCATCCTGACGGTCGCGGCGGCCGAGGCGGCGGTGGGGCTGGCCATCGTGATCGCGCTGTTCCGTGAACGCGACAGCGTCGACGTCGATGAAGTAAGCCTGATGAAAGGGTAAGCGGACAGCGCATGTTGCAGAATCTCTGGCTCATTCCCCTCTTTCCGCTCCTGGGCAGTCTGATCAACGGACTGTGGCGGCGTCAGCTCTCGGAACAAACCGTCGGCGCCATCGCCTGTGGCGCAGTCGGCTTGGCCTTTGTCGGTTCGTTGTTAGCCTTTGTCGCCCTGCTCGGCCTCCCCCCTGGACAACGTGCCGTCGAGGTGGTGGTGTATCAATGGGTGACCTCGGGGGATTTCCAGGCCGCCATGGGGTTTCTCTGGGATCCCCTCTCGGCCGTCATGAGTTTGGTGGTGACGGGGGTCGGGTTCCTCATCCATCTCTACTCCATCGGCTATATGCATGCTGATGAGGGTTTTCAGCGCTACTTCGCCTACCTCAATCTCTTCGTTTGCGCCATGCTGCTGCTGGTCCTGGGCAACAACTTCCTGCTCATGTTCCTGGGGTGGGAGGGGGTCGGCCTGTGTTCCTATCTGTTGATCGGCTTTTGGTTCACCCGTCAGGCGGCCGCCGATGCCGGCAAGAAGGCCTTCATCGTCAACCGCATCGGCGATTTCGGCTTTACCATCGGGGTATTCCTGATCTTCGTCGCCTTCGGCACGGTGCAATTCTCGCAGGTTTTCGGCCAAGCCGCCTTGGTTCTCGAATCGGGCGGCGCCCTCGCCACTGCCATCGCCCTATTGTTGTTCCTGGGTGCCACCGGCAAATCGGCGCAGATCCCCCTATACGTTTGGCTGCCCGATGCCATGGAAGGCCCGACGCCGGTGAGCGCCTTGATCCACGCCGCCACCATGGTGACCGCCGGGGTCTATATGGTGGCCCGTTGCTCGGTATTGTATCTGCTGGCGCCGGCGGCGTTGTTGGTCGTCGCCAGCGTCGGCGTGTTGACCGCGCTGTTCGCCGCCTCGATGGCGCTGGTGCAGACCGATATCAAGCGGGTGCTGGCCTATTCCACCATCAGTCAGTTGGGCTACATGTTCCTGGCGTGTGGGGTGGGAGCGTTCACGGCGGCGATCTTTCACCTCGCGACGCATGCCTTCTTCAAAGCGCTGCTGTTCTTGGGGGCCGGCAGCGTCATCCACGCCCTGGGAGGAGAGCAGGACATTCGCCGCATGGGTGGCCTGAAGGAATCCCTGCCCGTGACCTACCTGACCTTTCTCATCGCCTCGCTGGCCATCGCGGGCATCTTCCCTTTCGCGGGGTTTTTCAGCAAGGATGAGATTCTGTGGGCGGCGTTGACCGAAGGCAGCGCCCTGTTCTGGCTGCTCGGAGCGGTGGTCGCGGTGCTGACCGCCTTCTACATGTTTCGGTTGGTGTTCGTGGTCTTTCACGGCGAAGCGCGCGCCGCGGCCGCCACAGCCCACCCGCACGAGTCCCCACCCACCATGCGAGTGCCCTTGATGATTCTCGCCGGCCTGTCCACCGCGGCGGGCTTCATCGGCATTCCGATCATCGAGGGCGCCAATGTCATTCGGGCCTACCTCGAGCCCGTGTTTGCACGCTATCCGCTGCCAGCGACGCTGGTGCCGCATAGCGTGCATAACCCCATCCTAGAGCTCGTGATGATGGGCGTATCGCTGGCGCTGGCCAGCGGCGGCATCCTGCTGGCGCTATATCTGTATCTCATCGATCCGTCGCTGCCCGAACGGCTGAGCGTTCGATTCCAGGGGCTGTACCGGTTACTCTTGGGCAAATACTATGTCGACGAACTGTACGACCGACTCGTTGTCGAACCGGTGAAAAGCGCCTCACGCTGGCTCTGGGCGCGAGTGGATGTCGCTGTCGTCGATGGCATGGTGAATCAGGCCGGGGCGTTCGTGCGCCGAGACAGTGTCTGGTTGAGTCGGGTGCAGTCGGGCTTTGTGCGCAACTATGCGTTGTCGATCTTCCTCGGCGCGGTCGTGGTCATCGGCTATCTGATCGTGCGCTAATTCCCTGTCATCCTCTCCCTGTGAACGTGTCGGGAGAGGAACGTGGCGAAACGATGGAAACAGCATTCCCGGTGCTCAGTACGGTCATTTTTCTGCCTTCTCTCGGCGCCATCCTCGGCTTTCTCATCACCAGCGAAGAGCTGGTGAAGCGCATGGCCTTTGTCACCACGACGCTCACCTTTTTGGTGTCGCTAATCCTGTTCTTCGGCTTCGATCCCAGCACCGATGCCATGCAGTTCTTCGAACGCTATGCCTGGGTTCCGGCGGTGGGCATTAGCTACGAAGTGGGGGTCGATGGCATCAGTGCCCTGCTCATCACGCTGACGACGTTCCTCATGCCGTTGACGATTCTGGCCTCCTGGGACAGCGTGAGCAGCCGCGTGCGGGAGTTCATCATCTGCATGCTGTTCCTGGAAAGCGCCATGATCGGGGTATTCGCCGCGGTTGATCTCTTTTTATTTTATGTCTTTTGGGAAGCCACGCTCATTCCCATGTACTTCTTGATCGGCGTCTGGGGAGGGGAGCAGCGTGTATACGCCGCCATCAAATTCATCCTTTACACCATGGCCGGCAGCTTGTTGATGTTGGTGGCAATCCTCGCACTTTACTTTATTTACCGCCAGGCCACGGGCGATGCCACTTTTAGTCTCCTCCAGTTGGGGCAACTTGAGCTGGCACCGAGCACACAGCGCTGGCTCTTCCTGGCCTTCTTCCTGGCGTTTGCCATCAAGGTGCCGCTCGTCCCCTTTCATACCTGGCTCCCCGACGCCCACGTCGAAGCTCCCACCGCCGGCAGCGTCATCCTGGCGGGGGTGTTGTTGAAGATGGGCACCTATGGCTTCGTGCGCTTTTGTCTGCCGCTGTTTCCGCAAGCCTCCCTCGATGCGGCCTGGGTCATCGCGCTGCTGGCGGTGGTCGGCATCATCTATGGGGCTTTGATGGCGCTGGTGCAGACGGATATCAAGAAGCTGGTCGCCTATTCCAGCGTCAGTCATTTGGGTTTCGTCATGCTGGGGATCTTTGCCTTCAACGCCCAGGGGATGGACGGCGCGGTGCTGCAGATGGTCAATCACGGTCTCAGCACGGGTGCCCTCTTCTTGTTGGTTGGCATGCTCTACGATCGACGCCATACGCGTCTGATCGCCGATTACGGCGGCATCGCGAAGGTCATGCCGGTCTATGCCGCGATCTTTCTGGTGGTGGCGTTGTCGTCGCTCGGATTGCCCGGGCTCAACGGCTTTGTGGGCGAGTTTCTGGTGCTCCTCGGGGCTTTCCAGGCGATGCCTGCCTATGCCGTGCTGGGGAGCGTCGGCGTCGTTCTCTCAGCGGCCTATCTCCTCTGGATGTATCAGCGCGCTATGTTTGGCGAAGTGACGCATGCGGAAAACTACCGGTTGAAAGATGTGACGCCGCGGGAACTCGCAGTGCTGGTGCCGTTGATCCTGGTGATGGTGTGGATCGGGGTGTACCCGCAATCATTTTTAATGCGCTTGCAAGCGTCGACGAAAAGTGTGGTGGAACGGGTATTGACGGCGGAAAAAATGCGCACCGCGCATACGCCCCCAGCCAAAGACAGCGCCGACTTCAGCCATGTCCTTTGCGACCAAGCGGGCTGGGCCGTTCTTGCTGATCTCGGGGAGCCTCCTTGCCGCGCCCCCCAGAGCGACTCGCCGGAGACCGAAGGATGAATGGCATCGACACCCTAGGGCTGATCGGCTTTTTGCCAGCGATGCTGGTGGCCACTTTCGCTGTGGTCGTGTTGATGGTCGATCTGTTTTCGCCGCAGGGGCAGCGCGCCAATGTGGGCTTGATTGGGCTGATCGGGTTGGGTGTGGCGCTGTGGGCGACGGTGCGGCTGTGGGGGGCGCAGGAAGAGCTCTTCGGCGGCATGTTCGTGATCGACTTCACCGCTTTGTTCTTCCAGGGCATCTTTCTGACCGTCGGGTTTCTCACCATCCTGCTCTCGGTGCAATACACCGTGGACGAGGGACTGGAACAGGGCGAATATTATGCCTTGCTGCTCTTCGCTGTTTTTGGCGCCATGTTAATGGGGGCCGGTGGCGATTTGTTGATCATCTTCCTGGGTTTGGAAATTTTGTCCGTCGCCCAATACATCCTCGCTGGCATGCGCCGCGGTGTCCCCAAATCCAGCGAATCGGCGATGAAATATTTTCTCCTCGGAGCCTTCGCGACGGGGTTCTTGCTGTATGGCATTGCGCTGTTGTACGGGGCGACGGGCACGACCAACCTCGCAGGCATCGTGACGGCGGTGCGGGAAGGGGGGTTGACGGAGAATCCGCTGCTCACCATCGGCATGGGGCTGCTGGTCGTCGGCTTTGGCTTTAAGATCGCCGCCGTGCCCTTCCATATGTGGACTCCCGACGTCTATGAGGGGGCGCCCACGCCGGTGACGGCCTTCATGTCCACCGGGGTGAAGGCCGCGGCCTTTGCCGCGCTGGCGCGGGTGTTTCTGACAGCGCTTGGCGAGCTGCAGGGTAACTGGACGCCGGTGTTCTGGGTGATGGCCATTGTGACGATGACCATCGGCAATATCGTGGCCATCGCACAACAGAACATCAAACGTATGCTGGCGTATTCGAGCATCGCCCACGCCGGGTACTTGCTCATCGCCATGACCACCGCAGGGCTGGCAGGATTTGCTAGCTTGCTGTACTACCTCGCAGCCTACGCCTTCATGACGTTGGGAGCGTTCGCCGTCGTGGTAGCCCTCGAGCAGCGGGAGGACCGGCATCTCCTGATCGGCGACTACGGCGGCCTGGGCTTTCGCTATCCGTTGCTGGGCGTGGCCATGGCATTGTGCATGTTCTCCTTATCCGGGCTACCCCCCACGGCCGGGTTTATGGCCAAGTTCTATGTATTCAGCGCCGCGGTGGAGCAGGGGTATCTTGGACTGGCGGTCATCGGTGTGTTAAACAGTCTGATCTCGGTCTATTATTACCTCCGCCCCATCGTCCTGATGTATATGGAAGAGGCCAAGGCCGAGGTGCCAACGTTGCACCTGAATCCCTTTCTAGTGGCCGGCCTGGTGCTGACGATACTCGGCACGCTGCACCTCGGGTTGTTCCCCTCACGCCTGCTAGGATTAGCGCTGGTGGCCGCCCAGGGATTGTTAGCACCATAGTGGCGCCAGATCATGGAAAAACGCTTGCAGGCAATGAGCGGCCTGTGTTATGGTACGCCCGATTCAACGCTGGCGAGGGCCGCACGCTGACGTGGAGAGACGCAAGCGATGGAACTGCTCTTCTTCTACATCTTCGCAGGCGTAGCGATCATCTCATCCGTGATGGTCGTGACCAATAAAAACGTGTTACATGCCGCTCTCTTCCTCATCCTGACCTTCTTCTGCGTCGCCGCTATCTACATCCTCTTACGCGCCGAGTTTCTGGCCGCCGTCCAGGTCCTGTTATACGTCGGCGCCATTATGGCGTTGTTTGTCTTTACCATCTTGCTGATCAACGTTATGCAGGCGCAATTCCTGCGCCAATTTCATGGTCAGCGCCCACTGGCGGCCATTCTGGTCATCGCCTTGCTGTTGGAGACGGTCTTCCTGCTGTTTAGCGATTTCCAAGGGAGTTTCCCGTTGATGCAGGAGACGCCGCCGGAGATCGCAGGGAAAGCCGGCCTCGAAGGGCTGGCCTGGCTGCTGATGACCGACTATCTGCTGGTCTTCGAAGTGGCGGCGGTGTTGCTGCTCGCTGCGCTCATCGGCGCCGTCGTGTTGGCGCGCGGGGATCTGCGTCAGTGAAAAGACGCCCTCGCGGCACCGAGGCATTAAGAAAGACAGACCCCAAAAACCATCTCTTCGTCGCGGCCTTGAGGCCTGGCTTTAGGGAGAACACCGGTGGTTCCACTCTCACATTACGTCACACTGGGCGCCGTCATGTTCTTCATCGGCGTGTGGGGAGTGCTGACCCGACGTAACGCGGTGATCATCCTGCTATCGATCGAGTTGATGTTCAACGCTGTGAACATCACCGTGGTGGCCTTCTCCCGCTTCCTCGGCCAGTTTACCGGCCAAATATTTGCCATCTTCGTGATCACGGTGGCGGCCGCCGAGGCTACCATCGGCTTGGCGATTGTCATCTCGCTGTATCGCAGTCGCGAAAGCTTGAACGTGGACGAGATCAATCTGCTCAAGTGGTAAGCGTCTCCACGTCGCCTGCGACATCGACAGCGACGGCAAGGGAGGGCAAGGGACGATGAGCGTTGCGCGACAACAGGTGAGGTCATGGCGAAGCTGATCTGGTTGATCCCGCTCTTCCCGCTCCTCGGCGCCATCGTCAATGGCTTATGGGGGCGGACATATATCCGCGACAAGGCCCATATTCCCGCCATCGCCTCCACCGCCATCTCGCTCTTCTTCGCACTGCTCGTCGTCGGCGCCGTCATCGCCGATCCCAAGGCCACCGAGGTCATGCTCTTCGATTGGATCGTGGCCGGTCCGCTCAGTGTGCAGGTGGGGTTTTTGGCCGATCCGCTCAGCGCCATGATGCTCCTGGTCGTCGCCGGTGTGGGGTTTGTCATCCACGTTTACTCCATCGGCTATATGCATGGCGACCCCGGCTACTATCGCTTCTTTACGTACCTCAATCTGTTTATGTTTTTCATGTTGATGTTGGTCACCGCTAACAACTACCTGCTGATGTTCGTCGGCTGGGAGGGGGTCGGACTCTGTTCCTATCTGCTCATCGGCTTTTGGTTCGAGCGGCAATCGGCGGCAGATGCCGGCAAGAAGGCATTCGTGGTGAATCGCGTCGGTGATGCCGGGTTTCTGCTGGGCGTGTTCTTGATCTACACGACATTTGGCACCTTCAACTACCTCGACATTTTTCCCCGCGCCCAAGAGGTGACGACGGCCATTTTAACGACGATTACGCTCTGTTTGTTCGTGGGGGCAATGGGCAAATCGGCGCAGATCCCGCTTTATGTCTGGCTCCCCGACGCTATGGAGGGGCCCACCCCGGTGAGTGCCCTCATCCACGCCGCCACTATGGTCACGGCCGGCGTCTATATGGTGGTGCGCAGCCATGTCCTCTACGCCTTGGCGCCGATGTCGGCGGAGTTCGTTGCCCTTATCGGCGGGCTGACGGCGATCTTTGCCGCCAGCATCGGCTTGGTCCAGAACGATATCAAGCGGGTGCTGGCGTACTCGACGGTCAGCCAACTCGGCTACATGTTCTTGGGGGCGGGCGTCGGCGCCTTCGCCAACGCCATCTTCCACCTCGTCACGCATGCCTTCTTCAAGGCGCTGCTGTTCCTGGGGTCGGGCAGCGTCATCCACGCCCTCAGCGGCGAGCAGGACATGCGCAAGATGGGGGGGCTGCGGCCCCATCTGCCGATCACCAGCCGGGTCTTTTACATCGGCGCCGTCGCCATCGCGGGGATTCCTCCCCTGGCGGGGTTCTGGAGTAAGGACGCCATCCTGGCGGAGACCTTCAAATCGGGGCACTACCTCCTCTGGTTTGTCGGGGTGGTTGGGGCCTTCATGACGGCGTTTTACATGTTCCGCCTGATTTACCTGACATTCTACGGCGAATCGCGCGTCGATCACGAAGTGATGCACCATGTCCATGAGTCACCGCCGGTGATGACGGTGCCGCTGATCATCCTGGCGTTCCTCTCTGTGGTCGGTGGGTTGATCCTCGGTTTCCCCCCTGAACATGGCTGGATCCACCGCTTTCTCGGCGAAGTCATCGGCCATGGTGTGATGGCTTCTGGCCACAGCGTGGCCGAGGCCGCCGCGACGGCCCCGGGGGTGCACGCCGCCGAGGCCGGCCTGCATGCCGTGGACTATCTCCTCATGGTCATCTCTGTAGCGGTGGGAGCCGCCGGCTGGGGTTTGGCCTGGTACATGTACACTGTGCGTACGGACATTCCTGCACGACTGGCGGTGCGGTACAGGGATGTCTACGAGGTCTTGGTGAATAAATACTGGGTAGATGAGCTCTACGAGTACGTCTTCGTGCGTGGCGGTAAGGCCCTGATGAGATGGCTGTGGCGGTTCGATGAGCAGATCATCGACGGCGCGGTGAACGGAGCCAGCCAACTCACCTTGGATACCAGCGTCAGCTCGAGTCGGTTCGACCTCTATACTATCGACGGCTCGGTGAACGGTGTGTCGATGGTGATCAAATATGGCGCACGTGCCTTCCGCTTACTGCAGACCGGATTCGTGCAAAATTACGTCTTGGCCATGGTGTTGGGCCTTTTCGTCATCGTGACGACCTATCTGTTTTTCTGATGCCACCCCCGGATTGCTTCGATAAGGAGGTCGTCGCACAGCAATGATGGACCACGGAGGAGTGTATCAATGATTGCCCCGCATGCCTTTGGCGGATTCCCGATCCTATCGCTTACGGTGTTTATTCCCTTAGCGGGGGCACTCTTCATCATTTTCTTCCTCGGCCGCGAGCAGGTCCAGTCGATCAAGAGCGTGGCGTTTGCCGTCACCGCGCTCGACTTCCTGGTGGCTCTGCCGATCCTTTTCGCCTTCGATACCTCCACGCATCAATTCCAGTTCGTTGAGCAAGCCCGATGGATCGACGCCATCGGCGTCGAATACTTTCTGGGCGTCGATGGCATCAGTCTGTTGTTGATCTTCTTGACCACCCTGCTGGGGGTGATCGCTGTCGTCTGCTCCTTTACCGCTATCGAAGAGCGTGAAAAAGAATACTACTTCTCCTTGCTTTTTCTCCAAACCGGCATGCTGGGCGTTTTTATGGCCCTCGATTTCTTCCTGTTCTACGTCTTCTGGGAGGTCATGTTGGTGCCGATGTATTTTCTCATCGGCATTTGGGGTGGGCCACGCAAGCTCTATGCCGCCATCAAGTTCTTTTTGTACACGCTCTTCGGCAGCGTCTTCATGTTGCTGGCCATTCTGGCGCTCTACTTCCTGCACTATGCCCAGACCGGCGTGTTGACCTTCAATTTTCTCGAGCTGTTGCGGACGAATATTGATCCCTCGCTGCAAGTATGGCTCTTCCTGGCTTTCTTTCTCGCCTTCGCCATCAAAGTGCCGATGTTTCCCTTCCACACTTGGTTGCCCGATGCCCATGTCGAAGCCCCGACGGCTGGCAGCGTCATTCTGGCCGGCGTGCTCCTGAAGATGGGCACGTATGGTTTCCTGCGCTTCAGTCTGCCGCTCTTTCCGGAGGCTAGCCAAACATTCATCCCTTTGATGGTCTTCCTGTCAATCGTGGGCATCATCTATGGCGCCTTGGTGGCCATGGCCCAGCCTGATTTGAAGAAGTTAGTCGCTTATTCGAGCGTCAGCCATTTGGGATTCGTCATGCTGGGCATCTTCACGCTGACTCCGGAGGGAGTACAAGGGGCCATCCTGCAGATGATCAACCATGGGCTCAGCACCGGTGCCCTCTTTTTGATCGTCGGCATGATATACGAACGCCGTCATACCCGCATGATCGCCGACTATGGCGGACTCGCTAAGAGCATGCCGGTGTTCGCTGCGTTTTTCGGCATCACCATGTTCTCATCGATCGGCCTTCCGGGGCTCAACGGCTTCATCGGCGAGTTTTTGATCCTGGTGGGCGCCTTCAAAACCAGTTACCTCTGGGCCGCCTTCGCCGTCTTGGGGATCATTCTGGGGGCGGCCTACATGCTGTGGGCCTTCCAACGCGTGATGTTTGGCGAGCTCGATAAGCCCGAGAACGCGCGCATCGGCGACCTCAACGGACGGGAAATCGCCTACATGGTGCCGATCGTCATCTTGATGATTTGGATCGGCATCTATCCGAAGCCATATCTGCGTTCCATGGAGGCCAGCGTGGGGTATTGGTTGGCGCAAGTGAAGCAAACCACGGCGCAGCGGAGTGCCGACCGGCAAGCATCCCTCCCGATGGTCGTCGGCCATACGCCCGCATCGACCGTCGATGACGCAGGCAGGGAGGATTAACCCGTGCCTTCGGTCCCTGTTCCGGAGCTTCGCGCCTATCTTCCCGAGCTCATCATCCTCATTTGGGCATGTGCGGTCTTGTTGCTGGATTTGGCGCTGCGGCGGCGACAACACGTCGTGATCGCGGCGTTCAGCCTGGTAGGGGTGATCGCCGCGCTGTTGAGTTGCATCCCGTTAGCTGGCGTCACGTTGACGACCTTCAGCGGCATGTATGCGCTGGACGACTTTAGTCTCTTCTTCAAGGTGCTCTTCCTGCTGGTCGTTGCCCTCACCATTCTCATCTCCCCGCGCTATCTTGCGATCGAAGACATCCCCGCTGGGGAATATTATTCGCTGGTGCTGTTCTCAAGCATTGGCATGATGATCATGGCGTCAGGCGTCGATTTGCTGGCCATCTACATCGGCCTCGAATTGATGTCGCTGTCGATTTATGCGCTCGCAGGGTTCGTCAAACGCGACCCGAAATCGATCGAGGCGGCCCTGAAATATTTCCTCATGGGCAGTTTTTCGTCGGGCATTCTGTTGTACGGGTTAGCCCTGCTCTATGGGTTGACCGGCACTACCCAACTCGCGCCCATGGCCGAGCAGACGGCGGCGGTCGGGATGACCCCTGTCCTCCTCCTCGCCATCGTCTTGCTGGTGGGCGGATTTGGGTTCAAGATCGCCGCGGTACCGTTTCACATGTGGGCGCCTGACGTCTACGAAGGGGCGCCGCATTCGGTGGTGGGATTTATTTCGGTGGGTTCGAAAGCGGCGGCCTTCGCCGGTGTCATGCGTATCTTCCTGGTGGCCCTCGAGCCTAGTAAGGCTCAGTGGGAGCCGCTCCTATGGGCGATCGCCGTCCTCAGCATGCTGATCGGTACAGTTGTCGCCATCGCCCAGAGTAACATCAAGCGCATGCTGGCCTATTCCAGCATCGCCAGTGCCGGGTACATGTTGATCGGCATCATCGCCGGCACGGAGGTCGGTCTGTCGAGCGTGCTGGTGTATGCCATGGCCTATGCCTTCATGAACGTCGGAGCCTTTGCCCTGGTGGTGTTGCTCTGTCGACGCGGCGAGCGGGGCGATACGATCGAGGAATTTACCGGACTGGCACGCATCAGCCCAGTGGCTTCGGCATCGCTGGTGATCTTCTTCCTGTCCTTAACGGGCATCCCACCGACAGCCGGCTTTGTCGGCAAGTTCTATCTGTTTGCTTCGGCCATTCAGACGGGCTATATCGGGCTCGCCGTGGTAGGGGTCGTGAGCAGTGCCATTTCGCTGTATTACTATTTCAGCGTCGTCATGTCGATGTACATGCAGGAAGCACCTAAAGAACATGGACTCTCCCCAACCCCCGGGCTGGCCGCGGCGCTATTGCTGATGGTGGCCGGTACCCTCATCTTCGGCATCTTCCCTGGTCCGCTCATCGACGCCGCCAAAGCCGCCGTCGCGGTGTTCCTAATGTAACATATCGCCGCATGGCAAGTTTCGCCGCCTCGATATGGCTGCGCCATAACTCCGCAACGCCTGTTCAACCTGATCTTCGCTGCCGCGTAGGCACGTCTCCCGCCGCGTAACTTCTTCCGCTTGTGGGCATACGCCTCAGGCTAAGCCGCCCGCTCCCTCTGGGAGCGGGCCCGGTGTGCGTGCAATCGAAGTGCTGAATAGGCCTCGGGGCTGTCCGCTCCCGAAGGGAGAGGGAATCGTGGCTCTACTGCTGATAGCTTTTGCGGCCTTAACTTGGCGCCCATGCCCCTTGTCGGGAAGGATGCGGACCGGTGGCTCATATCCTGGTCCCGGCGTGCCTTTGCGCTTAATATGGCGACTACGCCCTGGCAGGGGCACATGGGGCGAGGTGTTCGGGAGAGGGCCACGGTAAGGGAAGCAATCCGCCTTCCCAGAAAGCCCTGGGGGAGAGGACGTGCGCGCGTGGAAAAGGGGCGGTGAGCTATCGTGGCTGAGGCCTGGCGATCGCCGGTTGTGGGGTCGGCGAGCCGGCCGTCGGTCGCCCTCCACCAGCTCGGTCTTCCAAACGGAGGCGCTCTTCCGCTAGTTTTGCCTCTCTCGACAACGGGTACCTTTCGATCAACGTACGCAGCGCCCGCCTTCCCTGGATACCGTCCTTGATCTCATAGTAGGCATACCCCGTTTTCAACAGGGCGCTCGGTACTTGCGGGCTCTGGGGATAATCGCGCACCAACCGCTCGAATTCGGCGATGGCATTCTGATAATCTTTGGCGCTGTACAGCGACTCGGCGAGGTAATACTGCGCGGTATCGGCGACGTCGCCGCGTGGCGCCTGCTGCAGGTAGGCACGAAAGCCTTGCACGGCCAGATCGAATTTCCCCCGCTGATAATCGGTCAAAGCCGCCTGATAGAGCCGTTTGGCCTCCACCGACCCCGCACCTTCGGCGGGCGTCGCGGGGCCAGACGATGGCGGTCCGGCGGCCACAGGTGGGGGGGTGGGGGCAGACGTTGGCCCAGGGGGAGGTGTCGCCGCTGCGCCGCCGGGCAGGCGTGCTTCCAAAGCGCTAATCCGCTGGTTGAGACGATGTCCAGAGTCCTCTAACCGCTCAGCCAACACGCCAACCTGTTGCCGCAGTTCATCCAGACTCGCCTTCATATCGGCGATGTTCCGCCGTTCTCCCTCCAGTTCACGCTCCACGAGCTCGCGTGGTTTGCTCTGAGAGACCTCCTGCGCCACTTGCAACTGCAGGAGCTGACGGTTGACGCGCTCGAGGTCGTTGCGAATAATCGCCAACTCCCGATCGGCGGCACATCCTCCCATCGTCACGAGCGCTACGAGCCCGAAGCCCAATCCCAGCAGCTTCGATCTGGCCGCTTGCACCATATTACCCTCTTCACAGCGACTCACATCGCTTTGAATTCGACGCGACGATTTCGCGCCCAGGCCTCTTCGTTATGGCCGGGATCAGCGGGACGTTCTTTGCCGTAACTGATAGTCACCAGACGAGACCCGTCGACTCCCAGCGAGGTGAGATAGTTCTTGACAGCTTCGGCGCGGCGTTCTCCCAAGGCGAGGTTATATTCAGCTGTGCCCCGTTCATCACAGTGGCCTTCGACTTGGACACGCACCTGCGGGTTCGACCGCAGCCACTCGGCGTTCCGCACCAGCGTATCTTTCGCTACCTGCGAGAGCGACGCCTGATCGAACTCGAAATACACGTTATCGAGGACGGATGATCCGGGGGTGACCGTTGTAGGGCGGGAGGCCAGCTGGCTTTCCGCAATACGACGGCGACGTTCCGCCTCCTCGCGGGCGCGCAGTTCCTCGGCGCTGGGACCGGTGGCTCCCGGAGCGGGGCCGCTCACTTGCTGTGAGCGTTTCGCACAACCGACAGCCAGTAACGTCACGATCGCCACGATGACCACGCTCTTGACCCCGACCAACCTTGCCATGGCCTTGTACCCTCCTCCATGATCTCCTGTCGACCTGTGGTGTGAAAAGCACGCATTCTTCCCGGCTCAACGGATGTCAGCTAACCCATCAGCTAAAGGGGGGCATCGAGGTGTCACGCTCCTTTCATAAAGATAGGGCTGTCCTGACGATCAATCCAGACGGCTCATTCCACAATCCGAGGGGACCACACGGGACTGAGGGCTCCCCCCTGCAGCGAGGTGAGCTGCTGTTGACCGGACCCATCGTCGTACATCCGATAAAGCTGGGGTATGCCGGAACGCGTCGAGCTGAACACAAGAAAGCGCCCGTCGGGAGACCAAGAAGGATTTTCGTTACTACCGTTCCCCATCGTCAAGCGAGACAAGCCACTGCCATCCACGTTGATAACATAGACATCGAAGCGGCCCCCCTCCATGGACGCGAAGGCGATGCGATCCCCCCGCGGCGACCAAGAAGGGCTGGCGTTGTAATTGCCTTGATAAGTGAGTCGCCGCACGTTAGACCCTTCGGCATCCATGATGTAGATCTGCGGCGATCCTGCTCGGTCGGACACGAAGGCGATCTGTCGGCCGGTCGGCGACCATGCCGGCGAGGTATCGATGGCCGGATGATTCGTGAGCCGGCGCACATCGGTGCCATTCCGGTTCATGGAGTAGATTTCCGGGTTGCCATCCTTCGACAGCACCACGGCGATGCGGCTGCCATCCGGCGACCACGCTGGCGCGGAATTGATCCCCGGCTGCTGTGACAATGGCCGCCGTCCGTTGCCATTGAGGCCGATGGCAACGAGGTCGGGGTTACGGTCCCGATAGGTGGTGATGGCGATCTCTCGGCCGTCGGGCGACCAGGCGGGTGATAACACGATCGAGCGGTCACGCGTCAATTGGCGGAGATTGGCCCCATCCTGGTCCATCACGAAGAGCTCTTTGTTGCCGTTTTGATTTGAGAGGAAGGCGATCTTGGTTTGGGCGATGCCAGGTTCCCCCGTGAACCGTACCATGATTTCGTCGGCGCAGCGGTGCATGATGCTAGCCGCGGCATCGCGAGGTCCGCGGTAGCGTTTGCCGGTGATCATACGCTGACCGCCGACATCGTACAGCCGGCATTCGACGATGAGATCAGACCCATCATGGCTGTAGTTGCCTTTCACCAGCGCCTGGGCACCGATCTCCATCCACGCCTTGAAGGCGATGTCGCCAAGCTGCGCGTCGGCTTGCAGCGCCTCTTGCAAAAATCTCGGATTGTCGATCACTTGAAAAAAGCGGTACACCCGCAGATCATCGGCGAGCGTCTTGGCCATCGTATGGCCAAGCCCATCATCGGCGACGATCCCGCCCTCAGTGCGCTCGAAGTCGGGAATGGCGATGCGGAGCTGTTGTCCCCCGCCGCGCGAAATGCTGAGGTACACATCGGCGGCCTGCCCGGCCATCACCCCGACGAGGAGGAGCAACGGCCAGGCGCTGAGACTCCATCGCACGGGCTTGCTCGTCATATCATCCTTCCTTCTGGCCTGGGCATAGCGCACCCATCCCAAAGCACAGGTAAATACCAAGATAATCTCCGCCGAATTCAACCGGCAAGGGAGGGAAGGGTTCAGCGCGTTTGACGGCGCCGGCAGCTAGCATGTCGACCGCTTGGTTCCGAGAGGACTCATACACCTGGGGCTCGGCAATGCTGCCATCGCGTCTGATTCTGAAATAAACGATCACGCGCCCGAGATTGCCCGAAGGACGCACCCAATTCTCCTCGATGCGGCCGGTGACTTGCCGGAGATAGTAAGTGAAAGGAAAATTGGCGGTGTCCAGGGACAACATGCCTCCCCCGGTGCCCAGGGCCAGTCCGCCACCAGAGCCCGTTCCTGCGCCGGCCCCGGTCCCCGGCCGGACTGCCGGCGCGGCCGGGGTACTCGGGAGTTGCCGTGGGGTGGTTTCAGGCCGAGGTGCTGGGGATTCCGGTCCCTTTTTTTTCTCCGTGACCTGACGCTCAGGTGGCTCTGGTTTCTTCTCTTCGCGCTTGGGCGGCTCTTTCTTGGGAGGCTTCTGAGCTTTCGGCGTCGGCAACGCCATCTCGGGCTCTGGCGTCTTCGGCTTCGGCGGCGGGGGTTTCTCAGGCTTCGCCTCGGGCTTGGCCGCAGGCGGCTTTTCGGCCTTTGGTGGTTCCGGTTTGGGTGGTTCAGGTGGCGGCTCAGGGGTTTTCGCGACGGGTTGAGGTGTGTCGCGAGCCGACCGATCGCCACTGGAACCTCCCCCACTGGGCAGGTCCACGAGTTGTACCATTTGCGCCGGGGGCAGGATCAGCCGTTGCGATGTCAACTGTGGCGCCACAAAGACTAGGCTCGCGAAGGCGACAGCATGCGCCACCGCCGAAATGATCAGGGGCTTCCAGAGTTTCCCGGCAAGTCCGAACTCGCTCGCCCGAAAACCCGCCTGGGACTCTTGCCCATTGATGGCGCTGGGTCTTTTAGGACGGAGGTCTCTTACCATCATCCTCAACCGGAACGGTCACGATACCTAAGCGCTCGATGCCAGCCTGTTTGATCACCGCCATCATCCTGACCACCATGCCGTAGGGGATATCCTTGTCGGCGCGCAAAAATACTTCGCGGGTGAGCCCCGATGCCTGTCGCAACGTTTGTTCCAACTCCGGCCAATCGATGCGGCGATCGTTCACAAAGATTCGTTCGTTTTTCGCCAAGGTAATGATCAGACGCTCCTGGCTAGGGTCGATGTTCCCAGCCGTCTCCTGCGGGAGGTTGACATCGATTCCCTGCTGCAGCATGGGAGCAGTGACCATGAAGATGATGAGCAAGACGAGCATCACATCCACAAGGGGCGTGACGTTGATCTCGGAAAGCGTGGTTTGGCCCGGTTTGTGCGTGGGTCCAAGGCTCATGCGCGCTTGACCAACTCCCGCTCGGCATATGAGGCAAATTCGTTGGAGAAGTTCTCCATTTCCGTTGTCACCACACGAATTTGGCTCACGAAGTGATTGTAAGCGATGACGGCGGGAATAGCAGCGGCAAGGCCGGCAGCAGTGGCAATGAGCGCTTCGGAGATGCCGGGGGCGACGGTCGCCAACGTGGCCGAACCACGCAGGCCGATGCCGTGAAAGGCGTTCATCACCCCCCATACGGTTCCGAAGAGGCCGATAAAGGGCGTGGCACTGCCGGTGGTCGCCAGAAACGACAACAACTGCTCCAACCGCAGGGTTTCCTCCGACGCTACCAATGAGAGCGTCCGTTGAAAATGCCCGATATCAAGTGTCCTCGGCTCGTGAGCAGGATCGCCATTGAATTCATCGGCGACGCCATTGCGACTGCGCGTGGGCGATTTGGTGGGGAGATAGGGGCGCAGTTCTGCGTAACCCGCCACAAAGATCCGCGCCAGTGGGGAGTCGTGAAACTGTTTCGTGGCCGCATACACCAGCGGGAGATTATCGCTCTCGGCAAAGATCTCACGGAACATCCGGGTTTCCCGCTTCACACGACGCATCAGTCTCCACTTGTAGAAGATGATCGCCCAGGAGCCGATGGAAAACCCGACTAAGATCAGCAGGACCAATTTCCCCATGGGTCCCGCTCGCAAGACTAGGTCGAACACATCTCCGCCGAGTCCAATAGCCTGCATAGGCATAAGCGATACCTTGATCGGGGAAAAAGATACGAGGGGGTGAATCGTGTCAAGTGCGTCTGCCCCCCATGCTAGTCAAAAAGACAGAGGATGTCAACGCCTTTTCATCTGCCGGGGCGAACAGGGATGAAACCTGGACACGCCCCCCCATTGCAAAGGCGGTGCAATTCCAGTAAGGTGGCAGAAGGTCTCGTTATCATCGTCACCATACAGTACCGTGCCAGCATATGGGGTGCCTGCCATGGTCGATCTCAAAGAGCTCTCAAGTGCTTTACAGGAACATATCCGCCCGCAACATCTGCCACTCGCCATCAAAATGGCGAAAACCGCGGCCGAGATCCCTCCGCGCATGCGCCACCCAGCCAAGGACATGGGCTTTCAATCAGCCATCTGCCAGGCGATCAGCATGGCGCGGCGCTATGGGTGGGCCTTAGCGCTCACCAAAGACGATCTGTCGTGTCCCCTAGCCAAAGTGGTCTTCGGTTTCGCGCCGGCTATCCCCTACTATACCGAAGGCTTCGCCTGCGCCGAGATGTATACCGAAACCGCCGAGGCTGGCGCCGTGACGGAGGCCGAACAGCCAAAGTTCGCCTATGGCGACTACCACGCCATCCTGGTCGCCCCCCTGACGCGCACCGACTTCGAGCCAGACGTCATCGTCGTCTATGGCAACTCCGCGCAGGTGATGCGCCTGGTGACGGCGGCGCTCTACAAGCGTGGTGGCCGCATCACCTCGAGCTTCTCCGGCCGTATCGATTGCGCCGATATCATCATCCAGACCATGCACACCAAGGACTGTCAGGTCATCCTGCCGTGCTATGGCGATCGCATCTTCGCGCAAACTGAGGATTCGGAGATGGCGTTCACCATTCCCCAGTCGCGCATCGCGCAAGTCATCGAAGGATTGCAGGGTACCCATAAAGGCGGGGTGCGCTACCCGATCCCATCGTTCTTACGGTATCAAGCGGTTTTTCCCGAGAAGTACATGAAATTGGAGGAACTGTGGCGCCGGGGTGAGGAGACGCCAACGTCGTAAGCATCGTCATGCCCCTAGCCTCGATGCAACCCTCATCATCGTCCCCATCCCCGGCCGGTATTCATCAGGACTTTGAGGACGCCACGCCACTCTGGCTCGGTGTCGTACCACAGCAGGACATCGGCATGCTGATCGCCGTTCAGATCTCGGACCAGGACATGGGGTGAGGTCTTCACGGGGAACTGCGCCGCCGCGTTGGGGGAGAACAGCGGTCCCGACATGGCCAAATAGACTGCCACCTCGCCATTCCCCACAACGAGTAGATCCGCCCGGCCATCGCCATCGAAATCGCCGCTAATCTGTGGCCATGCCCCTTCAAGCATCACCCCATCGCTCATATCGATTTGGTAGGTGAAATGACGGCTCCAATCCGGCGTGGGGCGATAGATCTCTCGATCTCGATAGAGATGGGCTAAGAGGGAGACCTCGACGCGATTCGTCAGCAAATTGCGGACGATGTTCATCACCCCGATGCGCACCAACGGGAAGATGAGGTCCTGTTTGCCATCGCCATCGAGATCGTTGGCCAGCAACGTCGTGCCGAAGCCGTCGTGCTCGAGCTGGACATCTGGGCGCTGGCGGAGGTCGCCTCGGCGGTTCACATAAACCATCGAGACGATACGCCGATCGGTGATGCGGCCGGCCATCTTGGTGAGGACGAGATCGGCATCGCCATCGCGATTGAGGTCCACCAGGAGCGGGGAGATGAGCACCGAGCGCAAGCTTTTCTCGCGCTCGGTGCGGATGTCGAAGCGAAAGCTTCTCGAGGGTTGCGCAGCAAAGCGACCGGTTGCATCCTGGAGGTAGATGTCGACGTTGTCCTGCCAAGCGGCGATAAGGTCAGCCCGGCCATCGCCATTGAAATCCAGCACGAAGAGCTGCGGCATCCGATAGATCAATTGCAGCGAGTAATCGCGGATCAGACGATGCTGGCCATCGCCGCCGAAGATCATGGTGGGTTGGTAGATACGCACGGATTCGGGTGGGGTCAGAGGTCCATGGTTGCCGAGAGGAAACAGGGACAATTGACCGAATTCAGGCACACCGAGCCAGGGTTGTCCCGTGCCCTTCCAATCATGGATCAGCGGCCAGAGGGACAAGTCGCCCGGCTCGGGGAACACCGTCATGCTGGGAAGTTTGAGCAACGTGACGGGGGTTGGTCGCGCCCCCTCAGCGAGATGATAGGCCCTGACTTCGGAGCCTGTGAGGTACACGAGCGATTGTCGCCCTCCCGCGTCACCGATGGCGCCGATGTCGAACACCGTAGCTTCTGGATCTAACTCCCACACAAGGTCGGGATGGGGGGTGAAGCGGCCCCCCTCCTGCTGGCGAAACACCGACATCCAGCGTACTTCGTTCGGAAATGTGCCGGTTTTCGACGCCACAATCACATCCTGTTGGTGAGAGTGGCGAAGACGGCTGGGTATGACGGCGATGACGCTCCCATTGACTCGCAAATCATACGAGGTGAATGCTTGCGTCCAAGCAGTTCCCGTCAAGACCAAACAGGCGAGCGCGGTCAGGAGCAATCGTTTCACGTCACCTCCGAGGGCTAGCCACATCTGACGGAGCTGGCCACTGACAGAGAGGTTCTCAGCATGCTTTCTGGGGACGACTGACCTGGAGGATTATCGGCTGTGCAGGGGCGGCGGAGCGTCAGTCACAGTCGGTTGCAGGGACGCAAGGAAGCGCTGGATTGATCGACGACTTGCCGCGTTTGAGCTCAGGCCGTGGCGCTGGCGAAGGTCGTCCTGGCGTTCGAGTTCGTCACCGACGGTCCGTAGAAAGCGCACGCCCTCGACCTCTCCGAGGGCATCGAGGATCGCTGGACACAGGGCATATGCGCGAATTTCGTCGCGATGGCCGAACTGCTCCTCCAGAATCTGGAACACGTACAGGGGGGTTCCGCCATCGTGGATGCTGTGCAAGTCGATAATCGACGGTCGCAAGCCGACGGGAGTTGGCGTGAACAGCACATTCCACGGGCTGGGATCGCTGGTGAACGTCTGGCGCCCCAAGGCTGCCCAGAGGCGTACATAGGCAGCGATGGCCAGGCGTTCCAGGGCCTGGCGCTGGGTGCTGTAGTGCTCGAAATCGAGCGTTCCCTGGATAAAACGCTCCTCGAGAATGGCCTTCCAGCGCTCCAGGCTCTCCCCCTCGACATAGGCCTCGGTCATCGCCCGGCAGCGTTGACCGTCTGCGTCCTGCCATTCCCAAAAGCCCCCGAAACGCGGGCATAAACCTGGGGCGCGCTCATCGATGCGACGCGCCGCCCACACCATGCGCGCTAGCAACTGTTCATCCAAGGCTTCGCCAGGGGCGCTTGCCCCAGCAATCGTCGCCCCAGGGGGGAGGTGTGCCAGTTGTACGGCGAGAAACTGCTTGAGGACGAAGCGATACACCGGCTGCTTGCCGCTCTGTGCTGTGACCAAGTAGACCCGCTTGGCGCCACCGGTGGCGAGATGGCGCAGTACGAGCTGGCCGGTGGCCGACGCCACCGCATCATCGCCATACAACCGAGCCAGTGTGGTAGGCATCAAGCCAGGATGCATGAGGATCGGCTCAACGGCCGCTCGTTCAGCCACCGGCACGGTGTTTCCCCAGGTGATCGCCAAAGCATCGCAGGTTGTCGTCAGGGATGGCTGCATGTTGCACTCAGTCGGATAACGTCAGGCCCACCCACACACCGGCTACGCCACGCGCATGCGTGGAACGATGAAGATGTCCTCGGTTTCCCAGAAGTCTCCTGCATAGTTGCACGCCGCCGCGCGCACTTCGTCGATTAAATGGGGGGTACTAACAGTAATCCAAACATAGGCATCATCTCCTCTCTCGACTGGCTCAAGATCGATCTCTGTTTTCACGTCCGGATAATCGGCCTGGACCAACTGAGCTACTTTTTCCGCCGCCCTACGGATCTCATCCTCTCGTTTGATTTTCGCGCTCAAGGACTCTTTCCTCCGCTCTTTCAAGAAATACGCGGGCGAAGCTCAGGGCTCCTTGTGCCACCATGGCACTGATCTCTCCGACTTCGTAATCAGCGTCCTGCCGCTGCGCATGCAAGGCGGTGAGCGATCGCTGCAAATCCCTCTCCCCGCTTAAGGGTTGGATTCCTCGAAACCAAGTGAAACGCCTGTCCTCCCGAGCCAGCAGGTTGAGCATAGAGGCGTGAGTTTTCCAGCCTTCCACTTCCGGATGGCCATAGATCATCAGCAGCGCCTTCGCCGCGTGCAACACTGCATAATACGCCCGCGACACCGCTGAATCGAGATCGCCATCACGCAGCAATAGTTCCGCACTCCGCAGATAACGTCGGGCTTTCGCCAACCTGCGTGTGGCACTCACCCCTTGCCTTTACTCCATGTACCCCTGCTGCTTGAGCATGGGGATGATGCCGCCAGCGCGGATGATATTGAGCAAAAAGTCAGGCAGCTTTTCGCCTTGGAGCACCTGACCGGTGCGCAGGTTTTGCACCCGGCCTGTTTCCGGATCGACCTCCGCTTGATCCCCTTCGACGAAAGCTTGGGAGATTCCCGGACACTGAATGGGGTACAGGCCGAAATTCACGCAGTTGCGAAAGAACAGGCCGTTGATCGACTCGGCGATGAGGCAAGTTACGCCGAGATGGCGCAACAATTGCGCGCCGGGGCGACTGGAACCAGTGCCGAAGTTGCGTCCGGCGACGATGAAGTCCCCCTCTGCCACGACGTCGATCCAGCCCGGCCGATTGGCCTTGAACACATGCTTGATTTGCTCTTCGAGCGGCAGCAGAAACGCCACCTGCGGCATGATGAGGTCGGTATTGATGTCATCGCCGAACATCCAAACCTTGCCGGTGATGGGCATGATTCCTCCTAGTTAATAGCCCGCTATCTCCTTGGAAGAGGGTTGGGGTGAGGGCGGCTCCAAACGCCGCTCACCGGGTTGGCGTCCCTCACCCCAGCCCTCTCCCGACCGGGAGAGGAGATCTTCACCTGGCGCCCATGCTCCCCCTAGGAGGGGCTAACTGGGGCAGGTAGATGACGGCAAGTCCCCTTCCCGCTGGTGAGGGAAGGTGGGGGGATAGGGGGAAGAAGCGCTGCTTTCACCCCCACCCGAACCCTCCCCCATCAAGGGGGAGGGGCAATTTACCTCCCCCAGTGAGCCCTAGGAGAGAGGGTGAGGAAGCCTCGGCCCTTCAGATCTCACGCGGATCGGCAATGTGCCCAGCGAGCGCCGAGGCCGCCACCGTCGCCGATGAAGCCATGTAGATTTCGGCCTCCGGGCTGCCCATGCGCCCCCTGAAGTTGCGGGTGCTCGACGTGATGCACACTTCGCCCGGTCCGACCACCCCCATGTGAATGCCCGGACAGGCGCCACACGTCGAGTTGGTCACCACGGCTCCGGCATCCAGCAACGTTTCGACATAGCCCGCCTTCACCGCTTCCTTGTAGATGGTCTGCGATCCTGGCGTGACGATGAAGCGCACCCCGGGGGCCACCCGCTTCCCCTGCACGAGACGCGCCGCGATGGCGATGTCTTCCAGTTTGCCATTGGCACAGGAGCCAATGAAGGCCTGATGAATCGGCACGGGCTCGACCTCGGTGACCGGTTTGGTGTTGTGGACAACGTTATGGGGCAGCGCCACGTAGGGCACCAACTTGGTCACATCGATCTCGCGCGCGGCCTCAAACCTGGCATCGCGGTCCGCCTCGACGGGCTCGAAGGGCTCCACCGCCCGATCCTTTAGGTAATCGAGCAATTTCTGATCGCAGGGGAACATGGTGAACTCGGCGCTGATCTCCGCCCCCATGGTGGCGATGGTATGGCGCTGCATGATGCTCATGGCCTCGACCGCCGGGCCGACGAACTCGACGTTGCGGTTGACGTGGTCGCCGTAGACGCCGGCGATGTGCAGGAAGATGTCTTTCGGCTGGACGGGATCGGCGAGCGCTCCGGTGAGGACATAGCGCACGGTTGGGCCGACGCGGTACCACGATTTGCCGGTGCAGATGATCGACAGCATCTCCGAGCCGACGCCGCGGGCGGCACAATTCAGTGCCCCCCCAGCGCACGTATGGGAATCGCCGCAGGTCAGCAGTTGCCCCGGCAGCGCCAGGCCACGCTCGGCGACGATCTGATGCGAGATACCGTGATTGCCGACGTCAAACAAATGCTTCAAGCCAAATTTTTTGGCAAAGGCGCGGGCGCGAATCATGTTCTCAGCATCGCCCACCGTCGGCGCGGGCACCGAGTGGTCGAGGACGATGGCGATGCGGTCGGGGTCGTACACACGCGTGACCTGCATGAACCCCCGATGCGCCGTAAACTGCAGGTCGAGCAGCACAGCGCGGTCGACGTTGCACACCACTAGATCGCCGGGCTGTACCCTGGGCTGCCCGGCCGCCCGAGCCAGTACCTTCTCCGCCATCGTCATGCCCATGGCTGCATCCTCCGCACGGTCGAATCCTAGCTGCCACGATCGCATCAAGCTCGGCTCATCTTATCCTGCCGCATCGGGCGGGTCAAGAGCCGGTCGTAGAAGAAACTTCTTTTGCAATTTCAGGAGGTTTCGCTTGAAGACGACAGGCGGTTGGTCTATGCTGAGCGACGAGGTGAGTACAGGGCGGGCCACGAAGCACGGCAGGAGGGGCTCAGGCACGATGAGTACAGCCCAGCTGAGGCGTTGGAGCCGCAGCGATTACGACAAAATGATGGAGGCTGGGATCTTTGCTCCCGGCGAGCGAGTGGAGCTGATCGATGGCGAAATCGTCGAGATGAGTCCACAACACAGTGCGCATTCTACGGCTGTAAGTTTAAGCGCGGAGGCCCTTTGCACTGCCTTTGGGGCGGGCTTTGACGTAAGGACGCGGATGCCGCTCGCCCTCGACCTTTACTCCGAACCCGAGCCCGACGTGGCGGTCGTTCCGGGTTCGCCCCGCGACTATCGCGATGCCCACCCGACGACGGCCCTCCTGGTGGTCGAGGTCGCTGACAGCACCGAGGCCTACGATCGCGATCAGAAGGGCAGCCTGTACGCGCGCGCCGCGGACGTGGTATCGCCGCTGGCCGCGCCTCAAGCCCGCATCGCCGTTGCAGACCTCCTGCCTTAACGGTATGTCGGGGTACAGCCGAGGATGCTTGGAATAAAATCACAGGCGCTTGGGGGACAGTGATCGATGTACTGTCGCAGGTGCGGACGAGCTAATCGGGCTGACGCAGCCTTCTGTGATGCGTGCGGCACCAGGTTAGGTGAGTCCGCAGATAGAGCCCTGGTACCGCCCGTACATTCAGATACTGCTGCGCACAGCACACCTCCTTCGCCTCAAGACCACCTCGCCGCGCCGCGCCACCACCTGCCGGAAGCCGTCTTCGTCGGCCGACAGCGGGAAATGGCCAGCCTGCACGCCGCACTGACGGAGGCCTTATCTGGCCGCGGCCGATTGGTGATGTTGGCCGGCGAGCCGGGCATCGGCAAGACGCGCACAGCGCAGGAACTGAGCGTCTATGCGACGCAGCGGGGAGCCCAGGTGTTCTGGGGACGGTGTTATGAGAATCCCGGCGCTCCTCCATACTGGCCCTGGGTGCAGATCATTCGGTCGTATGTGCGTGAACGCGATGCTGAGCAGATACGGGCCGAAATGGGCGGGGCCGCTGCTGACATCGCTGAGATCGTCCCCGATGTGCGGCATGCGCTGCCGGACTTGCCCTCCGCACCATCTCTGACAGACCCAGAGCAGGCGCGCTTCCGCTTGTTCGACTCCGTTACCACCTTCTTGATCAACGCCGCCAGAGGCCAGCCTCTGGTCTTGGCCTTGGACAACCTACACTGGGCCGATCGAGCCTCGCTGTTGCTTCTGGAATTCCTAACGCGTGAGATCGGCGCCAGCCGCATCCTCCTGCTCGGCACCTACCGCGATATCGAGGTGTCACGGCAGCATCCGCTCTTCGAAACGCTCGGCGAGCTCAGCCGTGATCGTCTCCAATACCGGATCGCCTTGCGCGGTTTAGACCGGGAAGAGGTAGGCCATTTCCTCGACCTAGCCGTCGGCGGGCAGCCGACTGAGGAGCTGGTCGAGTCCGTACACCAGCGCACCGAAGGCAATCCCTTTTTTGTCATCGAGGTCGTTCGTCTGTTAGCCCAAGAGGGGCAGCTTGCTTCGGGCAGCGCCCACCGACCACGCGGTTCAGCGATGAAGATCCCGGAAGGCGTGCGTGAGGTCATCGGCCGCCGCCTCAATCGGTTATCCCCGGCATGCAATCAGATCCTCAGCGTCGCGTCGGTGATTGGACGTGAGTTTGGCCTCGAAGAATTGCGCTGCACTGTCGACGCGTTCTTGGCGGAGTCGCTCCTTGACTCTCTCGAGGAGACACTGGCAGCGCATATTCTCGAAGAAGTCCCGCAGGCCGAAGGACGGTTTCAATTCACCCACGTTCTCATCCGCGAGACACTGTACGACGAACTGACGGCGCCGCGCCGTGCTCAGTTACACCGCCGTATTGGTGAGGCTTTGGAAACCCTCTATAGCGCCGACATCGGGCCACACCTGGCCCGCCTCACCCATCACTTCGGCGAAGCCTTCCAAGCCGGAGATAGAGCCAAGGCGGTTGAATACGCCGAGCGCGCCGGGGCACGGGCCGACGTGCTCCTGGCTTACGAGGAGGCGGCCCATTACTATCAAATGGCTCTCGACGGCCTGGAACGCGAGATGATGCTCGACCAACGGCGACGGTGTCGGCTGCTGCTGGCGCTAGGGGAGGCCCGGCGCAAGGCGGGAGATTTTGCGCAGGCGCTCGTCGAGTTCGAGCGCTCCTTGCAACGCGATCCCAACCGCTTCCGGACCATTTACGGTGCCGCCCAGGCCGCAGAGGCTTCCAACAACCGTAAGGTGGCCAGCGAATATTATGGCAAGTTACTGGCTCTGGCTGCCAACCGCGATACCGAGCGCCCGGAACTCGCTTACGCAAAGGTGTTTGTGGAGCGGCCGTAAAGGCAACCGCCCTCACACGTCTCCCGATGGGTGTGTCGGGAGCGGAGCGTCTGGAGCGTTTTCATAAAGCCAACGATGTCGGATGGGACACTGCGGCAACCTGCAATAAAATAGCACATGCGATTGCTGCGCGATGGCTCATGAACAGGAGATGCAGCATGAGTACGACCCTCACATCTTCCGCCACGTCCTCATCGGCCCACCCCAGGACGGAATGGGTGGAACTCGTGCGCCAACTTGGGCCGGCCTTCGCTGCCCGTGCTGCTGCCCACGACGCCGACGACTCCTTCGTCGCCGACAACTATCTGGCGCTGAAACAGCATCGGGTGTTCTCGGCCGGGGTGCCTGCCGAGTTAGGGGGCGGAGACACCTCACACGCTGAGCTGTGCGCCCTGTTGCGCGAACTGGCGCACTACTGCGGCCCGACCGCCCTGGCGCTGTCGATGCACACGCATCTCCTGGCGGCCACCGTCTGGCGCTGGCGCCAGGGCCAGCCGGTGGAGCCGCTGCTCCGTCGCATCGCCGCTGAGCAGCTCGTGCTCATCAGCACCGGGGCCTCCGACTGGCTGGAATCTTCGGGAAAAGCCGAGAAAGCGGACGGCGGTTATCGGGTGACAGCGCGCAAGGTGTTCTGCAGCGGCTGTCCGATGGGAGATTTGTTGATCACCAGCGCGGTGTACGACGACTCCGCTGGAGGCCCGACGGTGCTGCACTTCCCAGTGCCGTTCACGGCCAAGGGCGTGCGGGTGATGGACAACTGGCGCACGCTAGGCATGCGCGCCACTGGCTCACACGATGTTGTCCTTGAGGATGTGTTCGTGCCTGAAAGCGCTATCGCTCTCCGACGGCCCAAGGGCGTATGGCATCCCTTCTTCAACGTGGTGGTCACGGTCGCCATGCCGCTCATCATGGCGGTGTATGTTGGGGTGGCCGAGGCCGCTTATGATTTAGCCTGCCGGGAGGCGGTGAAAAAGCGCCATGATCCGCACGTACCTTACTTGGTCGGCGAAATGGAAAACACGCTGGTCTCGGCGCAAATGGCGCTGCGGGAGATGACCGAGATCACGGCCGATTACGATTTTGCACCAACCGAGCACACGGCCAACGCCATTCTCATCAGAAAGACGATCGCCGCCCGCGCGACCATGCAAACGGTCGAGAAGGCCTTAGAGGTCGTTGGTGGGGCAGGGTTCTTCCGCAGTCTGGGGCTGGAGCGCCTGCTGCGCGACGTCCACGGCGCTCAATTCCATCCCCTGCCTGAGAAGCGCCAGTTGCTTTTCACTGGACGCCTGGCCCTGGGGCTCGATCCGGTCGGCTAGGGGCGGGATCAGGCTTGTGGCACGAACATCTCTGGTCGTAACTCGCCCACCTCGACGATGACATCCGCCGGCATATTGAGGCGCCTTGCCGCCTCCCGAACCTTGTCGGCGCTGGGAGCGGCATACAAACAGTAGGATTTCTTGCGGTCGGCGCTGAGGAAGGAATACAACCACTGGACGCCAAGGTCGTCGTTGACCAGCTTGATCTCAGCCGCCAACTCGGGATTCATCTCGACGGCGTCAGCGAAATTGCGCTCGATCAGGAATAAAGCCATGGCGATTCTCCTTGTGGCTCCTCAACGCCCAGCGAGCCGACAGACCTTGGGGAGTCAACCGGGGAAGGAAAGGCACATATCCAGCATCAATGTTCCCCTGGGTCTCCCTTGTAGGGTCTAGGCCCAGAGTTCCGGGCCATATCACGGGATCACAAGCCGTTTCGAGCTCTCCTCCCCCCTGTGCAGGAGGACACAGGAGGGGGGCGATGGCTGCCCTCACCCCAGCCCTCTCCCGCAGGGAGAGGGAGCCTTCGCTGGCGCCTATGCCCTGCCACCCTGAGTCAGCAGGAAACCAGAGTGCAGGTGACTTCGTAGAGTTAGCTGGATTATAGCTTGAGCGCGCGCCGTGTTTCTACCCCAAGACCGGTACGCACCAGCGCGGCACGGGCGTTATGCACCGTCTGCGCCGCGGCCGCAGCGTTGGTCGCTAACGCTGTAAGATGGCCCATTTTCCGCCCAGGACGCGGCACTAGTTTGCCATAGAGATGAAGTTTGACCTCCGGGAAGGCACAGGCGGCGGCCCAGTCGGGCTCGCCCTGCTGCCAAAGGTCGCCGAGCAGATTGGCCATGGCGGCGGGCCGCAGTTGCTCCGTCGAGCCGAGCGGCAGACCACATACCGCGCGCAGTTGCTGTTCGAACTGGCTGGTGACGCAGGCATCGAAGGTGAAGTGGCCGGAGTTGTGCGGCCGTGGGGCCAGTTCATTGACCAAGAGCTTGCCATCTCGCGTCAGGAAAAATTCCACGCATAACACGCCGATGACATCGAGGGCCTCGAGGATGCTGCGCGCAATCGCCACGGCTTCCCGGCTGATCCTCGGCGACACCGCTGCGGGCGCCATCGACACATCCAGGATGTGGTGCTGGTGGCTGTTCTCGATGACGCCGTAATGCTTGAACGCGCCATCGACGCCGCGGGCGGCGACTACCGAGACCTCGCGCTCGAAATCGACGAAGGCTTCGAGCACCGCTTCCTGCCCGGCCAACGCCTCCAGCGCCGACTCGATCTCGTCGAGCGCGGTGATCTTCGATTGCCCCTTGCCGTCATAGCCGAACCCCGCAGTTTTGAGCACGGCTGGGAGTCCCAAATCCCGGATGCCGGCCAGGAGGTCCGCATGGGAGCGCACCGGCCGAAACGGCGTGATTGGAAAGCCGCCCCGCGCCAGAAACGTTTTCTCGCGGAGGCGGTGTTGGGCGGTGTGCAGGACGAACGCGCTGGGGTGGACCGGTACATGTTCAGCGGCGGCGTCCACGGTCGTCGCCGGGATATTCTCGAATTCGAAGGTCACTACATCCACGCCCCGGACGAAGGCTCGTACTTGGTCGAGGTCATCATAGGCGGCGGTGATCTCCAAATCGGCCACCTGCCCCGTTGGCGTATCCGTCTCCGGCGACAGGGTATGGACGCGGTAGCCCATGCGCCGCGCCGCGATGGCGAACATGCGCCCGAGCTGACCGCTGCCCAGCACCCCGATGGTTGAGCCTGGCAAGATCGGCGCGGTCAAGGGAGCGTGTCCCCCAATACCTTTTGCGTCTGTTCGGCGCGAAATTGGTGCAGCTTCGCCCGGAGTTCTGGACGGTGGATGGCGAGGATGGCGACGGCGAGTAGTGCAGCGTTCGTCGCTCCGGCCTGGCCGATAGCGAGCGTGCCGACGGGAATGCCAGCAGGCATCTGCACGATGGAGAGCAGCGAATCCATCCCTTTCAGGGCGCGGCTCTCGACGGGGACCCCGAGGACGGGGAGCACCGTCTGGGCCGCCGTCATGCCGGGAAGATGGGCCGCCCCGCCAGCCCCCGCGATGATGACTTCGATGCCGCGAGCTTCGGCGCCCGAGGCGAAATCGGTCAGCCAGGCAGGAGTGCGGTGGGCCGAGACAATGCGGCATTCGTGCGGCACACCGAAGCGGGTGAGCACTTCGTCGGCATGACGCATGGTATCCCAGTCGGATTTACTCCCCATGATCACAGCGACTAATGGTTTAGCATCGTCGCTCATCGCGTTCCCTCGTCTATACCTCGCCAGATATTCTCCCTTTCCCTTCCTCACTCTGACCCTTAACTCCCTCTCCCTCCGGGAGAGGGTCGGGGTGAGGGTGGCCCTAAATTACTCCACGCCGCCCTCTCCCATAGGGAGAGGGGACCAAGGACCCAGGCGATTACCCCCGTGGCGGGCCCTGCCGAAAAAATTGATTGAACGAAAAGCGCCGGCCAAAGCGCGCTTCGGCCTGCTCCCGCACCGTCTGCATGATTTCTGGGGTGATCCTGCGGATGCCATGAGCGGCGGCGTAGCGCTCGACGCCCTTCACCACCATACCGCGGGCGAAAGAAGGCAAGCGCTGCAAGCGCGCCTCGGCCTCGGGGCTCCACTCCAGGGTCAGCGGGGCATCTAAGCCGAAGGTTTGCTCCTCAGCCAGGGCGATGATCTGCCCGCCGAACTGGCCCGGCTGATAGGCGCAGGCGGGGTCTTCAGCCAAATAGTCGCCATATGTGGCGTAGGCCCGGCAGCGGCAGCCCCCACAGATCTTCGAAAACTCACACGGGCCGCAGCGACCGCCCAGGTGAGGCTCGCGCAGCGCGTTGAACACCTCCGCTGTGCGCCAGATCTCCCCGAAGGGTTGGCTCCGCAGATTGCCCGCCGCCAGGGGCATATACGGGCAAGGGGTGACATCGCCCTCGGGCATGATGCGGCAATACGCTTTGCCCGCCGGACAACTACCATGGGCGTAATTCTGCAACAGCGGCGATTGGGCATCCAGCGTGTACAGGATGCGGCGGAAAAAGGGGGCACACTTGGCGCGGATGATCAACCCGCCGGAACGCCCCACCGGGACTGTCCAGGGGTCCTCCGCCTTGTCGAACACCGTGGAGGTGGCGTCGGCGGTGTCGCCGTCGGCCTTGCCAACCCCTTGTACACGGGCTAGGTAGGTCAGAATCTGTTCGTATTGTTCGGGGGGGATATCGGTCATCCCTGCGCCGCGCCCGGTGCGGACGAGAAAGAAGAAATTCAACACCTTAGCCCCAAGCTCCGCCGCCAGGTCGACTATAGCCGGGATTTCCCCGAGGTTCCAGGCCATGACGCTCGTGTGCACGGCAAAATCCAGACCCTCCGCGCGCAGGGCTTCGGTGGCGCGGACGGCTCCTTTCCAAGCGCCCGGCAGATGCCGAAAGGCATCGTGTCGGGCTGGCTCGGTGGAGTCCAGGCTAATGCTCGCTCCCTGAATGCCGCTTTGGCGCATCTGGCGGGCGTGTGGCTCGCGCAACAACACGCCATTGGTGCCCAACACCACCGTAAAGCCTTGGTCGGCGCTGCAAGCGGCCAGATCGAAGATATCCTTGCGCAGCAAGGGCTCGCCGCCGGTCAGAATCATGAAGACGTTGGGGTTCACGGCGGCGATCTCGCTGATGACGCGCCGACACTCCTTGGTCGACAGCTCCTGGCTGGCGTCGGCGGCAGCGAAGGCGCTCATGTAACAGTGGGCGCAGTGCAGATTACAGCGCTGGGTGAGATTCCATGATATCGAGTAAACCTGTGCCGCCATGCTGGTCTCCCGCCGCCGTTACGCTTTGGCCTTGCGACGCGCGATGGCGGCCTCGGCCCGCGGGCTGATGGCCCGCTGCACGGCGACGTTGACCAGCGCCGGCTTCCGGCTGGCAAAGGCGCGCTCCAGGGCAGGCCCCAAATCTTCCGGTCGCTCGACGTACTCGCCATGGCCGCCGAGGCCTTGCACGACCATATCGTAACGGCTCTGGAGCAGGTCGGTCGCCACGGGGCGTCCATACAGACCGAGTTGGATCTGGCGGTCGATGCCCCAGGCTGCATCGTTGCCCAGGATGCCCACCACCGGCAAGTTATGGCGCACCGCCGTGTCGAATTCCATGGCGTTGAAGCCAAACGCGCCGTCGCCGGTGAGCATGACCACCCGCGAGTCGGGGTAGGCCAGCTTGGCGGCGATGGCCGTGGGTAGGGACGAGCCGAGCATGCCCAAGGTGGGAACATACCACCAGCGCCGCGGTTGCCGCGCCGGCAGAAAAGCCCGCCCGAAGTGACAGAAGTCGCCGCCGTCGAAGACCAAGCAGTCATCGGGTCGCAGCAAACCCGCCAGGGTCTTATGCACGTACATGGCGTGCATCGGTATCTCCGGTTTGGCCAGCCCTTCCAGCCAGGCGGCGTGCGTCTCGCGCTCGGCCTGGAGTTGCTTCAGCCAGGGGAGCGCCTTCCAGGTTTTGCCCTTAGCCTCTTGGATCATCTGTTCGACGACGGCCTCGATGTCGCCCACGATGCCTACGGTGACGCCGCGGTTGCGGCCGATCTCGGCTGGCGATGGATCGATCTGGATGATGCGAGCCTCGGCGGCGATCACCGGTGCTTGGGCGTAGCCGATGGTGTAATCCTGCTTGCGCCCCAACAACACCACGACATCGGCCTCGCGCAACAGCCGGGCGGCGCGGTTGAGTCCGCGCTCGAAAAAGCCAAAGCACAGCGGATGATCGTCGCTCACCAGCCCCCGTGCGACGTCCTCGGTGAACAGCGGCAGGTGAGTGAGCTCGATGAAGCGTTGCAGCACCTCGCCGGACTTGGCATAGCTTGTTGGACCGCCGGCGATGATGAACGGCCGTTGCGCCTGGTGTAACAACTCGACGGCTTGCTGGATGAGCTTAGGGCTGGCGAAAGTGTGCTCTTCGGCACGATATTCATGGGGCTGGAAGAACGTCACCTCATCCTCGGAGACTTCTTGTTCCTGCACATCCATGGGAATGGTCAGATGCACTGGTCCCCGCCGGCCGGCATAGGCCGTCCGCACCGCCCGCGCGATGGCGTCCGGGATACGCCGGGCATCGTGTACCATCCAGGAGCCCTTGGTAAACGGCTGCGCCGCGCCAACCTGATCGATCTCCTGCATGGCGCCGCGGCCCAACTCGGCGAGCTCAGCCGAGCCGCTGATGGAGAGTAACGGGCTCTCGCTGTGCAGGGCGTGTGCTAACCCCGGTAGGGCATTGGCGAAGCCGGGAGTGGTGTACATCGAGACTCCCACGTGGCCGGTCAGTCGGCCCCAGGCATCGGCCATGTGCACTGCCGCCTGCTCATGGCGCGTATCGATAAAACGAAACTCCATATCAGCCATGACGTCGAGGACCGGCAGGATGTGATCCCCAGCGATGGTAAAAATATAGTGCACCCCCTCCAGGTGCAGGGCTTTGCCGATGAGGTGACTCCCCGTAACCTTACGTGCTCCGCTCATGCAAGCCTCCTGAGAGACGCGATCTCCTTCAGCCTGGTCACATTACTGACGAAGATATTCGGCATGACGCAATGATGATGATTTCCAGAATGCCGCCATTATGCGAGAGTTCCGCATAGGCGTCAAGACATGGCCATCATCACACCCCCTTGCTTGACGAACCCGGTGTGGACCGATTACATTTTTGCAGGATTTCCGGAGCTACCGATATTTTCACATGCGGTACCATTGTGATCCTCATTCCCCGGCCGCGCGCCAGTCTCGATGACCAGGAGATACTGGATGCAGCCGTAGGGAACATCATGCTGCGGTGGCCTCAAGGAGCTCGCTATGGACGCGACTCTACGCCCCACCGATGCCGATCTACTCCGGGCTCTCCTCCCGTTCGTTCCTCCCGACAGCCTTCACGCCCTGCTGCAGGACTCGGGGCTCGGCTCGGTACCTCGTCATCGTTTACTCGATGAAGCTCTCATCGGCATTCTACAGGCAGCGCCAGCGCTTCGTCGACGGCTCTTCGCCCAGGTCTTCGTCACGCTCGATCAGGCGGCGATGCTGCTGGGTGCGTCTCGCGCCACGCTGGCCGAGTGGGTCAAGAGCGGCGTCTTGCCGGTGGCTGCCTCCCATCATGCGTCATCCTCGCACCCGTCCATCCCCGCGACAGAGTTGCTGAAGCATCGATCGACCCTGTCACGCCAGGCCGCGGCGGCCACAGCCGAGGTGGCCCTGGAATCGTTTGAGTCGTCCCCAAGAATCAGTTACGAGCCGATCACGCGGGCTTTTTTGGCTGGCCTTGGCGAACCCGAGCGCCAGCCGATCGTCCCCGATCCATTTCAACAGTTAGCAGTCACCGCCAGCTTGGATGCCGACGTGGTAGTGGTGGCGCCCTCGGGCTCAGGCAAAACCTGGATCGCGGAGCGCGCCATCTCCCGCGCCCTTGCTAACGGCCAGACGGTTTGTTATACCACGCCGTTGAAGGCCCTTTCCAATCAGAAATTTCGGCGTTTTCGCACCCTCTTCGGCTATCATAGCGTCGGCTTGCTGACGGGAGAGCGCCGCGAGAACACCGGTGCGCCAGTCATGGTCGCCACCACGGAGATCCTGCGCAATCAGTTATACGGCCAGGGGCCGTTTCCGGAGTTGATCATCCTCGACGAAGCGCATTATCTTGCCGACCCCGACCGCGGCTCCGCCTGGGAGGAGGTCATCGCGTTGGCGCCCCCAACCAGTGTGCTGCTGCTGTTGTCGGCGACGATCTCGAACGCCGAGGTCTTGGCGGATTGGATGGCCAGTGTGCGGCCGCAGCGGCCTGAACTCATCACCACCGCGGTGCGCCCGGTACCATTGCGTTATGGCCTCTTGGCGGAACAACGCGCCGTGCTGCCGCTGGGGTTGGCGCCGTACTTGCCGACGCCTGTCTCATTTCGCGCCCTGCAGGCACACCACCTACCGCGGCTCATTCAGACGCTGCGCGGCGCCCATCTCCTCCCCGCCATCATTTTCTGGCCGACACGACGGGCCTGCGACGAAGCCGTGGCCGCTTTCGGCGAGATCGTGCTGCCCGGAGCCCGAGAACGCGCCGTCGCCTACCAGGAATTGGCGCGGGAGTACCCCTTACTGGCGTCCCATCCGCTGCGGCACACATTGATTCGCGCCGGGGTGGCGCCGCATCATGCCGGACACCTGATGGCCTGGCGTATGGTGGTCGAGGAGTTGCTGCGCGACGGATTGCTCTCCGTCGTGTTCGCCACCACCACGCTCGCAGCCGGCCTGGATGTACCGGTGCGCACGGTCGTGCTGCCGAGTCTCGATGTCTGGGACACCGATGGCCCGCGCTCGATGCAGGCGCTGGAATTTCATCAAATGGTGGGGCGAGCCGGGAGACGGGGGAAAGACCGTGTTGGTTTTGTGCTGCTGCTCCCAGAGGATCAGGAGGCGCTCAACACGGCGCAGACCTTGATGCGTTCCGCTGCTGAGCCACTGCATTCGGCCTTTCATGTGTCCTATGGGCAGATTCTGGCGCTGCTGGGCCGCTTTGCGCTGGCGGATGCGCAGGCGTTTTGGTCCAAGACGTTCGCAGCCTATGAGCAACGAGCGACGGTGCTGGGGCTGCAGCGCCAACTGGAGACGCTCCCCGACGATCCGTTAGAGAATCGCCCGTGCGACGATCGCCTGATGACGCGCCAGCGCCTCGAAGTCTTGCGCCGGCGGCTCGCCGATATCCATGTGGAGGCGACGCCAGTCGTGCCGACGCAGTTGCTGCGGCCCGGTCGCCTGGTGACGTTGCACAATGGCCAATTGGCCGTGGTGTTGCGGACGGTGGTATTGCCAAATGGCGGGCAGCGCCAATGGGAATGCCTGACCATCGAAGGGACGCGCCGCCTCTGCACGGCGGCCGAGCTGGGGAGTGTCTCGACGCGCCTGCTCGATATGGGCGATATCCGCCCGAGTCCACATGTGGTCACCCCGCTCTTCGCCATCAAATCGTTACAACCGGAACCGGAAGCTACCCAGCTGACGCCACCGCAAGCCGGTGCCCTAGTGCGTCTGCACTCATCGGGGCATCTGGCGATCGTCCATCGCTGCTGGCGGCGGGGATTGGCGTGGATTTTGGAGGTCCTCCGCGTTGATGGCCGGGTGCAGACCTGTCGGTTGGAACAGATCGACTGTCGCTATCGGCATGACCCGTCGTATCCGCCGCTACCCTTGACCGCCGACCTGAATCTGTTGGTGGGTCAGCGGGTGGTCATCGCCGGGCGGCGGCCAAACCAAGGGGTGCTGGTGCAGATCGAGGGCACCCGCTTGCGTGGCCGCGCCGTTCTCCAACTGGCCGACGGCAAACAGCTCACCTGTGGGATGCGCCGTGTGCGCTATATCTACGCCTACCGTCAGGAAGGGCTTGCACCCCTTCTGTCACAAGTACGCGACGCGGCGCGCACGCCCACCACGTTGCTCTACAAGGCTCAACATTCCGATGATGTCGCGCACCTGACCGCCCGCTTGCAGGCGTTGCCCTGTGCTCATTGCTCGCTGCAGACCGTTTGCGAAAGCTCGTTGGGATCGCTGGAAACGTTGGTGCGTCACCGCCGAGAGCTCTTGAAGGCGATCGCCACCCTGCAGGCCAAGGCAGGAGGGGAGTTCGATCGACGCCTCCGGCTGCTGCAACGTCTGGGGTATGTGACCGAGCAGGGAGTCCTCACCGAACATGGGCGCTGGGCACGGGAGATCCGCCATCCCAACGAATTGGTGCTCTGCGAGCTGCTGCGGCGGCACCTGGCCATTACCGCGACTCCCGAGGAATTCGCCGCTCTGCTGGCAGCTCTCACCACGGAACGGGCCCCACGACGTCTGATCGGGCAAGCCCCCTTATTCGGCTTGCCGGAGCTCATCCGCGATATGCAACGCCTCGAGCAGCAGCATGGTATCCCTTCTCCCCAACTCAGTGCCATTCTCGCACCGGCGCCGCAGCGGTGGATCGAATTCACCGAGGCTGATGAGGAGGAACGCTCCACCGTCCGGGCACGTAAGTCAGGGCTGCTACTCCCGTCAGCCGGAGAGCGACGTGCCGCCTGTCTGCATCGCTGGGCTATGGGAGCGCCGTGGACGCAGCTTGTCCATTGGGCAGGGATCGATGAAGGCGATTTGGAACGCTTGATCTTGCAAACCGCCGAGTTACTGCAGCAGATCGAACATCTGGCCTTGCCCCCCTATGGGGCCTTGGCGCGCGATGCCCGGCAAGCCATTCTGCGCGCACCTATAGCGTAAAAACCGGTGCTGAGGGATGAGTGCTGAGTGCTGAGCCTCGGGGGTTTTTACTCGGTACTCAGCACTCAGCACTTTCTTTCCAGGCGGGGTCGTGATACGATTTGCCCCAATCTTGAGACATGTTCATCTATGCCCCCTCTCCGCCAGCGACCATAGGCGCCAGGGAAAATGTCAGCCCATGTAGGCCAAGGGGCGATTTCCTTTGCCCCCTGGTGGCTGACAAGCGGAGGTATATAGCCCCTCCCCCTTGATGGAGGAAGCCGCGGGTCCGGGGTGAAAGCAGTGCTGGGAGAGGGCGGAGTTATGTTCAGAATTCAGCCAGGGGATTATCATAGCCAGCCGGTGGGCCAGCGATATGGGGTGGCACGGCGAGGGCTTCGCACACGCTCTATAGAGAAAGCAATTGGCCACCACGAAATGGCCGAGGGGGTAGCGCGGGAGCAGAGGGGAGGTCGCCCATGCTTGATCTGTTAATTCGCGACGGATTGATCATCGATGGCACTGGCAACCCGGGGTTTTATGGCGCGGTGGGCGTCGTTGGCGAGCGGGTGCGCATTCTACGGGGCGACCTCGCAGGGGTAGAGGCCGCCCGCGTCATTGACGCCAAGGGCAAGATTGTCTGCCCTGGCTTCATCGACATGCATGCACACTCTGGCCTGGTCATGTTGGCCGAGCCACGTCATGAGCCCAAAGTGCATCAGGGCGTCACCACCGAGTTGATCGGCGTCGATGGCAACTCTTACGCGCCCTTCCGCTCGCAGGAGGATTTTCAACGGTTCGTCGAATTGAACTCCGGCCTGGATGGCAACCCGCCGCTGCCGGGGCGGTGGGCGACGGTGGATCAATACCTGTCGATGTTCAACCAGAAGGTGGCGGTGAACGTGTGCTACATCCTCGGCAACTCGCCGGTGCGGATCTGCGCCATGGGCTGGGACGATCGCCCCCCTACACCCGCCGAGATGGCTGACATGAAGGCCATCCTGCGCGAGGGTATGGAGGAAGGCGCCTTCGGCATGTCGACAGGGCTGGATTATCCGCCGGGGAGCTACGCCGATACCCGCGAACTCATCGAGCTTAGCCGAGAGGCCATGCGTCTTGGCGGCATCTATCATACGCACGTACGCTACAGCCTGGGCGATCGCTTCCTCGACCCCTTCAAAGAAGCCATCGAGATCGGCCGGCAGAGCGCCATCCCGATCCACATCACGCATTTTTATCAGCGCACCACCAGCGCCGGTGGCGCCGAGCGCATGCTGGGCCTCGTCGAAGACGCACGCGATGAAGGACTGGACGTCACCTTCGACAGCTATCCCTACCAGTACAGCAGCACCCGGCTGCTCATCATCATCCCGCAATGGGCGCACAACGGCGGCCCCGAGCGCCTCAAAGAGGTGTTGCGTTCCCCCGAAGGGCGCGAGCGCATTCGCCAGGAAATGGGGCCGCGGGCGGCGTCCTGGCATGACATGTGGCTGACCTATTTCAAACGGCCGGAGAATCATCGCTTCGAGGGACGCTCTATCGCGCAGGTGGCGGAGATGCTGGACAAAGACGTCGTGGATGCGCTGTGCGATCTCTTGCTGGCGGAGGATCTGCAGATCTCCTACGTCTCGGCTGGCGCCAACATGGCCACCCTGCCCAAGTTCGTCAGCCATCCACTCTCCATGGTGGGGAGCGACGCCGTGCTCATCGGCGACTATCCCAGCCCGCGCACTTATGGCACCTTCCCCATCATCTTGGCTGAGTATGTCCGGGAAGAACGCTTCATGGACCTGCCGAACGCCATCCGCAAGATGACCTCCTTCCCAGCCCAGCGCCTCGGCTTGCCCGACCGCGGTTTGCTGCGCGACGGCTTCAAAGCCGACGTCGTGGTCTTCGATGCTCAGCGCGTCAAAGCCCCGGCGACGCGCACCCAGCCCAAGCAGTTCCCTATCGGCATCGACTACGTCATCGTCAACGGCCACGTGGTGGTGGAGCAAGGCAAACACACCGGCGTCATGGCCGGCCGCGCGTTGCGGCGCGGGCGGACGTCGACTTGACAGCCTGTGCTGGACCTCGGTAGGATAGCGGCCGCTCCGCAACCGCTTTCCCTGACCGTGAGAGGTCACCCTTGCGATCGTGACGATGGCTCCCGCACATGCCCTCGTTTCGGTGTTCCGCAGCGCTCGCCATGAAGGGAGGGACGGCATCATGCAACCCGATTGGCTGAAGACACAATTTCCTCAGAAGGCAGAGACCGACGCGGGCGAGCAAGTGGCTGATGCACACAGATCCGGAATGAACCGACGGGACTTTTTACACAGCGGTGTGCTGGCTGGGGTGAGCGCCGGCGTGGCTGCGGGCACGCTCGTCGCTCAGCACCACGCGGCCCATGCCCAACCAGCGCCAGCGGCGAATCCTTTTGGCAAAGACTGGTGGCCGTCCCCATGGGGACCGACCGACGAGCGCGGCGCCACGAATCGCATCACGCCCGCCAAGATCCTCGAGGCGGCTCACCTGATCAAAGCGGGCAAGGTCTATCAGCTCGGCCGGCTCTACGAGCACGGCATGCCGCTATTCGGCTCCCGGCACTATAGCCTCACCATTCCGGGCGGCCCCACCGGCGGCCCCTTCGGCACTAATAAACTGATGTATAACGACGAGATGGTCAGCGGGGAGATCGGACAAGTGGGCACGCAGTTCGACGGCTTGGGGCACGTCGGCACGCTGATCGGCGACGAGGTGGTCTATTACAACGGCTTCAAACAATCCGAGATCGGGGGAGCCTACGGCCTCAAGAAACTCGGCATCCATAACGTCGGCGTGTTCTTCACCCGCGGCATTCTCCTCGACATCCTGGCCTACAAGGGCGGCGATCGCTTACCGGTCGGCTACGTCATCACCCCAGAGGACGTGCAAGGCACCCTAGCGCGCCAGGGCACCCGCGAGCCCGGCGAGGGGGATGTAGTGCTCTTCCACACCGGCCACGGCAAGGTCTGGATGAAGGACAACGCGGAGTATAACAAAGGCTGCCCAGGGCCAGGAGTGAGTGCGGCCAAGTGGCTGATCGAGAGAAAGATTTGCCTGGTGGGTGGAGATAGCTGGGCGGTGGAGGCGGTGCCGGGCGAGGATAAAGATCGACCGTTCGAATGCCACCAGTGGTGGATCACTATGAACGGTATCTATATCCACGAGAACCTGGATCTGGAGCAACTGGCGGCCGATCGGGCCTACGAATTCGCCTATATCTTTAGCCCTCTACGGCTCAAGGGGGCCACCGGGTCGCCGGGAAATCCGATCGCGGTGGTTTAGTGGAGGCCGGGATAGACTCTCAGAGACTTTTCCCTCTCCCTTCGGGAGAGGGCTAGGGTGAGGGCGGTTGGCCGTGATGGAGCAGTTTGGCTTCCCTCACCCCGACCCTCTCCCAGCGGGAGAGGGGGACATCAGCCTATAGCTTGGCTACCCCAGCGCGGGCGCAATCCTCATCCTGCTGGGAGGTGCCGCCGCCTACACCGACGGCGCCCTCGACCACGCCATTGCGGATGATGGGCACGGCCCCCTGACTGGGGATCATATGGCCCCCCTCCGCGGCCGCGATACCGCGGATGATGGGGGTATCAGCACGTTCCTGCAACTCGCCGCTGGGGCGGGCGAAGGCCACCGATGCGATGGCTTTCCCCTGGCTGCCATAGACGCCGCCCCAGATGGCGCCATCCATGCGATTGAAGGCCATTAGCCGGCCGCCGGCGTCGCAGACGGCGACGCTGATCTTGATGTTGAGCTCTTGGGCTTTGGCGATCGCACCCTCGATGATCCGGTTCGCTTCGGCTAAGGTCAGTGCCATGTGAGTCCCTCCTCTCTGGAATATCCGTCTCTCCTCTCTCTCGGTATGCTTCCGGCCGAGAGACCCACCTCAACAAGCCCTTGACATGCTTCCTGTTTCAACTCGAACCTCGCCCGCGTTCTATTCCTCTTCCTCACGAAGCTTGGCGAGAATCGATAAATCTTCCAGCGTCGTCACATCGCCACGCACCTCGTCCCCCGAGGCGATTTCCCGCAGAAGCCGCCGCATGATTTTACCGCTGCGCGTCTTGGGCAGGGCATCGGTGAAGCGGATATCGTCCGGCCGGGCGAAGGCGCCGATCTCCTTGGCGACGTGCTGGCGCAGCTCCTGCTTGAGGTCCTCCGAGGGCGTGCGGCCCGCTTCCAGCGTCACGAAGGCGGCGATGGCCTGCCCCTTGATCTCGTCCGGACGGCCGACGACGGCCGCCTCCGCCACCAGCGGGTGGCTGACCAGGGCGCTCTCCACCTCCATGGTGCCGAGCCGATGCCCTGACACGTTGACCACATCGTCCACCCGCCCCATGATCCAGAAATAACCGTTCTCGTCGCGGCGCGCCCCGTCGCCGGTGAAGTACACGCCGGGGATTTCGCTCCAGTACTGCCGCGTGTAGCGCTCGGGATCGCCGTAAATGGTGCGCAGCATGGCCGGCCACGGGCGTTTGATCACCAGGTACCCGCCGGCGTTGGCGGGGACCGATTGTCCATCGCGACTCACCACATCGGCGATGATACCGGGGAAGGGCCGCGTCGCGGACCCAGGCTTGGTGGGCGTGGCGCCGGGCAGCGGCGTAATCATAATCATGCCCGTTTCGGTCTGCCACCAGGTATCGACGATCGGGCAGCGCTCCTTGCCGATCACCCGGTGATACCACATCCAGGCCTCGGGGTTGATGGGCTCGCCCACGGTGCCGAGTAGACGGAGCGACGTGAGTTTATGCTTACGCGGCCACTGCTCCCCTGCCCGGATGAAGGCGCGAATGGCCGTCGGCGCGGTGTAGAACACGTTGACTTGGTATTTATCGACGATGCGCCAGAAGCGATCCCACTCTGGCCAATTGGGCGCCCCCTCGTACATCACGCTGGTGGCACCGTTGGCCAGCGGCCCATAGACAATGTAACTATGGCCGGTGACCCAGCCGATGTCCGCGGTACACCAGTACGTATCCTCTTCTTTGAGATCGAAAACCCATTTGGTGGTGAGGTAAGTGCCGACCATATAGCCGCCGGTGGTGTGCACGATGCCTTTGGGTCTGCCGGTGGTGCCGCTGGTGTAGAGGATATACAGCGGATGTTCGGCGTCGAGCGCTTCGGCCGGGCATTCGTCCGCGGCGGTCGCCATCAGCTCATGCCACCAATGGTCGCGCCCGGGCTCCATATGCACGGAGCTGCCGGTGCGGCGATAGACGATGACGTTCTCGACGCTCGGCGTCTGCTGCACCGCCTCATCGACCGCCTTCTTGAGCTGAACTTCCGCACCGCGTCGATAGCCGCCGTCGGCGGTCACCACCAGCTTAGCCTGGGCGTCGTTGACGCGGTCACGCAGGGCGTCGGCGCTGAAGCCGCCAAACACCACGCTATGGGTGGCACCGATACGGGCGCAGGCCAGCATGGCAATGGGCAACTCGGGCACCATCGGCATGTAAATGGCGACGCGATCCCCGGTCTTTACGCCGATGTTCTTCAAGACATTGGCAAACCTGCAGACCTCGCGATGCAGCGCCTGATAGGTGAGGATACGTTCGTCGCCCGGTTCACCCTCCCAAATCAGGGCCGCTTTGTTTTTGCGCGCCGTCGTGAGATGGCGATCGAGGCAGTTGTAGGCCATATTGGTGCGCCCGCCGACGTACCACTGGGCGAACGGTGGATTCCACTCCAGCACCTTCTGCCACGGGGAGAACCAGTGCAGGTCTTTGGCCATCAGAGCCCAGAATCCTTCAGGATCCGCCTCGGCCTTTTGGTAGAGTTGTTCATAATCCTGAAAACTCTTGATGTGGGCCTTGGCGCTGAAGTCTTTGGGGGGATGAAAGAGGCGCTCTTCTTTCAAGACGGATTCGATGTCCACTTGTGCCATCCGATCACTCCTCCTCTATGGCGCTCTTCTGGTGTCTGGCTGCGTGCCAGGCCGTTGTGCCGGCTGCCAAAGCAATCGTTGCCCTATTGTAGCCTTAATCGGAGACCATGATCAATACGGTTGTGCCATCGGTAGATGCTGGCTTGTGCTGACGGCGAAGTCAGCGTATGATACCGCCCCAACGGCGATCGCTTGTGGGAAGCCGGACAAACGTATCCATCAGCAGAGCCCTCTGGCAGAGCCAATGCGGCATTTGGAGGTGGTGATGTCGGATCATCGACGACCATCAACCACGGACCCTGACCCCAACGTCACGGAGGCGACCCTCCTCGAACTCATCAATCGCCTCATGCACGAATTGCATCCCCATCGCGCCGGCACCGTCTCGGCGACACTGGACAGCTCCTTGGAACGCGAGCTGGGATTCGACAGTCTGGGCCGCGTCGAACTCCTGCAACGCCTCGAACGCGCCTTCGCGGTGACACTGCCAGATCGATTATTAGCTGCGGCCGAGACGCCGCGAGATCTCCTGCGCGCCATACACACGGCCAACAAAGATGGCCAGCCCCTGCAGATGAGTTCGATCAGAAGCGGAGTGTCATCTGCCCCAGAGGCGACCTCGCATCATGCCACCACCATCGTTGAGCTCCTGCACTGGCATGTGCAATCCCATCCTGAGCGGCTTTATCTCTGCTTGTATGGGGAAACTGGCGATGCCCAAGAGATGACCTATGCCGATCTTTTCGAAGGCGCGATGGCGGTGGCTGGGGGACTGCGGGCGCGCGGCCTCGAACCGGGGCAAACCGTAGCGCTGATGTTGCCGACCGGCGGCGATTTTTTCTCTGGCTTCTACGGCATCCTACTGGCAGGGGGCATTCCCGTCCCCCTTTATCCACCGGCGCGATGGTCGCAGATCGAGGATCATCTGCGGCGACAGGCCGGTATCCTCACCAATGCGCAAGCCGCTCTGCTGATCACGGTCCCTGAGGCGCAACGCCTGGCGTGGCTGTTGCGCTCGCAGGTAGGTAGCTTGCACAGCGTGGTCACGGTGGCCGAACTGGCGGCTGATCGGAAAGACTCTAGCCCACCCACAGCACTTTCCCAGGACGTCGCGCTGCTGCAGTATACCTCGGGCAGCACCGGCACGCCCAAGGGCGTCATCCTGACGCATGCCAACCTGCTGGCGAATATTCGCATCATGGGGCAGGTGGCCAAGACGACGTCGGCGGACGTCTTTGTCAGTTGGTTGCCTTTGTACCACGACATGGGGTTGATCGGCGCCTGTCTCGGCAGCTTGTATCATGGCTGTCCGCTGGTCTTGATGTCGCCGCTCAGCTTTCTCGCTAGGCCGGAGCGCTGGCTCTGGGCCATCCATACGCATCGTGGCACGATCTCCGCGGCGCCGAACTTCGCCTATGAACTGTGCCTGCGGCGTCTGGATGAGCACGCCTTCGAAGGCTTGGACCTCAGCTCCTGGCGCCTGGCGCTCAACGGCGCCGAGCCCATCAGCCCCGACACCATCACGCGGTTTTGCGAGCGCTTCGCGCCCTACGGTTTTCGACCTGAGGCCATCACGCCGGTGTATGGCCTGGCCGAGTCCTCGCTGGGGTTGGCCTTCCCTCCGCCCGGCCGCGGTCTGTGCATCGATCGCGTCCAGCGCGAGCCCTTCCAACGCGCTGGACGAGCGCAGCCCGCCGCTGACGACGACCCAACGGCATTGCGCTTCGTCAGTTGTGGCTACCCCTTGCCCGGGCATCAGATCCGCATCGTCGACGACACCGGCTACGAGGCGGCCGAGCGGCAGGTGGGCCGCCTGCAGTTCAAGGGCCCCTCGGCCACAAGCGGGTATTTTCGCAATGCCGAGGCGACGCAGCGGTTGTTCGACGGAGACTGGCTCGACTCCGGCGATCTGGCCTACATCGCCGGCGGCGAGGTCTACCTGACCGGTCGCGCCAAGGACCTCATTATCCGCGCCGGACGCAATATCTACCCCCACGAATTGGAGGACGTCATTGGCGATCTCCCCGGCATCCGCAAGGGATGTGTAGCCGTCTTCGGCAGCTCCGACCCGGCCTCCGGCACCGAGCGCCTGGTGGTGCTGGCAGAGACGCGCGAGACGGACGCTGCCAGGCGTGAAGAACTGCATCGCCAGATCGATGCCGTCGTGGTGGACGTGTTGGGCATACCGGCTGACGACATCGTGTTAGCGCCGCCGCAGACCGTCTTGAAGACCTCCAGCGGCAAGATTCGCCGCGCCGACTGCCGGGCCCGATACGAACGCGGCGACCTCGGCGGGCCGCCGCGAGCGGTGTGGTGGCAATTGACCCGCCTGGCTTTGGCGGGAGCGCGGCCACAGCTCCGCCGGATGTGGCAGCACGCTGGGCAAGCCCTCTACGCCGGCTATGCCTGGATGCAGCTCGGCATCTGTGCGGCCGTGCTGTGGATCGCCATAGCCCTGTTGCCGCGGCTGTCTTGGCGGCGCCGCGTCGCCCGTGCGCTGACGCGGCAATTGTTGCGCCTGGTGCGGATCCCGGTGGTCGTACGCGGCGGCGAACATCTGCGGCAAGAGCGGGGCTGCGTGCTGGTCACCAACCATGCAAGCTACATGGACGCTCTGGTCTTGATCGCCGTATTGCCCCTATGGGTGAGCTTCGTCGCCAAGCGCGAGCTCACACGGCACTTCTTCCCGCGGGTGCTATTCCAGCGCCTGGGGACGGAGTTTGTCGAACGCTTCGACGCCCAGCGCGGCGTCGAGGATACCGAGCGCGTGCTCCAGGCGGTGCGCACTGGACGGTCGATGCTGTTCTTCCCAGAGGGGACGTTCAAGCGGGCGCCGGGGCTCCTGCCCTTCCGCATGGGCGCCTTTGTGGTAGCGGCCCAGGCCGGGGTGCCGGTGGTGCCGATGGCGATCAACGGCACGCGTTCCATCCTCCGTGCCGGGCAGTGGTTGCCGCGACGCGGCACGGTGTCCGTCACCATCGGCGCGCCGATTCTGCCGCAGGGGACGGATTGGAGCGCCGCCGTGGCGCTGCGCGACGCGGCTCGGGCGCAGATCCTGCGCTATAGCGGGGAACCTGATCTGGCCCAGGAATTCAATGCCGGTCTTTCGGCTTCTCGTTCCTGATTCCCATAGTCCCCAGGCTAAGTTGTGGGAGGCACCCATGATTCCCTCTCCCAGAGGGAGAGGGGGTGTGAACCTGGCGTGTCTACCCCTCACCCCCTTGTTCTCCGGCTTGGAGGGGAGGTTCGGTGGCCGCCGCGTCCCCAGCTGGGGCACTAGGTTGACCTTGTTCTCCGGGTTGGAGGGGAGGTTAGCCCCAGGGCTAGAAGTCATATCTTCAAAGCCTTCCATAATGTCGATGTCAAGTGGATACAGGCAAGAGTGTCGAAAATTTTTCTTGACCATGGTGCGCAGCATGATATAAGCCAAAGCGCATTTTCCCAATAGGGGTCTTCTTGCCTCTTTGATTTGCACGTCGATGGTCCCTTGCATAACTACCGCTGAAGAAGGCCCAACCCTCACGCGGTTGTAGATGAGGACGTCTCCCATGCAGTCTCGTCTGACCAGCCGTCATCCAAACCTAACCCTCTATTGCATCTCCCCACTCCCTCTCGTTTCTTCTGGAGGCCTCAACTCACCTGGCGCATTCCACCTGTTCTCCACGAGGAGGTGTATCTATATCAGCCGCAGCAATAGCAATGTTGATGTCACGTCTTCTTTGGTTGGGTGATTCTTGAACCTGGGACGTAGCGGAGGCGTAATCCGGCAGGAGGACTCGACATGCGAACATCGAGGTCGATGTGGCAGCTGCACAGCGTCGTGCTATTTACCGCGCTCCTCGCGTTAGGCGCGCTTCCTAGCGTAGTGGCTTCCGCTGAGGACGGCAACAAATGTGACGGCATCGGGAAATCAGCGGCCCTGGCCATCATCGAGGGTGCGAAAGTGGCAGCAGGGGTCACACCTTCCCCCATCCGAGGCACGCCAAGCACGCAGATGCGCATTGCGATTGTCGGACGCGGTGGCAAACTCTGTGTAGAGGACACCACCTCGTCTGATGCTTGGCTAGGCAGTATCTCGATTGCGCGGGGGAAGGCGTTTACAGCGGTCGCGTTCAGCAGCAATCAAAACTCCCTCAGCAGTCGAATCGTCGGTTTGTTGGCCCGCCAAGATGGTCCTGGATCAAGCGTCCCGACCGACATCGGGACCGATGCCGGAGTCGCCCCCCTCTTTGGCATCGGCGATAGCAACCGCGATCGCCTCGGCATCATTACTTTCGCTGGCGGCGTGCCGATCTACAATGGGTCGACGCTCGTGGGCGCCATTGGAGTGAGCGGCGACGGAGTGGATGAGGATGAGCAGGTGGCGATCTGTGGAGTCATCAACGCGTCAGCAATCTCGGGTCTGACGACGCCGTTTGCACCACCCCTTGCCAGCCCCTGCCAATAACTCAGACTGCCGCACGAGATGGTCCATGGGCCGGAGGATAGGTCGATGAACCCACGGCTCCATCGCGCGAAGGCCTGAGGAGGAGGATTTTGCCATGCGTACACACGTGATCCTCGCTATGATCCTGCTGGCTGTGGCGCTTGCCTTTGCCGGGCAACCGGAAGCCCGCAACTTCGTGGCCCACCTGTCGGGCGACGAGGAGGTCCCAGCGCGTGACACCTTGGCCCAGGGGCAGGCCATCTTTCACCTGAGCAAGGACGGCACCAGCCTGTCGTATATGCTCATCGTGGCGAACATCGAGAACGTCGTTGTGGCGCACATTCACTGCGGCGCTGAAGGTGTGAATGGACCAGCACTTGTGTTCCTCTTCGGTCCGGTGGCTGCAGGTGGAGGCCGCACCGACGGCGTGCTCGCCCAGGGGAGTTTCGATCCCAATGCGTTCGCCTGTCCCGACGGAAGCCCACTGCTCGATGCCATGCGTGCGGGCAACACCTACGTCAACGTCCACACCAATGACGGGGTGGATCCCCCCAACACCGGACCGGGGGATTTCCCCGGCGGCGAGATCCGCGGCCAGATCGCGGCCTTGGGACCGCAGCCGTAGCCATCAAACTGGGGGGATCACATCTGCTAATGGTGATGCTCCCCAGCGCATGACCAGGGGCTGTGAATGGCGAGCAAGCTTCCGGCTGCTGGGCATGTCAGCTCTCCACTGAACCGGTAGGTAATCACATCTTCCTGATAATGTCAGGCGTCAAACATACCGACCCTGGTGAGTCTGGCGCGGCGGAGATTCCTTCATGACCTGCATTGCCCCGCGCCGTGAACTCTTCGCCTGGGCGATGTACGACTTCGCCAATTCGGGCTATACCACCGTCGTTCTGACGACGATTTTCAACGCCTACTTCGTTGGGGTGGTGGCTGGAGGGGAGGGGGGCTTCTCGACCGGCAGCGCGACGCTGCTTTGGACAGTGGCGCTGAGTCTCGCCAACGCATTGGTGCTGGTCAGCGCGCCCGTGCTCGGCGCCATCGCCGACTACGACGCCGCCAAGAAACGACTCCTCGGCGTCACCACCGTCGGCTGCGTGCTCTGCACCGGCCTGCTCGCCTTGATCGGGCCCGGTGACGTATGGCCGGCCATGGCCCTCGTGATGCTTTCCAGTCTGATGTTCGCCACCGGCGAGAACCTCATCGCCGCCTTTTTGCCGGAGATCAGCCCTCAAGACGGCATGGGGCGGGTGTCGGCCTATGGCTGGACGCTGGGGTATATCGGTGGACTTTCAGTGCTGGGGCTTTGCCTGGCGTATGTCACCTGGGCGCAATGGCAAGGCTGGAAGGCTTCCGACTATGTGCCCGGCACGATGCTCATCGTCGCCGCCGTCTTCGCCCTGGCCGCGACGCCGACTTTCCTGTGGCTGCGTGAACGCGCCGTCCCCGCCGCTTTACGCCAGGGCGAGTCCTATCTGCAGATCGGCTGTCGCCGACTGCGCCGCACCTTGGCCGAAGCCAGTCGCTTTCGCGATCTGTTTCGGTTCCTGCTGACGCTCACCGTCTACCAATGCGGCATCAATACCGTCGTAGTGCTGGCGGCGGTCTATGCCCAAGAGGTCATGGGGTTTACGACCCAAGACACCATCGCGCTGGTGATGGTCGTCAACGTCACCGCGGCGGTCGGGGCTTTCCTTTTCGGACGTGTACAGGACCGTATCGGCTCGGTGCCGACCTTAGCCCTGACGCTGGTGATCTGGAGTGGTGCCACCGGACTGGCGTTCGTCACCGAGAGCCGCGCCGGGTTCTGGCTGGTGGCCAACCTGGTGGGCGTGGCCTTGGGGTCGAGTCAGTCTGCCGGCAGAGCGCTCATCGGGCAATTCACGCCGCCCGCGCGCGCCGCCGAATTTTTCGGCCTGTGGGGCCTGGCCGGCAAACTGGCCGCCGTCGTCGGCCCATTCAGTTACGGCCTCATCGCCCACCTCACCGCCGGCAATCAGCGGCTAGCCATTCTCTCCACTATCTTCTTCTTCGCGGCTGGACTGGCCTTGTTGGCTACGGTCAACGAATCCCGCGGCAAAGCGGCGGCCCACTCCCCATCGATGCCCGTCCTCTGAATCGAAAATTTCCGATTCGTCTTTTCGTATCAATTTGATATGATAAGGCCTTCCTCACATCTTTCAACGTCAATACCATCGATGCGATCACCTGACATAGGGCTTCGAGATGGCGCTGTCGCGGCGCTCTTCACTATGACATAGCTTTGCGGTGAGACATGATGCGGGTCTTGAAGTGATCCTGTAACTGGCGAACCTACACGCGCTATGGCTGATGCTGTGAAGGGTGAAGATCCTCAGGAGATTTTGCTGGATGCCGTCGACCGTTCTAGAGCCGCTGCACCGGTTCCATCCTTATTGCGCTCGCTTTCCCTCTGAATTCGTGGAAGCTGCACTGGCACGGCATAGCAGGCCCGGTGATAGTCTCTTCGACCCCGCCTGCTTGCATGCGCCTCCTGTGATAGGCCGCCTCCTGCCGCCATCGCTCCTCGGCCATGCGGGACTCGTCAGACGACTGTGTGCCTTTTTTGCTGACCTCGTCGGGTTGCGTAAGCCGCCGCTATCCACCTCTGGCATAGGAGGAACCGACATGCCCCCCCGCTTCGAGACCTCCCAGCTGTTGGAGTTGCATCGCCAACTCTGCAATGGTGACCGAACCGCTTCTGAAACGCTCGCGGAACTGATCCTCGAGCCATTGGTCGAAGCCCTCTCACGCCGCTTTCCGCGCACGGATGAGCAGATCATCTGGGATGGCGTCGTCGAGGCGGTGCTCGATTACTGCGCTCGGCCGCACCAATTCGATGCAGCGCGTGGGGTGCCATTAGACCACTTCCTGCACATGGCCTCCACCCGCAACCTGCAGAACCTCCTGCGTGGCGAAACCCGGCGACGAGCCCGCCAAGAAAAAGTCGGTGCTTTACATCGTAGCAGCGCTGTCGAACTTGATCCCGTGGTGGGGAATCTCCTGCAGAGGGAAGAAAGCGGGCAGCTTCAGCAATGGGAGGAGGACATGATGCGCTTACTGCAGGACCCCACTGACCGACAGATTCTGGCACTGCGCCTGCGGGGTGAGCGACGCACCAAGGCGTTCGCCGAAATCCTCGGCATCTCCCACTTGCCCACCGAGATGCAACGACGGCAAGTCAAGCGCGCCAAGGACCGCATCGATAAAATCATCCATCGCCAGCGAGGTCACCCATGACGCACTCACGGAAGGAACGCCTGTTGGCCCATGCGGCGCAGCGAGCTAGCGACTACCCAGAGTATTTGGGGTGGGTTCTGAGGCGGTATGTCGAGCAAGAATGCATCTCGGAGGAGATACTCGCCCAGCATCTCGGGATTGGAAGCCACGACCTGCTCCGCCTGGGGCTCTGCTTGAGGCCGCGTGCCGAGCACTTGGCCGACGACATCGGCCAGATCAGTGCCAGGTTCAACATCGACCCGACGGTGCTGGCGGCCATCGTGCGCCTGGTAGAGTCGGTCGAGGCGCTGGCCGCCAGGAAGGCTGACGGGGCTGGGGCGGATACCGGCCTGCTCATGGCGGCGCGAGCGCGCAAACGGCCGCGTCCGCTCGCCGACGGCGAGGGTGTAGACCATGGTCGGCCCGGATCTTGAGGCGCTGGCGCGCGACTTTTGGGCAGGCACCGGTCGCGAGGACACCTTTCCCAGGGAGATCGAGCAGATCGTCGTCCTGAAGCTGCCATTGACCCTTGTGAGATTGCCCCAGCTCAACGTACCGACGATCAGGCAGTGGTTACAACAACGCGGTATCGCGACGGCATTGCCGGCCGATCGGCGCGAGCTCTGCGGCTGTCTGGTCGCCCATCGCGGCCGTGGCCTCATCTTCGTCTGCGATGCTGATCCGCCTGAAGAGCAGCGCCTGACGATCGCCCACGAAGTGGCCCACTTCGTCATCGATTACCATCGGCCTCGGCAGCAGGTGATCCAGGCACTGGGGGAAGGCATCGTCGAAGTGTTGGATGGCCTTCGATGGCCGACCCTGGCGGAACGCGCCGCCGCCGTCCTGGCGCACGTCCGTCTGGGGCCACATGTTCACGTGCTGCCGCGTCTTGGCCTGGACGAGGAGACGGATATGGCGGTGGGTTATGCCGAAGAGCGCGCCGATCGACTGGCGCTGGAGCTGGTGGCGCCGCAAGCCTGCATCCGCGCTGTCCTCAAGGCCTTGTCAACCCGTCAGACCCTGACCCCCGACATCGCCCGCGCGGTCTTGGCGACCCACTTCGGCCTGCCGGGGTATGCCTTTACCGAAAGCGTGCGACGTATGATCAACCCTCATTCCTCTTCCGCCATAGCGGATATTGTCGCAAGGATCAGGAGAGGGCGGTGAGGAACACCTCTCACACAGCGGAGCGCAGAAGACATGTCACAGATCCCCCAAAACAGGCCATACCCAGACGGAAGTGGCGGTGAATCGGCAGGCGCTGCTGGAACCACAGGTCAACCCGGCCTGCTGACTCCCCCTGAGGAGATCAGCCACGAGGACTTTGCGGCCGGTTACGGCGAGCCTCTGGAGCGCACGCTGAACCTCGACACCTGGGAGCGCGGGGAAAACCTCGACCACATGTTCGCCCGACTCGACCGCGAGATCCACGAGGCGCTCGAACAGGAGGACGACCTGTGCCGACAGATTCAGCGGCTGATCTTCCCAGAGATCGCCAAGCGGCCGAATGCACCGCCAGAGGCTGGGGTTTTTCGCGCCACGAGCGACGCCGTCAGGACCGTGCAGCAGGCGGTGCTGTTCAATGGCGCGGTTGAGGCCAGTTACGGTATTGCGACGGGGCACGAGACCCTGCCCCTGTCGATCACCCAGATCGGTGTGTGCCTGGTGTCCTATGCCGGCGAGCAGGGGGCGTGGGTGCACCGGCTGTATCGGCGGGACCTACGTCTGCGCGGCTTGAACCCCGTGGATGAGGCGTTGGCCATCCTCGAGCGACGTCAAGCGCGCTCCGATCTGGATTCCTCGGAGAGGCGCGACCGACTCACTGAACTCGGCCGTCGAGGGATCACCACGTATGCCGAGCGCGCTGTGTTGCTGCAGCGCTCCCAGGCGCCCTGGCGCATGGGGCGGGGCCATCCTGTGCCGTACGAGCTGCTCACGGGTTCAGGCAGCATGGAGCTGTTGCGCGCCGGCCTGGACTTACTCCGTCGCTTCATCCTGGAGCATAAGCGCTTCGTCTACGTCACCAGCGTTCCCGGTGAACAGGGCTTGCTGACCATCGGCCATGCCCTGGGTCCTCTGCAATATGCGGTGATCGAGACGTCGGTCTACCGCCTGGGCCGTATCGTCGAAGACGGCCACCTACGTGGCAACGATCGCGAGAAAGCCGTGGACTTCTACAAAGAGGTGGCGCCTCAGATCCTCGTCGGGGTCTACCGTGTCTCGAATGAGTTGCCACCGCGAGTGTTTTACGCCCATCGAGATTTCGTGCACGAGGCGGCTGTCATCGCCATGGCCGACAGCGTGCTGCAGGCGCACAGTGGTTTCCCGATGCTGCTCGACCTGGCTGGCCGGGTCTGCCGCAGCACCTTCGGAGAAGAAGGTTTCCTCGCCGCCATCCGCTCAGCCTACGCACAGCGGGGCAGTTTCAGGTACCTGAGCGAGCTCGAGACATAAACATGAGCGTCCTGTCGCACTTGTCGATACGGCGGGGAATACAGGACGAAAGGAGGTGATGCTATGGCCGAGACATCGCATCAAGGCGACCATGGAGCCCCAACGACGGCAACGCAGGAATTCGCCGCGCGCCCGGTGCCGCCTGAGTCGATGGCCAACCTCACGGTGGTCGCGGAGGAGGTGGGCGGGGCCTATAAGCCGCGGCCGGGCACTGAGGGCGCCGTGGCGTTCACGCACTTCGATACCCCCTCCAGCGAGGACAGCACGATCACGATCCTGCTGACCAAAGAGAACATGGATCGCCTGCCGTCCCAGACGCTGGTGCGCATCAAGAACCGCGACGACGAGCGCACTTATTTGGGAACGGTGGTCGCGGGGCCATTCGCCGAGCCCGACGGCTTTCGCACCGATTCGTCGCTCATCGTCACCACCACTGTGCAAGGCAGTATCTTCCTGCCGCGCTATCACGGCCGCGCCTCCGTGCAGATCCTGGGCGAGGAGCACGACGGCCAGGTCATCCCGCCGCGCTACCGCCCCAAGCCCAACAGCCCGGTGTTCCCGCTCAACGCCGCAGACACGGCGCGGGTGTTGAAGGTCGGCGGCAATGCGCGCCTCGGCTTGGTCGTCGGCCAGGAGGAGATCGTCGTCGGCATCCCGACGGACAAAAAGTCTGTGTTGCCCCGGCACCTGGGGATCATCGGCACCACGGGCAGCGGCAAATCCACCACCGTGGCTGGTCTGGTGCGCCAACTGCAGCGCGCTGGCGTGGCGACGATCGTCATCGACGTGGAAGGAGAATATACCGAGATGGACCTTCCCACCGAGGATGCCGCGATGCGCACCGCCCTGTGCCAGCGCGGCCTGGTTCCCGCCGGCATCGACAACCTGCGCATCTACCATCTGGTCGGGCGCGACACCAGCCGGGAGACGGCGGGAGCCGCGGTCAAACCGTTCTGTCTACGGTTTTCCTCGCTGTCTCCTTACGCCGTGATGGAGATCCTCGATCTCTCCCCGGCACAGCAGGAGCGCTTTTTAAAGGCCTACGACACCCTGAAGCTGATCCTGCGCGATCTGGAGATCTTCCCCCGCAAGGGCGAGGAAGGGTTGGCGCTGGAGGTCGACGAGCTGGAGCGTGGCTACCCGCGCATGACGCTGCTGCAGCTCATCGATGTCGCCAGGGTGTTCGCCGACATGGCGGCTACGGCCAGGGACGAGCGCGGTAAATCCAAGGGAGCCGAGGCCGAGCCGCCCGTTCCCGCCTTCGAGATCTTCTCCCCTGAACTGCGCGGCCAGGAGCGCCTCATCCGACAGCGCGCCGCCGCCGCCCAAGCGCCCGGCAACGTGGTGAGCTGGCGGGGGTTATTGGGTAAGTTGTGGCGGGTGGAGCGGCTGCGGATCTTCGACAACCCCAATGCGCCGCGCCTCAACCACGCCAGCCTGGTGCAACCTGGCGGCGTGTCAGTGATCGACCTCTCGGACACCGACTCGCCGGCGGTGAACAACCTCGTCATCGCCGATCTGCTGCGCGGCGTGCAGCGCCAGCAGGAGGCGAACTTCCGCACACCGCAAGCGACAGGCGAGCGGCCGACGCCGGTGGTGATCGTCGTCGAGGAGGCGCACGAGTTCCTGTCGGCACAGCGCATCCATCAGATGCCAGTGCTGTTCCAACAGGTGGCGAGGGTCGCCAAGCGCGGCCGTAAGCGCTGGCTGGGCCTCGTGTTCGTCACGCAGCTGCCGCAGCACCTGCCGGACGAGGTGTTGGGGCTGATCAACAACTTCATCCTGCACAAGATCGCCGATGGCGGCGTCGTCGAGCGCCTGCGCCGCTCGATCACCGGGCTCGACAAGGGGCAGTGGAACATGATCCCAGGGCTCGCCCCCGGTCAGGCACTGGTGTCCCTGACGCACATGGCACGCCCGTTGTTGGTGTCTGTCGATCCGACCCCATGCCGGCTCAAACTCATGGAGTAGCGCTCGGTTGGCTCTTATCCCTCTCTCCCTCCGGGAGAGGACTTTCTGGGGTAGGCTTTTTGTCCGCTCTCCCCCTGAGAGAGAGCTTTTTGGGGTAGGTTTTTTGTCCCCTCTCCCGAAGGGAGAGAGCTTTTTGGAGTGGGTTTTTTTTCCCCTCTCCCCCTGGGAGAGGGTTAGGGTGAGGGTAGTTGGAGGCTCGGACCAGTTCGGAGCCTCCCTCACCTCGCCCCTCTCCCGAAGGGAGAGGGAGCATAGGACGAGGGTCAGTGCCATGTGCGAAAAAACATACCTTGTATGTCGGGTATGCCGGGAGAGGACGGGGTGAGGGCCGCGTAGAACCACGGAAGAGCATCGATGGTTTTTGCCGGCCAGACGCTGTTCTGAAAACTGCTTTAAAGGGGGGCCTTGTTAAAACGCTATGCTCACCGCTGATCCGCACACCGAGCTGATTCCCGTGCGGGCGCTGAATCAAGTTGCCTACTGCCCGCGTCTGTATTGGCTGCAGTACGTCGAAGGGCTGATGGTCGTCAACGAGCACGTCGAGGACGGCCGGGTCAAGCACGGCCGCGTCAACGACCCCAGCCTGGCCGGCCGTCCGCGCCAGGAGCGCGACGCCATTCACACGCGCAGCGTCGCCCTGGCCTCCGAACCGCTGGGCCTGACGAGCAAGCTGGACCTCATCGAAGAAAAGGCCGACGGGATCTATCCCGTCGAGTACAAGCGCTCCGCGGCGCCCACCGACGCCAATGGCCAAGCCGCCTGCTGGGACAACGACGCCATTCAGCTCTGCGCCCAGGGTCTCTTGCTCGAGGAACATCTGCAGCGCCCAGTGCCGTACGGCGTCCTGTACTACATCGGCTCCAAGACGCGGGTCACGGTGCCGTTGGACGAGGCCTTGCGTCAGCAAACCCGTGAGGCGGTGGAGCGTATCCGCGCCATCGCCGCCGCCGATCAGCCTCCGCCGCCGCTGCCCCCCGAGCTGAGCTATCGCTGTCACGGCTGCTCCTTGCTGACCGTCTGCCAGCCCGAGGAGACGCGCTATCTGCAGGCGGCCGGCGAAGCCGTCGCGCCAGCGCCACGGCCGGCGGGCATCACCCGCGTCCTGCCGGAGCTCGACGAGGGCGCCGTGCTCTATTTGCAGGAGCAGGGCTCCTACGTCGGCAAGCGCAGCGAGCATCTGGTGGTGAGCAAGGAGCGGCAGGAGATCAACCGCATCCCCCTGGCGGCGGTGCGGCAGGTAGTGCTCTTCGGCAACGTGCAGATCTCCACCCAGGCGCTGGAGACCCTGGTGGCGCGGGAGATCCCCGTCGTCATGCTGACGCGCTATGGCCGCTTCATCGGCGCCATGACGCCGGCGCCCTCGAAAAACGTCATGCTGCGCGTCAATCAATACCGCGCCTTCGCCGACCCCGCCAGGGCGCTGGGCCTGGCGAAGGCGGTGGTCAAGGCCAAGATCGCCAATCAGCGCGTGCTGCTGATGCGCTCCCTGCGCGGCAAGGCTCAGGAGGATGACGAGCCGGTGCGCGGCAGCGACGACCAGGCCGCCGTCGAGATGGCGCGCATGCTAGCGCGCGTCGATGACGCGCCGGACGCCGGCGTGCTGCTCGGGCTAGAAGGTCAGGCGGCCAGCATGTACTTCGGCTCCTTCGGGCGCCTGCTGCACGCGCCGGTGCCCGGCAGCGCCTTCGACTTCAAGGTGCGCAATCGACGGCCGCCGCGCGATCCGATCAACGCCCTGCTGTCGTTCGGCTACGCCATGCTGGCCAAAGATGCGTTTTCGGCCGTGCTCACCGTGGGCTTCGACCCCTATCTCGGGTTTTACCACGGCGGCAAGCACGGGCGGCCGTCGCTGGCGTTGGATTTGATGGAGGAGTTCCGCGCCGTCGTCGTCGACTCCGTGGTGCTGACGCTGATCAACAACGGCATGCTCACGGCGGCTGACTTCGCGGCGTGGAACGGCGCCTGTCAGCTCACCGACGCCGGCCGTCGCACCTTTTTGGAGACCTACGAGCGCCGCAAAGCCACCGTGGTGACGCACCCGCTGTTCGGCTACCGCATGAGCTACGGCCGCATGCTGGAGGTCCAGGCCCGCCTGCTGGCGGCGTATATCCGGGGCGATGTCCCGGCCTATCAGGGGTTCACCGTGCGCTGAGCCGCCCACCCAACGCCCACTCCCTCTCCCTCCGGGAGAGGGTCGGGGTGAGGGCGGATGGAGATAACATCCGAGCTGGTGCTCTTAAGCGTCGTTGAAAATACCTGGTCTGGAGCAACCATGGAAACCCACCTCGTGGCGTACGACATCCGCCATCCCAAGCGGTTGCGGCGCGTCGCCAAGACCTGCGAGGACTTCGGCTGTCGGCGCCAGCTCTCGGTGTTCCTGTGCCGCATCTCGCCGGCCGACCTGGTGCGGCTCAAGGCGCGGCTGGAGGACATCATCGACCCTAAGCAGGATCAGGTGCTGTTCATCCGACTCTGTGGCCTGTGCGCCGCCGACATCGAGGCTCTGGGCGTGCCGACGCCGGCGCACGATGCGCAGGATGTGGTGATCGTGAGTTGAGGGAAAAATATGCGATCAGATGCATTCTTCCTTCGCACAGGAAGCAGCACGATGGTGGAAGGTGACTTCTTCTCTTCGGCATTTAATGCACTTACAGACAATGCCCCACTTCGTTGGCAAAAACGTCTCTATGATCAAATGCGGGCAGGTCACTTGCCAGTCACATGCGACCTGCCGACTGGCCTTGGCAAGACGTCTGTGATCCCTATCTGGCTGATCGCGTTTGCATCGCAGATCGAAGCGGGTGAAGCTCCCAACTTGCCCCGCAGGCTGGTCTACATCGTCAATCGCCGGACCGTTGTGGATCAGGCGACGGCTATAGCCGAACGGCTTCGTAGACGAATCCTAGGATATGAAGCCGTAGCACCTGATGCCAGCAAACCTCTCGAGCGATTGCGAGAAGCTCTGAGAAGGTCGACGGCTGTTAGCATCGGCGAACCGATCGCCATCAGCACTCTGCGCGGCGAGCTGGCGGACAACGAGGAATGGAAGGCCGACCCTACCCGGCCGGCGATTATCGTCGGCACAATCGACATGATTGGCAGCAAGCTCCTCTTCTCAGGGTACGGCGATGGCTTCCGCATGCGGCCACACCATGCCGGACTGATAGGGCAAGACGCTCTGATCGTTCATGACGAAGCGCATCTGACACCACCTTTTAGTAGGCTGCTGTGGGCAGTCGCCGAAGAGCAGAGAAAATCGAAGGAGCCCCGCCCTATACATGTTCTGGAACTATCAGCGACCAGTTCAAGCGTCGGCAATGGTCTTAGCCTCAGCCTGGACAGAGAGGATCAAGACGATGCCGTGGTCAGCGATCGACTAAATGCGCAAAAGTCACTCTTCTTCTGCGAAGCTGATGACCTGACGGATCGTATTGCCGAGCTCGCATGGAAACATCATGATAATGCATGCAAAGTGCTGATCTATGTACGTTCACCTGAAACGGCACAAGAAATCGTCCGCAAGCTGAAGGGGCGTATTGGCGCTCAAGCAGAAGAGCGTGTCGCCATTTTGACCGGCACGATCCGTGCTTACGAGCGTGACCGGCTAGTCAAGGAGCATCCTGTGTACCGGGCGCTTCTACAACATGACTTGGGGGTGATGCAGACTGTCTATTTGATCAGTACAGCAGCAGGAGAGGTAGGGATCGATCTGGATGCCGATCACATGATCTGCGACTTGACCGCGCTCGACAGGATGGTCCAGCGTCTGGGACGGGTTAATCGGCGTGGTGGTCCAGATCGAGTTTCTCAAATTGACGTGGTGGTCGAGATCACAGAGAAAAACGAGAAAGAACTCACGCCAATCGAGCGGGCCGAGGCAAGCACGCGTTCTGCATTCGAAGCGCTTCCAAGGCGCGCGGATGGTGGCTACGACGCTAGCCCATCGGCACTTCGGACGCTGTTGACCGGGATGAACGAAGACCAGAGGCAACAAGCCTTCGCGCCGCAACCACCTGTTGCCCAAGTGACCGACATTTTGTTGGATGCCTGGACGCTAACGAGCGTGCGCGAGGCACTGCCAGGCAGGCCAGAGGTTGCGCCATATCTTCATGGACTGACCGACGATCCGCCGGAAACACACGTCGTATGGCGTTCCGAGCTGAAACTCCTCGCAGAAGCCAATACTTCCCCACAGGTGCTGCGTCAGTGGTTTGCACGCTGTCGGATCGAAGTGCGGGAGCACCTGCACGACCGCACAGACCGTGTGCTGAAAGAGCTCCAGAAGATTGCCAAACGCCACAGCGACAGACCGCTGCATGTTGTGGTGCTGACCGAGCGCGGCGAGGCTGAGCTGTTACCGCTGCTGGCCCTGCTGGGCCGTGGTCCATCGGGGCTGGCATTCCGCACCGTCATCCTTCCGGTCGAGGCTGGTGGGCTGACCAACGAAGGGCTTCTGGACGGCGGTGTCCCTAACCCAGCGATAGACGTCGCTGATGCCAGCGGAAAGCGGTCGCGTCAAGTCATCAGGGGTATCGGCAATATGTACTGGCACTGGCCGATAACCGACTACAAGGCTGAAAAAACCGAGACCGACGATCTCGAAGATGGACAGATATGCACGACGATCGAAGAGGCTGCGGCGCAAATTGCACGAACTCATAGTAGAGTCGTGTCGCAGCTGATCCCGCTGGCGCGTCCCCTTGAAGGGGAGGAAGAGGAGGCAGAAGTCCGATACCTCATGTTGATGGTTGAGCCAAGGCACGCAGCGAATGAAACCCCGGAGTCGGCCGGTTTCGTGCGTCCTCCGACATTAGACGAACATTCTCATGATGCAGCGTCCTGGGCAGAAAGGATCGCCGACGCGCTCTGCCTGGAGGACAAGGAGGAAACGTTGAAGCAGGCTTTGATCATCGCTGCCCGATGGCACGATCGGGGCAAGGCCCGTAGGTGCTGGCAGCGCGCCATCTTCAATGAAACCGACGCCGTTCTTGCCAAACCCGGGTCGCGCGGTATGAACTCGCGCCTGCTAGGTGGCTATCGGCACGAGTTCGGCTCGCTGCTGGAGGCTGCCGCGGATTCTCAAGTTTGCAGTCATCTCGAAGCGGACCTCATCCTCCATCTTATCGCCGCACATCACGGTCGGGCCCGCCCTCATTTCGAGTCTGCCGCCTGGGACACAGAGCGCCACACGACCGTTCAGAACGCTCAGGCCGCCCATGAGGTGATGCGCCGTTTCGGCCGACTACAGCAACGCTTCGGTCGTTGGGGCTTGGCATGGCTTGAATCGCTCTTGCGCTGTGCCGATGCCCTGGCGTCGCGTGACGTCGCGGAGAAAAACCAGGCTCACGAGTGAAAGGGATCTGGGGATGAGCACGCCCAAGCCTAGTGTGTCGGTCAAAGTCGATATGACCAATCCAGGCCAGTTCTTTGCGTGCTGCGGCCTACTAGAGCTCGTCCATCGGCTGTGGCCGGGCGCGGAGGGATGGTTTGGCGGGGATGAGTTCCACATTTCGGCACACGTCGGTCCTGAAACTGACATTCTGCAAGCTTGCTTAACCAGACTTCGTGAGAGCACGTTGTCAACCGATGACAGCCGAGGTGAGAGGGCCATCCGACCTGTTCGTATCAGTCATCCAGATGGCCTTAATCTTACGCTTGATTGGTGGATCGATCGGGCCGCGAACAAGACGGCTCTCAAACTTTGGGCAGGCCAGCAGACGTCCCTGGGAATCATACGAACGTTGTGCAGAGCATTACCTAACTCTCACAATGTTCCCGTCGGTGAGTTGTTCGATGCTGGGCAGCCGCTCACTGGGCGTTTTGGCGTCGATCCGCGTACGGCATGGAACGCATTGGATGTGGGCTTCTCGCCCAATGAGCAGCAGATGGAAGTCTCCACCTATCCAGCCGTGGAGTTGCTGGCTGCGGTGGGTCTGCAAGGCTTCTGTCCACAGGAGGACGATGAGGGCGGATGGCACTATGCCATTTGGAGTCTCCCTCTACCGCCGTTGGTCGCCCGCGCTGCTTGCGCGGGTGTGCTCCCTGCGGGCGAGGTTTATCGCTATCGCTTCGAAGTCGCGACACGCGGTAGTTACAAAGGTTTCGACTTCGCAACAGCTATAGGAGATGCGAGATGAACCACGATCAGGTGCTCGCACAGTTCGACGCGTGGCTAAAGGACGACAGCCCCGTAGCGGCAGTGGTGATTCGCCAGTGGCTGGTGCCAGTCGAAGGTAAGGGCGCGGTGATCTTCCCGCCGACCTACCCGATTGACGGGGAGCAGGCAGGTTACAACATCGATCGTTTCGAGGACGGCTCGAACGTATGCCAGATCGACAGCGTTGGCTCCCAGGCCAACCGTATGGAGCCAATCTTTAAACGAGAGCGGTACTCGAAGCTCGTACCACAGGTAATCATCCATGCCGGTGAGAATGAGGTAAACCTGCTGGACGCTGGGCACCGAGCCGCCGACGCCGTCGTGCGCTTCTCCGATCTGAAGGAGGAGCTGGAGATGGCGTTCCGCGCCTTGCAGAACCAAGGCAACGCCGAGCCGCTGGCTAGGGTCGCACCAACGACGCTGGTCTTCGGGGCATGGGACTCTCGAGGAACCCAGGCGAAGGTGCCCCGGATCGTGCGTTCGGTGGTCCGAGCCTTTCAGGTTGATGTCCTCCATCGCTCCGCTCAATACATTCCGCCGGTTGACTATGTGGGTGTTGGGCTCCTCGATGCACCGACGGACAGGAGGCAGCAAGACTCTATGTCTGAGCAGGGCCTCAGCCACGCGCCGGCGGCTTGGACGCACGGCGGTGTGCGTGTGCGCGAGGGTGGGGAAATCCGGCGTGATGCCTCGCTTAACCTCGCGGCCATTCGGGCACTCGGGGGCGCCTCGCAGCCCGGAGACGGGGCCCTCAAGCTCCGGCGTTACATCCTGGGCCTGTCACTCGTTGCTTTGACCGCGCCCCAGGAAACTTTCCTGCGCGAAGGGTGCCAGCTCGTTCCCGACGCTGACCACGCGGCCGAGTGGAAGCTTGTGCATCATGACGGCCACCAAAAATCGTTCCTTCTGTCTCACGAGGAGGCGCTGGCTTATGCCGAAGCTGCAGCGAAGGCGTTTGGCGTTGGTCAAAGCAGGAGGGCAGATTTCAAGCCTGATGTCGCGAGGAGGGAATTGGCGAAAAGTAAGGAGGAGCGCAAGGCCGGCCGTCGGCGCGACAGGTCGACCCTAGAGAGAGGTGGGGCATGATGCACTACCTATGCATTTCCATGACCTTTCTCGACCCGTTGTTTCATGGTAAGGCAGATGGCGATGAGCCGGAATGGCCGCCATCGCCCCTACGTGTCTTTCAGGCGCTTCTGGCCGGGGCAAATGCGGGCTGCCGCCAGCGTGAGTGGTCCGATGCCAAGGCTGAAGCGTTCCGATGGCTAGAGCAGTGCGAACCACCTGAGATCATCACGCCAGGTGTTCGACGGGCTCGTGGTTATACGCTGTTCGTGCCCAATAACGATAGCGACAAAAGATTCGCCCGTCACGAACGACTAAGCAGCAAGGAGGCTAGTCCGCATCGCATGATCGGCGGGCAAACGATCTACTACCTCTGGACGATCCGCGGGGACGAATGGCCTTCCTCGCGGCCCCATGTTCGCGTGCTATGCCAGGAAGCTCGCCACTTGTTGGCCCTGGGTTGGGGTATCGACACAGTCGTGGGCGACGGCCGTATTTTGACGCCAGAAGAGGCCCTGGCCCTACCAGGAGAACGCTGGCGCCCGTGGACCGGCTATCGCATAGCCGGCGAGACTCGACGTGTTCCGGTCCAAGGTACGCTCGACGACCTGATGCGCGCTCACAAAGCCTTTCTCAAGCGTGTTAGCGGCGACCTTTATCACCCACCCCGCAAGTTGCGCCTGTTCGATGCTGTTTGCTATCGCAGAGTCACTACCTTGCCGCCGCGCCCCTACACACTATTCATGCTTGAGCCACCTGGCGCTCAAGCTCGTCGCCCGGCCTTCCGCCAAGTCGATGCCGCCAAGCTCGCTGCTATGCTGCGGCACGTGGCCTGTGAGGCTGCTAAGCATGATTCGCATAAGTTTCCAGGCGGGTCCGAGCGTTATGTCGCAGGTCATGCCAGTGATCGAAACGATCGTTCGCCACGCTTCTCTTACTTGCCGCTCCCGACAGTGGGTCATCAGCACGCGGATGGTATGATTCGCCGCATGCTGATCGCAGAACCCTATGGAGGCCAGGGCACTCAGGTGCGCTGGGCAGCGCAGCGCCTGCGTAACCGCATACTTGTTGACGATCGCGGACAGGAGCAGGCTCTTCTCTTGAATATGGAAACCGACGACTATGTCGTGGGAGCCTATCTGCGGGAAGCGAGAATGTGGTCGAGCATTACCCCTGTCATCCTCCCTGGATTCGACGATGGCAAACAGGAAAAGGCGGAACGTTTGCTGCTCAAGGCGGTGCAACAGGCTGGCCTGCCAGGAGAGGCGATTGAAGAGATCGTGCTGCGGAAGGCGCCCTTCTGGCCGGGATCACAGCATCCCCGGCTGTATTGTCGACCGGCTTACCTTCGCGACCTGCCGGCATGGCACGTGCGCATCAGCCTTTGCGAGTCAATTCCCGGCCCGCTAGCTATCGGCCCGGGTCGCTACTGTGGTCTGGGGCTCTTTGTACGGGATGAGAACGATCGACTGTGAACGTTTCCAGCAGCTTATGGTCGCGTTGAAGGAGCCCTTAAGCGGGAGCAATCGGCTTAGCGACGATATCGAGTTCGAGGGAACTCATGATTAGGCTTGTTTGGTAAGGCGCCCTAGGCCACTACCAAACCGACTGCCTGGTATGCTCGGGCAAATGGGTATCGCATTGCGATCTATCGATTGCAGCGGGTAACAGTCGATGAAGACGAAAATTTCAGACCTGCAGAAGGAGTTTAGGGAGTTAGCGATTTGATGGTACCTGTGGAAAGATCAGCATCTGGCCTAGATTTCACGTAAGCGTTCACGTGGTAGAGTCCCTGTAAACTCAATGGGATGCATGGTAATGAGACCATATATTTTGGCCATTTTCGTGAAAATCGTCATCGCAACCTATTGTTTTTAAGAGGAATATACCACGTGAACGGTTACGATTTCACGAGCGACCTCATACCTCAAAAGTGTTTTCCTCGGCCGGCCTCTACCCGTACCTGTTCCCATGGATGGAATCCCGTCGCCTCTTTCACGGCTTCGCGCAGGTCCTCGGCATCGAGAAGATCATCAATTTTTTCCCTGAGCGCTGCCTCTATTACGGGGCCCTTCCGTAGCCCCAGTTGCTTGCAGACGGCGTTGAGGGCTTCGATGAGAGCGGCTGGAAGTCTCACAGCCAGCGTTCGACTTTTCACGGCATACTCCCTCACCTGTACAACCATACCCAAGTTCTTATAGTCAAAGCACCGAGGAATATACCATGCACGGATCTATCTTGTACCACCGCATTTGAGATCTGTTGATGTCTCACTTGAGAAAGTACCTGGGATCGGCGACTCATCGCCAAGGAGATTCGCGATGGATTCCGACCCGACATCGGTTTGCTTCAGCTTCTCCCCTTGCTTAATGTGCCCTACCCATGTAGGGCAGTCTCCCTAGTACCCATGCCGCGGCCCCACTGAAGCATGGCCTTTTAGCCAGACGCCGAGGTGGTCTTTCTCTGGCCGGAGGTCACCCTGGATGCGGCCGAGGAGGAAGTCCTCCGCCTCATCCTCGCGCAGCTCGGTTATTTTGGGGGGGCTGAGTCGTGGTGCACAGCACGGCTGAGCGCGTGGTGGGTGCCGCGCAGCCACGAGCTTTGGGCTCAGATCGACAAGGCTACCGGCGAGATTATGGCCGAAACGAACTGCATCCCAATGAATGGAGACAGCATACCGAATGGGAAAGAGCCGGTGCAGGTCCTCACGCCGCATCCCTCGGCATGGAAAGAATGGAGCTATGGGGAAAAGGCGAAGCGGCCTGATCCCCCTTGGAATCTGCTCGCCGAGACGGCGGACCTCCATGCCGAGCGCTGGAGTGACCCCCCAGGCGCACGCTGGGTCACATACCTGCGGCCAGCGGAGGCATTCGCGGTGCAGCAGAGCTGGCGGCGCATCAACCAGAAGGCTGGTCCGCTGACTATAGCCCGTTATGCGCTCGATGGCACGGTATTACCCTTAGCTCAGGAGACCCTCGCCCTGGGGGAGCTGGCGCGCCAGTACCTCCAGGGGATCTACGGCCGGCAGAACGGCGGCGCGCCATCGTGGATCTTCAGCGGAAGGCCGCGGATGGGACACCACTGCGCGACCACCGCCACGCTTTTTTCCTCCCCACGGACGAGGATGGCGACGGGCGCCTCGACCACCTGACCGTGTACGCGAGAGGCGCATTGAGCCCGGACGGTCGCGATCAGGGTTTTGCCGAGGCGGAACTGCGGGCCCTGGCGGCCTTCCGCCGGCTACGTCAGCCCGGCGGCAAGCCGGATCTACAACTTGTGCTGTTAGGCATCTGCGACCGCGAGGACTGGACGCCTACGCCGCTGTTTGGGCCAGCCCGCCGTTGGCGGTCGTGCACGCCGTTTATCCCGCCCCGCCATCCGAAGACGCGCGGCCGGAAGCGGGAGACGCCCGCGGAGCAGCTATGCGATGAGCTGCGGCGACGTGCTTTTCCGGCGCCGATCGCTGTGCACGAGGTCCCGCGATGTGAGGTGAACGGACGCTCTCTGCGTTGGATCGAGTTCCGCCGCGAACGGCTCTTTGGCGGGGGAAGCCGGGGTCAAGGGCTGGGGTATGGCTTTGCGATCGAGTTTGCTGAGCCCGTGCTTGGGCCGCTCTGCCTCGGTTATGGGTGTCACTTCGGCTTGGGCGCCTTCATGGCCGCTGCTTCCTAAGGGATTCGCTCTTTGAAAAGCGAAAAACCTAGCCTCCACAGGGACCAAGGTTGAGATCCTATAGAGGCACTGCACACATGGGGGCGCTTCGACGAGACGGCATTCCGGGTGCCCTCTCGGAGAGACATCTACAACGTGCAAACCTATGGTACTATGGCAGTTCAAGGCTGAGACGAACTGGTTACCCCCACATGACGGTCCCGTTGAACGATGTTGCAGTGAGTTAAAAGCGTGGGGTGCCTGTCGGAATACACGTAACGACCCGTTATCCGCAGCAGTGGACGAGCGCGTGTGTCTGCAACCGCGAAGGTTGTGGCCCACGGCAAAGCGGCCTTGCTGCCGCCGCAGACTATGCCGACAGTTCCGGATATCCCAGGTCCGTATCGCTTTTTCTTCTACAGCTTCGATTGTCACGAGCCCCCGCATGTCCACGTACGCCGCGAGCGCATAGTGTGTAAGTTTTAGCTGACACCTGTAGTGTTGAGTATGAATCATGGATTTTCAGCCCGCGAGCTGAACCGCATCCGAGCCATCATTCTTGACAACCGACATCGCATCTTGGAGGCATGGCATGACCATTGTGGCGAGTAATGATCCGCGGATTGTGGCGGTAGAGGTTACCAAGGACCTCATCACGGCACATCTGGCGGACGGGCGTATTATCAGTGTCCCGCTGGCGTGGTCGTGGCGTTTGTCCAATGCCACCCCTGAACAACGCCAGCACTTCGAAATTATCGGTACGGGCCAAGGGGTGCACTGGCCGGATATCGATGAGGACATCAGTGCCATCGGCATGCTCACCGGCACGCCCGCCCCGCCCCCGAAGCAAAAGGCATAGCACGGGAGGGATCAGGGGGCAGAACTCTCCCGGCGGTGGCCCATGCGACAGGCTGAGGAGCCATGTGGGTAGCAGGTGGGGCGAGGTTGGTATGGAGGTCCCGCGCCGCTGTTGCACCTAATCACTCGGTCACTGGCCGCGGTGCATGGCCCCGTGCCTGTACATTTTCATCGTAGTATTCTGCCGCAAGATAGTGTTTGACAGGGGAAACCGGGAACAAGGGCTGGGGTATGGCTTTGAGGTCGCGTTTGCTGGGGAAGTGGCTGGACCGCTCTGCCTCGGCTATGGATGCCACTTCGGCTTGGGATTGTTCATTCCAGGATAGTGTGATGGTGCCCTTTCTAACGGGTATTTGCGGGTTTCCTCTGGGGCAAACTTTCTGAACAGGGTTGTGATGCGGGTTATCCGTTGCGGGCTTTCCTGCGCATATCAGCCTCGCGGGAGACTACTCGCTTTCGGCAGCAAGCTTTGATAGGATGCAGGTTCGAAGGAGGGCCGAGCATGCTCAAAACGATCGAAGGTGTGTATCGTGATGGCAAAGTGGAGCTCACAGAAGTCCCCAAGGATGTGCGCGATGAGACACGTGTGCTCGTGACGTTCCTCGAACCTGACACCATTCATTTACGAGCACGCGGAATCGATGAAGCGCATGCCCCAGAGTTGCGCGCTCGCTTGGCGACGTTCGCCGAGGACTGGGATAGTCCCGAGATGGCCGTGTACGGTGACTACGATGCCGCCAAAGCTCGTTTACAAACGCGGTAATGTGATCCTAGTGCTCTTCCCCCACTCCGATTTGCGCACCGCCAAGCTCCGCCCGGCGCTGATCGTCCAAGCTGATAACCTGCAGACGGGGCTTGCTCAGGTCATCGTCGCGATGTTTACTAGCCGGCTGTTTCGGGCCAATCATCCAAGTCGCGTGACAGTGCTGCGTTCTTCAGCAGAAGGTCAGGAATCAGGTCTCCTGACTGATTCGGTGGTGATAACCGATAACCTTGCCACAATTGCTGAAACTGGGATTGATCATGTTATCGGTACAATCCCGACTCGCGGAGGGCAAGGAGGTGTTCATCCCGCAGCGCTGTCTGGAAACTGGGATTGATCATGTTATCGGTACAATCCCGATGGCTAGCATTGATCGGGGCCCTACGGCATACCTTAGGGCTGTGAGCATACATGCAGATGGCATCTATGACACCCATGAAGGAGCATCGGTTGACAGGTATGGAATGAGGCTATCTCCGTGATGATGAAAGTTGTCCCATAGCGTATAGTAGATTATGATGTGTAGATAGATGTAGTAGAATTTTGTCAACAATGTTTTATGAAGAGCGAATCGGTGGTATTCCAATCATAAGTAGACCGTAGGTTATAACTCCACAGTTGAGTTTGATGGCCTGATTGTTGGGGCACTCTATCTTGGCTCGGGGTCACACCGCTTTGGGTTTTTTCTGCCAACTACTAGAGATTCTGCGGCCTTGACGTTTCCGTAGCTGCTAAGGCTGGTCCCCATTGAAGCAGAGTATGCGACTGATGGTGCACCGCTTTGGCCGTAGCGGTGAGGCGCGACGCTAAGGCTGGTCCCCATTGAAGCAGAGTATGCGACTGAGTGGCACATATGCTCTTTGACAACTGAAGCCCTGGGCGGTTTTGTCGTCAACATCTCCGCGAGCGGCGTTGTGATGCCATTTATGTACGTCCCGCTCGCGGGTAAAATTCCTGGTTATTTTGAGGAAGTTAAGCTTCTGTTGGCAGTCTCTCGTCACAGTTTTATGGCGACCTACCGAAGGTCAAAAAAGGACCTCTCGCAACGGCACTTGGAAGTTACCGTTTTTGCCGTGTGAAGCACGAGGGCCATTTCCGCAGCTCCTAAGGCTGCGGCCCCATTGAAGCCAACATGTTGAGATGGCAGAAGCACGACTCCGTCGCATTTCCGCAGCTCCTAAGGCTGCGGCCCCATTGAAGCGGCGCGCCCCTGACGCAGCGCGTGCTGAGCACGCTGAGATTTCCGCAGCTCCTAAGGCTGCGGCCCCATTGAAGCCTTGCCTCACGGATGAATCAGTCCGGCGATATCTGATTTCCGCAGCTCCTAAGGCTGCGGCCCCATTGAAGCTTCGTCTCGAACCTCAAAGATACGTGGGATCGCCTCATTTCCGCAGCTCCTAAGGCTGCGGCCCCATTGAAGCCCATGGATTGGACGGGATGGCCAGAACGCCTCCACTCATTTCCGCAGCTCCTAAGGCTGCGGCCCCATTGAAGCTCGTAGATCGCTTCAGTCAATGGCGTGTCGCCCACATTTCCGCAGCTCCTAAGGCTGCGGCCCCATTGAAGCTGGTCCATTTGGTCACCTCCTTCTGCCCCCGCGCGGGGCATTTCCGCAGCTCCTAAGGCTGCGGCCCCATTGAAGCCGTACTAAATTCGTCCTTGCCCAGCGGCATGGCGCGAATTTCCGCAGCTCCTAAGGCTGCGGCCCCATTGAAGCGAGCAACGGCAAGTCCTTGCCGTGTAGCTGCTCCTGATTTCCGCAGCTCCCAAGGCTGCGGCCCCATTGAAGCTCGATGACCAGCTTGCCACTGGCCTCCTCCAACCGGCGATTTCCGCAGCTCCCAAGGCTGCGGCCCCATTGAAGCCCGATATGCCATCTACTACTGGATGGCTCTCGTACATTTCCGCAGCTCCTAAGGCTGCGGCCCCATTGAAGCCACCGGTAAGGCTGTCAACTGCGCCAGCGCGTCGCCATTTCCGCAGCTCCTAAGGCTGCGGCCCCATTGAAGCGCAACGCGAACTGCCCAAATGTCCGGTGTTCCCACATTTCCGCAGCTCCTAAGGCTGCGGCCCCATTGAAGCGTCTACGGCCGCTTCCCAGTCCGCGAGAGAGGTCTTATTTCCGCAGCTCCTAAGGCTGCGGCCCCATTGAAGCTTGGAGCCCCGACCGCCGCCCGCGGACGGCGGCGTAAATTTCCGCAGCTCCTAAGGCTGCGGCCCCATTGAAGCTTTGAATCCCGCCGTCCAAGGACGGATCCCCGATTTCATTTCCGCAGCTCCCAAGGCTGCGGCCCCATTGAAGCGACGCTGCATTCGGGCCGGTTTTGCAGTCGTTGCCATTTCCGCAGCTCCTAAGGCTGCGGCCCCATTGAAGCCTGTCCTTACGTACCCCTAACGGAGGACATCCCATGATTTCCGCAGCTCCTAAGGCTGCGGCCCCATTGAAGCCAGGCCGGCGGCATTGCCCGGCAGCCCACGTTCGGATTTCCGCAGCTCCTAAGGCTGCGGCCCCATTGAAGCGCTATCTCCCAGGGCCGGAACGCAGGCAAGCCCGGAATAGGCAGGGTTGCGCTGCCGCGAGGACCGGCGATGGTGGGCATGCAGGCTGAGGGCTTGAGACTATACACCGTGCCTCGCCATGACCTGTGCTCGGGACGATGTGCTACGGAGCCAGGCGCCCTCCATGGGGGCGAGCGATGGAGGGCGCCACTGCAGGCGTTCCTCAGCTAGCGAAGGCGCCAGCTCTTATCCACATAGGGCAGGTGCCCCTCTACACTGGAAACCTGGATCGCGGCGGCATAGTTGCCGATTTCGGTCGTGTAGACCTGAGTTCTCAGCGGGACTTGTTCGGGATCGGGGCCATCGTTGAGGGCCTCCAGCAAGACCCGGCCATCGCGAGCCGTGCTATCAGGGATGTCCAACAAGGCCAGGATCGTTGGGATGATATCGGCGTTACTGGCGGGAAGGCGCACGTTGATGCCGTCTTTGAAATCGACACCCCAGGCGAAGAAGGTGTTGTGCACTGTCCAGGGGCTCATGCTGCCATGGCCACTGCTGTTGTCGGTCACGGGTCCGGTGCGGCCACCGGTATTGGTGAAGTCGGTACCTGGGACACCGTAGACGTTCTTCTCCGATGTCCAGGGGAAGGTCATCAGGATATCCGCCCCGCGTTCCTGGTTATAGGAGTGAATCAGCTCCAGCGAGAAGGTCCCCGGTACCCACCCACGTGGATCACGCGGCCGATTCAGGGAGTGGGGTGCGGTGAAGAGCACGCCAATCCACTCCTGCTCTTGTAAGAAGCGGACGATGGCGCGAATGCGCTCGGAGTCGTGGTTCTCCACATGGAGCAGCAGCGATTGACCGCTGCTCGCCAGGACGACGTCGTCGGAGCTGCTGGAGGCTTTCAAGCCGGCGTCAATCAAGGCCTGAGTGACGTTCACGGCGAAGGTATGGACGCTAAACCCGTGGTCGGAGATGACGAAGATATTCGTCACGTCGGCGAGGCCAAGCGCGGACAATTGCTCCAGAATCAGTCCGATCTGGCGATCATCGTTGCGGATGGTCGCGAGCGCTTCCGGCGATCCCGCCCCTAACGCGTGCTGTGTCCCATCGGGCTCGGTCAGCCAGTTGAAGACGACTGTTGGCTGCAGCTCTGGCAAAATATACTCTCGCAGCACATCTTCAGTCCAATTGACGCGCACATCAGCAGACTCCCCCTCACCGACGGACGGGTAGGGGCCAAAGCGGTTTAATATGGTGGTATTGACAGCGTCGGGATAGGCTACCCGTACGCCAGGTTCGAGATCGCCATTGACCAGATAGCCCACGCCCTGCGGGGCGCGATGATTGAGTAGCAGTGCGCTGCCGGTCGATCCGGAGCTGACGGCGGCGAGGCTGCGGCCGTAGGTCTGCAGCACTTCCCCCAGGCTCGACAGGAAGAGCAGGCGGCCGCCACTGACCTCATCCAGCTTCAAGAGATTGGCGGCGTCGCCGGTGCTAAAGGCCTGATTCGGGTTGACGGCCGGCACGTACATGGAATTGCTGACCAGCCCATTGGTGCCGGGATAGGCCCCGGTGGCCAGGGCAGCGGCATTGACGCGTGTCACGGTGGGAAAGACGGCGTGGCTGTTGAGATAGTTCACCCCTTCCTGGCGCAGTCGGTAGAGGTTCGGGGTCTCGGTGGGATCGATTGAGTCTGGGCGCAGCCCATCGAGGATGAACACGATGGTGAGACGTGCTTTCCCCACCACGGGTGTAGCCGCCGAGAGGACACCGACACTGCAGCCGAACAGGAGGGCCATGAGGCCCGCTAACAGGGGCCATGGCCGAGGCATCCGTGCGAGGTTGTGAGTGAGGCGTACTGACGAGAAGCGCATAGGTCCCTCCGTGGTCTCCCAAAGGCTCGATAGCCTCGAGGCCGGCGATTAGCCGGGTGGCGTCCGAGCCGACGTCCGCTGGCTCGATCATCGACCCCCCGGCAGATGTCAGGATGTGGTATCAACGGTGTGCGCTACTGTAACGTTAGGATGTGAAGAATCGATCACCAGTGGGTAAATTTGCTGCAACATGTGGTCATGACAGAGGCCAGATGCTGGCGTGAACTTGCCTTCGGAGCCGTCTCTCCACTGCGAAGAAGGCTTGACGGTCTGGGCTGTTTCTGATAGGTAGGGATATTCCTCCTGCGCAGCTATGTCTGGGGTCGTAAGCGGCTGCGCTTCTAGTTGGCCCCTCCGCAGTGACGTTGTAACAGAGGAGGTCCACACATGGCGACAACGAGTTGGGACGTACGCGGGGATTACTTCGAAACCTGTAGTTGTGACTATGTCTGCCCCTGTCTTCCCAGTAACCTGGCGGCCGCACCGACCAAGGGGTCGTGCCATTTCGCCATGGTCTTTCATATCGAGCAGGGTCAGTACGGCGAAGTTCCTTTAAATGGGCTGAGCTTCGCCGTCGTCGGGTACACGCCCTCCACGATGAATCTGGGCAACTGGTCAGTAGGAGTCATTCTCGACGAAGGGGCCAGCGCCGCTCAGCAACAGGCGCTGACCGCCATCGCCAGCGGCCAGGCTGGCGGCCCTATGGCCCCTCTGACGCCGCTGATCGGCACGTTTCTCGGGACGGTGACCAAGCCGATTCAGTTCCAGATAAATGGCCTGCGGCGCACCGTCTCCATCCCCGGCCTGCTCGATCAAGCGGTTGAGGGCGTCAGCGGCGCGGCCAATCCTCAGGAACCGTTGTACATCGACAATACATTACATCCGGCCAACGCCCGACTGGCCTTGGCGCGAGCCACACATAGTCATCTCCATGCGTTTGGCCTCGACTGGGATGAGATGAGCGGCCGGAACAACGGCCATTTCGCCCCATTTCATTGGCACAGTTAACAGCACCGCCGGCGCCGTTGGCCAGAGCGACGGCCCTTCGACAGCCGTGGGCGGGCGCGCGATGCGGTGGCGCGACGCTGCCGTATATCGAAGCAGATACCGTGCAAACCGGGAGACACAGGACAACCTGGAGGGACATGGCATGAGCACGACCGCGGCAAGCAATGGTGTGGATAGCAAGAACATGCGTTTGATCGGCCACAACGACCTGGGTGGCTTCGGCTGCGGTGGCGAGGGGATGGGGCTGCAGAAGACCAAGGATGGCCGCCGCATCATGTACATCGCCCACGAATCGGCGCCGAAGAATTTTTCGGTGGTCGATGTCACCGATCCCTCGAAGCCCCAATTATTGCTGCAAACGGACTTGCCCCACCACGAGATGCGCTCGAATTCCCTGGATCTGGTCGGCGATACCCTGGCGGTCGCCTACCAGACGGCGCGCCCCGGTCTCAAGCCGGCCGGCATCGAGCTGTTCGACGTCAGCAATCCCACCAACCCGCGCAGCATCTCCTTCTTCGATCGCTCCGGACCGCATTCGCGGGGGGCTCACTACGTCGGCTTCGTGGACGGCGAATACCTGCACATCAGCAGCGGCGCGCCGGATTTCGCCCCGACGCATCCGAAAGACGATCAATTCTACCAGATCGTCGATGTGCGTAATCCCACCAAGCCCGAAGAAGTGGGACGCTGGTGGCTGCCTGGCACCCGGCAGGGCGACGACATGGCGCCGCCGGTGCGCCATACGAGGATCGACAACGGCTTCCGCACCCATAACATCAACGTCTATCCCCAGCGGCCCGACCGCGCTTACGCCGCTTATATCGATGGCGGCATCATCATCCTCGACATCGCTGATAAAGCCCACCCCAAGATGATCAGTCGCCTCGATTATCATCCGCCGCTGCCGGGCTTCACGCATACGGTTTTGCCCCTCTTCGAGCGCGGCTTGTTGATCGTCACCGACGAGGCGACGCGGCCGCGCGGCGAGGATTGGCCCAAAATGACCTGGGTGGTCGACGCCCACGAGGAGACCAACCCGGTGATCATCGGCTCTCTGCCCCTGCCCCCGATCGAGCAATACAATCAACGCACGGCCCGCTTCGGCTCGCATAACATCCACGAGAACTACCCCGCCCCGACGTCGTTCCGCTCGGAGACGCTCGTCTTCGGGGCCTTCTTCAGCATGGGCGTGCGCGTCTACGACGTCTCCAACCCCTTCCACCCTGAGGAAGTCGGCCACTTCGTGCCTCCAGCCCATCAGGGGTCGCGTCTGGATGCGATCCAGATGAACGATGTCTACGTCGATGAGAACCGGCTCATCTACGCCATCGACCGCATCAATGGCGGTTTGTATATCCTGGAACTGACGGTGTAGCAGAACAGCGCCGAGGACGGAGGACTGGGTGAAACACTGCCACGGCTCAGTCCTCTGTTCTTCCTCTCTTCGTCCCGCTAGTTGACCTGTCCCTGTTTCATCCCTGGATAGACGTGCAGGTGCCGTTGATCAGCTATGCTCCCCCTCCTTTCAAGAGAGGGCAGGGTGAGGGCCGTGCCACGCCAACGAAAGCTTGGCGGTTCCTTGACGGCCATAGGCTGATCTGAAAGCCGCTGTAGATCTGCCACTGTCATCGATGTGAGGCGACGATCCATGCGCCACGTCATCGGGCTCGATTTCGGCACTACCAACAGCGCCATCGCCGTCGCCTATCCTACTGGATCGACCACCCTGGCGACCTTTCAGGAAGGCGACCATCAGACGACCTTTCGCTCTGTTCTGTACTTCGATGCCGAGGTGCGAGGGCCGGATGGGAAACCGCGAGCCATTGCCGGACCGCCCTACGCCTCGGCCGCGGCTCACCGTATCGCTCCGCCCACGATGAAGATCTCGTGGCCATCGCCGGGTGCGTCGATCGACTCCTGGCGCACGCCGGAGTGACGACCCAGGATGTGGATGCCGTATTCATGACCGGCGGTTCCTCTTCCGTGCCCGCCGTACGCCGGTTGTTCGAGGCACGCTTCGGCGCCGCCCGTATCCGCGGGGGAGATGAGCTGACCTCCGTGGCCAAAGGCCTCGCCCTGCGGGGGCTGCATCTTTGATGGTAAGCGCGTTCCACCGTTGCTTCACGTCCCGATCCAGGGCTGACTGGGCATAAGCGCCGAGTTAAGGCTCCCTCTCCCCTTGCAAAACGGCTGGGGGGAAGGAAGTCCAGCGCGGTACAGGCTCGAAACCGCCCTCACCCTGACCCTCTCCCGAGGGGAGAGGGGATTTGGTGTCTCGCGCAGCGGGGGGTAAAGAGTAACCAGGCGCTCATGCCAGCTTCGCTTGGTCGCTGGTCTTCGCATTCGCTGCTGCAGCCGCACGGGCCTGTCCGGATAGGCCGTCGTCCCTATGAAAAGGCGTTGACGTCGCGGTCCAGGTGGCTATGATGGAAACATTGGCGCGACGCCCATAGCTATTTGTTGAGGGAGGAACCCCATGGCCTGGACAGAACGGTTTGACTACGAGCCCATCATCGACCGTCCGCCGCTGCAGCTGCCGCACGGCGCCCGGGTGGCGGTGTGGGTGATCGTCAACATCGAAGAGTGGGACATCCACCATCCCATGGCGCGCACCGTGCTGCCCCCGCCTGGTGGTGGCACCAATCCGCCGCCGGATGTGCCCAACTACAGCTGGTACGACTATGGGCTGCGAGTCGGCGTGTGGCGCCTCAAAGAAGTGCTCGATCGGCATGGCATCAAGGCCACGGTCTCGCTCAATGGTTCGGTATGCCAGTCCTACCCGCGTATCGTCGCGGAAGCAGTCAAAGCCGGTTGGGAGCTGATGGGCCACAGCTATATCCAGCGCCCCATGTTCCAGGAGGAAGACCAGGCCGGCATGATCCAACGCACCATCGAGGCCATTCGCAAGGCCTGCGGCAAGCCGCCGCGCGGCTGGATGGGGCCGGGGCTCACCGAGACCTGGGACACCCCGGATTTACTGGCCGCCGCCGGCATCGAGTACGTCTGCGACTGGGTAAACGACGACTTGCCGTATGACATGAAGGTCAAGAACGGGCGCTTGGTATCGCTGCCCTACACCGTGGAGATCAACGACATCCCCATCTTCCTGTTGCAGCATCACCCCGCCGAGGAGCTTTTCCGGCGCGCCCGGGATCAGTTCGACACCCTGTACGCTGAAGGCGCCACCCGGCCGCGCTGTATGGCCATCGCCGTTCACCCCTACATCAGCGGCGTGCCGCACCGCATCAAATACTTTGAGCAGATTTTTCAGTACATGACGACGCATCTCGGCGTGCTATTCTGGAAGGGGGAAGAGATCCTCGATTGGTACCTGCAACACACGCGGCGGTGACCACGGCGGCAGTCGCCCTTCGAGCGCGGGGAGACGGGAGCAGTGACGATGCGCATTCTCATCACCGGCGTAAGCGGATTCTTAGGCCGGCAGGTGGCCCTCCTCCTAAAGGCTCAGCATCAGGTCGTCGGCACCTACCGCGAGCACGAGGTCAGCCTCGATGGCTGCTTGACACGGCGGCTCGATGTCACTGATCGGATGGGAGTGGTGTCGTTGTGCCGCGAATGTCGTCCGGACGCCATCGTTCACACGGCGGTGCGGGGCGATATCGAGCGGTGCGAGCGCTTCCCCGAGGACGCCTATGGCGTCAACGTGCAGGGCACGGTGCATGTGGCACAGGCGGCAGCTGAGGTGGGGGCTAGGTTGATCTATCTCTCCACCGACCAGGTGTATGACGGCGCCAAAGGGCACTATGACGAGAGCGATCCCCCCCACCCGCTGATGGTGTATGGGCGGACCAAGCTGGCGGCCGAGCAGCAGGCTGCAGCGATCTGCCGCGAGACCGTGATCGTGCGGCTGGCCTTGATGTACGGCTGGGGTAACCCCTCCCGTCCCACCTTCATCGATTGGATGCTGGCGCGCTTGCGGACCGGGCAGGAGGTACCGCTGTTCGTCGATCAATACCGCACCCCATTGTACGTCGTGCAGGCGGCGGAGGTCATCAAACGGCTGCTTGAGACGCCGGGCGTGTGTGGCGTGTTCAACCTCGGCGGTGGCGAACGCCTCGACCGCTATACCTTCGGCGTGAAGATCTGCGAGGTCTTCGATCTGCCACAGCGCCATCTCAAGCCCATCGCGATGGCCACCGCCCGATCGACGACCCCACGCCCCCCCGATTGCTCCCTGAACAGCGCTAAGATCAGCACTTTGCTTGGCATCAAGCTGCTGACGGCGGAGGAGGGCTTACGAACGCTACAACGGCAGCGGAGTGGGTAACTCAAGATGGACGGGCTCTTACTACGCCTGGCCGGAATCTGTCATGAGTAAGAAGAGACCAGGCTCGATGTGCATGAACGAGCCGGACGGAAATAGTGCCGATCGATAACCGCAACGATATCGCTTATACAGGCCGGTCTCCCACACTAGCGGAAGTGCTTTCTGTCCAAGGTCATCGTATCCGCCTGCCACTCCGACAATGGGTCCACATCACTGAAAACCATGATTATATGGCGGGGAATCGGGAGTTAGTTCTGGAAGGCATCGCAGATCCAGATGAGTTGGTAGAGGGAGAAAGCGGCGAAACCCTCGCTTTGCGAGCTTATGAGCGAACAAATCTGACCGCCAAGACAGTCATTGTGGTCTATCGGGATGAGCCCAACGGCTTTGTCATAACAGCATGGTTGACCTCGAGGCCAGACCGCGCGAGCGAGAGGAGTACCGATATGGACGCGATTACCATCGATCCGAGGCTGATCCCTTTGCTCTTAACGCTTCCTTCACATCAATTCTGCGTTGATTACGATGAGGAGGGTGATGTCCTCTACCTGAGTTTCGAAAAACCTCAGCAGGCGACGGATAGCATCATGAAAGAGGATGGCAATGTCTACCATTATCGGGGGGAACGGCTGGTTGGGGTGACTATCTTGCACGCTAGCAGCCGAGGTCAACAAGCGCGAAATGAATGAGGCTTACGAGGTATCAAAACCATGGCTAATCCCGACAAGCGCTGGCCCGAGAACGTTCCGGGCGAGTTTTTCGTCGATACCACCTGCATCGACTGCGATACCTGCCGCCAGCTTGCACCTGACACGTTCGAGGACGCTGGCGAGTATTCGTTTGTCTATGCGCAACCGCAAACCGAAGGGCAACGACGCCAGGCACTGCGTGCGCTGCTTGCGTGTCCGACGGGATCCATCGGGACGCTGCATCGCAACGACGCCAAAGCCGTCATGCGTGACTTCCCACTACACCTTGAGGATGGCGTGTATTACACCGGCTTCAGTTCGCCCAAATCCTACGGCGGCAGTAGCTATTTCGTGCAACATCCCGACGGTAACTGGCTGATCGACTCCCCAAAGTATCTGCCCCACCTCATCGACAGGTTTGCAGCCCTAGGCGGTATCCGCTATATCTTTCTGACGCATCGCGACGATGTTGCCGAAGCGCACAAGTATGCTCAACGCTTTGGCAGCCAACGGATCATCCATCAGGCCGAGCGCTCGGCCCAGCCAGACGCAGAGATCGTCCTGGCTGCCGACGAACCAGTGGCCATGGCGCCGGACTTCCTGATCATTCCCACGCCAGGCCACACGCGCGGCCACTGTGTCCTGCTCTACCGCCAGCGGTTCTTATTCAGCGGCGATCATCTGTGGTGGAGCCGGGTCCAGGCACGCCTCAGCGCCTCCGAGGAGTACTGTTGGTACTCATGGGCTAGGCAAATCCAATCCATGGAACGGCTCCGGCGTTACTCGTTTGCCTGGATTCTCCCGGGGCATGGGCAACGCATCACGCTCGCCCCTGAGGCCATGCAGGTGGAACTGGCGGCGCTGATCGAGCGCATGCGGGCGACGCTGTAACGGCGTGCACGGCGGGAAAGCGTCAGCATCGCGGCGACCGATCATCTTGGGGATACCATGGGAGATGTGGAGACCGATCGACAGCGGAGGGGAACACGATGGACCTGGGGCTCGCAGGGAAAATCGCCATTGTGACCGAACGATCCCCATCGGCCGCATGGTGATGCCGGAGGACATCGCTGACTTGATCCTCTTTCTCGTCTCGGAGCGGGCCAGCGCCATCACTGGTCAGGTCATCGCGGTGGACGGCGGGGCAGGTCGGGACGTATTTTATTGACAGGATAACGATGGCGTATCAGTGGCGGATTTATGAATGATAACGATAGGGCTTCGGTGGGGGCAGACATGCCCCCGAAGCGATGGGGTCTGAAACCATGGCGATCACAGACGTTTTGCAACGAGTCTCCGAGACGGTCTGGGAGATCCCCGTCTCCTATAAAGCCGGGATGCGGGTGCCGGCCCGGATTTACGGTACGGAGAAGTTAGTTCAGGAGATGGATGAAGCGGTCTACGATCAGGTCACCAACGTCGCCACCTTGCCGGGCATCACCAAATACGCCCTGTGTATGCCGGATGGCCATTTCGGCTATGGCTTTCCCATCGGCGGCGTTGCCGCCATGGATGTGCGCCAGGGCGGCGTCATCTCTCCCGGTGGCATCGGTTTCGACATCAACTGCGGCATGCGCCTGATCGTCACCAATCTCACCTACGACGACGTGGCGCCGCACCTGCGGACCCTCGTCGACCGGCTGTTTGAGCGCGTACCGGCCGGGGTAGGCAGCACCGGCTTTCTGAAAATCTCGCGCCAGGAGTTCCGGCGCGTCATCGAGGAAGGGGCGCGGTGGTGTGTACGCAACGGCTACGGCTGGGAGGAAGATCTCGAGCTGACCGAGGAAGCGGGGTGCATCGCCGGCGCGGATGCCACCAAGATCAGCGAAAAGGCCGTCGATCGCGGCTATAACCAGATCGGCACGCTGGGCTCCGGCAATCACTATTTGGAAGTGCAAGTGGCGCGCCCGGAGAACATTTTCGACGCGGAACTGGCGCGGCGCTTCGGCATTACCATCCCAAATCAAGTCGTGGTGATGTTTCACTGCGGCAGTCGGGGCTTCGGCCATCAGGTGGCCACCGATTACCTGCAGGTCTTTCTGAAGGTCATGGAGAGCAAGTACGGCATCAAGATCCTCGACCGTGAGCTCGCCTGCGCGCCGTTCGATTCCCCCGAGGGGCGTGACTATTTCGCCGCCATGAAGTGCGGCATCAATATGTCCTTCGCCAACAGGCAGGTGATCCTGCATCGCATCCGCGAAGTGTTTTCCTCCATCCTCGGGCGCTCGGCCGAGGAGATGGGCATGCACATGGTGTACGACGTCGCCCACAATACGGCCAAGCTCGAGCGCCACGTCGTCGACGGCGAGGAGCGCACGCTGCTGGTGCATCGCAAGGGGGCGACGCGGGCCTTTGGCCCCGGTATGGAGGGTCTCCCCGAGCGCTATAAGGACATCGGGCAGCCGGTGATCATCGGCGGTAGCATGGAGACCGGCTCGTACTTGCTGGTAGGCGTCTCCGGTGGCGAGCAGACCTTCTTCAGCACCGCCCACGGCAGCGGCCGCACTATGAGCCGGACCAAGGCGCGTAAGCAGTGGCGCGGCGAAAAACTGCAGCGCGAGATGGCCGCGGCCGGCATTTACGTGCGCACGGCGTCGTGGTCGGGATTGGCGGAGGAGGCTGGCGGCGCTTACAAGGATATCGATGCCGTCGTCGATGCCACCGAGCTGGCCGGCATCAGCAAGCGCGTCGTGCGCTTCACGCCGATCGGCAATGTGAAGGGGTAGCGCATGGCGAAGCGCACTCCGCTCACCGTCATCACAGGCCCGCTGGGCAGCGGTAAGACGACGCTGCTGCGCCACATCGTGACGATCACGCCGCAGAAGCTGGCCATCCTCATGAACGAATTCGGCGAGATCGCCATCGATAGCCAAGTCATCGAGGGTAAGAACATCCGCATGGTCGAATTGGGAGGTGGTTGCGTCTGCTGCTCGCTGGTCGGGGAGTTCGAGGCGGCGGTGGATGAAATCATCGCCACCGTCGCTCCTGACCTCATCGTCGTCGAAACCACTGGTGTGGCCGAGCCCGATGCCTTGGTCATGGACATCGAGGAAAACCTGACGTCGGTGCGCCTGGATGGCGTCATCACCATCGCCGACGCCGATGCTCTGATCCGCTTCCCGCAACTCGGCCACACCACGCGTTTACAGATCGAGGCCGCCGACCTCATCCTGCTCAACAAGGCCGATCTGGTGTCGGCCGATGAGCTGGAGCGGGCGAAAGCCACGCTTGCCGAGCTCAATCCGACGGCCCCCATCATCCCGACCGAGCGCAGCCAGGTCGATCCAGACCTGCTGTTTGGGCTGATGCGGGAGCGTGAGATCAAGCCGCCTGAGCATGTGCATCAGCCTGAGTTCGAGTCCATCAGCTACACAACGGCTGCGACCCTCGAACGTGGCTGCTTTGAGAAGTTCGTCGAGGGCTTAAGTCCGGCGGTCTATCGGGCGAAGGGTTTCGTGCGCTTTGCCGACGGCGCCTATCTATTCAACTTCGTCGCCGGGCGTTGGGAGTTGGAGCCTTTCGACGCCGACAAGACTGCCGTGGTGTGTATCGGTCGGGGGCTGGCGCAACGTCGGGCCGACCTTCTCCAACAACTCAAAGCCTGTGAACGCTAGGTGTGCTATGCCCTATGAATTCTTAGAAGACGTCGCCACCGCCGACATCGCCTTTCGCGCTTGGGGCAGTGACCTGGAGGAGACGTTCGTCGCCGCGGCCGATGCCGTCATGAACGTCATGGTGGAAGAGCTGGAGGCGATCGAGCCGCGAGAGGAACGCCAGCTGACGGCGGAAAACGATGCCCTGGATATGCTCCTGTTCGATTTTCTGCAGGCGCTGGTGTATTACAAGGACGCCGAACTGCTGCTGCTGCGGGTGCCTCAGGTCAGCATCACCGAGCACGACGGCGGTTATCGGCTGGAGGCCACCGCCCGCGGTGAGCGGCTCGATCCCACCCGCCACCGCATGCGGGTCGACGTCAAGGCGGTGACCCTGCATCGCTTCAGCCTGCAGCAGGGCGAACACGGCTGGGAGGCGATGGTGATCCTGGACATCTAGCCCTACGTTCCCTCGCCATCACCTATGGGTTGGAGGCACTGGATGAGCCAACGTCATCAAGTCCTGGTCGTCGGAGAAAACGCCAGCGACGCTATGGACGTAGGCGGCGAGTTCAGGCTCCCTCTCACTCCGGGAGAGGATCGGGGTGAGGGAAGCAGACCCTGGAAGTGGAATTTGGAATCGCCCTCACCCTAGCCCTCTCCCAGTGGGAGAGGGGACCATGTGTCCCTCCTACAGCTTAACCTGGTGTCGATGCCCTTGATAAGGGGGCGGGGCGAGGGCCAGATACAGGCGCAAAGAACATGCCTGTAGGCTCAATCCTGTGGTAGGTGGCGTTGAATACCGCTCTAAATCGAACCACAGGACATTGGCACACGGTGAGGGATGCTCAACCCTGTTCCCTTCCCCCGGTGCGGGGGAAGGTGAGGATGGGGGGAAGTCTCCCCAGTGTACCAATCTTCTATGGTCTGATTTAGGTTGCGACTGTCGGTCACTGGTTTATGATAGCCTTTGCTAGTCCCCCTCACCCCCGCGCTGGCCGCAGGCCCCTGGCCACCAGGATGGCGGTGACCAACACCAGCCCCGCCGTGGACCATGAGGGGATGGCATAGCCATAGCGGCCGACCAATGTACCGATGAGCCACGGCGCCACGACGACGGCACCGTCGACCAGAAAGCGATACACCCCCATGGTGCGGCGCAGATGGGCGCCGCGCGATAGCTGCGCCAATGCGGCCGATGGCATGCCCCAGGCGGCGAAACTGGTATGAATGCCGATGGACAGCAGGAGCAGTCCACCCAGGCTCTGGGCCTGCGGCAACCAGGCCAGCGCCACCGCCATCAGCAGCATCGCCGGCGTCAGCACGACGCGGTAGTCCAGCCGATCCGATACCCATCCGACCGGCAGTAACAATGCCAAATCGACCAGCAAGCCAGCGGTAAAGATCATCCCCAGGGTCGCGGCGGGCACGCCGACGACCTCGCCGCCGTACAGCGGCAGCGCCGTGGATAAAAACCCCGACCAGGTGAAGGACAGCATGAACGTCGCCACATAGGCGATCACGATGGCGGTCGTTTGCGGCGGGCGGGCCCCAAGGCGACCGGAGGCCGCCTCACGGTTCGCGGTTGCGTGGCCGTCGAGGCCGGGTTTACGGGTGAGCTTGCGCGTATCCTCTTCCAACGCTTCGCGGGTGAAGATCACCCAGGCCAACGCCGCCACGACGAACACCGTCGCGAAACCGAACGCCGCACGCCAGTGCAGGAGCGAGGCGATGAGGCCGGACAGCGTTGGGCTCAGGGCGCTGCCGCCGATGGCCGAGAACTCCAGCAGATTGTTGGCGCGGCCCTGCGCCGTCAGCGGGGTGGACTCGATGATCGCCGTCAATCCCGCCAAGGTCGTAATGCTGATGCCGAGTCCGACCAACACCCGCGCCCCCACCAGCCAATAGAAGCCCGGCGCCAGGGCACAGAGCAGCGAGCCCACGCCGGTGATGACGATGCCCTGCCACAGCAGACCGAACAACGGGATGCGGCTCAGGAGATAGGCGGCGATGACGTCCATCGTCACCCGACTGAGGCCGAACATCGAGATCAGCAAGCCCAATTCGCCGTAGCCGACCTCGTAGGTTTCGCGTAACAGCGGCAGGAGGGGGCTGAGCACGCCCCCCTGGGCAAAAGCCAGCAGGAAACGCATGGGGCAGATCGTCCAGGCGGCCGGATAGGCCGCGAGCGGATGCGTCCTCACCCCTCGGCCTCCACCTCCGGTGGCGTCGTGGTGAGACCTTGATCAGCATTCCGTGTTTCCCCGGCGACGGCACGGTCGAAGGCGACGATATGCCGCTCTCGCGGTCGGGCCGGAATCGGCTGGACGATGCGCGCCAACTCCAACTGGATCAACTCCAGCGTGTTCGGCAGGGGGATGCATTCGAGGACGATGCGGACGCCAGGATCGTCGCGGTGGGCGTCGAAGTGGATGTCGTAGACGATGCCGAACTGGCGCAGGACGGGGACGATCTGCTCCTCGATCTCGCGCATGCGATGCGGCGGCAGGCGCTCGCAGTCGGTGAGGAAGTGGGTGTGTAACCACGTATGTCGACGTTCTAGGATCTTCATGGCGTAGAAGACAGTGCTGAGTGCTGAGGACTCAGCGCTGAGTAGAGAAGCTGCCCGTTCTGAGCGCTCAGTCCTCAGTCCTGTTCTCAATGATCGGCAGCACCACATGCGATGGGTGGGCTGCATCGCGATAGACGGTGCCCTGCCCCTCCTCCACCAAGAGGGGTGGGACTTTTCCCTAGCCTTGTGAGCACGACGAGGACTCGGGTATTTGATCGGCGCCATCGATCATCGGCAGCAAATCCCGTAACGAGCTCACCACCGGGCAGTCCGCCTGGTCCGTTCCCCGCCGCCGCAACCATACGGCGTAGATCCCCACCTGTTGGGCACCCACGACGTCTTGCTGATAGTTATCGCCGACGTGCAAGGCTTGGGAGGCGGGGATACCCACGAGTTCGAGGGCCGACTCAAAGATCCGCGGATGTGGTTTCTCCCAGCCCACGATGGCCGATAGGACTACATGATCGAGGTACGGCCTGATCCCCAGCCCTTCCAGCAGCGGACCCAGGCGAACGTCCCAATTGGAGATCACCCCAGTGGTAAGGCCACGCGCCTTCAGCGTGCGCAACACCTCCTCGACCTCAGGGTAGACACGCCAGACGTCGGGGTGGGCAAACAGCGTGTACAGCTCATCGAAAAAGGTGTCGAACGGTTGCGGCAGGCCCAGCGGGCGAAAGGTCTCCGCCACCAACGCATGCCACCAGCGCCGTCCATCGGCCTCGCCGATGCCGTACCGTACAGGGTCCCCCGCGGCTTTGACCTGCAACACTTCCCAGCTGCGTCGAAATGCGGCCTGGACGTCTGCGGCGCTGACCTCGACGCCGTACTTGCGGGCGGTGCGGGCGTAGAGTTCGCCCACAGGTGGGTGAGGATGGACGAGCGTATTGGCGGCGTCGAAGAACACGGCCCGAAATCGCGTGGTCATGGAAGGCTCCCAGTCCTATCAGGGCAACACGAGGAGGTGCAGCGGCGCCACGGTCGACGATCGCCCCCTGTCGGGGCAGAGCATGATCGACAGTTCGCACGCAGCACGAGCTGGCTTAAGTGTAGCATAGGTGTCTCGGCGCGCACAACCAGAGGACGCCGTCGCACCGTCACGATGACACGGCACTGCGTCCCGAGGCCGAGCGCTCTCAACGATAATGCCGATGTCGCACCTCATCCGATCTGGCGCAGGGATCTGGCCAGCACCCGCCTACAGCCCTTTTCCGGCAGCGGCCGGAAAGATCTGGTCGATGCGGTGCATTCCGAGGCAGCTTTGGGACAACCCAGCGGGCTGAGCGGCGACGAGCGCCAGCTATATGTGGCCGGCGCTGCTGCAAGTCCATCTGGCCTTCGTCATCTGTCGCTGTGACGATCAGGGCATCTGTTCTCTGCGCAGCTCCGATTACTTGATGGCCCCTACCGTGAATCCTGCGATAAAGCGGTCCAGGAAGAAGTTATACAGGATGGCGATGGGGACGCTGGCGATGAGGCAAGCGGCCATCAGCGACCCCCAGAAGTAGACGTCCCCATGGACGAGGAAGGTCGGCACGCCGACGCTCACCGTGTACTGTGAGGCGAAGGAGATGAAGGTCAGGGCATAGACGAATTCCTGCATCACCAGAGTGAAGGAGAAGATCACCACCGTCAGGATGCCAGCGATGGAGATGGGCATCACCACTCGCACAAAGGCCCCCAGCCGGCTATATCCATCGATCATGGCCGCTTCCTCGAGATCTCGGGGGATGGATTTGAAAAAACCCATGAGGAGCCAAGTCGAGAAAGGGACGGTGAAGGAGGGATAGACCAGCACCAGCGACCAGAGCGAGTCCTGCAGCCCGAGGCTGGCTACCACCCGCGACAGCGGAATGAAGAGCAGGGTGGGGGGGACCAGATAGGTCAGGAAGATCCCGATGCCGAGCTGTTCCCCCCACCGCCCGACAAGGCGGGCCAGGCTGTAGGCCGCCGGAACGGCCAGGAGCAGGGTGACGCCCACCACCACCACCCCCACGATGGCGGTATTCCAGAGCCATTGCCCATACAAGGTATTGTAGAACAGGCGGTGCAGGTGCTCCAGGGTCGGCGGTTCGTTGAAAATGAACGGGTTGTTCTTCAGGTCGTAGAGATCGGTAGTCCGTTTGAAGGTGGTGATGAGCATCCAGTAAAAGGGAAAGGCCGCGAAGAGGGTGAAGGCGGCTAGGATCCCCACATGTGCCCCCTTCGCCCCCGCAGCCTTGAATTTCCGGGCCAGAGCCATCTCAGGTCACCTCCGCCCGACGGGCAACGCGCAGGAACACGATCGCCGCGGCGAGCAGTAGCGGAAAGAGGAAGAGGGAGATGGCCGCGCCCTCAGCCAGGTCTCCCCCAGCAATGCCGGTGAAAAAGGCCAGGCTCGCAAGCACTTGGGTAGTATCATACGGCCCGCCGCGGGTCAGGATGTAGATGACGGTCATGTCCGTGAAGGTGAAGACGGCGCCGAAGAGGACCGCCACCGTCATGATCGGCAGGAGCAGCGGCAAGGTGATCTGGAAGAGGTGGCGCCAGAAGCCGGCACCGTCGACCGCCGCCGCATCGTGAATATCCTGCGGGATGGAGCTGAGCCCGCCCATGAGGATCACCGTCGCCAGAGGGAGGAGCCGCCAGACGTGCACCAGGATGACGGACGTCATGGCCAGGTGCGGCAGGCCAAGCCACATGGGCCAGGTGCCGGGACCGAAGATCCCCACGGCCTGCAGCGTCCAGTTGATGACGCTGTAGATGGAGTCGAGCATCCACAGCCAGCCGATCATGCCCAGCGAGACGGGTGCCACCCACGGCAGCAGGATCAAGCAGCGCACCGCCCACTTGCCGCGAAAGTCCTTCTGTAAAGCCCTGGCCAGGATATTGGCCAGGATCAGCACCAGCGTCTGGGAGGCAAAGGTGAAAATGAAGGTGTTCTTCAGGGCGGTCTGGAATTTAGGCGTCTGGACCACGCTCGCGAAATGTTTAAGCCCTACAAAGCCCAAGCTCTGGCTGCCGAGGGTGATGTCGCTAACGCTGAAGTACAAGGCCAGGATGAAGGGGAAGCCGACCAGCGCCACGATGTACAGGACCGCCGGGCCGAGCATGAGCGCTCCAAGCCATTCCTCCCGGTCCCGGAGATACGAAAAACGCCCCTTTCCCGCTCCTGTTCCCGTGTTCGCCGTTGGCTTACGGCTGTCGGCTCTTTCGCGTCTCATCATGCCCCCACAACGCAAAGGCAGAGGGAAACTCTGCTCTAGATCGATCGTGGCGCCGTGCGCAAGCCCGTCGTCTTGTCGAAAAATCTCAGCTCGTTCTCGGGCACAGCGAACTCGTAGCGCTCGCCCTGCAGGATGGCGACGGTGACCGTGGACGGAAGCCGGGCGATGACTTTCTCCTCCGCAAACGGCGCCTCCAGAATGCCGTAGAGGAGACGGTCTGCCCCTAGGTCCTCGACGCGGGTGACCCGGAATGGAAAGGCGACGGCATGATCGTGGCCCGCACGCAGGCCCTTCGGGAGAAAATGTTCCGGGCGGAAGCCGATGAGACAGTCTTTGCCCTGCACCAGGTTCATCGGCGGCGAGCCTAGAAACCCCGCCACAAAAGTATCCGACGGCTCGCGGTAGATCTCCTGGGGCGTGCCGATCTGCCGCACCTTCCCCCAGTTCATCACGGCGATGCGGTCTCCCAGGCCCATCGCCTCCACCTGGTCGTGGGTGACGTAGATGGTGGTGATGCCGATCTGGCGCTGGAATTGCTGCAGCTCATCGCGGGCCGAGGCGCGTAGCTTGGCGTCCAAGTTGGAGAGCGGCTCGTCCAGGAGGAACACCGTGGGCTCGCGAACCAGCGCCCTGGCCAAGGCTACCCGCTGCCGCTCTCCACCCGAGAGCTGGCGCGGTTTCCGCTGGAGCAGTCGCTCGATCCCAAGCAGCGAGGCCGCCCAGGTGACCTTCTGGGGAATGATGGCTCTCTCGACGCCTTGGGCTTTGAGGGGAAAGGCGATGTTCTTGAAGACCGTCAGATGGGGATAGAGCGCATAGCTCTGGAAGACCATGGCGATCTTCCGAGCCCGGGGGGGCAGCTCGGTTACCACCTCCCCCCCGATGAGAATATCGCCGGCGGTCGGCTTCTCCAAACCCGCGATCATGCGCAAGAGGGTGGTTTTGCCACAGCCGGACGGGCCGAGGAGGACGAGGAATTCCCCCTCGCGTGTGGCCAGGTCCACGCCATCCACAGCCCTGACGTCAGCGAAATACTTCCGGATACCTCGTGTCTCGACGGTTGCCATCCTACAGTAGTCCCTTTTCTCTCCACTTGGTGAAGATGCGCTTGCAGGCGACTTCGGCCTCTTTGATGGCATCCTCAGGGCTGGCGGCACCTGTGGCGGCCTTCGCGAACATCACGTTGATGACCCAGGTGTTGAAGATCTCATCGATGGCGGCGTTGGCATAGCCCGGGTAGCCGACGTTAGTCGCCCAATCCAGGACGTCTTCCAGCACCTTGTACTTGTCGGGCGGATGGGCCTTGGGGTCGTTGGCGATGAGCTCCTTCAAGTCGGGGACGGTGCTGGCAAAGCAGGGGAAATCGTAGAACTCGCCCGCCAGGAACGCCTGTCGGAAGTCGCCGACGTAATCGATCAGGAACTGTTTGGCCCCCTCTTGGTTTTCGGCGAACTTCCAAATGACGTAGACGTTCATGACATGTTCGAGGCCGATGCGCCGCACCGGCCCCTTCGGCGCTTTCGCCAGCTGGATCTTTTTGGAGATCTCCGGGTTGACCTTCTCCGCTTCGCGGGTAATCGAGATAGCGTTCAGCGCCAGGGATCCCTTGCCGGCCAGCATGAACCGGTTGTTCGAGGCGGCATCCCAGGCCAACACCTCCGGGGTCATCGTCTCTTCGAAGAGGGCCTTGACGAACTTCACCGCCTCCAGCGTTTCCTTGGAGTTGAGGACCACATTGCCATCGGCGTCCTGGACGGACGATCCGTGGGAGTACATAATGGCGCGCATGGCCATGCCGGTGTCGATCTCCTGGGACAGACCGATCCCCACCGGGTTGCCGTGCTTCTGCTTGATCTTCCGTCCGCCGACCCGGACATCGTCCCAGCTGTCGGGGAACGTCCCCACATCGTCCCAGAGGTCCTTGCGGTAGTTGACGGGATCGGGCGTAAACGACGGGGAGAACCCGAAGAACTTCTTGGTTTTGGGGTTATAGGTGCTCTTGATGGCGAGGTCGATGGGCCTACCATGGCGCCGCTCGGTCTCCTGGTAGATCTCCCGCATATCGAGCGCCTGCTCCTCGAAGGCCGGGGGCGGCCAGTTAAACAGGAACAGGTCATGCCCCTTTTGCGCCGAGATCTCGGCGGCGGCACGGGCGTTGATGCCGGCGATGCCGATGTTGTCCACGGTGACCTCGGTGTCGTTCTTCTCGCCCCACTCCTTGGTGTATTGTCTGTTGAACCACTCATCGTAGGCGGGCACAAAATGCACCCACTGCAGGATTTTGAGCGTCTTCTTGGCGGCTTTGGCCCTCCCGGGAACGATGAGATGGGCCCCCAGGGCGGCGGCTGTCACTCCCATGCTGGCGGCCTGTAAAAACTCCCGTCTGGAACGACCTCTATCCCGACGTTGGACCATGGGATCTCTCCTCTCGTCATCGTTGCGCTTCGTCACTCCGAAGCGGCCCCTTGTCGCGCTCCATGGCGCGGCAGCGCCGCCGCTGCCTCACATCCGCCGGATCGGTATGGGGTCCAACCTATCCCCGAGGCCATTCCCAATCGGCTCAATGGCCCGCATGATGGCGGACAGAAAGAGCCGCGGGGTCTCCGCGAGACGTGCCTATGGGCCACCATCCCTTATATCATATATCACAGACCACAGGAGAATCTGACCGTGGTGATCTCGGGTGGACCGACTTAGCCGACAAGGGGGCAGGCTACACCGTGTCCCCCTCCCGGGTCCTGCAGAGGAGGGACGACTTCGGAACAGATCGGCCGCCTCTCCGGGCTCCTGGGGGCTACAGCCTGAGGGCGAGTTCACGGGGGGGATCTCCCCGGTGGGGACACACCGTTTGCAGACTCTTTCCATAACCGGGTCGGGAATAGGCGCGGCCGACAGCAAGGATCAGCATGACGAAGGCCATCGAGGGCCTTGACTGGCCTGGGTATAAACGTAGGTTTTTGCGCTGGTTCATGAAAGCATAAATTTCGGTTGACACAGCATCCAAAGCCCCACTAGACTTTCACCGCTGGAAGCGACCACGTGCTAATCGTGGGGCCAACAGGAGGAAAGCCTATGAAAGCGGCTTTAACTTGGTTGTCCTCAGAAGCTCGTGACATGACGTCCCTCCATATCGCCTCCCGTTTTCTGGTGAAAGCCCAACTCCTGACCCGCGGTTAATCCCCTCCCACTGGGAGGGGCATCTCCCCACTCTCCCTTGGCTCCGTGGTCACTGTGCCCTGTAACCTCCCTCTACCTTGGCAGTGGGCAGTGTATGGTGACGCAGGGGAGCGCAGCGCTGTCTGCTGCGTTCCTCGCCGTGAACCGCTAACCATGATACGGCGAGATAAAGGCCGTGAACCGCCACATGGCGTGCATCAAGCTTCTCGTCTCTGGGGGACGTTGCCGTTTGATCCCAGATGCGAGGGGGCTCGGACGGCAACCTCGGGACAACAGCCCTGATGACTGCGTGCTGAAGTGAACCACAGAGCGAGCCAGAGGCGGGTGGAACTCCTTACGTCATAATCCTCAGGCCCCAATTCTGTTTCTGCTGGATATGTATGTGCAGAGGAGATCGACGATGGCAAGAGAACGAGGAAGTCGTGGGCATGAATTTTCCCGGCGCGAATTTCTGGCCACCACGGGAGGGGCGCTCGTCGGCATGGGCGCGCTCGGTCTCGTCGCTCCGGCCGCTGCCAGTAAGCGGCATCCACAGCGGGGCGGCACCTTGCTCTACAGCTCGCGCGGCGATACGGGCGGCCTCGATGCGCATCGGCTGAACCAGAATCACACCGTCCACGTCACCGCCGCCATGTATAACGGTCTGACCGATGTCGATTATCAAGGCAACATCGTGCCCAGCATCGCCGAGAGCTGGGAGCCCAACAAAGAACTCACCGCCTGGACCTTCCGGCTGCGCAAGGACGTGCTGTTCCACAACGGTCGCAAGGTCGATGCCGAAGCCGTGAGGCTGAATATCATGCGCATCAAAGATCCGGCCATCGGCGGGGATTGGCAACGCGGCGCCGTGGACACCATCGAGAGCGTCGAGATCCTCGACACGTACACCGTGCGCATCCATGCGACGATGCCGGATGTGTCGGTGCCGTCGAGCGTCATGCGCTACCCCACCACCCTCATGGCCCCCGATGCCTTCGACACGGCCGCCGAACACCCAATCGGCACGGGTCCCTTTAAGTTTGTCTCGTGGACGCGCAATAACGAGGCCCGCTTGGCGCGCTTTGAAAACTACTGGGAGACCGATGCCGAAGGCCATAGCTTGCCCTATCTGGACGAGATCGTCGGCAAGCCCAAGCGCGAGGACTCGGTGCGTCTGACAGCGCTGCGCACTGGCCAAGTCCAGCTCATCGATGCCATCGGCCAAGCCGATACCGAGCGCTTCACCCGGAGTTTCAGCGACAAGTACAACGCCTGGCGGTGGCATCTGGGCGGCAACTTCGTGGTCTTCAACTTCCGGCGTGGACCATTTCAAGACATACGCCTACGCACCGCGGCGGCGCACGCCATCGACCGCCAGGCCATCCATCACGCGGTGTATTATGGTCAGGGCGATATCCAAAACCAGCCCTACCCGCGCGGCACCCCCTGGCACCTGGAGGGGATCCACAGCCTGGAGTACGATCCCGATCGCGCCAAAGCTTTGCTTCGAGAGGCGCGTGCCGTGGGCACCCCGGTCAAGATCATCTTGAACGTGACCACGGAAATCGCCCGTTCTACGGCGCAAGTCATCCAGGATCAATGGAATGCCGTCGGCTTCAAAGCCACCGTGGAGCCCCTCGATACGGTCCCCTGGCTCAATGCTCGTAAGCAGGGCACATTTGACGGGCTGATCCAAGGTAACACCTATCGCTACGACCCCGACGACTATTTTGGGCGCAATCTGCATTCCAAAAGCGAGTACGCCCAGGTCCTGTCGGGGTGGAAGAATGAGCGCTATGATCGCTTAGTGGAAGAAGCTAAACGAACCCTGGACCCGGCCCGGCGCAAGGAGCTGTATACCGAAGCCTGGAACATTGTCAACGTCGAATTGCCACACTTCTACCTGCATGAAATCACTTACACTTCGGCGGCGGCCAAGGAGGTGCAGGGCTATCAGCCGAGCCGGATGGGAGCGTTGACCTACGCCGGCGGCGGGCTGCGTACCGCCTATGTCACCACGTGAGCTGCGGGGCAGGGCGCGTCACCCCAGCGAAGCGCCCTGCCCACGGCGTGGGAGAGGAGGACGTCGACGTGCTGAGGTTTATCATCTACCGTCTCTTGCAGCTGATTCCCGTGTTGCTGCTGGTGTCGATCTTTGTCTTCGCCTTCATTCATATGTTGCCTGGGGATGTGATCGATGCGCTCGCGGGCGAGGCGGAGGCACACGATCCCGCCGTCCGGGCCGCCCTGGAAAAGGAACTCGGGCTGGACAAGCCGATCTATGTCCAGTACTTTGTGTGGCTGAAGAAGATCGTCCTGCATGGCGACTTTGGCAAGTCGATCACCACCCGACGGTCGATCGGCGTGGAGGTCTTCAAGCGCATCCCTGCGACCGTGTACCTGGCGGTGGCAGCGGTGATCATCTCCCTGCTCATCGCCGTGCCGTTAGGCACCATCGCGGCCATCAAGCGCCGCACCTTGACGGATTATACGGTGACCACCGGGGCGGTGATCGCGATCTCCATTCCCCAATTCTGGTTCGCCATTATGTGCGTGTTGTTCTTTGCCCTCTATCTGGGCTGGCTTCCCGCATCGGAGTATTACAGTCCCTTCGACGACCCGTGGCTGGGCCTCAAGCACCTCTTGCTGCCAGCGGCGGCGCTCGGGGTGCGCCTGGCGGCGATCACCACGCGCCTGACCCGGGCCTCGATGCTGGATGAAATCCGCAAGGATTACGTCGATACCGCCCGTTCCCTGGGGCTGTCCGAATGGCGGGTGATCCTCAAATATACGCTGCGAAACGCCTTGATTCCGACGGTCACGGTGGCTGGGCTGCAATTCGGCGGTCTCTTGGGAGGGACCGTGGTGATTGAGACCATCTTCGCCTGGCCCGGCATTGGCCTCACTCTGTACGATGCCATCATGAGCCGCGACTATCCTATGGTCCAAGCGGCGGTGTTAATCCTCGCCGTCGCCTATGTGCTGGTGAATCTGCTGGTCGATATCACCTATCGCCTGCTGAATCCGCGCATTCGACTGGCATAGCGCCATCAGAGGAGCGCACGCATGGCCCAAGTTTCGGTCACCCAGACCCCGGGGGGTTTTGATATCGAGATCACCGATTCGGCACTGGCGTTGCGCAGCGCACGGAGCCGACGGGCACTCAAGAATGCCGCATGGGAGTTGTGGAAGAATCGCCTGGCCACTGTGGGTGCGGTGATGGTCTTCAGCCTGTTTCTGGTGGCGATCCTGGCCCCGGTGCTCGCCACGCATGACCCGGTGAAACAGAATTACCGGGAGATGTTGCAAGGCCCCAGCGCGGCGCACTATTTCGGCACCGATAAATTCGGCCGGGACATCTGGTCGCGGACGGTATGGGGGTGCCAACGCCTGGTGACCATCGCCGTGCTAGCGGTCAGCATCGGGCTGTTGGGAGGTATCCCATTGGGCACGATCTCGGGGTATTACGGTGGCAAGGTGGACACGGTGCTGATGCGGGTGGTCGATGCCTGGCTGGCGTTCCCGGGCATCCTGTTTTATCTGCTCGCCGCCACGCTCATCCGGGCCTATGAGCTGTCGCTGTTCTGGAACACCGTAGGGCTCATCATTGCCCTGGGCGTGGCACGCATGCCTGACACGGCCCGCCTGGTGCGGGGAACGGTCCTGGCCGAGCGCGAAAAAGACTACGTCGAGGCCTCGCTCGCCACCGGCGAGGCACATCTGTACATCGCCTTTCGCCAGATCCTGCCCAATTGCCTATCGCCGGTCATCGTCCAGGCCACCATTGCGCTGGGCTTCGAGTTGCTGATCATCGCTTCGCTGTCCTTCTTGGGCTTGGGCGCACCGCCGCCAACCCCTGACTGGGGAGCGGATCTCAACTTGGCGCGCGAGCATATGGAGACTCGGCCGTACTTGGCGATCTTCCCCGGGCTGGCGATCTCCTATGCCGTGTTAGCCTTCAACCTTTTTGGGGATGGCTTACGCGATATTCTCGACCCGCGTACCGCCGAGCGGTAGTGTGGCACGGCAGGCGGATTCGGGGGCAATCCTTCCTGCAGTACTTTCTTGGACAATACCTCAAGCCGTCCACGCACAAGATGAAGGGATGGCTAGCAGAGAGGCATCGGAGACAGTGGACTTCATCACGACACTGCCGTCGATTTTCTGGAGTTGGGTGGATGAGTTCGATCGAGTTGCTGACAAGGAGAAGCGTAAGCAGTTGATCAGAAAAGTAGACAAGCTGCGGAAGGACCTGTAGAGGCTAGAGCTTAACAAGCGGGTTCTGCTCGAAAGCATTCCAGATAAGAACCCCGACGTTGCCTTAATTCGTCAGACCATTCAAGATCTCGAAATGACTTTGGAAGATCTGCGGCGTGCTCTCAGAGATATCGGGGCTAATATGCGGGCCGGACAAAGTCAGGAGGTAGAGGAGCTTCTCCGCAATAGCCTGAGCACACGAACAAAAGGGCTTCGCGAAATAGATGCGGCGGTCCAAAACCCCAACTACGATGCTGACAGGATCCGTAAAGCCCTCCTGCGTGGGATTGCAGCGGTTAACGCCGCGCAGATAGCAGTCACGGCCTTCTATAATCGAATTAGCAAGGGGGCATTGAAGAGCTGTATAACACTGGCAAATTGCAACGGTGCATGTTGCTGTTCGTGCATATGCTCTTCATCCAAGAGCCGTTTGATTCTCATGAGTGGGCGGCCGATCCCATGCGCCTCAAACCAGTGAATCGCGGCCTGGCGGAGGGCCCCATCCAGTAAGCGTTTCATCGCCACCCCTTGCCGCTTCCGCCACCGACCAGGAGCAAATCGTCTGCGCAACACAGGCAGGATATGACTGCTCTCACTGACAGCGATCGTCTCAACCTCCGTCATCTCGCCAACGATGTCGAAGGCCATCAGGCGACACCTCTCACACCTTGGTGCCGACTGCCAGCAAATGCGCACTGAGCCCGACAATGGGCGCTTCCCTCTCGAGGGCGCGCGCGACGCGTAGGAGGTCTTCCCGTTTTCTGGTCTCGGCCCAACGTTCGTCGAAGTCGGGCAGGATCCATCCAGGACCTTCGACCCCGAACACCGCCTGACAGTTGAAGCCCGCCGACACGACCTCGGCCTGCAACTCCTCCGGACGATGGAAATACGCCGTGGTGAAGTACTCCCAGTTGGCCGTCTCGTTTCGGTGTTGCCCCTGCTCCAAATCTTGCTGCACCATCCGCGCAAATGCAGGGTCTGCAAAGAGATCCCGGGCAAGACCATCCAGCGCTGACGCGTAGCGCGAAATCGCTGCGGCAACCAGCACGGCACCGGGTCGGAGCACCCGGTAGCCCTCCCGGAGCGCCCGCAGCCGTTCGGCTGCCTCTGTGAGGTGGTACAGCGGCCCCAACAGCAACACGCCGTCCGCGACGCTGCCGTTGAACATCAGATGCCGCGCGTCTCCCACCTGACATGAACAGATCCGGTGCGGTGAGGCCGCGCTCCGACGCCAGGCCTCCTCCACCAGTCGAGGCACGGGGTCGACGAGATGCACTTGATAGCCCCTCTCGGCCAGCCAAAGGGCATACGCGCCGGCCGCGCCCCCGACATCGAGAATGGTGGCTGGCGGGGGCGGCAGATATCGAAGCACGATCTCCTTCGTGCGCGCAAACTCCAACTGCGCCGGCCCCGTCGCCAGGCGTTCTTCCTCCGCTACCGCTTGATAATAGCCGGTGATCTCTTTGGGGAGCATTGGCTGGAGTGAGTCCTTTCGTCCCAGGATCGATCCGTGACCGGTGCTGCCCGACGGCCAGGCATGAGCCGCGCGGTGTACCACGTCGGGCCCAGGCCAACGGTACGTTCTTGTGGCCGCCGCGCCATCCCGACCGTGAAACCCAGTTTCCAGGTCGTGACGCCGAGTTCACAGGCCAAAAACAGGGTTGGCCGGTGTGTCGTTCCCTGATCCGCACGGGTCGCTGCTGGTGGAGCCATCGTTAGACTCCTGCTTGCGTGGTTCAGCCAATGGGGTGCGCAGCCATTTGAAGAAGTGTAACACCAGCGGCCCTTGTCTGTCTGATCACCCTTCATAGGATCTCCTGCACTGCGCCAGCCAACCACCCATTGTATGGTGGCATCGACCGGCTGGCTCGGACCCTAGACGGCTGCATGCTGAACCGGGACGGCGAGAGCGTGGTCCATCAGAATATAACCGCCAGCCCCGATCTGCGGCTCAAGGTTATGGCGCCCGCTCGCACGGTCCTCGTCATGGCCGTCGAATGCAGGTTCACCTGGTACTAGGTGGCTACCCTCTGCGCCCAGGAAGGCATCCCGTTGGTCCTCGGCCATGCCCTCTCTCTGCAGGCGATCCCCGGTGGCCAGACCACACACGATCGGATCGAGGCCCACACGATGGCGGTGCGGCTGCCTGTTAGTAGTTCGAATAGTTTACCAATCACAACGATCATTAATCGCGCATCATCTGCAATCTTTGGCTCCCAGCCATAAGGTTGTCCTTGCTTCTGAGCATCTCGCCACTCTCTATAGAATTGGGACGTCTCCACTGAATAAAAGGACCAATCAATCTTGGAGTCCCGTAAGGCGAGCGCCTTCAAAATATCGTCACACACTCGACGTACGCGCGTTGATCCATGCCGCCGCAGAACATTCAAATCAGTATTCAATGGCCAGTAGAGGTCTTGAATAGCGGCATTTTTGAAGATATCCGGCGAAGCGGTCTTCAAGATTCTGGACCTCGGAATCTGCAGTTGCTCTCTCGATTAGAGAGCCGATACCAAGAATTTGGCGAAGTACAGGAGAACGGCTTCGATCGATCTTCTCGAGGAATTCTCAGTAAGCTTGTACCCGATACTCCAACTGCTTCTGTACTATGGCGTACCTTGTCGGACTCTGGGTGGTGAAGTAGCTCCCGATCATTGAGAAAATCACAGCAAGGACCGCCGTGAATACAGCCATGGCGTATGAACTTTGCTACCTCGAAGGGGTTGGTACTTGCTTTCTCATGATCAACCTAACGGCCCACGCTGAGCGGCGCGGGTCACCGTGTCCGCTCCAGCGCGTGGCTAGGCCATGCCACCCCTCAGGGAGCCTCCGCAGGCACCGGTTCGCTCGCGTGCTGTGTCAGGTAGGTCAGCACTTCATCTTGCATCCGGACGATCTCTGCCCGATAGCTGCTGGCGACCGGTGGGAATTCTTCCGGGGTCGCTGTCACACGCAGCTGGGCCAGCACGCGCTGGAAATAGGCAATACGCTCCTGTGTCGCTTGCAGCTCTTGGTCATTGTGAATCATCCCCGCACCTCCACGATGCCGCGGCGGGTTTACTCCCGCTTGATTTGCCAGTGGGCAATGAACTCCTCCAGGGTTTCAAGGAGGAGCATCGCCGGACGGATCCAGAAAATGCTCGCACCAAACACCGCCGCAGCGCGCAGGTGGTCAAAAAGCCCCCGGGTTTCTTCATTACACGCCTGCACTTCAAAATCATTGCGCATCACCAGCACAATATCAACATCATTGGGGTCGGGTGTGGCGGTGATGTAGCTTCCAAAGAGAATGAGGCGTTCCAGCTTGCCCGTGGCTTTGGCGAGATCATAGATTCGCAGGAGGCGTGCTGTGACGGCTTGCCGTTGAGGTGTGCCGCTACCGAACCGCGCGAGAATTTCATCTATTGTTGCTTGGTGCACCCCTTCAGGTAACTCTCCTTCACTATTGAGATTTGGTAGCGGCATACATCCGTATTTCCTATACCCTAACGCAATGGCCTAACATAGACTAGATCCCCTAACAGGGGTGATGTTCTACGACGTTTAGGGGATCTAGTCTCGCTTGCATAACTCGTCGCGAGCTGAGGTCAGGGCCGTGCTGGCACACCTCGACGGCCAACACTGGCTCATGGCGAGCTTGCTCTACGGGGCGGGCCTACGCCTCATGGAGTGCATCCGCTTGCGCGTCAAGGATATCGATTTTGCCTATCGCCAGATTTTGGTACGTGACGGCAAAGGCCAAAAAGATCGCGTCACCATGCTCCCTCAGGCCCTCGTCGTGCCCCTTAAGCACCAACTGGAGAAGGCCAAAGCACTCCACGAGCAAGATCTGGCCGAGGGCTTCGGTGAGGTCTATTTGCCATCGGCACTCGAACGGAAATACACAGGTGCCAGCCGCAAGTAGGGCTGGCAATATGGCCTTCCGTCCCGCAAGCGTTCGATTGACCCGCGCAGCGGCCCGGAACGTCGGCACCACATCGATGAGAAGACGTTACAAGATGCTGTCAAAAAGGCTGTGCGCCAAGCCCACATCACCAAACAGGCAAGCTGCCATAGCTTCCGCCATAGCTTTGCGACGCATCTCCTCGAAGCCGGCTATCACATCCATACGGTGCAGGAATTGTTAGGGCATAAAGATATGCGCACGACGATGATCTACACGCACGTGCTGAACCAGGGTGGGAAAGGCGTTCGCAATCCGTTGGATATGATTTCCTCAGCGTTGTGCCTTCCGCTCGCCAGCCCGGCACCCACTTGACCATTCAACGCTGATCGAAGTGCCAACGGGATGATTGAGGAGTCGGCTTGCTCTGTTAGATCACCCGCAGCGGAGGGGCATGAGCAAGGTATTGCCACATTCTAAGGCGGGAAGAGTCGGAAGGCCCGAGCCTGCCATCGTTCAGACATAGGGAGCACCAGGGGAACGGTGCTCGTCGAGCCGTGGGTCGAGGGATCGAGCCATCCGGCTCGACGAGACTGGGCTGATGTCGTCAAGTTTGACGCGATATGCAGGGGCCCCCTATCGCCCCCCACTCAGCGCCGGAATGAAGTGGATTTCGCTGGCGTCCTGGACGTCCTGCTCGAGTCCCTCGGGGCTGACATCGCCATCGATGGCAACAGCGATGTGCGGGCGGATCTCTCCGCCCTCGACCAAGCGCTCCTTGACGCCGGGATAGCGGGCCTCGAGCTGGTCGATCAGCTCGCCCACCGTCCTCCCGGAGACCGTCACCTTCTCCTCGCCTCCGGTCAGGCTCTGCAACAGAGCCG
>Ga0209172_10000122_pt1 | contig 233155 bp, 197 predicted proteins | sample LarsenN4metaG_FD_184113 | JGI IMG/M metagenome (GOLD analysis project Ga0209172, IMG submission 184113) | Hot spring sediment bacterial and archeal communities from British Columbia, Canada, to study Microbial Dark Matter (Phase II) - Larsen... ...
GACAGCGGTTGATACGCCGTCTCGCAAAGCGGACAGATAGCCAAAGGTTCAGGACCTCGTTCGGGTCCAGATGGTCGCATCGGTGGAACGCTCATAGGAACAACGTGGTGCGATTCTACCACAGACCGGATGGTCGGTCAAGTCAATCCCGGGGGCGATTCCCGGTCCGAGCGGCGACACTCTGAATAACCCCGAGCATCAAACAGTTGGCGAGCAGGGCACTCCCCCCATAACTGACGAATGGGAGCGTGATGCCCGTGACCGGTAACACCCCCAGGTTCATCCCGATGTTGACGACCGCATGGATGAGAAAAACACTCCCCAGTCCGAGCACCAATAACCCAGCGTAGGGTTCGGCCACGCGGATCATTAAGCGAACCAATCGAAAGAAGAATAGCCCAAAGAGGATGATCACCGTTCCGCCGCCAAGGAAGCCAAGTTCCTCTGAGATTGAAGCGAAAATAAAGTCGGTCTGGCGTTCTGGCAAGAAATTCAATTGTGATTGGGGTCCAAGTCCCAAACCGCGACCAAGCCAGCCACCAGAACCGATGGCGGCGAGCGCTTGTCGGACATTGTACCCAGCTCCAAGCGTGTCGCGGGTCGGATTCAAGAACGTCAGGACTCGTTCTTGTTGATACGGTCGAAGCACGGTTGTCCAAGCGACCACCCCGACCACAATCGCGGCACCGAGGAGCAACAATAATCGATATCGCGGCACCGGGGCGAGCATGATCATGACCGCCCACATCCCGAGCAGGACGATCGCCGAACCAAAATCAGGTTGAGCCATAGTCAACGCCACCGGTGCAGCGATGACGGCACCGCTTCGGAAAATGAATGACCAACGGCGCACATTGCCCAAATCATCCGACATCACTTTCGCCAGGACGATCGCCATGATGACTTTCACGAATTCGACCGGCTGCAGCTGCAACGGCCCAACGACGAACCAACCAGTCGTACCCCGGATCGTTTGACCAGCGATCAGCACCGCGAGCAAGCTCGCTAATCCAATCCCATAGATAACCCAATGGAGTCCGCCGAGGATCCGAAAATCCATCCGAATTAGAATCAGCGCGGCGATGAGACCACCGATCGCGATGAGTGCTTGACGTAGGACGAGGTCTCGGCCGCCGGTGGTCGCGTTCAAGCTGACCGAAAACAATGCCCCGAGACCAACCAGGAGGAGCGACAAGGTAATGACGAAGAGACCGATATCGGAACGTCGGACGGCCAGTCCGAGACGGAGTGTGGCCATACGTTAGAACCGATTTCCTGGGTCGAAGCGGCTGACCGTTGGGACGATCTCGATCGACTTCACCCCACTGACCCGATACGGCCAACTGACACGCACGGTTTTCTCTTCGCGACTATTCCAACGATCGATTCGCAACTCATCTACGGCAATAATCCCTGATTCTGACCGCACCACAATTGGCACGTCGACTCGGTAATAATTGTACACGGAGGTGTTCTTAAGTATTGCCGACATAGTGATCGTCTCGACCGTTGTCCCGCTAACAGCGACTCGTGTTGGTGCCCAGATCAGCTCACTGACGGTGAACGTCCCTCCTCGATCACCGGTACTCGCTCTGACCCAGGTCACACTATCGATGACCAATGAAGCCGCAACGTCGCTTTCGACCGTTTGGTTCAGTATGACAACTGCGCGTTCCTCACCCGGATTGAGGGCAACGGTGGCTGATGGAGTTGGGGTTGGTCCAATTGAAAAATGGTAGGTCACCTGTGATGCCCCCCAGAGGGTGTTCGGATTGGCAATAAAACCGACGATATCGGCACGGGAGGCATCACGTTGGACGACCGTCGTATCACCGATATCGATATCCTTCGGAATCCCAAGATTGACCGGGCGATATGCGGTTAGGGCGGCGGCGGCTTGTCGCGTCCGTTCAAGTACCCGGCTATCTTGAGAAACGAACACCGACATCGAAATGACCACCCACAGTGTTCCAAAGAGAATAACCGCCATAAGTAAAATCGCCCACCACCGTTGTAGGGTCGATTTATGGCTCACGAGCCAATATCCGATGGTGAGTGAAAGGTCGCCGCGGGGCATGACGCCTTCAGACTATCAGACCATATCGCCCTGGACAAGGCGAGCCTGGTAGCTGGACCGATGAGAGTGTGATACACTGCGGCTATGAGTCGCGATATCCTTTTCTATAGCCTCGCTCTCGCCGCCCTGGTCGGCACGGCTTTTTGGGTCGTCCTCCTCTATCAATTCATCAAGATCTTCCGTTCCGTTGAGCATCTGGCTGGTGATTTTCGTCGTCGTTTGGAGACGATTGATGATATCTTAACGACCATCAAAGATAAGATCTCTTCGACCCATATCGAACTCATCGCCCTGGCCGAGGGCGTGAAACAGCTCATTCGATTCTTCGCCAACCGACGTTCGACCCGTCGGTCCACCCGAGCGTCAACTTCCGCGGACGACATCTAGGTCCCGCGGGTGTGACGAGTGGTCCCGGCAATAGCCGGGTTGTCTCGCATGTCAAAATCTTTCGTCCACCTTCACGTCCATAGTCATTACTCGCTGCTCGACGGTCTCCCGAAGATCGATGAGTTGGTCGCGCATGCCAAGTCGCAAGGCGCGACCGCCTTAGCATTGACCGACCATGGGGCACTGTATGGCGCGATCGAGTTTTATCAGAAAGCGACAGCCGCCGGTATCAAGCCCATCATCGGGGTCGAGGCCTATATTACGAGTGGGAGTCGTCATGATAAGCACGGCAAAGCCGAGGAACGCCCCTATCACGTCGTCTTGCTTGCTGAAAATTCGACTGGGTATCAAAACCTGCTTGCGCTCGTCAGCGCCGCCCACCTCGAAGGGTTCTATTATCGTCCGCGCATCGACCATGAACTCCTCGCCAAACACCGTCAGGGCGTGATCGTCCTCAGCGGTTGTCTCAAGGGTGAGGTGGCGATGGCAATCCAGTCCGGCCATCTCGACGAGGCGGAGCGAATCATCCGCTGGTATGCCGAGACATTCGGTCAAGATCATTATTACCTCGAGCTCCAAGATCATCCGAATATCCCCGAACAGACAACCGTCAACCAGGCGCTTATTTCGCTCAGTAAAAAAACCGGTGTCCCGCTTGTCGCGACAGCTGATAGTCATTATCTATCACCGAATGACGCGGAAGCCCAGGACATTCTCCTGTGTATCCACATGAAGCGACGCCTCGACGAACCCGAGCGGCTCTCGATGCGACACAGTGATTTCTCCCTTCGCACGGCTGACGACATGACCGCTGCGTTCGCGACAACACCCGAGGCGATCGCGAATACCGTCCGGATCGCTGAACGGATCGATTTGAACATCGAGCTTGGGAAGGTCCAACTCCCCCACTACGAGGTCCCAGCCGGAAAAACTGGAGTCACCTATCTCCGCGAATTGGCCGAAGCTGGTATTGCCCGTCGCTATGGAGCCGAGACGCCCGCAATTCGTGAACGACTCGAATATGAGCTGGGGGTCATCAATAAGACCGGGTTTGGCTCATATTTCTTGATCGTCCAGGATTTCGTCAACTGGGCCAAGGATCATGGCATCGTTGTCGGGCCAGGCCGTGGTTCAGCCGCCGGATCAATCGTCTCCTACCTGCTCAACATCACGAACGTCGATCCCCTCGCCTATGACCTCCTGTTCGAGCGGTTCCTGAACCCGGAACGGATCGCGATGCCCGATATCGACATCGACTTCGCTGATACGCGGCGCGATGAGGTCCTCCGATATGTCGAATCGCGATATGGGAAGGACCACGTTGCTCAAATCATCACCTTTGGAACGATGGCGGCCCGGGCGGCGCTTCGCGATGTCGGCCGGGTGCTTGGCTTTCCGTACACCTATTGCGATCGCGTCGCAAAACTTATTCCGATGTTCACCACCCTTGACCAGGCTCTTGGGTCAGTCGCAGAGCTGAAGGAAATCTATGAACAGGATGAAGATGGCCGACGATTGATCGATGGGGCGAAAAAACTCGAAGGAGTTGCCCGTCACGCGTCGCGCCATGCGTGCGGCGTCGTGATTACGAAGGATCCGCTTATATCCTATGTGCCACTCCAGTATGCTGGTCCCGACGATGATGCGGTCATCTCACAATATTCACTCCATCCGATCGAAGACCTGGGGTTGTTGAAGATGGATTTTCTCGGATTATCGAACCTGACCATCCTGGAGACGTGCATTGCTTTAGTGAAAGAAGGACGCGGGGTGGAAATCGATCTGGATCGCATCCCGCTCGATGATAAAAAAGCGTTTCGACTTCTGCAGAAAGGTGAAACGACCGGCGTCTTCCAACTCGAATCGAGCGGGATGAAGCGGTATCTACGAGAACTGAAACCGACCAGTCTTGAAGATATCATCGCCATGGTCGCCCTGTATCGACCAGGGCCGATGGAACTTATCCCGCAGTTCATCGCCGGAAAACACGGCACCTACCGACCGAGTTATCTCGATCCGCGACTCAAACCGATCTTGGAGAAGACCTACGGTGTCGCCGTCTACCAGGAGCAGGTCATGCAGATGGCGCGGGAAATCGCCGGTTTCACCCTTGGCGAAGCGGATGTTCTACGGAAAGCGGTCGGGAAGAAGATTGCCAAGTTACTAGCCGAACAAAAGGACAAGTTCGTCAGCGGCGCGGTCAAGAACGGGATCAAACCGCTCGTCGCGGAAAAGATCTTCGAGTTTATCGAACCGTTCGCACGCTATGGATTTAATCGCTCACATGCCGCCTGTTACGCTGTCATCGCCTACCAAACAGCCTATTGCAAAGCGAATTACCCGGCCGAATTCATGGCAGCGCTCCTGACGTCCGATCAACATAATACCGATCGAATCGCCATTGAGATCGAAGAGGCTCGCCGAATGAATCTTGAAGTCCTTGGTCCGGATATCAATGAATCAGCCGCCACCTTCACAGTCACGAAAGACGAGTCCGGCAAACCACGACGGATCCGATTCGGATTGAACGCCGTCAAAAATGTTGGTGAGCATCTGGTCGAAGCGATCGTCGCCGAACGACGACATGGGCCATTCACTTCGATGGAAGATGTCCTTCGCCGGATCCAACATAAGGATTTCAACAAGAAATCTGTCGAGAGTCTGATTAAGGTCGGAGCGTTCGATGCTTGGCATGAACGCCAACACCTCCTGAAAAATGTTGACGAAGTTCTCGCCTTCACACGTTCGATCACGGAAGAAGCCAACCGCAAGCAGACCAATCTGTTTGGTGGTCTTCCCTCGGCCTTCGCCCCAACACTCCGACTCACCGCCGCCGAGCCAGCGAGCCGGACGCAGCGCAGTCAGTGGGAAAAGGAATTGATTGGGTTCTATCTGACGGAGCACCCCTTGAACGATCACCGCGAAGTCCTAAACGCACACGCGGTTCCGATTCTCCAGGCGCGCGAAAAACGTGGTCGCGGCGTTAAGATCGGTGGAATCGTCACGTCGATCAAGAAGATCACGACGAAGAAGAACGAGCCGATGGCATTCCTTCGCCTCGAGGATCACACCGGGAGTACCGAGGTCGTCGTCTTCCCAAAGATTTTTCAATCCGCTGGCGCCTTCTGGGAAATCGACCGACTCTTGATCATTGAGGGTCAGGCTGATCACCGGGACGGTGAGTGGAAACTGTTAGCGGATAAAGTCTGGGATTTACGGACTATGCCCGTTAAACCAACCATCGCTGAACCAGTCGCACCCGCCACCGTACAACTACGCGTCGAAATGGAGACGACCACCCCGGCCATTTTCGCCTCACTCCGTGAGATTCTCCAACGTTTTCCTGGTGAGCGACCGGTCACGCTGCTGGCCACCAAGAACGGTCAACAAAAGCTTGTTCCGACGCCATACCGGGTCGAAATGAACAGTGAGCTCCGGGCCCACTTGGAATCCTTGCTCGGGGCGTGTATCGTGGAGTGACCATGCCTCCCCTCTCGACCGTTCGCTTTCACCGGACCTGGACCCCATTGCTAATTGTCTTCTCCGTATTCGTCGTCGGACTCTTCGGCGCTGCGCTCTGGTATACCGACGCCCGCGCAACGATCACGATCACCCCACGCGCGACGCCGGTCACGGCGACCATCGTCTTACGTATTACCGACGACGCATCGTCAAATGGGACCGATGTTCTCCCAGCGACCGTCACCGTCACGCCAGCAACCGAGACCGTTACCGCGACACCACCCGCCGAAGGGGCGCTCATCGATGCTCGTGCGACCGGTACGATGACCATCATCAATACGACCAACGCCGGGCAACCGCTTGTTGAAGGGACGCGTTTCCAGGCCGAAAATGGTGTCATTGTGCGCACTCAAAAACGGGCTGACGCACCAGCCCGCGGACGGACCACGGTTCCGGTCATTGCTGATCCGCTCGGTCTCGAGGGGAACCTTGAGCCCGGTCGTTTCACGATTATCGCTCTCAACGCGAGTGTTCAGCCGCTGATCTATGGCCAACTCGAGAAAGCGATGAGTGGTGGACAGATCCGTCAGGGTTCGACGCTCGATGTGGCGACAATGACCGAAGCGAGTAACCGGGCAGAAAAAGCAATTGAGGCCAAGCTCGGTCAACCAGCCGCAGGTACGGTCCGCTTTCTCGAACCACGTGAGGTCGCGATCAATCCACCAGCGACCGAGGCCGCCGAGTCATATCAGGTGACGGTCACGATGGACGTCCGAGAGATCGTGTATGACCAGACGAAACTCGAGACCCGACTCCGGACGGCACTGATGACCGACGCTGCTCCCGGCGTGACATTACTTTCGATGGAACAACCGACTATCACCCGAACCACGGATGCAGACCTGTCTCTGCGATTCGCCGTTCGCGGATTGACCGGCGCAGATGAGAAAGACCCGGCTTTCGCTCCGAGCGCGTTCCGTGGACGAAATCGTGATGATATCACGACGCAGCTCCTTGAACACCCATCGGTCGCCTCGGCCACGGTCGTGATCAGTCCGAATTGGCAAAAGAACGCCCCAGACCGGGTCGAAAAGATTCAAGTCATCCTTACCGATCCGTCCTCCCCCTAGGTTGACGATTGGTCATTTCCATGGGAATATCATGGCAGATGCGATGATCGAGTTTTCGTAACGGACCCTACCGACAGGGACCATCGGCCGCGATTGAGAGCTGATGGCGGTCAGGCCGCTCGCGATACCACCTCGGGAGCATCGACCACAATCTGAAAGCGTCCCGCCCGCTGGCGGGAAACCTGGGTGGAACCGCCCAGCCCCACTTCCATGAAGTTGAGCTGGGTCCCAAGCATCATCATGATGGTTGGGTGTTCGTACATGCACTCGACCGAAACATACCGTCACCACTATGTCCAAATCATCTCCAACACCATCAATCGACGCGATCCGTCACACGCTCGCCCACCTCCTTGCGCATGCGGTCCTCGAATCGTATCCGACCGCCAAACTCGGGATCGGACCATCGATCGACAACGGATTTTATTACGATTTTGAATTACCGAAACCGTTGTCGGCGGCTGATCTAAAACCGATCGAAAAGCGGATGCGCCATTTGATCAAACAGCGTCTCCCGGTCACCCAACTCGTTGATACGGACCCGACCATCGCGACCTTTATGGACGGCCAACCGTTCAAGCAAGAGCTGCGGAAGGAGTTTTCAGGAGCCGGACAGAACGTCACGTATTATCAGGTCGGATCATTCATCGATCTGTGTCGCGGTGGCCATGTCGATTCAACAGGAGACATACCGAGCGACGCGTTCACGCTGACCCATGTCGCTGGTGCGTATTGGCGCGGCGACGAAAAGCGCCCCATGCTCCAACGCATCTATGGGTTAGCATTTACGACGAAAGCCGAGTTAGACGCCCATCAAACTCACCTCGCCGAAGCTAAGAAACGCGATCATAAGATCATCGGCCCACAGCTTGATCTGTTCACCTTTTCGGAATTAGTCGGCGCCGGGTTACCACTCTGGACACCCCGCGGGACCCTCGTGCGCCATCTCCTTGATGCCTACGTCTGGGAACTCCGTCAGGCCGTTGGATATGAGCGCGTCGAGATTCCGCACATCACGAAACAGGATCTATACGAAAAGAGCGGGCATTGGGCGAAATTTCAGGATGAGTTGTTCAAAATAAAGACCCGTGAAGATCACGTCTTCGCTATGAAGCCGATGAACTGCCCGCACCACACGCAAATCTACGCCCGAAAACAGCATTCCTATCGGGAGCTCCCACAACGCTACGCAAATACCACGATGTGTTACCGCGACGAACAAACCGGCGAACTATCCGGGATTTCACGTGCTCGCGCATTTACGCAGGATGATGCGCATGTTTTTTGTCGCGAGTCACAGGTCCAAGATGAGATGAAAAAAATCTGGCGAATCGTCACGGCCTTTTACCGCGCCGCTGGGTTCAACCTTCAGCCGCGTTTGTCGCTCCACGACCCGGCTCATCCTGATAAATATTTAGGCGAAGCGACAAGCTGGAAGACCGCTGAAAATGCACTCCGGACCCTCGCCAAGTCAGAAAAAGCCAAGGTCACTGAAGCGATCGGCGAAGCGGCCTTTTATGGCCCAAAGATCGATTTCCTTGCCCAGGATTCGATCGGGCGAGAGTGGCAGGTCGCGACCATCCAGCTCGATCTTAACCTCCCAGAGCGTTTCGATCTGACCTGTGTCAATGAAAAAGGTGACCACGAGCGGATTGTCATGATCCATGCCGCGATCATGGGTTCGATCGAACGTTTCTTGTCGATCCTGATTGAGCACACCGCTGGTGCTTTCCCGCTCTGGCTCTCCCCGGTTCAGGTCCAAGTTGTTCCCGTCGCAAAAAAACATAACGCGACCGGTAAAAAACTTTCGACCCTATTGAACGCCGCTGGTATCCGCGTCCACCTCGATACGACGGATGAATCTGTTGGTTATAAGATCCGAAAAGCGGAAAAAGACAAGGTCCCATACATGATTGTCGTCGGTGATAAGGAGCGTTCACTGAAAACACTCGCCATCCGGGTTCGTGGGAAATCTGCGGTCCGGACGAAGACGGTCAAAGCATTCATCGACGATATCGTCGTCAAGACAGCAAAACGCGCGACGACGTTGTAAGTATCATAATGATGACGCCCGCCACCGAAGTGGCGGGCGTCTGAGGGCGACTTATTCGAGCTGGCGGATGGCCGCGGGGAGTTCGCTGAGTGACTCGAGCTTGGTGTATCGCGCCGGATCGATGTCCGCCATGGCGCTCCGCAACGTCGTACCAGACACGTAGAAGGCATGCAGTCCGAGCTCGACGGCGGGTTGAATGTCGTGGTTGAGCGAATCGCCGACGACGATACCTCGGCCCGCGGCACCGTTGAAGAGAGACCGGAAGTGCGGCCGCTTATCTTCGCCGGTCATGATCACCCCAGCAAAGTACCGTTCAAATCCGTTGGCTCGGATTTTCCGCAGCTGAAGATCTTCAGCTTCTTCACCCCAGGTCACACAGTACAGCGTGTGACCATCGGCTACGAGTTCGGCGAGCACGGTCTTCGCGGCCGGGGTCGGCCAGAACGGGCCGCGGACGAACGCTTCCGATGCGTGGTCGAGCGCCTCCTCGATCTCAGGCCGCGTCTGGACGCCGGCTTGGATCGCGAAGTGGTAGTAGGTGCGTTTCCAGCTGAGCGGGAACCGCATGATCTTGGCCCCGTATTCGGGGAGCAGAACGTGGTGATCCTGGTCCTCCCGATATTGATGGATCGCGATCGGAGATGGCGACCGGGGGCGGAGCGCAGCGTGAATGATTCCGGCACACTTGTGGGCCGCCTGGTGATACAGGTGGTCGGTGTAAATGAGCGTGCCATCAAGATCGACAGCGATGGTGCGGGGGCGCATCCTGGCCTCCTGGTTCGGGTACTAGGCTGTCCAACCGTGGTGGATGGGGCTACCCTACGCCGACCCTTGTGTCCGGTCAAGCGAAGCATCAAGCCGAACATGGTACACTGATGATATGCGAAACGAACGCGATATCATTGTCATTCTTGGACCAACAGCCAGCGGAAAATCCGACCTCGGTGTGAGGTTGGCAAGAACATTCAATGGTGTTGTCCTATCTGCCGATTCACGGCAAGTGTATCGAGGCCTCGACCTCGGAACGGGAAAAATCACCCATCAAGAAATGTCCGGGGTCCGCCATGAATTACTCGATATTGCCTCGCCTCGTGGACAATACTCTGTCTCGCGGTTCGTTCGTGATGCCATGCGCGTCATTCATACGATTCCACTCGAACGACCGATCTTTATTGTCGGTGGATCACCGTTCTACATCGATGCCCTGCTTAAACCAGGTTCATTTTCCCATGTCCCTCCTGACCCGAAATTGCGGCGGCGGTTGGCGTCAAGAACGACCGCGCAACTCTTTGCTCAGCTCCGACGTCTCGATCCAACTCGAGCAACTACCATCGATCGCGCCAACCGCCGCCGCTTGGAACGGGCGATCGAAATCGCACGCGGTACGCCATCACCGATTGCTCCGCCTGCTTTCACGTTCCGAGTCCTTAAGATTGGTATCCGGGTCAAGCAGTCGACATTATTTGCTCGCATCGATGCTCGCGTCGATCGCCGGATGACTGCGGGGATGCTTCGCGAAGTCGCACGGCTCCACCGTCATGGCTTGAGTTGGAAACGACTTGATGCTTTCGGGCTTGAATATCGTTTTCTCGCCCGCATCATCCGCGGTCACGTATCACGTCGCGAAGGTATCACCCAGCTCAAAACAGCCATCCATCACTTCGCGCGTCGGCAAATGACCTGGTGGCGGCGCGATGATGAGATTGTCTGGATCGAAAAACCTTCAGCCGCGAACGCGCTGGTCCGGACGTTCCTGAGGAATCGCTAGAGTCCGAGACTGGACTTCAAAATATCTTGGACGACCTGCGGATTCGCCGAGCCTTTCGTTTGTTTCATGACCTGGCCGACTAGGAACTGAATTCCTGCCGATTTCCCAGCCCTGATTTCTGTCACCACTTTTCCATTCGCAGCGATGACCGCCGTCACGATATCCTGAAGGGCAATTGTATCACTCAATTGTTCAAGTCCGAGTTCTTTGACGAGGAGGTGGGGACCTTTTTTCGTCGTGACCATTTGCTGATATATCTGCGTCGCCGCTGGCGCATTGATCATCCCCTGTTTGAGCATCCACAAGAGTCGTGCGATATCCGCGGCTGGAACATTCAGACCATGGGTTGTGCGGTGCTCGACCGGGATCTTATTGGTCAGCCAGTTCGCGATGAACGAAACAAGCACCGCTTGTTCAGATTGCCAGAGTAGCCCGGCTTTTTCTGGTCCAAGCTCAGTTTCGGCATACCCACGAAATTCAGTGACGACCTGTTCGAAATATTCACCGAGCTCCCGATCGGTCACGAGTTGCGCTGCGAGCGGTGCGGTCAAGAGGTACTGTTCCCGATACCGTCGGCGACGATCGGCGGGCAATTCTGGAATGCTGGCCCGAATCGCGTCGAGCTGTGCGTCAGTAATAGTGATCGGCGGAATATCCGGTTCAGGAAAATACCGATAATCCGCTTCATCTTCCTTCGTCCGTTGTTCACGGGTTTTTCCGGTCGCTTCATCCCAACCACGTGTCGCTGAGACCGACGGCGGTGTGCCATCCTCCCAAAGGCCACGCTGACGCTCAATTTCATGAGCTAACGCTTGCTCGACCGCCCGGAAAGAATTCAGGTTCTTGATTTCGGTCTTCGGATATAGCTTCGTATCGCCGGTCGGGCGCAAGGAAATATTGGCATCGCAGCGAAGGTGGCCCATTTCCATGTCGGCATCCGAAACACCAAGGTATCGGGCAATACGTTGAAGCTCTTCGAGATAGGCTTTCGCTTCCGCTGGCGTTTTAAAATCTGGTTCGCTCACAATTTCCATCAGCGGTGTTCCGGCTCGATTCAGATCGACGAGCGAATGAGTCTGTTGACCGGAGTGGATCAATTTCCCAGCATCTTCTTCGAGGTGGAGACGATGGATACGAAAATGCTTCTCTTCACCGCCAACCTCGATCGTTAAACCACCGGCGACTCCGATCGGGCGGTCGTATTGACTGATCTGGTACCCTTTCGGGAGGTCCGGATAGAAGTATGATTTCCGATCAAATTTGGTGTCTTGGTTGATCCGACACCCAAGAGCGAGCGAGGTCATGATCGCCCATTCGATAGCTTGCGCGTTTGGGACCGGAAGCGCACCCGGCTGGGCACTACAAACCGCACAGATGGCCGTATTCGGCTCCTGACCATCACGGTTGTCGCAGGCACAGAACATCTTGCTCTTCGTTTTGAGCTGGATATGGACCTCAAGTCCGATGACCGTTTCGTACGTCATATATCGATAGTGTAGCGGGTCGAGCGAAAATGGAGAAGGGGTCGCCTGGTGGCGACCCCTTCGGGTGGTGCATGGGACTAGACTTCGACGGACTCACGGGGAGCCGTCTGGTGATCGAGCCGCTGCTGGGAGCGGGTGCAGGTCACGCAGCCGCAGTTGCGGACATGCTGCTCCGCCTGAAGGATCATATTGGCGACCGGCTGACCACGCTCGCCCTTCGCCCAACGGGTGATGGTCGCCGCCGCCTGAGAACACTTCATCGGGTCCCTCCGTGGTTAGATCTTCGAGTACTCAGGGATGTACTGGTTGTGGCCCTTGACCATGACCGGCTTGAAGTCGCCGAACAGGTGGGGGTAGCGCGCGATCATGAGCTCAGCCACCATCCCGAATACGATCCGAATCTCCTCCTCAGCCGTCGGCGCCGTCCGCAGCTCGATCAGCCACCGCAGCGACCGTGCGTTGAGCGAACAGGAGATGGACGTCGCCAGGCCGATCGGCGCGATCCGCCGCATGGCGCTGGTCACTTCCTTCTTGAACTCGAAGTTGACGCCGGCGTCGTCCAGCTTGAAATGCTCGGCCAGCTTGAGCTGGAGCCCTTCGAGGTGCTGGAACGTCTCCTCGAACATGGCTACCGCGACGGGGTCGTTCTGAATGACATCGGGCAGCCACAGCCCGAGATCCGTCAGCCGGACATACCGCAGCGACTCCTGCGAGTAGGCCACGCCGACCCGGTGCCGAACGAGCTCGTGCGTCAGGACCCGGGACACATCCGCGAAGATGAAGTTGAACGTCACGTGTTCGAGCACCGCGCCATGGCGGGACTTGATGATGTTCGACAGGTAGTCGACGTTGTGTTCGCGGACCTTCTTGACGTTGGCGTTCATGCCGGGCTCGAACGAGCGGTAGCAGAGCCGGCCATCGATCTCGACGATCATGTCGGCATCCGTCTGCGCGTCCGACGCCCAGTCTGGAATCCCGAGATGGTCGAGATACTCCTGGAGACCGGCGCGATTGAGCGTCGGTTCCCCGATCAGAAACACCTTCGGTTCGACACGATGCATGCATCTCTCCAATCTTAAGCGCGTAGCGCCTAGGTGAGCAGCAGATCGATGACCTGGTGAGCCGCCCGATAGACATCGTCTGGGGATTGGTTGGCATCGATCAGACGACCACGATGGATGTAATCCGCGTAGTTGAACAGGTCGCGGAATCCCTCACGGACGTGCTGGTGGAACTCGATCTTCTCGCGATCGATCCGGTTCATGTCACCCGTCTGTTGGCGACGGCGCAGTCCGATCTCCGGGTCGACATCGAGGTAGATCCAGAGGTCTGGCTGCGGGAAGCCCGCGGCTTCGGCGAGTTGCATGATCTGACTCGGTGAGCGCTGTCCGAGACGGGTGTACCACTGATACGCCAGCGTGTCTTGCATGTACCGGTCGCAGATGACGTGACGTCCGGCAGCCAGCGTCGGTTTGATGACCTCCTCGACATGTTGCGCCCGGATGGACATGAACAGGAAAAGCTCTGCCCACGGCACCGGACGATACATGCGATCAAGCAGCGGCACCCGGAGCGCTTCGCCGTACGGTGTCCCACCTGGTTCACGGGTATATCGTGCCCCAGGAAAGTCCGTCTGCAGACGATGGACGAGCGTGGTCTTTCCGGACCCTTCGCCGCCGGAAACAACAATGAATTTCCCTTGGCTCATAAACAGATCCTCCATAGGTTGGAAGGGGCGGCTTCGCCCCTCTGCGAAGTTCGGGGGAACCCTAGCAGACCCCTGCTGGTTGGTCAAAAATGGGCAAATTTCACCCCCGTGGCGGCCCACGGGGGTGATGAAGGATGTACTGATGTACCTACGCGGATTCAGGTGCTGAGCGACCCAGAGCTTCATCTCGTCCCTGCTGACGAGCCGCGTCGATCTGGGCCTGGATAGCCTTCGACATGTCGTTCCAGTCGTCCGGACACTGGTGACAACCGCGGCACCGCGCCTCGTAGGTCAAGCCCAGCGCATTCGCCTCGACCGAGTCGGTCAGGAAGCGGGGGTGATTCCGCGGGACGGGCTGGCCGAAGGACAGGCGCTGCGGGATGTCCGCCGGCGCTTCCCCGCAGACGGCGCAGGTCGTGTCGAACTTCGTGACCCGGTCGGCGTCGATAACGAGACGCATGACCATCTGCCACGGATCACCGCGGAAATCCTTCGTCAGCGCCGACCAGTAGAAGCGGCGACCAGACCAGACCACGGCGTCCACCAGCTCGATGAAGGCCGCGACATGTTCGGGATTCTGCTCCCAGAAGTGCTGTTCGTCCGCGAAGACGTTGAGCGCCGTCGAATGCGCGATCTGGGTCGCCATCTCGTCGGGATTTGTGACGATGATGGTCCCCGGGTACATGGAGTTGATCCGCGAGGCCGGGACGACCTTCTTGTCGCGCTCGGCGACGCCGGGGAAGAAGAACAGAACTCCTTCCTTGCGTCGGTTCGGGGCGCCAGCCAGGCGGTGCATCTCGTTGCTCTTGCCGGTCCCCATGTTGCCGATGACGGCATGGGAGTAGCCGGGCGTCTGTCGGATCGGCGGCAACTGATATCGACTCATGATTCACCTCGTGGTGATGGGTGTGCGAGAAATACCGGACGGGCTGGACTCTAGCAAGCGTCGGAACGTTCGTCAAAACAAAATGCTTCAGTACAAGATTCCTTGTCTCCCTGTCAAAACGCCGACAGTCGGATTTTGATATCACCGTGTAATGGCCCGCCCACTAATTGATTGACGTGGTGGAATAGCCGATTGGCTGCATTAAGCTGTTGTTGCATCGTGCGACCAACTAATATGACACGAATCAATTTGGCTGATTGTGGGTCACACTTTATAAGATGCGGCAGAACAAGACGCGGAGGCGGAAGTGAACAGCGGTAGATTTTCGCGAGAAAGTCTATCGCATTGTCCACGAAGAGTTGCCGATAGAAACAGAATGAGACATCATCGCGATGCATTATATCTCGTTTCATTTCAGTCAAAAAATCATCGAGTGAGTATTGATGCATGACGCGTTCGGTCTTTGTTAACGTCGTCCGACTTTGTAATATAGATTTCGCTTGGCGCTGGACGGCACTCATTTTCCCATCACGTTCCCAAAGAATTCGTCCATGAGCCAGATAGTGTGCAAACGGTCGATGCGCCCGCCCACGCTCACGTTGGAGTATCGCTTTTGCATCAGGAAATGAATCAGAAATACAGTCGAGCAGCCCCGACTTTCCAAACCGCAGCCGTCGGGTAAATTGAAATCTCCCGCGGGTCAAAAAATAAAGGTCAACGTCTGAAAATTGATCCGCCGTTCCCTGGACCACAGAACCAGCCAATAACACACCAAGGACACGACGATCCCGCCGGTAAGCGTCAACGAAGGGCTCTATTGAAGCTGGTATGTAGGGTTTTATTGGCATAGAAAGCGAGCCACCCGGAAGTATAACCCAACCGGGTGGCCCTGGGAACGACTAGCCGCAGTTGCTTGGCGCACGGCACGTGCACACGACCTGCGCGGGCGGCAACGGCTTGGCTGCCAGACGCGGGCGACGACGACGCATATCGCCGGTCTCCTTTCCGATCTAGAGGTTAGGTACGTGGCCAGCTTGCTGGATGTGGTCCAGCAGCAGCTGGGTTGTCAGAGAAACGTAGAGCTGACAGACGCGTCTGTCAAATAGCTGCCCACTTCGGTCGGCACACTCGGCGGCTACTTCGCAGCCTCCGCCACAGGCCGATTCGATCGGGCACTCGCGACAACGTTCAACGTGCCCAGTCCGTCGCTCAGCGAGCAATTGATGGTATCGCTGATCGATGCCGAACAACTCCGGTCCATCCACGATGTGGCCGAGCGGACGAGAGCTGTACCCACATGCATACACCTGGCCTCCTGGTGCAACGCACATCGAGCGACCGCTCACCGCCCCGCAGAACCCAATGGATTCGGAGATACCGTCGTTCGTCAGATTCTCGAACGGACGCGACCAGAAACCCGCCACGATGATGCCACGAGTAGCAGCATCGCGCCGCAGCTGCAGCAGTCGCTCAGCGATAGCCGGAACGGGAACATCGAAGAGGCTCAACACGTCAGGATCTACGCGAACCTGAGTGAGGCGACGAAATTGCGCCCAATCGAGCTGCCCGTTATCGAACGTTGGCCAGTTGTCCTGGCTCACGGTAACCGCGACACCGTTTACTGGCCACCCGATTTGCTCCAGCAGATCGAGACTGGCCGTGATCGCCCCGAACGTCCCGCTGCCATTACGGGTTATCCGGACCGCATCATTTGCTACTTCGAGACCATCGAGGCTCGTCGCGATTGTTACGCCTTCCTGCTTCAGTACCTGCGCGATCGGTACGGTCAGGCGTGTCAGGTTCGTGTTGAGTGTGAACGACAGCTCGAGGTCAGGAACAGCACTAGCGCGAGCGTACTCCATGAACTCACGTACCCGCGGCCAAGCGAGCAACGGTTCCCCGACGCCAAAGTTCACAACTGCCTGAGTCACTCCGTTGCGTCGTAACTGGCTGAAATACTCGTCGATCGCTCGACGACCGAGCTCGAAGCTTAGGGGACGAACGGTGAGACGCCGTAGCGATTGCTCACCGTTGCTACGGAAATGGAAGCAGTAACGACACCGCAGGTTGCACGCCTCAGTCATGATCAGCTCCAAATACCGAATCCGGTGACCATGATCCGACGCCGGTCTTCGCCTCTCCAGTTCTGCCATCGCAATCGCGCGCGGATCTGCTGCGGCCGGCACGAGGTACAGTCGATCGATGAACAACTGGCAGAGCTCGCGCTCTTCTTGTGTTGGCTGTCCGCCAAGTACACCAACCACCGTCCGTGGCCGGTCAAACGCGTTGAGGAATTCGAGCGTATCGAGCGAGACCTCCAACGGCCAACCGAGCAACGAATGCCAGATTACGCACGTCGTCTGATTCGCCCCGCTCTGTAAATATGGAGATCGCCGGTAGACGATCGATTTTGAGCGAACCATGGGCTCCTCCTTTCAAAGGTAAGCTCGACGCTATCAATCGTCGATCAGAAAGTCAAGCGCCGCCCAGCTCACCGGGCGGCGCTTGATAGGAAGGTCCTATGACTGAACCTTAATTCCCGGCCCCATCGAGGAGGTCACGGTGACGGAACGCAAGTATGTTCCTTTCGTATCGGCCGGTTTGGCGCGCTTAACTGCATCGATGAAGGTCTCCGCATTCGCCACCAGGCGTTCGACCGGAAACGATACTTTCCCGATGACCTGATGAAGATTCCCCGTCGTATCAGAACGGAAACTCACCTTTCCGCCCTGGAGCGAGGTGACCATCGCCGCTGGATCGGCTGTCACCGTTTCATTCTTTGGATTCGGCATTAAGCCTTTCGTCCCGAGTGTCTTCGCGATCGGTGCGAGCGATTTCATCATGTCCGGTGTGGCTAACGCGATATCGAAGTCGGTCTTCGACGTCTTCTTGATCTCGGTGATCAGCTCATCGTCACCGACCATCGTCGCACCCGCTTCTTTCGCCGCTTTCGCCGCGGCACCCTTCGCGAAGACAGCGATCTTCAAGGTCTTCCCGGTGCCATGCGGTAAATTCGCGGTCGACCGAACGATCTGTTCGGCTTTCGTTGGATCGATTCCTAATCGAATATGAATTTCGACGCTGGCATCGAATTTCGTCGTTGACGTCTCTTTTGAAAGCGCGACTGCTTCGGCGATCGGATACGCTTTCGTCCGATCTATCTTCGTGAGCGAGGCTCGGTATTTCTTCCCATGCATGGGATTGTTCCTTTCGTGGTGCAAGCCCTCGACCTCCCCGCCGCTTTGCGGCGCCCCTCCTTAGTAAGGAGGGGGTAGGGAGGTCGAGGTCCCACAAATGAATAAGTAATTTTATACAGTGGCCGGAGTCGCCGGTGTGGCTGGAACAGTCGGCTGAGTTTCCTTACGGATCCGCGCGAAGTGGAACCAGAAGAGCGGTAAACCGATGAGGATCAACGGAATTGTGTTCGCCAAGTCGTTTTGAGTTGCACCGGAGTTGGATGTCTGACGTTCCTGGTATACGGTCCAATCATTCTTCCACTGTTGAGCCAGCTGAACATCCTCGGCGCTGAATCCACACTTCGCGGCGCAGGCAATCACACTATCGATGCCGGCCGTATCATTCTTAGAGACCACCGCTGGATAAGAATTGTTCATGGTCGGGGTAGTCTTCAACAGACTCGAAATGACCGTATTTAAAAGGAATGCCCCACCAACGACGGCGGTCAGTAATCCAGCAAACGAGACCCCGTAGAAATAAACCGACCGAAGCGGAGAAGTCTTTGGGCTAATTGCGTATTCCTCTTTCGCACCGCGATTCATCCAACGAGAGAACAAGAGGTAGAGCGGCAGAGAGATGATCAATAGTGACAGCGCTCCGGCGATATTTCGACGGGTTTGAAGTGACGTGGTGTTTGTATCCTTCCAAACAGCGTAATTCGTTTTCCAGTCAGTGAAATTCTGTTTGTCGATATCAGTGAACTGACACTCGGTTGTACAGGCATAGGTTGTCGGTCCAGTCGCGGTCTTGGTCGTATCTCCAGCCAAGTAGAGTGTCGTCGGCATGTTATACCGCTGGTTGTAGCTCTTCGCCGACGGCATAATTTCTTTCGCCCCGATCACGAGCAATGATTCAGCCGAACCGGCGGCCATGACGAGCATCACCAACGAGACGATCGTATAGAACGCCTGTCGATATCCGTACTTATGCTCCTGTTTCATGTCTTGAACGATGGCGACCGCCACGAGGACGATGACCGCCACGCCCGAGATCATCAGAAGCGGAGCGAGAAACGCGAGACTCTCCATATATGTGTCGTTTATGAATTAGCCTTCGACGGTGATACCCATATTACGGGCGGTGCCTTCGATGATGCGCATCGCGCCCTCAACATCCTTCGCGTTCAGGTCGGCCATCTTCTTTTCGGCGATCTCTTTGACCTGCGCCTTGGTGACCTTGCCGACTTTCGTGCGTAATGGATCGGCGCTCCCCTTTTCGATGCCCGCGGCTTTCTTCAATAACTCTGAAGCCGGTGCCGTTTTCAGGATGAACGTATAGGTTCGATCTTCGTAGATCGTCATTTCGACCGGCGTGACCTCGCCCATTCGATCCTGAGTCGAGTCGTTAAATTTCTTGACGAACTCGGCGATGTTGAGTCCATGCGGCCCAAGCGCGGTCCCGACGGGCGGCGCGGGAGTCGCTTTGCCACCCGGAATTTGGAGCTTGATAACTGTCTTGATCTTCTTAGCCATACGAATGTGTGATGAGTGGGGTGTTCGTCATGAGAAGCGCATGACGAACGGAGTGATTAAACCTTCTTAATTTGGAGGAAGTCGAGTTCGACCGGTGTTTCGCGACCGAACATGGAGACCAGGACCTTCACTTTGCCACGGCCCTCATCAACTTCAGCCACTTTCCCTTCGAATTCTTTGAACGGCCCATCGACGATTCGGACCGGCGTGCCGGTTTCGACATCAATCTTGTACTTCGGCTCTTCGACTCCCATGCGGGCCATCAGCGCTTTGACTTCATCATCAGAGATCGGTGTTGGGGTCGTACCTGAACCAACGAAGCCGGTCACATTCGGTGTATTCCGTACGACATACCAAGAATCATCGGTCACGATCATTTCGACCAAAACGTACCCCGGGAAAAGTTTTTCCGTCACGATCTTGCGTTTGCCGTTCTTGATACGAATGCGATTCTCGGTCGGGATCAGGACGGTGAAGATCTTATCTTCCATGTCCATCGATTCGATACGCTGACGAAGGTTGCGGGCGACGTTCTCTTCATACCCAGAGTAGGTGTGAAGGACGTACCAGCGTTTTCCCTGTTGCAGTACTTGTTTAGCCATAGATTATCGGTTGAGGACGAGTTGGAGAACGAAATTGAGACCGAGGTCGAGTAATCCGAGAAAGACAGCCACAAACAGGCTGATGCCGACCACCAGCAAGGTGTTATTTCGGGTTTCCGGCCAGCGTGGCCATGAGACTTTCCGTAGTTCCTCGCGGGCTTCGCGAAGATAGGTGACCAGGGGGTTCGCCATGTGTATCATCAGTCCTAAAATGCCCCGGCGGGGCGTCGACAGGCGAACAGTACCATCCCCCGCCACGGCCGTCAAGTCCCAGCCGTCAGGAGTTTAGATGCGCTTTTCCTCGAATCCGAACGTGAAAATTGCGGTCGTCACGAGGACGACGGCCCAACCTAAGATCCACAAAAAGTCAGATTGGATATCGACAATGCTGGCCCCATTTGCCACGACCTCGCGCATCGCATGGGCGAACGGTGCCAGCGGGAGATATTCGACGACGTTTTGTAGCCAGCTGGGCATGGTCGAGGTCGGAAAGAAGATCCCCGATAAGAACAACATCGGGAACAGGATCAAGTTGGCGATCGCCGGGACCGCGTCAACGGTCTTCGAGAGACCGGAGATGGTGAAACCGAGCGCGAGGAACATGATACCGCCGAGGAACGAGATGAGGAATATCAGCCACCACGCGCCATAGACATGCGACCCAAATATCCATGATCCAGCTCCGAGTAAGGCCGCGGTCTGGAACAAGGCGACCAGTAGCCGCGTGATGACGTTCGCCACCACGAATTGATACGGTTTCATCGGGGTCGCAATCAATCGCTTCAGAATCCCCTTCTCTTTGAAGTCGGTGAACAGGAAAGCGACCGAGAAGACGGACATCTGCATGATCGACATGGCGACGATACCCGGCAAGAGGAAGTCGATATACTTCTGCTTTTTCGCGCTGATATCTTGAATATCAAGAGTGAATAACTTCGGCGCCTGGACGGCTTGGAGAGTCGTCTGGTCAAGGAATTGGCTGATGATGCTGATCGCCGTCTGGGCTTGTTGTTCCTGGGCGGTGTTCTTCAGGACAGTGATCGTGGCTGTCGTGCCTGGTTGGAGCGTGCCAGCATCGACGGCGGCGGGAACGAACAGCACAACTGCTCGATCGCCCTTCGCCAGCATGGCTCGCTCATCAGCCTCCGTACCGTAGTTGATTTCAAATGCCGGTACCTTCGCTAGTGCATCCGAGAAGACGCGTTTTTCCGATGCCTCCTGCACGATCCCGATTTCAATTTTCGGTACGCGGTCGAAACCGATCAACCCGAAGATCCCGATGAAGATGAACGGCATGATGAGCGTGAAGAACAGCGCCTGCCGATTCCGGACGAACATTTTGATCGAAGCGATGGTGAGGGCGCGGGTCGTCATATGTTTAATCGCGAAGCGTGTGTCCAGTGAATTTCAGGAACACGTCTTCGAGCGTCGCTTGATGCATTTGCATGTTTTGAACGACGAGTCCGCGCTGGGTGGTCGTCGTGAACAATGCTGGCAATGTGACCGCTGGGGTCTTTGACCGCACAACAACGGTCTTTTGATTGACCGTCACTTCTTCGACGCCTGGTAACGATCCGAACAGTCCTGGTTCGATCTGTTGATCGACGTGGAACTCAATCGCCGCACCGGTATCGGCCATTTGGATGAGCTTGACGGGTGTATCGAGCGCTACGATCTTGGCCCGATCCATGATCGCGATCCGGTCACATAACACGTCCGCCTCTTCCATATAGTGAGTGGTCAAAATGACCGTCACGCCGCGCTTTTTTATTTGAGTTATCAAATCCCACAAATTGCGACGGGCTTGCGGATCGAGACCGGTCGTCGGTTCGTCAAGAAACAGAACCTTCGGTTTGTTCACGAGGGCGACCGCGATCGACAGTCGTTGTTTCTGTCCACCAGACAACTCCTTGACCATCTGCTTCGCCTTTTCCTCGAGTTGAACTTCACGGAGCAGTTCCATGGCATCAACCTTTTGTCCGTACAATGCCCCGAACGTGACCAGGAGCTCCAACAAGTTCAAGCCATCGAAGAATGAGGACGCCTGGAGCTGTACCCCGATCACGGCTTTCACTTCGCGAACGTGGGTCGCGACATTTTTCCCATCTAACACAACTTCGCCGGAGGTCATTTGTTTCAAACCTTCCATCATTTCCAGTGTCGTTGTCTTCCCAGCCCCATTTGGACCGAGGATCCCGAAGGTTTCACCCTCTGTGACAGTAAATGAAATCCGATCAACGGCGGTGAAATCGCCGTATTTCTTCGTTAGTTCTTTAACGGTGATGATGTCAGACATGGATTTAGCCGTCGTATTGTACTTCAAATCACCATCCTTGCCAAGGGAAGGTGGCCGCGGCCCCGCCAAATGGCGGGGCCGCGGCCAGAAAGCTACGGGGACCAATACCGATACCGATCGGCTGACGCCAGGATATCCTCGAGCGTCTGCCATCGCACCCACTCCGTTTGTGGCATGGGAACGCAGAGTGGCGCGTACCCATTTCGTTCGGCTAGGGCGGCGGCGACCGTGGCAAACTCCTCCGAGGCAACCCCGAGCCGATTGAGCTGGAATCCGGGTGGAAGTCGAAGGGTTTGACGATGGATACGCGTGGCGTCGATCCGAACGGCAATACCGTGTTGATGGACGATGATGACCGCCGGACCGTGCCGTGTCGACCGCTGGATATCACCCAACGTCCGCCACGATGAGATCTCGTCTTCACTGAGACCAGCGACCCCAGCATCAGCGATGACGAGCAGATGCCAGAACGGATCAAACCCGAGTTCTGAAAAGGTCAGGTCCGAAGGAAAATGGTCCGGCAGATGGCGAACGACCACCCGACGAACTTCATCCGCGAATGAATCGCGCATGATGGCCACGGTGACCTCCTTGGTCGTTTCGGTCAGTTCAGGAACGCGTTAGTATGAGCCGATAATCGAGTCGACGTTCAATGTGCGAAGGAACGATGGTAGGGCGATCGCTAGGCCGATCAAAGGAATAATGACCAGGGCGAGGCTAATGATGATCGACCAGACGAACAACCGTTTTGCACTGCGAGCAATCTGCCACGTCTCATCAAGTTTTTGTTCGAAGCGTGTTAATCGATCTTGAAGTTCTTGATCCATAGATGATTAAAAAGCTTTCCGGCGAATGACGATGCGACCGAGCCATGTCCCAATGATCACCAACAGGAGAATCAAGAAACCTAAGAGGATGAGGCTCAACCCATCACCGATGATCATCAGGACGGTGACGGCCATAGCTGGAACGATGAGCCAGTATATCCAGATCAATCGATCCGAACGCCAGAGCCAATGAAGGAGGAATGACCAGATGAAATATAAGATGAAAATATAGATCGCGGCTACCAGGATATCTGCTGGACCGCTGCGGTCAGAGAACAAAACGTTCATGACTCCGAAAAACGCAGCCAGCACAGTCAGAATGGTGGCGGTGATGTACCCAAGAGAGATCGGGAGGATGCGCATGGTGTTAGAGGGGTATCGTCGGGGTGGGGACGAGCAATATCACCCATGATACGATGGCGATGATGATCACGACCAAAACTAACGCGGCGTACCAGCGCAGTGTTGGCTCCTTCGCTTCGTCATGAACACTCCGGATCGCAAAGCGTCGCAAGATGTACACCCCAACCAAAATGACGACTGGGAGAAGCCATCGCAATACATCGAAGACGTCCATCGTTAAATATCTAGATTTTTTACGCTCTTGGCTTGGGTATGAATGAATCGTTTGCGCGGTGCGACATCTGAACCCATCAATATATCGAAGATCTCATCAGCTTTTTCCGCATCATCGAGCGTCACCTGTTTCATCACCCGTCGGGTCGGATCCATCGTCGTTTCCCAAAGTTGTTCCGGGTTCATTTCTCCAAGACCCTTGTAACGCTGGATCGAGACGCCCGGGATACCGGATTGGACCGTTTCCATTCCCTCATCCCCCTCTGCCACTTCTGGTAAACCTTCAACTGCGCCATCCCGACGGATGGTGACCGTCGCGGCCGCAGCTTTCGCCTTGGCCTTTTTCGCGGTCACCTTATCGCTCGCAATCGTTTCAAATTCTTTTTTCACAGCCTCGAGCGCGGCATCGTCGAACACATACCGAACGTCCTTCCCCTTTTGAGCTCGATAGAGTGGTGGTTGGGCGATGTAGAGGTGGCCGGCGGTGATCAGCTGTGGGAAATATCGATAGAACAATGTCAGGAGGAGTGTTCGGATGTGTGCACCGTCAACGTCGGCATCGGTCATGACGATGACGCGGTGATAACGAAGTCCAGCGAGATCAAATTGCTCACCGATATTCGTTCCCAGCGCGATGATCAATGACTTGATCTCGTTGTTGGCCAGCATTTTATCCAATCGCGCTCGTTCAACGTTCAGAATCTTTCCGCGCAGCGGGAGAATCGCTTGGAATTCTCGATTGCGTCCCTGTTTTGCGCTTCCACCGGCCGAGTCACCCTCGACCAGATATAATTCGGATTGCTGCGGGTCGCGGGAGGAGCAGTCGGCGAGTTTCCCAGGAAGTGCGAACCCATCGAGCGCACCTTTCCGTAACACGGACTCGCGCGCCGCCCGGGCTGCGACTCGGGCACGAGCAGCTAAAATAGCCTTCCCGATAATTGCCTCAGCATCGCGCGGATGCTCTTCAAGATAAATCGCGAATGATTCGGCCACGACCGAGTCGACGATCGGTTTCACTTCGGCGTTACCCAACTTCGCTTTCGTTTGACCTTCGAATTGTGGCTCGGGAACTTTGATGCTAATGATCCCGGTCAAACCCTCCCGCATATCTTCACCAGTCAGGTTATCGTCCTTTTCTTTCAGGAATCCCTTGGTGCGGGCGTAGTTGTTGATCGTGCGCGTCAGCGCGGTCCGGAACCCGATTAAGTGTGAACCACCCTCCGGATTGAAGATATTATTCGCAAAACAGAAGACCGTTTCTTTATAATCGTCGGTGTATTGAAGAGCGGCTTCGACCGTTACCTTTTCGACCTGCTTTTCGACGTAGAACACCGTCTCATGCTTCGGTTCCTTCGTATGATTCAAATGTTTGACGTAACTCGCGACGCCGCCTTCGAAGTAAAAGGCGTACGTCATGTGTGGTTTCGTCCGTTCATCGCGCACGACAATCTTCACGCCCTTCGTGAGGTATGCCTGCTGCCGAAGATGATCGAGGATGTGTTCGCGGTTGAAGTCGAGGACGGTAAAAATCGTCGGATCTGGTTGGAACGTAATCGTCGTCCCGGTACCACGTGCTGGCGCAACGGGTTTGACCTTGCCCTGTGGTTTACCGCGCTCATATTCCTGAACCCAGAGTTTTCCGTCGCGTTTGACTTCCGCTTTTAGATGCGAAGAGAGAGCGTTGACGACCGAGACGCCAACACCGTGCAAACCACCAGAAACTTTGTATCCCCCGTCACCGAACTTTCCACCAGCATGGAGCACAGTCAAGACGGTTTCCAGCGCTGATTTCTTCGTTTGCTTATGGATGTCGACCGGAATACCTCGACCATTATCTTCAACGCTGACTCGGTTCCCCGGGAGAAGTCCGATCGTGATCTCGGTGCAGCGACCAGCCATCGCTTCGTCGATCGAGTTATCGACGACTTCCCAAATCAAGTGATGCAGACCCTCAGAAGCGGTATTTCCGATGTACATCCCTGGCCGCTTGCGGACCGGATCGAGCCCCTCTAAGACGGTGATTTGGCTAGCTGTATATTCGCCGGATTTGGCTGGTTTCTTGAGTTCTTTCGGCATACAAAACGCGGTGGTGAGAATGGTCAGGTTTGCGCTAAGTCTAGCATAAACCGACCAAGTTGGCCAAGTCATAAAACCTTGACAAATCCGGCGATTTCTGGTAGGTTCCGCCCGATTCAGGGCAGCCCCATTCTCTATCGCCAATTCGAGGAGGCTTTGTGCCCCATCATCCGCACGTTCCGTCATCCCGACCCGGGACCGATCGCCTTCTGTACCAAGCTCGGTCAGGGCCGATCACCTGGTCGAACTGGCAGGCGGATCGGTCCAGCCAACGTCTCCGCCAGGAGATCCACATCCTGGCGCTGTACATCGCCGAGCTGATCCCGACGAACTATCGTCTCGACCCGAAGGGTAGTCGTCGGATGGTCGATGGCCTGCTCAGAACCGACGCGGTCAAGCGGATCCTCTCCGACCTGAACGACCTGCCGGCTGAACTCCGGCCGGTCAAGTCCCTTCTCCCCCTCGATGCCTTGGCTTTCAGCCTAAAGGTCGAGGGAGCGCTCCTGACGGCTTCGCGCCGTTGAACTTCGCGGGCGCCGGTCTATCCGGCGTCCGCGTCCTTATGTTCCAAAACTGCATTGATCGCCGCTTCAATTGCCTCGGCTTTGCTGACGATATCTTCCTGAATTGCCCACGTACCAATTCGTTCGCGATCACGAAGTTCATCGATGGTGAACCAGCGACGACGGAGATCCTGTTCCCAGGCAGCAGATTTGAAACCAGGTCCCGCGACCTTTGGAAGACTCATCGTCAAATACCGTGAAATTGCATTCACCTGACTGATGAGTGCATCATGACTACGCCGTCGAGCAGTATCAACTGTCCGAACCAATGCCTGATACTCTTCTGGCTCTTTGAGCATGGCGGCGATTTTAGTTCGCTGGAAGCGGATCACGGTGTCGGCGTATTGACCGATCTGTTTTTCAAGATCTGCCATCAGTCCCGCATACACTAATTCGACGCTGGCGAAGGACGTTCGATTTGTTTCGGACACATGTTCATATGCGAGCCCCGGGAGTCCCGCAATGTTGTGCAAGGAAACGCGTTCATGGGCATGTTCCATGACTTCAGGTAATTCGTGCAACTCCGTCCGGACCGCCGCGAGCTCGTCGGGACTGTATGACGCTAGATGTTCGCGATGCTCGTACCACTGCCGAACACCATCATCTCGTTCATCCGGGACCGCGGCGTGCAATTCACGATGAAAATATTGCTGGGGTTCCGCTTCGTTTGGTGACCAACCGGATTCTCCGCGCTCACTCATCGCTTTGTGACATGTAATCGTTCCAAAGCGGCGATGAGCTTTGCGTCAGACATTTCGACTTCCTCTCGCGTGACCGTGCGATCATTTGCTCGGTAGACACAGCGAAGGGTCAAACCCATCCGACCAGCGTCTTCGACCGCATCAATCGTCGTCACGTCCGTTAAAAGTGGAATCCGATCTTTCATGATCGCCGAAACGAGTGACACGAACGTCAATCCGGATGGTAACCAGACCGCGAGATCGCGAACGACTGCCGGAAATTCGCTGACCGGGGAATAACGTACTGGCTGCCGCAGCTCGAGGATCTGTTTTACATCGATCTCCGCCCAGGCTAATGATCGTCCTTTGTAATTGAGGGTTCCGATCTTTGGTCTTAATGTACCGGTCTTGATGCCGAGCGATCGCTCGATGGCCCGGAGTGTGCCGAGCACATCCCAGGCGGCTGGTTCGTGATGATGCGGTTTGGAAGCGGTTCCGAACGCGAGCATCCACGGTTGTCGTTGTTCAACTGGTTTTGCACCCGCATGAAAGACCCGACCGAGTTCAAAGAGTCGTGCATCTTCGCCCGCATCAGCACTATCAATCAGCCCCCGACGGATGGTCGGGATCAAGCTCCGACGTAGGACAGCTTGGGTCGCATCGAGTGGATTCGCGATCGCGATATGGTCTCCGCCGACCGCCCGCGCGTCGTCATCACCATAATAGGCATGACTAACCAATTCGAAATATCCGATCCGGGCGAGATGATCGCGAACGTGTTCGATGAGGTCACGTTGGGCTGAGAGTGGATCCGGGGTCGACTTCATTTCTGGCATCTGGAACGGCGTCTGTTCATACCCGATCATCCGACCGATCTCATCGATGATATCTTCGGGTATCGTGACATCAAGTCGCCACGCGGGGGGTATCACGGTCAAAGTCCGACTACCCGAAACAACGAATCCCAGCTGTTTTAATACTTTCGTACTGAGCGCCGTTGTTATTTCATAACCAAGTCGAGCGGATATTTGCTCAGGTCGAATCACGATTTTTGACGGTGATTTTAACTGTCGGCCGACGGTCGTCACGCCTGGCACCAATGTCCCGCCGCTGATCGTCATGATCAGCTCCGCCGCTTGACGACTTGCGTGTTCAGGTAGGCTCGTGGGAATTCCGCGTTCGAATCGCTTCGAAGCTTCAGAAATCAATCCGAAGCGTCGGGCTGTCCGGCGAATGGTGACCGGATCGAAGATGGCTGATTCAAGGATGATATCAGTGGTCAATTCGGAAATTTCCGTTGCTTCCCCACCCATCACACCGGCCAGGGCAATCGGTCCACGTCGATCGGCGATGACGAGATCGCTCGATACCAGTTTCCGCGTCTGACCATCAAGTGTCTTCAGGGTCTCACCATTCCGCGCAGCCCGGACCTGGATCGGTCCATCGACCTTGGCGGCATCGAATGCATGGAGCGGCTGCCCCAGATCGAACATGATGTAGTTGGTCGCATCCACAATGTTGTTGACGGACCGGACGCCGACCGTTCGGAGTCGTTGCTGCAACCACGCAGGTGACGGACCGATCTTCACATCGCGAATTCGCCGGGCGACATATTGTGGGCAACGGTTCGAATCAGCAACGGTCACCGCCACTGGCCGAGCCTTACTGCGGGAGACCGGTGCGGTCCGAATTCTGGTCCGATCAAGCGGCAGATGAAGGATGGCCGCAACCTCTCGGGCCAGTCCGGACATCGAGAGTAGATCCGCTCGGTTTGCGGGGATGGCAAGATCGAGTACGATCTCATCAAGTCCTAAAGCCTTAGCCACGGGTGTACCAAGTTTCGCCAGTGCATCCAGGACCAGAATCCCACCGTGGTCGTGACCAAGTCCGAGCTCATCCTCGGCACAGAGCATACCATTCGAGACGACGCCGCGGATCGGACGTGATTCGATCGTCATGCCATTCGGAAGATTCGCGCCGAGCAATGCAACAGGAACTTTTTGTCCGATCTCGATGTTCGGTGCCCCGCAGACGATCTCTTGTGATTTTCCGTTGGGAGCGATGATCACATCGGCGAGGCGTAGTTTATCGGCATTCGGGTGCGGTCGTATTGCAATGATTTGTCCGACCACCACCTGGTCGAGGTCATGACGGCGATCGATAATCGCTTCGACTTCGAGCCCGTGCATCGGCAGAGTTTCGGCAAGGACCGCGGCTGAGGGCAGCGACGGGATGTATTCACGAATCCAGGAAAGCGGGAATTTCATGAGCTCAAAATTGACGTAAGACATCAAGGCGTCCGCGATACAGTAGACGGATATCCGGTAATCCGAATTCGATCATGGCCAAACGATCGAGGCCCATCCCGAAGGCGAATCCTTGCCATTCGGTCGGTTTCAATCCCATCGCCCGGATCACGTGCGGATGGACTAACCCAGCCCCGAGGATCTCAAGCCACCGTCCCTCCCGACCAGGAACTTCCCACCAGAGATCGAGCTCGATCCCCGGTTCAACGAATGGGAAAAAGCTCGGTCGGATCCGAACTTTGCGATCCGGATAGAGACGATTGATGAATGTCTTGAGGGTCGTGATGAGATGGGCCATCGAAACGTGGCGATCGACCAGGACGCCATCACATTGGAAGAACATCGATTCATGCGTCGCATCCGTCGCTTCATGTCGGTAGACTTTTCCCACCTCGACGACCCGGAACGGCGGTTGACGACGATGGGTAGTCGCCCAGCGAAGCTGCACCGTCGAAGCATGGGTCCGTAAGACGAGATCATCGGGTCCGGTGACGAAGAACGTGTCCTGAACGTCACGCGCCGGGTGATCGGGCGGAACATTCAAGCCATCGAAATTGAAAAAGGCTGATTCAAGTTCCGGGCCGTCATGAACATCGTACCCAAGACTCCGCCAGATACTGAGTATCCGGCGCGAGAACGTCGTCAACGGATGGAGATGTCCTGGCTCAAGGTGGCGACCAGGCAAGGTCGCATCGATCTCTGCCGTCGGGACGGTCACCGCTTCGATTTGCACCGTCAGGGCGTGTTCGAGGCGGCGTTTCGCTTCGTTCAATTTATCGCCGGCAAACGACCGTCCTTCTGGCGACATCTGTCCGAGACCAGCGAATCGGGCGTTCATTAATCCGCGACGACCTAAATATCCAACCCGCAACGATTCGAGGGCTGAGAGGTCGCTCGTGGCCGCGATCTTTTCGAGCGCGACACGGAGTTCATCCTCAAGGCCATGGAGCGGGTCAACGGACATGGATAGTATCGCTTAATTCCGGTCGCATTCGTGACTGACCGGCGAGTATGAAGACTTCGATGGCCGTTGCGATCACGATCACTAACCCACCGGTCACGATCGTCAACGACCGGGCTGATTGGAGGATCAACCCGAAAATGATCGTCGTCGCGACAATGGTCGCCTGGCGACTCGCCACGCCGAGGTGTCGATAGACGAGTGCTTGGCGGAGAAATAGGTAACGACCCAAAAATCCAAGGACCGTGCCGGTTCCGACCAGGGCCAACCAAAGACTGGTCATGAATAACGTCCGGGCGATCAAGCCACCCGAAATCGGATCGATACGAAATATGACGATGGTCCACGTCGCCCACGAGAGAAACGTTCCGATAGTGGCGAAAACGAGGAACCGGATGGCTGACATATGCGCTGAGTATACTGATTTTTTGCTTCCCCGGCAACGTGGATGAACTTATTGACAGCGCCCCGTGTCCGGCGTAGTATCGCCTTTGCACCTATTTCGGTGGGCTTGTAGCTCAGGTGGGAGAGCGTCGTGAAGGAGCTGGTTCGGTCTCCGATGAACGAAGGTCGCGGGTTCGAATCCCGCCAAGCCCACCACCATGAAATGGAGAGTAGCTCAAGGAAAGAGCGCCGGTCTCATGAGCCGGAGGTTGCAGGGTCCTCCCCGCTGACGTCCAACCTGGATTTCCGATCGCGGGCTCACGTCCTGCCTCTCCTACATCACATCTGTCGCACCACCATCCGCTTCCCCGCTCCGGCCGGGAAGCGGTACCTTTTCTAGATGGCGCGATAATCGCAGATCTCACGATAATCGCAAAACTTGCACAGCATTTCATTCGGTGTCGCCCGGAAGTCACCACGCTGTATCCCGGCGACCGTGGTACGTATCCAATCAAGGGTCGCCGTCGCATCTTTTTCCGTAGGCTCCATCGAGCGGACTTCATTTTCATCGAGGAAGTAATATTCAAGCTCTTTGACCTGACCGTCGAGAATATTTGGATCACGAACCGCGAGCGTATAGATCAATAATTGATATTTATCATCTTTCTCGAACTTGTCCTTCAGCTTCCCGGTCTTGTAATCAACGATCTTCACGATCGGCTTCTTCGTTCGTTCGTGGATACCGATTTGATCGATCCGGTCGATCGCGCCGTTGATCACAAATTCGTCGATCTTAAGATTAAAGACCTGCTCCAGTTTCAGGACGTTCGGCAGGCGCGCCATGGTTTGGTCATACCAGACGGTCAATGACTTTTTTCCGCGCTGATAATATTCCTGCTTCTGTTTTTTCGATTGATACCACTCATCAATAAAGCTTCGATCGTAGATCGTGAGCAGATCGGTCAACGTTGGTAACGACTCGTTCGCATCCTGACGCGCTTTGACCAGTAAGAAAAAGTTTTGCAATGTAGCATGCATGGATGAACCATACGACAGCGCCTGACTCCCCCGCTTCGGGATCTGAAGGACAAAGGCATAGCGATACTTCCACGGGCAATCATTGTATATCGACAGCTTCGTGAAACTAAAATGTTTTTCGCGGGCATTATAGACCGCCGCTTCTGCCGCCTGGACCGGGCTCGATCGGTATTCACGAATCGGGAGTGGCAGTTTCTTTTCCGCTTTGACCGGTGGTTGGACCAGTTTCAACTCGTACATGAACGGTGACGGTTTCTTTCGTCGCGTCCCACCGTAATCTTCCGCCAGACTGAAGAACACACCATCTCGGGCCCGAGTGATCGCGACATACATCAATCGCCGTTCTTCCTGGAGATGTGCATCCCCGCTCGGTAATCGTTCCCGCACGAGTGCGTCCGGTACCGGAATTGGATCAGGGCGATTTTGGCCGGGAAAACGCTGTTCGACGAGGTGACCGATGAAGACGTATGGGAATTCAAGTCCCTTCGCCGAATGAACGGTCATGATCTTGATCGTTTCCGGACCCGCCTCGAGATCTCGTTCGAGGGCACCAGCGTCACCGGATTCAGTCACATGTTCGATGTACTGCAGAAAGGCGCGGACCGTCGCCGGACGTTCACCGCGACGGAACGTCTCGACTACTTTGAAGAGCTGTCGCAACACCGCGGCTTGTTGTTGCGTCGCCAGTGATTCATCTTTGGTCAGATCCTTCAAGTATCCAGAATCATTCAGGAACCGAAGCATCACTTCACCGACGGGTTCAGTCTGGGCAGCTTTGGAGTGCGCGGTCAGGAGCGGTAAGAGTTTGGCGACCCCTGCGCGACCTTCATCGCTGAGGTGCGCCTCGTCGAGATGGTCGAGTTGTTCGAACAATGAACGCGTTTTCTTCTTCGCCGCATGCGTCAGCTCGACGATATCCGTATGCGGGATGCCCCAGATCGGCATCGTCAGGACACGGTAGAGCGCTGATGATTCATGATAATTATCAAGGAGACGGAGATACGAGAGCACATCGATCACGAGCGGTTTCGCGAATAGGCCACGAGCGGCATAGAACGTGAATGGGAACCCGCGTCGTTCAAATTCGGCGATGAATGTTTGGGCGTGGTCATTTGCCCGCACGAGGATACAAAAATCGTCCCATTTTCGCTCCGGATTACTGGTGCGGATTTTCTCAATTTGGTCAGCGACGCCCCGCGCTTCCGCTTCCTGAGTATCGACGTGGATGACGCCGATCTCCCCGACGCCCTCGCGTTGGGCGCGAAGTTCTTTACTGATCGCGAGACCACCGAGATCACCAACCTGGACCTCAAGTCGATCGGGATTATTCTCTTGAATGAAACGATGCGCCAGGTCGAGGATCGACTGCCGGGTGCGATAGTTCTTCGTCAGGACGATAATCTCTGCTTCAGGAAAATCCTTTTTGAAATCAAGAATGTTCGAGACTGACGCACCACGGAATTTGTAGATCGACTGGTCATCATCACCGACGACCGTCAGATTATTCCGTGGCGCAGCTAAGCGCTTGATCAACTCATACTGCGCCCAGTTCGTGTCTTGGAATTCGTCGACGAGAACATACTGGAATTGATGTTGATAGTGTTTCAGGATAGCCGGACGTTCACGAAGTAACCGCAAGGTGTAGAGGATCAGGTCACCAAAATCGAGGGCGTTATTGTCGAGCAAGAGTTGATTATACTTGGCGTATGCTTGGGCGAGTTCCAAAATCCGATCGGCTTCAGCTCGATCTTCCGCGCTTTTCTTCGTCTTCCCTTTCCCCAGCGCTTTCGCATGCTTCACATATTCCTCCGGCGAAATATCTTCGTCTTTCAGACGGGAAAAATGTTTGACCAGGGTGGAGATAAACTTGGTCGGATTTCCGAGCGGCCGATAATAATCAAGTTCGAATTCATCGAGGTGCTCTCGAATCAGGAGCCATTGATCCGTCTGCGACAGCAACCGAAAATCATTCGACAGTCCGATATCCAACGCATGACGCTCCAACAAGCGCTGCCCAAATCCGTGGAATGTCATGACCCACAAATCGACGTACCCATACGGCAAAATCTTCTCAGCTCGTTCTTGCATCTCCCCCGCCGCTTTATCCGTGAACGTTAGGGCGAGGATATTATCGGATGGAATATGCTCGTCCATGATCAAGTGGGCAATGCGTTCCGTTACGACCGTCGTTTTCCCTGTCCCGGCGCCGGCGATAATCAAAAGCGGGCCCGATCCGTGGGTGATAGCGCGCTGTTGTTCGGGATTGACCTGCTCTGGAATAGCGCCGGGCATAGGACCTTCATTCTACCATAAATGAGTGCCGCGCCTCCGAAGGAGGCGCGGCATACGTTACGGTACGAGGAAGCCATAGACCATCCAGCTCATCCCGGCACCGAAGGTCACGACCAGGCAGTGCTGCCCGGACCGCAATTGGCCATCAGCCATGGCCCGAGCCATCAGCCAGCCGGTGCTAGCGGCAGAGGTGTTGCCCATCTGGACGATGTTCTGGTGATACTCGGCCCGGAAGCTCGGCCACTGTTCACGCAGCCGGCGCAGGAAGAAGTCGTTCGTCCGGACGCTTGCTTGGTGACAGAACAGGTGGTCAAACTCGCTCGGGTCGATGTGGAGTGTGCGGATGATCCGATCCACTTCGGAGACGAGCTGACGCCCTGCGAACTGGTGAGCGCTCTTCTTCGGGTCGCTCCGCTGATCGAAGCCGAAACGTGACTTACGGATGAGCGACAGATTCTCGTTGGTCGGATCCGAGCCGTAGGCGAAGAATGTGAAGGTCTCCGTTTGCGCCGGCTCGAGGATGATCGCGAACGCGGCGCTCCCGAACAGGTTCCGGGACTTGTACCGACCGCGCGAGGCGAGCGTCTGGGCCTTTTCGGCACCGACGACGACCACGCACTCAGCTTGGCCGAGACGGACCATCTGCCAGCCCTCGAAAACGATCATCCCACCAACCGGGCACGCCGCTTGCATGGTGATGCCATAGGCATCGGTCGGGACACCGTGGCGCGCCTTGAGGTCGGTGGCGATGTTGTACTCGTCAGCGGTATTCGTACCGACGATGATCGCGTCGATCTCTTCGGGTGCCCGGTGTGACCTAGCCAGGGCGTCGAGCGCTGCGATCTCGGCCAGCTCGGCCAACGGACCAGGAAAGATATAGCGTGTCTCGATCCCGGTCACAGCGCGGAACTTCGCATCAGCTCGGTCGGGAAGCTCAGCTTCGGTGACTGGCGATTCCTTCGACAGGTCGGCGCGGAGTAGCTCGCGACCGCGGGCGGTGAGTTCGGACGTCACGAACTGTTGGTTGGACTTCCGCTGGCGTTCGGGGAGGATGGTCCGACCGAAACCGCGGATGGTGCAGGGACGTCCATATGGAAAGGGTCGTCCGAAGATCATGCGGCGCCTCCGGCGTCAGAGTGAGGGTGCGAACTAGTACGGTGTGCATGATTCGTACACTGCTTTCAATAGAAAGTCAAAAACTTCGACCGTGTATAACCGACCGAAATATGTTCCTGAGACTGAGTCTCAATTAGCCACGAATTGGCTTTTTCGCGATCACGTTATAGTGCCAGTTCAGCGAACTGATCAACGGGATCATTCGCAAGACATCATCGATTCGCGCCAGGGCATGATCCATTGTGCGCCACGTTGCCAGCGGCTTCTTCCGGAGTCGACCAAGAAATCGGATGAACTGCTCATAGAGCGACCCGAGGTATTTGATCCGCCGAATATCTTGGATCTCTAGACCGGCGGCCGCGAATTGCGCGCGGATCATCGGCTCGGTGTATCCTTCGGTATTATCATCAGCCACGGAATTGTGCTCACGGTGACGGTGCGAGCGGATGAAATGTTTTAACGGGTGCAGCCAACGGTAAATCGTCAGGTATGGCCAGCGCGCTGGTTCAATCCCCCAGATGACGAGCCCACCCGGTTTCACGACCCGCGCGAATTCTTTGAGTGCTGCGGCTTGGTCTGGTAAATGATGGAAGGAAGCTGCAATAAAGGCGGCGTCGAAACTACCATCTCGGAATGGCATGTGTTCGGCATCGGCCACGGCAAATCGTATCCGTTCACCGACCCCTGAACCGCTCGCGAGCCAACGCGATTTCGCGACCGAGACTGGGGAGATATCGAAGGAGGTGACGTTCTTTCCACGCTGCGCGATTTCGATTCCGTCAGCCCGGGTGCCACACGCGACTTCAACGACCGCAGCATCCGTCGGGAGATTTCGCATCGGATCGAGAAAGTGCCAATGGAAGGATGAATTCCGACCGACCAGCGAGCGTGGTGGCGCGGTCCGAGATATTTCATCGTGGAATGCTTGTTCCTCGCCCTTGAAGGAGTCGAGTCCACCGGCCACCAGGATCGGGAGGCCGTCCTCGAGTGGATAGGTTTTCCCGCACCCCGCGCAAGACCAAATATCGCTCGATCGCTCGAGGTCGTGTCGACAGGCAGGACAGACGAAGTCGGGGTGCATGCCTAGAGGTCTTCGCCGATGTGTTCGGCGTGGACCGATGTCGTTTGGACGAAATCGGCGAGGACGGTCCGGACTTGGAGGCCAGGAAATTGCTTTTGGATGATCTCTTTGGCTTTCTTCAAGTCACCCTCATGACGAGCACGCTCATCTTCCTTCGACGCAAACGAGACCGAGCCATATGCGCCACAGTCCATATGGTTGATCAAGATAACCTCTGTCACGCGGTGTAGGCTAAGCGCGATCGCAATCTGTCGGATCAGGAATTCTGGGTCAGCTGGGTTGGCCGGATCGACCAAGTTTTTCGCCGCGCCAGCGACACTGACCAGGTCATATTTGTCCTTTAAGCCAAGTCCCACCAGGTGGTCACGGAGCGCCGAGACGGTGCGGAAATCCATACAACGGATGACGACAGCTTTAGCAGTATGCATACGAAAAACGTGATATTGGTAATCGAATGTCCATGGTAGCACGCCATAGCGAAAAAACAACACCCCGGATGTGGTGTCCCGGGGTGATCTCGTTTTTAGGCGAGATAGGTGCGAAGCGAGGTGCGAATTGGAGCCGATCAGCTGATCGGCACTTCCTGACCGGTCAGGGCGAGCGCCGGATGATCCGGCACCAGAGCGGCGAGGAACTGCTCCTCCGTCAGCCCCTTGATCTGGGCCATGGAGAAGCGCTGGAACAGTTCGTGTTCGGGCTCGATCCGCCAGGTGGCATGAGCTTCACCGTCATGACCAGTGTCCTGGTCGGTGTGCCAGTGCAGCGTCTCATACACCGTGAAACGGTCGTTCGACATCTCGCGTCCGAACTCCCGAGCTTCCTTGATCCACCGACCGTCGTGGGCCAACGAATCGACCCTGAGTCGCGCCGAGTGATTGAACCACAGCTGGTGATGCAAGCCGACGCCATGCATGCTCGCCCAAGAACACTTCGGGCCGTGGACATCCAGGTTGAGGATGTCGATCCCGAGCAGCAGCACGCCGCTGGCAATCGCCTCGAGGCACGACTGGCGATGGGCGAAATCCCGATCACTGACGAAGGCGTCTTCGAGTTCGGCTGACGGGAATGTCATCCGCGTCACACGCGTCCAGAAGTCGACGTCGATCGGCGCATGCTCCGAAAGGCGGAAGCCACCGCCGAACAGCGGATAGCCGACGGCGATCAGACCATGCTTCTCACGCAGATGACCAGCGTGTTCGAAGTGACACCGCGGATCGCGGCAGCCGACGAACCCGATCTTCGAGCAGGGTCGGTGATTCCGACGATGCTTCTCGAGCAGGCCTTCCGAGCGTAGCGCTTGGAAGATCCCCTCCTCGATTCGGAGACGACGCTTTTCCATCAACCCTCCGTGGAAGTGACACGCCGGATACCGGCGGTCAGATCATCGTGATGCTGCAGGTGAGCGCCGCGACTATTCGCCGGCGATCCGTAGAGACCGAGGATCCAGGGGTTGTCCTTGGAGCACTCGGCGAGAAATTCACGGATGGCCGCCAATGAGTCGGGCGGCGTGAAGACTCCAGACAAACAACACCTCCATGGTTGGGCGCTGGGCGCTGTGGGCGGGTAATGCACGGTTCGTCAGTTCGACGAGCCGAAAAAGTGCAGTCCAGGACTGGACGGCGCAGGATACCATGGCGCTCGGTATTTGTCAATACCAAAACGCCCGGTCCTTGACCGGACGCTATGGTATTGACGGTCATTACAAGATCGGTGCCGACACATCGTAATTTTGCTTGGTCGCCAAAACGTTATAGTAGAGATCGTGGACGAGGAGCGAGTCCGTATCGGTCGCGAAATCATAGTACCCGACGAGCGTGCCCCAATACGCTTTACTCGTATCGACTTCATCGCCACCGAGATATCCAATGGTATAGTAGAAACCTGCTCAACCATTGCGTTCGATATGTTGCGGCGTGAAGAAGACAGACGGCTGGCCATCGAAGTAATTCTCGGGCACCATATTTTCAACCAGTCGCGTCGTCGTCACGACCTTCGCCCGACGGTCGACGATATACTCGTAGATCGAAACATCAAGCAACTGTTCGAGCGATTCGGGTTCATAACCGATGACGATCAACCGGGCGTTACTCGTCCACCCGATTGAAACCGGTGTTAAAGTTTCCACGGTCTTTCTTCGAAAATTCGAATCCGTCTGTCCATTCACATTCGCCGTGAACACCGATGTATCCGCCCCGACACCCGCAATGGACCATTCACAAATAAGAGCGATCCGTGTCCCCTCGGGCGAAAATGCGACTTTGGTACATTTCGTCGCTCCGACAGGCAAATCAATTTGACGGGTGGTCGATGGATCACCTTGTGAGACGAAAAGCTTTTGCTCGTCTTTCATGTTGTTGGCCAGAATGGCGAGCGTCTTTCCACCATTAGCGAACTCAGCCGCATGGACCGCCTTCATCCGGGGCTTTAATGAACGCGCTTTTTTCGTATAGACGTCGAAAATAAACGGGCGATTGTACGGGGTATTATTGATGAGCATTTTCGTTCCCTGGCCGACGACGAATACGTATCCTGAACCATCGCGGAGAACACGCGTTTCCGTTTGGCCGATACCTTGCTTCACGATCCCAGCATCGGTTGTATAGTAGATAGCCGAACCGCGGCGGAGAACGTTCATACCGCTATTCGCCATGGAAAATGGGGTGTTGAGATCCGTAATCGAGTTCGGTTGCAAATCCCAAAGCGTGGCTCTCGGAATATTTTCTGGTACCGCGAACCAGCTGACATAATCAACCGATGAGAGGAGCGTCGCCGATGCCGGTCGTACGAGTATAAACATCCCCATCAAGATCGTGGGGACCACCCAAAGCTTTTTCATACTTTTGTCCACAATAATAAGACCTCTCCAGTATATTCTTGTCCCCTGTCGAAAGCAACGCGTTGCTTAGTCCTTCCGCACGCCTTCGTACGGAATACCGTGGTGGCCGTGATGCCGGTGCTTACGAATGACATGAAGACGAGCCATGTCACGCTCGAGTTTCGCCGCCATGCCCGCGTATTCAACATGATCGGTCGCCAACTCGGACTTCAGTTTTTCTGCCCGCGTAATCGCTTCTTGGACGCGTTGTTCGTCAATCTCGGTCATATGTTCGGCCGTATCGGCCAGGACAATCAACTTATCCGGATGGACCTCAAGAAAACCACCACCGATGGCAAACGGCTCATCCTTTCCGTTTGAACGAATCATCAACTCCCCCGCCTTGAGTGCGGCCGCGAGCGGCATATGGTGCGCGAGGACCGTGATCTGACCATCCATCGTCGGGAGCGTCACGGACTCGACCAGGGCGCGAAACACTTCGCGCTCGGGGGTCACAATGATCAATTCGACGGTTACACTCATGATTGTCGGACGTCGTCTATCGTACCCTTCATATAGAAGTTCTGCTCCGGCACATCATCATGTTTCCCGTCGAGAATTTCGCGGAACCCGCGGATCGTTTCAGCGAGTGAAACATATTTACCAGACGTCCCGGTGAATACCTCAGCCACGAAGAAAGGCTGAGACAAAAATTTCTGGATTTTGCGAGCGCGAGCGACCGTCAACTTATCTTCATCGGACAATTCTTCAACACCAAGAATGGCGATGATGTCTTGGAGATCTTTGTACCGCTGAAGCACTTTCTGGACCCCGCGAGCTACTTTATAGTGCTCCTCACCGACCACGAGCGGATCAAGAATAGTCGAGGACGAGTCGAGCGGGTCGACCGCTGGGTAAATCGCGAGTTCAGCTAAAGCGCGTGACAGCACGACCGTCGAGTCAAGGTGACCAAAGGTCGTAGCTGGCGCCGGGTCGGTCAAGTCGTCGGCTGGAACGTACACGGCTTGGACTGACGTAATCGAACCTTTCGTCGTCGATGTGATCCGTTCTTGGAGCGCACCCATTTCTTCGGCCAAGTTCGGTTGGTAGCCGACCGCCGATGGAATACGACCCATCAACGCCGACACTTCGGAACCGGCCTGCGTGAAACGGAATATGTTATCGACAAAGAGTAGAACGTCCTTCCCCTCTTGATCACGGAAATATTCGGCCATCGTCAGTCCGGTTAGACCGATTCGTTGTCGCGCTCCCGGCGGTTCATTCATCTGACCGAAGACGAGTGCGGTTTTGTTCAAAACACCCGAAGCGGACATTTCGTGATACAAGTCATTTCCTTCACGCGTCCGTTCACCGACACCAGCGAAGACGGAGTACCCGCCGTGCTCCGCGGCGATGTTTCGAATCAGTTCGGTGATGACGACCGTTTTTCCAACACCGGCTCCACCGAAGAGACCAACTTTTCCGCCTTTGACGAATGGCGCGATCAGATCGACAACTTTAATTCCCGTTTCAAACACTTCCGTTTTGGTCGACTGATCAGTGAAGGTCGGTGCCGCGCGGTGGATCGGCGAAGTAATCTTGGTGCTGACCTGCGGCTTCCCATCAATTGCCTGCCCGGTCACGTCTAACATCCGACCGAGTGTTTCCGGTCCAACTGGTACAGTAATCGGCACACCAGTATCAACCACTTCTTGCCCACGCTGTAATCCGTCTGTTGAGGACATGGCCACGGCCCGAACGACGTTATCGCCGACGTGCTGCGAGACTTCAAGCGTCAGAATTGAACCATCTTGCATGGTTGTCGTCAGCGCATTCAACAGCGCCGGAAGTTTCCCTTCAAATCGGACATCGACGACTGGTCCGATGACTTGATGAATCGTGCCGTTGGTAGTGGTGTGCTTCGTCATAGGGTGTTCATTATCCTTCGAGGGCCGCGCGGCTGGCGGAGATTTCAGACAGGTCCTGCGTAATCGCCGCCTGTCGAACTTGGTTAAAGGTCAGAGTCAAATCGTCAATCAATTCGCTGGCGGCATCAGAGGCATTGCGCATCGAAAGCATGCGGGCGGCGTGTTCGGAGGCATTCGTTTCGAGAATCGCACGGTATATTTGTGACTCGACGAGCCGCGGTAACAAGATTTCAAGCACATCATCCGGATTCGGTTCAAACGTATATTCAAATACTTTTTCATCTTTCACCTCTTCTTTCATCATCGCTTCTCGTTCGCCGCGTTCGAAAATACCTTCATATCCGCGTTCAACGGCCGTCGCATCGAGCGGCAGAATTTGACGAAGTCGTGGGCGCTGTGAAAGTGAGGAATAGTAGTGCACGTAGGCAATCATGACGCGGTCATAATCCCCCGCTCGAAATCCATCAATCGCCAGTTTGGCTACCGGACGGATCTGACGCGCGTCAGTAATCAGATCTTCCTTGGGAAATTCAGCGAAGACTTCATGACCGAACATGGTTCGTAGAGCACGAGCCTTTGTCCCGAGGAGGACCGTCGACGGTGCGACCTCTGTCCCCTCCAAACTCTTGAGGAATGTGTTGACCGTTGCGAGTAACTGACTATTCATCGGCCCGACAAAGCCACGATTGGTCGAAACAACGATCACGGCAACCTTGGTGGCCGGTGAGGTTTTTCGCAACAACGGATGTTTGGCGGAATCGGTACGTTTAGAAAGATTCAATAACATTTCCCAGGCGAGATCCGTGTACGGCCGACTCGAAACCACCGCGTTGGTCGCTTTGCGCATCTTCACGCTCGAGACGAGCTCCATCGCCTTGGTGATTTTGCGCGTGCTGCCGATTGATCGGAGACGTCGCTTAATATCGCCGGTCGAAAAACTCATGCGGTACGATTCAGGAAGTCAGTAATTAACTGTTTGAGCTGGGCTTCAAGTTCTTCGGTTATATCCTTGGCCGTCGTCAGTTGATGCGACCATTCAGCCCCGCGACTCTCAAGATATTCAGAGAAGTCCGCTTGGAATTGCACGAGCGTTTCCGGATCAACGGTGTCGAGCATCCCATTGGTAACAGCATAGAGAATGGCAACCTGCTGCGGGACCGTCATCGGGCGATATTGCCCCTGCTTCAAGACTTCGGTCATGCGGCGACCACGTTCGAGTTGCTGCTTCGTCGCGGCGTCAAGATCGGAGCCAAACTGGGCGAATCCGGCCAGTTCACGATATTGGGCCAAAGCGATCCGGAGTTTTCCTGCCACTTTCTTCATCGCCTTTGTTTGGGCGGCGGAACCGACGCGCGACACCGAGAGACCAACGTTCAAGGCCGGTCGGATACCTTGGTAGAACAAGTCCGATTCAAGATAGATTTGTCCATCGGTAATCGAAATAACATTGGTCGGAATGTAGGCGGAAACATCACCGGCCTGGGTTTCAATGATTGGTAGCGCGGTAATCGAACCGCCGCCCGCCTCTTGGCTGAGCCGAGCCGCGCGCTCCAGTAAGCGTGAATGCGCGTAAAAAATATCTCCCGGATACGCTTCGCGTCCCGGTGGACGACGGAGCAAGAGCGAGACTTGGCGATAAGCCCAGGCATGCTTGGAAAGATCATCGTAGACAATCAATACGTCTTTCCCCTGCGACATGAAGTATTCCCCCATCGCACAACCGGCATAAGGCGCTAAGAACGATAAGGCCGCCGGATCAGACGCGCCAGCCAGCACCACGGTCGTGTATGACATGGCCCCGGCTTCTTTCAAGCGTGACACAATGCGAGCCACCTTCGATTCCTTCTGACCGATGGCAACATAGATACAGATGACATCCTGACCTTTTTGATTGAGGATGGTGTCGACGGCGATCGCTGTTTTTCCGGTCTGACGGTCGCCGATGATAAGTTCGCGTTGACCGCGACCAATCGGAATCATGGCATCAATGGCTTTAATCCCGGTTTGAAGCGGAACGGTCACTGATTGACGAGCGATCACACCCGGGGCAGTTTTCTCAACCGGCATCATCGCTTCTCCGACGATTGCGCCTTGTCCGTCGAGCGGCTCACCAAGCGGATTGACGACGCGACCGATGATCGATTCACCGGACGGCACAGACAAGATTTTCCCGGTCGCGGTAACGCGCTGGCCTTGCTGAATATTTGTCACATCACCCAAAATCATAATTCCAACCGTGTCTTCTTCGAGGTTAAGGGCGACGCCGGCGGTCCCATCTTCGAAAGTGACCATTTCCGACGAGCGCACGGCTTTCAGACCGCTGACGCGGGCAATCCCGTCACCAACCTCAAGCACGGTCCCGACATCAGCCACCGTGGCCGCCGTCTTAAGGCCGCTCAGTTCTTTGGCGAGGGCGTCGACAATTGATTCAGGCATAAAGATTATGAGGATGAAACGAGTGAACGATGGAGTTGGTGGAGACGGCCGGTGAGCGACGCATCAAGACGTCGATCATCAATCGTCACCGCCAGCCCGCGCCGCAGCGACGGGTCGATGATGACTGTGGCATCAGCTTTTTTGATATGTTTGAGAAGCGCATCAGCGGCTTCCGATGTCGGCGCTTCGACGGTGACGCGGATGCGACCGTGGCGGGCCGATTCAAGGACTTTGAGATGCTCGAGAATTCGGGGCATCAGGCGCATGGCCCGGTCACGGCGGAGGCGATGCAGGAACTGTCCGGCAATCACCGACATATTCGGTCGACCCGAGTCGGTCAACGCCGCATCGAGCGCGGTCGCGTATTGTCGGGCCGAAAGACGTTTCATGATTTCGGAGTGATGTGCTTAATCGCCTCATCGACGGCTTGTGTATCAAAGGCGCTACCGGCTTTCTTTTCGACGAGCGAACCGGCGGCGGCCACGACGAGATCGGCCAGGTCCTTGCGGGCCCCAGCGAGCATCGCGTCGCGATCACGTTTTAACTCGACGCGCATATCCGCGGCGATCTTGTTGGCTTCGACTTTTGCTTCGTCGAGCATTCGCTGCTTGAGCGCTTCGGCATCCGCTCGGGCGGCGACGAGCACATCGCCAGCTTCGCGGCGAGCTTGAGCCACGACTTCCTTATGCTGCGCTTCCGCCCCAGCCAGTGCCTCGCGTGAAGCTTTCTCCTGATCGACCGTCTTGGCTGCTAGGGCGCGGCGGTCGTCAAGTACTTTCAAAATTGGTTTGAAAGCAAAACGACGCAACACCCAAAGCACGATCAGGAAGGTGACGATATTCGCCACCAACAGCTTCCAGTCGATCCCGAGTTTTTCAATAAGTTCGCCCACGGAGAGTTAGACGAACTTGATGATCAGGGCGACGACCAGCGCGTAGATAGCGATAGCTTCGGCGAAGGCCATAGCGATCAACATCGGGACCTGAACTTTACCGGCGGCTTCTGGATTGCGGCCAATGGCTTCCATGCCTTTCGCGGCGAGCATCCCGATGGCCAAAGCTGGCCCCACACCACCAATCGCGATGGCGATAGCAGCGGCGAACATTTTTGCGACTTCTGGTTCCATACGTTTCGTAGGTTACTTAGTGAATCTTAATAAGCAGATTAATGTTCCTCGGCGGTGGCGGCGATCTTCAGGAACACGAGGGTCAGGAGGGCGAAGACGAACGCCTGGATGAAGCCAACGAAGATTTCGAGCATGAGGAATGGGACCGGCGCCACCAGCGGCACCAAGGTCGAGATGACGAGCAACAGGACTTCACCGGCAAACACATTTCCGAACAACCGGAAGGAGAAAGAGATGATCTTCGTGAATTCGGAAACGAATTCGATCAATCCGACGAAGGTCATGGTCGGGTTCGGATTGAAATATTTCCGCAGGTGCTTTTTTACACCGATATACAGGACGCCCATGACCTGTGCCAATATCACGGAGACCATCGCGATCGCGACGGTCATATTCAGGTCAGCCGTGCCGGCGCGAAGGAATGGCACCAGGACTTCGTGGCCCTCATGTTCTTCGTAAAAACCGATGCTCCCGAAGCCCGGAAGCAGCCCCATCCAGTTCATGGTCAGGATGAAAAAGAAGATCGTCCCGATGAATGGGAAGAAGCGTTTCGTTTGTTCACGATCATGAGTGACCGAATCAACGAGGTTCGAGAGATATTCGATGACTGCTTCAACGGCGGCTTGGAATCGGCCGGGCACGATCGAAAGTTTTTTCGTCACTAACGCAGCCGTCGCCGATAAGACACCGGCGGCGAGCAAGGATGCGATCATGCTGTTCGTGACCGGGAAAGAACCGAGATGGAAAACGGGTTCGGCGGCGAGTGAAATATTCATGAACTCGTATCGGGAGGTTTTGGTTGATCTAAATCGCGGATGATTTTCGCGAACTTTCGGACGAGGAAAACGGTCGTCATTGCGACGGCCATGGCCATTCCACCGAGAAAGAGCCAGGGCGAGGTGTCGTGCTTTGAGTCGAGCCACCGACCACCAAGGCCGAAAATGAGGAGCGGAACAACGATGAGATACCCAAGCTCCCAGGACAGGTTCAGAGCCTGCCACAGAGCGCGCCGTTGGGCGTCCGTCTTAGTCTTCAATGGTACGGGTGTTTCAGTCATCCACAGTCAAAAGCGCGGAGAGTATACGCGTTTCCGGCCAAATCCTCAAGTCCGCAAACTTAAAATGGCTAAGATTAGCCATTTTTCCAATCCACCAGCCATGTTTTTTCATCAAACAAACGAAGGTTCACTCCGTTGGACACAATTTGACCATTTTAATCACTGGGTGGCGTTAGGCTCCCAGCGGGGAGCGTAACGCCACCCAGTGAGGCTGTCAATAAAATTGTATGCACAAAGACTGTTACGCCTGCGATATTTGAAATGATGGACTTCAACGATTTGCTGGACATGTTGTGTATAGTAGTCAGAGGTATTGTACCAAAAAAACAAGCCCGACAACAGCCAGAAATATATATTTTAGCTGTCTACTGTGGGTTTTTCGAGCACCATTGGCTCCACAACACCCTCAATGTCCGCAATCTTCAGAACGTCTTTTTCAACCTTCCCAAATTCTTTATAGGCGGTGTTGTACTGGTTCACCGTTGTGCCAAGTGAGGAACCAAGTTTCTGCATGTAGGCATCATAGGATTGCAGGTGCTTCGCTAAGACTTCGACATTCTTGCGAATCTCTTTCGCTGATTCCTCAATTTGCATCGCGCGGAGTCCCTGGAGCACGGTTTGAAGATAGGCGAAGAATGACGTCGGTGAGACGATGATGACGTGTTTCTCCTTAAACGCGTAGTCGATCAGATCGCGCGATGAAACACCGGCAGCACCGACCTTGTTCACCAATAGATCATAGTAAATACCTTCGGCTGGGATGAACATAAACGCAAAGTCCATCGTGTTTTCTGACGGACGAATATATTTCGACGTTTCGTCGATGCGATTCTTCAGGTCCTGCTTGAATGTTTTTTCGACCGTATCCCGATCAGCGCCAGGTCCAAGCTCCGTCAAACGATTGTAATTCTCAAGACTGAACTTTGCATCGACCGGAATGATCTTGTCTTGAATAAAAATCGCCGCGTCAACGATTTCACCATCTTTGAACTTGTACTGCAGTTTATAATGCTTCGGCGGGAGGACGTTCTTGAGGACCGTCTCGAGATAATATTCACCGAGGACACCGCGTTGTTTCGGGTTCTTCAACGTGTCCTGAAGTTTCTGGAGCTGGTCGGCAAAACTTACGACCTGGCGATTCGTCTCATCGAGCTTCGTCAATCGTTCCGTCACATCACGCACAATCTTGGCGCTCTCGCCGAGCTGTGACTGAATCGATTTTTGCATCGACTCGGACTGTCGATCAAGCCGCTCATGAATTCCCTTCAGGCTTTCCTGCACCACCATCGCCGTCTTATCGCTCCCCTGCGTTTCGCGCATCGCCGTCGAGAGAGCCGAGAATTTCGTGAATAACAACACGACCACGATAAATAGGCCGAGCACGAGGATGAGGAGGATGATGCTTACTGGATCCATACCGGCATGCTATCACGCGAGACACGCTCGGGCAATCAACGAGCCCCCTCCCGCCGAGGAGGGGGCGGATTTCGCTCGGCGAAATCGGGGGAGATGGCCCGCGCAGCGGTCGTGCCGGGGTAGGGGTTGTGAGGGGCCTAGGGGTGGGCTTCGAAACTCCGAGCCCCTGGCCCCTCACGTCTACTCGGCGATCAGAAAAGCGAGCGTGCGACGGAATGCTCGCCCCGAGTATTCCTAAACCCCAAGAATAAAAAAACGTCGGGCGTTCTCCGTCGTGACCTGCGCGACCTCATCGACCGTGATTCCACGGAGCTCGGCCACCGCCCTGGCTACCTCCTCAACCCACGCCGGCTCGTTCCGTTTCCCGCGATGTGGGACCGGTGCGAGGAACGGTGCATCAGTCTCGATCATCAGTCGATCGAGCGGCACATTCTTAATAACCTCTTGAAGTTGCTCATTCTTTGGGAAAGTCAAAATGCCGGTCACAGAGATCATCCCGCCCATCTCGAGAAACTGCTGTGCATCCGCCCGGGATCCACCATAACAATGCATCACGAACCAATTCACCTGATGACGGCGGAGCATGACCATGACGTTCTCATACGCTTCGTTCACGCCATCACGATCACGGCAGTGTACGACAAGCGGCAGGTTCGCCGATTTCGCGAGTAACACATGTTGCTCGAAGAGGTCGGCTTGCACGTCGCGAGTTTCAAGATCGTCGTGCGGGATCCGATAATAATCTAACCCAGTCTCCCCTACCCCCACGATTTTCTTGCTGCCAAGCAATGCCTCAAGTTGATCCGGACGAAATTCTTCGGCGGCATCATCGGTCGGATGAACGCCGATGACGGCATAGACCGGATCATCTGGATATTGCTCGGCCAAACGCACCCCGGCCAGCGAGTCGGCGAGGTTCGTCCCAATCGCGATCATGCCGATCCCCGACGCCAGACTCCGCTGCATGACGGCCTTGCGGTCCGTATCGTATGCGTCCATCTGCAGATGACAATGGGTATCTATAAGTCGCATTGGAGTAAGCTTGTCCAGCTCCATACGGCACACCGGTGGGGCTGGATGTCGATCAGCCGCATAATATTATCGCTGAATCGCCGCGTTCAAATTCTGTACCTCTTTGGCTTTGTTCAGCAAATCGTTCTCCTGAATGAAATCGAGTGTTTTCTTCGTCGATTCGCCGTACTGGAGATAATTGTCGATAGCTTTTTGTCCACCCTTCAGCGCTTTCGGGAGGAACGGCACAAGCCAACCAGCAATCCCAAGCAGGAAAGGCACCATGAACGAAGCTTCCATATTCTTCGCCCACTCGGTCGGAATCGGTAAGCGGTTCACGAATTGGAGTGTCAGCCCAAGAAACAGTGCGCCCTCAAGGAAGCCAAACGCCGCGCCACCAATTCGATTCAGGAATTTCAAACCTGGAACAATCGCGACGATATTGAAAAGCTTGTTCACAAACCAAATAATAATGGCGACAATCCGCGTGACCACGAAGAAGATTGCGATGAAGGCCGCCACTTTTCCCACGATCTCATTCCCACCAAACACCGACGACATGGCCGGGGCAAATGTTTCGTACTGTCGTGAGGCAATGGTCGCGCCGATTATGAGACCAAGCACGCCGCCCATCGCCTGGATCAAGCCGGCTTTCAGGCCACCCCAAACGTATGATCCGAGGGAGAGGAGAAGGATGAGGTCGAGCCAGGACATCGTATCGTTAGTGTACGCTCATTCCTTCGGTTGCTCAAGAACCGTCAACCCGGCAATATGGTGAATGATGCGTTCTACCTCACGGTACTGTTTTGCGATGTCGATTTCCGGTCCTGTGCCCTCAAAAACGATGAGGAGTGTTTCATCGTGAATATGGATCCACGGCCGTGACGATGTATGGAGATACCAGTCCATCATGTCAGGCGCGAGGACCTGGTACGCGAGTTTCGCGGGGTAGGCATGGACGTGCACGTCATGATTAAAGTCGATACTCTCCGTATCGGTGCGCTTGATCTGACCCCGGAAACGACTTGTAGCGGCGCGGACTCGCACCCACCCACCAACAGGCTTGACCGTAAATCGCCAGTACACGACGTTACTGGTGATACTTGGTTGGCCTGGTTCATCAAAATCATCGTACGCCTTTCCGACCGCGACCATCCATTCGGTCCCATCAACTGCACCCAGCGCCACCGCCTTCGGTTCGAGAATCGTCGTGCCGGATTGGTCTTCGAATGGTTTTCGCCATGGTGCTTTCACGTTCGTATCAACGAGCGACCACCCGGCTGATGACGCCCAACGCTGGAGTGCTTGCATCGCTTGACCCGTACCCCGTTGAGCTACGACATTTCGCCACATCCGCATTCCCTGCCAAACGATCAACAGAGCGCCAAGTGCATACAACGCGACGGTAAGATATGTTTCCGTTGTCATGCTAGATGCGGAAAAAGTGGTTCTGCTTTTTTGATGGGCATGGAGAATGCCGATGTGATCTTCTCCGAGGTCGCCGGCATGAACGGAATAAGTAATTCGTTGAGATCAAGTACTTGATTGGCCAGCGAATTCAGTAACACTTTCACGTCGTCGACCTGCCCGGCCTTGGCCATCTTCCACGGTGCCGCATCGTCAATCGTCTTGTTAGCAATAGTCACCATATCCCACACAATCTTCAGCGCTTCATCGAACCGATAGTGTTCCATCGCCGTCGTATACCCCGGGTATGCCTGCCGGTAGGCAGGGGTATCGCCCGGCGTGCGTACAAATGTTCCGTCACAATATTTTTCGACCATGTTCGTCACCCGTGACACCAAGTTCCCGAGCCCGTTCGCTAAGTCGGCCGTATATACTTCATCGAGTCGTGCCAACGTAAAATCCCCATCCTCAAACGGATTGATATACCGCGCGAGGAAATACCGTAGTGCATCGGCGCCATATCTCTCAACGACGCTGAACGGATCGATGACGTTCCCCAGAGACTTACTCATCTTCTGGCCGCCGCTGGTGATGAATCCGTGGATGATGATTTGCTTGGATGGTTCAACGTTCGCCGACATCAACATTGCCTGCCACATGGCCGATTGCTGCCGCAAGTTATCTTTTCCGGCAAATTGAACTGACGGCCACCAGTCGTTGAATTTCTTTTCCGGCCAACCAAGGCAGGAGATATAATTCACGAGCGCGTCGAACCAGACATACATGACTTGGTCTTCATCGCCTGGTACCGGTACGCCCCACGGCATTTTTGATTTTAGACGTGAGATACTGAAATCCTGCAAACCACTGGCCACAAACGTCCGAATCTCTTTCAAGCGATGGGCCGGCACGACAAAGTCAGGACGCGAATCGTAGAGAGCGAGCAGTTTTTTCTGATAGGCCGAGAATTTGAAAAAGTAATTTTCTTCATCGATTGTCTCGATCGCTAAGTTCGGGTGGATCGGACATTTATCATCGACCAGCTCCGAATCAGTTTTTTCGAGTTCGCAACCCGCACAATACTTCACGCTATATTGCTTCTTGTAGATGTCACCATTCTTGGCGCAACGGTTCCAAAATTCCTGCGCGGCGGCAATATGCATCGGATCGGTCGTGCGGATGAAAGAATTATACGAAAGATTGAGCGCTTCTTTCAGCTGATCAAACTTCGCCGCGTATTCATCGACATACGCCTGGACCTCTTTCCCCTCTTCTTGTGCCTTACGGAAGATTTTCACGCCATGCTCGTCCGTACCAGTATTAAAAAAGACATCAACGCCATTTTGCCTGGCGGCACGAGCGACGATGTCTGCTTGGATAATTTCTAAGGCAAACCCGACATGCGGATCTGAGTTTACGTAGGGTAGCGTGGTGGTAAGGGAGAGGCGTTTCATGCAGGACTGATGACGATCACAATCTCGCCGCGGACTTCGTCGGGATGATCGTTGAAATGCTGATGAACGTCGGTTATTGTACCACGCACGACCGACTCATGGATCTTCGTTAATTCTCGGCAGACAGCCAATGGCTTACTGAGACCGAGTCTCAATAAGGCTTCGAGGGTCTTCATCAGGCGATGTGGGGATTCAAAGAAGGCGATCGTGTCTTCGCTCTCGGCAATTTCACGATAGAGCGTCTCTCTCCCCTTCTTATGTGGGAGAAATCCAAGAAATCGGAATTTATCAGTCGGGAAACCGGAGATCGATAAAGCGGCGGTCAGGGCGGATGGACCAGGAATCACGACGACTGGGATCTTTCGTACATGAGCTCGGGCGACGAGTTTCCCGCCCGGATCAGAAATGCCGGGCGTCCCCGCATCGGAGACATACACCACGTCGCCCGTCGCGACCGCATCGAGCGCTCGGTCGAGATCGGCCGGTGTGGAATGGTGATGGATCGAACGGACGGGCGCCGTCGTCTCAATGTCCGTTAGGAGTTTTCGAGTGACCCGTGTATCTTCGCACAAAATCATGACTGCGGTCCGAAATGACTCAAGCGCCCGAGGTGACAAGTCACCACGGTTGCCGATCGGCGTACCGACAACGATCAGACGTCCCATCGTCGCGCGGTTAAACCTCGGTCGTCTCGAGACGATTCCCGTCTTTCTCCCGCTCTTCGAGAAAATCCTCGAGGAAGGTCATGATGATGATCATGGTCGGGACGGCGAGGATGACACCAGTGATTCCACCCAATTTTGCACCGACCAGCAAGGCGATGATGACCATGACGGGATTGAGGCCGGTCGTCTTAGCCATCACCCGCGGCACGATGATGTGGTTCTCGAGTTGTTGGATGCCGAGGTAGAGCAACGCGACCCAGACAGCGTCGATCGGATTACCCGTCAGCGCCCCGCCAGACAGTGCGACGAGCACGGCCGGAATAGCACCGATGAATGGACCAACTGCCGGCACGAGTTCCGTCACACCGGCGATGAGCGCCAACACAAACGGAAAATCGACGCGCAGGATGAGTAACCCGATGAACGTCAGGACAAAAATGATCCCACCGAGCAACAGTTGGCCGCGAAGCCAACCACCGAGTCGCTCTTCGATCCGATGGAAAAGCTGGGCGAGGTACGGTCGGTATTTGACCGGGGCCAAGTCGACCGCGATGCGTTTCATCCCCTTCTCTTCCATGGTCATGTAGAACGTCATGACCAGGACCCCGAAGAAAGCAAACAAGCCGCCAAAGAATCCGAAGACCTTCGAGAAGACGCCCGAAGTGAAGCTCGCGAGGCTGTTCGTCATGGTTTCGAGTCCGCGCTGGAGACTTGAGATGACCGTCGTATCGCTGATTGACTGGAAGGCGCTGAACGCGCGTTCATAGAGGAGCGGGATCTGGCGGGCAAATTGTTCGAGTTGGGCGATCAATAACGGAATCAGGAGGACGACAATCAAGCTGACCATCGCAATCAGGACGATGTAGATGATCGCTAAACCGAAGCCGCGTGGAATACCTCGTCGTTCGAGGGTGGTGATTGATGGATCGATCGCCGCGGCTAGGACCAGCGCAATAAAGACAAGAAAGAGGACGTCGGAAATTGACGCCACGAACCAAAGTCCCAACACAAAGAATAGGACTTTTACGATAGTCGAGGTGGAAATGTCGATCGTCAGGGGTCGGTGTTGGTTGTCCATAAGGTCTAGGATACGCCGATTCTGGCCGGTCGGCAACGTTACACCTGTTTCAGGATCGGGAGCCAGTGTCGCCGGTCCTCAAAGGGTCCGATGACGGCGAGGCGCATCATCGAGGGACGGAACAGGTGTTTCGCCACCCGCTGGACGTCGGCGGCGGTCACCGCCGCAATCTTGGCCATCGCCTGGTCCGGGGTTTCGATCTTTTTTGCGAAGAGTCCCTGGCGACCGTACCATGAGGCTAAGTTCTCCGAATCTTCGATATTGAGGATCATTTTACCGCGCAAGAATTCTTTCGCCCGCGCGAGTTCCGGGCCGGCGACCCGAGTCTTTTTCAGGCGCTTCAATTCAGCGACAATCACTTTCAGCGCTTCATCAAGTCGTGATTTCTCGAGTCCGGCGTGAATCATGAACGCACCGGTATCTTCGTATGGGTTCGACGACGAACTGACCGAATATGCGAGTCCACGCCGTTCACGGACCTGAATGAAGAGGCGCGAGCTCATATTCCCACCGAGGATGACGGACAGGACGTTCAGCGCGGCGATCCGTCGGTCGGTGTAGGAATAACTTCTGACACCCAGTCCGACCTGAACTTGTTCGAGATCCTTCTTCAAGAGTGCAATCGGGAAGGCGTCCTTGGCCGTATACGGTTTGGCAAGTGGGGTTCGCGATCGTCGCGGGAGTCTTCCGAAGAACTTCTCAACCCGACGATTGATATCCGATGGGAGTCGCCCCGCGACTACCACCAGCATGTTTCCAGCATGATAATACCGGTCGCGGTATGAGATCAGTGACTGGCGGCTGACGGATGTAATGACCTTCGCCGGACCAGCAATATCCCAGCCGAGCGGATGATGTTTTCCGAAGACGATGGATTCGAAGAGGTTCTCGATCGCCATGACCGGATTCTCGTCGTACATCTTGATCTCTTCAACGATGACGCCGCGTTCGCGTTCGATCTCTTTCGGGTCGAAGAGCGAGTGTTGCAACATGTCGCTGACCACATCGAGGGCTAACCCGAGATGGCTCGCATCCGCTTTGACGAAATAGCCGGTCCAGTCCTTCGAGGTAAAGGCGTTGTAGTTCGCACCGACCCCATCGAGGAGTTTTGATAGGTCGAGGGTGCTCGGTCGTTTCTTCGTCCCTTTGAACATCAGGTGCTCGATGAAATGCGATGCGCCGTTGATGGCTCGCGTTTCGTGACGCGACCCGACCTTCGCAAAGACGAATACGGTCACCGCGCGGGTGTCATGTAACGGAACATTCACGACCCGAAGACCGTTCGGGAGAGTGGTGTGGGTATAGTTCATTGGTCGGATTCAGCCGGTAAGTAAAAGGCTTTTTGTTTGCTTGTCAGGTATGCGCTTAACCGATAGCTGGCACCATCAGACTGGTACCCGTAATAATATGTCGGCGACTCGGGATCGATCTTTTGATAGTACGAACCGCCATAGAATTCCTTCATTGCGGTATAAAAAGCATCATTCTTACGTTCAAGCCGTAACGGCTGGCCATCGGTCGATGGATATTCCCCCCGCACGGCATGGTACGCTTTGAGCGAATATTCGAGCTCGATCAGGTCTTGTTGACGTAAGATGTCGACAAAGCTAGCCGTGCGATCCATCGCGGCGAGCGAGGCTGCTTTTTCGTTCTGGAGTTTCGTTTCGGTCGCACTATCGAGTTTCGCCGAATCACCAGTTCGAAAAATGTTCGTGTTCAGGACACTCGAATTAGTATTGGCCGTATTGGTGTTGGCATTGCTATTCGATCGGTTCGTGTTCACGTTACTCACGATCTTCGCATTCGAAAACGTCCGATTCGCGTTGTTAATCGGTTTGAGATCCGGCGCTTCACGAACGCCAATCACAATCCCAACCGCAACTCCGATCATCATGATGACCGGGTAGAGGAGCCATGAGATGATCTGCGATGCGCTCGGACGCCGCTTTGCGTCGGGCAGTTCTTTTTCTGGATCGACGAGGATGGGCATGTGTGTTCGTTCTTGGCGATACTATACCATATCACCACCCGCCGCCGCCACCGCCGCCTCCCCCACCACCGGAGAATCCGCCACCACCGAATCCGGAACCACCGCTCGCGGCTGGCGGTGCGAAGCTTTGCGCTGAGGCGCTTTGAAATGAATTGAGCGCTGACCAGAGCATCAAGGTGTTAAAGGAGCCTGGCGTTGATCCATGGTACCAATCCGGCGGACGCGTCGCGAGACTCGATAACGCATTGGCCCATTTATCCGCCACCCCGAAGACCATCGCGTACGGTAAATATTTCTCAAAGATGCCTTCTTTTTCCTGCCATTTAATCCGATATTTTTCTGCCGTCGCGAGAAACTCCTTGAACCCGAGGGCGTGTTCACGAGCGGCGACGCCCTTTGTAGTGCGAGCGGGCATGAACGGCGCGAAGCACATGATCACCAGTCCGGCGAGCGGCGCACCGAACGCTCCCATGATCGCGAGCGGGAGCGTCAACACACCCAACCCAATCCCAATCAGCAAGTATTTCGTGATTACTGCCCGCGGATCGCTTGCAAAATACCCATCCGCTACGAGCTGGGTATACAAATCTCTTTTGATCTTGGCCACATCATCGGCAAAGGTGCCCTTGAGATATGAGAGTGTAATGCTTGTGACCGGTGCACCAGTCTCCACGTTAACATTTGGGCTCGCCGCCTTCATCGCTTTCTGCACCATCGTACCGAGGTCAGGGCCAAGCATCGATGCCATCTTGGCGTCCGCACCGAAATCCGAATGGCCGAATAAGCCGCTCATCATGTCGCTTTCGTGCGTTCGGAGCGATTGCGTGTCTTCACGTTTCCGATCGAGTCGATAGTCCTTCCCGCCACCGAATCCGAGGACGCCCGACTTTTTCTCTTCGGTGATCGTCAACCAACCACGAACCGCGAGATCAACGATCGTCGAAGTGACATCACGATCGGACGCTTTTTCGTCAATTAGGACGCCAACTTCAGCTGGCGTCATACCAGCCGGTGGGTCGTACTGAGCGATGATCGTTCCCTGCCCTCGCGGATCGCGCCCATGCCGTCGCCAACGACGGATCATCATCCCGAGCGCCAACATTGGGATCATGACCGAGAGGATGAGCGCCGCCCAACCCGGGAGCATCCACCATGATGGTTCAACGAGTCTGTCAGGTACCGAAGCCCGAAGTGATTCATAGTCAGCAGGTTTCGTCACCAAACCGACCGGCCATCCGACCACGACCGTCAAAAAGTCCTGCGCGGTGAATTCTGTGACCTGATTCACGGTGGTCTTCGTACAGTCAGTCGCTTTCGACCCACGCTCCCCCGTGTAACACGCGAGCTGGATGCTTTCAATTGCACCGGATGGGAGATGGATCGTCGCCCGGACATCGCTCAGCGACTGATCCCATCGATCGCCGGTGATATTCCAGTACAACTCATCGTGATCGGCGAAAAAGTTTACCGCCGCTTTCACGGTGTATTCGATTGTGTAAACATGACGGCCCGTGATCGTTCGGTCAGGATCACCGATTTTGAGTTGGAGATCGTCGCCAACGACCGACGTCGTATAGGGTATGTCCGCACCATCCATCAACACTTGCACTGGCGCGACGGGCATACTCGCCTTACCGCCATTGGTTGTTTGGTAACGAAACGGAATACTTCGATAGAAGCCATGTAGAGCTGATAAAAAATCGACGTTAATGGTCTCGGTCACCGTAATCGAAGCATCGGTTCCCACTGTCACATCAGCGACAAATGATTCATAGCGTATGTTCGCGGCCACGGCGGGACGCGCGATGAGGGAAAGTCCCATCGCGAGTGAAATGATGATCAATCGTTTCATTCGAGTTTCGTGCGGAAGTATTGAACGAGATCCGAAATGGCGACGATATCCTGGGTCATCGTGTCCCGATCGCGGACGGTGACGGTGTCTTTGTCCCGTTTCCCACCTTCGATCGTTTCAAAATCGACCGTCACGCACCACGGTGTCCCGATCTCATCCTGACGTCGGTAGCGCTTCCCGATCGACCCGGTGACATCGACATCGATCATCCAGTTCGCCCGGAGCGTCGTCGCCACGCGGTCCACGACCGCCGTTAATTCCGGTTTTTTCGATAATGGGAGAACGGCGACGGTGAAAGGCGCTAAGCGTGGGTGAAGCTTCAGGACGAATTCTTCCTCCTTGATACTGTCGGTCGTGGTCGAGCGCCCGCCACTGACGGTCGTGAAGGCATCGAGTAAGAAGGCGAGAGCGGCACGGTCTACTCCCATCGATGGCTCAATGACGTATGGAACTTTCTTCACCTTCCCCTCATCGTCGATCGGGGTGGCGAACGCTTCCGGGTCGCCCTTCGCGTGCTGGCCATGCTGCTTCAGATCATAGTCAGTCCGATTTGCAATCCCCATCAACTCGCCCCAGCCTTTCTCTATTGGGAAGGCGTATTCAATATCGGTCGTCGCTTTCGAATAGTGCGCGAGCTCTTTCTTCGGTTGGTCGAATTTTCGGAGATGTTTTGGATTCAGTCCAAGGGAAACGAACCAGTCGTAACATGTGGGCACCCAAGCTTCAAACGCATCATCGTCAGCGCCTGGTTTTACGAAATACTCGATCTCCATCTGTTCGAATTCACGTTGGCGGAAGACGAAATTGCCCGGCGTGATTTCATTCCGAAACGCCTTACCGATCTGGGCGATGCCAAATGGGAGTTTCTTACGCAGTGTCTCCCGCACCTGATCATAGTTCACGAAGATGCTTTGGGCCGTTTCGGGACGGAGATATGCCGTACTGGCGGTATCTTCTGCTGGACCGACGATCGTTCGGAACATGGTATTGAACTTCCGGGCTGACGTGAACGTCCCGCCGCAGTCCGGACATTTCTTGTCCACATCATCGGCTTTGAAGCGATGGTGACATTTCAGACACTCAACAAGTTCATCAGCAAAGTTCCCGACATGGCCGCTCGCCTCCCAGACTTTTGGGTTCGTCACGATCGATCCATCGAGACCAACAATATCACCGCGGAGCTGAACGAACGTCCGCCACCACTCACGTTTGATGTTGTTCTTCAGAAGAACACCGAGCGGTGCCCAGTCCCAAAAACCACCCAGGCCGCCATAAATCTCAGCGGACGGAAAAACGAAGCCGCGGCGTTTCGCGAGGTTGACGATCTGTTCCATCGAGACAGGGTGGTCGGCCATAACGGCGGAAGCATACCAACCGAACGGCCGGTCAGCAAGCCCAGAAATGTATCTTTAGGCGATCGGAGCAGCTTTCTCGACTCGGACTGCCCCGCCGGCTTCGAGCACGGCGACATCGCGTCGACCGATCTTCCCTTCGAGTAAGAAGCGCGCTAACGCATTATCGACATGGTCTTGGACGGCGCGGCGTAGCGGCCGAGCACCGAAGAGCGGGTCGAAACCGATCCGGGCGAGTTCCGCGATCGCTTCCGGACTCGCTTTCAGCGTGATGCCTTTCGCGTTCAGCCGATGGGCGATCTGGCCGATCATTAAAGCAACGATCTTCTCGATCTCTTCTTCGTTCAGCGGCGTGAAGACGATGATCCCGTCGAACCGGTTCAAGAATTCTGGACGATAGATCTTCTGTAACACATCTTCGATCAATTCGGATTTGATCGTGGTCAGCGCCGCACCATCTTTCAGACGATCCTGGATGTGAGAGGTCCCGGCGTTCGACGTCGCGATCAAGATGACACTCGTGAAATCGATCGTTCGACCGGCCCCATCGGTCAACCGACCATCATCCATGACTTGGAGGAAAATATTGAGCACGTCGGGATGGGCTTTTTCCAATTCGTCGAGCAGGACGAGCGAGTACGGTCGTTCACGGACCGCGTCGGTCAATGTTCCGCCGCTCCCCGCCTCGCCGATCAGACGACTGATGCTCGCGATATCTTGATACTCCGACATGTCGAGGCGGATCATCGCCTCCTCCGAGCCGAAGTACACTTCCGCCACGGTCTTGGCCAGCTCCGTCTTTCCGACGCCGGTCGGACCGAGGAACAAGAAGCTCGCGATCGGACGTTTCTCGTCACGAAGTTCGGTTCGGGCTCGACGGAGCGCGTCGGAGACGGCGCTGACTGCTTCGCTCTGACCGATGACGCGGGCGTGCATCAATTCTTCGAGTTTCAGAAGTTTCGTTTGTTCACCGCTCGTGATCTCGGTGACATCTACTTTCGTTCGTTGACTGACGAGTCGCGCGATGTGTTCGCCGGTCACCAGTGCGTGCTTCCCCTCTTTCCCGGCAATCACAGCCGCTTCTTCGAGCAGATCGAGCGCTGAACCAGGTAACGTCTTATCCCGCATGTAACGTCTGGCGAAGGAAACCGCTTTATCAATCGCATTGAACGTGAAGTACACGCCGTATCGATGTTCAAGCGGACCGACGCGTGATTGCAAAACGCGGATCGCCGCTGGTGGCTCCATCTCATCAAGTTCTAATCGTTCAAAGGCGGATGGAATGACACCGCGTTCCAAGGTCCGGTGATATGCCGTCAAGGTCGTCGTGCCGATGACGATGCACGTCCGGTTGGCCGCCGCTTCGGCGATGATCTGCGCCGCATCGAGATTCTCGCTCCCCGCCGACGAGGCGCCGACCAACTGGTCAAAGTTTTCTATCGCCAGCACGATGTTGCCGGACCGTGCGATTTCCGTCAGGACCGATTCAATTCGTCCTTCGAGCTGACCGGCTCCCCCGCTCCCGGCGACGAGCGACGCCGCCGAAAGGCTGACCAGTCGCTTATCTTGCAGGACGGATGGGACATCTTCAGCCACCATCCGTTCGGCGAGGGCATGGAGGATGCTCGTTTTCCCGACCCCGCTATCACCGACAATCAGAACACTGCGACGATTCGTTTCAATGATCCGAAATAACGATTCAAGCTCTTCGTCACGACCGACGATGAAGGGAATATGACCATTGCGAGCTAGGAGGGTCAGGTCCGTACTGAATTGATTCAGGATCGGGGTCGCGACGGCGGTGTAGGCGCGGTCCATGTTCCCTTTCGGTTTCATGGATGAACGACTCTGATACCGACGAATGCGATGGCGAAGTGATTCCTGAATATCAAGCCACGCGACCGCTTCACCGAGCACGGCATCGTCGACCTTCAAGTCGTAAAGAAGTTCACGAGTCGGGTCTGTGAGATTACCATACGCGGCAAGTAGATGAACCAAGTCGATCCGTGGTCGATTCGCATCGGCGGCGCGTCGGAACGCTTCCGCTAACAATGTTCGTGACCCGAGGGACGGGACCGGGACTGCGTGGGGATGATGTTCGCCTGGTGAAAGCTTCGCGAGATGGTCGCGGAGCTCCGCCGGATCGATTCCCATTCGGACGAGCATACTGCCGACTTCAGGCGTATGGGTCATACTGGCCAGAATGTGGGCCGGGGTGATCCATCGGTCGCCGTCCTTCGCGGCGTGCTGCCAGGCTCGCTCTAAGACGGTCATGACCACTGGTCGGACGACCGTAATCATGTCTCGCGCTGGTCGTTGCCAGACGTCGGCCACGTCACCCGGCGCATCGTCCGGGATCGTGGCGATGTTCGTGACCGAACGATACCAGCGGAACCCAAGGAAACAACCGGCCAGAATTCCGAGCCATCCCGCCGCCATCGGCCAACTCCGACCGAGAATCGCATCCATCACCGCCGACGTTTCGATCGCGTTTAAAACCTCCCACGCGCCGAGTCCGATTCCCATCAGCGAGAAGACAAGTAAGAGACTATTCAAGATCCCTGACACGGTCGCCTCCATCCGTCGCTCGAGGATCGTGCCATCGTCAATCAGGGTCATCCACGCCCAAGGCTCCTGTCCCCGAACGACAACCATCCCGCGAGTCTGACAGTTCGGACACGGGACGACTTCCTGTCGCTGGGTCGAGAGAAACCCGGCCCCAGCGCACATCGTACAAGGAATGAGAGGTGAGGTTGGCATCAGTTATCGTGGAAAGAGCTGTAACACAAGAAGCGCCGCCGCGAAGAGTGGGCCGACGAGCCACAGGATGAGTAAGGCAATTTCAACGACCGTCCAGGCCATCAACAACAGGCAGGCCCACAGCAACAACATGAGACGGAAGAAGAAACTGATGACCCGCCCGCTTCGCGTGTAATCGGCGTACATCGGGCGGAACATGTTTCGCAATTGGATGACAATCGCTAATCGATAGGCGGTATCTTTCCAGCCCCGCAGTAACGAGCGGCCAAAAGTCACTGCGCCGAGTGAATACCACCAGAGCGGGAAATACAAAGCTTCCCCGATCAGGTCGCGGAGGATGAAGCGAACAACGCGTGTGCTAGTTGATGTTGCCATGTGTGTACGCCCCTAGTATGACACACGGCGACCCTCGCCCGCAACGCGACTGTTATGGCTGGACGGTCCCCTCGCCCGCGGCAAATGGGTCGTTCGGAACGTCGGATGAAAGGGATGACACGGTCGTAGAAACGCGATCTCCAATACCGGCATCGGTCCCACCAGCCGTCACCGCCTCGGTCAGGACAACGGTTGAACCGACTTGGTCGGCCGAAGGAGTGATCGAAACCTCGAACCAGACGCGCAGGAGCGGCAGACGGGATCCAGTTCCGAACGGCACCTTATTGATCGTCCAGGTAACGGCCCGACTGACCGGATCAAAGGTCAGATCTCCGGCATCACTATTAATATTCTTGCCGGTCCAGAAGACACTCGTCGGGAGAACGGTTGAGACACTAAAGGTATCGATGTCATTGGTCGTCGTACTGACCGACCAGATGATTCGGTAGGCGGTCGTCTGTCCCACTTTTGGCGGCACCGGGCCACTCCCTAAGACTTCGCCCTGATCATCGCGATACCGGGCATCGGCCACAAAGGTCAATTTTGTCGCCACGCTCATCACCCGGACGGTCGGCGTTGGTGTCCCGGGCAGATCAGGCGCCGTCACCGCGACCGATACACCGGCCTTTGGATTCTTGTCCCCGTCATTCTTTGCTGGCGCTGGGGTATTTGTCGGGACGGTCAGGGTGATGGTCACAGATTGACCGGTTTTGATCAGCTTCAAACCATCGACTTCTTCCTTCGTCCAGGTCACCACACCGTCTTTCAAAGTCCCGGTCGACGTGCCTTGCCGTTTGGCCAACTCGAGGACCTCGCCCGTGAACGTCGCCTCCACCGTTGCATCGGAAATTTCGGCATCGTTGGTGTTTTCAATTTTTATCGAATAGGTGATCGGTTCACCTGGTTGGATAATCCCATTTTCGGTCTGGCCATTTGCCGCGACCGAGACGGTCAATCCAGTGGTGACAATCGCGGTGAGAAAGCTCGTCTCTGCTTGTCGCTCGACTGTCCCGTTCGTCCCGACCAAGCCGGCCGTGACGCCGAAGGAAAGACTATCTCCTGCCTGACCGGAAACGGTCGCTTCGACGACGATTGTTTGTGATTTCTCGGGCGATAACCGATCGATGCGCCAGTTCGTTGTTCCCTCGGACGCGGCTGGATTCGCGCTCGAAATTTTAATACCAGTTGGGACGGTCACTTCAACTTGAATGTCTTCCAAATCCTCGGTCGCCGCGTTCGTCACCGTGATCGTCCATTTACCGTTACCATTTGGGGAAAGTTTTTCCGGACCTTCGATCTTGAGATCTAGGATCGATGTGGTGATGGTCGTACTGGCCGTGTCGCGGGCAACAAAGATCGAGTTGAAATTTGTTGGTCGATAGCTGAGGGCGCCGGCAAATTCGTGCTCCGTGTCGACCGCACCGAGAAGTCGGCCGGTGACCGTCATCTGACCGACCTCACCTGCATCGAGATCGGGGATGGAAAAACTATTTCGGAAATCATTCGAGGCTTCGACAGATGAGGCGGTAACCGTAAATCCACTTGGGTAGGTCAAGGCCAATTCAGCGTCCCGGAGACCGACGGTGCCATTGTTCGCGTACCGGACGGTAAGTGTCAGACTATCACCAGACCGAGCTTCGTCAGAAATTTCCAGACGCAAGTCAACGGACGATTCAGTAAACTTATCGGAGCGAGTTAAGAAGATATACCCGGTCGTACTCACCGCTGCCAGCAATACCAGGCCACCAACGATCCATGGCCAAATCGTCCGGCGCTTGCCCTTCTCAAAGGTCGAGCGTTTTGATGGTCCACCGGCGGCATCGGGACCGAGTACCGATTTCAGGTCGGGCGGCGGGGGCGGTGGTTCCGCTACCACTGTGTCTACTTCTTGAGTCACACGAATGTGCTTTCCCGCTGGTGTTTCCTCATCGTCAACCTGAATATGACCATCCAATTCATGCAGAAAAGCCCGTCGATTCTTCGCATCGATCGGCTTCGGTTCGGGGGTGGTTTCTTTTTCCGCGCGTCGTGGTTTTGGCATACGTTATGCCATGATTGTACCGTAGCCGCACCATTTCGACAATTAGGCCAAATCTCGGACGATTTGGCGAAGGACAGCGGTCGAACGAAGTGGCCGGTCGATCACATGAAGAATGATCGATTCGACTAGGGCATGGAACGCGCGGAATGTTTCCCGACCGACATCATCCGGTACGCCAGACCGGACCACATCGATCACTGATTGGTCGAGCCGAACGTCGTTCGGTCGAAATTCTTCTTGATGGATGAAACCGACATTCGGTCGGTACGAGGTCTCAGCACCGACCAACGATCGCCCGCAGATTGGACAGTCATCAATTGCCGGGACAAACCCTTCGTGCTGCAGTAAGCCATACGCGACTCGGTCAAGTTCGAGCCACCGTCGCCCGAGTGCGGACGATTGATTCGACGCTAATCGTGACCACGCTGCACGAAGTTGGTCGTAGACTTCCGGTGAATGATGGTCGGGTTTGGTGATTCGTTCGACCAGCTCCGCCAACCATTGCGCCCCAGCTAGACCGAAGAGATCAGTCCGGAGACCGAGCCACCGCTCATGCGTCATCGCTCCGGTCACGACCTCGCCATATCGACCATCCGCGAACGTCACCGTTGCTTCGGTCAATGGTTCGAGCGACCCGGCCAATTTCGACATGCTTCGTTTCGTACCGCGCGCCCGAAAACGCAACAACCCGCGTTCGCGGGAATACGCCATGATGCTTCGATCGACCTCCCGTTCGTCCTGATGACGAAGGAGGAGGACGGTCAGTGTCGTGACGGCCATGGTCTAGACCTTGGCCAGACCGATGGTCACCGGGCCGTCGAGTTTCAATTCCCGTTGGTGCGTCGCGCCGTCAAGCGATGGGGTCGCCGCCCGGGCACGAACATCCCGGAGGAAATCTTCGCTATAGCGTTCGACAATCTGAGCGGCGAGCGTCCCGGCGGGAATATGGGCGACGATCTGATCAGACGGTTGGAGTCCAGCTTCCTTCCGCAAGGCATTGAACTCACGCACCAAATCGCGGAGATGGCCTTCGTTGCGTAGCTCATCGCTGATGGAGATATCGAGAGCGGTGTTCGGGCCGCGCTGCCATTCACCGTCCGTTGGGAGTGCGGTGGCATGGTGGACCTCCTTAACATTCAGCTCTTCCTGCAAAATGGTATCAAGTTCCGGACGGATGGCCGTCGTCACGACGAGTTGCTGAAGTGGCTGACGGACCTTGATACCGGCCGCGGCGCGCAGTGAGAGCGCTTCTTCGACGACCGCACGGGCTTGCTCCATATCCGTCACCAATCGTCCATCAACGTCCCCCGCTGTCGGCCAATCTTCAAGATGGACCGAGGCTTTCGTCCCGCCAAGTCGTCGATACAGGTGTTCAGCGAGGAATGGCGTGAAGGGAGCCATCAGTTTCGCGATCGTCATCAATGTATCATGAAGCGTCGCGGCGACGATCCCGGCATCAGCGCCCTTCATTCGGTCACGACTCCGTCGGACATACCAGGTCGAGACATCGGTCACCGCGCTCGCTAGATCGCGAGCCGCACCCGTCAGGTCATATCGTTCAAGTCGCTCGGTCACGCCATTGATCAGCTGTGCTGTTCGACTCCGCATCCACCGATCAAGGACATGATCACCTTCCGAAGCTTCGGCGGTGGTCGTCTTTCCATACAGTTCCCAAAAACTCAGAACATTGAGCAGGATGAGGAATGTTTTACGGACGCCTTCGTCGACGAACTTCAGATCGAAGTTCTTGCTATCCCATGGCTGATTCGTCGTCACGAGATACCAGCGCACCGCATCCGCTCCGACCTTCTCGATGAGCTCCATCGGGTCGACATAGTTCCCGAGACTCTTCGAAAGTTTTCGGCCTTGGGCATCGTTGATGTGACCGAGGACGACGACGTTCTTGAATGGCGGTTCGGTCACGATCCCACGTTCCTGCAGAATGCTGGCGACCGCTAATAAGGTATAGAACCATCCACGCGTTTGATCGATGGCTTCTGAGATATAATCAGCCGGGTAGTTCTCGGATGCATCGATTTTCTCTTTGTTCTCAAAAGGATAATGCCATTGGGCAAACGGCATCGAACCCGAATCGAACCATGTGTCCGCGACCTCGCTCGTCCGATGCATCTGACCGGACGTACACGCCTGACACGGGATGACGACGTGATCGACGTACGGTCGATGTGGATCGAATAATCCTTCATCATTGAACATCGAGACCGGTGCGTGGACCGCTGCCATTTCGCCATTCTGTGGATACGGGATGGTATCGATCGCCGCCTGGGGCAAGAAGTTCATCGCCCACCGCGCGACCAGTATCGTATCAGCATGCGAAACGATGACGATATTCTTACCGCTGTACTCACGTTCGAGTTGCTGGAGGAATTTCACCATCCGTTGTTGGACCTGGATCCACGTTTCACCGCCTTCGGGCGCATGATCAAAACGAAATTCCTTACGCGGGAACTCTTTTCGGTACGAATCGTATGACTGATTTTCGTACACCGGACCGATATGGTATTCATTCAGACGCACATCATTCGTCTCGCTCAGGCCAAGTTCGGTCGCAATGATAGCGGCAGTTTGTGCCGCCCGCGGGAATTGCGAGGTGTAAATTAAGTCAATTTTAAATTCTTTTAGATCATGCGCCGCCGCTTTTGCTTGAGCCCTCCCTTTATCAGTCAGGATCGCCGAGCCATCATTCAATTCCGTATCGAGCGTCGAGGTGACATTGTTTGTTGATTCGCCATGCCGGAGGAAATAATACTTGTTTTTGGTCGGGACCCGTTCGGCTAATTCGGCATAGCTTCCGAAACATTCCTGTTTCCCACATGCATCGCACGTCCAGATCGGCAGCGGTGTTCCCCAATACCGTTCGCGTGAGATCGCCCAGTCTTTGACTTCGCGGAGCCATTCACCGAACCGCCCGTCCTTAATATGATTCGGGTACCAATTGATCTGCTTATTGTTTTCGATCAGCCGACCTTGCAGTTTCGTCATCCGGATAAACCAAGTCGTCTTCGCGTAATACAGAAGCGGGTGCTTACAGCGCCAACAGAACGGATAATCGTGCGTGTAGTCCTCGACCTGGTACAGTTTTCCTTGCTGGTCGAGCCAGGCGATGATCTCCTTTTGGGTCGCGCCTTCGGGGTCACGCACTTCACGTCCAGCCCACGGTTTCACGAGGTCAGTAAATTTCCCTTGGAGATCGACGGTGTGGACGGTCGGGAGATCAAGTTTCTTCCCAAGATCAAAATCTTCGACCCCGTACATGACGGCAGTATGCACGACGCCAGTTCCATCTTCGGTCGTGACGAAGTCGGCCGGTACTATCGTGTAGGCCGCTCCGCTATTTCCCCTCCTCTGATGAGGAGGGGTGGCTCCGCCGGCGGCGGAGACGGGGCGGTCAGTGGACATGCGGCCTGATTGCCGCAAATCGATAAAGTCAAAAAGTGGTTTGTATTGTTTCCCTACAAGTTCACTACCATTAAATATTCGGGCAATATCTTTCCCGACTTTCATGTATTCGAAACTTCCAAAAATTTTAGGAGCTAGCTGACTCGCGACAATAAAACGCTCACCCTTACTGTTTGGCACAGTTTTTATATATGAAATATTTGCATCGATTGCCAACGCCACATTCCCCGGCAATGTCCACGGCGTTGTCGTCCAAGCAAGAACGAACGTCCCCGGCTCATCGAGCAATTCGAATTTCACATAGACCGCTGGTTCGGTGACCGACTGATAGCCCTGCGCAACTTCATGAGACGATAATGCCGTCCCACATCGCGGGCAGTACGGTACAACCTTAAAATCCTGCTCGAAAAGTTTTGCCTCCCAAGCTTGCTTGAAGATCCACCACAGTGTTTCGATATAGTCATTACTATAAGTGATGTACGGATGGTCGGTATCGAGCCAGAACCCGATCCGTTCCGTCATCTGTTCCCAGAGCGCTTTATATTTCCAAACGGATTCGCGCGCCTGAGCATTGAATTTCTCAACACCGTACTCCTCGATACCTTTCTTTCCCGAGATACCGAGTTGTTTCTCAACTTCAATTTCGACCGGCAGGCCTTGCGTGTCCCATCCGGCTTTGCGATCGACATGGTACCCCTGCATCGTCTTGAAGCGCGGGATGATGTCCTTAAATGTTCGCGTTTCGACGTGGCCGATGTGCGGCTTGCCGTTCGCCGTCGGCGGTCCATCGTAGAACACAAAACGGCCGCGCGGGGCGGGCTTACTCAGGGTCTGACCGAAGATGTCATTCTTCTTCCAGTCCGCGAGGATCTGCTGTTCAAGTTCGGGAAAATTTGGGGTGGCCATAAGTCAGCGATTCATCGGATCGCGTGCTGAGTATAAAGGGATTCGCTCAACCGGTCAACGAACCGCCTTTTGATACACCTGGAGCGTCGCCTTCGCCGCTTTCTGCCATGAGAACCTCGCGGCTTGGGCTTTCCCCTTTTGTGCGAGGGTGCTCCGTAGCTGCGCATCACCAAGGAGTTTTTCCATCGCGTTTACAAGATCACCGACGTCATTCGGGTCGATCAAGAGTGCGGCACCGTCAGCCACCTCCGGAATGGAGGAGGTGTTCGAACTGATGACTGGAACACCGAGTTGCATCGCTTCAAGCACCGGTAACCCGAATCCTTCATATGATGTCGGGAAGACGAATCCGGTCGCGTTCTTCATCAACAATATTTTGTGGTTATGTGAGACATACCCAAGATGACGAATGGATTTCCCCATTTTCATTTTTTTGATTTGCGGCAAGATGTCCTCACCGTCGTGACCGATGCTCCCCGCTAAGATCAGCTGCGTATCTTTCGCGATCTCCGGTTGATGGCGAAGGAGTTGCTGCCAGGCCCGGAAAAGATTCACCAGATTCTTCCGCGGTTCGATCGTCCCGACATAGAGGAGATAGTTTTTCGGTAACTTATATACGGTTCGGACATTATGCTTTCGGTCATTAAGCGCAAGCAGATCGGTAGTTGCCGCTTCAGGAATAACCGTGATCTTCTTAGCCGAAAGATTGAATAATTCACGTGCATCGTCACGCGTCGCTTTCGAGACCGCGATAATGTGTTTCGCCCGACGCAACGACTGCGGGACAAGCAATCGAGTTGAGAACATTTGGTGCGGGAACCACTCCGGGTGACGGTAGATGGCTAAGTCGTGGAGCGTGATCACAAATGGCCAGCGAAATCCGAGTGGCACGACGTTTGCTGGTCCATGGAGTACATCCAGGCGTTCTTTGGCAAAAGCCGCCGCGACCAGCAGGTGCGAATACGCGACCGGCATGAATTTTCCGTACCCTGAAAACGGGAGGAATTTGATCTTCACGTTCGGTTGCTCAAAGACATGAGCAGCTTCCCGTTTCGTCCGATAGTCGAAGAAAAGGACGTATTCATTTTCCCGATCAAGCTCAAGCAATGCCCGCACCAGCGCGTCTGTATAATGACCGACCCCAGCGCGTTCGCCGGATTCCGGGTTGAGTATCGTGCGGCAGTCAATTCCAATGCGCATAAGGTTACATGCTGGTTGGTGCCGACACCCCCATGATGGCCAGGGTATCGGCTAAGACTTTTTGCGTCGCTTTGACGATGGTGAGCCGTCTCGACCAGACGACACCTTCATCGATGACCCGACAGTTCGTATAAAATTCATGGAACGCTCGCGCCAGCTCCATCGCATAGAACGGGAGTTTCTGCGTTTCCCGCGATTCGGCCACTCCAGCAATAAGCCGTGGCTGCTCGAGTAATAATTTCACCAGTCGGATTTCCGAAGCATGGGGTGGCTCGACATCTTGCTTTGTCGCCGACTTGCCGACTTTTTTCAGAAGGCTGGCGATCCGCGCGTGAGCATACTGGACGTAGTAAACCGGATTTTTCTCCGAGTGTTCTTTCGCTAAGTCAAGATTAAAGTCCATATGGGTGTCGGCCGCGTGCATCAGGAAGAAGAATCGTGTCGCATCGAGCCCGACTTCGTCGACCACATCTTCGATCGGAACGTAATTCCCCGCCCGTTTGGACATTCGTACCTCTTGCCCACCACGCATCAGTTTCACCATTTGGACGATCGCCACGTCAAGTTGCTTCGCGACCCCGAGCGCGGCCATCGCGGCGTTCAGGCGCGGGACATACCCATGATGGTCCGCTCCAAGATAGAGAAGTTCGCGATCAACACCGCGGACCAAGAAGCGATAGTAGCGAAGTGCGATGTCCGAGAGGAAATACGTTGTTTCTCCGCCCTGCTTGATGAGAACGCGGTCCTTGTCGTCGCCATAGGCAGTGGTTCGGAACCACGTCGCACCATCTTTTTCGACCAATAGGTCATGAGCTCGTAGATGGGTCAACGCTTTCTGATCGAGTTTTGACGTCACGAGCGCACTTTCACGCTGCCAGCGATCGAAATGGACCTTCAATTTTTTCTCAACCACTCGTTTGATCTCATTCAGCATCGTTTCGAGAACGCGACCCTTGATCCGATCGCGAATAGTCGTCATGTCCTTGAGCTTCATTGTCTCGAGCTTGAGCTTCTTCGCCAGCTCGGTGACGTAGTCACCCTGATAACAATGATCGGGATAGTCGGTCGGAATGCCCTGTGCTTGGAAGTACCGACGGATGACCGACTCGGCGAGCACATTGACCTGATTCCCGATGTCATTCACGTAATATTCACGGACGACCTTCCAGCCCGTCTTCGTTAGAAGGTTGGCCATTACCTCACCGGCAAACGCACCGCGGCCATTCGCCAGCGTTAATGGTCCAGTCGGATTTGCGGAAATGTATTCGACGACGAACGTTCGATTTTTCCCGATGTTGCTCTGACCATAATATCTGTCCGTCAGGATCGCATCGGCTTGTTTCACGAGCCAGGCTGGCTTCAGGAAGAAGTTCAAGAAACCCGGCCCAACGACCTCAGCTTTTTCAAGCATCGGGATCGGACCCAGTTTCGCCAGTAAATTCTGCGCGACATCGCGTGGCGCTTCCTTCAGGAGTGGCCCGAGTTTCATCGCCGCCGTCGTCGTATATTCGCCATGTTTCGGATCCGCCGTTGGTTCGACGATGAAGGCAAAATCTGGACCGTCTGGATAAGCGGCGGCATAGACCCGTTCGAGATGGCGGCGGAGCTGGTCGTGCGGCAGGATCATATGGCTCAAGTATAGCATGCTCCCCCGAGTGGCGTTCCGGCCGGACATGTGTCGTGATACACTGCGGACATGCCGAACTACGCCACAAATCGTGATGCGACGCATAATGTTACCGTTTCGGAGAAATTCGAAGCGGGTATCGTGCTATCTGGGGCGGAGGTGAAGGCGATCAAGGCCGGGAACTGTAGCCTCAAAGGTTCCTATGCGGCGATACGCACCAGCGAGTTGGTCCTACTGAACATGCACGTTGGTCGCTACGAACCGGCTGGACCGATCCAGTCCGACGATCCAACGCGAACGCGTCGGTTGCTCGTCCATCGCCGCGACCTCGATCGACTGATCGGGAAGGTCCGGAGCGAAGGGATGACGCTCGTTCCCCTCTCGCTCTATAGTAAGAACGGGTTGATCAAGGTCGAGCTCGGTCTCGGTCGCGGGAAAAAATTGCACGACAAGCGCGCCAGCATTAAAAAGCGGGACGTGCAACGCGACATCGGTCGCGCGATGCGACGGAAAATCTAACTATGCGTCGCCACTGGTCGGTCATCATCTTTGTGGCGCTTGTTGGTGGTAGCCTGGCGCTTCAACTTCGGGGCGCCTGGCAGGATTCCCCGACCCGCGATGAACCGTCACACATCGTCGACGGGCTTGCCTACTGGCAGCTTGGAAGTTTTGAATTTAATTACCCGCATCCGCCACTGGCGAAGCTCCTCCCCGGACTTTCAGCGTTCATCCAAGGTGCGCGCATCGACGAAGCTAGCCAAGCGTGGCTAACACAGGACACCGAAGCGGTCAATGCGCAGGTCCTGTATACCGGCCGGTCAGGCGACGAGATCCAGCGGCTGATCTTTTGGTCCCGAATCCCAATGCTCCTCTTCCCGCTCGGATTGTATGTGATGGTGTTCATGTGGGGGCGGCGGCGGTTCGGGAATATTCCAGCGCTGATGGCTGTGACATTGCTCGCGTTCGATCCTTCGCACGTCGGACATGGGCCACTCGTGAATACCGACGTCCCGGTCATGACCGCAATTCTCGCCACGATCATCGCCCTCGACGCGTATCTCCGTCAGCCGAACCGCCGCCGACTCTTCAATTTGGCTGCGATGCTCGCGATCGCCTTACTCATTAAGTTTTCGACGCTCTTCCTCATCCCGATCGTCGGTGTACTGATCGCGATTCAACGATGGCGGACGCATCAACCAAAACTGTGGCCCTCACTCTTGCGAGATGGAGCGCTTGTCGGTCTGGTCGTCCTCGGTGCGATGGTAGTCGTCTACCGTGCTGATGGCATCCTTCCGCATCGTGGTCCACTTCCGGCCTGGACACTCAATATCGCCGGACGGGAAATCACGCCACCGCTCGCAGCCTACGCCCGAGGCCTCGCATACAATATCAACCATAATGCTGATGGTCACCGGACCATCTTCCGCGGACAGGTCATAACTGATGGGAGATGGTCCTACTTTCCCGTCGCGCTTCTGACGAAGACCCCGCTCGTAACGCTCGGGCTCTGGATCGCTGCGCTCGCCATCGGCATCTGGGCATACACCCGTCGTCGTCTGTCAGATCCGATCGCCGTCTTGACCTGGGTCCTCCCGCCGCTCATCTATAGCCTGACCGCCATATCGAGTAATTTGAATCTCGGTATTCGTCATATTTTTCCCCTCCTGCCCTTCCTCGCCCTCGCAGTCGCGTGGGCGGCGCATCGAGTCAAACAACTGTGGCGTCTCGTTGCCGCCGCTTTGAGCGCGAGCCTGATCGTGACGGTCCTGATGGCCTATCCAAACACCATCGCCTACTTCAACGCCGCGGCTGGTGGCTCATCGCAAGGCACGAAATGGTTCATCGATTCGAACACGGACTGGGGTCAAGATGCCTGGCGTGTTCGTGACTACCTCCGTACCATCGGCGCGACGAACCTCCGAAGCGTCCCAACCGCTATTACCCTCTTCGGGACGACACCGCGGAGCGTCCTCACAGAAGTCAGTACGCGTGTACCGGCAGATGATCAAATCATCGACACCTCCGAACAACTCGGGCGCGTCATAATCTCGGATAGTTTACTTCACGCGCCTGATCGACCGTATACCTGGCTCCTCGCTATCAGTCGCGACCTGCGTCCGGAGCGAATTGGCTCGACCGTGACCGTCTTCCATTTCGAGTAGACACCCTTGACGCGGTCGGGTGATTATTCTATACTCATCGCGACTTGAAATTCCATAACTGGACGTTTCCGCACTGTTCGCGTGACGGGGGGCCTGCCCCGCACCCGAGCGACACGAGTGGTGCGGGGATGTTCAATCGTCGATCGATCGTTGACAGCCCGTTCGTACCATGCCGACACGCTCGCACCGTCGTTAATGTGCGGGAAGTGATACGTGCCAACACACTGGTCACGCGGCTCCGGACGATGATTGCGAAAGCTTTCACCGCTCCTCAGCTCGCTTTCGCCACGGCTTAAATTCCGTGTGCGCATCCGCCCGGCCGACTCCGGCTAGACCGATCGCGGGTGTCACAATAGCCGGGCCTTTGATCGCGCGTTCAGAGCGATCATTCGGTGCTACCTGAACACTGTGGCCAGGGCTTTTCGCCCACTGTATACCTGGTTGCAGCCCAAATCACCGTGGGCTGAGCATGGGAATCCGTACGAGCGGCTCGTCCGTCGAGACGCGGGTGAAAGACCCGCCATCTCCACCAAAAGATTTCTTAACCACCTCCACCAATTCCTGATATCCGTTACCGTCTGAATCACCAGATCCGCATTCCGTTCGTCATGGTCATCGACGAAACCGGAACGCCGGTCGGTCAGATGGAGACCGCACGCGCGATCACCCTCGCCCAAAGCAAGGGTCTCGACCTCGTCGAAGTTGCACCGCAAGCGCGCCCACCGGTCTGCAAAATCCTCGATTACAACGCCTACCTGTTCCAACAGGAAAAGAAAGAACGCAAAGCGAAGGCGAATCAAAAGAAGGTCGAACTTAAAGGCGTCCGCCTGACGTTCCGCATCGGTCCGAATGACCGTGAGACTCGGAAACGGACCGCCCTGGAGTTCCTCGAAGAAGGACACAAGGTACTGCTTGAGATGCGACTTAGTGGTCGCGAGAACGCCCTGGCTGATCATGGTCGCAAAGTGATGGAGAATTTCGTGACCGAGCTTGGCGACAAAGTCGTCGTCGAACAACCACTCGGCCGCATGGGCAATCGATTTACAATGATTATTGGCAAGAAGAAATAACGTTATGGGTAAGCAGAAACTGAAGACGCACAAGGCGACCGTCAAGCGATTCCGCGTGACGGCCAACAAGAAACTCCTGAAGCGCACCGCTGGTCAGGACCATTTTAACTCCCGCGATCGCGGTGTCCGGACCATGGGCAAACGACGCGACAGCGAGCTCCACACGACGCTCGACAAGAACGTCCGGAAGCTCGTCCCCGACTCGAATTAATCTCATCCGAAGGAACCTGTTATGCGCATCAAACGAGGCGTCGCCCACGTCAAACGACGCAAAAATCTTCTCAAGAAAACGAAGGGCTACCGCTGGCGACGAAAATCGTCCATCCGTCTTGGGACCCAAGCCGTCATTCGCGCCGGTCAGCATGCCTATCGTCACCGCAAGCTCAAGAAGCGTGACAACCGCGCCCTCTGGAACGTTCGGATCAACGCCGCCGTTCGTGAGCACGGTCTGACCTACAGCCGATTCATCGCCGCCCTGAAAACGGCCAAGATCGACCTCGACCGCAAAGTCCTAGCCGACCTGGCCATGAACCACCCGACAATCTTCGCCGAAGTGGTCAAAGCGGTGAAGAAATAACTGAATCTGAATTTAAACAGCCCGGCCTGATAGCCGGGCTGTTTTGTGAATAGGTAGACAAGAATATTCGGCCATGATACGCTTTCGCCCGCCGGAAATTTACACGGACCCATGGTGTAGCCCGGTTAACACGTCTCCCTGTCACGGAGAAGATCAGGGGTTCAAATCCCCTTGGGTCCGCCATCATGTTTTTACAAACACCTGACCATCCGGCCAGGTGTTATTGTTTCAGGTATAACAAAACACCCGGCGGCGAGTGAAGTACCAAGGAGGTACCCCACTCGCGCCGGGCGCAAAAGAGCGGGCCGTCAGCGATGTGTTATCGCCGGCGGGTGACCGTGATGGTCAGATCGATGTGCTGGTTCGGGGGGAGCATGCCGCGGAGCTCGGAGCGCTGCGGCAGGTTCAGGTAGAACAGCTGCTCCCGTGCTCGCGGCGGATCCGGCACCGTATACTCGGTCCCGATTCCGACGTAGCGACGCTCTCCCTTCGGGCCATCCTGTACGATCAGGGCGCCCTCTGCCTTGTCGAGCATCGGGTAGTCGTTCTGGAACCTCTCCAGCAGCTGACCACCCGGGAGCTTGTGCTTCCCGTCGTCGGTGAACTTGCCGGCGACCGGGATGCTCTGGAGAGAGCGCTCGCCCTGAGCCTGATAGGTCCGTGTCGACGGGGAGACGTCGATCCGGACCCGATCGCCACTCGTCGCTTTGACGCTGGAACCGAGCTTGCCGAGATCGACGTTGAGCCTGACCGGGTAGGTCACGGATTCGTATTCTCCGGAGACGGAGACCGAACCCGTACCGATCGTTCCTGACGTGACACCCGGTACCCCATCTACGCCGCGAGGCGGAATGGGATAGACCGAGAGCTCACTCCGAGCGAGCGCCGGCGCGATACCGACCACTTTCCGGAAACCATCCGAATCGCGGTAGCATCCACCGAACGCCCAGGCACCAATCGCGACGATGGCCAGGATCTGGAGCGTGCCCATCGCGAGCATGCCCATCTGACCACCGGACAGACCACTCCCACGTCCCGACGATGTATTGCCGGGGTTCGTGTGACTATAAGCCTGTCGAGACGACCAGACGACGCCGTAGCGCACCAGGCCAGCGACCACGATCACGGCCAGGGTCGTGACGAGGACGCCTGCGGTGCTGATCCAGCCGGTGAAATCCGGATAGACGGTCAGCAGGGCAACGATTGCCACCAGTGCCGTCATCAGGAAGATCCAGAAGAACCAGAGCTGGCCCTTGGTCTCCTTGGTGTACGCCACGCCGAGCGCAACGTACACGATGATGGAGACGGGAACGATGGAAAGCAGCCACGGCTGGTGCCAGAAACTGAGCGCCATGTAGCCGTAGGCCAGCGATCCATAGAACCCGATCTTCATCAGGATCTGAGCGTAGACCCAGTACAACCCGAGTCCACCCGTGACAGCCGGCTGCGCCACTCCGAAGATCAGAGTGAACGGATTGAAGTGGAGCAGGTCGTTGATGGCTTCAGGCTTGATCGCCTGGAGACCATCCTTCAGCATTCCGGTGGTGACAAACCACCGAACGTCCTGAACCGCGAAGTTCAGGGCGAGGAAGAACGTCCCGACCGCCATTATGCTGAGAATCGGCGCCCGCCACTGGACGTAATGGCCGAACGCCGAGACGAGCATGCCGATCAGGAGCAGAGCACCGAGTTGCATGAGCCGCAGACGCATCCGGCGTCCGAGCTCGCTCGTCCCGTCGAGCACCATATCCCACCAGCGCAGGGCATACTCGCGGACGACAGCGACGGTGCCACCGATCGCGTGACGACCTTCATCGGTACCGACGGCGAGACCGACGGCACCGAGCTTGAGGCCGCGAATCATCAGAGCGTACAGTTTATCGCTGTGCTTCCCAACGATGTCTGCCCAAGAGGCGGGCGCCTTCGTCGCCGTCGGCTGAGCCGGCGGCGACGTGTTGTTACTACGATTACGAGGAGGCATGGTCATTTCTCCCGTTCGGTGGACGCAGAGCGCCCAAGGTTGAGGTTAGCTCTGCCACCACTTCCGGTCCCGATCACGATTCTGACGACGCGCAGCGCTCTCTTCGCGCTGACGACGAACGTCAGCCGCATGACCATGAAGCTGGTCACCGACCCGACGCAGGAACGGGGCCAGGACGTTTGTCCAGCCCTTCTTCGCCAGGTCCCGCATCTCCCGGAGCTGTTCCGGAGTCAGCGGGAGCCTGAGCTTCCGTCCCTGCCAGATGTACTCGATCCAGGCCGCTCGTTCGTCATCGGACATCTTCCAGAAGGTCACCACCTCGCCGAGCTCGTTGAGCACCGGGAAGACGCGGTAGTACGACTCCTGGAGATCGGGGTGCTGGCGGTTGAGCCAGGTGATGATTCCCCGCTCGCCGAAACGGTATTCAGCCGGACATTGACGAAGGACCCGGATATGCTGATCCGGCGATCGTTCGAGCGAGAACTTCATCGGCCCGAAGTGGTCGATCAGCCGTCCGTACATCTCACGGAAGTGTTCGACGAAGTCGTTCTTGAGCATCGTCCCGACCGCGCCCAGAGCGTCTGCCTCGGTGACGCGGTACCCATCAGGGAAACGCGCCGCCCGAGCTCGGTTCTGGATCTCGCGATCGACGATCCCGGGCATCGAGTTAATCGGCTGCTCGAGCATTTCGCCGAGCACGCCGCCGATCGCACCCGCCCGCTGGGTCAGGTTCCCGGTGACGATGCCAGCGACAGTGAAGCCGCCGACCAGCGCCGTCCGGAACTGCCCCCAGAGCACCGCGTCGTTCTGGTGGACCCAGTAGACACGCTGCATTTCCTCGGGGTGTTCCCTCTCCGCGTTGACGAAGAAGGCGGCGACATACCGCTCGAGAGTCGGACGCACGAAGAAATCCGAAACCGGTCCGACCATTGCCTCGGCCCATCCAGGAAGTGCCATACATAGCTCCTCTCGTTGTGCTGGGTCAAAACCCGAGCACGGAACCTTATGGGTCCAGGGTAATGCGTGGATTTCTCCACGCGCGATTTGTCGAGGTTCTTTCACCTCATCCCAGCACAACAGTAACGGACGAATCTATCACAAAACTCCCGATTTGTCAAGGTGTACAGGAATCAGACTGCGTTATGGGCCTAACCTTATTATACGTTTCGACCCTCTATTTTCTTTCAACGCCACCCACCCTCGCCATCACTCCGTACTTGGATATCTCCCTCAAGATCGGTGCGCCGGACTGATACGTTGAACATTGCCATTCGCTCTAGTACGTCGGCGGTCGGATGACCGTAACGATTGTTCGCTCCGACCGATACGAGGCCGATCTGTGGATCGACCGCTCGCACGAAAGCCGATGAAGTTGAAGTTCGAGCGCCATGATGACCAAGCTTGAGTGCCGCGGCCTGCAGATTTTCACCTGATAAAATCATTCGCTCTTCAACGTCGACCGATGCGTCGCCGGTCAACATGACCGTACTTCCATTGCACGTCGCCCGCACCACGACGCTCGTCTCATTCCGAAGATCATCGCTCGTTGGATCAATTCGTTCCATCCATTCCCCCGCTGGCCATAAAACATCGATCGTCAGATGTTCACCGAGGGTAAACTGTTGACCTGTCCGAGCGATCTTGACGAGCGAACCTTCAGCCGTTTGGGCGGCGCGGCGGCGGTCGTCGGTGCCGGTCGACGCAGTCACGCCTGATTCAAGAACGGTGCGAACATCGTATCGTTCGAAGACCGCCGCCGCGCCGCCAATATGATCCGCATCCGGATGCGTCAGAATCAATAACTCAATATCCTGATCTCCATACGGCAGATGACGCTCAAGTCCATCGATCACGCGGTCCCCTGGCCCGGCATCGATCAGAACGTCCTGACCATCGCTTGAACGTAGCAAGATCGCATCACCTTGCCCGACATCGAACGCAGTGAGGGCACAACCATCGGATCTGGACGGAATTGCTTTCGGCGCGACCAATACAAACAATAACGGCAGACCGAGAAGTATCACGAAACTAATGACGATCCGGCGCATGTCGATAGAGTAGCATAGCGCCGGCACCAATCGCGACGATCATAGCTACACCAACGAGTGGACTGATCATCATACCGGCGTGCGGGATGTGTGCACCGAACTCGATAATGCTGATGATGAGCGAGAGGAGTAGCTCAGTTAGACCGCGGGACATGATCTCAATCGCTGGCCCAAACATCGAACTCACGGCGTGGATCGCGCTGACGGCCATCGCCAGCGGGATGAATGGCAAGACGACGACGTTCACCGGCAGCGAGACAAATGAGAATCGTCCAAAACTTCCAAGGATGATCGGTAACGTCGCGACCGTAGCCGCCATCGTCGTCGCGAGATTGTCACGTAGACCGAAGAATTCGGGCACGGCCCGTAAACGCGATGTCAGTGGTTCGACACCAAGCATCATCCCCGCGGTCGACGCGACCGAGAGTTGAAATCCGAGGTCATGGAACAGGAGCGCCGGATTCATGAACACCATCGGCAAAACGGCATAGCAAATCACCCGCCACGGATCGACCGGGCGTCCGAACAGCCGGGCGATAACGGCGACACTCGCCATGATCGCCGCCCGAACGACCGATGCCGCCGCGCCGGTCATGACCACGAAAGCGACCAGGAATGTTAACCCAACTCCTGATGCCCGACGTCGGCCGATCAATCGCGCCGAACGTTCAAGAACGAGCGCCAAAATGATCGCGACGTTGAATCCGGACAGGGCGACGATATGAGTTGTTCCCGTTGCCCGAAAAGAATTTCGTAAGCCGTCAGAAAAAGCACTATCGTCGCCCAACAATAAACCGGTCGCGAGCGCCGCTGGGGCGGTACGCAATCCACGTTCAAAGCGCCGCACGACAGCCGCACGCCATCTGGCAAGGATGGCGGTTGGATGGTGACTGGTACGAGAGCTTCGGAGCAAAACTTTCAGACATCGACCAACGGAACGATTCGCCAAAACGCGTCCGCTCATCTCGCTCAACTCGAAACGACATTCGATCGTGACAGATTGCCCAGGCACAATAGTCAGTAATCCGAGCGAAACACGTCCCGGTAGTTTTGGGGAGCGTATATGCGTTATCTCCACCCGACCAGCCGCATCCACCAACGTGATTCCGGTCACGCTCATGACGGTGTGATGGTGCGGTTTCCATTGTATGAACACATTCTCGACATCTGATTGCCAACGCCACATGCCACATACCACACCAACGCTCAGGCCGATGACCCATGTCAATTTCCAGCGCCATGAAACAACGACCGCGAGCCCAAGGTACGGTAACGCCACCCGCCAAGAGATATGCGCACCCAGCGCAATCCCGAGTCCGAGCCCAACGATGAGACAAACGAGTGTGACGCGACGCATAGGAGCGCCACCAACAAAAAAATAATGGTCGCGTGTTCCCGCGTCAACTCACCACCGACGGATTACAGGACGGTCACTGATTTCGCTACGTTGACGGGTTGATCGACATTGTACCCGCGCAATGCAGGAGTGATCCACCAGTAAATTAGCCATGGCATGTTACCAAATATATCCAACGATCCCGCACATCGCTATTCGTCCTCCTCCGCGCTCGTCACGCGTGGCCGACCGGCCTTCACCCACCGTAAGTACGAATCCATGAACGACAACAGGTCGCCACCAAGAACAGTATCGACCTGCGACGTTTCATGTTTGGTCCGATGATCTTTCACCATCCTGTATGGTTGCAGGACATAACTTCGGATTTGATTCCCCCACGCGGCCTCATGATATTCACCGCGGAGTTTCGCTTTCTCGGCCGCTTTCTTTTCAAGTTCAAGTTGTAACAACTTGGCGATCAGAATTTTCATCGCCGTCTCTTTATTCTGCGTTTGTGAACGTTCGTTCTGGACGGCGACCGTGATCTTGGTCGGCAGGTGGACGATCCGCACGGCGGAATACGTCGTCTGAACGCTTTGCCCACCATGTCCAGACGAAAGATAGGTATCGACTCGTAAGTCTTTCGGATCGATGACAATGTCTTTCACTTCATCAAGTTCAGGCAGCACCTCGACGAGCGCGAACGATGTGTGCCGCATTTTTTCGGCATCGAACGGTGAGATCCGAACGAGCCGATGGACGCCATGCTCGCTTTTCAGATAGCCATACGCATATCGTCCTCGCACTTCGAACGTCACGCTCTTGATCCCCGCTTCCTGACCGACGGATCGATCGATGATCCGAGTCGTCCAGCCGCGCTGTTCACAAAATCGGAGCAACATCCGTTCGAGCATCTCCGCCCAATCCATTGCGTCCGTTCCACCGGTCCCGGCATGAACGGCCACGATCGCATTGGCGGTATCGTGTTCGTCATCAAGGAGCAGCGAGAACTCGAGCTGACGATACTGTTCCTCAAGTTCGGCTACATGCGATTCTACTTCCGCGCGCTGACTCTCTTCGGCCATCCCCGCGAGCTCGACCCAGCTGACAACATCTTTCTCGATCGACTCCCAGCCGTTCACCTCATCCTTGAGTTCTTTGAGTTCACGACTCTTCGTTTCTGCGGTTTGCCTATCTGACCAAAAATCAGGCTGGCTCATCGCCTCCTCCAGTTCTAAAACCCGTTGTTTTCGTTGATCGAGGTCAAAGTAACCTGCGAGCAGAAGCGATTTTCTGCCGCAGGTGTTCCAATTTTCGAATCAGGTCGTTCATGGTGGGCTAAGAATACGGTCTCCGACCGTAAAACACAAGCGCCGCCCGAAGGGCGGCGCTTGAACCCAATGGTTAACTATTTAAAAGTTGATTGAGGAGAGGAACAGGGAGAAATCAGATGACCGGAACGGGGTGTTCGTGGTTGAGTGAGCGGTGATTCGATAGGAGGTCCCGTTGACGGTCAGGAAAACAGTGTCCTGATATCGGTTCTCATCGAAATATCCATCAGCTGTCGTTTTGGTAACCCCCTGAAGCCGTGTCCCGTTCACACCATCAACGACAATCGAAGTTTCGACTGGGCTGACCAGGTTGGCATTGGTTTCGGCAATATCTGTGACCCGGTCGTATGCTTCGTCCTGTTGGGTGATGCTGAATGCTGCAGAGCCCGCTTCAGTGTCACATAAAACCGGCACATCACTTACGAACGTCATCATCCCGTCGCTACATTCGTTCACCTGTAAATCATTCGGATACTCAAAGCTGACCTTTGTGGTCGAGTTCGTGTAAGCTTTCGTCGGCGCATAAATCGACGAATTGGTGTTGACCGAGGTGTTGGTATTAGTGGGTACCGGTGCATTCGAATTGTCGGTCGAGTTCGTATTGATCGATGCATTGGTATTGACTGACGTGTTTGTATTCGCCGCCTGATTCGAATTTAGCACCGTATTCGTAACATTGGTGTTCGTTCCCTCATCACCTGAGAACGTCTGCCATGCCCAGGCTGCCATCGCCGTCGAAGCGATCAAGGCGAGACCGATGTACACAATCGGGACGAGGCTGGTGTGCTTCGGATGCGGGTTTGGAACGAGATTTGGAACGGTGTTGAGGTCAGGCATACGTATGGGCTTTAATGACAACGCCCCCGTGCAACACGTGTCGCCTCGGGTGCGTTACCAGTTTGAAAAATCTATTTGATTCCGCCGTCTGAAAAGACCTCCATCGCGAAGTCCATCCCAAGGAGGAGGGCGACGATGGCAAACGCCATGATGGCGATCGGCCACACATGGGACATCCAGTTCTTTTTCTTGCCCACTGGTTTTGGTGCCGCTGGGGCGGGCGTCATTGGATTTGTGCCGTCTGGCATATTTTTGTGCCTTTCTTTGTTAGTCTCTAAAGGAAGTATAGCAAATCCTCAGAAAAACCGCTATCGCTGGAGCGATGGGTCAGCGCCCGGAAGGACGATTTGACCATCTCCAAGCTTGGTCTTGGCGAGCTTGGTTTGCTTGTTCCCGGTCGTCTGGTCGTAAAAGGTATAGGTGGCAACGTCGGTCGATTTGAAGGTGAAGTTGAAAGCATTCGTCGTCCCACCCCACCCACTCGAGAATGTTTGAGTATCACGGAGGGTGATGATCGAGGTTAAGGTATTCGTAATGAGATCGAGATGGTACATGGTCTTGATGTCGCCGCTATCATCACGATTCGTACTCGAAACATAGATCGTCCGAGTCCGGGCGCGATTCGTTACGACTTTCCCCCAGCCGACCGCTGGATACGCCTGCTTGGTCAGGCGCCCGCTCGCGGTATCATAGGACCAGATGGCCGTACTGATTGCGCCAGTCTTCAGTTCCTGTTCTTGGAAATAAAGGGTGGTCCCGTAGGCGGGAAACGCAAAGGCCAATAATCCGAATCCAGCGGCCAACCCCGCCTGGGCGCGGGTACTCTCAATCACGACTTTCCGCTTTCCGCCATCGAGGTTGACGAGCCGAGTGTCGGGTTTCGACGTCGGCGTTTTACGATAGGTCTCGACACTGTACTGGCCGAGCGGCGGCGCTGATGGCGGTGGCGGTGTCAGCGGTGACACGACATCCGTGAACCGCAAGGTCGTCATGATCGTATTCGCGATCTGGGTGTCGGCGGCAGCGAGCAAATCCGTCACGGTGTTCTTGACCCCGGGCACCGATAGGATACCAAGCTCGGCTTGAACTTCACGACCCTCAAGATAGGCGAAGCCAAATGGTTTGAGCGGATGATAGAACGTCGCCGTCGTTTTCCCGTCGACCAAGAGGTCGGTCGTCGGGATGGTCGTTTGGCCGATCGTGATTGGGATCCCAGCTTTCATCTCGCCGTCCGGTGCGGTCGTTCGCTCGCCGATCGAAAAGGCGTCCCCGACCCGACGAACACCGATGATTAATCCCAACTGCGTACCCGGATTCTTGAGCGTGATGTAGCGGACAGTGATCTTTTGGATGGGGTGGTCAGGAATCACAGACTCTTCGACCGACCAGGTGGCCGGATAGCGTAAACTGTACCCGACGGTCGTATTCGTGTAAGTCTTCCAGGTATCTGGGATTTTCTCGTGCGGCGTCCGATCCGGTGCCGTCGCGGTATTTGTGTTGACCGCCGTGTTCGTGTTCTTATTAGACTTCTTGTTGACGTTCTCGTTCTTGGTCGTGTTCTTGTTCGAGCTTCCTCGTTGGAACTGATAGACAAAAAACGTCACCGTGCCAAAGAACATGACGGCGAAAATCGAGATGACGATGATAGCGGGAGTAGCGATTTGTCCTGGTCGTCCGCGCATGTTGGTATGTTTCACGAGTGATTCTACCACTTTTTCTCAACCAGCGCAAAATCCAATACTCAGACCTAAAACCACCCGGTCACAGGCGGTGTCAGGCGTAGCACAGATTAGTCGGTTCGCTCTTCGAGCGTGACTTTGACTTCCTTTTTGTTCCCTTGATGATAGAGCTCTATCGTGACCTGGTCGCCGGGGCTGAACTTGGACAGGATACCGACGAGTTGGCGTGCTGGGGTAATCTTCGTGCCATTCACGCTGACAATGATGTCGTTTTCGACGATCCCGGCTTTGTCAGCTGGACTGCCTGGAATGACGGCCAGCTCACCGGAAGTCGTCCCACGCTGGACAAGCGCCCCTTCGGTTACCGGCAGGTCATTTTGCTTGGCAAGCGCTTCGGTGATGATGACGTAGCGGATGCCCATGTATGGTTGGACGATCTTGCCTGTTTTATCGATGCTCGCTAAGTCCTTTTTGATGACGTCGATCGGGAGGGCGAACCCGATCAGTTGTCCCTGTTGATCGACAGCGGTATTCACACCGATAACATTCCCATCCAAATCGATCAATGGACCGCCCGAATTTCCGGAATTGATCGAGGCATCCGTTTGGAACACATCTTCAAGGGTTTCACTTTGACCGCTCGAGTCGCCGGCCGTGATCGTCCGTGCTTTACCGGAGATGACGCCCTTGGTGACTGAATTCTGATACTGACCAAGAGCGTTGCCGATCGCGATCACCGTTTGCCCGATTTTGACGCTCGATGAATCACCGAGTTTAAGTGTTGGGAGATCGGTCGCGTCGATGTCGATCACGGCGACATCGTTGACCGGATCCTTCGCCACAACTTTCGCGACGTACGATTTTCCATCGTTCGTGAGGACCGAGTATTCAGCTGTCTCATCGTCGACGACGTGCTTATTCGTGACGATCAAGCCATCCGCTCGAACAATAAAACCAGTCCCGCTCGATACCTGTTGTCGACCGGACTGCTGATTCCCGTTTCCGAAGAGCCAGCCGAACGGTGATTGTTGATAGACTTTCGACAGATCCTTCGTCGCGACGATGCTCACCACCGCCGGACTTGCCTTCGCAACAACATCGGTCGTCGCCGATTCTTCTTCAACCTTGACAGTTTTCGTACCGGCTACTGAATTCACGATTGTGCCACCTTCGGTGGTGCTCAGGATTAAGTATGCACCAAATCCACCGCCGAGCAGACCAAAAATCATGCTCATGGCGATGATGATGCCGAGCGGGGTCGATTGTGGACGAGAAGATGTTGGTGTATCCATAGGCATGAAGTATATACTACATTATGTAGTAGTAGTCACCGACCGTCAAGGTGTCGGGAACAGTTCCGCTAAAGATGCGAACCGGAGAGATTTCGCCGTAATCTCGGTCGCCAATCGTTCAACCACGGCTGGGGTGATATCGTAGCCAGCGTGGAGCAGGATGATCGCTCCCCCTTTTGCCTTTTCCATCACCCGGCTGACGGCCCCCTCAACCGACTGGGCGCTATCCCAATCGTTAGCATCAACGGTCCAGAGGATCGTGCAATACCCGGCCGTTTTCGCCGCGGCGGTCGCGGCTGGACTCGTATCACCGAAAGGCGGCCGAAAGAAGGGTTTCGCGGTTTGACCGGTCGCGGCGGAGATCGCTTCATCGGCGGCGGTGAGATCCACCGTGATTGATGTCGCGGGCATGGCCCCATAACGAGTCGTCGTCGAGCGCCCGCGGCTATGGACCGGGAATCCGGCCGCTGCGAGCCGTTCGAGGAGGGTCGATAATTCGCCTGCCCCGACAGCGGTGATGAAAAAACTGGCTGGAATATTTTTCGCTTTCAGCGTGTCGATGAGTTTCGCCGTGGATTCGTTGTCAGCGGCAATATCGAACGTCAGGGCGACAGCTGGCGACGAACCGATCGAGGATATGGCATTCGGACATCCGGCGAGAACGCGTTCACTATCGATCGTCGGCGCGGTCACGGGACTGATCGGGGCCGTATTCGTATTCGCATTGCTGTCCGTCTCGGGTGCCTCAGTTGTCAGGAGCGACGATGTGTTGACATCGTTGATGAGTCGGATGGTCGGTTCGTTGGTCGGTGTATTCGTGTTGCCTCCGCGCCCAAAAACCCAGGTGCCGAACAGGACGATCGCGACCAAGCTACCAGCTGAAATCGCAATCAGGCGCCAGTTGACCGGTGTCGTGGGGCGAGTCGGTTGGAAGCGACGGTAATCAGCCATGGGCGTGGGTGCGCACGGTGATCATGCGACGCCACCCGGCTATCATCACCGCGCTGAGGCTAAAAAACAAAGCTGTGTACCCGAGGTCACCGAGCAGTGTGTTTCGGAGGAATGGCAACCCCGCGACGAGCGAGGCAATCAACCCCGAACCGTTCAGCTGGTACATCCCGCTGAAGAGCCAGACCGCTGTATTTGTGATCGCGTAAAAGCCTAGCGACCCGGCGACGGTGATCGATAGGAGTCGCCCGATCGATCGGGAGCGGCGAAGCGTCGTACCAAGGAGATATGATAGACCAAAACTGAGGTAAACCGAGACCATGACTGCTGGCGTGTATCCACCAATAGCCATATCGCTCGCGAGCATCAAGCCAATAGGCGCCGCCCAACCCCAGCGGAGCGGTAGGTATGCCGCCGCTAAGAACGCGATGGCTGTGACTGGGGCCACGTTCGGTGGGAGCGGGAGATCGCCAGTATGGCGGAGAACCCGCAGTAAGGCGCCAACGACGACGAGCAGTAGGATCGGCCAGATGGGAAAACGTTGAGAGGTCATGATTTTGGAATCCAGAGAACGCGGAGCTCGTCGCCACGTTGCAGTCGAGCCGTGATCAGATCTGTCACCGGGTCACCGTTGATCGCGATGAGCCACGTCCCACCATCACCGTTGACGCGACCGAGTGTTTCGATCAGCGTGACGGTTTCGCCGCGAGTCGCGTAGATCGTCGGGGCGTTCTGACGACTTGATAATCGTGACAAAGCTTCAAGGACACTATCGGTTCGCATACTGACCGTCGACGCGACCGTACCTGTGTCGGCAGTGCTCAGAGTCTGAACGGTCAATCGTGCCGCGTCAGATTGTTGTGGCGTGACCAAGATACCGACGATCATCAAGAATACGACCGCCCCGATGGTCGCAAAAGCACCCGCGACCAAATTCGGCCAATGCTGTGACCAGGGATGATGCATCGCTGCGACCGGATTCACGACTGGCTTAGTTGAAGTCTTCGAGGATCCAGCTAATTTGATCGGTGTCCGTCGTGATGTAGTCTTTCGCCCCGACGCTCGCTTGCGCGCCGTTGACGTAGAACGCCCAGAACTGCCGGTCCGCCGGGCGGCGGCCGTTGATTTCGTTGACAAAGCCTTCTGGGGTCGTTTCGATGTCATAGGATTGCGCGAGCAATTCTAGCGCGTTTTTCCCCGCTTGGCCAGCATAACGAATTTCATCGGTTTGGACGGTTTGATTCGTATCCGCAACATTACTATTGGTGGTCGTTTTCGTACACGCCGCGCCGAGTAAGGTTAGGGCGACAACAGCCGGGATGAGTATATGTAATCGTTTCATATGGTTGGTCAGGTACGTCCCGCCTGATGGGCGGAACATTGATAAATCCCCTGCCAACGTGTGTAGGCGAGATTGGTGGTCACCAAGTCTCTTCCCTAGGAGTCTGCCCTGAGCGCACGGAGTCGCACGACGGGAGTCGAAGGGCCTTTCCACGAAGGTCTTGTCTTTATCCCTCCGTCGACGGGAGGAAAAGGCGTCCGGTTATACGGTGGCGGGACCACGCAGGAATTACACCTGCATACCTGTGTCCATACTACAGACTCGATGGGGCCCTGTCAATGAGCTAGGACCGCTCTAAGATGATGCCGTCTTGAAAACCACCACGTTCATCGGACTTCTTTTTTCGTATAGCCTCAAGCGCGCCCGTCGACGTCCCCGATCGCTCGCTAATCGCGTAAACTACCTCCAGAATATCCGCCAATTCTTCCGGATTATTGCTCGCTAAAAATTCCGTCACTTCTTCTTGGAGTTTTTCTCGTAACTTCTGGTCAAACTCTTGGGGTGTAGCGATATGCGTGATGGGGGTGCCGCCCTTTTCCTTTATTACTTCGGGGATCTTATCGCGAACAAGTTTATTGTAAATCATATAACGGATTAGTAGTCGATTCCTTTCGTCGCAATAATTCCCTGATAGTACGGATGCTTCACCATCTTCATGTCCGTCACCAGATCCGCAAACTTGAGCATCCATGTGATCTTCTCATGTCCGGTCCAAATGAGGTTTACCATTTTTGCCTGAGAATCAATGATCCTATCTTTTAGCATTTGCTCGACAGGCTCTCGGTCGAGCAGTTTCTCTTCAACTGCGGTGCCCAATTCATCAGCCACGACAAGTTGATATTTCCCGGAAAAGACATGGTCACGCAAGATCATGAGTGCATTGAGCGCCGCCGTTTTATGTTCGGTCTCGGGTTTTTTATCGTTCAGGATCTTGTAGAACCCTTCGCCGAACACGAGCACTTCGATCCCTAACTTCTTTAAACTCTCCCGCTCCCCGCTCGGCCAGGACGGCGATTTCATGAACTGTAAAAACAATACGCGCCAGCCATATCCGGCGGCGCGTACGGCGGTCCCAACAGCCGCCGTCGTCTTCCCCTTCCCGTCACCGACATAGGCATGGGTCAGGCCATGCTCAGCTGGACGGAGTTGGTTCGGCGCGCGGCGGCGCGGCATGGTTTTAGAAGGTAAACTTTTGCGACAGCATGTAGACGAATGGCAGCTGGTACTCTTTCCCCTGCCAAGCGTTGATGAATCCGAGGACAACTCCGATTATTGCGAAGAAACCGATGATCCAACCGATGACCGGAATAAATGTGAAACATGAGGCGATCAGGAGAACGAGACCCTGCTTGGCATGAAATTTCACGAAGGCGTCATCCTTTTTTACGATCAGCATGACGATCGATAATATCCAAAGATACGACAACGCGGCCATCAAATTGCGGTCGTTCGTCGGCGGGATCTTATTGAGCTCCTGCTTGAATTGCTCCGTGACCGGAGGCTGTTGAGATTGTTCAGTCATATGATAGTTCCTTTCGGCAGCAGTATAGCATAAATTTGGACACCGTTGCGGCCCCGCTTTCACGGGGCCGCTGTTGGTGTTTCCCGGACCGTCCGGGTTTAAAACACGTGATTAGACCGAATCGTCACCCTCGAATTCATCGTCTTCTTCGTCTTCGCTATCATCGGTGCCGTCGTTATCATCATCGGCATCATCATGATCATCCTGACCGTCGTTATCGTGGTCGAAGAGATGCTCGTCCTCATCGTCATCGATGCCATCAGCATCATCATCCGCATCTTCGAGGTCGTCGATGTCGTCATTGTCGTGATCGTAATCCGCGTCGTCCTCGGTATCATTTAGACCGTCATTGTCGTCGTCATCATCACGACGATCGCGTGATCCGTCATTATCATGATCAAGCCATTTGCTTGGTTCGCGGGTATCGAGTTTCCCGTCGTTATCGTCATCGAGATCACGAACGTCTTTCTTCCCGTCGTTATCATGGTCGAGCCGTTTGCTCGCCCGCTCTTTGCTGTCGTTCAGTCCGTCGTCATCATCATCGCGATCGAGCATATCGGTTACTCGATCATTATCATGATCGTATCGACGGCCAATATCTTTCGTGTCCGCCCAGCCATCGTTATCATCATCCAAGTCGGTCGCATCGGTCAGACCATCGTTGTCATGGTCGCGGCGAGCCGTCGAGCTTTCACTCGCATCGGAAAGTCCGTCGTTATCATCATCGGTATCGCGGCTGTCATTCGTGCCGTCGTTATCGTGATCGTACGGTTTGGCATCGGAGCTGTTTTTCACTCCGTCCTTATCGCTGTCAAGGGTGGTCGTCGCAGCGCCAACCAGACTTGTGCGCCAAGTTGCAGCGAAGATGACGAGCGTCGCGATTGCGAATAAACGCAGTGTATTTTTTTGCTTCATGTTTTGTGATTTATGAATAAGATTTATTTGTATTCAATTAGGAACAACCGGTTGTCGTCCCGCACTCGATACAGACCATGCAGGAACCATTGCGCTTCATCTTCATCGAGCCGCAATTGGTACAGGTATCGCCGGTGAATCCCTGGGCTCGCGCCGTCTGCCGACCATCCGGTTCGGTCGCACTCATCGCGACTTGGCGTGCTTCCGCTGATTTTGGTTGGATGACCGGGGCGGTCGTGACCGGAAGCTCAGTTTGAACCAGGGTGTTAGCATGATCCGGCTTGACTTGAACCAGGTCCTCGCGATTCAGATATTCGTACCCGAGGAGCCGGAAGATGTAGTCGAGAATGCTCGTCGCCATCTTGATGTTCGGATGTCCTTGGACCGGACCAGCTGGCTCAAAGCGAGTGAAGGTGAAGGTCTCGACGAGTTCTTCGAGCGGCATCCCGTACTGGAGACTCTTCGAGACGATGATGGCGAAACAGTTGATCAGGGAACGATAGGCCGCACCGTCTTTGTACATGTCGATGAAGACTTCGCCGAGTCGTCCGTCGTCATACTCTCCCGTTCGGATGAAGATCTTGTGTCCCCCAACGACCGCTTCCTGTGTCCAGCCGACACGCTTGGCCGGAAGTTTCTGCTTGATCGCCCGGATGGCGGAGACATCTTGGACTTGCTGTGGCGTGATCACTGGGTCGGTATCTTCATCAGTATCGCCGAGGAGCAGGATTTCGTCATCAGCGGCGGTGTTCAGTGGTTGGGAGAGCTTCGAGCCATCGCGGTAAAGGGCGATCGCCTTGATCATCATCTTCCAGGCATCAGCGTGGACTTGCTTCACTTCCTCAATCGTCGCTTCAGCGGGCATGTTGATCGTCTTGGAGATGGCGCCGGAGATGAATGGCTGGACCGCCGCCATCATTTTGACGTGGGCATTGTGAGCGATATAGCGCTTCCCCTTCAGGCCACAGCGGTTCGCACAGTCAAAGATCGGGTAATGTTCGTCTTTAAGGTGTGGCGCGCCTTCAATCGTCATCGTCCCAGCAACATACTCGTTCGCCGCTGCAATCTGTTCCCGTGTAAAGCCGAGCGCTTCGAGGACACCAGTCCCGAGATTCGCCGATTTCGCCCCTAGGCCGAGGCGATCGAGTGTCAGCTGGCCGAGCAGGGTCGGGGTGATCACGAAGCGGATATCGAAAGCTCCATCGATCGCCTTCTCGATCTTGGCGATATCTTCGCCGTTTAGCCCTTTGGCTTTCAGCGTTTCATGGTTAATGTGAGGCGCACCAACGAGGGTGCCGTGACCTTTGCTATATCCTTCGATATCGGCAATTTGCTGTTCAGAGTAACCGAGTCGCTTCAGCGCTTTGTTGACCGATTGGTTCACGATCTTGAAGTAGCCCCCACCCGCGAGTTTCTTGAATTTGACGATCGCAAAGTCTGGCTCGATCCCGGTCGTGTCGCAATCCATGACGAGCCCGATCGTCCCGGTCGGCGCAATGACAGTCACCTGGGCGTTGCGATAGCCGTGCTCTTTCCCCCATTGCAAGGCGCGATCCCAAGCATCTCGTGCCGCCTTCATCATGTATTCAGGGGCATACTCCGGATCGATCCCCATCGGTTTGATCGTCAGACCTTCGTATTCCCCATCTGGTGCATTGTACGCGGCGCGGCGATGGTTCCGGATAACGCGGAGCATATGGTCTTTGTTCTGCTCGTACCCTGGGAAGGCACCGAGGTGTGAGGCCATCTCCGCGCTGGTCGCGTATGATTCGCCGGTCATGATCGCGCTGATGGAACCCGCGACCGCTAACGCTTGCGGCGAGTCATACGGAATCCCCATCATCATCAGGACCGTTCCAAGATTAGCGTACCCCAGACCAAGTGTTCGGTAGACGTACGAAAGTCCCGCGATCTCTTTGCCCGGGAATTGGGCCATCAAGACGGAGATTTCGAGCGTCATCGTCCAGATCCGCGTCGCATGCTTGAATGCATCGACATCGAAGATGCCTGTTTCAGCGTGGTAGAAGTGAACCAGGTTGATCGAAGCCAGGTTGCAGGCGGTGTTGTCGAGGAACATGTACTCCGAGCACGGATTCGAACCGTTAATTCGCCCACTCTCTGGACAGGTGTGCCATTCATTGATCGTCGTATCGAATTGAAGACCCGGATCGGCGCAGGACCAGGCCGCATAGGCGATCTCATCCCACAAGTGTCGGGCGGGAATTTCACGCGCGACGTCGCCATTCTTGCGCCAGCGTAGTGCCCAGCTGTCATCGCGCTCGACCGCGGTCATGTAATCATTCGTGACGCGCACCGTATTGTTCGCATTCTGACCGGAAACGGTGTTGTATGCTTCGTCTTCGAAATGGGTCGAATACTCGGCCATGTCGAGGTGATCATGACCCTGGTCGACCAGCGCGAGGACTCGTTGGATGTAGCTCATTGGTACGCGCCGGCGGACCGCACGTTGGACCGCCTGCATCAACGGCTGACTTTTACGGTAGTCCGTCGTCGCTTCGGCATTCGCAATTTTCATGATCCCATTCAACGCCCGAGCGTTGATCTGGCTGCCAGTCACGAGATCGGCGACTTTCTGTTCTTCGACCATCTTCCAGTGCACAAACTCTTCAACATCCGGATGGTCAGCATCAACGATCACCATTTTCGCGGCGCGGCGGGTCGTGCCACCGGATTGGATTGCACCGGCCGACCGATCAAAGATCTTGAGGAATGACATCAACCCTGAGCTCGATCCCCCGCCGGAGAGTTTTTCACCGCGGCCGCGCAGCGCCGAGAAATTGCTACCCGTACCGGATCCGAACTTGAACAGGCGAGCTTCGCGCGTGACAAGATCGAAAATTCCGCCCTCATTCACCAGGTCATCGCGGACCGATTGGATGAAACAGGCATGCGGTTGCGGGTGGGTGTAGGCATCAGCAGAGCGGGTCAGGACTCCCGTCTGTGGGTCGACATAGTAGTGACCTTGCGGTTCACCGGTGATCCCGTACGCCCAATTCAGCCCGGTATTGAACCATTGCGGTGAGTTCGGTGCCCCCATCTGCCGGATAAGCATGTATTCCATCTCGTCCTGGTAGGCTTGAGCATCATCGGCGGTCGCAAAATATCCATGTTCCTCGCCCCAATGTCGCCAGGTCCCAGCCAACCGTCGCACGACCTGCTTGGCGCTCGTTTCCGAACCATAGACTTGGCGTCCTTGTTCATCGCGTCGGAGATTCCCCTCGGCGTCGCGAAGTGGGACGCCGGCTTTTCGGAAATATTTTTGCGCTAAAATATCGCTCGCGACCTGACTCCAGGTCACGGGCACTTCGACGACCGGAATTTCCTTGACGACCTTGCCGTCTGGATTGCGAATGATCGAGGTCCGGATCTCGTATTGGAGCTGATCGAGCGGGTCCTGCCCGGCCATCGTATACCGCCGTTCGATCTTCAGCCCTGATCCGGTCTTCTTCAGGATGGGGAAACGATCGGAACGCAGATCGGTCGTGATCGATTCGGTCGTGGAGACGGCGGTGGCGGTCGGCATGGTTTACGTTTTACGGGTTGATGAATGTGGGGCTGGGCGAGCGGGTTTTGACCGCGCGCTGCGGCTGGGGGTCAGCCGGTTAAGTTCTTGTTTGAACGATTCGACATCTTGGAATTGACGATAGACCGAGGCGAAACGGATATAGGCGATCATATCGAGCTTCTGGAGCCGTTTCATGACCATCTCCCCGATCTGTTCGGATGTCACCTCGGTCCGGCCGCGTAATTGGATGTCACGCTCGATCTGCCCGACAAGTTTTTTAAACCGATCGGCGGTGATGGGGCGTTTTTCAAGCGATTTGCGAAGGCCGACCTCAAGCTTATCTCGACTATATGGTTCACGGCGTCCGTCGCGCTTCACGACCGTGACATTCAGGATTTCGACCTCCTCGATCGTGCTGAAACGGTACCCGCAACGGTCACATTCCCGGCGGCGGCGAATCGCAAAACCTTCCTCCGTCACCCGGGAGTCGAGAACGCTCGTATCATCGTTGTGGCAGGACGTACATTTCATGCGGTGAGTCGTTTTCCGACACTCGAGCCGCGGACACGCATTCAGCGCGAAGCGAACCCGCCCGGGCGGTCAGATATGTCGATTTTCTTAAGGTTTTTATGTGTGATGTTCGACGACGGGGATGCGGGGCACCTGCAACAACACTACATATCGTGTCTGATATGGGTAGTATACCACTACATCTAGTGTTTCGTCAAACCCGCCATTTTCGGCCATTTTTATCCGCCGAGACAGAAAACACACCTCCGGCCGGGAAAATGTGTGGACAACCCTCGCCTTATCGGCCAAGCAAGTGGTCCGGCCAGATGGGCTCAGGTTCCGTCGGCGCACCCACACGTTCGATCAGCCAAACACGGCCTTGGTGGTACCTCATGACATACGCCGCCGGCTGAGCGGCTACGAATTCTAGGAGCTGATCGAGCATCACCTTCTCAGCCAGACGTTTATCGTTTGTTTTTGATAGATCGGCCGGGTAAGAGCGCTGCAAAATGAACAGGAATTGCTCGGTCAGCGCCCCAGTTGGCAGGAGTGTCACCCGCGGGCGGCCGCTGACTTGCGGACCAAGATTTTGGGTGACCGCGACCGAAGCCCGCGGCGGAATCAGGCTGGCAGCGGCCGTCACGTCGGCATGTTGGCGCTCTTTCCAGGCTACAACCGGCCACCGAGTCATCGGACTCCATGGCCACGCGCTGAAACGGACGATCCCCCACCCCGACCCGAGGACGATCGCCAACATGATGGCCATGGTCGCTGGCTGGGTGAAGCGTGGATATCGAGCGGCCACCCAGCGATTGATCGATCGCCAGGCCAGGATCAGCCCAACAAACAAGAATGGAATGAAAAGCGCCTGGTAGTGCAAAAAGAGCGTCTGCTGGTTCGGCGAATCGGATAGCCAGTACAACAAAACTTCCGGGGCGAGAAGATAGGTTAGGGGTGATAGGAGCGCAATCGGACCCCCGAGTGGGGCAAGAAGTTGGACGATATTCGAACGATGGGTGGCGGTATTGAGTCGATGGTAAGCATCGACCGGGTCGAACAGCCGACTGACCACAGCGAGAGAGCCTTCCTCGCTCTGATAGAACTTTCCCGCAACAAAGCTTGCCGATTGCCCCGGGCGTGAGAGTGGGATCACAACGGCGACCTGCAGGATGGTCCATAGAACACAGATAGCCGCCACGAGGCCGGCCCGTCGCCGACGACCAGTCCAGAGCAACAGAAATCCGGCGAAGAGCGCCATCGAGACTCCGACCTGTTCCTTCGTGATCAGGGCGAGACCGATCCAGAGCCACATCAGCCGTTTCCGACCTTGGAGAATGGCATCGGCCGCGGCGAAGAAGAACGGGATAGCGATCGTGACCGCATGAAATTCGAACAGGAGGGCGAAATGGAGCGGGCTATACGCTAAGTACACCATCGCCACAAGCCAGCCCCGCCATGGACCACCGAGGAGATGGCGAGCGACACGAAAGAGGAACCAGGCACCGGCCGCCAACATGACCGCCTGAAACACCAAGAGGTTCTGCCAAGTCTGTCCGAACCACGACAGTGGAGCGAGCAGGAAGAGAAGATAATCGGTATGGATCGCCGTCCGGACGGTTTCGAGCCCATGGACCCCGTTCAGACCGGCTTCTGGATTCGTGAACGTTAGACCGAACCCATGCCCTGCCCGCCAGACCGTTTGGGCCATGATCCCAAGGTCATACCAACCAGCATTGTAATTCGCTGCCCGCCCGATCGAAAACCAAGCCCAGAATATAGCGAACGCCAGCATCGCCCCGATCAATAGCGGGATTACCAGGCGGTGATGATGGCGAAAGATGGTCTTCATGTCTCATTCGGGAACCATTTACCGTGAAGCGTCGGATCGACGAAACCTGGTGGCAACGGATCGATCGGTCGTTCCGGTTGGCGACGATACAGTACCACATCTCCCGCCTCGGCGACCCTGACCCACGCAGCGGATGCCGCAAAATACTTCATCAGGTCCGACGCATAGTTCGGGGCGTAGTCATGGACCGCCTGCAAGGCGCTCGGCCCGACGACGACATATTCCGCTCGTGAAATGCCGGCCGGCAGGATATGGACCGTCGGATGCGAACGGAATAACGGTGGCAGACCCCAAGCCGTCGCGATCGTCACGTTTGGTGGAATCAAGGGCGCGAGCGTAGCTATTGCCCCGACACGAGGGTCACGATCCCGAAAACCAGCTCGGTAGGCGACGCTCCAAGGATTCGGGCTGTACATGGCCGAACCGAGCATAACCAGGATCGGGCCACCGAATATAGTGACCAGTCGCAACTGTTTCAGGCGTGGTGACCGCCAGAGCCGTTGAAGTCCATACGCTGCCGCCATCATGAGCGGCGCCATGGCCAAAATATGGTTTTGGTAATACAGGCTTCGCACAGCTTCGGTGTCCGCTAAGAGGTGCGGGAGATACGTCACCCCCGCCAACAGGATGAGCGGGTTCATCAGCGGTAATCCGGCTAAACCGACTAAGAGGAAAAGAATCGAGCGAATATTCTCGGCCAACAGAAATCGCGAAAAAAAGGTCGACGGGGTCAGGAGCTTCGGTATGATTTCCTGTGGTGTTTGACCGAGCGATCCATAGTAATAGCGCCAGAACAGATGCGGATCGGTATCCGGTCGGACAGCGGGAATGATCCAGGCGAAGTGGGCGATCGTCCAGACCGTCCCCAGTCCCACTAACCACGCGGCCAACGTCCGACGTCGATCGCGCCAAGCCATCCACCCGAGCATCATTCCCCCGACCAAGCCGACCTGCTCTTTCGTTAGCAGCGCGAGGCCGAACCAGATCCAAACGACCCACCAGCGTCGACGCGCAATGAGCGCTTCCGCGGCCCAAAGCAGGAATGGGAGCGCTAAGGCCACCGCATGGAATTGGAAGGTGGCGGTGAACTGGATCGGGCCACTCAGGAGGTAGGCGCCGGCGAGGAAAGCGCCGAGAGCGTCGCGACCCGTCAGCCGGCGCCCGATCAGCCAGAGTGCGAGCGCCCCGCTGGCCATCATGATCGTTTGGAGCCACACCAGAGCTTCATAGCGCTGAGTGAACCAGGTCAGTGGCGAAATCAGGATCAGAAAATAGTCCGCATGGGCGGACATCCGGGGGAGGTCCTGCTGGAGACGGACATCGGTGTAGCGAAATCCATGGCCATGGGCGACGTTCCACATGGTTTGCCACGCGTGCGGAATGTCCTCCGAGGGTACATCGACCACTTGCGTGTTCCAGACCGCCTGAGTGCCATACCAGCCGGTCCAGAGGAGACTGGCCACGACAATCACCGCCAGCCAGCGGCGAGGCGGCGTGAGCCAGACAGCCACGGAGTGCATCCGTGGAAGATTACATCATCTTCTTCCGGATGAACGCTGGGATATCCAGATCATTCTCCGGGGCAGGCTTTGGTGTTGGGGTTGGTTTTGGGGCTGTGGGTGGCGGTGTGCTCACAATCGGCGACGGTTTCGGGCGCTCGATCGGGGTGTCGAACGGCGTCATGGTCGGCATCGATTTCTTGACTGGCCGCGGACCGCCCTTGCCGAAACCGGTGGCAATGACCGTGACTTTCACTTCGTCCTTCAGGCTTTCGTCGATGACCGCACCGAAGATGATCTTGGCGTTTGGATCAGCTGATTGGGTGATGACTCGGGCCGCCTCGTTCACTTCGTACATACTGATATTCGTGCCGGCAGTGACCGTGAACAGGATCCCCTTCGCGCCATCGATCGGGACTTCGAGTAACGGCGAATCAACGGCGGCTTTCGCTGCGTCGACCGCTCGGTTCTCGCCGGTCGCCCGTCCGATCCCCATTAAGGCGGTGCCTTGATCCTTCATGATCGCTTTGACGTCCGCGAAGTCGACATTGATCAAACCAGGAACGGTGATCAATTCGGCGATACCCTGGATCCCTTGGCGGAGGACATCGTCGACGACTTGGAAGGATTCGAGCAGTGACGTTTTTTTGTCGATGATCTGGAGGAGACGGTCGTTCGGAATGGTGATGATCGTGTCGACGTTATCGACAAGCTCACCGTACCCTTGATCAGCAAAGGTCCGGCGCTGCGCTCCTTCGAACGAGAATGGCTTCGTCACGACCGCGACGGTCAGGGCACCGAGATCGCGCGCGACTTCGGCGACGAGCGGCATCGCACCCGTTCCGGTCCCACCACCAAGTCCGCCGGTGATGAAGACCATGTCCGAATCTTTCAGCATCTCGCGAATCTCATCTTGATCTTCCTCGGCTGCCTTGCGACCGATTTCCGGATCCATGCCGGCACCGAGACCACGGGTGGTCGTCTTGCCAATATGGACCTTCACTGGCGCGCCATTATGGTGGAGCGCTTGGGCGTCAGTATTGATCGCAATAAAATCGATGCCGCGAATCTTGTGCTGCATCATCCGGTTCAGTGCCGAACCACCGGCACCACCAACACCCACCACCTTGATCTTGGCGAAGGTCTCGACTTCCGGTTTGACTTCCATGGGTTGGCGCGGAGGCATGTTGAGCTGATTATACCACAGATGGCCAACAGGATGGAAATCCACAGGCCACCGCCCTGAACACTTCAAGTGTTCAGTCGAAAATAGACTACGGCAGGAGCTTTTTGAAGAACCGGCGCATGGTATCGACCGTCTCGCCGACCGAGTCCATGCGACCACCCAGGACGCCACCATGTTGCTCGCGGTCGGTGTTCCAGAGGGCGAGTCCAAGGGCAGTCGTAAAGGCCGGGTCGTTAATTTTTTCGATGGCGCTGGTGAAGCCAACTGGGAACCCAACGCTGGCCGGTAGCCGGAAGTCACGCTTTGCCGCTTCGACCAGGCCCGGAAGTTTTGCTCCCCCGCCGGTCAAGATGATCCCGGCCGGGAGTAGGCCGGAGCGATCGATCGACTGCAGTTCGCGATCGACCATTTTGAAGATTTCTTCGACTCGGGCTTCGATGATTTCCGCGACCTGACGACGATTGATGACGAGATCTTCGCCGCCAAGTTCCTGGAGATTGAATTCGTCGCGTTTCTGAATATCGTCTGGCACCGCATGACCGTGCTCAACTTTCACCTTTTCCGCTTGATCGATCGAAACGCGGAGGCCGATCGCAACGTCATTCGTGATATGACTCGCGCCGACCGGCAGGACTTTTGTGTGCAGGACATCCCCCTCCTCAAAGACGATCAAGCTGGTCGTCGAGGCACCGACATTCAGCACCGCTACCCCGAGTTCTTTTTGACGCTTCGTAATCGTCGCTTCGGCTGAGGCGAGGACGGCTAAGACGATGTCCTCGATGTTGACATGGGTCCGGTAGATCGTCTTTTCGAGATTTTTGAACTGGGCGGTCGGACATTGGATGATCTGGGCATCGACTTCGAGTCGCATGGCTGACATACCGATCGGATCCTTCACCCCGTGCTGATTATCAACGGTAAAGGACCGTGGAATACGGTGGAGGATGTCATAGTTTGGTGGCGTCGCTACCGCTTGGGCAGCTTCGAGGACGCGGTCGACATCGTTCGGCTTGATCTCACCATCGGCTTTCGCGACCGCCACGATTCCATGACTATCCTGGGAGGTAATCTGCGGTCCATTGATACTCACGACGGCTCGCTCGACCGGCGCACCGGTCATTCGTTCAGCTTTTTCGAGCGTTGAAGAAATCGCCGAAACGGCGTCTTCGATGCTGGTGATCGTCCCCTTTGAAATGCCGTCGGCGGGTCCTTCAGCGGCGCCGATGATCTGGAGTCCTTCCCCGCTCGGGTGGGGCTGGCCGATGACGACCCGGATGGCAGAAGAGCCGATGTCGAGACCCGTGGTGATGGTTGTGCGTGCCATGATTTCGATAGTCTGTTTCGCCTGATAGTATACAACGTTCCGCGGGTGGCGTCGAACACCTAGAGTGTTCAGCCGAGGAATGCCGGTAAAAGGATAAGGAGCCCAATCAGGAGGGCGGCGAGCGACATGATGAGGACCGACGCCGCCATCAGATCTTTGATCACGCCGACATATGGATGAACCCGTGGTTCAAGCAGTCCAGCAAAGCGCTCGACCACCGTATTGACCAGTTCAAGCATCAGGACGTTGGCCATCAGAATGATGATCAGGGCCGTCTCGACCGGGGTTAAATCTGCTAACAAGAGTAGGACCGTGACGATCAGGGCAGCCACGATATGGACGCGGAATGAGTGCTCCTCACTCGCCGTTCGCAAACCACGGACCGCGTGGCGGAAGCTACGACTGAGACGGCGCAAACTGAGCGGTGAAGTCATGAAGCAAATCGTTGTTCATAGCGTGACCATCGACGTTGCTCAGCGTCGGACTGATGATCGAGTCCGAGCAGATGGATGCTCCCATGTTGGAGGAGGAATTTCGTCCAGGCGACCACCCTTCGACCAGCTTCCGCGCGAATGACGGCTGGACAGATGATCAGTTCGCCGATGCAGCCATCGACCGGCGGGTCATATCGGAAGGACAGGACATTCGTTGGACGGTCACGCCGGCGATATCGCCGATTCATCTGTCGACTGATGCTCGGTGGGACACTCGTGACCGTAATGCGTCCTGACGGCAGTCTGACGATCGCGGCCGCATCCCGAACCCAGCGCGCGACGGTGGACGCCCCGACCGGGATCGGCGCGTCCAATGTAACGGTGATCCGATGCTTACGAGGTGGCAACGAGTTTAAAGTTGCGAACGATGATGTCGAAGGTCGTGCGGTAATTGACCTGGGTGACAGAACCGGTCGCATACTGGATGGCGTAGACGTTCGTCCCGCGGAAGAGATACACGGTACTGCCATCTTCACTGATCACACCCTCGAGTCCATTCACCGCGACCGTCGTTAAAGACGCGGACGAAGCGCTCGGATTCTGTTGCAGGTACCACTGCGTCGGGGTCAAACTGGTCGCATTCGTCGTCACCGTGATCTGGAAGAATTCACCAGTCGAAGCGCTCGGGGTAATGAGGAGTCCGTTCGTCGCATCCGAAGCAGTCCACGTCGATGGGATTAATGTGCTGTACGCATTACCCGAGTTGGTAACGCGCTTGACGATCGTTGAGGCTTCGAGCGTGCCGGTCCCCTTCGGGTTGAACCCGAGATACGCTTCACCAGCAATCTTTCCACCCGATTGTGTAACCTTCCCGTCAAGATATGTATCGCCATCAGAATCCGGATTATTGGCGTCGGTCGTATAGGCGGTTTCTTCAACATCGGTCAGCCCATCCTGATCACCATCACGGGACGTCGGTAATGAAAGATAATTTGAGATCGGGGTGTTCGTGTTGGTGGATGTATTCGTATTGGCATTCGACACAGTGTTCGTGTTCAAGCTGGTGTTGACGTTCCCGTTCGCGTTTTCATTCAGGTTCGTGTTGGCATTCAGGTCGGAATTGACGTTCCCGTTCTCATTCTCATTCAAATTCGAGTTTAGGTCAGTGTTCGTATTCTGATTCAGGTCATCGTTCGTATTGAGGGTCGAATTCTCATTCTCTGTGTTCGTGTTGACCGTATTCGTATTCAGGAATTGCTGCATCGCCCAGAGACCACCAACCACGACGATACCAACGCCGATCAAGACCAGTAAAATAACGAGCAGCCGCTTATTTCCGCCGGAACCTTTCGGTGTCCCACCGGTCGTCCGAAAACGATCCGGCATGGTATGAATCTGTGGCTGCGGTGGGAGCTGCGTTGGCATCCCACCCATTGGGGCAGGCACTGGCGGTGGCACCATGCCCGGGGCGGGCATGACTGGGTTCAACGGATTCGGGACGGGTGCGGCTGGCGGGGTGGGTTGATTGGGTTGTTCGAACATAGGGCGACGGGGTTAGGGTGTATTCGTGTTGGTTGATGATTCGAGTTCTTTAATAGCTTGAGCTGTTTCTTCGGCGGTCGGGCGACCGGTATTTACGACCGAGGTGTTCGCATTGAGCGTCGCCTGGAACCGTTCGAAACCACGACTCGTGTTCGTGGTATTGGCTGAACCACTAGTATTCGTTGTCGAGTTCGTCGTGTTCGTGTTCTGTGTGTCCGTGCCAAATGGCCAAAAACGAATAATGACGATAATCAACAAGACAACAAAGAGCACTAAAAGTATAGCGATTTTGCGGTTTCTCGCCAACCACGACGTGATCGAGCTCGAGTTTGAGCTACTTTGAGGCTGTTGATCGGGCATACCGAGGGTCATTATCGTGTTGGTAAGACTGGCATCGGCGTTACCGGCCGCCACGGCGAAAGTGATGTTCCGGTGTTGTACTGGAAGGAGGTACACGGACAGTCAGCTCCGGTACAGACATCATCGGGCGCACCGGGGGTATAATTCTGGAAGGCACCCGGCCCCGAATATTCCATGTTGGCATATAATTGGTACCCATCAGCCGTTTTTTGATAGATATAGACGGCTGAATCAGCCGGGCACTTGAACGTCTTCGTCGATTCAGCCCAACAGGTTGCGTTCTCATAAGGAGCCGCGCAGACCGTGGTACTTTTACATATATCGCCAGTTCCACCACCGCACTGCTCATCGTTGGTGCACATCAACGTCGCATCATTATTACAAGTCCGCGCGAAGGTGTTATCAGGATCAACTGGTAAGGCTGTCCCCAGAGCTGACCCGAGGGTCGACTGCCATGATGGCCAGCGAGAAGTCGAGAGTCCGGCGATATACGTTCCAGCTGACAAGGCTGGGTAATTTCCGGTCGAACCTTTCGTCCGTTCGAGCGCTCGTGAGATCGTGGTCAGGTCTTGGAGACGTTGGGTGTCGCGTTGGATCTGGTTCCGTTCCAATGGCGACAGATCGTAATTGAAGACGATATTGTCGAGTAACCGCGCAAAGATGGTCTTGGTCGTCGTCGATGCTTGATTGGAATTATAATCGAAGACGAACATTCGACCTCCGAGCGTGCCGCCATCAAGGAGGGTCACACCGACATAGGTGGTCGTCCCGACCTGTAAAGCAGGGTAGCCGCCAACGGTCGTCGCCGACCCGGTCCCCGCTCGACTTGGGAATCGTTCCGCAAACCACTCGCGTGGGGAAAGGAAATTGTCGTTCGGGTAGATCAAGATTCCGATCACATCCGTTTCATCGGCTCCCGTCTTGAAGAACATCGACTTCAAGCGTCCAAGCGTGCCGTTCACGCCTTCGATCGCCCCGAGCGCCGAACTGTCGCTCCCGGCATAATCGAGGGCGGGTAAGAGATTCGACGACCCACTCCCGCGGCAATAGTGCATCGAGAAGTGGAAATCGAGACAGCCGCTCCCGTCGACATCACAGTTCGAGGTCGAATCCTTAAACGGCTCGAAGTTCCCCGATGTCGCATCGCGTGACGGCCACGGATTTGCGCAAAAGTCCGCGTAGATACTGCTCATTCCGGTGCGTCGTGGTTTATTATTCGGGTCAAGAGAATTGACTTCGATCGAGGCAGTGGCTTTGATGGTCGTTCGACCCGCAGTCCCGCCGGACGTCGCGTTCGCGATGGCAAAAGAATTGGTGACATTAACCGGTTCGATCGTCGCAATTGAGGTATTCGCCGATAACCAGGTAACCGACCATGAATAGCCCGGTGTCTGAGCAATCGGCGTCCCGTTTCGCGAGTAAGCCTCGCCGAGAATAGCCCCTGAATCCGTCGGCTTTGTCCACCATTGCGCGGTCGGTGTTAAGCGGAACGAGTCGAGCGAACAAATTTCCGTTCCGGTCCGGAATGTAAGTGGGGTCTGGGCGAGATCGACCGCGACACCATTTTGGCCGCGCACCGTGTTCGGTACGATCGTCACGGACTGGTCGGCATCGGGGCTGAGTAACCCTGGATAGATATGGATCGTGCCCTGTCCGCCACTATTCGAAGATCGGACAGCAACACCACTTGGGGTTGTCCCATTGTCGCGATAAATGACGTTCGTCGTGTTGACGGTCGATGCGTCGAGCGGGAGACTATAAGTGATTTGCGGTGCGACATTGCGACAGATGCCGGTCCCTGTGTCTGGGTTTGTCTCAACGACGACCGGTCGTGGCGCACAGCAGCGAGTTGTCGCCGAGCAACCTTGCGGTGTCCCGGCCGCGGTATTTGGACAGACTGTCGCGTCTGTACAGGCGATACAACTTGTGACGGATGGATCAGTGACAGTAAAGAGGACGTCGTTCGATTCTTGATTGTTCGCTTTCGCCCGGACTGAGTTCTTCCCGAAAGCGGAGGTGGTCGGAACCCGTGTTCCGATCGATGATGCAGTCCAACTATCGTACGTGCTCATCGCACGTTTTGTCGTCCCGGTCAGATCGGTCGTCGATTGGATGAACACCCCATCTTGGGCGGTTAAATCGTTTTCGTCGGATGGACGATCGCCACCGGTTCCCAGGAGCACACCGACGACGGTGACCGCCGCTCCCGGGTCACCCTTGGCAGGCACGAGTTTACAGATCCCTGGACGAACAATCGAATTCACATCAAAATTTGTTAAACTACTCGCCTCTTGGCTGTCGCGTCGAATGACTTTTACGGTGCCATCCACCGCCTCATTCGGTACCGCGCGTATGATGTAATCGTTCTGCCAACTCGATCGACTATCACAAACGTCGGGTGAAAACGCTGGCGCTTCGCGGGCGGCTGGTCCCTGGTCGGCACCAAAAATGACTTTGCTCGAATCGACATTGTAGGTTCCGAACCAACACCCATGGATAGAAGTATAGTTACCAACCGCGCCATTATCTTGGACCAACTTCGTCACCAAGGGCGAACATTTCCCGGATACACAGCTCGACGCCCCGCATGATTCATTAAAGCGATTCACGCCCTGACAGTCGGTATTCGTGGTACACGACAGCGGGTCATACGTGATCTTCACCTTGTTCGAAGTCTTGGTTTGGCACTGAACAGTAATATCTGTCGCGCCTTCGACGATCGATCCCGCACTCGTAGCGAGCCCCGATCCTGGCGTTGTTGCGGCCACGGTCGCCACTGTGTCTTTTGAAGACCGCCAGGTATACGTGCTGCAACTGCCAGTTACTTCACGACAGCTTGCATCACGAGTTGATGAACTAAGTGCATACGTGAAGGGTTCATCACGGAATAACGTTGATGGTTCATTGATACTAATACCGGCAATCGGACAATCGCTATCATCACTCTTCGTTTTGAAGCTCCATGAATAAGCGCGGCCCATTCGCACGCCAGTCGCCGGCGGTGTAAAGTCGCTCATCACGTCAGCACTGACGGTGACTTTATAGGTACGACCTGGTAAAAGCCGCGGTGCACTCGCTGGAGTTGTCGGCGCTATCACGACGCGTCGATTATTGACGGAAAGGGTTTTCGATATATCGGTAACTGGAGCACAAATTCCGGTCGTGCAGTCCTCCATCACGATCGCACCATTCGCCAACAACGAAGCAGCATTCATATCTCGATCGAATCGGACTTCCGGATGGGTATTCAAGCACACGGTCGCGTCGCCATCGCGCGGACTTGGATTTGGTATGACTTGCGGATCGACATCAAGGTTGCAGCTTGTCGCTTCGATGATCCGTGGGGCACCGGGGTCGATCGGCGGAATCGGCGTTGTTTCGAAGTCGATTTCGTTACTTTGTTGACTGCCAGCGGTCACCGACACGCCAACCCGACCGAGACTCGTGGTCGATGGTGTTTTAACGTTGATCTGACGATCAGTCCAGCTCGATGATGGGATGATACCGCCCGGGGCGAGCGAATAATTCACCGTCCCAGCTGTATCCCCAAATCGTTTCCCATTCGCCGAGAAACTCGTTTCCGGTGGACCGCTGGTTTTACTTAATGATAGGAGGCACGGTCCATTCGAACCATCCCCTTCTTCGAGCTTGAAGGCTTCGGTCAATTCATCACTCAAGTCCCCGATCGGCGATGGATACCGAACGGTGACTTTGTAAGTATATTTCGATCCGTCGCGTGTGAGTGAACCAGCGTCACCGATTGGTCCCGCATCAACGACCGTGACGATACTGTTATCGGTCCAAACGACATCTGGGTCCGTCAGCTGGTTTCGCGCCCCGAGTGTCAGGGCGTCGCCCGTTTCCGGTTTCCCGTTTGAACCAGTCTTTTTTTCCGTGCCCGTTTCAAAGTAATCGCCGATAACACTGACGCACTGTCCATGTTTCCCGATCGACGGCGAGACCCGGGTGATGAGCGGCGGTTGGATACATTTATCAGCATCAACGACTTTAAAACTCCACGGCTTATCGGAGGTCGGTGTCCCGACTTCAAGCAACTTGCCGCTTGAATCGATCTGACGATTCGTCAGAATGGTGCCGTTATACGTCGCGCCCGGTCGGAGCAGGGTCGTCGTCGGGGTAAATTCATAGACCCGACAATTTCGATTCGGTTCGAGTGGATCGAGTGGATCGCTGACCTCAAATGTTCGGCCAGCACTCACCCCACCGGTCGTCAGGTCACCGCCGGTGACGGTACTGCCAATGTTTACTTCACAATCATCCGCTTCACCGTTCCACATCGACGTCGGGAATACCGCTTTCACCTTCGTCGCCGGACAGGACTTATCGAAACCATCGGGTGGGTACAGCCGTGGCGGTCCCGGGAGCCTATCGTTGGTCTGGAACACCCATTCGAACGGGTTCGGTGCCATCTCGGTTCCGCACAGACTCCGAACATTCTCGACTTTTACGCGATACCAGGTGAATGCATCATAATAAGTAGCATCAGTATCCTTCGGCTTGATGCAAACCCCTGTTCCACCATCGATGAAATACGGGTCTTCCTTGAAATTGGTTGTTGGGAGCGGCGTCGCTTCGAGGTCACCATTCAGCCAGCCGCCAGCCAGGGTCGGGACCGAACCGTCACGATACTTGGTGACGGTGAAACTGCTTAGCTCGACCGAGGTCGGATCGACGGCGGTCGAAAAATAGATGCACAGCGCGCTATCGCGGTCGACGTCGCGGTTCGGGGTCGGGACGGGGTTTGGCAGCGGCGTTGGATACTTATAGGTCGATCGTGGAACGGTTCGTTCGACCGTAATAGCCGGGCCTTCGATGTCATTGCTGGTGGTGAAGGTCCAGTTGATGTTGTTCGCGGCTTCGTCGACGACACAACCCGGTACCGGGGTCCCACCCGCTCCCTGACATCGTTCGAGCGGTCGATTGAAGAACGTTTGATCGGTCAGCGCATTGGCGGCACCTTTCCGTGGGATTTGTATCCGATATGTTTTCTGTGCTTCGAATAATTGATTGGCCGGATTGGCATCATCGGTCGTGTTGAACGACGTGTGCGAATAGACGATCGCATTACTGCGAGTTTTTGCGATCCATTCTGAGACCGGGTCAGCCTCGGTGGCGATCGATTGATTCGCACTATACCGTTGTCGATCGACCGGCTTCGCCCCGGTATTCGGGTTGTTGCAGGTGGTATTCGTCGCATCGAGATCGCAGCGCATGGCTTTCAATTTCGGATCTTCCGTTGTATCGGCGGCGCTCATGACGGCCTGCTCGACCGGCGCTTGATCGACCGGCGCATTAAAGAAGACCGCCACGCGACTCGAACGCGGAACATTGTTCTGGTAGTCCCGGTTCGCCGCGCAGGTCGCGACAGTCGTCACATTGAACGAGTTGGCGGGGTCGAACACGGTACAATCAGGGGTTCCAGGGAGACACGGTGCGTTCACATTCGTATTGTTCGTGTTTCCATTCGTCGTCGCCCGCTGGAAGAACCGAGCGACAAACAAGACGATCGCCCAGGCGAGGAGCACGATGACCATACCAATCAGCGCCTGCAAGATGACTCGCTTGGCCTTCTCGATCCGTTTCTCGTCCCCATTCGCCGTCAACCACAAGAATCCGCCATACATGACGAAGACGAGGGCGGCAAAGGTCAGAAACCCGAGGGCCCAGCGAATGATGTTGTAGACGACCTGCAGCAGGTCACTATCGCCGAGACCGACCTTGCTGCCGATCGATTCGATACTGAAGCTCGTCTGGGCGGCGGCGCCGGTCACGAATGCACCAAGTCCACCAAGCACGAGTACCGTCAGCGCCTGGCCGAACCAATTCTTATTTCCCAATGTGTGTATGAGCCGCCGCATGCGCGGTGGTAAATGTTTGTTAGATCGGTATGTAAATTCCTATTTGAGTCGGGCTTTGACGGCCGCCGAGACGCGCGTCCCGTCAGCTCGCCCAGCAATTTTCGCCATCGCCGCTGACATGACTTTCCCGAATTCTTTCGGGGTCGCGTTCAGGTCGGCGATCACCGTCGTCACGATCGTGGAGATCTCGTCATCGGACATCTGGGCTGGCAAGTATTTCTCGATCACGGCCAGTTGCGCTTGTTCGTGGGTCGCGAGATCCTGACGACCACCGGACGTGAACATGGCGATTGATTCACGGCGTCGTTTGGCCTCTTTCGCCACGACCGCGAGTGTTTCTTCGTCGCTCAATTCATGGCGCGCTTCAATTTCCGCATTTTTGACCGCGGTCTTGAGCATCCGATAGGCGTCGACCGCGGTCGTTTCATGCTGCTTGAAGGCAGCCATGTAATCGTCATTGATGCGGTTTTGGAGAGTCATGCGTTAGACCGAAGGAATACTCGGTAATCGACGCGGTCGTTTGCCGCGCTTCTTCGCATCATATTCTTCGAGTTTCCCGAGTTTCCGAAGCATGTCGCGTTCTTCGCGGATCGCTAACCGGCGAAGTGCGTCCGAGCGCTGGGCGCGCTTATTCTTGCCTTTTTCATAAAAGCGTCGCTTTTTGGCCCGCAGGAGTACGCCGCTTTGCTGTACACGCTTAGAAAACCTCCGGAGGAGGCTTTCACTTGATTCATTGTCTCTTCGTTTCACTTCTATCATCTGGTAACAGGCACCTCCTTTGTGGATATCCGCCCATACGGGGGGATTCAGTGGATACAAAAGCTCGTTTACTCTACCAACTTCGACCTAAGGAGTCAAATCAGCCGAGTGGTCCGAGCGACTGTCCACCGAGGAGATGGAGGTGGATATGGTCGACCTCTTGGCCACCATGCTGCCGCACGTTGAAGACGAGACGGTAACCGTCTGCCGCGATCCCATTTTCCTCAGCTAATCGCTTCGCCATGGCCATCATCCGACCAAGTAATGCCTCTTGCCCGTCTGTCATATCAGCGATGGACCGTAAAACGTGTTCTTTTGGGATGATTAGGAGGTGAATCGGCGCTTTCGGACGGATATCAGGAAACGCCATCAGCTCACCATCATCAGCCACGACCGTCGCCGGGATGGTGCCAGCCGCGATCTGGCAGAATATGCACTCAGGCAGCTGGTTCATCGTCAGGCGCTTCAAATGGTAGCTCGGCCTGGTCCTCAACCGGCGGTTCGGCCGCTTCATCGCTCGGCCGCGGTGGACGCTCTGGGGCGACCGCTCCGACGACTGGCACGACGCCATTGGCGCGGTTCTTTTCGATCCGTTTCTTCACCTCGGGGACCGCTCGATCGAACGGGACGACCTCTTGGATGCCGTTTTCCATGTCTCGAATAAGGACGGTTTCATCCATAATCTCTTTTTGACCGATGATCAAGGTATAGTGTGCACCGACTCGATTCGCCACCTCGAGTTGCTGTTTGAGACCATCCTTGGTCATGGCCTCACTGATCCGAACACCTTCGCGTTGCAAAGCCTCAAAGAGACGAATCATCTTCTTCCGTGCTGGTTCGCCGAGTTGGGCGAGGAACACCTCCGGTCGTGGTGTCGCTGGCGGTGGAATTTGCCGTTCGCGCGCGTTCATGATGATCCGCTCGATTCCGGCAGCAAACCCAGCTGAAGGCGTTGGTTGACCACCGAGTTGTTCGACGAGCGTATCGTATCGACCGCCACCACCGAGCGAAAGCTGCCCTGTCTCATCCCCCGTCGCCCAGAACTCAAAGACGGTCTTGGTGTAATAATCCAATCCCCGAACGAGCCGCGGGTTCAGATTATACGCCACATCGGCTTCATCGAGATATTCCAGCACCTGCATGAAGTGTTGACGTGAAGCGTCGTCGAGGTGGTCGAGGATTTGCGGTGCTTCCGCTAATAATTCTACCAGTTTTGGATCCTTGCTATCGAGCAAGCGCATCGGATTCTTCTGTAGCGTGAGGCGCTGTTCTTCGGAGAGTTCGGATTTCCGCGTGCGGAAATAGGCTTGCAAAGCTTTCCCATATGCCTGGCGGACCGCTTTATCACCGAGACAGTTGACCTGGACCGTCGTTTCGATCCCGAGGCTAGTGAAAATCGAGCGAGCCGCTAAGATGAGCTGGGCGTCGACGATCGGCTGGGGTGAACCGAAAACTTCGAATCCGAACTGCCAAAATTGGCGATATCGTCCGGCTTGCGGTCGATCATGACGGAAGCACGGGCCGAAGTACCACGCTTTCACCGGTTGCGGCAGGTTCAACATGCCATGCTCGACGTAGGCGCGAGCGACACTCGCGGTATATTCCGGTCGTAATGCGACCGAATCACCGCCCTTATCGACAAAGGAGTACATCTCTTTTCCGACGATGTCCGTCCCCTCCCCGACCGATCGAGTGAAGAGACTCGTCGCCTCGAGGACTGGCGTTTCGATCCGCTCGAAACCGTAATTCGCCGCCGCTCGGCGGGCCGCGTCAAACACTCCCCACCAATAGGGCTGATCGGATGGGAGGATGTCTTTCATGCCACGGAGGAGTTGTGGTGGAGTATTCGAGGCCATAGAAAAATTGATTACGGAGTAGTCGCTTGAGTCACTGAGACGTCAGGGGTTGAAAACACTTCGAGTCGGCTGATTGGCCACGCTCGTAGGGCCGAACGACCGATGATCTCGCGCCGAAGGACCGGACCAAAACTTCGCGAGTCAAGACTGAACTGACGATTATCACCCATCACATAGTATTCATCCTTTCCGAGCGTGACATCGATCGTCCCGAACGTCGTCCGGCCTTTGGGCAGATAGATCGATTCGTTGAGCACTCCGCCGCGACCAGTCGTCACATCAAAGACCGAAACTTTCCCGTTGGTCACGACGACGCGTTCACCTGGGAGTCCGATGACCCGTTTGATCAGGTACTCTGTTTGGAGGTTCGGATTTCGCAGCACGATGACATCGCCGCGACGTGGTTCATGGAGTCGGTAGGAAATCTCATCAATAATGAGATATTCGTTATCATAGTAGGTCGGTTCCATCGATGCGCCGCGGACATAAAATGGCTGGAGCACGAACATTCGGATCGGGACGATGATGACGAAAGCTAAAATCACAATCTTCGCCAACTCCAATGTAAAGCTTCCGATCGAACGTTCGAGTGGCGGCAAGAAGTCAGTACGCTTCTCGCTCGCGGCGAGCTGCTTCAGTTTCGTACTATAACCCCGATACGCCTTCGGATCGCCGAGCGGATGGACGGGTGGAGGACTGTTCTTTGGTGCCATGAGAATAGATGAGACAGACTGTGGTGGGTGATTCAGGATTCTGTCCTGGGCAGCGACGACCTGCCACCCTCGGCCCGCTTTAGCGGAGCCTCGCCTGTGGCGGGGCGTGCCGGCAGCTCGTCGGACGCTCCCCCGGCGTAGCCGGGTTCGCTCCTGACCCTTCGAATCCTGAAAGGGTATTCCTGGTCACGCTTCGTGTGACGATGGTGGGTGATTCAGGATTCGAACCTGAGACCTCGCCGATGTGAACGGCGCGCTCTAACCAACTGAGCTAATCACCCCAGAAATGACCGCCGAGCGCAAGTCTGGGGCCAAGAATATCACGTTGGAGGGCGTTGGACAAGCCCGCGGCGATGGAGCCGCCAGGCGATTTTCAAGTCTTCGATCGCGATCGACCAGGTGAATTTCGAACTCCCAACGCCGCGCGCCCGAAAGACGAGTGGGAGCTCGTGGACTCGCGCCCCGAGACTGACCGCCACCCAATTTGCTTCCATCAACCAGGCATACCCGGTCGCCATCGATGGAGCCGCGAGCACCTGCTGAAGCATGTCCGCACGCCAGGCTTTAAAACCAGTACTCCAGTCATGGATCGATCGACCGAGCAACAGTCGAATATAGGCGTTTCCACTCGCGCTAATGATCCGTCGAAATGGGTCGATCCGCATCGAGCCACCCGGTACATATCGACTGCCGAGAATGAGATCGAATTGGTCGAGAGCCCGGACCATCGCGGGTATCAGTTCAGTTGGGTGTGAGCCGTCAGCATCGAGATGGACGACGATCTCTGCACCGCGTTCAAGCGCCACCCGTAACCCATGGACATATGCTGCCCCAAGCCCCTCTTTTTTTTGTCGAACAAGAAGATGAATATTCGGATCTTTTGCCGCGAGCTGCTGAACAAACGTGGCCGTTCCATCGGGTGATGAATCGTCGACCACGAGGATTTCGGCGGTCGGCATTTCATGACGTAGTGATTCGAGGTGGGCACCAATGCCGGCGCGTTCGTTATACGTTGGGGTGACGATCCAGATCCGCATGGCTTTTATTCTCGTGGTAACGACTCAGCCGGACGGCGGCGGTGAGGTATTTCTGATTCGATATTGTCGATCATCCGATCTAGTTCCGCGGTGGTCGTCACATGGTCATCGACCCGAGCCCGCAATGCGATCAGATCCCGATCAATCCGTTGAAAGACATGGCGCGACTTCTGGAGACTAGCGAATAATCGCGTCACCACGAGGACGTTCCCGACGATGAGCGCCAGGATGACTGCGGCCAGAGACGGAACGAAAACGAGCGTTGGCAAGGTCGAGGCGCCGACGACGATCTGTGCGCTGTTGACGTTCAAGGTCTGGACCGCCGAACTTCGACGCGTCCCATCTGGAGCGATGGAATCGATCTTGACCTCATACGCTCCCCCACGGAGTGGCGCCGTCACCTTGGTCGACCAATTCATCGGCGTTAGAATCCCGAGCCGGGCGCGGGCACCATCGACGTCAGGGAGTTCAAGAACGCCAGCGGTTTCCGTGCCTAGTTTGATTTCCACTCGATCGCCTCCGTAAGCGGTCCCCGCCACCTGCAACTCTTCGAGTAAGTTTGCTTTGGACGGAAACGACATGATGCGCGGAAGACTGTCATTGTCGAGTCCAGTCACGGCGGGTGTGTCGGTCGCATCAGTTGGGTCATCAGGGGTACCAGCTGTTACGGGTTGAACGATCACAGCCGCGTTCGAGACCGAGGTCAGAACATCCGATCCAAGTCCGTCATCAGCGAGGATCACTGCCGATTCGATCGTCACTGCCTGTGTCCCCTCGGACCGACCACGCACCGTCAGGTCGAAGACGTTCGCTCGTGATCCACTGACTCCAGGATTCGGAACACCTCCGAGAAATGTGACGCGACCTGGTGACTCCGCGGTCGGCGAACGACCCCAATAGACGATGGTGCTATCGGCAGTTGAAACGGACAACAACTCGAGCGCAGCGGTCGAGAAGTGGATCTCACCCTGGACCGTGTTGACTCGGTCATCTTCGGGATCGAGCAGGACCGACATGGTGACTGTTTCTCCGACCGGAATGGTAACGACCGACGGCGAGAGCGATAACGTCGCCGCCGATACAACGCCCGGGACGAACCCGGCCAGCACCGTCAGGCTGACGACAAAGATACGGCGCATCATATTGTTCGCGGTGGCGGGGGCTTTGATAAACCAGCGTTCGACGTCATGCCAGCCATCGGATCCTGCATGATCGATTGCGCCTCACGCAGTTCTTCGAGCTCGCGTTGCAGCGCCGCCGCTTTCTTCTGGGCATCGTGTTCAAGGAGTTTTAGATCGTGTTTGAATGTTGAACGGAGGCGAAGTCGTCGAATGATGAGAATCGTCACGAATGCGATCGTCAACATCGCCAGCACGAGGAGGGCGGTATTCGCGACAGCGGGATTACGTAACAGTGGGACCCGAGCAAAAAATGGGATACCGCCGCTAACGACGCTTGCGGTCAGCGAGCCCTCTACACCGTTCCCGGCGCGATCGATCGCTCGAACAATGAAGTTAAAGGATCCAGCGGGGAGCACCGGCAATGAATATGGACTCGCGGCTTCAATAAACAGCGTATTCAAACCGCTCTGCTGTTGGTCACGAGCTAATATTTTTACTTCGTAGCGATCGATGCCCGAAGCCGCATCGGTCGTCGTAAACTGGAGGACACCGATATCTTCGGTCGTCAGGACCGATTGCCCGAGTTTTGGCGTAAAGACGGCGGGTGGGGTCGTATCGATCTGGACCGGGTAGGTCGTGACGCCTCCCCAGGTCACGGTTTTCGCCCGGACATGAAAGAACCAGATCCCATCTCCCTCGGCTTTTTGACTGACCGCCGCTCCGGTCGTGTCGACCGTTTCATCGGGTATCGTTTTCGGAGATTGGTCGAAGATGAAACTATATCCGGTCGCGCCTTCAACTGCATCCCAGACGAATTGGACTTGGTTATTGTTGTACCAGGCATTCTGATCGGTATGGGTCGGACTGGAGACGATTGGTCCGGCTGGCGGCGGAACCTTAAAAGTCAGCTCTGCCGTGCTCGTTGCCGACAGGATGTTCGTACCGTTTCCGTCATTGCGTAATACTTTTGCGTTCGGTGCGAATCGGAGGGTCGCCTTCCCAGGCGCTTTGACGCGGAATGTGATCGTTGTGATGACGCCCGCGCTTGTCTTGATACCCGGATTCGGGAGGCCGCCTTGGAAAGAAACGGTCCCATCTGTATTCGAATACGTTGGTGCTGAAACCCAGACCGAGATGAATGATGTGCTCGCTGTCGGGTTAACGACTTGTAATTTGTCTGGGGGGAACTGGAGCGTGGCGGCGACAGCGTTGATCGACTCGCCGCCCGTATCGACGAGCATCGAGATATCGATCAGTCCACCGACTTCATACACCCCCGTCGCCGGCGAGATCTTGAGTGAGGCTCCAGCCGCATGCGTCGGTCTAGCCGGGACAACCAGAACCAGCATCGCAACGGCGAAGACACAAGCAAGGACTCTCATTCGTCTTGGTGTTTGAGGTTGGTACATTGACCTGGCTAGTATATCATTCCGCCACTTTTTTTGCGTCGGTGCAACCAGAACAGCACACCGCCGACAATCATGATGACCACCACCGCAATGATACCCCCTTGGTAAAATAATGGGTTCGTTCCCGGTATTTGGAGTGTTGCTTGAGCGGTATTTCCAGCAAAATCACGGACCCTGACGGTGATCGTCCGTCCGTGCCAGCTATTCTTGATGGTCAATGGAGAGGTGACAACACCTTCATCATGGTCACCGATAAACAGGTGCTGATCTTGGATACCCGAAGTTTGATCATAACTCGTCCAAGCAACCACTTGACGATCGTCAACCGTGGTCCGTGGTAAGAACCTCAAATCGAGCGGACTCGGAGCAGTCTGGTCGATTCGAATCGCCCGACGCGTCGTTCGTTCCCAAATACCGGAACCGCCGCGGGTTTTGATCGCGAACCAATAGACACCATCTTCGAGGTTGGTCTTAGTGATCGTTCCCGACACTTCATCGGGCAGATCGTCTGGTGACGTCAGGGGTTCGTCAGAAAAACTATAGCTGTACTGGTTATCACCATCGATCGGCCAAGTAATGGTCACATTTCGTTGACGATACCAGGTCGATTCTTCGGGATGGGTCGGGACGAGTATGTTGATTCGCGGGACGAGCGGGTCGACCACGGAAATATCCAGTCGATTACCAACCACATGAGCGGCGGTACCACGTCCGTCATTCAGATACATCGTGGCGTTCGGACCGACCGCAAATTGCCACAGTCCACTCGAGCGGGCTCGAAGATAGACAGTGGCGATCGTCGCTCCCGAGGCGATCAATCCATTCGGTCGACCAGCGTTGAACTGGATCCGACCGGTCGTGTTATTCCATGTCGGTTGATCTGGCCAGAGCGGGAAGTTCTGCGACGCTGGTTCAATTTTCAACACTTCGAGACCGATCGTTGATAATACAAGATCTCCCTTGACCGCGTTAATGAACGCCCCCTGACTATCGAGTTTGACGGTCACCGGAATGACATCGTCGATATGGTGAAGTGTTTCCGGTATGCTTAGACGCAGGTTCGGCGTTGTTTGTGCATTCAACGTCGCCGGCCAGCTTAAGACCATACCGCTCACGAACACCAGCAATCCGAGGAGGCGTAGTATTATCCGGTCCATTGGTAGAGCATGATACTAAAATCGACCATATCGACGCGACCGTCGCGGTTGATATCCGCGCGTCGATTGGCAGGATTGATTGCATTCCAGTAGTACATCATGATGGAAAAATCGATGACATTCACCCGCCGATCTTGGTTCAGGTCCGCGGCTTGGGTGGTGGGCGGCGTGGGACGATTCGTATTTGTCGGGCGGTTCGTATTCAAATTCTGTGACGTATTCGTGTTTTGATTCGCGTTCGTATTGGTATTCAGGTTCTGATTCGTATTGGAATTTGTTGGAGGGTTAAAACTAGAAATTGTGACGAGGACATCGGTGCTTGAAATCGTTGACACCAGGTTATACGTCGCGGTCGCGCGAATCATCACATCCGTCACCCCGAAAGTCGCCGCCGGGAAGGAGCTCGACCATTGTCCCGTGCTATTCGCCGACACGTTCTGTTGCTGAACTCCGGTCGTAATATAGCTCGCCGCGACGGCAGCATTCGCGATGGTGCGGCCAACAACTTCGACCGTACCATTCAGGTCGATCGTCGGGTCGACGGCACTGATCGTTGGTCCGAGGTACAGATTGTCGACCGTGATGGTCGTACTATATTGCAGATCTAAAATCACTGTGATGGGTGCATGGACTCGTCCATCGCTATCGGTCGCACTGATGATGTAGGTATGTTCCCCGACTGGTTGCTCGGCAAGCGTAAAGGAATACAAGCCCGTACTATCAGCGGCTGGGACCGAGATCGGATTCGCATCACGGGTGACCGTCATGACCGCCAACGGCGACGCCCCGCCGTTCAATTGAACGACGGGGTAGGTCGGAAATGGTGGTTCAGCTGGGACCGTCGCTGAGACGGAGACGCTGTTTGTGACCTGGGCTTCAACAGCCAACGGCAGCCCGGCCGCGAGCAGGAGCACGAGGCCGAGGAGGATTCCACCTGGCCGGCCACGCCGCTCCATACAATTTAGAGTTTCATGCCGGTCGTCGGCGGCGGAGTCGTACCACGGGCGCGATTAATGATCGCCTGATTGTAGGCACGAATACCGAAGACGATGGCGAGGATAACAATCACGATGATCAGACCGCTCACCAAGAGGAGTTGCCACGGAATGACATTGATCTTGGTGGTCGCGACGAGATTCTGCTTATTCGAGCCGTAGGTGATGCTCGCGGTCGCAGTATATGGACCAAGCGCAAAGTTTCGCCATTGGTGCCCCAATTCCTCGAAGAAGTTACCGGTCGTCTGTTTCTCGGCTGCCTTTTTCCAAATGACGTCGTACGCCCGGACACTGTCAGGCAATGCCGCACCATTTGTTTCATTCAAGCTTAGTCGTGCGGTTTCCCCACCAAACAAGTTCTTAATGACGACCTCTCCTTGCGGACGGACGTGCACGTTTCCAGTGTTCTTGATCCGGAGGGTGAAGGTGGCTGGAAGCTTGGTCAACGTTTTACCGTTTCCAGCGGTAAATCCCGCGACCGTTGCCGATTCACGGATCGTCCCGTCAACGCGAAGAATGACGAGTGTGCCGAGCAATGACCGGACCGTCACTTGTCCACCATTTTCCGCTTTCAACGTTGGATCAGTTCCGAAAAAGACGGAAACGTAATGACCACCCGGTTCAGCGTTCGCTGGGACCGTAATGGTCACCGGCAGCTCGATCCGATCGTTCGGTTTGACGGTAATCGCTCCGGCTGGCGGTTCGACCCAGCTTGCGGCTCCGGTCGGTGTATCTTCGAATTGAAAATCCGGTTCACCGCGTTCGCCTTTCGCGGTAAAATTCGCGACTGAGGAAAACACCGTGATGGCGTTTGATTCCTCATTGAAGAGTTTGATTTTGGCGTTGATCGTCTCGCCTGGTTTCACGGCGTATTCGAGACTTGGCGGAACAATCGTGAGAGCCTCGGCCGATTTGCCAAGGAGTAGTACGGCGCTCACGAGGAGTGCGGTACCGAGGAACGTACGGCGATTCATAGGTGTATTGGTTTTGATGACAATAAATTAGAATCGGGCCGTGGTCACGAGCGTCGAAGTGCTCGTGTACGTTCCCGGGGCTTGCGTGGCGCTGGTAGTCGCAACGAAGCAGAGGGTGGTCGTATCGCTGGAAATTGCAGCTGACTCCGAGGCGAATATCTTGAACGTCGTTGTTAAGGCTGTGGCGTTCATCGGACCGCCACCGTTCGCACAACCATTAGATGTGGTGGCAAGGTCGACGCTGGTCGTATCATCGGTCGAGGCGCCATATTCTGACGTACCGGCGACGATTGTCCCGCCGCCGCTCTCGACCGGAATGGTGTTCACACCCGAGGTCAGCGTCGCATCGAATTTTACGAGTGAGACGTATCCGCCCGAAGCGTTCGTTGAGATTTGACTCGTGATCGATGCTTGATTGACCTGACTCGTCGAAAGTGTGCCGAGTGAAGCAGAGTTGCCGCTAAGCGTGACCGTTAAGGTCGGATCGACCGTCGCGGTCACAACGACCTGATCGTTATCAATCGTCGCGATCGCAAGAATTCCGGTATCTTCTAACGTGCCGCTATCTTCGTATCCATTGACGGTGACTTTGATGCTGTTCGCTGATGGGGTCGCAGTGCCGAGTACTCCGACATTTGCGACTAAACGAACACCATATTTCGTCGCGGCAGATAACGCTCCGACACCGGTGATCAGGAGTCGGTCAGCGTTGGATTCAGCTGCACCAGAGCCTGATCCTTGCGCACAGGTAGCGCTCAACGTCCCGAGCAATCCGGTAGCCGATTCTGTCGCTCCGGTTGGATCAGTAATTGCTGTCGCCGTCAAAGAGCCAGCCGTCCGGCACCATTCTGTATCATCACCATCCGGAAAGATGATCCGAACTTCATTGTCCGTTGAAGTCTTGCCGCTCGGTTCCGTGAAGAATATTTCGAACTGTTGGCCACTCGCCAGGTTCGACTGTTGGCGGTTCATGTACATCCGTGGCGTCGTGATCGTCGCGGCGATCGCGAGGTGGACGTCGAGCGCTAAAAGCGTCGCAACGAGGAGCGTCCCAAAGGTCCGCTTCGCCAGGCGGCGGGACCGCGTTGTAAGTTTGATCATAAGCGGTGATTGATTACGCATGAAAAAATGACTTGATAAAGTGAATGATTAGAATAAGGCGGTCGTGACGAGCGTCGCCGTGCTGGTGTACGTCCCTGGTGCTTGGACTGCTGACGCCGAGGTCAAGAAGCAGAGCGTCGTCGATTCGTTCGTTGCGGCGACAGTGTTCGAAGCGAAGCTTTGGAACGAAGTTGTTAGGGTCGTTGCGTTCGAAGTCGAGGCGCCTGGAGTACAGTTCGCCGGACTCCATTGTCCGATCGTGTTTCCGGAATCAGAGCTGGCCGCGCCATATTCACTCTCACCAGCCGCGATCGTACCGCCGCTCACGCCGCCGATCGTATTCACACCGGATGTCAGGGTTTGATCGTATTTCACAAGTGAGATGTATCCGTTCGCTGCACTCGTTGAAACTTGCGAAACGATGCCTGCCTTACTCACGGTCGCGGTCGAAAGCGTCCCGAGCGCGGCGGTATTCGTATCAAGCGTCACGGTCAGGGTCGCGTCAACGACGGCGGTCACGGTGATCTGGTCGTTCGAAACGAGTGAGAGCGCGATCGTCGAGGCGTCGATCTGGGTCGAGTTGTCTCGGGTCCGTACTTCGACTTTGATATTGTTCGCCGCCGGCGTTGCGGTACCCAGCGCGGCTGTATTCGCCACGATTTTGAACCCGTATTTTGTCCCACCGGTCAGGTTATCGACCGAAGTGATCAAAAAACGATCAGCGTTGGATTCAGCTGAACCGGTCCCGGATCCTTGTGCGCATGTACCAGCTTGTGTCCCCGGTAGGTTCGTGGCTGATTCGGTCGCTCCTTCAGGATTCGTAACGTCGGTAACCGTCAGGGAGCCAGCGGATCGACACCATTCGCCGTCATCCCCATCCGGAAAAATGATTCGTATTTCATTCGCCCCCGCACCGCCGGAGACGTTTGTGGTCGGGGTAAAGAAGACTTCAAACTGTTGGCCCGTCGCCTGATTGGCGATTTGCCGGTTCATATAGATCCGAGCGGTCGTCAACGGTGCACCATCAGCCGGTACAACTTTAAATAAGACAAATGCCCCGCCAAATAAAGCGAGGAGAACGAGAACAAGTCGGATTTTCATATTTGGCGGCGTGTGTGTATATAAACCACGAACGTGATGAACGTATTATAGCAGAAAATTTGCTTGGGGGCAAGTCCCGGTTAGAATTTCGCGGTGGTGACGATGGTGAGTGTGCTTTGGTACTCGCCTGGAGCCTGGGTTGGGCTAATTGAAGCCAAAATACAGAGCGTGGTAGAGTCACCCGAAACAGTGCCTGTTGCGGAGGCAAAAGATTGGAAGGTTGTGGATAACGCTTTCCCATTCGCCGCGGATCCCTGGGTCTGAAGTGACGTCGAGCAGGCTGGGCTGGCATTCGACTGTGGTAGTGACTGGGACGTTTTTGACGTCGAGGCGCCAAATTCAGACGTCCCCGGATCGACGTCGTTATCCCCGGCGGCGTCGGCGATTGTTTGGACACCATTTGTGAACGCCCCGTTGTACTTCACGAGTGAGACGTAGCCATTCGCGGCACTCGAAGTAATCGTGCTTGTAATTGCCCGATAACTCACATTCGAGCCAAGCGTTCCGAGCGCGATCGAGTTGCCAGATAGGGTGACGGTCATTTTCTTGATCAACCAGCACTGGGTATTCCCGTCGTCTTCATTTGTGCCATCCGATCCGTCGATTTCCCCGCCAGTCGATCCGCAAGCGTTCGAATCCTTGACCCGGGTATACGTCACCGTTCGTGAACCGGCGCCGGCATTGATATACCAGGTACTACCACCGCTTGAGCTACGAAGGTAGACCATGTTCCCGCTCGTACCGCTGAAATTGATGGCATATAAGGTATATGTACTACCCGCATTGAAGCGAAGCTTGACGTTATTGGTTGCCGCGGTGAACGTTCCAGCCGTATCAAGTCCGGCGGCAAAGATTACCGATGGACTTGAATCTGGGTCAGATCCGGAATTATTCGTGATAATCAGGTTATTGAAGTCATCGCCGGAACCGGTCATTTGCCCAGACATGGTTTGTTGACCCGCACCGTCAATCGTGATTGTCCCCCCATTATCGGTGAACGCGCCGTTATTTGTATAATTCCCGGCCAACGTTGTGGTCGCGGAGTTCGAAGCGACGAAGTCCCCGCTCGCCGCAATCGTCACTGCGCCGTTCAGATCCGACGTCGGATCGTTCGTGTTCAGATCGAGCTGGCCGTCTGTGACGGTGAGATTACCGTTGACCGTGAAGTTGCCCGAGATGGTGCAGTCATCGTTCGTCGTCCCGGCATTCTTACACTCGAAGTCACGGAATGCCTGGCCACCCGTATTGATGGTGACATTTGAATTATTCGCTGCGGTGCTGTTCATGAAGACGAGTGAATTCGATCCGGAGGTGAAAGTCCCAGATGTGGTCCAGTTCCCGCCAACATCCATGATCGTCCCATCCCCTTCGTTGCTCGGTGCGCTATCCGTCAGATCGAGGGTCCCGCCGTTCTTGATATCAACATTGATCGTCACTGTCACGTCGTATCCTTTCGTGTTGAGAACGTCCGTATTATTGATGTTCAGGTTCGTGGCGCTCATGTCCGACGTCAGGGTGACGGTGCTGGGGCTCGTCCCAATGTCGACCGTTCCTAAATTCTGTTTCGTACCATTGTTGTCGGCGAAGGACATGGTCGTTCCGTCCAGGATGAGCTTACCGGTGCCACTCGCCTTCGTGAAGGTTGTCCCATTTCCTAATGTGAACGCGGAACCGGTCACGAGGAGGTCATTATTCGCTGCCTGGGTGTACGCGCCGGTACCAGATTGGACGAACGTGCCCGCGACCGTCAACGCGCCGACTTGCGTTGTGCTTCCGCCACTGACTTCGAAATTCTGGAGTCCACTCCCAGCCATGGTGAGCGACTTCGAGGCGCCGTTCATGTACAAGGTGTTGCCGCTCGTCGCGGTGAACGTACCGCCGGTGATGTCGACATTGCCGCTCACGGTCCACGTATTCGATCCAGAGATAATCGCTTCTGAACCACCACCGGTCCCGGTGAAATCTACGTCTCCCCCAACCGTCACGACCGGATCGTTCGTGGTATCGGCGGTCAGGGTTACGTTTTGCGAATTATTCGCGATCACGTTAAGTCCGCCATTAAAGGCAAATGTTCGCGACGTACCATTTTCAAGCGTCACGGTCCGACCAATCAGATTACTATCGTTAAATATTTCGACGAGTCCGCCGAATGTCCGAGTCGCCGAATTCGTGCCGGCGATCGCTTGATTGGCTTGATTCGTGGCATCGATCCGGAGAATCGAGCTGATGGTCCCGGTAGCTGGGAACGTCGCCGCGAGGTATGTCAGGCGACCGGCACCGGAGATCGTTCCACTGTTGGCTAACGTCGCCCCCACCCCAGTTGTGACCGTCCGATCGGACGAAATGCTCAATGTATCACCGCTCGCAACAGTCAGAGTATTTGAAATGTTTAAATCTGAAGTGGTCACGGTTATCGTTCCGGTCGATGATGGATCGATGGTGAGGTTATACAACGTGTTTCCACCACCAACAATGTTTTTTGTTATACCCACCATTCTGACCGTCGAGGATTGTGCTGTTACCGTTCCAGACAACGTGAGATCACCGGCTACAATATGGAATCCGAAAGTTTCATCAAGGGTAATACTTCCCGAAAGTGTCAGGTTATTGAATGTCTGCCCGGCTGTCGTTAGTGCTTTCGAGGTACCGTTCATGATGAGTGTTCCTGAATTATGGGTTACCGTTCCCATATAGGTCAGATCGACGTCACCACCAACAGTCCAGGTGCCAGAGCCCATATTTACATTGGTGACCTTCGTTTCGCTGCCGTAGAACGATCCATTGATATTAACGTTCGGGTTATGTGTCCCACCATTCGAGGCATCAATAGTGAGTTCGCCAGTACTCAGGCCATCAGCTAAGAAACTCCCCTGGAAATTAATCGTCCCGGCGGACAAGTACACGGTCCGGTTTGAGGCCGAATTCATAAACGCTGTCACAACGCGCGTGGCTCCGGTAAAAGTCCGGGCAGGAATAGTTACATTACCACTCGAAGCATCGAAGGTGACGTTTGTGTCGACGGTCCCACCGGTGCTGAGGCCTGAGTTTTTGACCGTTAGGTTACCATCCCCAGTTATTGTTCCATTCACCGTGACCGCCGCACCAGCACTCGACGTGAGGGTCCGACCTGATTGTATCGTGAGTTGTTTCGTATTATCGACCTGGAGCGTCCCATTAACGGTCAGGTTCGTCGTTTGTAGGGTCGTCGTTCCGGCGATCGTTAGGTTATTCAGCGACTTTCCACCACCTTCAAGTATCTTTCCGGTCCCATTCATGACCACTGTTGATGACCCGACGGAGAGATTCGTCGAGCCAATGATGAAGTTACCGGCCAGGGTGTGAGTTGCGCTCGCTAATGTCACCGTTCCCCCGCCGGACGTCGTGAGGTTATTGAGCGTGTAGCCGGCTGACGTTAACGTCCCAGTCCCGTTCATGACGATGGTGCCGGAGTTGTGGTTGAAAGTCGTCAATCCAGATAGGTCAACGCTTCCGCTGATTGTCCACGGTTGAGAGCCGGTATTGAGCGTATTCGCCCCAGCTGCATCAATCGTGGTCAGACTGCCGGTCACGTTGACCGTCGGATTGTTCACGCTCCCGTCGAGCACGGTTGTCAGAGCGTTGTCGTCGACGATCAAACTTCCGGCAATATCAATGGTACCGGCGCCGAATGTGCACGTTCCGCCGGTGGCGGCCGTACAGATGACGTCACCACCGTAATCAGGCGACGGGGTTCGGGCTGGAATGGTTATGTCCGATGGACCCACCGAGAACACAACATCGCAGGTGATTGTTCCGCTCGTCGAAAAGGGTCCCGAGGACTGGTAATATAATCTGCCATCACCACTCAACGTCGCCGAGGCATCCATGGAGAGTGTGGCGGTCGTCAATTTTGATAAGTACAGGATTCGGCTGGCATTGATGTTGAGGGACCCACTATCAGGTATCGACAGTGTATTTGAAACCGTCAGGTTCGAATTCTGGAGGGTGATCGTTCCAGTCGTCGTCAGGTTATACAGCGTCCGGTTACCACCATCGATGGTTTTTGCGGTACCGGTCATGTCGACGGTCGACGTGCCTGGCGTGATGACCGTTCCAAGATTGAGGTTGCCGGCGATGGTGTGGGTGGCATTCGCTAACGTGATCGTTCCCCCACCAGACGTCGTCAGGTTATTCAAAGTCGACGAACCGGTTGTCAGTGTTCCCGTCCCATCCATCGTTAACGTTCCGGAGCTATGGGTGAAAGCTCCATTGTTCGTGAAGCTACCGCCGACCGTTAGCGCCGCCGTGGCTGACGCGATCAACGTTCCACTCGTGTTGATCGTGACCGCGCCATTGATATCGGTCACCGGATCGTTGGTGTCCAAGTTGAATGTCCCGGTATTTGAACCATTGCCGACAACGAGACTTGCGGCGGTTAATGTTCCCCCGCCTTCGGCGGTATGAACGACCGCCGCCGACCCTGGTTTCACTTCGAGCGCATTATACGTCGTTCGCTTCACGGTCGTCGCCGCGGAGCCGGTGTACACGATGGTCGAAGTTGACGGTGTGAAGACTTCCGTGGCATCAACCACAAATGGCGTGCCGGTACCACTGATGGTCACGGTGCGACTCGACGCATCGAACGTATTCGTCCCACTCGATGCCGGAACTTGCAAGATCGAGGTGCTGAAATTTCCGCCAGCCGTCGTGGTGATGGTCGTCGCCGCACCGCCAACAACGAGACTGCCGAAGGTCGTCGTCCCTGCACCAGCCACTGACCCGGTCGCCGTCGTCATGGTGATGCCGGTCGAGCTTTGGCTGTATGTTCCGGCGACACTGATATCCCCGCCTCCAACTTCGGCAGTGCCAGTTCCGACCGCCAGTGTCCCCTGGCTCACCGTAATGTCGCCAGCCGTTTGGAGAATCGAACCGGCAGTGAAGTCTTCGATCGTCGAGGATGGGACCCCGCCAGCATAGACACTTAGCCCCGGATAACCACCGGTCGTCGTCGAATCTGTTCCGGTCATCACGAGCTTCCCATTCAGATAGCCACGAAGCGTCGTCCCGACCGCTTCGATTCGGATTCGATCACCAACAACGGGGTACGTCGCCGACGATGCAAGCGTACCGCCCCACCCACCGTTATTGAGTTCGAAGATATCGAAGAGAGTTGCACCGTCGGTAGCCAAGCAATAGACCGACATGTTTCCAGTACTGTTCATACGGACGCAGACCTGTGCTTCATTCCCGCTGGACATGGCCGAGATGGTGCCTTCGGCGTACTGATCATTTGCGAATGTCGTGCCTGTATAGGCGGCGAAGTTGTCACCAGCCGATCCGCCAGCGAAGTCTGATGAACCGGAGATGGTCGGGGTCCCGACCCGACTCGTCCAGTTCGAACCAAGCGGCGCGGCTCGCTGGAAATCGTCCGTCACATTCCCGCCAACGGTATACGTCCCGGCACCGTTCGTTTGCAAGTTGTTGTAAACTTCCGGCGCGACGGTCGCGCTCGTGGCGTGGGTGTACACGAATGTTGAAGTACTCGCGGTCAACGCCGAACGACCGGCGGCCACACCGCCAGCGGTGTAATTCACGACGAGCGGTGTGCCATTCCCGGATAACGTCCAGGTCTTATCACCGGCGTTCAGCGTCGTTGTCCCACCGGACGTATCACCTGTCTGACCGATGGTCATGACCCCACTCACTGTGACACCACAGGTCGCGCAGGATTGTGTCGTCACCGTTCGCGGTGTTGCACCGGAATTCGAGAATGTCAGATTTGTAAACGTCCAAGCGGTGCTCGCGGTCGTTGGTCCGAAGTTTTGGGCGGCGTTGACGCGTTGTTCAAAGGTTCCGCCGGTCAAGTTGATCGTCCCAGCAGTCCCGACCGCATCGCCAGCAACGGTCACGTTCTGCGTACCCTTCAATTGACCGGCCGTCATCGTCAGCGCCTCATCAACGGTCATCACTGCTTGCGGTGCCCAATCCCCGCCCGAACCGTTGAAGGTCACGTTCGCGAAATTGTTGCTATTCGGGGTGATCGTGAAACCGGCACCGGTCGCCGTGAACGTCGTCGTTTGTGTTGCTGACTTAGAGAATGTTCCGGCATTGGTGTAGTCACCACCGACCGACAAACTATTTGTCCCCATATTCAAGGTGCCGGCAATATGGACGTCGCCAGCCGGACCCGACTGAGTGCCGGTTGCCGTGGTCGTTACGTTTCCACCCGGGGTAAAGACTTTTCCAGATAGAACGTGGAGCTCCATTCCGGATTCCACCGTGACATTACCGGCGGACACATTGTAACGAATGCCTGCTTCAGCATTATCCGCCGTATTCAAATGTGAATTCGTTAAGGCGGTCGCATTTTCTTGCGTCACGATCACCCGATCAATGATGAGCGTGATCCCGGTGATGTTCGTCGCGCCAGCAGTCGAGAGGGTGACGGTCGTCGCTTTCTGCGACGGATTCGAACCATTGTCGGTATAGATGGCGATCGGGATGTTAGCCGCACCCGGATCAGTGATCGAGACGCTGAACGTCCCGCCAACCGCACTGCAGGTACCCGTGTCTGGCGATGCATCTCCGTTGACGGCGACACGTAACGCGAGGTTCACAGCATTACAGTCGAAGACTGAACCTTCATTACTCGATTGGTACACTGTTCCGGAGAGCGTCACCCCGCACGACCCGGCTACCCACGTCGTCCCCGTCCCGAGCGTCGAGGTATATGCCGTGATCGAAGCATTCGTCATGTACGTCGCGTTGACGTTTCGTAGGACGAGCGTACCGGTATTCGTCCAGAGTCGGGTGTTCGTATCCGTCGAGGTGATGACGATATCATCTGTGACATCGGTACACTGAGCATTATTGTTTGTGTTGAACGTCGCGGTCCCCGCCGTCGTGAAGGTACCGCCGAGTGTCAGGTCGCCAGTCACAATATTCGTCCAAGCCCCGTTCGTCGCGATGGATACCGCGGTCGCACCTTCGACGCGAATGTCGAGCGCGCCCTGGATGAGTTCCCCGTCGGTGATGGTCAGCGTATTGGCGACATTGATCCCGTTCGTGGTGACCGTCACATTGTCATCACCCGCCCCAGCCGCCGTCTTATTAATTTCTAGATCGTAAAGATTTTGGGAGGTACAGGACGCGGGCGTAGTACACCCTGTGTTAATGATCGATGAATTTGTCCCATCCATCAGAATTTTCCCAGTATTCTCAACGAAAGTTCCGGCATTGATGTAGTCGCCGGCCAACTCGATCGTACTCGTGTTCAACGACGTGAGCGTTCTTCCTGAAGGGATTGAGATCGTCGAGTTGGCAGTTGTCGCATTATCAAGGGCAAAGGTCATAGCGTATGATGCCGTCCCGACGTTGATATCCGCGGCGTTCGCCGCAACCGTTTGATCCCATGTGAAAACGTTACTGACCGCAATGCGTCGGCCGGCCGTATCGTTGTCACGGAGGGTAATCGTTCGATTCCCCGTATCATCAAACGTCAAGTTATAGAACGTCAGATCAGTATCTGTATCGATAACGGCAGCCCCAGTCCCGTTTTGTACATAGGTCATACTCCCAAAATTTACGGTTGGGACATCAAAGGTCAAACCACCCGCATTCGTGATCGATCCGCTTGAACCGGCGGCATTAAAGGTTGTCCCGGAGTATAGGGCGAAGGCGCCGGAAGACGTCCCCGTCAGCGTCCAGGCCCGATTGCTCGTCGCCTGGACGTCGCCGATTTCGACCAAGAGCGAAATCATCGTGATGCCATTCGTCGTGGCGGTCGAGGCGTCGAACGTATTATCATCGCGCGTCGGCTGGGTCCCCGTTCCGACAACGACCCGACCATCTGAACCGGATAGGGTGATCGTCGACGTCATGGCGTTAAACGTCGATGGTTTACTGTTCGAAACTTGACCGTCGCTCACATAGATTGCGTCGGCGGTGATCGTCGAGTCATTTGCGTTAAAGGCTTTCGTCGTCGCGGAGTGTTCGCCATAGTCATCGCCAATATAGAATGAACCAAATCCCGCATCGACGTCATCGATATTAATCGTGCCTTGGCTTCCATCCTTCGTGTCGACCGTGCCGGAGACCACGATGAAATAAGAATCGAACTGTAGGGTCGCGGGCGACCCAGAACTCGACGAGAGGTAGTATGTTCGTTCGGTCGCGCTGATATCTCCGAACCGGAGCGAGTCGAACGTGTACGTCTGACCGGCTTGGAAATAGATTTTTTGCGTCGCGTTCGACCCAATCAAGTTGACTTGGCCGCAGCCACCGGTCCAGGTTGTATCACGCATCAACCAGGCAGCCGAAGTCACCGCATCGAGATCAAGATCGCCCTTCAGGATGAGGAAGTTATCATCTGCGGCGCGAATGTCAAAAGACCCGCTGGTTACCGTCATGTTCCCATTGACCCCCAGGTCGCTGGACGTATCCAGAACGACGGTGCCGCCGGCGACCGTAAAATGATGGAACTGTTTATTTGCCGTTTGCGTAATCGCCGAACCGGTGCAACCGGCATTCGTCGCCGTATTACCTGTCGTCACCGTTTGGGTCCCGCCGCCATTGAAGCTCACCGTCCCACTATTCGGGGTAAATGATCCGCTGGTATTGGTCCAGTTGCCAGCCACCGATAACGTCCCGGTCGGGGCGGTGAACGTCCCGCCGCTCAGGACCATATTCGCTGCGAGCGTCAGGTTCGTATCAGCAGCGGTGACACTCCCGGCGGAAATTTCCAGACTGTTCAACGGATTGCCGGCTGCAGTCAACGTCTTCGTCGTACCGTTCATCTTTAGGGTCTCAGTGCCTTCGGTATAGGTCCCATTCGTGAAGTCGACGTTCCCACCGAGGGTCCAGGTGACTGAACCCGTATCAGGCGCTTGGATAATCTCTGTTCCGGCTCCGACACCGGTGTAGGTAAGATTTCCAGATGTAATATTGACGGTCGGATCACTCGTTGTTGCATTGATGGTTACATTTTGCGTATTCGCCGCATTGACCGCGACATTCCCACTATACGTATGAGTGCCCGCGTTCAAACTGATCGTCCGCGCGTTTGAGGCTGAATTGTTGTAAAACTCAACATCTCCGCCATACGTCCGAGCGACCACATTCATATTCGAGGCGGTATTCGTCGCATCAAATCGTAGCTTGGATGAGATCGTACCGGTCGCCGGAAAAGCGGCTGAGGATGAGTAAACGAGCGTCCCGGCACCACTAATCGTACCGGATAGTGTGAGCGATGAGCCGGTCGTAGCGGAGAGGGTCAATGTTCGGCTGGAATCGATACTGAGTGTGTCACTCGTGGCGACCGACATGAAGATCGAAACGGTTAAGTCGGACGTGGACATGGTTACCGTCCCCGCTGATGTCGGATCGATATAGAGCTGCGTCAGCGTCTGTCCACCCGGTGTCAGCGTCGTCCCGGCACCGAGCATGTAGACAATCGAGGATCCAGGCGTGATAGTACTGCCGGTCAAATCAAGGTTCCCGGCAATATAATGTGTCACGCTGGCAAGCGTTACGGAGCCGGAAATGGTCAGGTTGTTCAATGTATTCCCGCCGGGAGTGAGCGTTTTTCCTGAACCGTTCATAGTCAGTGTTGGACTTCCACCATCCCGATACCCGATGCGTAATACGGGCGCCGTGTCCGTCCCGCCATTGACGGTGTTGATTAACCCCGAACCGCCGATTGCCCCCGACGGCACAAAGATACCCATCGGGAGTACATCACTTCCCGTCAAACGGGTTTGGATGTCGCTATTCGCGACGAGTGGATTGATCGTCACTCGCTTTGGACCGGTCGTATTAAAGTCTGAGGCTGTACCGTAAACAAGGCCCGAACCGATCGAGGTCCACATCGCGTTCGTGGTACAGCTCAAACTATCGACCGTATCGCTTGTCCCGCGTCGAACCTCGACGGTATCATTGACCGCCGTATTGACATCAAGAAAGAGCTGTTCACTCAGGATAGTCGCCGTATTACTTACACCCGCGAGACTGTACTTGGTCCCGAAGCGGTGCTCGATGGTTTCACCCATCGGGTCACCGAGACAGCCTTGATAGGTGTCGTCAATCCCGAGTTCCGCCGTCGTATTCGTTTCGGTCTGACAGGCATATGAAGTACTGAGTGGTAGTTCACAATCCTGCCAATAGACCGATTTAGTATTCGTCCGATCCCACGTCGGTGACAGCGCGGCAATCAGCGGGGCATACATCCCGTCGCTCAAATCAACGTTCCCACTCACAGTCCAGGTTCCCGTTCCAGCCGCGATAATCTCTGATCCCGCGCCGGTCCCGGTAAAGTCGAGGTTGCCGGCGATCGTCATGGTCGGATTATTCGTTGAGGCGTCGACAGTCAATTCACCGTTCCCATCGACCCGCGGATTGAAGTGTGACGAAGCACCGGACGTCGTATACGTCCCGCTCGCGGCGGTGATGGTCCGATTCGTCGCCGAATTGTTGTAGAGCTCGAGGACACCGCTATACGTCCGGGCATCGAACGTCGTCGAAGCAATGTTGCCATTCGTCGCGTCATACCGCGTTGTCGCGGTGATCGTCCCGCCGGTATCGGGTCCACCGGATGCATCCGTAAAGCGCAACGTCCCCGCACCATCAATGGTCGAGGCGCTATTGCCCCAAGTCAGCGTTGCACCGGTATGGGTCAGGAACAAACCAGTATTCAAGGTTAGGGTTTGTGACGCGGCGATCGTGAGCGTCCCGCTGACCGTCAGATCGGTGTTCTGTAACGTCGTGCCGGCGCCGATCGTAAGATTAGAAACCGTTTTTCCGCCGCCATCGATTGTTTTCGATGAACCAGTCATAAAGATTGTCGAACCGGTCACGACCGGTGTTCCCGCACCACCGAGCAATAAGTTTCCAGTCAAGGTGTGCACCGCCGCTGCTAAGGTGATCGCACTCGCCGAGTTGATACTAAGATTATTTAGTTGGTCGCCATCGGTCGTCAGCGTCCCGGTCCCATTCATGAGGAGTGTTTCACTCCCCTTCGTATAGACGCAGTTCGTCAGGTTGACGCTATTCGAGAACGTCCAGGTGACCGAACCAGTATCCGGTGCATTGATCGTTTCCGTGGCGGCGCTCGCGTTACAGGTCAGAACACCGGTGACGGTCAGCGTCGAATCATTGGTCGTCCCATCAACGACGGTATTCCCAGAAATCGCATTATTGGTCAGCGCGCCTTGGATGATAATCGTGCCAGCCCCAAGGATATGCGTTTTTGAAGTCCCGGAGTTGTTGTAGAGTTCGACATCCTCCGCATAGGTTCGCGCAGAAAGGGTTTGGTTCCCATTCGCCGGATTCATCCGTAAGTCGGCTGAGAACGTCCCGCCGGTCGGGAAGGCAGTCGTTGATTGGTATTCAAAGGTTCCGGAACCGGCGGTGTTATCGATCGTCCCAACGAGCGTCAACGTCGCACCGGTATGGGTCAACGTCCGTGATGTATCAATTACCAGGGTGTCACCCGAGGTCACGTCGAGCGTACCGGCGACGGTCAGGTCGGAGGTTTGGAGCGTCACCGTTCCACCGCCGTCGATGGTGAGATTGTTGAGAGATTTACCACCACCGACGATCGACTTACTGGCGCCGGTCATAGCCACCGTCGAGGTACCTGGTGTGAAGGTCGTCGAGCCAAGGCTGAGATTGCCGGCTACCGTATGCGTTGCGTTCGCGAGCGTCACGTTTCCTGATCCAGAGGCGGTGAAGTTATTGAGTGTCTTGCTATTCGATGTCAGCGTCCCGGTCCCGGTCATGTCGATCGTACCGGAATTGTGATTAAAGGTCGTCACGTTCGTGAGGTCATAGTTCCCACTCACCGACCACGTATTCGAACCGGAACTCACCGTAATCGCCGCGGTCGCGACGCTCGGTGCGACATTCCCGGTCACCGTGATGGCTGGATTATACGTCGCCCCATCAAGGTTGATCGTACTGCCGCTGCTCACGCTTTGGACATCGAGACCGCCAGCAAACGTTGTCGCCCCAGCCAGGGTGAAGGTCCGCCCCGCTCCCGAACCATTGTACAGTTCAACCAAGCCACCAAAGTTCGGCGAGTTCCGAGCTGGGACTGTCATGCTGCCATTTACTGCATCGAAACGCACAATCGAACTCACCACCCCGACTGACGGAAATGTCGTCGCGCTATTCCGGTAGATCAAGGTCCCCGCACCGGAAATCGTGTCCGTCCCACTATTCGTTATATCGAGCGAAGTACCGGTATTGGCCATTAAGGTGACGCTTTGGCTCGAGGCGATTGAGAGGGTGTCGTTATCGCTATCGGATCCCGCGCCGAGCGTCAGGGTGTTACTTACGGTCACACTCGAAGTGACGGTCGTCGTATTCCCCGCCCCATTCACCCGCACGTTGTATAACGTTTTACTCGCACCGACGAGATTTCCGGTTCCGGTCATGACGACGGTCGATGTACCTGGCGTGAGGGTGCTCCCGGTCAGATCTAGGTTACCGGCCACAGTTTGTTCAGCATCGGAAAGGGTAATCGTGCCGGAGATGGTCAAATTATTGACGCTCTGCGCGACCAACCAGGAGTAGTCATCATAGAGGTCGAGCGTTCCCGTCCCGTTCATGACGAGCGTTCCGTTATTATGATTCAAGGCATATATCCCATCGACGCTGAATCCTCCGCCAATCGTCCACGTCTGACTCCCCATGTTGATCGTATCCAACCCACAACTTGTTTGCGTCGTGAAGTCAAGGTTCCCGCCGATATTGACCGTCGTATCGTTCGTCCCGCCACCATCGGTATTTGCATTTAGCACGATGCCGTAACATGCCGCATCGGAAAAATAGACATGCCCGAGGAAGCTGACCGTACTCCCCGCCGTCCCCACCGTTATCGTCCGCTCGGCAGATGCCGTGGCTGTGTAAAACGATACGTTCTTCCCAGCATCGCTATAAGATCGTGCGGGAATCGTCAGGTTGTTGTCCTGGAGATCGAACCGGATCGTCGTCGGGGCGATCGTCCCGGTCGAAGAAATCGTTGACGTTCTGATAATGAAGGTATTTGATCCGAGGATAGATGCGCCACTGGCGACCGTGATCGATCCAGAACCGGCGTTCCCAGCGGTCACATTTGTATTGACGGTGAACGTACTCGTGCCATTGACGGTCAACGCGTTTGCAACGATCAACGCGCTCGTTTGCGCGGTAATCGCATTTTCGATCGTGAGGTTTTCGAGGGTCCGGCCGGCTGCAATCAGCGTCTGACTCGCCCCGTTCATGACGAGCGTGCCAGGAAACGAGTGTGACGTTGACCCGCTCGTCAAATCGAATTTCCCCGACACGGTCCACGTCCCGGTTCCGCTCACGACATATTCGCCTCCAGCACCGACGCCGGTATAATCATAATCCCCGGTAATATTGACCGTTGGATTTGTGCCGCTCCCTGACACGGCGATGTTTCCGGTCGACGACGCTTCGAGATACAGGTGTCCAGAAAAGTTGTGCGTCCCAGCATTCAACGTTACCGTCCGGTTACTCCCGCTGTTATTCAAGAGAGTTGTCGCTGCCGAACCGATCGTGCGCGCGGTCATAGACTGATCGCCATATAACGACACCATCCGGAAGATGGCCACGTCGATCGTGCCTCCGGCCGGGAAAGCGCCGCCACCCGCCGTCGTCGGGGTATATTCGAAAATACCAGCACCAGTGATCGTCCCAGCGAGCGTCAGGGTTGCCGCCGCACCGTCGAGATTGATTTTATTTGTTGAGCTGATGTTCACCGTCGCATTCGCCCCAACATTCAGCGATCCGTTCACCACGACCGTCCCACCGACCGTATAGTTCTCTGCTGATGACGGAGTGAACTTCAGCCCAGAATATGTTGCCACCGTCACCGTCACATCACCGCCGCCATTGATGGACTGGTAATCGACGACCGAAGTCGAAGCAGTGAAGGTTGCGGCTGGCGAGCCGAGCAGGGTCAACGGTGTCGCGACCGCGCCTAACAATACCCATGTTGAGTTTCCCGCGTTGAGTGTGGTCGCGGCGGTATCGCCCGATTTACCGACACGGAGAGTCCCATTGATCGTTTTCGTACAGGTCGTACAGGCTTGAGTCGTAATCGTTAGACCAGTCGAGGCGTGTGAATTACCGAATGTCAGGTCGTTAAATGTCCAGTTCGTTGAGGCGGTCGTTGGACCAAAGTTTTGGCTCGTACTTGGACGAAGGGTGAAAGTTCCACCTGTTCGATTGATAATTCCTGCCGCGCCGTACGCAGTCGTGTTAATGGTGACGTCGCCACTACCCGTTAATGTTCCGGCAGTCATCGCCAAGTTATTTGCTTCGACTGAACCGTTCGAAGTCCATTCACCCCCAGACCCTTGGAACACGAGCGATAAAAATTTATTTGCACCCGTTAAATTTCCACTCAGCGTTTTTCCGGTCGATGTGCCGTCGAACGTCACGCCTTCACCTTGATCCGAGTTCGTCCCGTTATTGGTAAATGATCCGGCGACGGTAACTGGGCTATCAGTGCCATAGATAAATGTCGCATTAGCGCTGATCGTCACATCGCCATCAATATTGACCGTCGTAATTCCGGTCCCACTAAGGGTGACCGTGTTGATGGCGTCACCAATAATGAGATTACCGCTGACATTCGTTGCGCCCGTTCCACCCGGGTCGAGATAGAACGTTGGGGCACCGCTCGTTGGGGCAAAGGTCAGGTGATAGAACGTTTCGGGATCGATATCAGTCGCCGCCGTCCCGGTAAAGGTGAACGTCGAGTTCGTCCCTTCGTTCAGGGTGCCGCTATTTTGGAGTGGACGGTTGGTGAGAGTTCCGCTGCCGGTCAAAGTGAAATTGTATCCGCTCGAACCGAGGCCGAATATTTGACTGGCCGCAATTGTCAGTCTCGTCGCCTTCGCACTCGAACCAAGGTTGATCGTTTTCGAGGAACCATTGATCGAAACGAGACCAAGATCCTGTCCGCCGCTCCCGGTGCCATCCGTCCAGGTGCTCGTCCCTGACCCATCGAATGTCCAGGTCGCCGTACCATTGTCAGCCTTGGTGACGGTCGCGTTCGCATTGATAGAAAGATTCCCGGCGAGGGTTACGTTCGGATCGTTCGTATCAAGGCGAACTTGCCCATCAGTCAGCGTCAGGGTCGAGTTGATGTCGAACGGTGTACCAGAAATGGTGATATCGTCGTTCGTGGCGCCGGCATTTTTTAGTTCGACTTCATTGTAGGCTTTTCCGCCGGTCGTAAACGTGCGGTTGGTGTCCGTCCCCGCCGTCGAATTCAGGAAGATCTTCGAGTTCGTGTACGACGTGAACGTCGCGCTCGAAGACATCGTGAAGTCGCCGCCGACATCGATGATCGTGCCGTCGGTCTCGTTATTTGGCGCCGTATCGGTCAAGTCGAGGACGCACGTCCCCTGACAATCGAACGCGCCACTCACGGTCACATCCCAGCCTTTTGTTTTAAAGGTATCACTTGTCGGGATCGTGACTGTCGTCGCGCTCAAATCGGTCTTGAGCGTCGTGACACCCGGGCTCGCGCCGATCTGGATCGCACCCATATCCTGTTTCGTGGAGTTATTATCCGTGAAGTCGATGTTCGTCCCATTTTCGAGGATCAACTTTCCGGTTCCCGAGGTCTTGGTCCACGTCGCACCATTCGCTAAGGTGAACGCGGAACCGCCAACGGTCATCGTTGTGTTCGCGGCTTGGGTGAACGTCCCGGCTGTTTGATTATACGAACCAGCGAGCGTTAAGGCGCCGACATTCGATATTGTTCCGCCGGTGACGGACAGGGCACCGATGGTCAATCCCCCGCTCGTGATGGTCTTACTCGTCCCACCCATCGAGATCGTACCGGAGTTATGATTGAGCGTTGTAATTCCAGTGAAGTCGATACTCCCGCCGACTGTCCAAGTCCCCGACCCAAGACTCCAGGTTGCTGAACCCGTAGAAGCGGTATGATATACGTTACCGTTGACTGTGACGCTTGGATTATTCGTACTGCCATCGAGTGTCACCGCAAATCCCTGCTCCTCGGTTGAGAGGGTTCCGGCAATAACTAAAGTTCCTGCTCCAAGAGTACAAGTTGTTCCAGTATATTCCACACACGCGACATTTCCACCATAATCAGTTCCACCATTCCGATCGGGTATGGTCACCGATGAGATCGGTTCGAAGCGAATATTGGCGTTGATCGTGCCGCTAGTAGCAAACGCACCACTTGAACGGTAGACGAGCGTCCCCGTACCATCGAGTGTCCCTGAGGTGCCCATATTTAGTGGTGACGAGGTTGCCTTCGATAAGGTCGTAGTCAAACCAGAACTAATCGTGTACGAGCCACCATCTGGGATGCTGAGCGTATTCGAAACTGTAAGGTCGGACGTCGAATGGGTAATCGTCCCGGTCGCGGTCAAATTATAGAGCGTGCGGGTCGCACCAATAATCGATTTACTCGTCCCCGTCATGTCGATCGTCGAGGTTCCAGCGGTAATGGTTTTCGAACTATTGAGCGTGACATCGCCGGTGATCGTGTGGGTCGCATTCGCCAGAGTTACCGTTCCGGCACCAGAAACCGCAAAATTATGGAGCGAGCTACTCCCGGTCGTGAGTGTCCCGGTCCCGGTCATGGTCACGGTACTCGTATTCGCGGTGAAGGTGCCGCCATTGGTGAAGTCACCCCCAACGTTGAAGGCGTTGCTGTCGGCCGTGATGACCGCTGTCGAATCGATTTCAAGATGGTGCGTCGTCGTATCAGAGCCACCGCCGGAAGCTGGCCGGAACGTTTCGCCATGCATGATATACAAACGCTCTGTCTTATCGGCATCTTGATCAACGGTCAGGTCGGAACCGGCAGACACATCATAGAGAACATCTTCATCGTCTCCCCCATTGCCGTTATTTTCATACCCATTTCCGGTCGTATCCAGGTCCGCCACAGTAATTGTCTGATCGGTGTTGGCACTTCCCGAATCTGTTCCGATCACGAGTTGGGACTGATACATCTTCACACCATCAACATTGCCACTCCCGTCGTATTTCACGACCGTCGTCGCTTCCTCGCTCGCGGTCGCTTCTCCATCACGGAAAATAACCAGGATCGCTCCGGTTGAAGGCTGGGATATCGATAATGACCATGCCCCATCGACGACCGCGTCAACGCCACTATCAAGGGTCCCATTCACGGCCACCTTAATCTGATCGGCCCCATCGTCCGTGCAGGGCGTGCCTTCGGTCGCATCAGTAAAGCATCCGCCACTGACGGTAATATTTGGAACTGGCACGAATTCAACGGCCAGCCATAAGGCGGTCACGTCAACGGTATTGCTCCCACCGTCATACACGAGTTGGACGCCAATCTGCGTACTATCTAATTGCGATGCGGTCCAGTTATTCGTGCCGTCCGGACGTTTGGTCAGGACATGCGGTGGTTGCAACGTTCGCGGCGCGGCTAAGGCTCCCTCGACTGTTTGTGATGACCAAGCCTGCGACCACGTTCGGATCGGCAGACTTTTTTTGACGTTCGTCGCTGACGCGGCATCTTTGATCTGGACGTCAAAGGCGCTATCCTCGCCGAGCGCGGACGAGTTACGGAACCGAACGCCGGACTGGACCAGCGTGATCGTATCGCCTGCTCCGATGCCCGCCGTCGCCGCCGATTCAAGATTCGCCTCCTCGAGCTGATCGCGAGTCGAGCTCGTGATCGCGTCGGTCCCATCATTCGGTGTGCCGTCATCAATATTCGTATACGTATTCGTCCATGTGACCGTATCACCGTCGGCATTCGGATCGAGGTGGACGATACTCCCTTCGCCGGGATACCCGTTTTGAGCCGAGCCAACATTGACGTTGATGGCAACATCGTCGATGAACATGTCCGCCGACGCGCTGGTCGTAATGATACCGATCTGAATTTTTCGTGCGCCATTTGCCCAGTTGACGGTCGTCGATGAGGCGAATGAAGTCCCATCAAGCTTTCCCTCGAGAGCGGTATCGCCCGTCGCCGCGGTGCCGAAATCAACTCGCATTTCAACGCGGTACCACGTGCCAGTGGTCACGACCGCTGAATCTGTTCCGATCTGGGTCGTATCCTCGTCATTCCAAAGCTCCAGCTTAGCGTTGACCTGATCGTAGCGAATACTCGCTTGGGTCGTATTCGCATTATCACGAATGGCGATCAGGGTGGTACTCGTACTGGGTAAAGTCGCGAACCTGATATACGATCGGAAATATGTATCGGCACTGCTATCACCCAGCTGATATTCATATTCCATTCCCTGGGTTGAACTGCTCGGGTTGGCGCGCAAGGAAGCTGCGCCGGAACGAACCGTTGTCGTGCTGATCGTCGGGGTATTGATATTCGCCGAATATTCCATCCCGGGCGTCGTCGATTGCAATTCGAACCCATTCGAGTAAATCCGGCCTTGGGTTGGAGTAATGTATTCAACTTGGAGCCATAAGGTCGAGACAATTAGGTTACTCGCGCTATCGACCATTTCCCGGATACCGATCTGGGCCGAATCGAGGTCAGCGGCCGTCCACGGGGTATTAACGTATGGCTTTTCGTAGACCGTCAGCGACGGTAGAATGATCCCGGTCCGACCAGTCGTATAGGTGGTCGTGTTCGTGAGGATATTGATCCCTTCGATGACCGGTGATGTCGCCGCCGCCTTGAGACGGACCCGCAAATCATTTTGTGTCGTTGAGCTGTTCGCCCATCGAGCGTTCGGCTGCACGACGGTGATCTGATCGGTCACGGCGATGCCGGCGGATGACGCCGCTTCAAGGTTCACGTCTTCGATCTGGTTCACCGTTGATGTTGCGACGGCCGTCGTCGCATCGTCCGGCGTCACTTCATCGATACAGGTATAGTCGACGGCGACACAGTTGACGCTCACCGCCCAGGCACCGGTATCGCCGGTCGCGTCCGGCTGCATATGGACGATCTTTCCTTCGCCCGGATAATCGCTCTGGAAAATACCGCCACGTCGGTTGATGGCAACGTCGTCAAAATTCCAGTCACCCGTCGTTTCCGCTTCACCGTTCAGGTTGCCACCGATATATAAAAGAGCCACGCCGGAAGACAGATCACGTGTTGCGCTTGATGCAAAATTAACGCCATCAACCCGCGCTTCGACCGTATCGGTCGCCCCAGCGCCCGTGCCATCAATCTTTAGCTCGATCCGATACCAGGTCGCCGTCGATAAGGTCGTCGTCCCGGAAACCTGCCCGTCCTCATCGTAGAGCTTCAATGTCCCTGTGTTGTCATGCGTCAAATATGCAAGGACCGTTGATCCAGCGGAGTTTTTTACTTCAAGAAAACGGTTTTCGGCCGAGGGTGCCGTTGCAATTCGCAAATACGTCCGGAAAAAGAATGGCCCGTTGTCGTTGGCGGTCACAAATTGCGTCATCAAGCTCTCTTCCGTGGCCGAAGCCAGCGAAGCGACCTTCAGCGCCGCGTCCCCAGAGCGCTTCGTCGTTGTATCAATCGCCGTCGTCCCAGTCGCGAGTGACCATTCAACGCCAGTCGTTACAGATTGCAATTCAAACCCTGACGAATAGAGTCGACCACCTTCCGGTGGAGTATATTCGACGACGACCCAGAGCGTTGAAACGCGGGAGTCTGGTGTCGCGTCGGTCGCGATGAAGCTCACCAGGGCGCTATCAAGATCCGTCGTTGAAATTTCTCCGGTGTTCAGCGGTCCCGAGTCATCAAAAATTGTTTGGTTGTAATTATACGGGACTGCGGCGGTATTCGTGAAATACGTATTCGTTGTTGATGAGGTCGAGGTTCCACTTTCAATGGTACCTGAACTCGGAATAGTCAGCCGCGTCGTGACGGCGTGCGCGCCGGTCGTATCAACACCGGTCCATCGTCGACCAGCATGTACCAGGCGAATATCAGAACCAGCCGGAATTCCGGCCGTCGAGGTATCATCCACGTTGACCGTCACAACGTCGTTGTTCACGTCACATAGGACCGTATCCGTCGCGTCGTTCGGCGTTATTTCGTCGAGGAGGAGATGGTAGTTCGCGTCCGCGCTACAGGTATTCGCGCTCGTGCCGTTCGGCCGTAAGTGCACGACCTTTCCTTCACCCGGCCAGTTAATATCGATGGTCGAGTCGTTATTCAATGCGACATCGTCAAAGTTGATTTCGGCCGTTGCACCGGTCGTCACAATTCCAAGCGAGAAATCCAAACTACTGTTCGCGAGGTTGACCGTTCCTGAGGCGAAACTTTGCCCATCGATCCGTCCGTCGATGACGGTCGAACCGATGGTCGTGCTATCAACCCGCAATTCGAGTCGATACCAACGTCCGGTTGTTAACGCGAGTGAATCGGAACCGACTTGCGCGCTATCTTCTTCGTTCCACGCCTCCAGCGTCCCATCGGTATTCAAACGAATACTCGCCTGGTCGGATGGCGTTGAATCGGAGAAGACCATGATCTTTGTCTGGGTGCTTGGCAACGTCGTAATGTTGACGTAGGACCTGAGGTAGTAATCGTCATTACTGTTCGCCGCGGCATAACGATACGTCATACCTTCAGTCACGTTCGAAGCGGTCGCCGCCTCGAGGGACGCGGCTCCGGAACGGAATGTGGTGGTATCAATGACAGGCGTGTTGATGTTCGCAGTATATTCAACGTTCGCCGTCGTCGACTGTAACTCAAATCCGATCGTCGTCAGTCGGGACCCGGTCGGACTCCCGAGCGAGTCGGAAGCGATTTGCCATTGACGCGGTTCTTTATAGAGCGGATCGATGTTAAAACCTCCGCCGATCGAGAGTGGGCCGGTCAGGAAGAGGGCCGGCGAAATATCAGGTGCGTCCAAGACATAGGTCAAAAAGTAAGTTTGACCTCGCGACCAACTAACGTACCAGTCGATCGCGACGATTCCGGGCTCATCCACCGGCTGGACGATATTTCCGTCCTCGTCCTCGGTCGTCACGATAAACGAGGCGGGGAGCCGTTCACGAACCACCCCCGTAAAATCACGATTCGGCGTGACGGCAATTCGGACCGGGTATTTCGCTGGCGGGTAAATCCGCGTTGGGTACTGAACACGTTCGACCTCAAAGAGAGACGTCGAGGAGCTCTCGAACGTATCGGTCAATCGACGACGACCGGCCTCCGTCCGCGCATCAAGTTCGAGCCGGTAGATTCCGACCTGCTCGACCCTGAACACCGCGGCATAGTCCGGTACTTCGGAGTATCCCTTATCGACACATACCCCGCTCCGCTTGACCCTACCATTATCGATCGTCATCAGAGTCCGCTTCCCCTTCGGATCGACGACCACCAATCGAATATCAGCATCACAGATGGTGTGACCTTCATTATCGAGGACGCCGAACGTGACGGTCTGATCTTGCCCGGGGACACCGACCGCGCGCGTGACGTTCATGGCGACGACCCCCCAACTAAAGGTCTTTTCGATCTTCTCGATCGTGCCGGCCGGGGTCCGGACGGTCACCAGGGCGGTATACAAACCGGGATGGAACGTCCGCATATCGAGCACGAGATCGGCGTTGACCTGGTCACCATCCCGAATATCCTGTCGCGAAGGTGAAACGACCTTCGTCTCGCCTAAGACGTCACGCAGTTCGACCTGCTTGATGTCCCAGGTATCGGTCCCCGTTTTCCAAAACAGGAACCGGCGATCGCGAGAGATTGGAACGCTGACGAGCGGTTGTTCATCACCTTCGTACGTCCCTTTCGAAAAGCTGACCAGGTCCGTCAGTTGGGCTTTCGCCTTCTTATCGACCGTGCCGGTCGTCGAGGTGACTGCCCCACGGAATTCGATCTGCATGTGATCGACCGCCGCGAGCGATGAGGCACCGATCGGATCTGTCTCAAGCCGAAGTCGGACGCGCAGGTCTTGGAGATTTCCGGCTTCGAGACCGGGGAGCTGAAAGGTGTCTTCATGGACGAGCGAAGGATCCGGAACGAGCGCTCGGAGGAGGTTCCAGTTCGTGCCATCGAGACTCGATTCGAGGATATAGACGTCACGAGATCCGCCCCGATCTTGGATCGCGTATCGGAGACGCAGGTACGTGTCTTCAATATCGAATTCCCCCATCGGTTGACTCAATCGGAACCCATTACAGGCGAGCGTGGCATCAAGCCCGGCGAGCGGGTCCGGGTTATCGGCCCCCGTCCGTACCCATAGGTCTTCCGAGTCGATCGTCGCCGAGCCAGCAAATGTAAATTGACCATTCGTCTCGTCTTTCAGCACATCGTTCGGCGACTGCCAGCCGGCACAGACGGTCGGATGCGCGATCCGGGTCGTCTCAAGTTGTGTCCGGGCGAGGGCGTGCGCCGTTGTGACCGCGATCGCTAACACGACTAGGGATGCGGTCAGGCCAGCAAATCGACGCGGGTGGGCTTCATGGAAAACCCAATTTCGGATCGGTCGGAGTGGCGTTGATGATGTCGCCCGCGGTTGAATCATGAGCACATCATCGCGTTCATAGCGTCGATCCCGACGAGCGCCAAGCCGGATCGCCCGGAGCTTCCCCTGACGGTCCCATTCGCGGAGCGTATTTGGATGCACGCCGAGCAGATTTGCGGTCTGTCGAATGGTTAGGAGTTTTGGGAGTGATGGATGTTTCTGGCCAGACGAAAACGCGCCCCCTCGGAAAGCACGCAGGGCGCGAATCAGACGTTTCGCCGTATCGACTTTTGATTTTTTCATCTCAAAAAGATGAAAATATTCTACCAGATGTCCTCCCGAAAGTCAAAATGGGTTCGGTGTTCATTTTTCGCTAATCTTAGGGTCCAGTTCTATCTCACTTACCAACCATTTTCCCCTCTCCTGAAGGTTCTCCCCAGTCAAGCGTTGATGAAACTGCCCCAGGTTAAGATTCCCGGCGACCCTAAAAGGATTGCTGGCGAGTCCTGACTCCTATATACTGCGATAGCTTTCCATGAAAAAACGATCCCTCCCACCGCCCGAGAATCCGCCGGTCCGACCTGAGCCAAAACCGGTTCCGGAACCATCGATCGTGCGACCACTCGGAACGCCCAAGCTGATCGGCCCACATCGCCATCATCGCCTTCGTTGGACCCTGATTGGGGTCGGCAGCTTCGTCCTCCTCCTCCTGATCATTGGTGGCTGGCTTTTTGCCCGCGCGATTTCGGTCGTCAACACGCAGAAACTTGATGGCTCCGGGAAACGGCTCGGTTTTTTCCAACAGTTAGGTCGCATTGTGACTGCCCGTGGTGACGAACTTCAGGGCGAGTCGGAGGATCGCGTCAATATTCTCATGATGGGGATTGGTGGGCCGGGTCATGAGGGGCCATACCTGACTGATACGTTGATGGTCATGAGTTACAAACCCTCGACGAAGGAGGTCGCGATGCTCTCGCTCCCCCGCGACTTGGTCGTTAATATCCCGAAATATGATTACCGCAAGGTCAATAGTGTCCTGGCGATCGGTCGCGACCAGAAATATCCAGGCGGCGGCGAAGCGCTCGTCGTCAAGGTCGTGAGCGACACGCTCCAGATCCCGATTCAGTATTACGCCCGCATCGATTTCAGCGGTTTCAAGGACGTCATCGATGAACTCGGGGGGATCACGGTCACCGTCGATACGCCGTTCGTCGATTATTCCTACCCGGACAACAATTATGGGTATCAGACGGTTCGGTTCCAAGCCGGACAGCAGACGATGGATGGTGAAACGGCCCTGAAGTTCGCGCGCTCACGCAAAGGAACGAACGGCGAAGGATCTGATTTCGCTCGCGCAAAACGTCAACAGAAAATCCTCGTCGGCATGCGTGAAAAAGCGCTCTCGCTTGGAACGCTCGCGAATCCAGCGAAGTTATCCGATATCCTGCAAGCTATCGGCGACCATAGTCAGACCAATATGGAGGTCTGGGAAATTCTTCGGCTTGGCTCGATCGCGAAAGATATTGACCCAGCGAAGATCGTCAATCGGGTCTTAGATGACCGCACGGGTGGACTCTTGCGCTCAGCGACCGGCAGTGGCGGCGCCTACATTCTCGTACCAAAAGGCCCAACCTATGCGGAAATCGCGTATTTAGCCACCCATATCTTCGATAGTGGCGCGGCTGTCGCTGAATCGGCATCCGTCCTCGTCGTCAATGCCTCGGGTCGGACCGGCGTCGGGACACTCGTGGGGCAATCTCTAGCCGGGTTCGGTCTGACGGTCACTGAAATTGTCACCGCCAAATCGACGGTTGAGACGACCACCCTGATCGACACGACTAATGGGGGTGCCGCCGCAACCCTGCGCCTGATCGGCGCGTATGCCCACCCGACTTCCCTCACGAGCGGCACATCATATCTCGCTGATCATCCAGAATCCATCCTGTTGAAATATTTATCGCCCACAAACACGAACGCTGAATTGCCAAAGATTGTGATCATCCTCGGAAGCGATCAGCCGGCCATTCCGAAATCTGTTTTCTCGACCACCCCATCGACACGTACGAATGCCAACACGAATACGAACACGAATTCGAATAAGAATACAAATACTTCGACTAATAAGAATACGAACACGTCGAAGAATGCGAATGTGAACACGAATAAAAATACGAATACGAGTACGAATACGAATTCGAACGTCAACGGGAAACCGGTCCAAGCCCTATGATCATCGTCGGCCTAGGCAATCCTGACCGAGAACATCAGCAGACGCGACACAACGTCGGCTTCATGGTCCTTGATGCACTGCTCGAACTCGAAACGGGCGCTAGCTGGAAGACCGAATTTGGTGTCGCCTGGGCGCGTCTTGGTCAGCACTGGTTGATCAAACCACAGGAATATATGAATGTCAGTGGTCAGACCTTGAAACGTTTCATCGAGAAAAAAGGGATCGAGTGGAAAGTCGCCGACCTGCTCATCGTTCATGATGAGCTTGATTTTCCGCTCGGTGAGATCCACGAACAACGGGACCGTTCCGCCGCTGGACACAACGGCGTGCAATCGATCATCGACGCGTTCAACACGAAGGAATTTACTCGACTGCGGGTCGGCATCGGCGATAATCGCCTTTACGACATGCCGGCCGAGGCGTACGTCCTCCAGCGTTTCACACCGGATGAACAGAAAATCATCACCGCGACGATCAAAGATCTCGCCCACTCACTTCATGAGCGACTGATCGCCGCATAGAAAAGACCGGCCGAGTCAGAGACTCAGCCGGCGGAGGTACGAAGCGGAAAGGTAAGCGCGATCCCATCATGGCGACTGAGCCAAGCCACGTTACGGTACGTGGTGACCTTTCCGGGAGGAAAGGATCGCGGTGGCAGCTCCCACGACATTCACCTGTCCCGCCCAGGGTAACAGGGTTCGTGTGCGCCACTATTCGACGTCTGGGTCAGTTCTCGCGAGTCCCCCTCGCCGACCAACCATGGGACGCCTTGCCTTACCTTTCACTGATGTCTCACCTTCCTACGCACAAGGATATGAAGCGGCGACGGTTACCCGTCAACGCATCATGATCATCATGGTCGATCATTAGGAGGGGTAATCGAGCATCATGCTTGCCCGTAGGAAGGTGAACACCGATGAGAAAAGGACTTGCGTCCGAGGCTAGCACCGAATGAACGTTCTGTCAAGACACTTGCCCTTTTTGAAGAAGTGCGCTATACTACCCCCATCTCCGAACGGATTTTCTTGTGTCCGCCTCCCGTGACTCATCGGTCAACGGCCCCTTCCGGCTGTTGACGGAACAACTGCAAACGACCGGCACCGCGCGGCTGGTCGGATTGCCCCATTCGACCGGCGAAGCCTTCGCTTTGGCAAAGCTTTTACCGTTACTTCCCCCGGCCTGGCAGGTCGTCTACATTGTCGGCTCCGAACGCGAACAATCAGTCATCGAGGCTGGTCTGGGTGCCTGGTCGACCGGCAAACGACAACGCGCCGTCGTCCCCGTCCCCCCAATCGGCGCGGATCTCCTCGGGCGGTTACTCCGCCACGACCCGATCGTCTTGGTCGCCCAGCAAGCTGCCTTTGCTGAGTCCCTCCCACATCCGAACGAACTAGAATCACAATTCGTCGATGTCACGGCGGGCGATGCGCTCACGCCGAACCAGCTCGCCGAACGCCTCGTTGAGCGTGGCTATCATCGCGAACCATCAGCAGATACGCCCGGCACCATTGCGCAACGCGGGGAAGTTTTCGATATTTGGCCGCCGGAACGAGCTGCGGCGATTCGCATTGCGTTCGACGGCGTGACCATCTCAACCGTCAAAGAAGTTGGCTCAAATGCATCCCTTCCGACCGTCCGGATCGCGCCGGTGACGATGAACAATCTCGATCCACGGATCAGCCTCCTCGCGTATCTCCAACCGATGCGGACGTTGATCGTCGCGCCGCGCGCCTCACTCCTTGACTCACTCCCACGCGGTCGGGATGCGATCAAACAATACAAGCAACTTGTCTTCGAACCGTTCGCGAGCGATCAATCGAGCGTCAAACTCGATTGGCGTGCGGCCGCCTTCTATCACGGCCAGTGGCCACTCATCGCCAAGGACCTCGAGAAACTCCGCGCCGATGAGTACCAGTTGATGATCCAAACGACACGCCGCGCCGAGCTCGACGGCTTTGCAAAACGCCATAAGCTCCCGCTCAAAGGGGTGGCCTGGGTCGAGCCGACGACGCTCCATCAGGGTTTCATCGCACCGTCGCAAAAGACTGCCTATTACACCGACGAAGAACTATTCGGGAAAGATGAACGAGCGAAAGCGAATCGGCGGCGGGTCGAAGATGTCTTCCTCGGTGACCTCGAAGAGGGCGATTTTGTCGTCCACCTCGACCATGGGATCGGGAAGTTCATCGGCATGCGGTTGCAGCATGTGAATGGTCACACCAAAGAATATTTCGTGCTTGAATATTCCGGTGGGGACAAGCTGTACGTCCCAGTCGAAACGGCGGATAAGATCACTCGTTACATCGGCAGCCCCCACCCGAAGCTCCACCGCCTCTCTGGTTCGAACTGGGCGGCCGTCACGAAGAAGATCCGCGAGGACGCGAGCATCGCCGCAAAGGAATTACTTGAACTGTATGCGAAGCGAGAATTGGCCGAAGCTCCGCGTCTCCTCCCCGTCCCCGACCAAGAAGAAATCTTGGCTCAAGCCTTCCCATACGAGCTGACTGCCGATCAAGAACGGACGCTGCAAGAAACAATGGCTGACCTCGAGCGTGATATTCCGACCGATCGGCTGATCTGTGGTGATGTCGGCTTCGGTAAGACCGAGGTCGCCATTCGAGCGGCATTCCGGGCGGCAGTGAACGGCGTTCAAGTGGCCGTCCTCTCCCCGACAACCATTCTGACCCAGCAACACGCGGACACCTTCCGCAGTCGTTTGAAAAAACTTCCCGTTCGTGTCGGGGCGCTGTCCCGTTTCGAAGATGAAGATGAGGTCGCCCGAACGTTAGCCGCCTTAACCGCCGGTGAGATCGATATCATCATCGGCACCCACCGTCTTCTCTCCGCCGATATTCGCTTCAAGAAGCTCGGCTTGATCATCATCGACGAGGAACAACGATTCGGGGTTCGGCATAAAGAAAAATTAAAAGAATTGCGGACCGAGGCACACGTCATCACCCTGACCGCCACCCCAATCCCGCGGACGCTCAACATTGCCCTTTCGGGTATGCGCGATATCAGCGTTATCGAAACAGCTCCGGAGGGTCGTCGCCCGATCGAAACGAACATCATGCCCTATTCCGATGATTTGGTTGTTGAGGTGATCGAACGTGAACTCGCGCGCAAAGGTCAGGTCTATTTCGTTCATAACGAAGTGGAGACGATGGACCTCGCCAAAGAACAGCTTCAAAAACTCCTCCCGAAGGTCTCGATCGGCATCGCCCATGGCCAGATGAACGAAGATCGTCTATCCGAGGTAATGGAAGCGTTCGACAATTGCCGGATCGATATCTTGCTGACCTCGACGATCATCGAGAACGGTCTCGACCTCCCGAACGTCAACACCATGATCGTCGACCATGCCACGAACTTCGGCCTCGCCCAGTTGTATCAGTTACGAGGTCGGGTTGGCCGCGGTGACCGTCAAGCCTATGCGTATTTCCTCTACCGTTCGGCCAAGGTGACCGGCAAACCAGAAAAACGTCTCCAGGCCCTGCTCGAAGCGAAAGACTTGGGGAGCGGTTTCCAGCTTGCCATGCGCGACCTCGAGATCCGCGGGACCGGGAGCATCCTCGGGAAAAAGCAGCATGGCCATGTCACCGCGATCGGCTTGAACCTCTATGCCCGTCTCTTGGCGCAGGCGGTCGAAGAACTCCGGACCGGTCGTAAGGCGCGGGAGAATCGCGACATCCTGATCGACCTGCCGATGGAAATCGCCATCCCGAAAGATTTCATCACGAGTGAACCGAAGCGTCTGAAGCTCTACCAACGCATCGCCGCGATCGAAACAGTCGAGGATCTTCAAGCGTTCAAAAAGGAAGAGTTCGGTACGCGCCCGCTGCCCGAACCGCTGGTCAATCTGTTCGAAGCCGTCGCCTTGAAAGTTCTCGCGCAACGCACGGCCATCACCGCCATCCAACAGACGAATCTGACCATCGATGGCGTCCGAAAAGAAAAGGTCGTCATCACCTTCCGCTCGATGATCACCCCCGAACAGATCGGGCAACTCCTCGAACGGAACCAGGCCTGGGATTTTACCCCGGAATTCATCAAAATCGATCGCGAGGCGCTCGGCAAGAACTGGCTTCAAGAATTACGTCACGTGGTCAAGATCTTCACCGAGCCTGACGCCCCAGCGGTAAAGCTTGCGTCCGGAACGCGCGAATCGTAGACTCGGGATGGTGGCTTGGTGGTACAACCGCCTGCTTCATGTCCGCCGATCCAATATTCCTCGCCGCCCTCGATCGCCAGCCAGCCATCACACCAGGGATCTTGCGAGCGCTTATCATGGCTGAGCTCAATGACCAGGCGGCTGATTTTTCGGAATCCCGATTAGCGGCGGCGGGCCTGACGCCGGATCGCAATGCCACTGTCAGACGAGCGCTTGAACATTATGCACCTGACGAGACGCGAGAATTGCTCGCCCAAGCTCACGCGCACGTCATCGTCCTCGGAGATCGTCAATATCCGAACCTACTGGCCGAAATCGCGAGCCCGCCGCCGCTGCTCTATATCCGCGGACCAGTCGACCTTCTCGCTCAGCCGAGCTTAGCTATCGTTGGAACTCGTCGGCCGAGCGTGTATGGATTACGTCACGCCGAATCGGTCGCGTCCGCGGTCGGCCAGCAAGGTATTACGGTCGTGTCCGGGTTAGCGTACGGAATCGACGCCGCTGCACATCGTGCCGCCTCGCCTACCAGCGGACGGACGATCGCGGTGCTTGGGTGTGGTATCGATCAGGTCTACCCGTGGGAACATCGGTCGCTCTTTGAGCAAATCCTGAATGATGGCGGTTCGATCGTAAGCGAAGTGCCTCTCGGAGCGGCGCCAGAACGGCATCATTTCCCACAGCGAAATCGGATCATCGCTGGGCTTAGCCGGGCGACCTGGCTCGTCGAAGCACCGGTTCGATCCGGGGCGTTGATCACGATGAAGTATGCACTCGACGCGAACCGCGATACGTACGCCCTACCAGGTGACGCCTCTCGCCCCCAGGCGATCGGTGCTCTGCACTGGCTCCAGCTGGGCGCAGCCCCGGCATGGGAAGCAGCGCATTTCCAACCGAGTTTTCCCACGCTTGGTGCGGTGCAATCGCCAGCCACCGTATCACTAACGTTCACGGCGGATGAACGAACGATTCTGGATCGACTCACCATCGACGACCCCCTTCATATTGACGATATTTCCCGAGCGTGTAGACTGGACCCCAGCGCCGTCGCTTCGGTGATTTCGGTGCTGGAAATCCGCGGTGCAGTTCGCCATCACGGCGGGATGCGCTATACTCGTCAATCATGAGTGATGCCCTCGTTATCGTCGAATCCCCGACCAAGGCCAAAAAGATCCGTGAATTCCTTGGCCGTGGGTACGATGTCCAGTCTTCATATGGTCATGTCCGCGACCTGCCCCGCAGTTCGATGGGGATTGATGTCGAACATGATTTCACACCGACCTATGAGGTTCCAGCCGATAGCCTGGCGGTTGTCCGTGACCTGAAAAAACGTGCGAAAGGAGCGCCCGCCGTCTACTTCGCAACTGACGAAGATCGTGAAGGAGAGGCGATATCTTGGCATCTCCAGGAGCTCTTGAAGGTACCCGCTGATCGCGTCAAACGGATCGCGTTTCATGAGATCACAAAGACAGCACTTCAGGCGGCGATCGCCAACCCGCGCGACATCGATTCGAATCTCGTCCGGGCGCAAGAGGCGCGACGTCTGCTTGATCGGTTATATGGATATGAAGTCTCCCCGATCCTGTGGCGGAAGATTCGCCCCGGACTCTCGGCTGGACGTGTCCAAAGCGTCGCAACTCGATTGATCGTCGAACGTGAGCGTTTACGAATGGCGTTCCACGCGGCCGGATATGCTGATCTCCTGGCTCACTTCGCCACCAAGGGAGCGGCATTCGACGCGGAACTTCACTCGGTCGATGGTCGTCCGGTCGCGACTGGGAAGGATTTTGATGCCTCGACTGGAAAACTTGCGAATGATCGCGTCACGCACCTGACCGGTTCGACCGCGAAAGAATTGGCCGAGTCGTTGAACGGGAAGCCGGCAGTCGTCACGACGATCGAAGAGAAACCATACACCGAGCGACCGTTCCCACCATTCACGACGAGTACGCTCCAACAAGAATCGAATCGCAAGCTTCGATACTCATCGCGACGGACGATGCAACTTGCGCAAGAGTTGTATGAGAATGGGTTCATCACTTACATGCGTACCGATTCGACAACTCTCTCTCAGCAAGCCGTTGATGCCGCTCGGACTTGGATCAAAGAACAATATGGTCCGGAATACCTCCCAACGAGTGCCCGTCAGTATCAGACAAAAGTCAAGAACGCGCAGGAAGCCCACGAAGCCATCCGACCAGCCGGCGAATCCTTCACCCCGATCGAATCCGTTCGTGGTCAGGTCGCCGATGACGCAGCGAAACTGTACGAATTGATCTGGAAACGGACCGTCGCCTCCCAAATGGCCGACAGCACCGGCCGGCGAACCGCCGCTAGTATCACCATCGGGAACGCGACGTTCATGGCGCGCGGTAAGACTATTGATTTCCAAGGCTTCCGTCGGGCGTACGTCGAAGGAAGCGATGACCCGAATGCTGAGCTAGCCGATCGGGAGGTCGTCCTGCCACCATTAGTGGTCGACCAACAACTCGATATCGCCGGCATCGACGTCATGGAGCATGTCACACAGCCGCCGGCTCGATTGACCGAAGCGACCCTCGTCAAAGAACTCGAAGCTCGCGGTATCGGACGACCGAGTACCTACGCTTCGATCATTGAGACTATTTTACGACGAGAATATGTCGTCAAACGCGGGACCGCTTTAGTGCCGACCTTTACGGCATTCGTCGTGATCAAGATGCTCGAACAGTATCTTCAATCGCTGGTGGACTACGGTTTCACGGCACGGATGGAGGATCAACTAGATGAAATCGCCCGCGGTGAATTAAGCGACAAGAAATATCTCCACGACTTCTACCAAGGTAACGGTGCGCCAGGTCTCAAGCCAACGCTCGATTCCGTTAAGGACACGATCGACCCACGCACGACAAGCGGGATGACCATCGGCGAACGTGATGGCCACCCCGTCGAGGTCCGGATCGGACGATATGGGCCGTTCATCCGTTGGCAAGATATGACGACATCAGCCCCAGACACCATCGCCCCCGACGAACTCTCCGTCGAACGCGCGATCGAGCTCCTCGAGACCTCAAAGACATCCGACCGCATCATCGGCCAAGACCCAGCGACTGGAAAAAATGTATATGCAAAAGTCGGTCGTTTCGGTCCGTTTGTCCAACTCGGTGACATACCAGTCGTCGAAAAAGATGAGAACGGGAAGCCGATAAAAAAGAAGCGCTCGCGAAAGAAGGCAGGGAGCACGCCCGCCGAGGCAGCGTCTGATAAACCGAAAATGGCCTCATTATTAAAAGGCATGGACCCGGTGACGGTCGATCTCGATACCGCCCTCGCACTCCTCTCACTGCCGCGCACCGTCGGTGTCCACCCCGAAAAGCAAGAACCGATCGTCGCCGCGAACGGGCGTTTCGGTCCGTATATTAAATGTGGGACCGACACCCGATCCATCCCGGAAGGCAGTGACCCCCTCACGATCACCCTCGAAAGCTGTCTCGAGCTCTTAGCCCAAGAAAAGCGCGGCCGGGTCCGCAAGGCGGCCACCGTGCTTCGTGACCTGGGACCGAAACCAGGTACGACCACTGGCATCACCGTACGTGATGGTCGGTATGGTCCATATGTCACTGACGGGGAGACGAACGCGTCGCTCCCGCGCGGTACGACCGCTGAATCCGTGACCATGGATGACGCGATCGAGCTCTTGAATGCTCGCGCCGGCGCCCCGAAACGCGCGCGGAAGCGTCGTTCACGTTCGTCATAACATCCCTACCAGGTTGCCAAGTTAGTCTGTTTTCGGTACCGTCCGAACATGACGGATCAAGAATTTCTTCGCGCGATCAAACGGCAATACGATCCGGACGATACCGCCCGAATCACTCGGGCGCTCCAATTTGCGACGAAGGCACACGCCGGTCAGTCCCGTAAAAGCGGTGGACCATATATCCAGCATCCGATCGCCGTCGCCGATCGGCTCCGTCAGATGCGTCTCGATGCCGAGACGGTCATGGCTGGATTGCTCCACGATGTACCAGAAGACACGACGACCACGCTCGCCGAGATCGAGGCAGAATTCGGACCGACCGTCGCCTTTCTTGTCGGCGGCATCACCAAAGTCGGGAAAGTGAAATATCGCGGACTCGATCGGTACATCGAGAACCTGCAAAAGATGTTCATCGCCATGGCCGAAGACGTCCGGGTCGTGATCATCAAGTTCGCCGACCGCCTCGATAATCTCCAAACTCTCGATGTCTTACCGAAGGAGAAGCGGCAACGAATCGCTCAAGAAACGATCGAACTCTACGCCCCACTGGCTCATCGTCTCGGGATGGGTGAAATTAAGGGTGAACTCGAGGACCTCGCGTTTCCACACCTCTCACCACGTGAACACCTCTGGATGTCCACGCAGGTCGGTACGCAGTACCATCAATTGGAGCAGGTTGTCGAAGAATTGACCTGGCGAATCCGCGAACGACTCGCCCAAGAAGACCTTTCACCGAATGACATCCACGGGCGCCGGAAACATTTGTATAGCCTATATAAAAAGATCACCCGACCGGAGAATAATCGTGATCTCCGTCGGATCTATGACCTGGTCGCGCTCCGCATTGTAATGCCGAACTTGGGCGGGTGTTACGCCGCACTCGGCGTTGTACATCGGCACTGGAAACCGATGCCTGGTCGTTTTAAGGACTACATCGCCCAGCCGAAACCGAATGGGTATCGCTCGCTCCACACGACCGTCTTCGGACCGAACGGCGTGCCGGTTGAAATCCAAATTCGCGACCCACAAATGCATGATCAAGCGGAATATGGCGTCACGGCTCACTGGCACTACACCGAATCAGGCAAGCCCGACACCGGTAGCCGCGTCTCACCGAAATTAGCCTGGGTGAATGAGTTAGCCGAATGGCGACGCCAGGTCGATACGCCGGAACAGTATCTGGAAACGCTCCGGATCGATGCGCTCCACCAGCGGATCTTTTGTTTCACCCCGAATGGTGATGTGATCGATCTCCCCGAAGGGGCGACCGTGGTCGACTTCGCCTATCATGTCCATAGCGATCTAGGCGACCGCTGCGTCGGGGCACGGGTCAACGAAAAGATGTGTCGCGTCGATTCAACGCTCAAAAGTGGTGACGTTGTTGAAATCGTCACGGAGAAGCGGCGCAAGGGTCCGAATCCCGACTGGCTCGATTTCGTAAAAACCCAAGCCGCCCGGTCGCATATCCGACGGGCAGCTCGAGAGCAGGATACTACGCGGCCAATTCCTTGAGCTTGGCGGCGATGGATTCGTCCTTCGGGAGTGCGGTCTGACCCTGGGTCAAGACTTTTCGTGCTTCCTCTTTTTTCTCAGCTTTGAGGAAATATTCGGCCGTCTGCAGGTAGACATTGGGGTCCGTTGAAAAGATCGGGATCGTCGTTGCGACACTCAATGCTGCATCGGTCGGATTCCCTTGTCCGTCGTACGCCTGGGCACTCACTAAAGCAACGTAGGCGGCTTCGACATCACTCAAACGATTTCGATCAGAAAAGACGCTGAGTGCCGCTTCATACTGCTTCCCATCAACGAGCGCTTGCATCTTCGAAAGGTAGGCTTGGAAATATCCAGGCTTTTTATTAATGGCTTCGTCGTAGGCAACAATCGCTTCACTGACAGCCGCTTTCACTTGAGCGTCGGTCACCGTCTGGTCAGTCTGTTGTCGCTGACGCAGAATGGTCATGACCGTTTGACCATAGGCAACGTCATGGATCGGATTGACCGGCTCGATCTGACGGAGGGTGCGGAAGTTTTCCTGCGCCCGGTTGACGGCATCCGGAATCGCATACGACAGAACATTCAAGACCTCATTCTCGGTTTCATACAATTGCGGATTATTCCGATCGCGCGCAATCGCTTGATCGATGAGACTCGTGAACTTCGTTAAGGCGGCTGACGCCTCTTCCATTTTTTGCGCTTGGACCGCGTTCTGAACCTGGGCCCCATACGCATTTGCGAGAAGTTTCACCGCTTCTGTGTTTCGACCATTCAAGGTCTGTGCGGTTTTCAGCGTCCGGATGACTTGATCGACCGGAACTTGATCACCAGCCTGAACGATTGCCCGACGGAGGTATACATCGGAGAGATAGACACCCACGAATGGAATCATAATCCCAATGATGAGGATCGCGCCAAGCGAGAGACCGGCGTAGGCAAGCGGTGGTAGCGGTCGAGTCGTGGGAGCATGATCAGCCCCGACCGTGGCCCGTGCCAGGCCAAGCATTGCACAGGTCAGAAATAACAATGGGAACGACCAGAGCGTTAGGAAACCCGAAACGAGGGTGACCGCAATCGCCAGGATGGTGATCAGCAAAAATGGGTCACCAGAACGACGCCATGCACGCCATGCCATTGACGCTCCGAGTAACAGCAAGCCGAAAAAGATGACTGCGCCGGCAATACCCATCGTGGCAAAGAGTTGGAGCCAAGCTTGTCCCCCTTGAGTGAATCGTACATCCCAAACCGGTGAGGAGGTGAAAGATTCGGGTCGATGACTGACGAACGCATAATACCAAGTCGATGGACCGGTCCCGAGCACCGGTCGTTCGGCGAGGGTGGCCATGGTCGTCGCCGTGGTAGTGTTCACACCGAGTGTTAGTTCTTGATATGAAGGTAAACCGCTCTTATTCGAGATGTTTGTCACTTGGGCGATCATTCCGAGAACAGCGACGGCAATCGCCGCCACGATGAGACGCATATTCACTCGCTTCTGTTCGCGTGACTGGTGCAACACAACGATGATCATCCCGAGCGCAAAGACCGCCCACCCGAGCGCCCGACCCGAGAAGAAGAGGACCAGCCAGCTCAACATCAGTCCGAGGCTGAGTAATAGTTTTGCCCAGCGCTCTGATTCGGTCGTCCAGAGCATCAACATCGCTGCACCGAAGATGGCTGCGGCAATGGAGAGATGGAGATTCAGGTTTCCGATCACACTAAACCACTGACTCTCCCGGAGCGGGTCGGGCCATAGCGACAGACCTGCAAATTGGAAAAGTTGGGCGATCAGGCTCAGACCAAGACTGACGAGGACAATCGTCCACACAAGTCGGCGATCGGCGGCAGCGACGAACAGCCTCGCCACCAGAAAATAGAGACCGATCATCGCCCAAATCACGATCAACGATTGATTCGTCCAGCCGGGCACCCCAAAGACTGAGGACCACCAATGGACCGAGGTGATGGTGCCGACCGTAGCGACGAGACCAAATACCAGGACCAGGATATCAAGCGGGTGCCAGGACCAGCGATCGCTACCTCGGCGGAGCATGGCGATTGCTAGGCACGCCCAACCGATGACGACGGTCAGCACCAGCACAAACCCTTTTTGTATTTCCCATGGGTCAGTCCCCCATGGCGCGACCACGACCGGAACGAGAAAAAGTCCGAAAGCGGTCGTAATCTTGGCCGCCGATTCCCAGGCGGCCCCTCGATCGGTCGGCGCGAAGGTCGCGATGACGCGACGCACGAGTGATGGTTTTTTTCGGGCGGGTGTTTTGATAGGCATACGTGAATCGTACGGTTACGCTGATCGGAGCCGATTGAGAAGTGTATGATACTCCTCGTCGGAATAGAAGTCGATACTGACGGTGCCGCGATCTTCGCGACGTGAAATCGTTACTTTTGTACCGAACCGGTTACGCAATTCGTCTTCGGCGGCGATAATTTCCGGATCGGCGCGGCGACGTGAATGTCTCCGGACAGTCGTCGCCCGACCAAGCGTTCCGGCGGCACGAACTGGTAATGATTGATGGACGATTTGGGCAAACAGTTTCTCGCGTTCGTGTGGCGTGACCGCCGAAAGCAGTACTTTCCCATGACTGGCGGTGATCTTCCCGTCTCGTAGAGCGCTTAACATTTCTGGCGGGAGGGTCAAAAGGCGCATGGCGTTCGCAACGGTCGTCCGCGATTTCCCAACTTTTTCTGCGACCTCTTCCTGCGTCAGACCGAACTCGTCGAGGAGCTGCTGGTATGCGAGCGCCTCTTCGACCGGATTCAGATCCTGTCGTTGGACATTTTCGACAATCGCCATTTCCAGTTGTTCAAGCTCACGCGTTTCGCGAACGATCGCGGGGACGGTGGGAAAGCCGAGCCTTTTTGCCGCCCGGAGGCGTCGTTCACCGGCGATCAGCTCGTATCGCTCGCCATTTTTCGTCACGACCATTGGTTGGATGATCCCATGCTGGCGGATGGATTTGACGAGCTCATCGAAAGCCTCCGTCTGGAAATTCCGGCGCGGCTGGTGCGGATTCGGATCGATTAATTCGATCGGAATATCGAGCAATCGCGGTGCGGCACGACCACTGTCACGACGGCCTGCTGGAATTGTAGCTACAGTCGGCAACGGCGCGGGTGTTGGGACGCGCAACGGCTGTGGATTCGGAGCGGGTCGCTCGGTCACGATTTTCGGGGGCACCGGTGGTGTCAGTGGGGCTGTCGTGGTTGTCGGACGGCGAGACGGGATGAGCGACCCGAGACCGCGACCAAGAGGATGATCAGACATGTTTTGGTTTGTGATGAATTTCTTTGGCAAGCTTCTTGTAGGCTTTCGCGCCAGCGGAATATGGATCGTATTCATGAATCGTTTGGCCGTAGGAAGGGGCTTCGGCAAGACGGATATTGCGCGGGATGACGGCACGGAATATCTGTGAGCTCGGAACGTACTGATACAGTTCCGTTAGGACCGCTTCCGACAATCTGAATTGCGGGTCATACATCGTCAGGACGACACCCAGAAGTTTCAGGTCGGGGTGAAGATTTTGCTTGACGAGATCAATCGTTTCCATGAGTTGACCGAGCCCTTCGAGCGAATAATATTCCGATTGAACTGGGATCAGGACTTCATCCGCCGCGACCAAACTGTTGATGGTCAACAGACCGAGCGTTGGTGGCGCATCGATCAATACGTAATCATATCGGTCGAGCAGTTCGCGAAGATTGTCCCGCAACAGGTATTCCCGTCGATCGAGCGGCACTAATTCGACTGAGGCACCGGCTAACGCGACCGTGGCGGGGGCAAGATGTAGCCGTTCGGTCGACGTGGCCACAACTACATCGGACATTGCCGTCGGTGTGACCAATACTTCATAGATCCCTTTGACGAGTCGCCGATGGTCAACGCCAAGGCCGCTGGTCGCGTTGGCCTGGGGATCAAGATCGATCAATAACACCCGTTGCCCGAGGCGTGCTAAGGCGGCTCCGAGATTGACAGCGGTCGTCGTTTTTCCGACGCCACCCTTTTGATTCACGACTGCAATGACTCTAGCCATAGCCTGAAATTTCTTTGCGAGTATACCATTTTTTTTGTTCCGACACAACAAAAAAACCGTCTGGTGCCGGAGAAGGGAGTCGAACCCTTAATCCCGTAAGGGAACGCGATTTTGAGTCGCGCGCGTATGCCATTCCGCCACTCCGGCCAAGCACGAGAGAACTCTACTGTCCATCGTAGGCAATGTCAACGCGTAAACATCAGGCAAATAGAAACACATGCATAATGAAATCCAGTGACCCGGGGGTCACTGGACTGTCTGGATGAGCGGCGTCAGCATGGCCGGCGGTTCAGTCATCAGCGCGACGAACGAGCGTTCGGCTTTCTCGGCGTCCTCACCATAGACGAAGCGGGCATCGAATGCGTCTTGAGAGCCCGCATTGACGATCAGGTACATGCTCTTCGACAACACATTGAGCGTCAATAATTCGGCCGAGGTGTTGGTCGAAAGCGAAGCCATGATCAGACACGCAGCGGCGGCGGTCAGACGTTCCGTGTTGAGCAGCAGCATAGCTGTCTCAGGGAATGGCTGATCCGGACCCGCGTTCCGCATCATCATCCGGGCTATCGGAATCCCACCATCGCGGATGTCCCAAACTCGAATGTGCGATATGCTCCACGTAGTACAGGTGCGGTGCATGGATGCCTCCTAAGTTGGGGGGTAATCCAGCGGACGTCCCGGTACGTTAATTCAAGGTTATGCTCGTGTTGGTTGGTCGTCAACTCCGCCAACGATGAGGCGGTCAAGCCTTTACAAAAACCGTCGCGTAGGGTAAGACTATCCCGCGGGGAAGTGTAACGGCTGCACGGCGGGCTCATAATCCGCAGGTAGGGGGTTCAATTCCCTCCCCCGCAACCAAGTATTCTCGACACATTTAGATTTTTAATGAACTCCTCCATTCAGCCCATCACTGGGAATTGAAGGGCAGGAGCGACAGCGCGTCGCGCGGGAGCGTCCGACGAGCCGCCAGTGGCGGGTCGTCGCTGCCCAGGACACAATTCCCTCCCCCGCAACCAAGCGTCAGCGCGCCTTTCGGGTTGCGCGGATTCGTAAACGAATCCGCTTCACCCTCAAAGCGCGTGCCGCTTTGCCCCACGAAAGCGAAGCTTTCGCGGGGACCCCTCGAGAGGGTATAATGCAATTCATGCCGGGGTAGCTCAGTTGGTTAGAGCACAGGACTCATAAGCCTGGGGTCGGCGGTTCAAATCCGCCCCCCGGTACCATTGCGAAAGCGGACGACCATTGCGTCGTCCGTCTTCGCAAACGAGTGTCGGCGCGGATTTGAAGGGCAGGAGCAAGACGGAGCCGCAGCGACAGTCGAGCGATCGTCGAGCTCCCGGTGGGTCGAGGCTACAAGAAACGGCAACTGCTTGCCGTTTCGCGGGCCGAGACGGGTGGCGCCATGTTTCGAAGGAACGGCGACACCCCGGGAGGTCGACGCTGCCCAGGATAAAATCCGCCCCCCGGTACCATGCGTCATCGCGCTCGCCGTTTCAACGGCGGGTGCTTTGCATCCCGCCGGCACCACTTCGGGCGCGCCTGCCTGTCGGCAGACAGGTGCCGCTTTACCCCAAAAGAGGAAACCTCTTTTGGGGACCCCTTGTTCGGGTGATTGCTTCCCCGCTCCAGCTCAGGAGCGTGCCGTTTACAAAAAAGATTGAGAGTCTTTCCGGGCTGAGGAGGCCAGGTTTGCGCGAATGGCTTATGACTGGTTTGCTGGTCACGGGTTTTTCACGTATCCTAGTCCCATGCGCCGCAACCTGACTATCACTGCCCTCGTCGTTGTCCTCGTGGTTGCAGTGGTGCTCGGATTAAAATACGCGAGAAAAACGGATTCGAATGCAAACACGAACGTGGCCGCTTACCAACCGGTCCTGAAACTGATCGAGCCAGACGGGTTGAGCCTCAATAAAAAGAAGTTGACGTACACAGTTCCACTACTCGTGTGCGATACCCCACCCTGCGATCAGTTTTCTGAACCAGTTTCAGGAAAAATTTCCAATAGCAACACGTTCACCCTACCTGATGATACGAATCTTGATATTCGAACGATGAGGGTCACAATTGAAGGATATCAGGAATTCACTATAGGAAATGACGGCATTCGTCGCCCGAACGGTGATTGGGAGATTCGGCTACAAAAATAGGTATTGCGTCCTGGACAGGAATCGCGTAGGCTAGCCCAGCCATGTTTTTGACTACCCATGCCGCCGCCGGCATTCTGATTGCCAGCAAGGTAACCGACCCATATCTCGTTTTTAGCCTGGCGTTCGCCTCCCATTTTGTACTGGATTTCATCCCGCATGGTGATGAATCGCTCTATCGCGACCACGAATGGAAGGTCAATAAGAAGTACCGTCACGTCGTCTATTACAACGCCATCGACTTCGGCGTCCTGGTCGGCTTGACCCTCTGGTCGTATCGTTTCACCGACCCAAGCCAGACCGGCCTCATGTTGCTCGGGGTGCTCGGCGGGGTGGCGCCAGATTTTCTCAGTTATCTCTTCCCGGTCATTCACGAACGGATGAGTTGGCTCTTCTTCGTCCGCTGGCTATACGCCGTCACAAAACCGACCGGCCTTCGGTATCTTGTTCGCGCGCAGAATTGGGTCCATCAGGTGCTCCATCATGAAATCATCCGACGCGATATCCCCTTCCGATATGGACTCGCGCTTCAAGTCGTCCTGATGCTCGTCTTCCTCAGTGCAAGTCGTTAGGACGCGAGACGATTCAGCATTGCCGGTGTCGACCAAGTGAACGTTCGAGTTGCCACGCCCCCAATGTCGGCCACCGATAGCTTCATCGGTCTATCACTTCCCCAATCGACCTTCGACGATGGTGTAAAAAATGCCACCCAGCGACGCTGAATCGTGGGGTTCGAATTTGATGTCGGGAGATCGGTCACGACGAGTGGAACGAGTTCTGCCATCTCGGCCTCGGTTTCATCAACTGTGAAGGTCAGGGCGGCACGTACCGTGTCATCAGGCAATCGAGCGCTCGCGGATCCGGCGACCGCATCCATTGCCACAATCACGGCGATCTGATCTTTTGTTTCCGCGTCAAACGTTTCAACGACCTGGGTATCCAATGAGCCTCGCTGCGGATCGTTGACCATCAGTGTCTTCAGACCGGGGGTCAAGAGGGTGGCCGACATCGTCGCTTCTCCGATACCCTCGTCACCCCGCCATGAGGCTTCATAGACTGCCCCAAATGCCTCATGTGCATCAGCTGCCGCAGTCGAGTTTTGGGTACTTTGACGAGGCGTCGTCTCGATCCAGCGCCACACGGACCAGATCCCAACCACCAATACAACGACTATCGCGAGCGCGCTGGCCCAGATGAACTTACCGGATTTCATACGACGACATCGTCGGGCTCGGTGACCAAAGGTCCTGGCGCTCCGCACAAATGATACGTGTTTCGCGGCAGAGTTTCGGAACAGCCCCGTCAGCCCGCGCGACGTGAACAGCCATCAAACCAAGGAACGAAACCGTCAGGACCATTAATGCCACGAATGCAGCCCCCCGCGATACGATTGGAACATCTGTCCGAACATCGGGCTCGAGGAGGTGATCGACCCGGGCTTCAACCGCAGACCAAGCGAGACCGACCGAATGATGCAAGCCTTCGACCCGGAGCAGAGCGCGGGCGACCGTCGCTGTATCCCGATATTCGTCCGAGGCGGCTCGGTCGGCAATGATCTCGAATTCCGCGATCGCCGCCTGATGAAGGTCATCGATCCATGGTACGAAGGCAAACGCTTCCCCAATCAGCCCAGCGAACCACCGCCAGAGTGGATGAAACCCACGCTGATGGGCGCGTTCATGTCGCAAGACGACCCGAAATTCGGAACCGGATAACCGCCGGAGAAGACCCTGACTCAGATAAATTTCTGGCCGGATTCTTCCGATTGTGAGTGCGAATGGTTCGAGCGAAGATACTAAACAATATCGAATACCGAGACCGCGGTGTGAAATCTCACGATACGTCATCGACTCTGTCATCTGTCGGAATGCATGTTCGCGGCGATGGATTCGCCACGCCCCGAGTCCAACCCGCCAGCCGAGCAAGAAAATCAAGACACATAACGATGCCGCTGGCCAAATGGTGCCAGTGGCTGGTGCCACGGTCCATAGATTACAGCCGCATGATGTCGGTTGGGGTTGGGTCGCCGCCTGCCAAGCCGCGGTTGTACTCACCGCCAGGACAACGCTCAGCAATACGCCGAAACCGATCAGGGTCGTGGTGGCCGGCAGTCGCCGCTTACTCATGACGCTTCTTTCCGGCATGGCGTTTGAGGCGTTGAAGTTTTTCGGCCGGTAAGGTGTCGAGTGTTTGAAGGAATTGAACGAGGGCGACGTCCCCATAGCGATCGACGAGGGCATGGATATTATTCCGACTGCAGACCGCCGCGAACGATTCGCGATCCTGTTGGGCATGATACCGATAGGAATTACTCGGTCCCGCCGTCCGGCGCAGATACCCATCCGTTGCCAGACGATTCATCACCGTCATGATGGTCGTATATGCTAAACGACGCCCACGAAGCTCGTCGACGACTTCTCGGACGGTTGATGGACCGCGTGTCCAAAGGACATCCATGATCGCTGATTCGAGGGAGCCGAGAAAATATTTCATATTCCTACTACGACACAGTGTAGCAGGTTACGATTTGGCCAGCAACCGTTAGAGGATGGCGAGCGTTCCGGCGAGGTAGAGCATCAAAAGTGCCCCTAAGACGGCCGGATGGTGCCGCCGACGCCAATTCATCGCGACATTCATAGCCGCCAGGACAAAGACGAGCCCGAAGATGGTCGTCAGGAAAGCACGAGAAAAGAATAACACTTTCAAAGCTTCGCTCATCGGTCCCGTCGGGGCAGCAATGACACCCGTATGGAAACGAGCAGCGTCGAGAAGTTCGTAGGAGGCAACGTTTCCGGCTGCATCACTGATCACCAATCGCACCATCCCCGCCATCGGACCGTCATCAGCTAGGACCGCTCGACCGACGAAATGGGTATCAACCCGTTGGAGTGCTTGCGAACGGGCACCCGTCTTGACCGTCGCCGATGCGATATCTGCATCGGCTGGGATCGTCACATCATACGTCTCGTTCAATGGGAACGCTGGCCAAAAGGAAACTGACTCGATCGCGATCTGGGGCGACTTCGTATCGACCGTCACCGCTAATGTCACTTCAGGACTGACGAGCCCCCGCGCGGTACTCGTGACACTCACGGTCCGATTCCCATCTTCAAATGGTTGAGAAGGGGTCAGCGAAAATACTCCATCAGCCGGGACGGTCCCGCTCGCCAACGATTGGCCATTCATGACGATCGTGACGACACTCCCCGGCTCAGCTCGTCCGACGAACGTCGGTTTCCCGATCGTCAGGACAGAACCAGATGCGGGTGAGTTTAGGATTGGGGTGGCTGGCGGCAAAGATGGTTTTGGTGCGATCACGATCGGCTCCGGTTCCGTCTGCAATTCAGTCTGCGTCACGACCGGGTCAGGCGTCTGGGCTGGACGGACTTTCGGTTGTGTCGTCGTATATGTCGCGCGGGCGCCGAACATCTGGACCACGACCAGCGATGTGGCCCCATCAATCGTCCCGGTGGCGGTCGCGACTCCAATCTCCTTGAACCGCGTACTAAGTAAATTAGCGCGATGTGAGGGTGAGGCGAGCCAGGCGTCGATGATGTCTTCACTGGAAGAATAGTCGATGGCTAAATTCTCGCCGGCGGCTGTGTAGGCGTAGCCAGCTTGCTTGAAGAACGTCCAGGGAGTGACCTTGGTCGGGCTGATATGGGCAAAGTACCCATTTTTTACCATGTCATTTGCCTTGGCACGGGCGGCTTGTTTCAGTTTGGCATTTTCCGCCACCGCGGCGATATTCCGTGTCGTCCGGGCTTTGTTTGTCAGCGTCACGATTGCCGACGGCGTGACCGAGGTGACCGAGGCTTGGTCAGCATAGCCAGATACTATCAGCACCGCGATAAGCTTGACCGCGACCATCGTGACACCAGTGACATGTAACGTATGTCGACGTAACGCATGCGGATGATAATCATTACCCGCGTGCGGCACGAACGCATTCCGCGCATGATGGATAGCGCGGTGATGCAGATGACGGATCCGATGATGCAGAGGCGGCATGACTACCTAATTAGGATAACACGCGATGATACCATAAAACAGCCCTTTCGTCAAGGCTGGTGGAAAAATCACTCATGAGCCTCGGTGACGATCAGCTCATCGTACTTCCCGTGCCGCTTCGTTAGTCCAATATATTTCGGCCATGGTTTTTTATCGAACCCAAACCATGATGGTGGTTTTGAAAATGCTGTCTGCGAAGCCCAGCCGACCGTCGTTAGGTCCAGTTTCGTTTCTACAACATCACCCGACAAAATGAGGCGTGGATGATCTTTGATAATCGCGAAAAGATCTGGGGTAAGGGTCTCTTCACAATTTTTTAACACGACGTAACGATCAGCCCAGTGCGGCAACGCGCGCATCGAACGAAGGAGGAATTCGCTGTTGCCGTGCATTGTCACTAATCGAGATTCCGATAGTGGTGTCGCCACTTCGGCGCGCAACGAAGGGGCCGTAACATCAAGCTGTTTCGACAGGCCAAGCTCTTCTTGTAATCGTTTTACGACCATCGGCCAACGGGAGAGGAAGACGACCGATTCCTCGGCGCGAACTAACTCCGCGGCTATCACGATCGTCGCTAACGAGACGCCTGAGCCACCAGCACCATGGATCAGCATCGGGAACCAATTCGGTTCAAAACGGACCCGAGCACCAGCGATCGATACGTGTAGCTCGGTCATAGATGGTCAAAATATACAATTGATCGACCTTCTAGGCAATCATCTACACCCGTTACTGCTATACATATTGGATCTATGGTACGATGTGCAGACAAAACGTAATCTCTTTCACTATGCTTCATAACCTCCCCCCGCTCCCCTACGACTACACCGCGCTCGAACCAGCGATCGATGCCGATACGATGCGGTTCCACCACGATAAGCATCATCAGACCTACGTCGATAAGTTCAATCTGGCCGTTGAAGCCTTACCAACCGATCTCCGCGATAGTTCCCCAGAGTCTCTCCTGACAAACCTCGCGACCCTGCCGATCGAAGATAAGCTCCGCACAGCTATCCGAAATCATGGGGGTGGTCACCTCAACCACTCGTTCTTTTGGAATATCATGGGGCCAGAAAAAGCCGTTGATCAGACACTGCTCGCCGATATCACGGCGACCTGGGGCGATTTGGAAACATTCAAAAAAACCTTCCAAGAGCAATCAATCGGATTATTCGGTTCCGGATGGACCTGGCTCGTCCGAGATCAGTCCAGCGCCTTGAAAATCTACAATCTCCCGAACCAGGATTCCCCTCTCTCGATCGGTCACGTACCGGTCTTCGCACTGGATCTCTGGGAGCACGCGTATTATCTCAAGTATCAGAACAAGCGGGCTGACTACGTCACCGCCTGGTGGTCCGTTTTGAAACTGCTCCCCTAGTCGGTCGGGCCGATCGCTCCCTGAAACGCTTGGAGTCCGAGCGTGGCGCAGGTGCGTCGCGCGGGGTTGACCGTCACCCCGAGTAAGGCGGTAATGTCCGCTTCGGTCAGCGCTAATATCTCAGCTTTCGTTTTTCCACGCAGTGTTTCGGTGAGCATTGACGTCGCGGCGGTCGAGATCGCACAGCCGCGACCGGTGAATGTCGCTTCGGTTACCCGATCATCAGCACCATATTTCACGAACACATCCACCTCATCACCACAGAGTGGGTTCGCCCGATGCATGGTCGCGTCAGGATCAGGTACATCATGAAAATTCCGCGGGTGACGACCGTGGTCGAGGATCTGTTGTTGGTACATCCCCTGGCTCATGCGAAGGCACGGTGAACGGCGACGAGTCCTTCAATCAACCGATCGATATCAGCCGTCATCGTATGGAGATATCCGCTGGCTCGGGTTGTGCCAGCGAGACCAAAGCGACGGTGGAGCGGCTGGGCGCAGTGATGTCCGGCGCGAACACAGATCTGACGCTCATCCATGATTGAGCCAACATCGTGCGGGTGAACGTCCGGGATGTCGAGCGCAAAAATTGCACCGCGGGGTGATCCTGCTTTTGCGCCGAGGACAGTCACAAAAGGTAACGCCGCGAGTTTCTCCAATCCGTAGGTTGCAATCTCTTGGTCGTGTTTCCAAATCTGGTCCATCCCGACCGATGACAGGTAATCGATCGCCGCGCCCAAGCCGATCACGCCGCCGATGTTCGGGGTCCCAGCTTCGAATTTCCATGGCACCTCATTCCAGCTTGCGCCCTCCTTCGTCACTTCGCGAATCATGTCACCGCCGCGTTGGTAGGGTGTCATGACTTCGAGGAGCGCTTGTTTCGCATACAGTACGCCGACGCCGCTCGGGGCTAACATCTTATGACCGGAAAAGACGAGAAAATCAGCATCGATCGCTTTGATATCGACCGGGAGATGTGGAACTGACTGCGCCCCATCAACAAGGACTAGGGCACCGACGACATGAGCCTGCTTCGACAACATCGCCACATCATTGACCACACCCAAGACATTCGACATTTGAGTAATCGCAAGAAGTTTCACGCCGACCAGCAACTCATCAATGTTCGTCAGATCAAGATCGCCATCATTCGTCACCGGAATCCAGCGTAGTTCGACCCCAAGCTCATCGCGAAGCCGTTGCCAGGGCACGATGTTTGCGTGGTGTTCCATCTCGGATATCAGCACGACATCACCACGCTTCAGATTCGCGCGTCCCCAGGTCTCAGCGACAAGGTTGATCCCTTCGGTCGCGCCGCGCACAAAAATGATTTCGCTTGTTGAAGCGGCATTGATGAACTTCCGAACCTTTTCCCGTACGGTCTCATACGTATCAGTCGCCTGCTGTGATAGTGCATAAACACCGCGGTGGACATTCACCCCCGATGTTTCGTAGTACATTCGCTCCGCATCGATCACTAATTGTGGTTTCAAACTCGATGCGGTCGAGTCGAGGTATATCAAGTCAGGGTGATGACGAAAAACAGGAAAATCTTGGCGCAGTCGATGTGGATCCATATCGTTTCTTACCCTATACCAACTTTCCTCGCCCGTACAGCCCCGATGAAGGCGTCAATCAGCAAATCCGTTGCTGCAATTCGTGGGATTCCACGGGTCAGTAAATAGAACAGCTGTTCCCGATCGATCGGCTTCGCCGTCGCGGCATGTCCGGCTTTAACGTCATCCGCTTCGATCTCGAGGCTTGGGGTCGCATCCGCCCGTGCTCGCGGTGACAATAGCAACGAATCTTGTCGCAGGAAGGTGTCACTTTTGATCGCCCCTGGTCGGATATGAAGCATACCCGTGAAGATCAGCCGGGCTTCATCGCTCAAGACCGCGCGCATATCTGTCCGTGACCACGTCTCCGGAGCGGCGTGATCGATATCAAGATGGAGAGCGAGCGACTCGGTACCATGACCATGCCAAGCGCCAACTATTTCGGCTCGCGCACCGCGACCACGCAATTCGATTATTCGTTGACGACGTTCGGATGGTACAACCGTCGGGTCGAAAAAAAGACCTAACGTGCCGCCCTTCTCAACGACGTAATGGACTTCCTCATCAACCAACGTGTCTGCTATTGTTCGACGGCCTTGGATTTCAATAGTTTTCATCCGACGCTTCCCTCCATATTCAGCTGGATGAGATGATTCAGTTCGACCGCATATTCGAACGGGAGCTCACGAACGATCGGCTCGATGAAGCCGCTGACGATCAAGCCGGTCGCCTGATTCGGTGTCAGTCCTCGTGATTGGAGATAGAACAGTTGTTCCTCACCGACCCGAGAGACGCTCGCCTCATGGGCAATCGAAACATCGTTCGCGCGGATCTTCATCGTCGGATATGTATCAGAGCGGGACTCGGGATCGAGGAGTAGCGCGTCGCACTGGACGTTCACTTTTGAACCATGGGCGTTCGGGGTGACGTGGACCAGTCCACGATATGACGTGCGGCCGCCGGCCCGGGCGATCGACTTAGCCGTGATCAGCGACGAGGTCTCCGGGGCGACATGGATCGCTTTTGCCCCGGCGTCGAGATGCTGGCCCGGGCCGGCGGCCGCCACTGACAGCACCTCACCTCGCGCCTTCGGACCGATCAAATAGACGCTCGGGTATTTCATCGTCACTTTCGAACCGAGATTCCCATCGATCCATTCCATCACTCCTTCGGTATCGACCTGGGCGCGTTTCGTCACGAGATTATATACATCGGTCGACCAATTCTGGATCGTCGTGTAGCGCACCCGAGCGCCGGGTTTCACGAAGATTTCCACCACGGCCGCATGGAGCGAGGCGGCCGAGTAGACCGGCGCCGTGCAGCCTTCGACGTAATGGACGAAACTACCCTCCTCAGCGACGATCAAGGTCCGTTCGAATTGACCGAGCTGTCGCGCATTGATCCGAAAGTATGCTTGGAGTGGGAGCGTACATTTCACCCCGCGCGGGACGTACACAAATGAACCGCCTGACCACACGGCCGTATTCAGGGCGGCGAATTTATTATCAGCGGCCGGGATGAGTGTCCCGAAATACTGTTTGACGATCTCTGGATGGGCTTTGACCGCCGCATCCATGCTCATGAAGATGACCCCCTGTTTCGTCAGGGTCTCCTGAAGCGAATGATAGATGACCTCACTATCATATTGGGCACCGACCCCGGCTAAAAATTCCCGTTCTGCTTGCGGGACGCCGATGCGATCATAGGTCTCCTTCATGTTCGCCGGAACATCATCCCACGAACGAACCGCATTTTCGGTCGGCTTTAGATAGTAGGTGAAATCCTGAAAATTGATGGCGCTCAGGTCGGCGCCCCAGCTTGGCATGGCTTTTTGTTCGAAGACCGCGAGTGCGGCGAGTCGATGGTCGCGCATCCAGTCCGGCTCGTCTTTCCAGTTAGAGATTTGTCGTACGATTTCAGCGTTCACCCCTCGATCAGTCCGACGCAAGAACTCCTCTGGCATGGCGAAGCCATAGGCATAGGTAGCGCTGGTGGAGCCGGGTTTGGTCGGAAGCGGTAAACTCATCGTTTAAGACGCTGGCAATTGATGCGAATCGTATCCACTTTTTTCGACCGCATCGACCAGTTCGAACCCACCGCTTTGGGCGATCCGACCATCGACTAATACATGGACTCGATCAGGTCGCAGGAGATCGAGGAGACGACGGTAGTGCGTGATGACAAGGAATCCGCGATCAGGGCGACGCATGGCGTTGATCGAGGCCGCAATGGTCTTTAAGGCATCAACATCGAGGCCGGAATCCGTCTCATCGAGAATTGCTAGCCGTGGTTCGAGAATTAAAAGTTGTAAAATCTCGAGTCGTTTCCGTTCCCCACCCGAAAATCCTTCATTCAATCCTCGTTCCAGAATAGCGTCCGGCAAGCCGACGGTGTGAAGCGCCGGGGTAATTTTTTGTAAGGCTTCATCAATACTGATTGGTTCTGGGCGGCCGCGGGCGAGGATCGTTCGCAGATATGGTCCGATTTGAAGACCCGGGATTTCGACTGGCGACTGGAACGAGAGGAACAGGCCCGCGGCCGCCCGCTCTTCCGGTTTCATGGCCAAGATGTCATGCGGACCGAATGTGACATTCCCCGACACGACCCGATAGCGTGGGTGGCCGAGCAAGGTCTGGGCGAGTGAAGATTTTCCTGATCCGTTCGGACCCATTAATGCATGCACCTCCCCGCTGGGAATGGTCAGGCTCAGATCCTTTAGGACATGCTTCCCCTCGACCTGGACATTCAGCCGGTCGATGACGAGTCGATCAGTCATGCGGTCGGTGTTATTGCGGCCAGAATGGTCGTCGTCGAAGGGCTCCCACGCCAATATCCACGCATGATCCCGTCGATGTCGATCAGGACAACGGTCCGTTGAACAATCTCGACGGCGTATAGTTTCTTCGTTGCACCGTACTCACGGGTCACAGATAAATCCGCGTCGACCAGCAACGGCGTCACCAGTTGATGCTTCTGAATGAAATGTTGGTGTGAAACCGCATCACCTGGGTTCACCCCGAAAACACTGACGCCGGCCGCTTGATACAAACGGTCATCGTTGCGGACGGTGCAAAGTTGCTTCGTACAACCAGGTGTATCATCACCCGGATAAAAAATCAGCACGACCGGACGGATGCCTTTGAATGAAGCCAGAGTCACTTCGTTCCCATCCTGATCACGAAGCGAGAAATCTGGAGCTGGGCGGCCGATCATGGTTGTCGTAGTCATAGGGTCGTCCTCTTTTTCGCGCAGCCGGCGCAGAGCCCGGTCGCCCGAAGTGAACTAGTAAAGATGAGCTGGTCGCCGAACATTTTGCGATCGACATAGCTTGGAAGCGTCCGACCGGCGAGTCGTCGGACCCGACCACAGCGCTGACAGGTGAACGTCGCCCCGTGCCAGGGCGAGCCGATGTAGCGTCTCATCCCATCATCGGACGGCACCTCGGCGATCTCCCCGCGCGCTGCAAGTTGATCGAGATGACGAAAGACGGTCGCGCGGCTAACGCGCGGAAGATGAACGGCAACGTCCTCCGACGCCACCGGCTCGGTCGACAACTTCACGACCTGGAGAACCGCGCGACGTTGGGGGGTGGCACGACGTGGCATATGTTATTGAGACTGAGTCTCAATAAGAGGAGTGTACGTTTTATGCGACCGTGGGTCAATGGATTGACATAGCGAGCAAAGTATGGTAGCGTCATACGTTCCCGTTGTTGGTATCACTCTGCTCACTCCAGAACCGGAAGGATTCCTGCACATGTCCATCATGATCGAGAACGGACGTCACCAACTGATGGTGGTCGTTCCGGAACGGCTGCTCCCGCATTACCTACCGATGGTCCGTGCCCTGACGGAAGACGAGGGGTTCGGGACCGTCGTCCAGTCGCGGGCGAAGGATGCGCTCTGGCACCTGGCAGCCGACCACCTGCCACTCCCCCACGCCATTCTGGTCGTCGAGTACGACCATGGGTTCGATGGGGCGGCACTGATCGGCGCCATTCGGAATCGGGCGCATACACGTCATCTACCCATCGTCGCCCTGTCCTCGGACTGCGACCCGTGCATTCCCGAGCGTGGTCCTCGCGCCCTGCGTCACGGGGCGAGTGAGTTCCATCGGGTTCCGATCGACACGGCGACGTTGGCCGGTCGGATTCGGGACCTCATCACCGCCGCGTAGTTCGGGTCTCCCGACAGTCCATCCACCCTCGTTCGGAGGATTACCATGTCAACACCCACTCGGGTGTACGATCCCGTCCGGGATCTTGACCGGCGGCTACTCCCGCCGAGCGCGAAGCTCGCGACCGACCTTCCGCACCGCGGCATGTACGCGGAGAAGGCAGCGATGGTGGCCAAAGTGGTCGCCATGTGCCGGCAGGCTGGAATCGAGATCTGCGAACGTGACTTCCTGACGCACCAGGTTCGTCGTCAGGTCAAGTCGAAGGTCCCGCACTACAGCCTCGCCACGGTCACGTCCGGCCAACTCTGGCGGATGTACGAAGATCTGCGACAGGGCAAGACGCCGCATCTGTTCCTGGCGGTGCTGGAGAAGCGCGGCTACACCGCCCGGGTCAGGCCATCACCCCCAAGCACGCCCGTCGCCGAGCCGTCCGTACAGGGCAACCTGTTCCAGGAGTCGAAATGAATCGGCTCCGCTCGTACCTCGATCACCCCGCGAAACTCCTGATCTTCTGCGCCGTGGCGCTGATGATCATCGAAACTTTGCGGTTCACGCACCTGATCCGAATCCCCTAGCTGTGAGCGAAGCGGAGCGGATCACAAAACGCCGGGTTCTCCACCGTTTGGAGGACCCGGCGTCATTTTTTTTGTTTACGTCGGTCGCGTGAACAAGAATACGAAAAATCCGATGATCGCGAGCGTCATGCCGACCGCTACTCCAGTGTAGACGAGGGCGAGGGTTTTTGACTTAGTCTCAATCTCGGATGGCATAGGTCAATAGTATATCACGTTATTCGACGACCACACCGCTATTGTTGAATCGTGACCAGTTTTGGAGTAAGGCGGCCCGGGTCCAGACGATTCGACCGACGATTGGGTCATTGATCACGAAGTGGGTCGGGGCCTCGGGTTCACCATAAAAACCAATGACCGTCCGAGCGTGTTCCCCTTTCCAGGCGAGGATCGGGTATCCCTCACGCGTTTTCCAGTCGTCTCGCCAGGCTCGACCGAGCGTTCCCCAAATGACCACCGGGTTACCTTTGGCAATCTGCCCCGCCACATATTCCGGCGTCCCATTCTGAAACGTATACGAACGGCGCCAGTTCCGAGCGGCTTTGGCGATGGGTTTCCAGTGGACTCCATAACCAGTCGAATTTTGTCGTCCGTCAATGTTTCCCACGAATTTCCAATCAGGATTACCCCAGACGCCCTTGCGTCGCGGGGTCGGATCGTACCCGATTTTTTTCATGATTGTTCGCTCACTGACCTTCACCCCTTTACCAGCCAAAGCCATCTTCAACGCCGCGGCTTCGCAGGATAAGGCGCGATCCTGAAAGTCCATTGGGATCGGGATGATGGTACGCTTGACCGTGGGTCGCAATTCCAACATGTCAACGGTTGCCCCTAGCACTGCCGAAGTTTCGATCGTCGGACGCTGTCCTGTTGTCTGAACAACGGCCGATAGTATTTCCTGTGGGTCATCGACCGCGATGATCTCGTTCGTTTCTCGATCACGTCGAACAATCTGTCTTATTGCGCGGAGATCGTAGGCGGTGCCTGGTGTCAGACATGCTGATGGACGAATTCGGTATCCCGCATCTTCCGTCAATTCTTCGGTGGTAAACGCTACGGTTGGACTCATGGAAAATTCCATCGTGACCGCTGGGTCTGGGGGTGCAGACAAGGTGACGAGTATTGCCTCGCAAGGTTTCATGGTCAAGACCGCCGTCGGTAACACGGCCTGCGGTTCTTCGATGTCGGCCTGCAACGCTAATATATCGGGTACCACCCGTGTCCCGAACATATACTCGATCGGCTTGACGGGAACTCCCCAAACGGAAGAAATACCATCCAGCTCTACTCGATATCGAGTCCCCGGATCGAGCGTTACGGACGGATGGAATCGGGCCACCCGATACCCGTGCTTGGTGGTGATCGAATCGGCGTAGAGCCAGTCGCCTTCAACCGGCGGTTCAATCGTTAGTCGCAACTGGTCACGATTTATTGGCCGATCGAATCGAAATATCAGGTCAGAATCTGTTGGCACTTCAATCTCACCCGGGGCTGGCTGAACGTCAACGTGCTGTGGGGGAAGGATATACGCATTTGTTACCCAGCCCATCCCCGCCACTGCTAGAAGCACAATCGTCAGACCGCTGAACAGTTTGGCGTTTTGAACCCCGACCGTATGCAGACGTGTGGGATGACGATACTGTTTCGTCGCGGCGAACAGCGGGCCGAGGAGCGCACCGACAATGCCCGCAAGAATCACATCTTCGATTGGTAAACCGGCGAGCGTCAGGCCGGACGGCGTCCCAATGGTCACCCACGTCCCGACCTGACCGGCCGCGCGAACGCCGATCAAGATCATCAAGATGACGTACCAGCCGCCAAGGCCGGCCGCACTCACGATCATGTCCCACACCACCGCCGTTCGGATCTTCATCGACAAGATGGCGGCGTTCACAAACAGGGCGAATATTCCTGCTAATATCGCCGGCGTTCCGGCTCCCAGTAAAATAATACCGACCAACGGCCCGACCACAAACATCTTTAATTGACCGCGAGCGACATGGACGCGAGGCGTCAACCAGCGATTGATCGTCTCCTCATAGCAAAGGGCGGCTAACGCACCAAGCGTCGCCCCAAGCAAAAGGTAGGCGAGGAACATCGCGAAGGCGTCCAGGGAATCGATTCCTAAACGCGCCGTCGAGCCAGCCAAAAGAATTTGTAAGAGACCGAACGGAACACCAAAAATACACCCCCATATCATTTGTCTTCGACGAGACGGCCAACGCCAACCAATGAGTAACGCCGCGGTGGTCGAGACGATGGCTATGAATAGGTGGTCCACGGTCGTATCATAACATTGTCTCCATTATGAGACTATAATCACCACCCGCGCGCCATTCATGACATCACCGTCATTCCAGTCACGGATCGCTTCCATCAGGACATCGAAATCATAGACGTAATTCTGTCCTTTCCGGGTACCCGGATCGTTGGTGACGAATTCTCCGCGAACCGTGTAGCCTTTTAGGAGCAACATATGATAGAGCGGGCCAGGTTGACGGAAATTTGGGTTCCCGAGTTCTCGACCGGCAGCCGGAACGATCACGAAATGCCCGGCGGCCAACTCGCGCTTCAGGTCATTCACCGTTGGATCGGTCAGCAATTCTGTCTCACGGCCATACACTTCGCGGATCATCTCAGCAACTTCGGCGGCGGTCGTCGATTTAAAATATCCGAACCGATCCATCTGCCACTGTTTCAATTCCTGTAGGGCCGCTTCGGCGTCAGCCGCATCCTTGATCGCCCGACCTTGAAGAGCGCGGGCGGCCATCAAGGCAGACGCTTCCTCACAAAAATCTTCATGATCTTCATCCCAGACCGCAAACGGTGCTTGGCTCGTGAACGGCGCTGTTAAATTCACTTCCGATGGCAACGCCGTTGCGGTATTGGAATTGCGTGGTGTGTTCGTATTAGCGTTTCCATTCGATTTGACTGTTCCAGTATTGATGTTACTCGTCGCAACATTTCGCTCGAGCGGGACGTTCGGTGTCGGTGTCGGAAAGAGTCGCGGCCAGGCATACCACCCGACAAGAAATGCTCCGAACACGACAATGGACATTGAGATAAGGAGTGGCGCGCGTTTCATGCGTGTGAATGTGAGGCTGATGAATGTGGTCGCACTTGGAGGATAACCGCCAAGATTGTGGTCAGCGGTACCGCAAGTAAGAGTCCAATACTCCCTAACACGGTCCGAACGATCTCTGTTGCGACCAATTCAGAGGAAACGATCATCCCGAAAGGTTGATCGCTCAGTCTGAATAATACGAGCAGGGGTAAAGCGGTACCGGCGTAGGCTAAGGCGAGTGTATTGATAATGGCTACCAGGTGCGAACGACCGACCCGCATGGCCGCTTGGTATAACGCCCGATTGGTGAGCGTCGGGTTCGCGTGACGTAGTTCGGCGACCGTTGCGGCCTGCGCGACAGCGACATCATCAAGGACACCCAGGATTCCCACGAGGATACCCGCTAACAGTAAGCCGCTCAAATCGATACTCCGTGACAACCCAATAGAGCCCAGAGCAAACGCTTCTTCGGAACCGAGCCCGGATAATTTGGTGAAACTGATGGCCCAGGCACTAAGGAATCCCGTCACCATCATCGCGCCGACCGTCCCACCAAGTGCCGCCGCTGTCATCCGGGTCAAACCTTCAGTCCAGAGCAGCGTGATTGCAAGAATGAGACTGGCGCCAATTAACGTGATGACCACCGGATTCGAACCATTGGCAATCGACGGCACGACCCACAGAATCAACATCACGAGCGACACGCCGAGACTGACTAATGAACGTAAGCCACGCGATCGTGTGAACCACCAGATCGCCACGAGGAACAGTCCGACGACCCACAGCAGTGCATCACCGCGAGCATGGTCAGCGAGGAGATACCTCGTCAGTCCATCGATATCACGATAGACAGTCACGACGACTCGATCACCTGGAAAGAATGAGCGACCAGCCGCGGTCGAGACCGATTCGTTATCACCAACGGTCACCGTCTGACCGTCTTGGAGCTTCACTTGGTACGTCATCTCCCCGGACGTCATCAACCGATCGAGGATCGTCCCAGTCGTCTGTCGTTCGATCTGACCACTGCCAGTCTGTGCGTGAACCGCGATACCAGTTAACCCGAATAGGGTGAGTCCAATGATCAGGAAAGCTCTCATGCGTTCGGATGATATGTCATTTCCCCTGCCCTGATCGGCACCATCGACCAATTCTCGCGCGGCGGAAATGGACAAGAATACTCTGGTGTATAGGCACAGTACGGATTGTAGGCATAATTGAAGTCCAGCCGAATTGATCCATCGCCGAGTTCGTGTGGCTCGAGATACCGGCCGGCACCATATGATTCATGGCCGCTCGTTCCATCGCGAAAAGGAAGGAAAAGATTTCCGTTGGCGTCTCGGAGGATGTGGAACGTGACCTCCTGCCCATCAATTTTCAGGTGCACGTTTCCCGCCCGATGATATGTCCGCTGTGGTCCGCTACTCGCTTCGACCTGGATCGGTGACGGATCAGTGGCTGGAGTCATGGGCAGCGTAAAAATGTATTCCGAACGAATCGGAAAGTATTTCAGGCCGGTGAACGTCTTGCGCCTTGGTCCAAGCGGTGAATCTGGACCACGGAATAACTCATCTTTCGCGGTCCGAAATTGTTCGAGCGTCATCGCCTACCGACGAGTGATAAGAATTGCGTTCGGCAATGCTCGACCTGGACCAAGGATATATTTTCCTTTGAGAATCATGGCGGTCGATCCACCACCATCGAGATTCATGGCGTTATCTAATTTTAACGCCGCCGCGACCGCCGCGAGGTCAGTCACCGTCGCCCCGTGTGCGACGAACAACATCATCGTCGTCCCCGCCCAACCGACTCCACCACGAGCTCCGTGAACGTTCGCTTGCTTCCAATCGAGCTTGTTCGGGTCGAGCGCGTGCGCTCCGTTCTTGCGGAGCAACGGTCCGTTGCTGATCGCCGCTTGGATGATACCGCTCCCCCCGACCGCCGCGGCATCTGAAGCAACCCGGGCAGCTAATCCGCCTGGGCCAGTAAATGTCGCGCTCGAACTATACAAGTACGGCCGATTGGTCGTATCGAAGACGAGAATTGGTTCAGATGTATATTTAATCCGGTCACTATTTCGCCAACTCGACGTGAAGGTGTTCCAGATCGGATAGAAATATGAATTTTTCTTCGACGCGCAGGCGGCGTAATCCTGAGGACAGAAATATGTGCCATGGAGTCCCGCGATCGCGTTTCGTCGTGAGGCATATTGACCAAGACTTAACGTCGGACAATCACGATCGCAGTCACTCGTATTCGCGGTATCGGTTGTGACGCGTAGCGCTGGGTCGCTCCAGTCGAACACCAATCGTTCCGTCTTGAATGTTCCTCGACTTGTCACGACATCACTCACGACCAGACGGATCGTCGACGCTGTTGGAATCGCCGCCATCATGTCCGGGGTGATGAGATAACGTTGAGCGCGGATGACGTTCATCGCGGTCGTACTCCGTCCGAGTCGGATCCGACGTTTCGTTCGTGGGTGAACGTACCAGGCTTGATTTCGTAGATCGGTGACTCGGAGGAAGCGGCCAGCCATCTTCCGACGATATAAAACATCACCGAGATCACTGGTCCCAACTACTGGGATACGAGCGAGGTCGGCGGAAGTAATTCGGATCGCATACTGTTCCATCACCGCCTTCACTTGGTCGAAATTGGAAATTCGGACCCGTTCTTTCGTCCGTGGGACGACGTAATACATATTCTCCGGATCGTCGGTGGTCGCGATGATTCGACCGATATACCGTTCCGCCATGGTCAACGACTGGGCTGGAACCGGCAGCAACAGACTACCAATAAAGAGGGTAAGCAAAAAACGCTTGATCATATATGACCAGTATAGCATGTCCAGTTACGCCGTCGTCGGAGCGGGATGTTGGGCTTGAGCCGGAGCGTTCGAACGGTTCGCGGGCTGGGTCGAACCGAGCAATTCCCGATAGAGATTTTCTGTCGCCCGCGTCACGTCATCCCAGGCGTATTGTTCCGCGACTAAGCGCTTCGCACGAAGTGCGAATTCACGCATCGCCGCCGGACGGCGCAGGGCATCAAGCATGACCCGCTGTAAGTCCTCGACATCTCCCGTCGCGAACGTCAGCCCGATCGGACGTCGACCCGCATAGATGACTTCCCGGTTTTCCGGAATGTCGCTCGCGATGATACCGACGCCATAACTGGCCGCTTCGAGCAGTGCGATCGGCAAACCCTCAGCTTCAGACGGCAGCACATAAAGTGCGGCATGCGCGAACAAATCACGTAAGTCCTGGCCGCTCTGAAAACCGGTGAAGATAATGCGTGGGTCTTCGGCGGCTAACTCGTGTAAGTATTGCACGTATTCATCCGTGAAGAATCCGTCGCCGACGATCACCAATCGATGATCCGTCGAGATATTTCGGAAGGCGGCAATCAGATGATGGATACCTTTATGGGCAACGAGTCGAGAGACAGATACAATATATTTCCCCGGCGTCAGGTTATACCGTCGCAAGGTTGGCGAACGATGGCGGGCGGCTGCTGGCTGCGGTTCGACACCGTTCGGGATATAGGTGATCTCGCGATCGAAGACACCCCGAGCATATTTCTGAATCGACTTCGAAACAGCGATCGTCCGATCCGGATGAGTGACCGACGCCCATTCGCCATGGCGCAATATCTGCCGAGCCATGAATCCCCATTTCTGGTGTTTCCGATCGATGCAGTGGAACGTCGAAACGACTTTCGCCCGTGAACGGAAAAGTTTCGGGAGGAATGACAAGATGGATGGACCGACACCATGGTAATGAATGATGTCCGCACCCTGGCGCATCGCGTGCAGCGTCGCCAGAAACGTGTGCGAGATAGCATCGAAATGTTTCGTCTTCAACGATGGGAGCGAAATCAACGACACCCGACGATACTTCCGCTGGGTCGGTGGTGTGAAATGCGGTCGGGTGTAGACGCGTACATCGTGCCCATGGGACGCTAAACGAACGGCCAGTTCTTCGACATGCCGCTCGATCCCACCGTGGATGGCAGGAATCCCTTTTTGTCCGATCATTGCGATCTTCATGGGGGTCGATGAGTTTCTAAAAGACCGACGACATTAGCAAATACACGGGTTTTTGTCAAGACCCGCGTGATTTGAGGCTGTTTGTTAGCGGACTATGCCGGATCCTGGTTGGCCACCATCGACCGCATCCGTGGTCATCGCCGACGAGGTAGATTGTATAACCCGAGAGCTCATCCGGCTCGAAATGGTAGTTATGCCTAACAGCTGAGCCGTACGTCCCCGGTCTTTTGTGACAGGACGAACTCCCAGGTCAAAACTTGCCATCATTGGACCATCATCCGCGTTCACCGTTCCGATGGTCCAGGTGATCCGACGGCTCGTCGCATTATAGGTAACGCGCTGGCCACCGGTCAGACTTTCTCGTCCTTTCCAGGTCACGCCAGCAGGTAACACGGCACTGACCGTGACCTCAGTCGCCTGTGTCGATCCCGGGCGAACGTACCAAAACATTCGATAAACGGTCTCTTGACCAACGCGGGGTGGATGCGGACCATACCCGAAGCTGATCCCTGTCGCTGATCGATAACGAGCTTCAGCCACGATCGATGGCTGGGTGCCAGTATTATCAGTCTCCGGACCACTCGGTTGACGCTGGACGATAGTTTCGACCGAGCGTTCGACCATCGTGATCGGATCACCAATCGTTTGATAGGACAAGGTCGCATAAAATTGTAGCTTCGTTCCCGCACTGGACGCCGTCTTCCACGACACCACTTTTTCCGTTGGTACATCAGCTGGGACCACCCCCGGGACCCATGTCACGCCATCAAAGTCTTTATCCGCTTCTTCGATAGTAATTTGCGGTGACGAGATAAGAGCGACGCGAATACCGTCGAGGGCACGCCCCGATCGTTGCACAATTCGCATTGTGGTCGTGCCAACCCCATCAGTCGTTGGCGCGGTGGTCAACTCAAGGTCAAAAACGGAACTTTTAGGAGTGACCCGTAAAACATGTGTCGTATTGATACGGAGACGGAAGGTCGACCAGACAACCGCTGTTTGAACGGTCGTCGAGTGATTGACGGCACTATTTATTTCCAAACGGAAGGTCCGGGTTCGCGTTTGACCGGCTGGCAGGTCACCGATGATCCAAGCAGGTTCACCGGTCACGATCCAGGACGAAGGAAATGTTGGTGTCACAACCAGGTCATTTATGGTGCCCGATGGAGCGCCCGTCACGGTCAGCGTCGCTTCAATTGAAGCCCCGCTCACGATTTCCGGAAATTCCCAATTGAGCGTTGGACCACCACCCACGACTTTCACGACGCTCATGATTATCGCCGCGGCGAGCAAGACGTAGATCACGATATTCAAGAACGTATCGAAGACGAGGTGATGTGGGACACCGTGATACCGACGATGGTGCGCATGCGCCAGCGGCGCGGCGATGATTGCCAGTGCGCGGTGATGAAGCGGTCGATTGGCGTGAGGACTAGTAGACATATGGCGTGGAAACGATCAGGACTGGTCGACCGGTCAGACCAACGTCAGCGATCGAGACATCGAGTCCGGCTCGATAGGTTCGTTCAAAAGCAAAATAACTGCGACGCAGCTCACGGCCAGTGCGAGTGAAAGTCCTGATCTGTGGACCGCCACCCGGCCCTGGCGCTGTCACGATCTCGTCACGTCCATTTTGATCGAGATCACCAACCGCGACCCGAACCCCGCCGCGGAATTTTTGGTTATAGGCAAGGAACGTACCGATTCGGCGTCCGTTCGGTTCGAACACGCTTACCCGTGGGTCGGCGCCACGTCCTGCCCCGACGATGATCTCTGGTGAGCCATCACCTGTGACATCACCAATCGCGACAGTCGTTCCGCCAGGTACGTCTTGCTTGAAGGCGCGGAAGGAACGGCCAAGTCGCCGACCGGTCATGGTCATCATCACGACCCGTTGATTCCCGGGACCACGCATCGTGAAAATGAGATCATCTTGACCGTCGTCATTCAGGTCTCCCGCGGCCATGCCCAGGGCCCCGACGTACGTCCGATATGGTCGGAATCGAGCGAGTCGTTGATCACGATAATTCGTGACCGTCACGACCCCACCCTGGCTGGTGACGATCTCCGGATGCCCGTCACGATCGAAATCATGTTTCAATAACTGAACTCCCGCCGGTCGCGTCGACTCATAGCTGAAGAACCCGCTTCGCGTCGTGGTACCGGTCGATGAAAAGAGACGGACAAAGGCGCCATTTTGATAACTTCCGGCATCGAGCACCATCTGCCGCTTGAGTAAGATACGACCATCATGGCCGGCTAAACTGATCGACGTCACGATCCGACCACTATTGACGTGTGATGGGGTGCCGCGAATTTCTTCATACCCATCACCGAGCTTGATCGTCTGGGCATCGTTGGTGGAATTGACGAGCACGATCCCGTTCTCGAAATCACGGCGCCAGACTCCATCGGCAAAGGTCGAGGATTTCGACGGCCAGATCCGTTTCGCTGCACCGAGTGGCATTCCGAGCGATGCGGCGTATTCATCATAGGACCAGATCGCGGCATGTCGAACGGAGCCCTCATCGAAACTATAGAAACCATCGCCCATCAAGGTACTCGCTAAACCATAGCGCATCCCCTGGTAATCGGTCGGTAATCCGGTCGATGATTTCCGGTTGACGATCACGATCGAGGGTGACAGGCCACGACTCAAGACATCTTGGTATTTGGCCATCGCTCCGCTCCAACCTCCATCGAGGGCTGAAGGGAATTCTTCGATCAATCGGCCATTCATATCCGGGTAGTACAGGCCGCCACCATTCCCAATAATCAGTTTGTCTGAACCGATCCGGGCCCGAGTCTCGGCCATCAGGGTCGTCATACCATCGCGCCAGCGAGCATCAGCGATACTCGCCAGATCGGCAACGTGATCATTATTCGTATCAATATTTCCGTTGTTCACCCATGACACGTCATTGAAGACGTTGTCGTAGAACACACCGTCCCAGATACCGGTCGAGATGATCTGCTCATCAACAAATTTTGCCAAATAGGTGTTCCACCGTACACCACCGACGACTGGCGCGTCGTTCGTCACGTTCAACATGTCCGCACCTGGCCAAAACCCGGTCTTCACTCCGGCTGCATCGCGGAGCCACCAACCATCGGCGATCCCCTGCCGAAGTTTGTAGAGCGGATGGTTCTGATCGCTCAAAGATTCATATCCACCCGGAAATTCTTCCGATGGGATGTAGGCGAGAAGAATGATATCGGGGTTCAGTTCCCGCAGGATCGGAAAAATCGCGGCGCTGGTATATTGGTTTTCTGCCCCCAGGATCACAACATCCCAGCGCGCTAACTCACGCGCCTGAAGTGCTGTCACTGTTGGCAACAAAAAATAGTTCGCGATCCGAGGATATTTATGGGGCAGTCCAGCCGCCGTCGCCGGTCGAACGGCAACGAGACAGAACATCATCAAACTAACGAGTCCGAGCAGACGCATAAATTCCTTCTAGTCGATCGAGATACCCCTGGGGGGTATGCGCGGTCGCCGCGGCGACCGCGCCACTCGAGAGCATGGCAAGTCGATCGTGATCTTTTAGGAGTCCGTTCACCGTGGCGGCGAGCGCCGTTGCATCACCTGCGGGAAAAAGTGCACCCGTTTCACCTTCACGAATCAGCTCCGGAATACCTCCCATCCGCGAACCGACGACTGGCGTCCCAGCCGCGAACGCTTCAAGGATGGTCAGCGGGTTATTTTCGTACCATTCGGATGGTACGACCATGGCCGACGCTTTGGCGATTCGCTCATTGAGCGCGGTGCCTGTCTGAAATCCATGCCAGATCATGTTTGTCACACCGTTCGCCGCGGCCAAAGCTTTCAAGGTCGCTTCTTCTGGTCCTGTCCCGATGATGTGAATTGTGCCGTTAATCTGTCGAGCGGCTCGTACCAGCGTCGCGACTCCTTTTTCATGGGAAAGCCGACCTACATAAACGACCGAACCGTCCTTCGGCCACTGTCGCAGCGGGACCGTATCGGTAAAATTCGGGAGGATTGTGATCGGAAGACTCGCGCCGCGCCAATCATGAATCACGTCGGCAAGAAAGCGACTCGGACTGATGAACGTCCCGACATATCGTTCGTATGGTTTGGTCCGATCGTGCCACCATTGATCAACCGCCGCCAGGATCGAAGCCAGCAACGAATGTTTAATGCAACGATGGATGATGTATTCCCACCATCGACCACGTTTCCCGTGTTCGCAAATTCCACCATGAGCGTAGAGGGTGTAGTTCGCGCTCGCTAAGGCATAGTCATGGAGCGTCATGACGATCGGCACGTCATGCTTCGCGATCACTTTTAAAACGGAAGGAGAAATTTGGTGATAGATATTATGGAGGTGGGCAACGTCTGGTTTGAAATCACGGATGAGTGCATCCATTTTTCGAGCGGCCTCGAACGAATGGAACATCCGTGCCGCGGTCCGAATCCCCTGCCAGCCAAGTCGAACATGACTAAAATCCACCTGCGAAACGAAATACTTCGACCAAGTCGACGGCTGGTTCTTTGGATGCTGCATCGCGAACACCGCGACCTCGTGGCCACGCTTTGTCAGGAGTTGCTCGAGTTGCAGAACATGCTTATCCGCACCACCTTGCGGATAATAGAACTTATTGACCAGCAGGATGCGCATAGATTTGATTGACGGTATACAGTACCATGAAAACTTGGAAAAGTCAAGTAGTGACCTGATACCATCTTGACATGTTAGCTATTTTTTGCTAAGGTCGGCCGTTCCGGTCTGTCTGTACCTGAAGACAAGAACGCCACTTACAGTCTGATGAAAACGGTCGACCACGACCATCACCCGAAAGGACCACGTCATGAAGACGCGCCTCTTCTCGCTGACGGTCGCCCTGTCGATCGTCCTGTCTGTCCTGTTGTCGCCCAAGGTGACCCTGGCGGCTTCGATCGACCTGGCGTCCATCCCGTTCGCCTCGGTCGGTCAACCGTCTGGACCCGTCGCCGGCCGCACGGCCAACTACTACCTGATGTCCCACATGGACATGGGGATGGTCGCTGGTCTCGCCAAGTACGACGTACTCGTGCTCGGGCTCGAGAACGCGGTCAACAACCGCGAGGTACTCGATGCCATTCGGGCGCTCAACCCAGACGTGAAGATGCTCTTCTACGTCCAGAGCAATGAGTTCCCGATCGGCGGCTACCAGAACAACGAACCGCCGACCGGCCCGTGGCATGCGCTCTACGCGCGGCTCGACACGCTCAAGCATTTCCTGCGCGCACCCGACGGTTCGGCCGCACAGTTCTGGCCGGGGACGCGAAGCTACAACTTCACGGACCCGAGCGTCGCCCAACTTCTCGATGGCTGGATCGGCGAGCAGCTCGCTGCCTATCCGTGGGACGGCGTCTTCATCGACAACGTCTGGACGGATATGAAGTGGTACTGTTCGGGCAACGTCGATGCAGACCACAACGGCGTCAAGGACGACATGGCGGTCTTCAGCCAGCGCTGGGTCGCGAACCTGGGTTGGTTTGGCCAGCTGCTCCGTCATCGACTCGGTCCGGAGAAACTCCTGATCGGGAACATCGGCGGCGATACCGGCACCGACCACAGCTTCTGGACCGGTTCAGCGAATGGCCGGATGTTCGAGGGTTGGCCGAATACGCTCTCCCTCCCCGTCCTGTCCACCGCCTATCTCGATCCGGCACTCGCCTGGCACTCGCCAGGCATGGTCATCGTCCACTGCGAAGCGAACGACGACGAGGTGGCGAAGGTCCGATACGGCTGGTTCTTCACCCTCCTCGGCAACGGTGCCTTCGCCGTCGATCACGGTCCGAATAGTGGACCGAACGGCGACAGCGGCTGGCACGATCAGCTGCGTTGGTATCCCGATCTGTATGATCGGGATTACGGCCAGCCGGTCACCACTGCCTTCCGGGACGAAACCAGCCGTGTCTGGATCCGTGAGTTCACGACTGGACTCGTGGTCTGGAATCCGATGCAAGCCGACGCGAAGCTGAAGTTCACGCTCCGCGACGGACGGCCACTCGAGACCACCGTTCCGGCCCGAGATGGACTCTTCATCAGCACCAAGTAACGCACCCCGCACCACCCCGTGGCGCCGGTCCTCCCCTGAGGACCGGCGCCATTTCGTATTTGTGTCAGACGGCGTTCAACGGTAGAATGACCGCGCTGTATGCGCCTGCTTTTCGTCACCCCAACACCACCCGATCGCGATGATCGGGATGGCATGACCCAGATCGCCTTTCGGTTAATCCCCGAGCTCGCGCGTCAACATATGATCGACGTTTGGACATTGCATGACAGCGACCAGGTAATTCGTATTCCGGCTGCACGAGAAACACGAGTCTTCCCCCAAACGACGCCGTCCATCGTGTCTCATTACCTTGGTCCCCGACACTGGCCATATTTCCTGATGCGTCATGAATCACCGGCGTTGCATCAGGCACTCCGTGAGTTACAACCAAATGCTTACGATCTCATCGTCATCCATTCGCCGTTCATGACACACTACCTGCCCGATGTACAGATACCGGCCGTCGTTCATGTTTTCGACGCGTTGTCCGATTGGTTTCCAAAAGCAGCCGAGAAGGAATCGAATATTGTAAAACGCGCGCACCTTCGGGCCGAGGGTCGGGCGGCATTACAGATCGAGCAGGCAATACTTCCTCAGGCAAAGGCGCTCGTGGTCGTGAGCGAGACCGATGCGGCGACACTACAACATACGACACCGATGGTCCCAACGACGATCATTCCGATCGGGATCGACACCACGACGCTGTACCCGCCCACTACCCCACGCGATCCAGCCACAGTCGTCTTGACTGGTGTCATGAGTTACCCGCCGAACATCGATGCGGCCACCTGGTTCGTCGCCGAAGTCTGGCCGAGTGTCGTTGAACAACACCCACAAGCAAAACTCCGAATCGTTGGGAAGGACCCGGCTCGTGCGGTTCAAGCACTATCGTCAGCAACGAATGTGACAGTCACCGGTCGCGTCCCGAGCATGGCTGAAGAGTTGCGTCGGGCAACGGTCGCTGTTTCCCCGCTTCGTTTTGGGACAGGATATAAAATTAAGGTCAATGAGGCGCTTGCCTGTGGCGCGCCACTTGTCGCCTCCCCGGTGAGTCTCCCTGGTACAGGCGTCATCCCAAATCAACATTGTCTGGTCGCAGAAAATACCGCCGAGTGGATTGCCCACGTGACATTACTCCTTCGCGATGCGTCACGACGCACGGCGTTGAGTGAACAAGCTGTCACCTTTGCTGCGACGCGCGCCTGGCCAAAGATCGCCGAACAATATGAACACGTTTATGCCGCCGTCACGAAATAATCCTCTCCTCCTCGCCGCCGTCGGCGGGCTAACCCTGCTCGGAATCTTGACCTACTTCTTTGCGTTCAGCGAAAACCCGACCTTGATGCTCGGATTCATCCTGTTCCTAGGTATGGGTGTCGTGATGTTCCTCCGCCCGGAGTACGGTCTACCGGCCCTCCTCATCATCCGGCCGATCGTCGATAGTATCGGCGAATATCGGATCGCCGTTGGGAACGCTTCGATCAACGTCGCCGGGGCGATGTCGATGATCGCGATCATCTGGGCGCTCTGGATCCTCGCCCGTCGTCGGTCGAAGATCTGGGATCGTGAACTATTTCGATCGATGCTCCTGTTCCTCGTCATTGGTGGTGCCTCATTCCTCTACTCCTGGGATCGAGCGGCGACCGTCGCTGAGTTGGTTCGATTCAGCGGATTCTTCCTGTTGTTCCTGGTCACCCGTGAACTTGTGACTGACTGGGCGGCATTCCGTCGCATTGTCATCGCCTTCATCATTTCGCTCATCGTCCCGACGATCGTCGGATACGGTCAGGTCCTGACCGGAACTGGTCTAACCTTCGCCGATTCGACGAATCGTGCCTTTGGCACCTTTGGCCATCCGAACGTTCTCGCTTTCTATCTCGTCTTGGGAATTTCATTTCTCATATTGACTTGGCCATTGCTCTCGCTTCGACTTCGAAGTCGTTGGCCGGTCATCGTTGTGCTCTCAGGACTGCTTCTGCTCACGTTCACGCGTGGCGCTTGGCTGGGTCTACTCATTTCACTCGGCATGATCGGTCTTGTCCGGTATCGTCGACAACTACTTGGGGGCTTGGTCGGACTAGTGGTGTTAATCGCCATCTTACCGACGATCAACATTGTCACCTCAAGTGTCTTCGATCTCGATCTCCGAGCTATTCCCGGCGCCCGTGAGATCATCGCTCGTCAGGCTGAAAAAAGTTCCTATCAGTGGCGTCTCGACGTCTGGGAAGAAATGGGGCGACGGGTCGCTGAGCGCCCACTACTTGGTTATGGACTCGGTGCCTTTCCGCAGGTTCGAGAACTCCAAGTGTTTGATTTCTTCCAGGGTGTCGGTGCTCATAACGACTATCTACGTCTCCTGGTCGAAACCGGGTATCTTGGACTCCTAGCCTATGTTGCTATCCTCTTCAGCATCTTTGTCCACCTCGGCCGATTATATCGACGCTTCGGCCAACATCAGCTCGCCCTCCCCGCCCTTGGGTTGATCGGGTTTTCACTAGCCTTTATCTTCATGAGCATCTTCGACAATCTCTTACAGGCGACCGCCGTCATGTGGGCCTTCATGATCCTCCTCGGTGCGACCCTAAATCTAACGCAAAAACCGCCACGCGTGCGGCGGAAGATATAAATAGAAATGAAGAAGCGCCGGGGTTCCTCGAGAGGAACCTTCGGCGCTTCGTTGTAGGTGCGAATCTGTGAATCGTGAGCGGGGCTACGGAAGGGGCTTGGGCATGGCCTTGAACGGCTTCGGGGTCAAGGTGCCATCGTCGTTGACGAGGAACCTGATGCCGTTGTGGGCGGTCCCGGTGACGGCACTGCCGTTCTCCGGGATCCAGCCCCACCCGTAACCGGCCCCAAGCGGGCCGGTCTTGTTGTTGAGGACGACTTCCTTCCCCTGCTTGTAGAACTTGCAGGGAAGGTTGATGCGGACCATCTCGCCCGACTTGAGCTTGACGCTCCGGAACACGACCACTTTCTTCTCCATGTCGTATTCCCCCAGCGGCATGCTCTTCCGCTGGCCAGGGTCGTTCAGGTTCCCGAGCCACACGCGGACCTCGTCGTAGTTGAAGGTCTCGAGGTCGCCGACCTTGAGGGCATCGTTGATGTACGGGATCAGCGTCTCGACCCCGGACGGGTCGAAGTACATGGCGATGTCGTACACGCCGTCGCCGACCTTGGCGACCTGCATGAAGTTCTCGCCGTACTCGACGTTCAGGTCGAACGTCGGGCTGGCTCCTTCCATCACGAGCATGTTCTTGCTGCCGAGCGGGAGCGCGTTCGCCGCGAAGGCGGGGACCGCGACCAGCAAGGCCAACAGGAACGGAAAGAAGCGCTTCATCGCGGTTCTCCTTCTGGTGCGAGGTAGAGGGTGGCGGCGAGCCTTGTGCTCGCCGCCACCTGTACAGCGGTACTGCTCAGCGTGCTAGCGGCCGATGACGATCCGGCCCCAGCGTTCGTCCTGGTTGGGACGCGGATTGCTCCACATCCCGTTCGTGCCCAGCGTCGCCTCGAAGACGGCGTAGGTGCCCGATCCGGGATCGAGGTCGAACAGGTTGATGCACTGCATCCACGTGCCGTCGGCGTTCTTGAGAAAGACGCCGGGAAGCACCGAGTTGCCCGTCGGCCGATTGCACCGAATGAAGAACTGACTCGTCCCGTCCTTCTTCGCGAAGACCGGGAAGCGCCAGCTGGGGGTCGCGCCATCGACGTAGATTCCCCCATTCTCGTAGAGACGGGTGTCCGTCGAGAGGAACAACAGCGGCTCGGCGCCGTTGATCGGCTGGTTCAGGTGCAGCGAGTCCGGGTGGACCACACCGGTGACCTGGCACTCCGTCCACATGTACTGGCCGCTGTCGTCCCGAATCGGGTCGATCGCGCCGCCGGGCATGTAGCGGAACACGCGCCAGAGCACGTACGGGGTGTAGTTCCAGGCCGACAGGAACGTGCCGTTGACGGACACGGGCCCGAGGTACTGGTACTCCACGCCGAGGTGACGGAACGACAGAGCGAACTCATAGTCGCGCTGCTCGTTCGGCACGACCACCGAGAACGGACGATCGAGTGTGCCGTTCGAGAGCAGGATGCCCGCGAACCGACGCGCCTGCCAGCTCGTGGTGGGGTCGCCAAGCGGATCCGCGAGGGAACCGTTGACGAACAGCGAGTCGCCGGTCTCGGGACCGACGCCGATGTCGATGTTGATCGCCGCCGGGTTGGCCACGCGCATGGGCTGCGCGCCGCCACCGACGTCGAGCTTGAACTGGAAATCGACGTTCGTCGGGACGCCGTCGCCGCCACCGGGACCGGTGATCGACTCGGCGCCCTTCTTCAGGCCGCAGCCGGTGAGCGCGAGGCTCAGGGCCGCGAGGAGCAGGCTGGTACGGACGAGATTCTTCATGGGTACGTCTCCCCTGTTCTGACCGCGAGAAGCGGTCGAGTGTGGAACATGGGGCGGCGCACCGTTGTGCTATGAAGATGCGCCGCCCACCCGACAGCAAGGTCGGTTACTTGGGTTGGGGCATATATACCACCCCGACCTTCAACCGCCACTCGCTGTTGCGCGTATGGACGTCGGCCCATCCAGGACCGTACGGGAAACGCGCATGGCCGATGTTCTTGAAGCGGATGACGTTGGCGTCGAAACGCCAGGTCAAGCTCCGGAACGGGTACCACTCGAGTCCACCGCCGGGTCCGAACCGGGTGAACCAGTATTGCGACCGGTTCAGGTCCGGGCCACTGCTGTACTCCCAGTGCTGATAGCTCCCGTAAGCCAGGAAACGAGGACTGAACGAGATGCCCAGGCGGGCTTCGTTCATCGTCATCGAATCCGCAGCGAACGGGATGGTACCGCCATCGACGTGTCGGACCGTGTGCGGCCGCAGCTGGCGATCGTACGCGAGTTTCGCGTAGAACCAGCCGGGACGCCAGGTCGTGTAGCCGCCGATGTTGCTGATGACCCCGTGGTCACGGTACTTGAGGTCCGTGTACCACGACGTCGGCAGGATCCACTGCGTCCGGATGTACGTCCCGAAACCGTCGGTGGTGCGTTTCCGCTCCTCCCAGGTCCAGGTGTACTGATCCGGATGGTCGACGACCGTGTACAGACGCTTGATGGCGCTGTACCCGATGCCGCCCTCGATGTCGAGCCGCAGATACCGATTCGAGAACGGCACGACGACGAGCCCGGCGTTATGATCGCCGGCGCGCGCCTTCATGTCGAACAACGATTCGGCGTTGCGCACCCGAAGTCCGAGGCGCTTGGACGGTGACGTCCACAGACCGAACTCGTGGCCGATGAAGATGTTGTTCATCGTCCGCTCATCGAGCGGCTGGCCATTCGGGTCGATCCGGACGTATTCGTCCGTCAGCCATGCGACATAGTCCGTGACGTAGTCACGCGACCGTAGTTCCTTCTCGACCGGCGGTGGTGAGACCGGCGGCGGAGGCGGAGGGGGCATGGGGGGAGGCGGGGGTGGTGGAACCACGATCGTTGTTTCGGGATGCGCCATCATGACAACCGGCTCCGGGGGAAGTTCCCGCCGGATGACGGCCGCATTCTGGCACCCGAGGAACATGACCAGTTGATAGCTGGTCAGTTCGCCGTCCACATTGATCGGGTCCCACATCGCGACCAGCTGGTCGGGCTCCGGTTTCTTCGTCCGGAGATCCGTCCAGAGACAGACGATGGGGCCCGCCCAGACCTTGACCTTCGACTTCACCAGCCGACCCTTGAGGGAGTCGGCCCGATAGCCGCCGAAGACGAGGGCATGGAGGACGAGGGGCGTGTCCGGAGTTGAGCGGACGAACCGGATGACCGGTGTCGACCACTCCAGCTGGGAGCGGAACCGCTCCTTCACGTCATCGCTGACGTTCGGGATGAGCGGAATCTGCTTGGCCAGCTGTTTCCGGATCCGGATCAGCACGAGGCTGTCCTTCCCCGCCGTATAGTCCTTGACCAAGCTCGGACCAGCCGGATCGCCACCCGGGAAGATCCACCGATACATCATCCGCGACGTCGAATCCGACGCCAGGTTGATGTTCAGGAGTTCTCCCGAAATGAGCCGTTTCGGCCGACGCGCGAGGTCGGGGTTGAGCGCCAGGAGTTCGGCCACGGTGATACCGTGGCGCTTCGCGTACATCTGCGGTGTGTCGCTCTTCCGGACCTGTTTCCAGACCGGAGAATTCGACGCACTGGCCACACCGCTGAGGATCAGCAGCATGGCCGAGACGAACAACACGATTCTGCGGGGCATGCTGCCTCCATGTGTTGCGGTCCGGCCACGGACCATTGGTGACGGTCCGTTACAGCGACCTAGGTGATTGGCGCATGGACTCCCTCAAACGAGAGGGTCCATCTATTTACTCACGATTCAAATGTCAAGGTAATTTCCGAGTTGTTCACGACATCTCGGACGTCCCGCGACACGAATTGAATCGTGAGACGTCCTGAAGCGTCGTGAGACGCTTTAGGGCATGACGATCTCGTCGATGACCGGCAGGTTCGCTGGCGAGGACGAGATAGTCTTCGGTTGGGAAGGTTGGTTCGGATGAAGTGGGATATGAAGTTCCGGTTCTGGTTGGGTCACTGCCTGTTTAGTGGTTTGTGGCTGGACGTGTCCCGTAGGGTTCATAACAGGCGCTGGCTGGCTGGACGCACCATGGGCGAGGTGATCACCTTGTGATGCCGTTTGAAGTGGCGAAAACATTGCAGGTGTCATCGGTGCGAATAAGAACGGAGCAGTCGGTTGGGCCGGAGTGGCGAACAGGAGCAGAATGGCAATTGCCCCACCTAGCCCGAGAATGATACCGACCGCCAAATTCGCGAAGACATTCGGTCGAACTGGCGTCTTGGTCGTTAATGGCGTATCAACGATTTTCAGTACTACATCTTTTCCGCCGCCAAGATATTCTGACCCAGTCGCAGTGACAGCAATTGAAATTGCATTGGCGATGATTTCCGCTTGGGTCCGATCCGATTGATAAACGGCGACCTTGACCTGACCGACATCAGGGATCGATTGGACGGTGATCCGCTTGCTCCACTCATCGCGACGCGTTTGAATATCGCTAGAAATCAACGGATTATCTTTTAAGTCCGCCCGAGCTTTGAGTTGACCATAGACGAAATCAGCAAAGACCGTCGTCGGAATCGTCCGACCCAAAGATTGGCTCAAGCGCTCCGCAGATTTTGCGGCCGCATAGCCATCAAGATTTGCATCATTATCGATCGCCAGGACCGTGAAGGCTGAGCGATATTCCATTGGTTGGGTGACAGTCAGCGCGACACTCACCGAAAAGGTGATGAACGTCGTGACCATGATGGCGACCCAGTGGCGCTTAAGGATAGTGAACATAGGAAAATATGGTTTGACCCAGAGCAAGAGTATGCCCAGAGAACCGCGGAACTTAGCAGAAAGCGCACAATCTGTCAAGCCCGGTCGTATTTCTAGGCTAATATATGGTGAAAATCGACGACTATCAGATTAGCCAATAAAGAGGCGCCCCCGCAGTGAGCGGGGGCGCTGATCATCGATCGACGGGCGCCGAATGGCGCTACCGTGGGTGACCGACGATGTGCGTCGTCAGGATGGCGACCGTGGTGATCGTCAGCGCATCACGGACGGCGTTGCCGAAAGTGAGTTTTCCGGTCGATCGGCGGGCCAGATCGCTACGAAGCTGGTCGAGCCCCCCACTCAGGCGGGTCGACGCGTCAATCTGCGCCAAACCGAGCGAATCGACGCTGACCGTCAGGGTGTTCAGCGACTGCTTCGTCGCGGCGAGCTCCGTCTGCTGGCTCGTCTGGGCTTCCTCGAGCGATTCGAACTTGTCCTGAACAGACTGTTCCAGCTCGCCGACATCAGCCGTGATCCCGTCCGCGAGGACATAGGCTGCCGACGCAGTCGAACGAACCCTCTGGACTTCCGCCCGCAGGGAATCGATCGTCATCGCGTACGACGCCTTCGTAGCGTTCGCCTGCTGCTCGAACACCGTTGTGATCGAATCGCGCCAGGCGAGATGCTCGAGCTGCTGCTGAGCCAGGTTGGCGCGCAGCTGGCGATGTTCGCGCATGACCATGAAGCCGATGATACCGGCGATGATCAGCGCGATCGAGGCGAGCACGATCGCCCAAGGAAACGGCGTCGATGCGACGGGCGGGTCATCATTGAAGCGTGTCATGGGGTACCTCGGGGGTGTTGGGCGTCGGTTCCCTGACGCACGGGGTATAACTTCAGACAACGGTGAGTGTTCCGACGCGTATTGCGCTTTGACACCGTGGCCGAGCGAAAAGTGAAGGGGCGCGACATGACTCCGACCCGTCCTCGCTGAGAACGATAACAGCGCCGATCAGAATCGGCGCTATCCTACCGCGTTGAGCCAAAAAGTCAAACGCCTGCGGTGCGGTGTTCGTGGAGCACCCCGTCGCGAATCTCAAAGACCCGATCCGCGCGCTTGGCAATTTCTTGATCGTGGGTCACCACCATCACGGTCGTTTGATGATCTTTGACGAGCGACCGGAGGAGATCAATAATCGTCGCACTCGTTTGATGGTCAAGGTTACCGGTCGGTTCATCCGCGAGAATTAATTTTGGATGATTCGCCAACGCCCGAGCGATGGCCAGACGTTGCTGTTCACCGCCTGAGAGTTTGCCCGGCGTGCGCTGCAACTTATCATCGGTCAGGCCGACTTGCTTCAAGAGCGACTTGGCTCGGACCACACGCTCAGGATTCGACACCCCGGCAAACTCCATCGCCAACATCACGTTCTCAAGGGCGGAGAGGTTTGGGACGAGGTTGTAGTTCTGAAACACGAATCCAATCGTGGTCCGCCGATATTGTAATAATGTTGCGCCGCGTAGCTCGGCCACCGATTGACCGCTGATGGTCAGCTCGCCGGCGGTCGGATGATCAAGTGCGCCAAGCAACGCCAAGAGCGTACTTTTCCCGCTCCCGCTCTTCCCGACGACCGCCACAAATTCCCCGGCGCCAATATGAAACGTTGATTCGTTAACCGCCTTGACGGTCGTCGCCCCGGTCACGAACGATTTCGATAATTTTTTTGCTTCAATCATAGAGCTAGAATTATTCATTTCGCAGGACCTCCGCCGGCCGAACCTGGCCGATGATCCAGGCTGGAATTGCTGAACCGATAATTGCCACGAGCACGGCGACCCCAACCCCGTACAGGATGAGTTGGATATCAACGACTGCCGTCAGGTCACGAACTGCGCCCTGAACCGCTCGAAGTCCACCAACCGCTATCCGGATCCCTCGACCTGGTCCCTCCCCAGCGGTAAACTCGGAACTCGTCGACGATTGCATCAACGCTTTGAGGATTGGGTTGCTCAGGATAATGCCAAGCACCGTCCCAACGACGCTCCCCAACAGACTGACCACGACCGACTCGCTCACGAACTGCGTCACGATTGTCCCGTCACCAGCGCCGATGGCTTTCAAGACCGCGATTTCTTTCCGTCGCTCGCGCACAATCATGACCATCGTGAGCAGGGTGATTACAATCGCCGCGGCGATGGCGCCCACCAGACTCGTCAAGCTAATCGTTTTTATATTCGACAATGGTTGAATCGCGCTCGTAACCGATTCTTCCGATGAGGTCACATCGGCCGCTTCCCCAAGCATCGCTTTGATGGCCGTTGTCGCCGTGGCAAGATTGTCAACCGAATTAACGCGCGCTACGGCGGTCGTCACCGCGTCAACTTGATCGGACAAACGCTGAAGCGTCGCTAACGGAAAGACGACCGAATTATTTGAAAATTCGTTACCCGCATCATAAATCCCGGCGACCGTCACCGACGTATCGAAGGCCGTAAAGGTCGAACCGACAACGAGGCTATTCTTTTCCGCCAAGCCTTTACCGACGACCGCCACATCAGCGTTCCCGCTCATATCCGGCATGGTGCCGCTCGACAGGGTAATAGCACTCCCGATCATACCGCCAGCATACGTCGACGAGTTTGTCCCAATGGCGAATATCGGCGGGGTAAAATCTTCCGGTAGGGCTTGAACTTGTCCCGTCCCGCCACTAATACTCCCCCGGATCGCACGAAATCCTCGGCCGCCAAGGGTGCCCGATTCCGTGGCACTTTTTAGCGTTGTATCGCTGGCACTAAGTTGAGAGTCAATGGTGGCGTCCACGGCTGTCACATTGGGAATCGTCTTGATGGATGCAACCTGACTCGCGGTCAACGGCTCACCACCACCAAGAAAACCGCGTGCCCCGGCCGGAGAGACCGTGACCGTATTTCCGATGGAGGTTTTGATTTCCGTAATCCGTTGATCGACCGCGCTTCGAGCGGCGAGCATCACGACCACCATTCCTAACGCAACGCCAAGAATGATCGTCACGGACATAGTCCGCAACGGATTGCGGAAGGCATTACGAGTACCGCGGGAAATTGCGCTCATATATATCGATGTCTGAACGAGTAAGAAATATTCGGTTGTCCCCCGCCCCCATGGACCGGGACGGGGGACCATGCCTGGGTTACATGCCGCGACCCATACCACGTCCACCGTGGCCGAGTCCCATCATGCCCATCATTTCGCCGTCAGCGGCACGTTCCTGCCAAGCGGCGAGGAATGTGTCGCCTTGTTCTTTCGTCATGAATCCTGAGCTCACCATGTCGTTAACTCGTGTCGTCACTTCAGCCTGTTTCTTCTCGAGGAGTTTCGTATATGTCAGGCCTTGTTCGACCGCGATTTTATACATCGGTGTCCCGGCGTCAAGTTTCGCTTGCAAGTCGGTCACCGATAGACCGAGCGTCTCGGCCATTCGCTCTATACCACGTCCACCATGACGTCCGGCCAAGGGGGCGGTTGTCGGGGTAGCCGTCGTGGTTGAAGCCACTGTGGTCGTTACTGGCTGATCAACCGTACTTGCTTCTTCCGCCCGGACAAAGCCGGCCGTGATAAGTCCGGTCGTTACGGCGGCAGCCGCGGCGAGGAGGAGGGGGCCTTTTTTCATAGGCGTATGGAGATTACTGAATGAGATGCGATCGCATAGGTACTACGATCGACCCCCCATTTTTCTTTCATCAGCGCGGCATGCCCATGCCCGATCGACGCATGGCTGGCCGGATTCCTTCAGCCTGGATCGTGTCGCCCTGACGCTCACCGATCACCATCAACCGGTCGCCGATCGACGGACGGAACGAAGGCGGCTGATGAGTATCGTCGGAGATCTCAATGATGATCATTTCATCTCCAACCATCATCGTGACAGAATCATTCGTCACGACCGACACGGTGCCGATGAACACCTGTTCATCATCGAAGCGAGGACGAAATGCTGGGCCGATGACCGGCAATTCTCCGCGGAGCGCACGGTTCGCGATCTGACCATGGAATGGGGCACGACTTGTCAGCGCCCCGATCGCTGTTCCACCGATGACCGCGAAGGCGATCAAGAACATGAGCGGCCAGCGATATGATGGTGTCAAGCGTCGGACGAGAACGAGCAACACGATGAGTGCCAGACCGCCGACGATGGTGGTCGTCCAAGGGAAATGACCAAGGAACGGGGTCCAGCCACGCCACCCGAACCCCGGTAGGGTCCCAAGGTCTCGTTCACGGTAGAGAAAGACGGCCGCCCCAATCGCGAAGACGGCCAAACCGGCGACGAGGACTGTACTGAGAGCAAGCGCCACGGATTTCAGCCAGAAAAACCAGCGTGGACGCATCCGACGGCCAGCAGCATGGATTGTATCGAGGAGTGATTGTGGTGGTTGATGGTCGGTCATAGGTTCATTGGAGGTTGCTGATGACGTAACTGCGATAGCCCGCGGTTGATTCGGACTCCGACAGTTCCCATCGGGATTCGAAGGATGTCGGCAATATCGGCGTAACTCATCCCATCGAAATATCTGAGGATGAGGGGTTCACGGTATTTTGCATCGAGTTGATCGAGTTGCGCATCGATCTGTTCACGAATCTCTTTGCGTTCCGCATCAGTATCGGGACGCTCGCGGGCGACCGGGTGTGGGAAGAGAACGTCCGGGTCAAAGAACGGCAAGGGTTCCCGACGCTTCGCACGGACATGGTCATATAATGTGTTCCGGACGATCCGATAGATCCAGGGTGAAAAGTGTCGCGAGGGTCGATAGCTCCGAAGATTGAGATACGCTTTGAGAAAAGCCTCTTGGAGTACGTCGTCGATCTCCGTCGAGTGTGGGGCAAGGCGATACGCATAGCCACGCAGCCGAGACCAGTACCGAGTGACGAGTTCATCATACGCACGAGGGTCACCCGTTTGGGCACGTAGTGCCAGGTGCTCGTCAGTGAGAATGCGGGCGTCGAGGTCCATGTCACTTATAGTACGTCATACCCCCCGATTTTCTTTCATCCTGGTCAAGGCCGTGCCGGAGTCACCATCAGAGCAATACAAATCAGGGTGCCACTGGCACCCTGACCTGATTCGGAAAAACGCTTAGCGAGGCGTCATCGGGCGAGCTTCGTTGACCGTGATATTGCGGCCTTCGAAATCCTTCCCGTTGAACATCTCGATCGCTTTCTGGGCTTCTTCGTCCGTCGTCATTTCGACGAATCCGAAACCTTTCGAGCGACCGCTCATTTTGTCCATGATGACAGTCGCGGAAACGACGGTGCCAGCCTGGCCAAAATAGGTCTTGAGCGATTCGTTGGTGGTGTCATACGACAGCCCGCCAACATAGAGTCTCATTGCCATAGATATGGGTTGTGATTCTTAGTTCTATTGTGTCTGCTGTCCGACCGATCTCGTTCACTAGGAAGAGTACAGCAACTTCGAGAGTGTAGCACAACTGGTGAGGATAGATAGTCTTGGGCCAAGGGGCCCCCAAAAGATCTTAGATCTTTTGGGGTAAGCGGCACGCGCCCGAAGTGGCGCCGGCGGGATGCAAAGCACCCGCCGGTGAAACGGCGGGCGCGATGACGCGTGGCTCGCCATTGTGGAGGAATTGAGAACTAGGATAGGGCTTCACAGCAGGGTTTCGTATGCCCAGTTTATGTGTAATAACTAGACAGACCGACTGAAATGACTTTGGACCATGACCCGACTAGTTCGTGAAGGTGAGGGTGAAGATGATCATTTCGAGTCACTTGGAATGCTGGATGAATGTCTCCTCCTTGACAAGGACCTCATAAGTTCTACAACAAGTACAGCACCTCGACAGCTCAACCCACATCAGAAAGGTCTTGGCTATGACCCACCGACCACGTTCCCTGTCCCGTCCATCGCTCATCGGGGATACGCTGGTCGTGCCCCGAGACCATGACGTTATTGTCTATGCCCCATCACGGGCCCAGATGTGCCGCGTCCCGACCGATCCACGGTCCGACCTGGCGCTCCACGCCCGTCTGACGGCCGCCGGCTTCTTCGCGCCGATGCCCATGTCCATTGCACCAGAGGTCGGACCGCCGGTGTTCCGTTCCCTGACGCTACTCCTGACCCGGGCCTGCAACCTGGCCTGCCGGTACTGTTACGCGTCGGCACGTCCGGGCGGACCCGCCATGCCGCGAGCTCTCGCGACCGATGCGGTCGACACGTACCTCGATCAGCTCCCGGGGACAATCGCTCGCATTACCTTCCACGGCGGCGAACCGACACTCGAAGCGGATACGATCCGGTCCGTCGTGGACCGCGTCACGTCCGCCCGGCCGGGAGTTCCGCACCGCTACCTCATCACGACGAACGGGACGTGCGATCCATCGTTCCTCGACTGGATGGTCGCCGAACAGTTCGGGATCTCGATCTCGATCGATGGTCCGCCGGACGTCCAGGACCGCAATCGGCCCTTCGCCGACGGATCTCCGTCGAGTCCCGTCGTTCGCGCGACGATCGAACGGCTCGTCGCTCAGCAGGCGCCGTTCACGGTCCGGATGACGTACACTGCGACCGATGACATCGACCGGACGATCGGCTACTTCGCCGATCTCGGCGTCCGGAGCATCCACCTCGAACCGCTCTTCCCGTACGGCCGTGAGTTCGACGATCCGTCCACTGGACCGTTACCGCTCGCCGCGCCGCGCGGGGAAGATCTCGTGCCGGCCTTCGTCCGCGCGCTCGACCTCTGTCGGGCACGCGGGCTCCGGGTGGTCAACAGCCACTTCGCGAACTTCAGCCGACCGGCCGGGTACTTCTGCGGGTCGATCTGCGGACGGGCGATGTTCGTCACGCATGACGGCCTCCTCACTGGTTGTCTCGAGGTCGTCGATGGTGCGGACCCGCTCGCTCCGACCTTCACGCTCGGGCGGTGGCGTCCGACGACGCACGACTTCGAACTCGACCCTGTCGCGCTCGACCGACTCCGCGGCCGGCACGCGGACACCCTCGACCCCTGCCGTTCCTGCTTCGCCCGGTACCACTGCGCCGGCGGATGTGCCGTCAAGGCCGTCCGCGGTCAGGGTTCCCTCGACGAGCGTGATCGTCCGTACTGTGCGTTCACCAAGGCCTTCGTTCCTATCCTCACGGAACGGATCGCCGCCGACCACGGCCTCTGAGGAGAAAGGATGTCCCCGATGAACACGTTCCAGATTGTGACCGTCACGGCCCCGCCCGAGCTCGAGCTCGGCCTGGCTGGATCGAACTGCCCCGGCGATGGCTGCAACTCCGACGGCGGCGGTTGCACGCATGATGCGGGTTGCGGCCAGGACTGTGGCTACGGCCAGTAGTCCGGGCTGATGCTCGCTCTCACCTGCACCGGGTCGCAAGACCCGGTGCTTCATTTTCTATTCCCTGCTACACTCTATCCGTGAGCCGGTCCTCCCTATCACCTTCGCTCCGCACCCTGGCCGACATCGATACCACCATCCGGCGGGTCTTTCCCTTCGGCGGACGCTGGGCCCGACGACGATGGGCAACCCTCGTCCGGCGTGCGGCACGCGACCTCGCGTCGGTCCATGAGCCGGCGGCGGTCTTTTCGCGTCTCGAGGAACTCTTCGGCGCTTGGGGCGACGCCCATACAAAACTCCGGTCCTTCCCGACGAAACGTTGGGCCAGACCGGATCACCATCGTGTCGACATCGTCCGAGATCGGCCATACCTCCGAACAGGATCGCAACTGCTCGGACGGATCATCGCCGTCGATGGCATACCAGTCGATCGACTGTGGCGGCACCATGAGCGCCGGATCGCAGCTTCGACGCCGTGGGCTCGGCGACTCTGGGCGTCGCGATTCCTCCTCCTCGCCCCCACCCCCGGTCCGGGGACGGTCACGATCCGCAGCGGACGTGCGGAGCGCACGCTCCGCATCCACCGGCTCTTCCTGACGCATGCGCCCCGACCGCTCCGCCCGACACTTAAGATCTCCGGACATCGGGCGAACGTCAACATTCCCTCCTGGGTCGATGATGGCCACCTGCAGGCCGACCTCGATCGGATCGTTCGTCGCCTAACCCGGGCGAAGCCGCGGCAGATCTTCATCGATGTCCGTCGTAACGGCGGCGGGAATGGAAACATCGCTGCCGGTTTCGCCTCGCATTTTATCACTGCCCCAGTGTCATTCGGGACAACCCGGCAGCGGATCGCCGGAACGACGCGCGTCAGGATCGTCCATCACCGCATCGAGCCACGCACGCCGCACGTATCTGGCGCTCTAATGATCCTCATCGGTCCCGACTGCCTCAGCTCGAACGAATACTTCATCGCTGGTCTGGCCGACAATGGTCGGGCTCGCCTCCTCGGCACGAGAACTGCCGGGAGCAGCGGAAACCCGATCGTCTGCGAGGGTGAGCTCGGCACACTTCCCTACACGTATCAGGTCAGTACCTGGCGTTACACACGACCAAACGGACGCCCGCTCGAGGGCCGCGGGATCGTAGCAACTTAGAAAAACTCAGTCGTATTGCATGACGGTGGGTTTCGATATGTGCGGTTAAGTTTCTAAAAAAGGAGCCCCAAAACGACTTGCTCGTTTTGGGGTAAGCGGCACGCGCCCGAAGTGGCGCCGGCGGGATGCAAAGCACTCGGGGACCCCGAAAGAGGTTTCCTCTTTCGGGGAAAGCGGGACGCGACTGGAGCGGAACCGGAGAAGCGAAAGCGACCTCCGGTTGAGCGAAGGTCGCGATCACGCGTGGCTCCCAGGGTCGGATTCGAACCGACGACCAATCGGTTAACAGCCGATTGCTCTACCGCTGAGCTACCTGGGAATATGTAAGGTGGTACCAATCACGAACAGCCGATTGCTCTTCCTGGGCAGCGGCGACGTGCCACTGGCACTTCGCCGATCGCTCCCCGACTTTGTCGGGGTCGCTTCTGCCCGTCCGGCCGAGCCGGACCCGCTGAGCTACCTGGGAATATGTAAGGTGGTACCAATCACGAACAGCCGATTGCTCTTCCTGGGCAGCGGCGACGTGCCACTGGCACTTCGCCGATCGCTCCCCGACTTTGTCGGGGTCGCTTCTGCCCGTCCGGCCGAGCCGGACCCGCTGAGCTACCTGGGAATGAGCGGGTGCAGTATACGGAACAACCGGACCATGGTCAACGGCCAGCCGGTACGTAAAAGACAGGCGGCCCCGCGTTCGCGCGGGGCCGCCTTCGCGAATCAAGTTTAGTAATCCTTCAATTTCCGCATGTTGCCATGCTGTTGGATCTTCTCGAGCGCTTTCGATTCGATCTGCCGAATACGTTCGCGGGTGACACCGAATTCCTGGCCCACCTCTTCAAGGGTGTGGGCGACTCCATCGTGAAGTCCGAAACGCATTTCGAGGATCTTTTGTTCCCGCGGACTGAGCGTTGAGATGATCGAACGGACATCATCTTTCAAAAGTTGGAGGGCGGCCACTTTGTCCGGTGACACGGTCTTTACGTCCTCGATGAAGTCACCGAGTGTCGAGTCATCATCGCCATCGTCACCCACCGATGTTTCAAGTGACACAGTGTCCTGGGAAATCTTGATGATCTGCCGGATCTTATCGACCGGTTCGCTCATTTCGGCTGCAATCTCTTCTGGCAAGGGTTCACGGCCGAGGTCTTGGATGAGTTGACGTTCAATCTGTTGGAACTTATTGATCGTCTCGACCATGTGCACCGGAATGCGAATCGTCCGTGACTGGTCAGCTAACGCGCGAGTGATCGCTTGGCGGATCCACCAGGTCGCGTAGGTCGAGAACTTGTATCCTTTCTTGTAATCGAACTTCTCAACGGCTCGGAAAAGCCCGATATTCCCCTCTTGGATCAAGTCGAGGAGTGAGAGTGAACGACCGGTGAACTTCTTGGCGATCGAGACGACAAGTCGGAGGTTCGCTTCGACCAGCTTCTTCGACGCTTCAACATCACCCGCGTCTTTCCGTTTCGCGAGCGACACTTCTTCTTCAGCGGTGAGGAGCGGTACTTTCCCAATTTCGCGCAAGTACATCTGGATCGAGTCGTTCGAGATGTCGCCGAGATCGAAATGGCGTTCTTCTTGGGGGAGATGCTTCTTCGAATGTTTCGGTTCGAGGAACTGCGGTGTCTGAACATCAAGAATGGAAGGACCGGTCTCGACCACGGCTATCCCATTCTTCTCGAAATCATCAAGAATCAGCTCGTAATCGCGAATATATTCTTCTAGATCCGGAAAGGCATACAACAACTCGGTCTCGGTCAAGAAACCTCGCTGCCGCCCTTTTTGGATGAGGGCCGGTAATTGGGCGGTCGGAAAAACCGCCGGTAACGATTTAACCGGTTTCGCTACAATCTTGGTCTTCGTGGAGCGCTTCGCTCCTTTGCTCACAGACTTTTTCGTCGGACGACGCGGCGCGACTTTCTTGGTCGCGGATTTCTTTAAAACCTTTTTCGGCATGGTGTAAAAAACCTGACGCTGATGAGGACGGATTCGACGAGTCAGAACCGGTCGGTCCGTCGGTGGCGGCGTCACCCTAAGCGTCGAAGACGCTCGGTCAACTCTCGGGCTTGTCCCAGGAGACCAGACATTTCGGCTGAAGCCGACAGTCCAGCGCGTTCGAGGCGGGCTATATCCGCTTCGATCTGGCGGAGTCGTAGAGCGAGGGTGTGTCGCGCCAGCGTGCCCGTCAGGGAGAGGAAATCCTCCTCCATTGGAACATCACGATCAGGGGGAAATTCCCTATCAGCCAGCAACGATAGGAGGGCATAGGTTGCCTGTGCGTCTCCTACCAACGCAGCCGCCTGAGCGTCGAGCTCCGAACGGGTCACGAAGTGTTGCGCAGTATACCACACGAGTAGGGTCCGATACAAGTCCCGGAGGTCATCCCCGGATATCGCTTCGGGATCAAGACGTTGGCTCGCCTGGGCGAGGAACCGCGGGTCAGCAATGATCAGCGCCAGTAAGCGTTCGGAAACGGCTCGGGGGTGATCCTTTTTTGATGACGTCGGTTGCCGGGCCGTAGTGCTGATCGGGACGTTAGGTGAAGTTGGTGATGGTTTCGTGAGCATCTTCTTCAAATCGCCGACGGCGACATGGACCAGATCGGCGAGCTTTTCCAGGTAGTGGGATTGTTCGACCGGATCACCGAGTTTCGACAGGATCGGCAGAAGTTCGCGCGTCACTGCTTTTTTCACCGTCACCGAATTCAGATCCTTCCCGGCAGTCACGATCGTAAAGAAATGCTCCATTGCGGGGCGCGCTGCTGCAATCGCCTTCGGCCACGCCGCCGGGTCGCGTCGGATGAGTTCATCAGGATCTTTCGCGTCCGGAAGTGAGACGATGGCGATATCCATCGCTGCCGCAAAGGCATGGTCGAGCGCCCGGACCGCAGCGGCAACGCCGGCGGCATCAGCATCGAACGCGACGACGAGGCGATTCGTGATTCGTTTCAACATCCGGACCTGGTCCGGGGTCAGCGCGGTCCCAGATATTGCCACGCAGTTGGTGACCCCGGATTGGTGAGAAGCAATACAATCCATATTCCCCTCGACCAGGACCGCGTAGCCGGCTTGTTTGATCGTCGACTTCGCCATATCGTATCCATAAAGTACTGCGCTCTTGTTGTAGACAACCGTTTGCGGTGAGTTCACATACTTGGCTGGGACACGACCTTGGGCATCGGGCTGTTCGTTCAGGATCCGGCTGGTGAACCCGACGACCGTGCCATGAGCATCCCTGATTGGGAACATGATCCGCCCCCGGAACCGGTCGTAATACCCGGATCCGCGTTCCTTTTTCATGATCAACCCAGCATTGAAGACATCAATTTCGGCGAAACCCTTCTTCTGGAGCGCATTCGCGGTCACATCCCAGGCTTCTGGGGCATACCCCAGCTGGAACAGGTCGATCGTCACCTCATCAAGTCCGCGCTTTTTCAGATAGACCCGAGCTGGCTCCGCTTCGGCACTTTTTCGTAACACTTCTTGATAATATTTCGTCACCCAACGTAAAACATCGAGTGCCTTCGTACGTTGGGTCTGAAGGGCTGGATCGACGGCTCTCAACTCGACGCCCGCTTTCTTCGCCAATACGCGCAAGGCTTCAGGAAAATCGAGTCCCTCCATCTCCTGGACGAAGGAAAACACATCACCGCCTTTATTGCATCCAAAACAATGCCAACTTCCTCGTTCTCGTGAAACCATGAACGACGGGGTCCGTTCGTTATGGAACGGGCAACGAGCCTTCAAACTTAAACCAGACGGTCGCAACTGGACGTACTCACCGATGATTTCGGCGATATCAAGCCTGGCTTTGATGTCTTCAACGGGGGTGCCCATGCCTTGTACCCTAGCAGACCGGCGGGCGGACGGCCACTCGCCCGCCTTGACAACCACGAACCCGAGGAGTGAAATGGCTATTCCAACGCCTGGGCAAGCAGGACGTTGGATATATCCCCCCGGTCGGCACGACCGATCGGTATCCGCCCATTCACAGTTGCAGAGCGAAAGGAATGAAATCCATGAAGGATTTCACCATTTCGGAGACGACCGACACGGCGACCATGGAACCGCCCGTCGCCCCACCGGTCACTCCGAACCGCCCCAAGCAAGCTCCCAAAGAGCTTTCAAGACTCAGTCGCAAAGAGTACTTCTCCCAGATCTTCGTCCCGCTCACCAAGCAGGGCATCGGCATCCGGACGGCAACGTCCAGTCGATCCCGCAATGGGAGTGGAGCGAAGCCCAGGATGAGGACGCAGCAGGTCCCGATCCTGAGCTTGCGTGGCTGTGAGCTGCGCGTGCTCGAGCTGTACTACTGCCCGAAGTCGGCGAAGAACCACGACTTCGAATCCATGCCGCAGGAGTGGCGGGTGTACGGCCCGGAAGGCCTCGTCAAGATCGTCATCAAGAGCAACGATCCGAGCTGGCTGATCGATCAGCTGTACACCTACTACCGCCCTGCCGCGTAACCACCTCCACCGACCGGCTTGCCCCGGACGATCGCCGCCATCATGCGGCTCGCTCCAAACCCCAGGCGCCTAGACGGGCCTGGGGTACATTTTTATTCAGTACGAGGATACGGATCACAAAGCACCCGCCGGTATAACGGCGAGCGCGATGACGCGTGGCGGAGAGGGGGAGATTCGAACTCCCGATTCCGGGGCGATTTGGTTCCTGCGTAACATCGAATCGCCCGTCTCGGCGCGCGTATGAAGCAGTTCATTCGCTTCTTCCGCCTCGACCCTTGCGGGATGCATCTATCTGTTCGGAGCGGAGAGGGGGAGATTCGAACTCCCGATACCTTGCGGTATACTCGCTTTCCAAGCGAGCGCACTAGGCCACTATGCGACCTCTCCGCTCCGACCACATACAAAGGGGCTTTCTCCCGCCGTGAGCGGGACCGCGCCGTAGGGCGGGGCAAGCGTGTGCACTAGGCCACTTTGCGAACCCTCCGCCACGGGTGGGATTGAGGAGTGTGACGTAACATTCTTTGCAGGTTTGAATGTTAAGTCCCATCGGGAACAAGCTCAGCCACGGAGTTTATCCCGTCAATCGAGCGTTAGCGAGATTGTACGGGACGACCTCTTCAAGCGTGACGAGAATACGGAATCTCCTTCAGACCGTCAATATGTTGCGGCGGGCGCTTTCGCGCCCGCCGCAACACCAACTTATTTCTTCTTTCCGAGTTGATCGGCCAACATCAACCGAGTCTTGAGAACCGTGTCTGGGTTGAGTGACAACGAATCGATGCCGAGTTTCGCTAGGAAGAGCGCGATGTCTGGATAGTCGGATGGTGCTTGCCCACAGATACCGATCTTTTTCCCAGCCCGCTTGGCGCCGTTAATGACCATCGCCAGCATCAATTTGACTGCCGGATTGTGTTCATCGTAGACGTGGCTAACGAGTTCTGAGTCACGATCGGTGGCCAGTGTAAATTGCGTCAAGTCATTCGAGCCAATCGAGAAGCCATCGAAAAGTTTCGCGAATTCATCGACCAGGATGACGTTCGCAGGAACTTCCGCCATGACATAGACCTGGAGCCCATTCTTCCCCTGGACAAGCCCTTGGTCAGCCATGATCTTTAATACTTTCTTCCCCTCTTCGATCGAACGGCACATCGGGATCATCAATTTCAGATTGGTCAGTCCCATGTCTTCACGGACGCGAGCCATTGCTTTCAATTCGAGCATGAAGGCTTCCTTGTACGCATCGCTATAATATCGCGCCGCGCCGCGCCAGCCCATCATCGGATTATCTTCTTCTGGTTCGAACTCGCGACCACCGATCAACGTTGCATACTCGTTCGTCTTAAAGTCAGATAACCTCAAGATCACATCTTTTGGATAGAACGCCGCGGCGATCATGGCCACGCCGGAGGCAAGTTTATCAACGTAGAAATCCGCCGGCGTATCGTACCCTTTCGTTAAAGCGGCGATCTTTTTCTTGGCGGTCGCATCTTTGATGTGTGGGTAGCGGATGAGCGCCATCGGATGAACCCCGATCCAGCTCGCCGTAATGAATTCTTCCCGAGCTAATCCCACCCCGTCATTTGGGATGAGGCTTTGGGCAAAGGCTTGTTCCGGATTCCCGATATTCATCATCAACTTCAACGGCAGGTTCGGAAGTTTTTTGAGGTCCACTTTTTCGACCCCGAACTTCAGGGTGCCATCGTACACGACGCCGACCGAACCTTCGGCGCAGGACACGGTCACGGCTTGCCCGGTCTTCAGGACCGTCGTTGATGTTTTCGTCCCAACGATAGCCGGGATACCAAGTTCGCGCGCGATGATTGCCGCATGACAGGTGCGTCCACCACGATTCGTGACGATCGCCGAGGCGATCTTCATGATCGGTTCCCAGTCCGGATCGGTCATATCGGTCACGAGCACTTCGCCTTTTTTAAATGTGCCGATGTCCTTCGCATCGAGGATGACACGGGCGACACCAGTCCCGATCTTGCTTCCGACCGACGCGCCAGTGACGATCGACGTAGCCTTGTGCGGTGCGAGAACGTAGGTTTCGAGAATATCGACCGATTCACGCGAACGTACTGTTTCTGGTCGCGCTTGGACGATGAAAAGCTTATTGGATTGTCCATCCTTTGCCCACTCCATGTCCATCGGTTTCCCGTAGTGTTGTTCGATCATCACTGCCCAACGGGCGAGTTGTTCGATTTCTAGATCGGTCAGGATAAAGCGCGCGCGGTCAGCCGGTGGCACGGGCACATCTTTGATCGTCAACTCTTTCCCGGTCGCATAAATCTTCTTGATCAGCTTATCGCCTAACGTTCGGTTTAAGATCGCCTTCTTGCCCATTGCGAGGGTCGGTTTGAAAACCACAAATTCGTCCGGATTGACGCGGCCGAGCACGATGTTCTCGCCAAGCCCCCAGGAGCCTGTGATCAGGACGGTGTCGCGAAATCCGGTCTCTGTATCGATCGAGAACATGACCCCGGAGCACGCGAGGTCGGAGCGGACCATTTTTTGCACCGCCGCCGAGAGTCCGATCGTGAAGTGATCAAAGCCTTTGTCTTGGCGGTATGAAATAGCGCGATTCGTAAACAAGGATGCGAAGCACTTTCTGACCGAGAGCAAGACTGCATCAGCGCCCTTGATATCAAGATAGGTCTCCTGTTGTCCGGCGAATGATGCATCCGGTAGGTCTTCGGCTGTCGCGGAGGAACGAATCGCAACATCGGTGTTCTTGCCGAACTCCCCTTCCAATTTTCGGTAGTTATCGACGATCTCTTTTTGCAGATCATCCGGGAATTCTGCTTTCATGATCAAAGCTCGGACCCGCGCGCCATGGGCGGCCAGGTTCTTCATATTTGTCGTATCAAGATCCTTCAGGATATCCTTGATCTTTTGTCGAATGTTATTCGAATCAAGAAAATGAAAATATGCCGCGGCAGTCACCGCGAATCCATTCGGAATGCGGACGCCCTTTGGCGTCAGCAAGGAGTACATTTCGCCCAAACTGGCGTTCTTCCCGCCCACCAATTTCACATCGGTATTTCGCAACTCATCGAACCAGAGGACGTACTGTTGATCGCGGGGTCGGGGGATAGGCATACGCGTTGTTATTGATGTTAGACGAACTCGATTGAATTAAATGGGTTTGATTTTCCGTCCAAAGAGGATGGACCCGACGGTGGCGAGGAGCGCCCCGACGATTCCGGTTACTAGCGTTTCAGCTACGACATTCACACCCCAGGTCACGCTCGGATCGGCGAACCACCGCCCGAGCGACACTGCGACACCGATCAGGATGCCGGAGACGACCCCGATCACCAATACTTCTGAGCGGCCGGCGCGTCTTCGGACGGCGATCATCCCGACGATGATGAATGCGACGATTTCTGCGCTCACCAGAAGGAGATTCGACAGTTTGAAGAGCGTGGCCAGAAAGAAAACTGGCGTCAGGATGAGATAGGGAGCGAGGATGCGCTGGTACCGTTCAACGGTCCAGGCGCCGATCGTCGCACGCGACGATGGCAGACGCGAATCCGTCATGTGAGAAGTTTACCACAAAACAGATCGGAGTAAAAGTCAACCCGAGAATCGCTGCTCCTATCGATTCGTCCGCAGCCACTCGAGCGCGGCCGATACAGACTCGTTCGATTGATGACCGCTTTCGATGAGCGACTTCGCCAAACGATGTATGACGGTGGTCAGAAGTTCACGTTTTGCTGGCGTGATCTCTTGGTGGGAAGCTAAGAAGTTCTCGATCGGTCCATATTTCGTCGCTTCTTGTAAGGAGATCTTCTCAAATCCAACCCGGAGCGCATCCATCGACGGTTCAGGAATATCCATCATCTGGGTCTGGTACGAGACGTACTCTGTATCAAGCGCTGGTGTCACTTTCAGAGTTTCAGCAACAGTATGGGTCACTTCTGGAGTCGCTATGTCTGGTGGTGTTTCTGGAACCGGTGTGACATCAGGGGCGACGACCGATGATGTTTGTTCGCTGAGTGAATCGGCTGTGACTGGTGTCGCTTCGATCGACGGTGTGGTTGATGTTGGACTCGCTGCCACGGTCTCATGGGCTGATGTACCGCGCAAGATTTCATTCACCTTTTCTTCAGTCAGCATTTCCTTCGGATGAGCGGCTTGCCAGGCATCAAGCGCTTTATCGTGTTCGACGATCGAGCCTGTAACTTCGGCTGGGAGATATCCGGCCTTACCGACCTCTGCCATGAGGTCAAGATTTGTCTTCGAGAAGTCAATCGACTGCCCGACGTCGATATGGTTCGGATCGGTCAGACCGAATTGTTCTGGATGCTTCGAAATAGCGTCCTTGAAGCGATCGACGATCCAGGTCCGCTGCCCCGGCGGGAGGTCCGGATAGGCCTTATTCACGAATTCCTCAGTCATCGACCAGACCGAGTCGCCTTTTTCGGCGACGATCGGGGTCTCGGCAATCTGTTTGACTTTACTCACCCACTCCTGGTGATCTTGTGCGTTCGGATGGTACTCAACTGCCGAGGTCGACGTCGGAGTATCTTCGGACACAATCCCAAACGAGGGTTTGTCGGGGGTCTCACCAAACCAATGTTCTTTGATCCACTGCGTTGCCCCACGCATCCCACCTGAAGTAGCGATCCCAGCGGTCAGACCAGCAGCCACACCAAGTCCAGCTCGCCACTTGCCGAGCTTTTTATTCCGTTTCACTCGTTCGATATATTTGTCATGAAATCGCGTCCGTTCACCGATCGTCGAGGTGATAAGTTCCTCGGTGACTTCAGCTACTGATTTTCCATTCTTGAGTTGTTCGGTGATGTGTTGTTCCCGTTGCTCGCGAAGGAGCGCACCATATCGTTCCTGCAGAAGTTCCGCTGTCCGATCCTCATGCTTCTTTTTTCCACGTCCAGCTTCACGTTTCCCGAAATCCTTGCGGTGTGCTTCAACAGTATCGAGGGTATAAGCAGCGATGCGACGTTCGAGTTCATCAGTATTCGTCATCTTCGCGATCTGTTCGGCCGTCAGCTCCTTCGTCGCACCGAATTTCCGTTCCCATGCGCGTCCGGCAGTTAAGAGTGTCGACTCTGTCATCATCCCCGTCCCGAGTCCAGCGAGGGCACCGCGAGCACCAGCCGCGAGTCCGGTCACCCAGAACTGTCCGGTCAAAGCGCCGACCCCGCCGATACCCAGCAGGCCAACGCTCGTTATCATCCGAGCCTTGCTGTGCTTACGCCACCACGTTTTAAATCCTTCTACTATTCCTTGTTTCTCTGGCCCGCGGAGTGCTTCTCGGAACCGTCCTTCTTCTCCCATCCGGAACTGGAGCGCCACGCCGGTGAGTTTCGCCGTATACTCTGCTTGGACCGCCGGATCCTTCATGTCGCGACCTTCGAATTCCTTATTGATCGTTGTTAGCTCTGTCCGAGTCGCAACTTCCAAGGCAGCCGCGTACTGATCTTTTGTTCGGTCCAATTCTTTCTTATTACCAAAACTCCACCAACTCCGTTCACGACGGTGGGCGTTCGCGTGGGCACGACGCGCATCATCAAGTGAGAGGATGTGTTCTGGTTTCGGGGCTGACTCAGTTTCAGGTTTTACTTCTGGTGACGTCCCAGCGGCCGCGTCCGTTTTTTCCGGACCAGCAGTAGCTTTCACGACCGTCGGTTCGATTTCTATGGGTCGACTATCACCGAGCGGGAATTGCTCCGTCAACTTCGTCTGCAAGACGCTCCGCTGCATTTCAAGTTGCATGCGTGAGTCATCGTCATCTGTAGCATTAATTCGGCCAGTCAGATCAGCAATATCACGACGTAACGCATCTGGACTGTAATCCGGTTTTTTGAATTCAACCGTGCCCTCAATCCCAGCCTTTTTCTCCTGACTCGTCATGAGGTCATGGATCTGACCTTGGATTTTCCAATATTCGGCCGAATCGGCTGCCGTTGCCGCTTGGTCTTCAAGTGCACGTAGCTGACTTTGACGATCAACCGGAGCGCTTTCAACCGGCTTCACCCAACCACGTTCCTTCGCCATTTCACGGAGTCGCTCGGCAACTCCCGGAGCTGGTGGTAAGACGATCGATTCTTTATCATCGCCCGTCTCTTTCGCGGGCTCTTCACCCGTCGACGGTACGATGGTCGCGGTCGCTTCGACCGGGGTCAGGCCTGGTTCTTTCGGTTCAGCTGATTCTTGCGGTTGAGTCTTGACGTCATCCGGCGTGATTGTGAACACTTTTTCCGGTTCCTGGCCGCTCGCTGATCGATTTCGTGGCGCATCCGGACCAACGACTGGCTCTTCTTCAAATAGTTCGTCTTCCGTTGGATTCGAAGCAGGAGCCGCTTCTTGTGGCGCCGGGGCGCTTGCGGTCGTTGGCGCAGCTTGGCGAGGGGCACGAGGTACGCGAATTGGATTTCGTAATTTTTCTTTGACCTGATCGAGCTGGAGCATCAGTTCCATCATTTTTGTCTGCTCCGGATTCATCTTTGGCATCGGTGCATTTGAATCCTTCGGACGCCGGGGGCGACGAACACCTTGGGCGGTCAGCGCGTCCAATTGGTTTTTCACATCAAGATACTGAGATTCAAGTGCCGCCCGTTCATCCGATGAAATGGTCGGTAAACGTTCGAATCGATTTTTGTCGTTCCGAAAAACCTTCCCGCCCGGAATCGGCTGAGGCATTGGTGTCGTCGGTGCTTCCGGTGTGATCGGTGATGGCATCTCTGGGGTCGAGGGTTCCGTTGGAAGTTCAGCCCCCATCTCCCTGCCTTCATTCGGATTCTGCGCACCGAGCGAGGGCGACATGGGAGACTCCTGAACATTTTGCGCACTCGCCTCTTCAGCTTGTGTCTCATCTAGTACGGGAATTTCGGCTGGCTCACCCTTCCGGTCGATTTCATCAGGAGCGCGATCCAGATCAAGTGGGCCGTCGATAATTTCTCGAGCGCTGGCCGCTTTCATGACGTGATCAGAAAATTGCTCATAGCTCATGAGCTCATACCCATCATTTGTATTAGCCTGGTTCATCCGATTCCAAAGCTCACGCAATCGCGTTTCCGATTGCGGATTTGCAGGTGTATGAATTTCTTTTACCGCCTCTTGAAGGATTTCATCAACCTCCGGACTAACACGTTCCGTGGGCGATTGCTCTTGCGGCTGGTGCAGCGCCTCACCCTCTCCCGGAGGCATGTGGCGCGGGAATTCTTCGCTCATGGTCGTACGGTTAGACGGTCGCAGCGATCTGACGAACGACTGAAACTTCGTTCACCAGTTCTTTTTTGAAGCGCACGAGTTCATCCATCGCCAGGTCGACATAATCAGGGACCGTCGCCTTAAAGAAGGCGTCGATCTGTTCTGGGGTCGGATCGGTATTCAAAAGCCGCTCGAACTGGTCACGTTGATCTTTCGACATCCCCTCCACTAAACGATCGGTGATCCGATCCTGAAGAACTTGGCTCATCTGCTGCATCAACGCTTGCTGGCGATCAGCCGGTAGATTTTGTAAGCCAAGCAGGTCGATGATATTCGACTTTAGGAGATGGAGAGCGTCCATAGGATGTTGATGAATGTTGGAAGTAACGACATTATACCATCATTTTAGACTTTTTGCAAGTCGAAAATTGCGTTATACTTCGCGCCGTCCACCGTTGTACATTCTGTCCACCCTTACGAAAGGAGTGGTCGGGGGGAGAGGGTCGTCGCAAAAAAATACGCCCGGTCAACTTCGGGGAGGGGTCGGTGACAATCCGGTCATCGCACCTCTCTCCGAGGATTTTTTATCCCAGAAACCCTCGCGGGAGCGAGGGTCTTGGTGACGTGCAAGTCGTAACGATCTAGTAATCCATTCCCATGCCACCGCCCATGCCCCCCATACCGCCTGGCATGCCGGCTCCAGCTTCTTTCTTCTCCTCCGGTTTTTCGGCCACGACTGCTTCGGTCGTGAGGAAAAGCGCGGCGATGGATGCGGCATTCTGTAAAGCTGAGCGAGTGACCTTCGTTGGATCAACAATCCCTTCTTTGACGAGGTCGCTATAGGTATCGGTCGCGGCGTTGTATCCATGATTGCCCTGATGATCGAGTACCTTTGCGAGGATGACCGACGGTTCCTTCCCCGCATTGAAAGCGATCTGGCGAAGCGGCGCTTCGAGAGCATTGTGCAGAATCTTGACGGCGACTTTTTCGTCATCATTCGTGACGTTCAAGTTCTCGAGGGCGATGCGCGCCCGAAGTAACGCGACGCCACCACCGACAACGATCCCCTCTTCGACGGCCGCTTTGGTCGCTTGGATGGCGTCCTCGATGCGGAGTTTCTTTTCCTTGATCTCCGTTTCGGTCGCTCCACCAACCTTGAGCACGGCGACTCCGCCGCTCAATTTGGCCAGTCGTTCCTGCAATTTCTCTTTATCGAAATCGGAGTCCGACTGTTCAAGTTCTTTGCGGATGACGGTCACGCGGTTTTCGATCTCTTGCTTGTCGCCTTTACCGTCAACAATGGTCGTGTTCTCTTTCGTGGCGATGATCTTCCGAGCTTGGCCGAGCATGTCGAGCGTTGTCGCGTCGAGTTTCAGGCCGAATTCATCGGAAATAACTTGACCACCGGTCACGACCGCGATGTCCTTCAGCATTTCCTTGCGACGATCGCCGAAGCCCGGGGCTTTGACGGCCAGAACGGAGAACGTTCCGCGCAGTTTATTGACGACGAAGGTCGCGAGCGCCTCGCCTTCAACATCATCAGCGATGATCACGAGTTCTTTCTTCCCGGTCTGAGCGATTTTCTCGAGGACCGGTAAGATATCATTCAGAGCCGAGATCTTCTTGTCGGTGATCAAAATATGCGGTTCATTGTAGACCGCTTCCATCCGATTCGCGTCAGTGATCATGTACGCCGAGACGTACCCTTTATCGAATTGCAGACCTTCAACCACTTCTTTTTCGAGACCGAATGTCTGCGATTCTTCGACGGTGACGACGCCATCTTTTCCGACCTTATCCATGACCTCAGCAATTGCCGTTCCGATCGTGTCGTCCTGAGCGCTGATCGAGGCGACCTGAGCGATCTCTTCGTTGCTCTTCACCGGTTTCGACATGTTCTTCAGTTCAGCCACGACCGCGGTCACACCTTTTTCGATTCCGCGGCGAAGTGCCATCGGTTCAGCCCCAGCGGTCACGACCTTCAGTCCTTCCGCAATAATCGACTGCGCGAGGATGGTCGCCGTCGTCGTCCCGTCACCAGCGACATCATTCGTCTTGGTCGCGACCTCTTTGACGAGTTCCGCACCAAGGTTCTCATATTTGTCCTCGAGCTCGATCTCTTTGGCGATCGTTACACCGTCATTCGTGATCGTCGGTGCGCCAAAGCCTTTATCCAAGACGACGTTACGACCTTTCGGGCCGAGCGTCACCTTGACCGCGTTCGCGAGTTTATCGACGCCGGCCTTGAGCTTCAAGCGGGCGGCTTCATCGAATAGTATCTGCTTTGCCATACGTTCAGTCTCCGTGATTATTTCTTCAAAATCCCGACCAGATCATCTTCATCGGCGACGCAAAAATCATCGCCATCGATCTTGATCTTATCTGGTCCATATTTCTTCAAAATGACGGTATCACCGACTTTGACCTGCATCGGGACCGGTTGGCCATCATCGATTTTCGGTTCGCCCACGGCTAGTACTTCGCCGCGTTCGAGTTCTTCCTTCTCGACCGTGTCCGGGAGCACGATTCCCGACTTGGTCACTTTTTCTTCCTTCAGGATCTTGATCAGGGCTTTGCCCCGCATCGGTGTGATGTTCGTCATAGACGCCACGTTCTCCTATGTTAGTGCTGGTAATTGAAACGTTATTGGGCCCGACATATTGAAAAATCAGGCGTTAGCAATCTTAACGGTCGACTGCTAATTCGTCAAGTACCTCGTTGACGCTCCCCCATATCGTGCGGTAGGGTGCCGTCGAACTACCGTCCGGTTGTACTTCTTCGTCCACACGGAGGTGCACCTTGCAAGTTATTATCTTCGGTGCAAATGGTCTGGTCGGATCCGCCATCGCTGAGCAGTGCGGACGCGCTGGGATTTCCGTCCTGGCTCCGACGAAGGCTGAGCTGAACGTTCGCGACATCTCGCGCGTTCGCGACTGTATTCATACTTGGGCAACGCGCGTGCCCAACGCGGTCATCGTGAACTGCGCCGCCAAGGCGAACATCGATGAGGTCGAACGCTTTCCCTTGATTGCGGAAGATGTAAACGTCATGGCGCCGATCGTCATGTCCCGCGCTTGTCAGGCAACCGGCCTGCGCTTCGTCCAGATCTCGACCGATCAGGTGTTCGGCAACTACCCGTCGGCCGGCTGGTATCGGCACCATGAATCGGACATGACCAACGACCCGCGTTGGCTCCCCGCCAACGTGTATGGCCGACAGAAGCTCGAAGCCGAACAGCATGTGCTCCTGAACAACCGCGGCCTGGTCGTTCGTACCCAGTGGGTCTACGGGCCCGGTCGCCCCACCTGGGTTGACGAAGTTGTTCGCCAGGCCAAGTCGAACGAGCCCATCCGCGCCATCAGCGACTACGTCGGGATCCCGACCTTCGCGACCGATCTCGCTCGCGCGATCATCAAACTCCTGCAGGATCCCACGGCTGTGGGCGTCTACCATCTCGTCAATGAAGGTGACCCGATCAGCCGCGCGAATCTCGCCATCTGGATTCTCGAGCAACTTCAGCTCAACGGCACCGTCGAGCCCTGTCAGCTCAGCGACATGGAGCCGTTCTGGGCGGCCCGACGTCCGGCGAACAGCGTCATCAAGAACTTCCGGTGCGACCCGCTCCCGACCTGGACCGAATCCCTCACCACGCACCTCCAGAACGGACACAACTAACACGCACCACACCCCGCGGTCGCACGACCGCGGGGTGAACTTTATTCGGTTTCCGGTCGAACGACGACGTAGGAACCGGCGGTCGCTATAATTTCACCACGCTCGATGATGGGTTGATTCGTGGGCACATCGCGAGTAATAAACAAGGTATTCCCGGTCGGTGTCGTCACCGTTTTTACCGGACCGTCCGCGGCGCGGCGCAGATAGAAATACAAATGTGGATTTCGAACGAGGTCGATACCAACCACCTCAAATGGTGGCTGCGACATGGCGATTAATCGCTCCCCAAGGACAGACTCAAGCGACGAAAATTTCAGATTGGTCAGCGCTGAACCGGTATAGAACCAGGCCATAAAGAAAACATACACACCGAGGGCAATCCCTATTCCTTTTCTCGTACGAATAGACCGGAGGAAGAGCAAGACAATCAACGCCATCGCCACCCCCACGAGCAGCCGGCGAAGACCAATGGTCGACCATGGCCCCGGCAACAAACGATAGGGTGTCATCGTCCACATCCGTCCGCCAATCACGTACTGAACGGGAACGAGGAAGGCCGCATATCCGACCGACAACGCGAGGCCGATCCGAAACCAAGATTTTGAAATGAGCATACGCCACCGCGCGAACATGGACCCAAATAGTATGGCGATGAATGGATAGATCGGTAAAAGATACCAATCAAATTTTGTACTGATCAGGCTAAAGGCGATGAGGGTGACGATCGCCGAACTCGCCGCCAATCGATCTGCCGAAACTCCATGTTGCTGACGATAAGCGAGAAGAAAGACGAGCGGCACGAACGCTGACCAGGGAAAGAATCTCTTCACGAATACTTCGAGATACCAGTTCCAACCAACGGTGTTCGCGTACAAAGCGTCGGTCGTGCGGTCGATGACATTGTAACCGATAAATCCATCCGACCACGCGGCGCCATGTTGGATCAGCATTGCCAGGTGCCACGGTAGGGCAATTACCAGTATGATAACGATCGCTTCGATGATCCGACGCCAGGGTAATGATGACCACCCGCGGCCGAGCACACGATCGAAAACGATGATCGCGCCAGGGATGAAACCGATCATTGGTTTGGTCAAAAAGAGCAAGCCTAAACCGACACCCACCCATCGCCACCAACGCACATCATCCCAGGCTCGCCAGGCGGCATACAGTGTCGCCACCCAGAGCATCACCAGGAGGCCATCCGTTTCACCGGTCCGGAAACTGTGATGGAAGATGAAGCGACCGGTCAAGAAAACGGCCGCCGCGCCGACCGCTGCCCAGGAAGAACTGGCGGCGCGGCGGACCCAGGCATAGATTAGCAGCGTCGTCAGAACGCCAGCGATAGCTGACCACAGTCGGGCAGTCAGTTCGGATGGCCCGAACATCACATACAGCGGGGTGGTCAACCAGAATTTGAGTGGTGGTTTCGCGGTGTAGAGTTGATCGTGGTACGACAATGACCACCAGGTATGGTTCTGTTGCATCTCGAGACTGACCGACGCGTGAATTCCTTCGTCCCATTTTTCCAACGGCACTCGGCCAATACCCCACCCACAGACAATTACGGCCGCGAATGCGACCGCGATCACCGGCACCCACGTCGATTTTTTCATGGCGTAATCCCTAGCCGCCGACACCGTTCGAGATAGAGTGCATTGTATCGACTACGGCGGTCATCTTCGTGAAATTTCAGGACCTCTTCGTTCACGACGACTTCCGTTGTACCCTGGGCGAGCTTGCTCGTCGTATTCTTTTCCATCTTCGCCATCTGCCGATCTCGCGCTGAGGCTTCGAACAGTTCCGCACGTGACATACCGAAAACATTTTCATAGAAATGCTTGATGTTCCGGAGTGCCCGGTTCGGTTTTAGCGTCCGCCCAACCCAATTCGCATCCCACGCGTTTGGTAATCGAGACGTCCAGTCTCGATTCGCTTCGATGAACTTCTTCCAGGCGCCGTCATCCATCAACGGCACCGCTTGGGTCGCCCAAAAAGCGAAATGATGATCTTCTGGTGCTGACTTCAACGGCGCGAGGTCGAGCGCACTCGTCGTCAGGTAAAAACTCAGGCACACCCGATTCGCGACATGCTCTCCGTGACGACGAAAGCCGAGTAGTTGCACGATGCCCGTCACCATGAACCGGGACAACCAAATACGTCGCGGCGCGCAGAGGATGAGCAGATCGATATCTGACTCCGCCCGGGCATTATCGATCGCTAATGTGTTCACGACTGCCGCTGTTTTCACGAACGGAAAGACTTCAACGAACCGAGCGACCGTCTTTGCGCGTTTCCATTTCTTTTCGTTCAACTTCGCCCGGACCTGTCGCTGGGCGATGAATTGGCTTCGACCTGGGAGACAAAGAAATTCATCATGTCGTTCCAGTCGCTGGTCAGTGACCAGACCATCGATCACGCGAGCTACCTCATCGGTGGACGCCGTCCATGTTTCCCCCACCCCACGATAGAGCCAGCGCCACACTTCCGAAACCTTTAGTGGATATTCGAAAACGTCAAAATAGGCTATGGTCCGCAGGATGGCGTGCTGGAGTTGGAGCGTGGAGTCGGTCATGGCCGTATCCTACCCGGCCAATGACGAGTCAGCAAGCTACGAGCGCTTCTTTTTCTCCGCACTGAACACGGGTTCGAGATATTTTCCAGTGTAGCTGTTTTTGACCTTCGCCACCTCGCGAGGCGTACCGACCGCGACGATCTGACCACCTTCATCGCCACCTTCCGGTCCGAGATCAATGATCCAATCGGCCGATTTGATGACATCGATGTTATGTTCGATGATCAGGACGGTGTTGCCTTTATCCACCAGTTGGTGGATGACGTGGAGCAAGCGCTTCACATCGTCGACGTGAAGCCCGGTGGTCGGTTCATCCAAGATGTACAACGTACGTCCTGTCGCTCGACGCGAGAGCTCCGTCGCAAGTTTCACCCGTTGTGCTTCACCGCCGGATAGCGTGGTTGCCGGCTGCCCAAGGTGGATGTATCCAAGTCCTACTTCAGTCAGGGTTTTGAGTTTCTGATGGATGACCGGAATGTGTTCGAAGAAGTTCATCGACTCTTCGACGGTCATGTTCAGGATCTCGGCGATATGTTTCCCCTTGTATTTAATCTCAAGTGCCTGTTGGTTGTACCGTGCCCCATGACATTCTTCACATTCGACATAGACATCCGGCAGGAATTGCATCTCGATCTTGACGACGCCGTCCCCTTCGCACGCCTCACAGCGTCCACCTTTGACGTTGAAGGAGAACCGACCTGGTCCATAGCCGCGCATCTTGGCTTCCGGCACTTGGGTGAAGAGATCGCGTATCGCGGTAAAGACGCCGGTGTACGTTGCCGGATTTGAGCGCGGCGTGCGACCGATCGGGCTTTGATCGATGTCGACCACCTTGTCGAGATGTTCGAATCCTTCGATCTCACGATGTTTGCCGGGGAGGTCCTTCGAATTATAGAAATGCTGATTGAGTGCCCGCGCGAGGATATCGGTCATCAACGTTGACTTCCCCGAACCGGAAACGCCAGTGATCGCCACAAATTTCCCGAGCGGGATCGAAACGTCGATATTCTTTAAGTTGAACTCTTCCGCGCCGCGGATGACGATCGACTTCCCATTCCCAGTTCGATATTTCGTTGGCGCCGGAATCGAGAGTTTCCCGGCCAAATATTTTCCGGTCAACGACGCGGCGTTGGCCATCACCTGAGCGGGCGTACCAATCGCCACGATTTTTCCGCCGTGTTCGCCGGCCCCGGGACCGATATCGATCAGAGTGTCAGCCGCGTGCATCGTTGCCTCATCATGTTCAACGACAAGTACGGTGTTCCCGAGGTCGCGGAGGCGGATCAGGGTCTCGATCAGCTTGTCATTATCGCGTTGGTGGAGACCGATCGATGGTTCATCGAGGATGTAGACCACGCCGACGAGCGACGAACCGATCTGAGTCGCGAGTCGGATCCGTTGCGCTTCACCACCAGCCAGAGTCGAAGCGGCGCGGTCGAGCGTTAAATAATCAAGCCCAACATTGTGGAGGAACGTCAGTCGCGCCCGAATCTCTTTGAGAATTTGGGTACCGATTTTCAGTTCGCGCTCCGTTAGTTTCTTGACCTTGGTCTCGCTCGCTGAGCCACTCAAGGCATCGAAGAATGAGCGAGCGGTCGCGATATTCATATTCGCGACATCGGCGATCGTCCGATCGGAGACGGTGACGCTGAGCGCTTCCGGCTTTAATCGTTTGCCGAGACAGGTCGGGCATGGGAAGACGCGCATATACCGTTCGATCTCGACTCGCATGTATTCGGATTCAGTCTCTTTATAGCGGCGCATCAAATTCGGGATGACGCCTTCGTAGGTCGTCCAGTATTCGCGAACCTTTCCCGTACCCTCAGCGTTGTTCACGTCATAGGTCTTCTCACCGGTCCCGAACAGGACCAAGTCGAGATGTTTCTTCGCTAGTTTATCGACCGGGACATTGGTGGAGAAACCATGTTCATGAGCGACTGCTTCGAGAACGCGGAAATACCAGGTCTGATTTGAGCTCGTCCGGGACCAGGGGCGGATTGCACCTTCCGCCAAACTCAGCCGCTTGTTGGGCATAATCAGCTCCGGATCGATCTCGAGCTTCGTCCCGAGACCGGTACAGTCAGGACAGGCGCCATGCGGGTTATTGAACGAGAATGAGCGTGGTTCGATTGGCGGCAGCGACAAATTATCATATGGACAGGCGAAGTGTTCGCTGAACAGGACGTCTTCTTTCGTATCATCACGATGAACAATGACCAGTCCATCACCAAGATCGAGGGCGTTCTCGAGCGAATCATAGATCCGGGTCTTATTCCCCTCGGTCTTCTCTTGATCGTCGCGACCAAGTGTCAGCCGATCGACCACAATTTCGACATCATGCTTTTTCTGTTTATCGACATCCATGTCTTCCGCTTCTTCGACGGTCACGATCGAGCCATCGAACCGAATGCGCACATAACCGGCCTTCCGCACTTCGGGCAACATCGCCTTGTGTTCGCCCTTCTGGCTTCGGACTACCGGGGCCAGGATGGCGATCGTCGTGCCTTTCGGGAACGACATAATCTGATGAAGAATCTGTTCGATCGTCTGCTTTGTCACAACCCGACCGCACTTCGGGCAGTGCGGAATACCGACGCGGGCGTACAGGAGACGAAGATAATCGTAAATCTCTGTCACTGTTCCAACGGTCGAACGCGGATTATGTGAGGTCGTTTTTTGGTCGATCGAGATGGCCGGACTTAGGCCGTCAATCTGGTCGACGTCTGGTTTGTCCATCAAGCCCAAGAACTGCCGCGCATAAGCGGACAACGATTCGACGTACCGGCGTTGTCCTTCGGCGTAGATGGTGTCGAACGCGAGCGAGGATTTTCCTGAACCAGAAAGACCGGTCAGCACGACCAGTTGATTCCGCGGAATATCGACGTCGATATTTTTTAAGTTGTGGACGCGCGCCCCTCGGACTCGAATGACCGAACCACTGGTCGCTGGAAGCGACGGGTTTCCTTTCTTCGGGGTGGAGGATTTCGGCATGGGGTGGGTGCGCAAAAAGCGGAGACAGTGTACACCCGTCGTCAAGACCGGTCAAGCCCCCAGGGCTGCGTGGTATACTCGCCCCATGCACCGCCTCGCTGCGACCGCGAAACGCTTACCCCGAAAACCGGGTGTCTACCTGTTCCATGATAGATCCGGTGAGATCGTCTACGTCGGAAAAGCGAAGAATCTTCGAGCCCGAGTTTCATCCTATTTTCGCCCATCCGCTGACCTGGCGCCGGCGAAAGCGGTCATGGTCGAATCGTTAACTCAACTCGAGACGATTATCGTCCGCAGTGAGACCGAGGCACTCCTCTTGGAGTCGACGCTCATCAAGAAGCATCGCCCGAAGTACAACGTCATTCTGAAAGATGATAAGTCGTTCCAATATATCCGCATTGCGCTGGCCGAAGACTACCCGACCGTCACGACGGTGCGGCGGATGACGCTCGACGGGAGTCGATATTTCGGACCGTATGTCTCTGGGTTCGCGGTCCGCCAGACCCTAAAACTCCTGAAGCGATTATTTCCATATAAGAACTGTCCGAACCGACCGGATCTCCCGTGCTTTGATGCCCAGCTCGGTCGATGTCTCGGACATGATACCGGACCGGGCAGTCAGGCACGATACCGCGGCGTGATCGATGGGTTGATCGACTTTCTCCAAGGGAATACTGGCGGTGTGATCCACGAACTCCGTCGGGCGATGGCCGACGCGTCGCGACACCACGATTATGAATCGGCGGCCCGGTATCGCGATCGATTGCAATCGCTCGAGTCAATTCTCGCTGACCAAGTCGTCATCAGTACGTCGCATCAGTCGTTCGATGCGCTCGGACTCGCTCGGTCTGACCGATCGGCGATGATGACCGTTTTCAGCGTGCGTCGCGGTAAACTCCTCCAACGCGATAGTCATGCATTGCAACATGCGGCTGATACGACGGACCAAGAAATATTCGAATCATTCATCACCCAGTACTACACCCAATCGACCGCTCACCCGAACGAACTCTATATTCCGATCGAGATCGACCCGACCGTCGGGGAGGCGCTCCAGCTACGAATCCACCAAGCCCAACGTGGTTTGAAACGTAAACTTGTTTCGATGGCGATCGAGAACGCATCGGAGAGCTTAGCCCAAGATCGTACCAGACAACAGCAGGCAGCGACCGATGCCGCGTTGACCCTCGAAGGACTCACCCGCGCGCTGCATCTCGAATCCGTACCTTCCCGCATTGAAATGTATGATGTCTCAAATATCCAGGGGAAACACGTCGTGGCTTCGATGGTCGTCTTTCAGGATGGTCAGCCCGCCCCGCAATCCTATCGAAAATTCACGATCCGCAATCAAGCCATCCCCGATGATATGCACCGGCTAGCAGAAGTTTTACGAAGACGGTTTGCCCATCGGGCGGACGACGGCTGGCCGCTCCCCGATCTCCTGCTCCTTGATGGCGGTATCCCTCAACTGAACGTGGTGCTGCGTTCTGTTCCGGGACTTGGTCAACACATACCGGTTGCGGCTTTAGCCAAGGAGAACGAAGAGATTTTTGTACCTGGTGAGTCGATCCCGATCCGATTGCCTCGTGATTCAGCTGAGCTGCGACTACTCCAGCAGATCCGTGACGAGGCACACCGTTTCGCCATCGGCTTCTATCGCCGTACCCACCGACGCGAATCACTGCGCTCCATCCTCGATGACATTCCTGGACTCGGCCCCGAAGGAAAAAAACAACTCCTTCAGACGTTCGGCACGATGACGAAGATCCGAAATGCGAGCGATGACCAATTGGCGAAGATCCTTGGCCCAGCCCGCGCCCGTCGTGTCCGTGACACACTTGGTCCAGCTGATTGACGGGTAAGCAAGAAGATGGTAGAGTAAGCCGGCTTTTGAATTTCCCTATATGCCCGCCTGGCTTCCCTCCGCACTCCGCATCGTCCAAGCCGTCCTGTCGGTCTTGATCATCGGTGTCATCCTGATCCAAAGCAAAGGATCGGGTGTTTCGTCCGTCTTTGGGGGTGGTGAGGGCAACGTCTATCGAACTCGTCGCGGTGCCGAACGCGTCATTTTCATCGCGACCATCGTTCTCGTCGTACTCTGGTTCGCGACCGCGGTCGCCAGTCTGATGATCCGATAACCATGCGCTTCAGTCACGTCCGGAATAGAATCCTACGTTGGGGACGACGCGGCGCTCATTCGAATTCTGACGATATCGCAGATGATGACCGAGCCCGCGTCATGGGGCTCAATCCAACGCGAATTCCGAGCGGGCGCCAATGGCGGTTGATCCCGGAATTTTTGTCGCCGTCCGAACGACGCTGGATAAGGGGTTTCATCACCGCCGCCGTCATCAGTTTCGTGACGCTCCTCATCGGGATCGGGATGCAGTTCATGGCCCGCGTCCCGCAGGCTGGTGGGACAGTCACCATCGGACTTGTCGGATCCCCCCAGTTCATCAATCCGATCTTGGCTCGCGATGGGACGATTGATGCCGATCTGACGAAGCTCATGTTCCGTGGCCTGGTCCGAATCGATGAGAACTTGCTCCCCGTCCCTGATCTCGCTGAATCGATCACCCTATCGGAAGATCGTACCCAGTATACCGTCACGCTTCGCCCGAACTTGTATTGGTCCGACGATGAACCGTTGACCGCCGATGATGTTAAGTTCACGATCGACACGATCAAGGACGCCGAATTTGCGTCACCACATCGGGCCTTATTTACATCGGCCACTGTGGAAGTGACCGATGATCGAACCGTCGTCTTCACGCTTGAGAAACCACTCGCCGCCTTCGGCACCTACCTCGAACTTGGAATCCTTCCGAGACATGTCTGGTCCGATGCGACGCCACAGACGATGGCTCTTGCCGAATTGAACGTCAAACCGATCAACAACGGTCCATACAAGTTCTTGAGCGTCACCAAGGACAGAAGCGGGGCTGTTCGTCAAATGACATTTGTTCGGAATAAATCAGCTGCTATTCAGCCGTACCTCCAGAAACTCAACATCAAATTCTACGCTGAACGGACCGCGGCCATCGATGCGCTTCGGACCGATGCGATCGATATTTTTGGCGGGCTAACACCGGACGAAGTCTCAGCGTTACCAAAAAAGATCGTCCGCACGACGACTCCGATCAGTCAACTGACCGCCGTCTTTATCAACCAGCGTGACAACCCGGTCCTTCGAGCAAAAGAAGTCCGCCGCGCCCTGGCAATGACCGTCGACCGCCAGGGACTGATCGAAGCCTCTCTTCCTGGCTTGGCTGATGTATTGCAGGGTCCAGTCCTTCCGGGTTACCCAGGCTTTCTCTCTGACCTGACGATTCCACCACTTGATCCGGTCGCGGCCAACGCAGCGCTCGAAGAAGCTGGCTGGAAAAGAAATGATGCTGGTATCCGCCAAAAGGGTGCGACACAATTTGTGTTTGCCGTGACCGCTCCCGATGACCCGGTGTACCGTGTGGTGGCCGAATCGCTCGCTGAAGGATGGCGCACCTTAGGTGCCGGGGTCGAGGTCAAGCTTATCGATCCGAGCCGGATCCAGCGTGATACGATCAAGCCGCGTGATTATGAAATTTTGCTCTTTGGTCAGATACACGACACCGACGGCGATCTCTACCCGTTCTGGCACTCGAGTCAGCAACGCGATCCTGGCTACAATCTATCGCTGTTCTTTAACAAACAACTGGATACCGACCTCGAGGATGCCCGAACGACCGACTCGCTCGACAAACGCATCGCCGATTATCAAAGTTTCCAGCGGATCGTCGCCGACGAAATCCCGGCCATCTTCCTCTACCAGCATCGGTATGTCCAAGGGCATCGATCATCAGTCAAAATCCCTCAGGCGAAACAATTGGTCAGCCCGAGCGATCGATTCCTATTAACGGCGAACTGGTACACCCGAACCAAGATCTCCTGGCGTTAGGGTTGACAGATAGCCGTAACTCGGCTATACTCGGCGCCTTGTCTCACGGTTCGTGAGCTTTCGTGAAGTCTGACCCCCTCCTGCTATGCAGAAACGGTCGAGTACATTTTAGAACCAAAATCGATATACACGCCCAGATGGCGGAACTGGTATACGCGCTAGCTTCAGGAGCTAGTTCCCGCAAGGGATTGGAGGTTCGAGTCCTCTTCTGGGCACCATTACATATCGACGGCGCATCCCGCCATTTGGCGGGACGATCGCAAGATCATGGAGGGTCGCAAGCGACGGGTGCGCCCATCGGAAGCACCCCGGCCCCGAAGGGGCGACTCCTCTCTCGCCCACCACGTGCGTCTTAGCAAAACGCCCTACGAGCGCTGAAGATTCTTCCGGCTTTGCCGGACGAGCCTCTAGCGTGAATGCTCTGCATTCATCCTCGTGTTGGATCCACATCCAAATCAAGTATCAATTATTCCCGTTTGTGGCCGTCCGGTTTTCCGGAGCGGTGACGGTAACAGAAGGAAACGCCACTATGGCGAAACGACCAAAGGCGCGGATGCGCCGACCAGATGGACCGCGATACACTCGCCGTCCGAAACCAAAACCGAAACAGGGTGAGCGTGCCCCGTCCCGGAAACCGAACACGCTCCGCATCATCCCCGTCGGTGGATATGAAGAGACCGGTTCACGGAACTGCACCGTCTTCCAGTTTGGCGAGGAATATCTCATCGTCGACATCGGCTTGCAATGGCCTGAAGACGACATGCCAGGCGTGGATTACATCATTCCCGACCTGAATTTCTTGCGCGGTAAGGAAAAACAGATCAAGGGCGTGATCGTCACGCATGGTCACTATGACCATACCGGCGGCGTCCCACACTGGGTCCCCCGCCTTGGTAATCCACCCGTCTACTCGTCCGATCTGACCTGCGCGATGCTGGCCAAGAAGATGGAAGATGTCACACCAGGCCAGACCCTGCGCCTCCACCCGATGCGTTCCCGCGATCGGATCAAGCTCGGCGTCTTTCGCGTCGAATTCTTTTCCCTCTCTCATAACATCCCCGGCTCCTTCGGCATCGTCGTCGAAACTCCCGCCGGAAAAGTCGTCCACACCGGTGACTTCAAGCTCGATGAGCGGGCTCATATCTCGAATCGCACTGACCTCGAAGCGATCAAGCGCCTCGGCGGACAAAATGTTTTAGCCTTGATGTGCGACTCGACGAATTCATCGGCTCCGGGAACCCAGCTGTCTGAAAGCGAGATCGAAAAGAACATCGACCTGATGTTCACCCAGACGAAAGGTCGGATCATCTTCGCGACGTTCGCCTCGCTCCTCTCCCGCGTCCAACAGATCTTGACCCTCGCCGAGAAATACAATCGTAAAGTATTCCTGATGGGCTACTCGATGCGGACGAACGTTGAGATCGGCAAGTCGCTCGGCTACATCCGCTGTAAAGAATCGACGATCCTGCCGTGGGAAGAGGTCAGTAAACTGCCAAGTGATCGCTACCTCATCCTTTGCACCGGCGCCCAAGGTGAAGATAATGCCGCGCTGATGCGGATCGCCAATCGCGAGGACAAGAATGTCCATATCGAACGCGGTGATCTCGTCGTCTTCTCATCCTCGGTCGTACCGGGGAATGAACGCGCCGTCTCACGGCTGAAAGATGGCCTCCTCCGCGAAGGCGCGAGTATCATCGACTCGAAGATGCTCGACGTCCACGCTGGTGGTCATGCAAAGCAGGACGATATTGCCGCCATGATCAACATGGTCCGACCGCGGTATTTCATCCCGATCGAAGGCAACTACAGCAACCTGATCGAGAACAAGAAGGTCGCGATGAAAACCGGTATACCTGAACAACGGAACCTCCTCGCTGATAACGGCCAGGTCATCGAATTTCACGGCGGTCAGGGCTTCGTCACGAACGAACGCTTTCCGATCGAATATATCTTTGTCGATGGACTCGGCATCGGTGACGTCAACCACATCGTCCTTCGCGACCGCAAACAATTGGCCGGGGACGGCATGGTCATCGTCGTCGCCCAGATCCATACTCGGACCGGCAAAGTTGGAAAGATCGATATCATCTCCCGCGGTCTGACGTACATGGAGAACCAGGGTCGGTTCATCGGCGAGATGGTCGGCGTCGTTAAAAAGGCGCTGAAGGACAACGAGCCGAAAATGAAACCACAGGATCGCGATCTGCGTGATAAGATCCGCCGCGAACTTGAGAAATTCATCTTCAAGAAGACCCAGCGTCAACCGATGATCGTCCCGGTCATCGTCGAATCCTAACTCCTCGCCGCCCCCACCCGACTGGGTGGGGGTGGCTGTGCTACACTACGCTCATATGCCACGCATTCTCTCCGGTATCCGCCCCTCAGGGCAACTCCACCTCGGAAACTATCTCGGCGCCGTCCAGCAGTGGATCGCGCTCCAGAACAAGAACGAGGCGTATTTCATGATCGCTGATTTACATGCGCTGACGACTCCATTCGTTGCCGGTGAATTACGTGAAGAGATCAAATCTGTCCTGCTCGACTACCTTGCTGCCGGACTTGATCCAAAAAAAGCGACAATTTTTGTCCAATCTCACGTCCCGGCCCACAGCGAACTGATGTGGCTCTTGAGTACGGTCACGCCCGTTGGGGAACTTGAGCGCATGGTGCAGTACAAGGAAAAATCGAAGGGCCAAGAATCGATCAACGCCGGCTTGCTGAATTACCCGATCCTGATGGCGGCCGATATCCTGACGTATAAGGCGGACCGTGTCCCCGTCGGTGAGGATCAGGTCCAACACATCGAGCTCGCCAGCGATCTCGCCAAGAAATTTAACCGACTCTACAGCGAAACCTTCCCCGAACCAAAACCAATCTTGGCGACCGGCAAGCGGATCATGTCCCTGACCGAGCCGATGGAAAAGATGTCCAAAACAGGTAGCAGTGGCATCCTCCTGACCGAATCGCCAGAAGCGATCGCGACCAAGCTGCAAAAAGCCGTCTCCTCTGGCGAACCGCGGGTCATCCGTGAAGCCTGGATCGCGGCGGAGCCAGCAGCCAAGAAGTCAGCGGGCGAATGGCAGGGCGACCCAAATCTTCTGAAACAGTATCATGGCGTCCGCAATCTCTTCACCATCCTCCATACGCTTGGTGATCAGATCGAGATCGAGACCTGGCGACAGGCGGCGAGCGAGGGAACGCTAAAATTCTCGGAATTCAAGCCGGCCTTAGCGACGATCATCGCGAACCACCTCGCCCCATTCCGTGAGAAACGCGCAGCTCTCGCGGCGAAACCACGCGAACTAGAAAAAATCATGGCCGACGGCGCCGAACGGGCAAACGAGGTCGCGTCCAAAACTCTGCTGGAGGTCCAGCAGAAGATGGGGCTGCGCTAAATCAGCGGACACATTACTCCTCGCGGATCACCGCGAGCACTTCGTCTCGTTTTTGCTCCATCAAATCTCGCGACGTCGCTTCAAGATTCAAACGGATCAATGGTTCCGTATTTGAACCACGAACATTGAACCAGAAATCTGGATAGGTCACAGTCACGCCGTCGAGCAGGTCGATCTGCGCATCCGCATATCGAGTTTTTATTCGTTCGAGCACGGTCGGGACATTCGCCACCGTTGAATTAATTTCTCCGGAGTGAGCGTATCGTTCACGGTACGGTGCGACTGCTTGCGACAACGTTTTGTTCTGGTCACTCAGCCAAACCAGGAATTTCAAGACAAACGGCACCGGTGCTTCGAACGTCCCGAAAGGAAATTTATAGAAATAGTGGCCCGAAGATTCGCCGCCGAAGACCGCGTCATGGTCGAGCATGGTCTGCTTGATGAGCGAATGACCAACGCGGGTTACGACCGCTTTCCCACCAGCTTCTTCGATCAGATCGCGGGTAATTCGACCTGGTCGGATGTCATAACAAACGGTCGCGCCAGGATGCTCGGCGAGCGCGATCTGGGCCATGATCCCGCGGAGGATTTCTTGACGGACAACGTCGCCATGTTCATCGACAAAGAAATATCGATCACCGTCGCCATCCGGTGCGATACCGAAATCAGCGCCATGCTCTTTCACCGCATCGGATAACATGGCCAGATTTTTTTCATCGAGCGGGTCTGGCTGGTGCGCTGGAAAGTTTCCATCCAATTCGAAGTTCATCTTCACAAGTTCGCACGGCAGCCCGCGGAACATCGCTTCGACGTCGAGGGCGCCCATCGCATTCGCCGCATCGACGACGATCTTGAATGGCTTGATTTTTGACCGATCAATGTCACCCGCCTCGGCCGCGAGTAACTCGTCCATCACATGGCCAAGTTCTGTCACGGATCCTCGTTCCCCTGTCCACGCTGGGACCCCTTCGAGCGCGCCTCGCTCGATTTCTTCCATTCCATTCCCTTTCCCGATCGGTCGCGCACCGGCGCGTACCATCTTCAGACCGTTGTACTCTTTCGGATTATGAGAAGCTGAAACCTGGATACCCCCATGATGGGGGCCATGGGCGACGGCGAAATAGAACGTCGGCGTGGATACCAGGCCGGCATCACGCACCTGGGCTCCGGCCGTTGCGAGCGACTCCATCAATGCTTGTTTCAGATCCGGGGTCGAGGTCCGCATATCACCCCCGACCACAATGGTCGGATTGCTAACACCCGTCTCACGCCGGATAAGATCGACATAGGCTGCCCCGATGTGGTTCGTCAGTTCGACATTCAACTGCGTCGGCACAATGCCGCGGATATCGTAGCTTTTGAAGATGGAGGTGTGTGACATACCGTCGTAGTATACCAGACGTTCGTGGATTGACAGAGCGAGCGTGAAAGCGTAGGGTCGACACGGATTCTCCGCCCACTGACCGCCCCTTCCGCCCACCACTCCGCCCATGGAGGGACCACTGATGTCGGTCGCGAGTCGATCGTCGCACCGCTCCGTCCGTCTGATCGAGATGTGTGCCACATATACGCTGGTCGTCGTCACCATCTGGTGTTCATGGCTCATCTTCGGCCTCCTCAATCGGACCGTCCGCTTCGGACGGCGACTCAGGCTCAAGCCGAAACTCCTGATCGTCTCGAATAATCAATCTCTCGTCGACAGCTTCCTCGTTGGCTGGGTGCTCGGGACGCCGACCATGTTCTTCCGACCGTCCCTGATCCCGTATCACCTGGCTGATGCCCGGAACTTCATGAGCCATCCCGTTCTGAAGCACGTCTACCGCGCCCTGCGGGTCATCCCTGTCGGTCGCGCCGCATCTGGTGAGCGCCAGGATCATGGCGCCCTCCTGACCGCTGTCCGCGTCCTTCAGGATGGCGGCGTCGTCCATGCTTTCATCGAAGGAACTAGGTCCCCGAACGGGACGCTGCAACCGCCGAAGAAGCAGGTCGGGGCGCTCGCCATGCTCTCCGGGGCCGCCGTCCGGCTCGTCTACATCGACGGGATGCATCACGTCCAGCCCTATCGAAAGGCGCCGGGCGATGGTCCTCCAACGTGGATGCGACGCCTGTTCGGCGCCAAGACGGAGTGGCTGCTCGATATGCGCACCGGGCAACGGATCCGCGTCGTGGTCGGTGACGACATGACTCCGGACGAGATTGCGACCATCAGCGGCACATCCGGCACCCGCCACGAGCAAGCTCAGCGCGTCAGCGACGCCATCATCGAGCGACTCGAATTCCTGAGTCGGATCAATAACTAAGTTTCGTACCCAAACACCCACCGCGGCTCACGCTGCGGTGGTTCATTATACCTCGATACTACGTGTCAGGACGCGATGTACGCGAAAGTCGAAAAAACATGATGGCGTGTAATATTAGTGATATTCCCACACCGAATGCGAGAATTATTTCAAAGATATTCAATGAGCTGGGATTTTTGGTTGTTGTATTCGCCACAACCTGTACACGATTTGTGTTTTCGCCCGTTAAAATATTAACCGCAGCATTTATATTTGTTGGTACTTCAGAATTATTTGGAGCTGGTGGAGCCGTTGCGTTTACCGGTACGGGATTTGTATTTTTATTGATGGGATATTCCTGCACATTCACGTTAAGGTCCGTCATACCAACCGGCGGTTCAGATATCTGAGCTAGGCCACTAGTTGGTAGGCTCGTTAGTCCGAAGATCACACCCAACATGTACGTAATGACTCGGCGGCTATTCGTCGTATCAACTTTCATCAGCGTAGAGCACATCGATGTAGCAATTAACTCCGTACGCCCCACCCCCGTCGGTGTAAAAACTTAACCAAGCAAGTTGTTGCCCGGCTGGTATCGAGCTCAAACCCATGGGTTTGTTATATCCGAATCGAGGGTGATATCCACCATTGCAGGCGTGTGCTCCACCATTTTGGTTAAAATTAATAGTGCCTGGATAGGCATCGAGCGCAAATCCGTAAGGAGTAAAATTATTATCGCCATTTGTACAAGACAATGCATCAGTCGCAACATTAAGGTTCCAATAATTCAGATCGAGATCTGTCATCCACATATTTTGGCCGGTGTATATGGTCACATACCCAGGAATATTCGCGAAACAGGCACCACCATCGTCCGACCAACCTTGAATCAACAGGGCGAGGACCCGCTTGTTAGGATCGAGAGGAACTATGTTCCAACCATTCGTACGACTTCCGGGACCCGGCGCATACGAACTATTCACAACCCGCGTCCAATTCCAGTTATTCGAAGTTTCATCAATGCTAGCTATTTGATTTTTTAAGTTATTGACATGAATTTTTTCAATCACCGATGTTCCCGATGGGTCAACATATCTTTGTGAGTTGTCGCGATCTATAAACATATCGGCTACCGTCGCGCCGGCCACTTGCAATTTCCAAAGCCCGTTCGGTTGTTGACCAATTCCGACATTTCCGGTCGCACCAATCCGAATCCCTTCACTACTATTCGACCATGGTCCAACTACGAAACCAGATGTATCGTTATAAAACAATCCAGAGTCTTGGGCGATTGATAATGGGTTGTATCCGGCGTTGATCAGTCTTGGAGCGATAAACGTGAATGGCTCGGTCGTCGTAAAATTGATGTTAGCGCCGGAAGACGCGCCAAAACTCATCGCCGATACCGGTTGGTTTGTCGCCAAGACCGTACCACCAACGGTCAGACCACCATTCGTCACAGACAAGTTCCCAGTCGGAACCGTCACCCCACCAGTAGCGGCAATACTCAAATACGGCGTTGGGATGGTCTTGGCTGGCGAAGCACTCGCCGGACCGAAGATGAGGTTGTTCGTTGGTGAGGTTCCAACTCCAATCCCCCAGGCAACAATTCCAGCCTTCGTGAGTCCAATATAGCTATTATTAACCGCCGCGGCTGATCGCGTCACCCCAATCGTGGCATAGCCAGCGGTATCGGCGGTAGCGCCATCATCGACCCAATGCTGGGTGCTGGCTGTGACCGACGGCCAACTGCTTTGGCAATCGCTATATCCCGGGGCGCCAAAGCACAAGCTACCGGCTATATTAACATTTCGAGAGAAGGTGTTCGTGAAATCGTTAGAAACGACATCGGCCGCACTAAAGCTCCCGATATTGGTGCCAGTCGGGTTTTCGTAAATTTTAAGCTGACTCGCACCGGTCGGTGAACCGGCCACCTCAGCCATGTTGTGGGAGATGACGACATCCCAACTCGAATAGTTGTCAACCTCGACGTAGACCGGGAGATAATAGATATTTCCACCAACAATGACGCGGGG